>FWPU01000022.1_pt1 | contig 530042 bp, 485 predicted proteins | sample 2228361 | NCBI WGS metagenome assembly FWPU01 (sample SAMEA103939777, study PRJEB20133) | metagenome | reverse complement strand
ACCCTCACCCGGCGCTGCGCGCCGGCCTCTCCCTGGCAGGGAGAGGCGTCTTTTCTCTGCCGTGCAACTGCGATGTGCAAACCGTCACTCCGTCGCGCCAAGCGACGTCGACTCCTCTCCCTCGCCCTGGCTAGGGCGAGGGAGAGGATGAAAGGTGAGGGAGTGGGTCGAACGTCGATCCACGACGCAACCCACCCTCACCCGGCGCTGCGCGCCGGCCTCTCCCTGGCCAGGGAGAGGCGTCTCTTTCTTGCTTCGGTGGGAATACGCGGCAGCTTTCTGTCCGCTCACTCCACCGACCTGCACCCTGCCGCCGGGCAATGTAAGGGGCGACCCGGTGGGTCGCCCGTCGGTGCGGCGCACGTGCTGTGGCTGCGTTGGGTCGGGTTGTGCCGGGCTGCACGATGGCGCGAGGGGATGGCGCCGGACTTTTTTTGTTGCGGTGGCGGTGCGACAGGATGGGCATGGGTTGTTTCCTTTCTTGGCGGCGTGAAGGAACGAAGATCCTCGTGGCGGCGGGAGCTGTCGTCGGGATGCTGCTTGGTCGGCCTGCTACTGTGCAGGCCGGGGGCGACCTTCCCTCCTTCCGATGGGTAAACCCTAGCAGGGGGACGTTGCGCGACTGGCCGCTGGTGACAAGCGTGGCGTTCCCACGCGGTCATGTCACCGACCCAAGCCGCCTCGTACTGGCGACGGACGCGGGCCTGCTGCCAAGCATCGTACGCCCGCTAGCACGTTGGGACGATGGTTCCGTTTGGTGGGCACGGATCGAAAGCCAGGCGGACCTCGCACCCAGAAAGGAGCTTGTCGCCAAGTTGGAGATGCACGCCACGGAACGCCCGTCCCCGCCCGGGGTGAAAAAACAGATTTCGGTGACCGAACATGGCGGTCGCGTGGAAGTGGACACGGGACGTTTACGCCTCCGCTTTCGGCGTCAAGCGACCGATTGGATCGAAGCAATCGCGCTCGAGGGGAAGCAACTCGAGGGGGCGAGGTTGCATGGCTTGGCCAAAGTGAATGGAAAAGAATCCCCTGCGGGCCCTGTGGAAGATGTTGTCGTTTTGGCCTCTGGCCCGCTGCGTGCACTTGTCGAGCTCCGTGGAAGATACGGGCACGGTCCACTTGTATATCGGGTGCGGTTCGAGTGTTTCGCTGGCCAGCCTTTCGTGCGGGTCTTGCACACGTTCGAAGTCCATGCCGAACAACCGGAGGTGCGCCTGGATCGCCTGGCAGTCGTGCTCCAGGTTCCTGCGCTACGCAAACCAAAAGCCGCAATCTTCACCGAAGGGGCGTCGGCTGCGCAAAACCGCACGGTTCCTGCGGAGTTCCACCAGCTCGACAACGACACCTTTGCGGATGGCAAGACACCACGCGCAGGCAAACTGCGCGGTTGGTTCGACCTGGGTGACGGTCACTTCGGTGTCACCCTGTGGGCTCGGTGGTTCTGGCAACAGTATCCTCAAGGGGTGCAACTCGAACGCAATCGAATTGTCTACGAGCTTTACAGCTCGCGCGATCGTCCAGCCCTCGCCGGTACGGGTGCCGCGAAAACGCACGAATTCGTCTGGGCATTTCGCGGCAACGGCAATCCGCTCGAGCCTGCGGAGCTGTCGAACGTGCCTTTGCAAGCCGAGTGGCCAGCCGATGCGATTCGCACCACGAGCGCCGTACCGCACGCGGCGGTGGGAGCTTCCGTTGCCGCGACCGAATTCCTCCAGCATTTGACGGACGCCTGGCGCCGCGTGGAGCGCACCAACGACCGCGAAGAATGGGACGATCGCCAAACCGTGGAATGTCCGCGCGATGCACAAGGCCCCGATGCGCACGAGCGGCGCCGTCGGGGATTCTATGGAATGTGGAATTGGGGCGACTGGAACTACCCCGGGTATCACGATGACACCAAAGGGTGCGATGCCTGGGGAAATCTCGAATACGACCTCCCCCAAGTGTTGGCACTGGCGTACATCGCTACGGGAGACCAGCGTTTCTTCGAAGGTATGGTGGCGAGCGCGCGGCACTTCATGGACGTGGACCGCATCCACTTTCAGCCGCGATTTCCCCAGTGGGTCGGCATGAACCATCCAAAGAACCCCCTGCACTGGACCTTTGCGCTCGGCGGAGTGGATCTTGGACATACGTGGGTCGAGGGACTCCTGTCCTACTATTTCCTCACCGGGGACGACCGCGGCCTAGAAGCAGCTCGGAGCATCGGCGACTTTTTGGTGCGCCGCCTGCGGGCTCCACTCAAGGGGAATCCGCGCCAGTTCGGTTGGCCCCAGATTGCACTCGTGTCGCTCTACGAGGCGACGCGGGACAGCCGGTTTCTCGAGGCGGCTCGCGCATACGGCCGCCAAGGCATGGAACGCCATGCGCCCGACAAGGTGCAAGACTGGAAACTCGGCATCCTCGCTGAGGGTCTTGCGTACACGCATCGGCACACGCAGGACGACGCGACGCGATCGTGGTTGCAGACGTACACCAAAGCTGTGCTCGAAACGTCGGCTCGCTCGACGACAGACGCTCGACTGTGGCCTGCGGTGGCTTACGTCGCTGGGCAGTCTCACGACCCGAAAGCCGCCAGGGCGGCGCTTGGTGTGGTTGGGCGGCTCGACTTCGGCTCGTGGGCAAAGCCTTTTACCATTGCGGGTCGAGTGGGATTTGCCATCCTGGCAAACCTAGGAGATCTGGCAAAAGAGGCGCACCCGCCTGAGTCTCCGCCTACACGGGAGCATCCGCAGGGCAGCGGACGCGAAACTCCAGCGCCCGCGCACGAGAGCCACCGGGATCAGGCTGCGGAATGACCGAGGTCGCACCCGTTCGTCGTCTCACCCCGATCCCGCTTCCTCCGGCAACGTATGTTCCCGGACGCTCCGGGAAGGCACAGCGCCAGCAGTCGCAGCGGTGGCTAGGGCAGCACTTGGCGACCGCGTGGGGTGCGGCAGGCGCGGGCACGAGCGTACGCGAGAACTTGGCGTGGTTGTACGGGATCGACTTGTTTCACGCCGGCTGTTTTTGGGAAGCGCACGAAGCGTGGGAGCCTTTGTGGCGAGCAGCACCGGAACACAGTGCGGAGCGCCGACTTTTGCAGGCGTTGCTGCAGTGGGCCGCGAGCCTCGTGCAACTGCAAGCTGGTCGTGTAGATGCGGCAAAGCGGCTCGCGCAACGTGCTTTGGCGCGGGCCGGGCAAGTGGATGCGAGCCATTGCCTCGACGTCGACGTGGCTCACGCGCGTGCTTGCCTGCGCAGTTACCTCGAGTGGCTCGAGGAAGGGCCCGCAGAGGCAGACGCGGCCGAGACCCTGCGGCCGCGCCTGCGCTTCCGTAAATGAAGGCAAGTTCCCGCTAGCGTACCCCAGGTACGTCGCGGAACACGCATGGTCCGCCGCAGAAGTTCTCCACCCGGCCGTCGGGGCGCAAAAACGCATCGAGCTGGCGCTGCGCGGCATCCAAGCGGCGCACTGCCTCGTGAACGCCGTTTTCGAACTCGGGCGGCCGGTTATCGAGCGGTGGGGCAGAGCCGCCGACATCGAAGGGCACCCAAGCAGAACCATCGAAGGGCGCTTCGCGTTCCGGAATGCCAAACGCCGGGTAGGCAGAGGGGGCCATCGCGGGGATCCCGAGGCTACGCACTTGGATTTCGGTGGCGTAATGGGAGACCTGGGAATCGTTGATGCCGGTATGGATCAAGATCTTCTTGGCCGGTGTATTCGGCAGCGGGTTTTCGATCAGGCGCGACAAGTAACCGTTCGGCTCTGCGCGGTCCCACAACTGTTGGATGAGGCCGTACAGCACCGCGCGGTCGACCACGTTGGGATACGCCTGCGCAAGCACGAAGAAAAACGGGTTGAAGTCGATACTGCGCTGCAAGAGAAAACTGTAATTCGAGGCTCCGACGCCAAGCACCCCGCGAACGAGATTGGGCGCGAGTGCCATGAACGCTGCGCCCTCGATGCCGCCTTGGCTGTTGCCGTGGTAAAAGAGTTCGCGCCGATCGATAATGGGCACGCCGTCGAACTGAAATGCTGGATGAGCGACCAAGCCGTCGTCGGCCAGCAGTAGTTGTCCCAGAAGAATTTGGTTGATGAGGCTTTGCTGCAGTCGGTCGGCAAGTTGATTGAAGCGACTGAGATCGCCGATGATCCGGAAGGTGTTATCGAGATCTTCGTTTGCCATCCCGATCCAGTCGGTGGCTGCAATGATGAAGCCGAAACGGCTCGCCAAAGTTTGCTGTGGCCCGGCCGTAACTTCTCCGGCACCGGTTCCAAAGAGTCCGTGCCCGTAAATCATCGGCCGCCCGGGCACGGGCACGGGTGAGATGGCGGAGCAGGGGATGATGACCGTAAACGGCGCTTGAGCCCAGCCGTTTTGTCGTGGAATGCCGTTCTCGTCGAGGTTGTAGGCGGCTGGCGGCCGGTCGCGCGTGAGGAAGAGAGGAACCCGGTAGGTACCTCGCACGCGACGGCAAATGCGTTCACTGAAGTTGTCGTCTACCGCAGTTACTTCGAACGCCGGAGCCCCGCTGCCCACTGCGGCAAGGGCTTGATCGCGCGCCGCGAGGGCCCGGCCGGTAAGCGCCTCGCTGCTGGCCACGACGAAGTCCCAGGCCAACAACAAACTCTCCCGTTCGATTCCAGCTTCTTCCAGCTTCGTGAAAATGTCCTCGAAATGGGCGCGGCGAGATTCGATGGCCTGCACGGGCGTGACGATGCGATCGCGCAAGACTTGGAACGCGCGGCGCGGTTGGATTTCATTGCCGCTACGGTCGCGAAGGTGCCGCAAGGCAACGATGTAGCGATGGCCTTCGCGCAGCCGGATGCCCGGGCGAAGGATGAGCGAACGGTTGGCGTCCGTGGTGCCATCGGCGTCGAGTTCGGCAAAGTGGAGGACGCGTTCACCGGTGGTGGCGTCGAGAATGACCGTGGGAGAATCGGCCTCGAGCGACCGTGCGTAGTTCGTAATGGGCGGTGCTTGGGACGCGGCTAGATCGACGCCCTCTGGAAACAGCGCCAACATCATGGAGCCAGGACTGAACCCGTCAAGCGTGTTCCATTCCTTCGGATCGATGTGGACCCCTCGCGCATTCGGAGGCATCGCGTCACGAGAGTAATTCACGCGGTACCCAGTGGCCGTGCTGGGGTCTGGGCGCAGGTAAAACGACGACGGGTAGGGGTACAGACAATATTCGGGAACCAAAAAGTCACAAATTTGCGGGGCCAGATCCAAAGCACACAGCGGCTCTGTGGCCTGCACCGTCGGGTCGAAGCATGTGCCGGGCTCGAACGTGGGCGTGGGGCTTGCGGAAGCAGCGGCAGAGGGCGTCGTTGTCGGGGTTTGCGTCCGTGTTTGGGAGGCCGTGACCGTGGGGGGACTTGTGGCCGTAGGTGGCAGTGGCGAGCGCGTGGTCGTGGGACTCAGTGTTGGCGTAGCCGCGGGTGATGGCGTCGTAGTCGCGCTTGGCGAGCGAGTTGCGGTGGCCGGCGGGACCGTGTGCGTGGGCGTCGCGCTCCGCGTGGGGGTCGGGGTCGGCACGGTTTCATGGTCGCTCCCGCATCCTGCAACTCCGAATGCGAAGACGAGGGCGCCGCACGCGACGGCAAGCAGGCAGACAGGAGGGCGTGAAGATGGCATGTGTACATCCTTTCTTTTGCTCCGAGCGGCGAAGGGACTCCAAACGCGCTCGTTCGTGACTTGGGCGCTGCCAAAGTGTGGATCAAGCCGTGCGCTTTTTGGCTGCGGGCTTCGCGAACAGCTTGTTGAGGAAATCCTTCGTTTCCTCGAGACACCGACCGCAGAGTTCTCGGCGCAGCCGCCAATTCGAGGTCGACCCACTTTCTCCAATTTCCACCAAGAACACGGTCAGATCGCTGTGGTTTTCCACCTCGGTTTCACAACGGTCGCAAAAATACCGGATCATGTCGTCCTCCTTCGGTTGTATGTTTCCAGTGGGCGATTCGCAGGATTCACTCGGCGAGGAGTGCGCGTGGAATTTCGACCACCTTCGCGCGCACGTATTCTCCGAAACTTTTTGCTTGCGGGTCCATGCGTGTCGAAGCTGCAACCCCGTCTCCTAGCAAGCCGCAGACGATAAAGTTCAGTGCGAGCAAATTGGGAAACTCGTAGCGTTCTACCTTCAGGCCAGCAGCCTCGGGCACCAATTGGCGGAAACGTTCGGTCGTGAGGTACGTGCGTAGCCATGAAAACGCCTCCGGGCGGCGGGTCCAAAGGCCGACGTTGGCGTTGCCACCCTTGTCTCCTGAGCGTGCACCAGCCAAGAGGCCGAGCGGCACTCGAAGAGTCTCCCCTTCTGGCGGTGGTGGGAGTTCCACGACAGGTGGCTCGACTTCACGGCTTGGGCCCGTCGCGACCGGCTCGATCGGAATCGTGGCATCGTCGAGCACGACCCGATGCTCGACCAGCTCCGAAGGCACGAGCGTCGGCCAGTAAACGCCGTACGGGCTCGCATCCGTTGGCGGATTGGTCACGAAAAAGCCGGGATAGTTCGCTAGCGCCATCTCGATCGCCTTGTTCGTAAACGCCCGCCCGACCTTGCTAGGATCGGGGTCTTTCACCACGACGGTGAGGTGAGCGAAAGCCTCCTCGTTGCGGCGCGGGTTGGGACGGTCCCACCGCACCAGGTCGACGAACACTTCGGCGAAGTGGTCTTTCCCTCCGACCAACGACCACAACGTGTCTTGTGCCAACTTGGCCTTCTCGTCGATGTCGAGCCCGCAGAGAACGAACGTGACCGAGTTGCGATACCCGCCCAAGTAGTTGATGCACACTTTGGTCGTGGGCGGCGGCGGCTCGCCGCGAACGCCATGGACCAACACTCGGTCGGGGCCTTCTTGACGCAACTGAATCGTGTCGAACCGCGCGGTCGCGTCGGGGTTGAAGTATCGCGGCCCTTGAATCTCGTAGAGAAGTTGAGCGGTCACGGTGCCAACCGACACCAGGCCGCCGGTACCCGGATGCTTGGTGATCACGAAGGACCCGTCGGGATGCATTTCCGCAAGCGGAAACCCTATGCGTTCGATTGCGGGCACTTCGCGGAAGAAGGAGTAGTTTCCACCCGTGCACTGCGGGCCACACTCGATGATATGACCCGCCACGATTGCCGAGGCCAAGCGGTCCCAGTCGTCCCGCGCCCAGTCGAAGTACCAAGCCGCGGGGCCGACCACGAGCGCAGCATCGGTCACACGGGGACAAATGACCACGTCCGCACCCCTCCGCAGTGCTTCCGCGATCCCCCAGCCTCCCAAGTACGCGTTTGCGGTTAGCACCTGTGCACCCAGGTCCCGCAGGGGAATGTCTTTGTCCATGTGCCGCAGCTCTAGCCCTTGGGCTTGCAACTCCGGCAAGCGCGGGAGGAGATCGTCTCCCTCGATGTGGGCGACGCGGACCTGGATCCCGAGGCGCCGCGCAAGCTCGCGCACTTGATGCGCGAGACCGGCTGGATTCAAGCCACCCGCGTTGGAAACGATTTTGATTCCCCGCTGTGCGCAGGTAGCGAGCACATCTTCCATCTGCCGGAGGAAGGTGCGGGCGTAGCCAGCCGTAGGGTCCTTTTGCCGATCCTTGAACAGGATCATCATCGTGAGCTCTGCCAAGTAGTCGCCGGTGAGCACGTCGATCGGACCGCCTTCGACCATCTCGCGTGCGGCGCTCAAGCGGTCGCCATAAAACCCGCTGCAGTTCGCGATTCTCAGCACATCTTTGGCCATGACGCCCCTAAAAGCACTGGTGCGTTTTCCAGCGCAAGAGGATGGGCGATGCCGTGACGTCTTGTCAGAGCTCCCACGAAAAGAGCTGCGACAAAATGTCTCATTGTCGCGAACGCCGGTTTTCGCAATCCACATCGCGTTCAACGGGAGAGGAGGAGCCATGAAACGTGCGGCAGTTTGGCTTGTGTTTGTCGCTTATTTTGCATGGGGTTGTGGTGACGACGGCGACGGGAATTCCTTGTCAAGGCCACAAATCACGGCGACACCGACGGCAACTTCGACAGTGCAGCCGACGCCCTCGCCGACACCGCAGGCGGCGCAGCACGATCACATTTTACTGGGTTCCCACCACGCTGGTGGTGGAGAGTTGATGGCGCATTTCGATTTCGCGCAAGGGTTTGCCGAACTGACCGACCAGCAGTGCATCGGAGGGCAGGGCGATGCGTGCGCCGGCGGCACCATTGTTTACAGTGGCACTTCGCCGGCATTCGAAACAGTTGGCGACGAAGACGCTGAAGAACACTTGCAGCCGTTGTTGCCAGGAACGCGGGTGCGGTTGGAAATTGTAGCGATCGACGCGGGAGTACAGGTCCAGTTCGGTGGGGTGGTTTTGGACCGCGCCGGGCAAAGTGTGGTGTTGGGGGAAGCCCCGTTCCATGACCACGGAACCTGGCAACTCGTTCTCTCCGCCAGTGTGGACCCAACACACGGCTCGTACGCTGTGACGTTCCGCTTTGCGGCCGAGGGGTCCACGTACGAACCATCCTCGCCGTACACGCTGCGACTTGCCGTTGCCGATGACCACCATGCCGCCGCGCTAGCGTCTGGCGGCTGAGTGCGGGGAACGGGACGTGCGCCGAAGGTTCTTGGGCTGGGTTCTAGGCTGCCTGCTTGCGCCCGCGTTTTCGAGCGCGCAGGAACACGAGCACATGGACCTTTGGGCTGACCAAGCCACCGGCCAGCTCGTTCTATCATGGCAGTTCGAACGCGTGCTGCCGCTTTATGAAACGTTTTGTGCCCCGGGAGCGGGCCAATGCCTCTTTACCACCATCAACCCAGCGTTCCTTGCGGAATCCGCTGAACCTCCTTCGCCGACCTTGGTGCCGCTAGCCGCGGGCACGCCGGTCGAGGTCGAGTTGACCGACATTGCGCCTGGCTTCACCTTGAACGTCAATGGCCAGGCGTTGCGGCAACGGGGCGAAAAGGCCCCGCTCGGGGTCGTTCCGTTTCACGTGCATCCCAGTTGGCAATTAGTCGCTCCGCGAGATGCAGCCGGAGAGTTTTTCGTGTCGTATCGGGTGCTTGCTCCTGGAGGCCCGTACGAAAGTTCCGAAGTGTACACGAATCGTTTCCTGATCGCGCATCCTGCCGCGACGCCGACGCCCGTGGCGACACCGACGAGAGGGCCGCTGCGCTGTGCCGGGGATTGTGACGGCAGCGGGACCGTCACCGTCGACGAGGTGGTGAACCTTGTCCGCTTGGCACTCGGGTTGGCCTCGGTCGATTCGTGCCCCGCTGGCGACCGTAACGGTGACGGGATCGTGACCGTGGACGAAATCGTCGCCGCGGTCAACGCGTTGTTGAATGGATGTGCCGACGAGGCCACGCTCACTTTCGCCGAGCTTCAGAGGGAATTGTTCCGTCCAAGGTGTACGAGCGTGGGGTGCCATTCTGCGCGCGACCGCGTGGCCGGTTTGGATTTAGAGAGCGAGCAGGCATGGTCTCACTTGGTCGACGTTCCTCCGGAGAATTTCGCCGCCAGCTTGCGCGGGCTGGTTCGTGTGCGAGCAGGCGACCTGGCAGGGAGCTTTCTTTGGATCAAGCTCCAAGTGCAGGTATCGCCCGAGTACGGCAGTCGCATGCCTCTTGGAGGTGAGTCGCTTTCGGAAGAAGAACGGTCGCGAGTGGCTCGATGGATTTTGGACGGCGCGCTGCCGTAAACCGGACGCGCCGTTGTGGAGACAGATGGTTCGACGTGACAGACATCGAAGGAGGAGGAAATGAAGTCGAACAGTTGCAAGCAGCAAGTAGTTCCCTGGATGCTCGTAGCGGTTCTAGCCCTCGGCTGTGTCGGTGAGGCTGCGGCACAGTCAAGCCGATTCGATTCGCTCGGACAGTGTGTGGGCGATCGCGATGGAAACGGCCAGGTAACGGTGGACGAGCTCGTGACGGGCGTAAACAACTTGCTCGAAGGCTGCGGTTACCAGCCTGTGACCATCCAATTTGCTGGCTACGTTGGCGAGGAGCCGTTCCAGTGTGGTCAGTCGTACTCCGGCATCGGCACGAGTGCACAAGAGTTCGTTCCCTCCGATTTTCGTTTTTACGTTTCCAATGTTCGCCTGATCACCACCGACGACCGGGAGATTCCGGTGCTGCTGGACCAAGATGGCATTTGGCAGCTCGAGGACATCGCCCTGCTGGACTTCGAGAACAAAACTCCTCCTTGCGTCAACGGAACCGTGCAAACCAACAGCACGGTGCGGGGCCGTGTGGCGCCGGGGAACTACAACGGCATTCGCTTTGTGCTGGGCGTCCCGCTCCGGCGGAACCATGGCGATGCGTCGGTGGCCCCTCCACCGCTCAGTCTCACGGCCATGTTTTGGAGTTGGCAAGCTGGGTACAAGTTTCTGCGCGTGGACACTGCGTTCGACAACTACCGGATCCACCTGGGCAGCACGGGATGCTTTTATGCGCAGCCGGGGGTGATCGGCGGTTGCGCGCGGCCGAATCGCGCGGAAGTCGTGCTGCGCCCGTTCGACCCCGCTCATGACATGATCGTCGCAGACCTGGCTTCGTTGCTGAGCGATTCCGATTTGGCGGAAAACCAAGCTGGCACGCCTCCTGGATGTATGTCGGATCCTGGCGACGGGGATTGCAACGTTCTGTTCCGCAACTTAGGTGTCGACTTTGCTACAGGATTGCCCGTGCCTGGCTTGCAGAAATTTTTCCGCGTGATGCGCTCTCACCCGTAGCGGACGTGGAGGAATGAGTTCGCGGACGAACATTGGCCTCGGGGTGGTCGCGATTGCATCGATGTTCGTAGGCCTGTCTGCCGTGCCACTGCGTGCAGACACACCATACGTCTTCGAGCTGCCGGTTGGTTTTCCCAGGCCAAAAGTGCCTGCGGACAACCCCATGACGGTGGAGAAAATCGCCCTCGGCCGGTTCTTGTTTTACGACACACGCCTCTCGGGAAACGGAACCCAATCCTGCGCCTCGTGCCATCAGCAAGAGCGTGCCTTTACCGACGGGTTGCCCCAAGCGATCGGCTCGACTGGCCAAGTGCATCCTCGCAGCGCGATGAGTTTGACCAACGTTGCCTATGCCACGGCGCTGGGTTGGGCCAACCCCTTGCTGGATTCGCTCGAGCGACAAGCGTTGGTCCCGATGTTCAACGAACGGCCTGTGGAGCTAGGGCTAACTGGAAAAGAGGACGAACTCCTCGCACGCTTGCAAGCGGACGTACGCTACCAGCGCTTGTTTGCCGAAGCGTTCGCTGGCGATCGAGAGCGGGTTTCCCTTGGCAACATTGTCAAAGCAATTGCCAGCTTCGAACGGACCCTGATCTCTGGGAACACTCCTTACGACCTGTACGTGCAAGGAATCGATGACACTGCCTTGTCGGAGGATGCCTTTCTTGGTGGACGCCTGTTCTTCTCCGAGCGCTTGGAGTGCTTTCACTGCCACGGCGGGTTCAATTTCACTGCTTCTGTCACCCACGAGGGCAACCCGTTCGACGAAACGTCGTTCCAAAATAACGGACTATACAACATCGACGGCCGCGGGGCGTACCCTCCGGACAACACTGGCTTGTTCGAAATCACGCATATCCCGGAAGACATGGGGCGCTTCAAGGCGCCTACACTGCGCAACCTCAGCTACACCGCACCCTACATGCACGACGGCAGCATTGCCACGTTGGAAGAGGTCATCGATCACTATGCTGCCGGCGGGCGGACGATCCACTCGGGTCCGTACGCAGGGGATGGCTCCAAAAATCCTTACAAGAGCAACTTCGTGCGTGGATTCAGCCTTACTGAAGAGGAAAAGCAGCAGTTGCTGGCATTTTTGCGTGCCCTCGACGACCCGGCGTTTGTCAGCGACCCACGGCTGAGCGACCCGTTCGTACCTTGGCCTTGCCGGGCGGACTGTGGGTACGATGGTGTGGTGACGGTCGACGAGCTGGTGCAGGCTGTGAACGTGGCTTTGGGTACAAGCTCCTTGGCCCGTTGCTTGCCGGCCGATGCGAGTGGGGAGGGCGACGTAACCATCGATGAACTGCTGCAGGCCGTCACCGTTGCCCTGAATGGCTGCGACAGGAAGCCGGCGGGGCACTGAAATCTCGAGTGGCCCTTGCAGCGGCATCGCCGGCGCGCTGCAGGTGGACCCACCAGGGTGAGGCGAAATGGGAGGAGCGCGTGGTGGCACGAAGGCGTGGTAGTCGGAGTCGATTTGCTTTGCTGGGCATGGTCGGGATGGCCCTCCTCGGGGCAGCCGGTTGCCGGAACGACGCCTCGCGGAACCCAACATCGGCAAGGGCTCGGCAAGTGGCACCAGCGCCGCTCGGCCAGCGTGTCAGCATGGAGGAATTGCACGCCACCGGTGGAGTGCCACCGGGCTGGCAGTTCACTCCCCCGCCGGGCGACGCAGAAGCGGGGCGCGAGGCCTTTGTCGAGTTCGGTTGTTACAAGTGCCATCGGGTTGCAGGGGAGAACTTCCCCTCGGGTCCGACGAGCGAGGAATTTGTCGGACCCGATCTCACTGGCATGGGGAGCCATCACCCCCCGGGCTATTTTGCGGAAGCGATCCTCAATCCGAACGCCATCCGTGTGGATGGCCCCGGGTACTTGAGCGAGGACGGTGCCTCCAAAATGCCGGAGTACCCGCAGATGACGCTCGAGCAGCTAAGCGACTTGGTTGCATATCTGGCTTCGCTCAAGGAGCCGACCTCCACGGAAAGCGGCGGCAGCGGTGCCGGCCATGCGCATCACGCGCACCACGAACACCATGGTTCCCATGGCGAAAGCGGTGCGGTCGGGTCTGCACCCGCACCGGAACGACTGAGTTACTTGGCGCAGGCCTTCGAAGTCGAGGACGAGCGCATCGAGGAATTTTACCGTTGGTTCGACGCTCGCGAGTTCGAGCGGGTCCCTGGGCTCGTGAGCATTGCGACTTACGCCAGCCGGGAGCGGAAGCAAGGGCGACACACAGTGTTGGTGTTGTTCGGGTTCGAGAACGACGCGGCCCTAGAGGCATTCCGGCGGCAACGAGACGCGATGGCTCCGGGCCCGTTTCCCCGTCCGGTGGAAAGCTTTTTCTTCGAGCCTCCGCCATTGTATTTTGCCGTGCAAATGAGTCGCCCGTAGGTTCGTCGCCGCCGACCTACCTTGCGGGAATGCGCGGCGTGGTGGCAAGGAAACACCAAATGAAATCGGAGTAGCGGAGGAGGGTCGTGAACCATGCCGGGCAGGCTCGAAGGCAAGGTGGCAGTGATTACCGGAGGCGCCAGCGGAATTGGTCGCGCTACGACACTGCGGTTTTTAGCTGAAGGCGCGCGTGTAGTCGTGGCCGACTTGAATGCCGCCGCGGCAGAAGAAACGCTAGCAGCAGCGCGCAAGGACGGGCACGCGGACAACGTGGTGTTCGTTCGCACGGATGTGGCAGAGGAGGCACAAGTCGAGCGGGCGTTGCAAACCGCGGTGAATTCGTGGGGCCGCCTCGACATCGTGTTCAACAATGCCGGTGTCGGGGGTGCGTTTGGTCCGATCACCGACATTGCCGTGGAAGACTGGGATTACACATTTGCCGTGCTGGTACGCGGTGTGTTCCTCGGGATCAAACACGGCGCCAGAATCTTCAAGCGGCAAGGACAGGGTGGCACGATCATCAATACCGCTTCGATCGCTGGGCTGAGTGGCGGCGATGGACCGCAAGCGTACTCCGCGGCCAAAGCTGCCGTGATCAATCTCACACGGGCCACGGCGATCGAGCTGGCGCCGGAGCGCATCCGCGTGAACGCAATTTGCCCTGGGGGAATCCTCACGCCGCTGTTGCACCGCGGCAATCCCGACGCGGTGCGATCATTTTTGCAAAAGTTCCAACCGTGGCCCGAGGCTGGAGAGCCCGAGCACATTGCTAACGTGGCCTTGTTCCTGGCGTCGGACGAATCGCGGTTCGTGACCGGCGCAGCCATCGTGGCCGATGGCGGGGCGACGGTGGGCGGGTCGTGGGCAGTGCGGCACTTGCGCGAGGCCTCGCCGTTACCGACGCAAGCCTTTGCGGGCGTCGATCGCGGAACCACCGGGGAGCCGCCCACACTCCGGCCCCTGACAAAGGAGTAAGGCCCCGGCGAGCCGGGAGGCTGGAGGACGCAGCGATGGAGCGTGCCGATGCCGAAGTGTGGGCTGCGCTGACGACGGGGATTTACATCCTCACCACGCGCAGTGGCAGCAGCGGGCATGGGATGTCGGCGTCGTGGGTCGTGCAAGTGTCGGGCACGCCGCCGCTCCTGGCGGCTGCCGTCGGCCGCCAGACCTTCTCGCACGAGCGGATCACGGCTGACAAAGTGTTCGGGCTGAACGTTGTCGGAAAGCGTTCGCGGTTTTTGCAGGACTACTTCCACTCTGCCAGCGCGCGACGACCGGAAAATCTCGATGCGGTGCAGTGGTTTTGGTCGCCGGGTAAGGTTCCGTGGCTCACCGCAGCCCTGCTCCGTTTGGAGTGCCACGTAATAGAGGAAGTAGCTGTGGGCGACCGCACGTTGTTCGTGTCGCGCATTGGTACGTTTCGCTGGGGCGAAGCTGACCGGCCATTGTCATCGCACGACCTTCCATACGTCTACGTAGGAGAGATTCATCCCACGCCCCGTTGGCAAGACTCTCGGAAAGGAGGGCCCATATGAATCGCGGGGCGGTTCTCTCGTTTGCCTTGTGGGCTTTGGCAGCAACCAGTGCCCGGGCGCAAGCAAGGCTCGAGTACGTGACCTCGTTTGGGGGGACGGAGACCAGGCAGTTTTCCCTCGGCGGGGCGCACGCTGTCGCTGTGAGTCCCGACGGACGCCACGTGTACGTCGCAAGTTTCGATGACAACGCGGTGGTGGTGTTGCTGCGGGACCGCGCATTGGGAACGCTCGAGTTCACCGAGGCTCACGTGGATCGAACTGCCGGTGTGCAAGGCGTGTTCCGTCCAGTTTCCGTTGTTGTCTCCCCGGATGGGAATCACGTCTATGTGGGGGCTTTTTTTGGCGACGCCGTCGCTGTGTTTTCGCGGGATTCCGACTCTGGCCGTCTTTCGTTTATCGAAGCATTGTTTGGCGGAACGTTTGGGTACCGCGGGCTTACCCAAGTGCACGGCCTTGCTGTTGCGCCGGATGGATCGCAGGTGTTCGTGGCAAGCTACGGCAATAATGCTCTGACGGTGCTGCGGAGAGATCCTGGGTCGGGTCGTTTGACACCGGAGCAGCTTTGGTTGGACGAGAACGAGGGTGGCAGTGTTTCGGGCCTCGTGCGACCCACCGCAGTCGCGGCATCCCCCGACGGGCGGCACGTGTTCGTGACTTCGGGAGGTTCCAGTAGCCTCGTACACTTTCGGCGAGACCCGCACACGGGCGAGCTGGCTCCAGGTGAAACATTTTTCGACGGAGGGTCGCCTGCGCTCGCATTGGAGGGCGCGATTGCGGTGAGTGTGTCTCCGGACGGGCGCGACGTGTACGCGTTGGCGATGAACGGTGTCACCCACTTCCGGATTGGGGAGGACGCCGCGCTCACGTTCGCAGATGTACTGGCAGGCCCAGCGGTCATTGGAGCAGGGGAGGCTGCGGGTCCGACGGACATCACCGTCGTGCCACAAGGGTCGGCAGTCGTACTCACACGCGGGGGAGATGACACCGTGGTTTTGCTGGAGCGCATGCACCGTACGGGCAGTCTGCGCTTCGTCCAATCCATGTCGACCGACGAGGAAGAGTTCGTGACTCTGGCCGGCGCGGCCGCGGTTGCTGTAGAGCCGAGCGGCCGCTGGGTGTACGTGGCGCTGCAGTTCGGCGACGGTGTGGCAGTGCTCCGGCGTTGGCCCAGTTGCGCGGCAGATTGCAACGAAGACGGCAGCGTGACCGTGGACGAGCTCGTGACTGCGGTCAACGCACTCCTTTCCGATCGGCCCCAACCTGGCTGCTGGCAAGCAGACCGCGACGGAGACAACCGCATCACCGTAGACGAGGTGGTGTTCGGAGTGCGGATGGCCCTGTTTGGCTGCGTCGAGGCTGCCAACGAGCCGCGTCTCTAAAGCGAAAGGAAGGTGCGGGTACATGGTGTGGTTGTTGTGGTTGCTGGCGTTGATCAGTGCGTTGCTGGCGTACAATGTGCGCCATCCAGCGTACCGGCCCGGACGGCGAGCCACGCTGAGCTTCTTCGCTGGCTGGCTGACCGATGAACTGGCGTTGCACCACATTGGTGTGCAAGCTCTGCTGGCCATCGTGTTGGTGACCCACGGGGGCGCTCACGGCTTTATGGGCAAACTAGGGGTGCTCGTATTGCTGGGTTCCTGGTGGGCGCTGTGGAAATCGTACTGGAAGGCCGACCAAGCGGCGGAGGTTGTCGAACGCGCGCTGCGAGAGGCGTTGGGAAACGATTACCGCGAGCGAGTACGGCCGCAGTTGCGGCAACACTGGCCGAGGGCGATCGACTGGAAAGCGGTAGCCTTCCCGTTCCCGATTCGTCATCCCGACGTGGAGCGTCACCGCGACATCCTCTACCGGCGCGCTGCCGGGGTCAATTTGCGCCTCGATGTGTACCGGCACCGGTCGCATCCCGAGAATTGTCCCGTCTTGCTCCAGATTCACGGCGGAGGGTGGGTGATCGGGAGCAAAAACGAGCAAGGCTTGCCACTCATGAGCCATATGGCGGCACGCGGCTGGGTGTGTGTGAGCGTGGACTACCGCCTGTCCCCGCATGCCACGTTCCCCGATCACCTGGTGGACGTCAAAGCGGCCTTGAGTTGGATTCGGGAGCATGCCGCCGAGTATGGAGCCGATCCCAACTTCGTCGCCGTGACCGGAGGCTCGGCTGGCGGTCATTTAGCGGCGCTCCTCGCGTTGACACCCAACGACCCAGAGTACCAGCCAGGCTTTGAAAGCCGGGATACGGCCGTGCAAGCTGCGGTGCCGATGTATGGTGTGTACGACTTTGTCGACCGATTCCACACATTTCACAACCCCGAAATCCACCACTTGCTCGAGAGCCGAGTGATGAAGGCTGCGCTCTCCGAAGCGCCGGAAGCGTACGAAAAAGCCTCGCCGATTGCGCGTGTGCGCGCCGACGCGCCGCCGTTTTTCGTGGTCCACGGCGACCACGACACGTTGGTGCCAGTCGAACAGGCGCGCCACTTCGTTGCGGCCTTGCGCGCGGTGTCGCGCCAGCCAGTGGCGTACGCGGAGATTCCCGGCGCACAACATGCCTTCGATCTCTTCCCTTCGTTGCGATGTTTGCATGTGGTTTACGGGATCGAACGCTTCCTTGCGTTCGTCTACTCGCGCTATCTTGACGCTATGGAACGGCAGCCCAGTACGGGCTGTGCAGCCCCGTAACCCCACTCCGTGCCAATCTTGGCTGCCGGTGCACGGGGGTCGCAGCGACGCCCCGGGGAGAAACGTGCCGGGATTTCTTCGCCTCGCAAACTGCGGTAGAAGGTCGCGCAGTCGAGGGCACGCGCATGACCGAACCCGCGCACACACCGCCGTTCCCCATCGACGAACAACGGAGGCTCGCGGAATGGCTCGATCGTCAACGGTTGCCCGGCGCCGGTGAACCACTGGAAGTGCAGTTCATTGCGGGAGGAGCCTCGAACGAGGTGTGGCTCTTACGTCGGGGCGATACGAAGATGGTATTGCGGCGTCCGCCACGCCGGGTTCCACCCGGGCGCAACGAATCCATGCTGCGCGAGTATCGCGTTTTAGCCGCGTTGCGCGACACCGATGTGCCGCACCCGCGGGTGCTCGCAGCGTGCAGCGACCAAAGCGTGCTTGGTGCGTGCTTTTACGTAATGGAGTACGTAGACGGTTGGTCGTGCATGAATCGAGATGGCTGGCCTCCACCATTCGATTCCGATCTGGAAGCGCGGCGGGGGCTGGCCTGGGAACTCGTGGATGGAATCGCGCGCCTGGCGCGGGTCGATTGGAAAGCCGTGGGACTCGAGGGGTTCGGTCGCCCGGATGGATTTCATGAACGTCAAGTCGATCGCTGGCTCGGGCAACTTGCGCAGTATCGATTTCGGCCACTCCCCGGACTCGAGGAAGCCGAAGCCTGGTTGCGAACGTATCGCCCCCGACATTACGTGCCGGGGATTTTGCACGGCGACTACCAGTTTGCCAACGTGATGTTTCGTCACGGAGCTCCTGCGCGTCTGGCTGCGATTGTCGATTGGGAAATGGCTACCGTTGGCGATCCGCTGCTGGACTTGGGCTGGGTTCTGATGGCGTGGCCGGATCCCGACGAAGACCGGCAGCACTCCAGTTACGTCGATTACACGGGCATGCCGACACGAATGGAGTTGGCGCAGCGGTACGAACAAACCAGCGGCCGCACGGTGGAAGAACTCGACTACTACGTGATTCTCGCGTGCTTCAAAATCGCCATCGTTTTGGAGCAAGGATACGCGACTTGGGTGCAGGGGCGTGCCGACAACCCGAAGCTAGCGTACTTTGGCGATGTCGTGCTGCGGATGGCCCGCAAGGCGGGCGACTTGGCGCGTTCGACTCGGTTAGGTCGCGGCCAGTGGCTGTGACTCCGAGGCCGAAGGCCAGCGAACAGCGCATCCAAAGCCAAGACCTTTCTGCCCGACGCAAGGGCAGGAGCCCTTTACCTCCTCCCCAAGTAGGGCAAGGAGCGGATGAGAGTGACGACCTCCGCCGAGTTCGCTCGCATCGCCTAGCGATGTGTATCCTGGACAGAGGTGTTGCAACGGCAGCTCCACCGGTCCAAGCGAACGAGCGAGAAGCTTGGCCCCCTGGGTCGATTGCGGCACGAGGCAGCTTCGTCGCCAACGCCACCAGCCCGGCGTTACGGCCATCCGCTTGCTCTACTTGGAACGGCAAAGCCGCGCCGGGTATGGCAGGGCTTTGGTTTCGGCGGGATGCGCTCGACGCAGCAGACAGGGGCCTGAAGATCGATGCATGCGCTATGCGAGCGGCGCTCGGAACGGTTTCCGTGGATTTTGCTTTTGACTCGGCGCGCAAACTGTGGCATTCGGCTGCAGGTACGCCGGGGTTGGCGGCGGCGTCTAACCGATTGCGCATCGACCACGCGCCGACGATCGGCGTCGCAGGATTGCGTCTGCAGAGATTCTGCAGAGAGAGGAGGCGATGACGATGAGGGAGCGGTGCAAGATGCGCGGACGCGAGGTGCACGGGTCGCAATCGCTGTGCTGGGGTGTGTCCTGACCGGCGTGGGCTCAACGCTTGCTGTGCCCGCCAACCAGGAGACGCTGCCCCTGCCGGCCCAGGCGGCCATCTCGGGCGTGCTCGGGCGGGACAACCGCGCCTACCACGCGACCTCTCAAGGCCAAGCCCTGCACATGACCAACCCCCGGCACGGGCTTGCGGCGGAGTTCACCGAAGCGGGGGTGGAGATCCGGCACGGGGACGCCCAGGTCGCGCTTGCGTGGCGGGGCTGCGGGTACGGGACGGTTTCGTCCGCCGGTCCGGCGGTGGCGCCGGAGGCCCGCGACAACCGGGTCGAGTACCGGCGGGGGGCGGTAACGGAGTGGTACGTGAACGGTCCTTGGGGGCTGCAGCAGGGCTTCACGCTGCTGGCGCCGCCGGGGCCGCGCACCGGCGCGCCGCTCACCCTCGTGCTTGCGCTCTCGGGCACGCTGCACGCCCGCGTCGAGCCGGGGGAGACTGGCCTCACCCTGAGTTCAGCCGACGGAACGACCGTGCTTGCCTACCGGGGGCTCACAGCTTGGGACGCCAGCGGGCGCGCGCTTCCCGCGCGGCTCCAGGTGCAGGGCGGGGAGCTCCGGCTGCATGTGGAGGATGCGGGCGCCCGGTATCCGCTGGTGGTGGACCCCTTCGTCGAGCAGGCCAAGCTCACCGCCTCCGATGGGGCGGCGGTGGACGGGTTCGGCAGCTCCGTAGCCATCAGCGGCGACACGGTGGTGGTGGGGGCGGTTGGCGCTGACATCAACGCGAACGCCGACCAGGGCTCCGCCTACGTGTTCGTCAAGCCGGTCGGCGGCTGGGCGACGGCCTCGACTTTCAACGCCAAGCTCACCGCCTCCGATGGGGCGGCGGGGGACGCGTTCGGCGGCTCCGTGGCGATCAGCGGCGACACGGTGGTGGTGGGGGCGGTTGGCGCGAACGCCAACCAGGGCGCCGCCTACGTGTTCGTCAAGCCGGTCGGCGGCTGGGCGGGAGCGCTCACGGAGACCGCCAAGCTCATCGCCTCCGATGGGGCGGCGGGGGACCAGTTCGGCATATCCGTAGGCGTCAGCGGCGACACGGTGGTGGTGGGGGCGTTTCTGGATGACATCGGCGCGAACTCCGAACAGGGCTCCGCCTACGTGTTCGTGAAGCCGGTCGGCGGCTGGATGAACATGACCCAGACCGCCAAGCTCACCGCCTCCGATGGGGCGTTCAATGACAACTTCGGCTTCTCCGTGGCCGTCAGCGGCGACACGGTGGTGGTGGGGGCGTTTCTGGATGACATCGGCGCGAACTCCGACCAGGGCTCCGCCTACGTGTTCGTGAAGCCGGTCGGCGGCTGGATGAACATGACCCAGACCGCCAAGCTCACCGCCTCCGATGGGGCGGCGGGGGACGGGTTCGGCTTCTCCGTGGCCGTCAGCGGCGACACGGCGGTGGTGGGGGCGTCGGGCGATACCATAGGCGCGAACACCGACCAGGGCTCCGCCTACGTCTTTGGCAGCGTGGTGGTTGGCCGCCCGGCCCCCGCCCTCTCCAAATCGGCCCAGCTCGGAATCGTCGCCCTGCTGCTGCTCGTCGGCCTGCTCAGCCTCCGCCGCCGCGGAAAGTCCATCGCGCCACGATGATTGGAAGAGCGCTGGGGCGAGGGCTGAGAAAGTAGAGTGGTTGCGCAGGGCCCGATCGTGGAGGAATCCGGAGTGCCAGAAGCTGTTGGCCGCCCGCTGGCTATCGGCCAAGGCTGCATGTTCTCCCCGGGAAGCGAGTGCAGTCCTTGAGGGGTTGATGTCCACCACAACGCGGGACGCTTTCTCCTCTTCCCGCGCTCGCCGCGGATCCTTCTCGAAGCTCCAAGCCTCCGCTCCTTAGTCGAGGAGTATGCGTCTTCCCTAAGCGCCGATGATCGAGACGTCGGTTTCGAAGGTCGGGAACGTTGGGACCCGATGCTTGCGTACCGTGCAAGCCGGTTCGGTGTTCGGTGTCCCTCCCGCGTCTGAACCGGTTGGCGCGCTCGCGGGTCATCCAAGCCAGGCCTCTCCCGCGGGATGCTGTGCGATGCTGCATCGTGGTGAAGCGATCCAGTCCACTAGGCGTGTCCTCGCGGGATCCAGGCCGAGGCTCACGACTGCCACCAGGTCGTGGGGAGTGAAGACTCCCACCACTTCCCTGCTCCCGTTCACGATGACCACAGCCTCGGTTCCCCATTCGTACATGGTTCTCGCAGCCTTCGTCACCGTGGCATCGGGGCTTAAACGAGCTACGGGGCGTAAGCGCTGCCGCACGGAGTTCGCGTTGGCGTGGTGGCGTTCCATTGGTGTGCTCCTCGTGCTGTAGCAGCGCAAAAAGAGTACCACGGCGGGCACATCGTGCCGAAGTCGATTTGCAGCGACAGCGTTCTTGGCACCAAGAACGAGCGACGTCCGGCGGGCAGAGACGCAGGAACACTAGGAGCGGGCTTTGCCGCAGGCAAGCGAACGTCGCTGCAAACTGCGTCGAGGATGCAGGCTTCAGGAACCAGTTGGCCTCAGGCCAAGTTGCTCGAGGGCGAATTGTTTCGCCCAGCGGTAGTCTGCCTTGCCGGACGGGCTGCGCACCATTTCCTCGACGAACAGGATTTCCCGGGGAAGTTTGTACCGGGCAAGGTGCCGCGCGCAGAACTCGATCAGTTCCTCCTTGCTCGGTTCCTCACCCTTGCGCACCTGGACGATAGCGGTCACTTGCTCGCCGAACCGCTCGTGAGGGGTGCCCACGACCACGGCATCGTACACCGCAGGATGGTGTTTCAGCGCTTTCTCGACTTCCTCCGGGTAGATTTTCTCTCCGCCAGAGTTGATGCTCACCGAGCCGCGGCCAAGCACGATAATTGTTCCGTCAGCAGCCACTTTCGCATGGTCACCGGGGATGGCGTAACGCTTGCCGTCGATGACCGGGAACGTCCGTGCCGTTTTTTCGGCATCTTTGAAGTAACCGAGGGGAACGTGCCCCGTGCGTGCAAGCCACCCCACTTCCTCGCTGCCAGGCGTGACCGGGCCGCTCAGGTCGTACTTGAGCACCAGTGTCTCTTCGTTCATCCGGAAGGCGCCGCTCGAGATGGTCATTCCCTTCATGACAATTTGCGACCCTTGCCCTCCGGTCTCCGACGCCCCAAAGCCGTCGATGATCATCAGGTGAGGAATGTGTTCCAGCAAAGCCTCCTTCAATGCCGGCGTCAGAATTGCGCCGCCCGAAAGGATAATGTTCAAGCTCGACAGGTCGTACCGGTGCTTTTGCAACTGGTCGACGAGCGGGCGGGCAAACGCGTCGCCAACGATCGTCAGGAACGTGACCCGTTCGCGTTCCACGGTGGACCAGATATCGTGCGGGTCGAGCCGTTCTGGATGGTCTTGCACAATGACAGCCCCGCCTTGATGCCAACAGGTAAAAGCCATCCAGTGAGCTGCGCCGTGCATGAACGGCGGAGCCGGTAGGGCGCGGGCCTGACTATCGCGGGCATTGTCCACCAGGGCTTGAATCGAAGGGATCTTTTGCCCGCCCGGAGGGTGGCCTCCCAACGCAGCAAAGAAAATGTCCTCTTGCCTCCACAGCACCCCCTTGGGCATTCCGGTGGTGCCTCCGGTGTAGAGAATGTACAGGTCGTCTCCACACCAGTGCAGGTCGGGCTTTTCCGGAGAGGACTGCCGCAGCACCTCCTCGTAGTCGAGCGCTCCGGGAAGCAACGGGTTCCCCGACTCGTCGGCCACCTGCAGAAGCAGGCGCAGGTGTCGCACCTCGGAACGGATCTTTTGCACTCGTGGGGCGAAGCGAGCATGGTAGATCAAGGCGTGGCAGTCAGCATCGTTGAGCAAGTAAATGAGTTCGTCCTCCACGTAGCGGTAGTTGACGTTAAACGGGGCTACGCGCGCCTTGTACGCTCCCAGCATCCCCTCGAGGTATTCGTTCCCGTTGTAAAGGTAGAGGCCTAAGTGGTCCTGGCCCGACTCGTAATTCTTGAGTTCGTGCCGCTCGCGGTGGCAGCCCAAGCCATGGCTGCGCAGGAAATTTGCGAGCCGACGGGTACGGTCGGTGAGATCCTTCCACCGAAAGCGCCGGTCACGAAACACGAGACATTCTCGCTCGGGGTAGGCCGCAGCGAGCGCTTCACTAATGTTGGCAAGGTTGAATTCCTGATTCGTGTGTTGCTCCATAGGGCGCCGTTGCTAGCACCGCGCAAACGTTATGGCACGAGGGGACCGCAACGAACCGTCGTCCCTACTTGGCTATACGGTGGGCTCCAACGGTCGGGAGTACCCGGCGCCCGACCGAGCTGTCACGGAAGGGCGAGGGCCAGGCGCCGGTCGAACGATGACTTGCGGTCTGCTTTGCGGGTGAAAACACGGTCGACAGGGAAGTGCGGGGAGCGGACATGTCGCAGTGTGACAAAAGTACCGCAGCGCGGGAGACAGAAACGGTTCGGAAGCACGAACCCGGTTGGAATCGTTTTCGCTTACGCGTTCGGACACTATGCCGGCTGCGCGAATGTGGGAGTACGAGATGCGGAGAATGAAGGTCAGTGGGGAAAGGTGTGGAGCGGGTGAGCACCCGAGCGTGGAGCAATTGGCCTATTTGCTGAGTCGCATCGATTTGTTCGAAACCTTCACTCCGTTCACGCTCCGGCTCGTGGCGCGCGACTGCGAGATTGTCGAGTTGGCACCAGGGGAAGTGCTGTTCGAGTACGGCAGCCCCGGGGGCTCGCTGTACATCGTGTTAGACGGCCAGTTGGAAGTGGCCCGGGGAGAGCGAGCGATTGCCGTCGTTGGCCGAAACGAATACGTGGGAGAGTTGGCGTTGATCGATCCTGGAGTTCGCAGCGCTTCGGTGCGGGCAGTGAGTTCCACGCGACTCCTCGAGGTGCCGGAGCAGGTGTTCGACCAGTACTTGCGGCGCGAGCCGGAATCGCTTGCGGCGATGATGCGTACGGTCACCCGCCGACTGCGGACGATGCTGGACGACATGCAACGTGCCTACGAGCAACTGCACATGCAGGTGCACGACATGCTCAACTTGCTCAACGTTCTGAACGGAGCAAGCCTCGTTGCAGAGGTGTTGCCGGAAACGGACCCTCACCACCGCTACCTGGAGATGATTTCGCAAACGCGCGATCGCCTGGAACAAATGATGAGGTCCGTGCTCCGTCGAGTACGAGGTCAGCCCGCAGGTTATCCCCGTGAGCCCACCGATTTGGTCGAACTTGTACGAGAAACGCTGCGCACCGACTTGGCCTTGCATCCCGACGTTCGTAGAGTCCAGGTGGTCGTACACCGGCGCGGGGCGTTGGAACCGTGTCCTTGCAATCCTTCCGACTTGCGACGGGTGATCGGGAACTTGGTGATCAATGCCGCGCAAGCAGTCGGCGACGATGGGCTCGTGGAGATCGAATTGTCGCAGGTGCCAGGCAAAGCGGTGATCGAAGTCAAGGACAACGGTCCCGGCGTGCCGGCGGCTTTGCTGCCGATGATTTTCGAGCCGCGGTTCAGCACGAAGCCGGAGGGTACAGGCCTCGGGTTGAGCTCCGCGCGTTTGATCGTGGAAGGGTTGCATGGGGGCACCCTTTCGTACCGGGGGCAGGTGGGCCGAGGCGCAACGTTTCGCGTCGAACTGCCGCTGAACTAACAACGGCACAAACCGTGGCCATCTAGTTGCGCTTGCACCTGGAAGCGGGTAAGCGCAAGCGTGCTCGCAAGGGAGGAAACATGCCGTTAACCGTCGTGGCCCAAGTGCGCGTGCACGAGGGAAAAGAAGAAGCGTTTGTGCGCGCCGCTGAAGAGTTGGTGGCGTACGTTACGGAGCACGAGCCGGACACGCTCATGTACGTGCTGCATCGTTCTACCAGCGAGCCACGCAAGTTCCTGTTTTACGAGGTGTACGCCGACGAGAATGCCTTGGCGCGCCACGGAGCGAGCGAAGCGATGGTCAAGTTTTTCGGCAAGGTTCGTGGGTTGTTGAGCGGCGCTCCAGAAATCGAAACCTTCCAAGAACTCGCGGGCAAACGCTAGCTCGGGATGCGAACCGAGGGAGCGAGTGCGTAGTGGCTTTACGGAGTGAATCCCCATGGCACCGACGATAGAACCAAATTACGGCTTTCCGGGATTTCCTCTCCCGGGTACGACGTACGTTCTCCCGCCCATGGGGCTGGGCACGTGGGCTTGGGGGGATGCGCCGACGTGGGGGATGGGGAGCTACGACCGGTCGTACAATTTCGACACGATTCGCGAAGCGTACGCGAAGTCGGTCGCTGCCGGCATCACACTGCTCGATACAGCGGAGATGTACGGAAAAGGCGAGAGCGAGCGCATCATCGGCCGCTTGCTCGAGGAGGACAAGGAACATCGCGATCGTGTGCTTGTCGCCACAAAATTCATTCCATTCCCATGGCGAGTGCCGTTGCGTACCCGGCTCTTGGACGCTCTGCGCTCTTCGCTGGATCGACTGCGACTGCCCTTCGTCCACTTGTACCAAATTCACGGTCCGATCAGCTTGTGCTCCCACGAAAGGATGGCGGATGCACTTGCAGAGGCCTGGAACGCGGGCCTCACGAAGGCGGTGGGCGTTTCCAACTACTCGGAACGCGAGATGAGGGCGATCCACGCGGCCTTGGCGCGTCGGGGTATCCCGCTCGCGAGCAACCAAATCGAGTACTCGCTGTTGCGCACGGATCCCGAGCGCAAGGGCTTGCTGCGAGCGTGCGCGGAGCTTGGGGTGATCGTGCTTGCGTATTCTCCGTTGGGACAGGGGAGGCTGACGGGGAAGTACAGCGCCCAAAACCCTCCTCCGGGAAAGCGCAATTTTTCCGCTTACCCGATGGAAGAAATCGAACCCCTAGTGGCTGCTTTGCGAGAGATCGGAGCACGCCATGGCGGCAAAACGCCCGCACAAGTGGCCCTTAACTGGCTCATGTGCAAAGGCACCATTCCGATCCCCGGGGCGAAAAATGGCGCCCAAGCCGAACAAAATGCCGGGGCACTGGGATGGCGGCTAACCGCTGACGAAGTTGCACAATTGGATGGCCTCGCCAAACCCGGTCGCTACACATTGTTCCTGCGTTTTTGGCAGCATGGCTGAAGTGCTGCACTACGGCCGAAGTTCGTAGTACGCGTTGACTGGATTGCCAAAATCGTGGCGCTTGAAGCGGGTAAACCCTGCCTCCGCTGCCATCGCTCGCGCAACCGGCTCACTAAAGCCCAGAGTGCCCAGTCCTTCCCCGCCCGGTTCCGACAAGCTGGACGACAGGCAAGCGAGCACGGAAATTCCGTACATCATGGCCGCCATGGGATTGTGTTGGAGATTCTCCTCGAAAGTGGGCCGAGCGTTGATGTCTGCGATCAACCACGTGCCGTCCTCCTTTAACGCCTTCCGCACCGCGCGCATCACCTCGCGGGGACGAGTCATGTCGTGGATGCAATCGAAGCTGGTGATCAAGTCGAAGCTCCCGTCGGAAGGCAGGCGCTCCGCGCCTTCACAGTGCAGCGACACGTTGGTCAGGCCCGCTGCGACGACGTTTTCGCGGGCGCGCGCGAGGGCGTGCTGGGAGATGTCGTAGCCGTGGAATTCCGAACGCGGAAACGCTTGCGCCATTTGAACCAGGGCGACGCCAGCGCCGCAGCCAATGTCCGCGACCTTTGCGCCGCGCTCGAGCTTGTCTACGACGCCATCGAGCGCCGGCAGCACCAGCGGAACCAGAAAGGTACGGAACCACGGCGCGAGAAACCGCTCGATCCCCACGGCACCCTCGCTTCCCAGGGCATCGTAGGGAAGGCCCAGCCCGGTGCGGAAACAGTTCGGCAACTCTCGGACGAGAGCGAACTGCTCGGGGAGCGAGTGAAACGCTCCTGCCGAGAACACGGGCGAATTTTCCTCGGCCAGCACCAGGGCGGCTTCCGGCGACAGCGCAAATCGGCCCTCGCCTCGGTATTCCACGACTCCGGCGCAGGCTTGGCCATAGAGCCATTCCCGAACCCAACGCTCGTGCAAGCCAGTGCGTGCGGCCAACTCGGCGGCTGTCAAGGGCTCACCTGCGGCGTACATGGCCCGGTACAAGCCAAGACGGTCGCCCAAGTGAATCATCGCGCTGGTGACCGCACCGGTAAGGTGCCCGAACACGAGAAACAGAAATGCTTTGACGCGATCTGGGTCCATGCAACGACATCCTCCTCAGGAACTCCCTACTGGAACCCGAACGCTATCGTTCCCGCAAGAGCGGGGGACGCTAAGGGAATGCACCAGTGCAGATGAGCCGATGGAGCGGCGCGCAGCCTTTCGAGGGATCGAGCCGCGCCAGGGCGCGAACCATCGAGTTAGGAGCCGCAGGGCTCCGCCCATCAGCACTGACTGTGAATCTTCACGACAGAGTGAAGCGTCGGTGCCGACGTAAGGGGAAGACGTCTTCGCGGCGCGCGTCGGGGCCCTAGGTCGAGGTAGCTCTGGGATTACTGAGCTTCCATCGTGATTTGCTCGGCGGACGAGACGAAAATCACCGGGTCGCCTTGATACCAAGCCACCTCGCCCCGAACGCGAATGCGAGTCCCACGGGGGAACAACACGTCGGGGTTGGCGGGGAAGTTTTTCCAGTGAGGCGCTCGAACGATGACCTGGAAATTCCCGCGGTGTGGGCTTGCAAACGAGAAGTGAACCGCCTTCCGGTTGTTCACCAGGGTCTCCACTGTGCCTGCGACGGTGACCGTACAACCAGCGAACACCTTCGCGCGAGCAGGATCGATGAGTTCTCCCGTTGGCGGGCAGGACGCTCGCTCGACGCTTGTTGGGGCCATGTCTTCAGGTGGCAAATCATTTACAGCGAGCGGCGCGTTTCCGTCCCAACGCAGCGGACTGGGCATGCTTGCCGGCTCGAGTGCGACAAGCGCTCCGTCGGTGCTGAGGAAGTAAATAGACTGCCCGCTAACGACCCAAGTGGCCCATTCGGACCAGTAACGGTCCCACACCGGTGCTGCCGCGTAGTAAATATAGAACCCCGGCGGAAACTGCCGTGCGCATCCCTCGGCACAAAGAGAGTCGGTAAATTCATGACTCGCGTCGAACGGTCCATGGTTATCGGCCACAGCGACGTGGGGCAGGTCGACAGTAGCGATGGGATCGGTACCCGTACCTTTACCGGGAGAGCGGTCGGTAATCTGATGCGCGATGCCCACTGCCCAATGCGCGCCGAAGATCGCGTCGCCAGCAGCGGAGAGGTTCGGTTGTTCGTCCGTCGGCAAGAACGTGCTGCGAATGAATCGAACGTCGCCTGCCTGGTAACCTGGAACGGTCGTGTCATCCAACACCAGTTCACCCAAGTGGGAATCCCCACGGCCATCGCAGTAGACACCAGCGCTGCAGGGCGAACCTCGCATAACGACGCAGGCAACGGCCTGGCCCCCCGGCAGCGCGCGGATGACCGGCTGCGGGCCCATAGGCATGTAGTCTCCGTCGCCAAACCCTCCATGTCCCACGTTGGCGATGAACGGGACCGAACCATCGTCGAGGTCGACTACAAACAGCGCCTGGTACTCGGGCCGCGCGCTCAAGTTGTTGCGCATCGCAGTGTTATCGGACGGCCACGGGCTCCACACCCACATCGCTTGCCAATCCAGTCGATACTTTACCAATACAAGTCCATGGACCTCCGAAATCACGGGCCAACCGAACTTCGCTTCCGCTCGGCTCGAATCGTTACCGCCCGGATCGCCCCCTGTTCGCGGCGTAGGCTTGGATCGCCACCGCAAGCTACCATTAGCGTTGTCGATCGCGTGAACGTAGAGGTCGCTCGACACCACCACGACGGTGTTTCGGGAGGGCGAGTAGGCGGGCGGTGTGTCGAGTGGGCTTCCCGCGTCGTAGGACCACAAAGTAGCCAGACTTGTTTTATCCAGCGCCCATACTGTGGATTCCCAAACGGCAATCACGCGGTCTGCAAGCAGCGCAGGCGGCAAAGGCAGAGTGCTACGCGCGAAGCCGAGGCGAAGCACCGCGGAGGGCCGTCCGGTCGAAGCGTCGAGGCGGTAGAAGCGCCCGGACCCGGACAGGACATAGAGGGAATTGGTTGCGGCATCGAACGCTGGAGTGGAATGTACCCCGCCGGGCGGACGGCGTCGCCAAATGCGGCGGCCAGTTGCCTCGTCGAGTGCCCACACCCCTCTTCGTCCGAGCGCGATAAACACTTTTCCACCGCCAGTGATCGGTTGCGTATTTCTGGGCACCACGCGCTTCCCCCGCGAAACGGCGCCTGTGCTCGTCGGTCCCTGGAACGACCACTTCCACCGCCATGGCGTGGGAGGGAGGTACGGTGCGTAACTCGTGCGCTGCGCATCATGCGCGTGCTGATGCCATTCGTCGGCGCCTCCGTTTCCACGCACAACACGCGCTGGCGCAAGTAACGCCCCGATGCCGACGCACAGCGCAATCGCCAGGAACGTGGTTGCACGCCTGCGACGCCCACGCCGCGCTTCGAACGCCTGCATCACAGATTGCGTCATCGCTTAAATGCTACTGAGCGTAGCCCCTGAAGCAAGGATTTTTGCATCGGAGGAAAGATGGAACCGCCCGACGGATCGGGAGTTTGAATCACCCGGTTTCTCGCACTGGCCGGGGATACACCGGCGCGGAGCGCCGGGTGAGGGTCGATTCTGTTCCGGCGGCATGTTGCATGCGTCGGCCGCCGGGGCAACGCCTGGACAATGGCGATGCACGGGCACGCAATGCGTCTTCGTTGCGGTCTGAACCTCAACGCACGTTGCCGTCGGAAATTTGGGGGCGAGCCGGCAGGTCGCCCTCGGATTGTCCGAGGCTGCGCTTCGATCCAGGGCAGGGAACGGCGAGACCTCCTATTGGCCCTCCCGACGGTTCGTCGGCGCGTCCTTTTTGCGCACTAGAAGCGGCCGTACGGGGGCAGGTGCAGCTGCAGCAAAGAGGCGACGCGCTTCTGGTAGCCACTTACGCATGTTGCGAGCGCGCGTCGCCGGGTCTGGGTGTGTGGAAAGAAGCTCCGGCGGGCGCTCTTTGTCATGCTCCGCGAAGCGCTGCCAAAGACCCAGCGCCGCTTCGGGATCGTATCCAGCTTTGGCCATGAGCATGAGCCCGATGTAGTCGGCCTCGGCTTCTTGGGAACGACTAAAGGGAAGTACGTACCCAATTTGGGCTCCCAGTCCCAGCGCCTGGTAAATGAGCCGTTGGTTTTGCGGCGAGCCGCCACCGAGCGCTGCCGCACCGACCGTCAGCACCAGGTCGAGCAATACTCCTTGGCTCATGCGCTCGCCCGCATGGCGTGCCAAGGCATGGCCGACTTCGTGCCCCAACACCGCGGCGAGCCCGGCAGTGTCGCTCGCAAGAGGAAACAACCCTGTGTACACCGCTACCTTTCCGCCCGGAAGTGCAAAGGCGTTGGCCTCGTCCTTGTCGATGACAGCAAATTCCCACTGGTAGTTCGGCTTGTCCGCTACGCGCGCGATTCGCTCTCCGACTTCGCGCACGGGATCGGTGAACTCCGGGTCGTGCAGCAACGGAGCCTTGGCCAGCACTTGCCGGTACGCGTTGGCTCCCAAGGCAATTTCCGTCGATTCCGGGATGAGCAGAAGTTGCGACCGCTTCGTGTACGGTGCCGTGCCACATGCGGCCACGAGCAAAACAACCAGAACAACCAGAACAACCCAATGCGCGTGTCGCTTGCGTCTCATGACTAGCTTGGTTGCACGTTTTCCCGCCGGCGTCGAGGGCAAGCACGCTAGGTCCTGTCCGGAGCTGTCGCCTCGCAGCCGCCGTGGGCGCGGCGCTCCTTCTCGGAACAGGTCGTGAGAGCGATTGCAGATAGGACAGGACGCCCGCGCAACTGCCCGGCCAACGTGATTGGAGGTGAAGTAAAACGGACTTTGCGCGCACCACGACGTGGCAGAGGCTCGAACGGGAACTCGCGGTGCGGCATCAGCAATGACTGTGCGATCGCGAATTGCTTATGGCTGGTAACCGTGGGGACGACCCGTGCGAAGAAGTTTGGCGGGTGTCGACCCGAGTGACACGCGGCCTTGCCGCCAAGCTGAACGTGCAATCCTCGGGGGACGGCTGAAACTCTGTCTTTTTAAAGCAGCCGACGCAGTTTTTGGAGAGCCGCTACTCGTGCAAGGCGGTCTCTTGAGCGCGGAGCGGACTGCAAAGCGTTGACGGTTTCTCCATGCGTGGTACACAAAGGCCACTTTTGGCGTGCGGCGATGGAATGCGTGCGCGCTACTCAAGAAGGAGGAACGATCATGCAGTTAGAAGGATCGGTGGCGTTGGTAACGGGAGGTGCGTCGGGTCTCGGCGAGGCCACGGTGCGTGCGTTCGTGGCGCGAGGCGCGCGCGCGGCAATTCTCGATCGTCCGAACTCCAAGGGGGCGGAACTTGCCCGGGAGCTGGGGGAAGACCGTGCGCTGTTCGTGGCCGCCGATGTCACCAGCGAGAAGGAAGTTGTGGACGCAATCCAAAAGACCATGGCGAAGTTTGGCGCGATCCATATCAACGTGAATTGCGCGGGCGTGGGCACTGCGATGAAAACCACCGGCAAGTCCGGGCCCATGCCGCTCGAAATGTTCGAGTTGTGCGTGCGCGTGAATTTGATTGGCACGTTCAACGTGTTGCGTCTTGCCGCCACGGAAATGCTGAAAAATTCGCCGAATGCTGAGGGCGAGCGGGGCGTGATCATCAACACGGCCTCGGTCGCGGCGTTCGATGGGCAGATCGGGCAGGCGGCGTACTCGGCCTCGAAAGGGGGCGTCGTGGGCATGACGCTGCCGATCGCGCGCGATTTAGCTCGCGACGGAATCCGCTGCGTCACCATCGCTCCCGGGACGTTCGACACCCCGATGCTTGCCTTGCTACCCGAACCTCAGCGGCAAGCGCTAGCGGCGAACATTCCCTTTCCATCCCGGCTGGGCAAGCCTGCAGAGTACGCGGCGTTAGCGACACACATCGTCGAGAACCCGTATATCAACGGTGAGACCATTCGCCTCGACGGTGCTTTGCGCATGCCACCGAAGTAATCCAACTTTGCTTCGTGGCAACGAACGGCGGGCGCCCGGGGATTTTCTCGGGCGCCCGTTTCGTTCGAGCTGTAGCACGGACACGCCGGGCAGCACTGCTCAGGAGCCGCACGACACGGTGCTGCCGTTGGTGCTCATCCGGCAGCGTGGCGGCGTGCCCGAGTCGGGATGGAAAGCTAGCTCCCCACATAAACCCAGGGCGCCTTGGTCGCGCGCGCCGAGTACCACGGTGAGGCGGAGGGGAAGGTCGGCCATCCCCACTGCAAAGGCGCTTTTGCTGGCAGTCACGGACACACGCAGCAGTCCGGGCGTTTGGTTGGAACGGTTTTCCACCACCACCTTGCGAACTCCAGGAGAACGAACACCTTTCGGGTCGCGATACGTCCAACGTGTGCGCTTGGAGTTCACAGTCCAACCCGGATACCCTTTCGCACTGCCCTCGCCCCGTGGAACGACGCGATTGTAAATCGGGTTGCCCGCCTGCGTATCGATCCGGATTTGTACGCCCGAGGCCATCGGGTCGAGCGCACCAGCGACCATCGGATCCACCAGCACGTCCGCACGCAAGCGGAAGTTTTCATCGCCGACGGGCGCTTGGTTCTTGGTGATGGTGAGTCTTGCCTGGGGAAGTGGAGTGGAGTTGGCACACACGATGGCCGCATTGGGTACGCTCGTTTCGCGGTCGGGATCGGTTCCGGCGTCGCGCTCGTCGCCGTCGAACACACCGTCGGCGTCCCGATCCACGGCAATGCGTGGGCCCGAGCCTGGCGGGACACACGTATACGTCACTTCTTGCCCGGGGGTGCTCGCCAATGCTCGCAGTGCTGCATCCGCCCACGGCGCTTCAGCTTGACGGTCGGGTTGAAAACTTCCCGACGCGTTGCGGTACCAACCGCGGGTTTCCCCACTCACGGTCGCCTTGGCTACCACATCGCACTCGCCCACCGCGGCGCGGGCAAGCAAGAGGTCCACGCGTGGGCCAGCTATGGCAGAATTCGTGGCGGTCAACGTGACTTGTTGGCCTACGATCGGTGCCAGGTTGGAGTCGAAGGCGAGGACAAACTGTTCCACTTGGCGTCTCTCGATGTCGCTCGGAAATGTGAACACGGTGGCGGTGAAAAAGCGGAACAGCGTATCCACGCTGCCATCGTGCAAGAAGCCGAAGCCGCGGATTTGATCGCCCTGATGCGCAGACGGCCCGCCAGGAAGCTGCGGATGTGGGAGCATCCCGAACATACCGACCTTGGCGTAAGCATTGCGCAGATGGGCGATCTTGAAGTGTTGGGTTTCTCCCTCGAAGCTCGAACGACCATCGGTACCGAAGAACCCCTGGCTCGGGTTTAAAACGTGGCACGAACTGCACGTAAGCACGCCTGCATCGACGGCGTGGTTGAAGTAAAAATCGCGCCCTGCCTGCTGGTCCGGGGTCAGTGAATTGTCCAAGTTGCGCACCGGGTTCGGTTGCGGAATGATCTGCAGGATGAAATCCGTGAAGCGCTGCATTTCTTCGTCGCGCAAGCGCTGTTTGCGGCCGAGCAAGCCCTCGAATGCAACGTTGAACGCCTTGAACGCAGCATCCTCGTCGAGGGCGCTACCACCGGCAATGGCCCCGCCAGTGCGGTCGCCGCGCCAGTGCATCGGCCCGTGCGTCGCAAGGCCACGCAAGGTTTGCGTGGTCATCGGGCCCTTGAGCGGGTGAAAGCTTGCGTCGCCGACCGGGCCGAGGCGGAACGGATTGGGGTTAGGCTGTACGACATCGTCCGGGTTGCCGAGATCCCACGCCAAGGAGTCCAGGTCGGCAAACACATGGCAACTCGCGCACGACGCCTCCCCGTTGCTCGATGTGTGTCGGGCATCGTACAGAAAGCGACGCCCCGCCATGATCGAGAACGGCTCTGGGTTGTGGAGCCACACGCGGTCGACTTCTTTCCGTTTCGCGAGGTCGATGATGGCAACTGCATGATCGAAGCGGGTGAGTACGTAGAGGCGGTTGGCGGATTCGTTCAAAACCAGTCCGGCAGGGCCGCCCCCCGCAATCTCGATGTGGTTTTTGGCCGAGGGCACGAACGTATCGGCTTCGAGCTGGCTCGTGGCGAACACGCCGACTTTGCTCGAGCCGAACGCAGCGACATACAGCGTGCCCCCATCGGAGCTTACCGCCATGTCGAGCGGTATGGCCAAACTTGCGCGGTTGACACTCGGCGGTGCGGGGGAAACGTCGTAATCGATGTGTTTGTTCAAGTGCCGAGGCAGTACGTTGCTTCCGTCCAGAACGGTAATGCGTGCTTGGTGCAACCGCCCCCGCACGGTGGACCCGCCGAAAATTCCAGGCCCCTCGAACCGAACCTCGTTGCGCGCCTCGGTATTGCTCACGTACACGCGCCCGTTCGCCGGGTTCACGGCCATGTTGAACAGGATGGTGCCGACGCCAGAGTAGCGCCCAGTAGGGATTTCCACTGGGGGATCCGATGCCGCGTCGATCGTGAAAACGTCGTAATCGGGCAGATGAAAGCGTACGGCGGCACTCCAGTCGCGGCCGATGTTGTCGAGCCAACGGCCACTGGTGCGGTCGAACTTGACGATGAGCCCGACTTCGGGCCCTGGCTTATGTTCGAAATTTTCGTTTGGCGGAGGCAGGCCGCCCGGCATGGTCACACCCGAGACGACACAAGGCCCCGCACCCGCCCCACCATCGCACACCAGGCGCTCGCCGAGCACGGTGGTTTGATTCCCGGAGTGGAACACGGCTGCATACACCTTGGTGCCGTCGGGGCTCGCGGCCAGCGCCCGCGGAGTGTCGCCAAACAGCTGCACGATGGTTTTCGGTGTGCCACCGAGCCCGGTGCCGAGGTCGTTCGCGTCGAACACCCACACGTCGGCGCGGCCAACCCCCGGGGTCGTGAACTGGGGATCGTAGGGAACGTTTTGTCCGCGATGTGCGGTCGTGATAAACGCGCGCGACCGTCCCGGTCCGGCAAACACGATGTCGCGTGGTTCGTCGCCGACGAGCAGGGTGCGTACGACCCGACCCGGCAGCGGGTCGAGGCGCACGATGCTCACGCTGTCGGACAGGTGATTCACGACCCACACCTCGTCCGCCGACCGAGCAGCTACAGCAACCGGTTCCAACCCAACCGGCACGGAGGTCAGGTGCTGGAGGGAGCCGTCGGCGAGGATCGAATAAACCTCCAACTGGTTCCCCGGCGTGTTGGCTGCAAACAGCCGGGTGCCGTCGGGAGCCATCGCCAGCGGGCGCACCGGCCCGCTCTCGAAGGCGACAAAACTAGAACTCGCGAGCCCGGGCGCCACCGGCACCAACACGATGGCTAGGTAGCCAGCCAGCCTGCGGAGCTGTCGCCCGACGCCTCGTTTGCCTCGATTCATTTCCTCGATCCCTCCCAAAAGCGATGCACCGAGCCTACGCCACGCTCAGGACAGAAACAATGAGCAATCCAACGCACGCGGAGAGTGCAGGACGTTTTTCACCGGATCGATCCTCTGCGTGGAGCAAGGTCGTGTAGCGGGGGCTGACGCCGGATCATTCGTGGCCCACGAGAAGCGCGGCCGCGACGCGTGTCAGTCGCAAGACCCGGAGGAGAAACCTCAGGAGGCGGTCAGCTACGACGGAATGGCTGGTTTGCTCGCACTTTGCGGTCGAGGTGGATGGAAAGCGCCATGTAGTACGCCGGGAAATACAGGGAAATCCAGCCAAGGGTACGCGACGGATTGGGAAACTGAGCCAGCAGGATGAACAGGCACACTCCCCAAATGGCCCCCAACGCAATTGTGGTTCGCCGGGCTGTTGGATTCCGACTTGGGTACAGGTAGCGGATCGGTACGAACACGAGCACGGAAAGCACCAGCAAAACCGCTACATTCCACCACACCGGTGTGGCAAGCACGTAAAGGTAAAAGACCACGACGTTCCAGTAAGACGGGAACCCTTTGAAGAAGTGATCTTCCGTCTTGGCGTCGACCTGACAAAAGCCGTAGCCGCTGGCGAGCAGTGGTGCGGCGCAAACGAGGCGCCCCCAGGTGGTTGGCGGGACCAACCCTGCGTCGTAGGCAAGGACGACGGGAACGACGACGTAATTGAGATAGTCGACGATATCGTCGAGCCGTGCGCCATCGAACGATGGCAGCACCTGCTTTACGCGAAACTTGCGCGCCAGGCTCCCATCGGTGCTGTCAATGAACGTCGCCACCGCCATCCAAAAAAAGGCGAGGGCGTACTGGTCGCGCGCGATCGCCTCGAGGCCGAGAAACCCGAGTACCGCACCGAGAGCGGTGTATAAATGAACCGACCAAGCTGCGAGCCGTTCGGTGTTAATGCTCATCGAACCACCCCAGGAAAACAGCTCGCACCGATCCCGCGATGCGGGCGCCCGGGAAGGCACGCTGCAACCGCCCGCACCCGACCGCCTTCGGGCGAACTCAGGTCGGAACGCCGCGTGGCACAACCGACAGAACCTGACCGTGTGCGGCCAGATTCAGGAAATCTTGGTAACGTTCGCTGCTTGCAGACCCTTCGGGCCTTGGGTGATTTCGAACTCCACCCGTTGCCCTTCTTGCAGCGAGCGGAAGCCCTGGCCGTTGATGGCGGTGTAGTGGACGAACACGTCCTGGCCGTCATCCTTCGTAATAAACCCATAGCCCTTTTGTCCGTTGAACCACTTTACCGTGCCTTGAACCATACCAAAATCCCCTTGACGCCTTGAAAGTGTTCTCTCCGCTCGGGGGAAAGCCGCCACACACGGCCGTGCTCCAATCGCAACTCGCGGGCGCTCCGGAGTGCAGGTTGCCTTCACCGCGAACAGCACCGGCCTGTAGCACGATTCCGTCAACGAAGGCAACTATCGTGAGGGTATCGGCAGAGGGGGACACGCAGGTTCAAGGGGCCCGGCGGGGATCGACTCGCTAGACGAGGTGTCTCCCGCACCGGGCAGCTAAAGCTGCTGCCGACGGGACCCATCACTGGAGCAGGACGATGTGGAAGATGGGGAGCACTCGCCATCTCGAAATGGGCCGCGCCACGAGGAAGCGCACCACACCCGAACATGCCCGCCGGACTCTCGGGGAAAGTTGGAAAGCTGCTGCGAAGAGCGCGACGACTGCGCCGCTCCTGCTGCGTGTTGCCTTTACGGTACCAGCCTGTGGTGGTAACAACTGCGCGGAAGCGACGAAATCGATGTCGATACGGTTCTCCCATGCAATGATTTTGGTCGCCACGTTGCTGCTCGCCGTATTGTTTGTGGCACTGTGGCGTACGGTGTACTCGCGGCGGAGCTTGCTGCCGGTCGTGGCGCAACTGGCCCCGGGGGTCACGCAGCGGGCGCGAGATTTTCGCCGCACGCAGGTCAAAAACGGAAAAACCGTGTGGGAAGTTGCCGCTGCGGAAGTCGAGTACAGTCAGCAGCGTGGCGAAGCGAGCATCCGCGACGTCACCTTGCGATGGTACCTTGATGATGGGCGCGTCATCGGGATCCACAGCGATGTCGGAACGGTCAAACTGGGGGGAAGCCAGGTGGACTCGGTGAGCGTCACCGGCAACGTGGTGCTCTCGCTCGGAACTTACGAGGTGCAAATCGACGAGGCACGGTACGACCGTGCGGCCCAGAAAATCTTCGTACCCGGAAGGGTGCAGCTCAAAGGCGACGGAATCGAGCTTACGGGTACGGCAATGGAATTGGACTTGGCAACAAACCGCCTGACCATGCACCACGATGTCGCCATGGTCTTGTCACCTGCGCACGCTGGAAAGGAGACTTCCCACGCCTTTTAATGCTCGTTTTTTGATCGCCTCCCTCTGGTGGGCTCTCGTGACGATTGCAGTGCTTGCTCGCCCTTTGGCGGCAGAGCGGTCGCCGGGGGCGCCGCGGGCAGATGCAAACGCAAATTGGCTCAGCAGCTTTACGTTGAGCCAGTCCGCGGAGCCTGTGTTCCTCAAGGCCAACCGGTTGGAGTTCGATTACAAAAACCGCGTGCTCGTTTACCGCGGCAACGTAGAGGTACGACAAGCGGATGCCCGGCTGTTTGCGGAGGAAGTGCAAGTAGCACTGAGCGGCGGCGAACAATTTGAAATTCGCGAAATCCGCGCGCGGGGGAACGTGCGCTTGGAACAGGGCGAACGCTGGGCGCAGGCGCGGGAAGCCGTGTTCGATCAGTTCAAGCGTGTGGCCACACTGAATGGCGATGCAGTGCTCCATGATGGTCGCAACGAGGTGCAAGGGGAGCGGGTCATCCTATATCTCGACGAGCAACGGAGCATTGTGGAAGGCGGGAAAGGGCGCGTACAAGCGGTGTTTTATCCGGGGAAATTGGCAACGCCCACGGTTTCTGTGAGCGAGGGACGGTAACATGGACGAAACCGGTCGCCGGGAACCAAGGCGCGAGCAACTGGACGCAGTGGAGCTATGCAAAAGCTACAGGCGGCGCCTGGTGGTGAACAAGGTGTCCCTCCACGTACGGAGCGGAGAGGTCGTCGGCCTCCTGGGCCCGAATGGCGCTGGGAAGACGACCACGTTTCATATGCTTGTGGGGTTGGTGCGCCCCGATGCCGGTCGCGTTTTGCTCAATGGTGAAGACATCGGTGGCTTGCCTCTCTACTTGCGGGCGCGAATGGGCATCGGGTACCTGCCGCAAGAGCCATCGATCTTCCGCAAGCTCACGGTCGAAGAGAATTTGTTGGCAATCCTGGAGACTCTGCCTCTCACGCGCGCGCAATGTCAGGCGCGAGCAGCGCAACTGATGGAAGAGCTGGGTGTGCGCCACGTAGCCAAGAGCAAAGGATTCGAACTCTCGGGCGGAGAGCGTCGGCGCGTGGAAATTGCCCGTGCCCTCGTCATCGAGCCAAAATTTATGTTGCTCGATGAACCTTTTGCAGGCATAGACCCTCTTGCTATCTTGGACGTGCAGCAAATCGTCGGCCAACTGAAGGAGCGAGGAATTGGGGTGTTGATCACGGACCATAACGTGCGCGAAACCCTGGGGATTTGCGACCGAGCTTACATCTTGGCCGATGGCGTGGTCATCGAGGAAGGCTCGCCCGAGGCCATCATGCGCAGCGAACGTGCCCGTAGTTCGTACTTGGGCGAAAACTTTCAACTCTGACGACCATGGCACTCGAGACCAAACTCTACCAGAAACTGAACCAGCAGTTGGTGATGACCCCCCAACTGCGCCAGGCGATCAAGATTTTGCAGGTGTCGCGCCAGGAACTCGAAGAAATTGTCGCCCAGGAGTTGGAAGAAAACCCCACGTTGGAGGAGGACATCGAAGAGACCTCGCTCGCCTTGGAACGGCAAAAGCTGAGCGAGGAGGGCGAAGGCGCGACCGCGCCGAATGGCGAACTGCAGGAACCGTTGCCCGCTCGGGAAGTCACCGAGGAAGTGGGCACAACCGACCGTCTGAGCGACATCGACTGGAAAGAGTATTTGCAAAATTACAGCAACGACTGGCACTTCGCGGCTGCCGAAGAGCCGGTGGACCGGGACGAAGAAGACGAGGAACGTCGGCCTCTTGAAAACTTGCCCCTGAAACGGATGTCGCTGACCGAACATCTGGTTTGGCAACTCCGGATGAACGGGCTTCCACCCGAAGAGGAACCAATTGCGGCGGCATTGCTCGGGAACCTCGACAAAGACGGCTATCTGACCGTGGAACTGGAAGACATCGCCTTCCAACTTCGCCAGGATTACGACCTGGTCGAACGGACCCTCAAGCGGATTCAAGAACTCGACCCGCCAGGCGTAGGGGCGCGCGACTTGCGCGAGTGCCTCATGATCCAACTCCGAGCCGAAGGTCAGGAGGACTCTCTGGCCTACCGCATTGTGCGAGACCACCTGCCATTACTGGAAGGCCGGCGATACGACCGTATTGCGAAGGAGTTGGGCGCAACGACAGAAGAGGTTGCCGAAGCCGCACGATGCATTGCTCGGCTCGAGCCAAAGCCAGGGCGCGACTTCGACGAAGGGGAAGTCCGCTACGTCACCCCGGACGTGTTTGTGCACAAGATCGGAGACGAATTTGTCGTCACCGTGAACGACGACGGTTTGCCGCGGCTTCGGGTCAGTAATTATTACCGGCATGTCCTTTCGGCTTCCGGCAATGGCGACGCCAAACGGTACGTTCAGGAAAAATTACGCTCGGCTGCATGGCTGATCAAAAGCATTCAGCAGCGCCAGCGCACCGTGTACTTGGTGACGCAAAGCATCGTGAAGTTTCAGCGCGAGTTTTTCGAGCACGGAATCTCGCACCTCAAGCCATTGGTCTTGAAGGATGTGGCCATGGACGTGGGAATGCACGAGTCCACCGTAAGCCGGGCTACGGCCAACAAATACGTGCACACGCCTCAAGGCACGTTCGAGCTCAAGTTCTTTTTTACTTCGAGTTTGCAAACGACCGATGGAGACGAGGTGTCTGCGGAAAGCGTAAAGGAGCGGATTCGTGCAATCATCGCTGGAGAAGACCCGCGCAACCCGTTAAGCGACCAACAAATCGCCAAGATGCTGGCCGCGGAAAATGTCGACATCGCTCGGAGAACGGTGGCAAAGTATCGAGAAATGATGGGAATTTTGCCTTCTTCCAAGCGGCGACAGGCCTCGTGAAGAAGGTGGGGGGCTAGGGAGGACTGGCAATGAACATCACGGTCACGTTTCGCCATCTCAACCCATCCGATGGGTTGCGCAACTACGCAACGCAAAAGGTCGAGCGGCTCAAAAAGTTCGCGCGGCACGTGCTCGAGGCGCACGTCATTCTCGCCGTGGAAAAGCAGCGCCATCGTGCTGAGATCCTGGTTGCAGGCCGCGACTTGCAAGTGACGGCTGCCGAGGAGACGACGGACCTGTACTCGGCCCTGGATCTGGCGCTCGACAAGGTGGAACGGCAGTTGAAGAAGTGGGACGAGAAGCGCAAAGAGCATAAAAATTCGCGTCCCATCGCAACCCTCCCTGCGGCATCGGACGAAGATTCGCCACCTTCGGGGCCTAGGATCACCATCCAACGGGTGCCCGTGAAACCCATGTCGGTCGAAGAGGCCTTGCTGCAGATCCAGCAGGGCAAGCAGGACTTCTTCTTGTTCCACAACGAGGAAACCGATTCGGTTGCGATCCTCTACCGGCGCCGGGATGGTGACTTCAATTTGCTGCAGCCCGAGCCCGCGTGAGCTGCAGGACCAGCGGGCGAGCGATGCGACTTACGGACATTTTAAGCCCAGACCTTGTTGTGTCTGAATTGCAGGGGCAAACGAAAGACGACGTGCTGCGCGAACTGGCTTCTGCCATCGCTGCAGTTCACCCCGAAATTCAGGCAGACGAGTTGGTTGCCGTGCTTTGGGATCGGGAGCGCGGGGGAACGACGGCCATCGGCGATGGCATTGCCATTCCCCATGGCCGCCTTCGGGGGCTACAGCAAATCGTGGCCGCTTTCGGTCGCCACCGCAAAGGCGTGGACTTTCAATCGATCGATGGCAAACCGACACACCTAATCGTCGCGCTTGCTTTGCCGGAGGAATCGGTTGGGCTCCATCTGAAAGCATTGGCCCGCGTGTCGCGCTTGTTAAAAGAAGCGCGCGTGCGCGAGCGGCTCTTGGCTGCTGCGGATGCAAAGGAGATGTACGAAATCATCCGGCAAGAAGACGAGAAACTATGATGGGCCAAGCGACGCTGCATGGTCACCTGAGGTCGCCCGTTGTAGCAACTTGCCCCAGCACAAATGGACGAAACGACGCTCACGAAAACCATGGCGATCAAAAACCGCCTCGGGCTGCACGCACGGGCAGCAGCCCAGCTCGTGAAAACCGTCTCGCAGTTTCGCGCTGAGATCACCGTGATCAAGGATGGCCAGGAGGTGGACGGCCGGAGCATACTCGGCTTGCTCATGCTGGCTGCGGCGCAAGGGAGCATCATCGAAGTGCGTGCGGCAGGCCCAGATGCTGCAGCGGCTTTGGCCGCGATCGAAGACCTGGTAGCGCGCGGGTTCGACGAAGAGGAGTGAGCGCTTGACCGATCGTGATCGTCTGTACTAAGGGCTTTTGAAGAGTCGAATCAAGAGATTCGGTCGTTGGCGGCACGGAGCAGAAACCAGGGAGAGGAAGGCAAGATGGCTTCGAAAAACTTTTTGTTCACTTCGGAATCGGTGTCGGAAGGTCACCCGGATAAAATGTGCGACCAAATTTCCGACGCGATCCTCGATGCTTTGTTAGCCAAGGATCCGTACAGCCGGGTTGCTTGCGAGAGCCTGGCAAAAACCGGAATGGTCGTGGTTGCTGGCGAGATCACCACGAACGCGCAGGTCCCCTACGCGGAAATCATCCGCGATACCATCCGGGAAATTGGTTACACGTCCTCCGAGATGGGATTCGACGCGAATACGTGCGCCATTTTGACCGCGATCGATCGCCAATCCCCGGATATCGATATGGGCGTGAGCGAGCGCGAGGGGAAAGAGCAGGGCGCTGGCGATCAAGGTTTGATGTTCGGTTTCGCCTGCGACGAGACGCCCGAACTGATGCCGCGGCCGATCATGCTTGCGCACCAGCTCGTTCAGCACCTCGCTGCCTTGCGCAAAACCGGTCAGTACCCGTTCCTGTATCCCGATGCCAAATCGCAAGTCACGGTGGAATACCGGGATGGCCGCCCGGCGCGCGTGGATGCCGTCGTCGTTTCTACCCAGCACAGTGCCGACGTTGCGTACGAGACGTTGCGGGAGTTCGTCGTCGAGGAAGTGATCAAGAAAGTGCTGCCAAAACACCTCGTCGACTCTAAGACCAAGTACCACGTGAACCCAACCGGACGGTTTGTCATCGGCGGCCCGATGGGGGACTGCGGACTCACCGGTCGGAAGATCATTGTCGATACGTACGGCGGATACGGCCGTCACGGCGGTGGTGCTTTTTCGGGGAAAGATCCAACGAAGGTCGATCGCAGTGCGGCCTACATGGCTCGTTACATTGCCAAAAATATCGTTGCCGCTGGCCTTGCGCGGAAGTGCGAAGTGCAGCTCGCGTACGCCATCGGCATTGCCGACCCGATTTCGGTGCTGGTGGATACCTTCGGTACCGGTGAGGTGTCCGATGAGAAGCTCGCCCAGCTTGTGCGAGAGCACTTCGAGCTCAAGCCGCGGGCAATTATCGAAGCGCTGGACTTGCGTCGCCCAATCTACAAACGCACTGCCGCGTACGGCCACTTTGGCCGGCAACCGGAAGGTGGCTTTTTCACCTGGGAACGAGACGATCGCGCGGATGCTTTGCGCCGTGCGGTCGGCGCTCCTGCACGAACACCTGCCGAGCGCCTGGCTGCGCAGCCCGCGGCGTGATTCGCGCGTTGCGCGCCCGCAAGTCCTAGGATCTCGAGAGCGCCGTTTTGGCGCTCTCGCCATTTTTCCCTTGCGCTCCGGAAGCGTGCTTCGGGGCCGATACCACGGATAGGAGTTCGAAATGAGAAGCAAATCGTACGACGTGAAGGACCTCAAGTTGGCCGCACTGGGTAAGCGGCGCATCGACTGGGCCGATCAGCAAATGCCGGTTTTGCGCCGGATTCGCGATCGCTTTGCCAAGGAAAAGCCCCTCCGCGGGATCACACTATCGGCATGTTTGCACGTGACCACAGAAACCGCGAACCTCATGCGCACACTCAAGGCGGGCGGCGCTTCCGTGGCGTTGTGTGCATCCAATCCGCTCTCGACGCAGGACGATGTGGCTGCGGCACTGGTGAAGTACGAGGAAATTCCTGTGTTTGCCATCCGCGGCGAGGACAACAAGACGTATTACAACCACCTGCGTGCGGTTTTGGAGCGAAAGCCGAATATTACGATGGACGACGGCGCGGATTTGGTCACGCTGCTCCACACCGAATTTGCCGGGCAAGCAGCGCAGGTTCGGGCGAGCATGGAGGAGACGACCACAGGAGTCATCCGCTTGCGGGCAATGGAGCGCGACGGCGCCCTAAAAATCCCCGTCATTGCCGTGAACGACGCCGACACGAAACACCTGTTCGACAATCGGTACGGAACTGGGCAGTCGACGATCGACGGCATTTTGCGAGCGACCAATATTCTGCTGGCGGGTCGCACGGTCGTGATTGCCGGGTACGGCTGGTGCGGCAAAGGTGTGGCGGCGCGAGCTCGGGGAATGGGTGCCCACGTGATCATTACCGAAGTGGATGCCATTCGTGCGTTGGAGGCGGCAATGGACGGCTTCCGCGTAATGCCGATGAAGGAAGCCACGAAGATCGGCGACATCTTCATCACCCTCACGGGAGACAAGCACGTCCTACGAGAGGAGCACTTCCTTTCGCTCAAGGATGGAGCCATCCTGGCAAATTCAGGACATTTCGACATCGAGATCGACTTGAAGTCTTTGCGCAAACTCGCCCAACGCGTGCAGAAGGATGTACGCCCGAATGTCGACGGCTACCTGCTGCGAAACGGCCGGTGGGTCTATGTGATTGGCGAGGGGCGCTTGGTGAATCTCGCTGCGGCTGAAGGGCATCCCGCTGCGGTGATGGATATGAGTTTCGCCACGCAAGCCCTGTGCGCGGAGTGGGCGGCCCGCACAAGCCGCAACGGCGGCCTCGAAGTTCGGGTGCACGAGGTGCCGAAACACATCGAGGAAGTCGTTGCGTCCCTCAAGCTCGACAGCATGGGAATCAAAATCGATCGCCTCACGCAGGAGCAGCGAGAGTATCTATCTTCCTGGGCCGAAGGCACCTGAGAATCATGCTCTGTACAGGCGCCAGTGGCGGGCGATGGCCCGGCCGCAGCAGGCCGAGAAGGACGACACAGGCGGCGTGATTCTGCTTTCTCTCGGTGGGTGAGCGTGTCATAGTGTGCGCGTTCCCCCGCGGCAGCCAGCGAGCGCGGATCGTGCCAGGCTGCCTGCGGGGAAATGCACTCACGTTGGAAGAGTTTGCAAATGTCGACCTCTACGCGCACATTTTCCACACTTTCTGGGCTGCAAAGGGCAGCGTCCTTATGCGATCCGGAGAGCCTCGAGGTGGCCTGGCAGCGGCCAGCCAGCCCCCTTCTGTTGGCGCGGGGACGCGTGAGCGGAGCGCCCGTGGCATTGGTTGTGACCGATGGACACGTCCGGGGCGGCACGATTGGAACCGAAGAAGCCGCTGCGCTCGCGCAATTTCTGCGCACTCCCCCGCGTGCTGGCAATCTTACGGGGGAGCGGCAGGAACTCCTCGTGCTCGCCCTCGACACCGGCGGCGTGCGTGTGGAGGAAGGGCCAAGGGCGTTGGCAGCAACTTCAGCCGTAGGCGTGTTGCTCGCAGAACGATCCCTGACCGGCCCGCCGATTCTGGGGATCGTGTCCGGACCGCGAGGCTGCTTTGGCGCGTTATCGGTGATGGCGGCGCTGCCGGACCGTTTGTTGATGACGATCGGGAGTCATTGGGGACTCACGGGTCCCAAGCTTTTCGCCGCAGTGAGGCCTGGGGCAAGCGAGGCCGCCGGATTCGCTGCAACTTCTGCGGCCGAACGGCTGCAGTGTGGGGACGTGGATGAGCTAGTCGAGGACCGTCCGGAGGTCGTGCGAGAAGCGGTGTGCCGCTCGATCGTACAGCTTCAAGGATGCCAACGTGGCCCGGCCGCCCAGAAAATCCGCGAATCTTTGACCTGGCTCGAACAACGGCAGGAATTGTGGCGCCGCGCCGGCGGGCAGCCCGGAACTCCAAAGCGTCGCGGCCGTGACTTGCTGTTGTACTCTTTCCGTCACCAATGGCAACCGACCGAGCCCGTTGCTCGGGAGGGATTGGTGCAAGCGGCCTGGGGCAGGCTTGGGGGCCGCCCTGCGCTCGGGATCATCCTGGGACCCGCAGCGGAAGAGGGACAAGGGATCGGAATCGTCGAGGCGACCGCCATCGTGCGGAAGCTCGTACGCGCACTCGAACTCACGCCCGCCGAGCAAGCATTTGTGCTGAACTTCGTGTTTTGCCAGGGGCACGTCGTCGACCTCGATCAGGAAAGGCTGGGACTGCCGAAAGTTTTGGCCCAGTGTTTGCGGGCCTACGTTGCGGTCCGACTAGCGGGACACGCAATTTTCAGCGTCTTGGGAGGCGGAACCTACGGCGCCGCCTACGCTGCGCTGGCTGCACCAAGCCATCGAATCTTAGCGATCCGTGGCACAAAGGTCGCTCCGATGGCGCCGGCTGTCCTGCGCGCGTTCGAGAGCTTGCGAGGAAAAAAAGGGTTCGAACTTGGCGAACAAGGGCTGGCAGAGTGGATTCCTGATGTTCGCATCGTCGAAAGCATCGTGCGCCTGCCGAGAGCGTTGAGAGAAGAGGTCGAAGCGTCGACTTTCTCGAGACCTACCGGAACGCACGCAGCGTGAGGTTCTCTGGGTGCCAGGGGCCGCATGGGGAATTCGAAAACGGAAACGGAAAGGGGCTCCTCCACCCTTGAAACTGCGCTACAACCATCCGGGAGCCGAACTGGAGGCGCGAAGTTCCGGAAACTTGAGGGTCCGTTCGAGCACGACCTAGAGCGTCTTGGCCGGCTGCTTACCGCCGAAGCGTGGGTCCGACCTTGAGCGCGCAGGGGCTTGGCGAACCCCTTTCTGGGCTCGCCATCCTCCAAAGTGCGAAACACGGCGACTCGCTCACGCGAGCCTTGCGCAGTGTGCTGACCTGTTTCGCAGTTCTCCCTCGCGTTTCAGCATGAACCAAACGCCGTCCGGTTCGCCACCGAGCGCAAGCTGCTGGCGGTCGGCAGCGAGTGAAACGCGACTTGAGAGAGACGCAAAAACTCATTGTGCAGGTGCTCGCCGCTGCTGTAAGGTGGGCGTCACCGGAGAGGAGACAAATTTGATGGTCGCTCGCAAAGGCTGGGGTTCCTTGTTGCTGGTCGGCATGATGTCCGTTTCCTGCTGGCGCACCGGCTGGGCACAGAGTGTTGCGGGGGCAGAAAGCCCGATTGTCAATGGGGTGGTGAGCAGCGAGTTCCCTTCTGTGGGCGCACTGCTGTTCAGTACCAGTGGTCTTTCGTGGGACGCGCAAGGGATCTGCACCGGGACCCTGGTTGGCTGCCAGACGTTCGTAACTGCTGCGCACTGCGTTTGCCGAACGATCGGGCCCGATTGCCAACCGGGAGCTGGGGGTGCCCCGAACCCGGCGATGTATTTTGTGTTTCTCCCGCACGTGGGGATCGTGGGAGTGCAAAGTATCGCGGTCCGACCGGACTTCGACTTTCCCGATGGTGACGTCGCTGTTCTGCACCTCTCTGTGCCCGTCGAGAACGTTCGCCCTTCGCGGCTGAATGAGGTTCAGAGCCCGCCGACGGACACGCGGGCGACGATCGTCGGTTATGGGCTCACGTCCGGTAGCAAGAGGGACTATGGCGTGAAGCGCTCAGGCAACGTGGTCACGACCGAATGCACAGGCAACACCTCGCCGACGAACTCCGTTTGCTGGGCTTTCCGGTCCCCCCTCGGTGCGCCAGGAAGCAACTCGAACACATGCTTTGGTGATTCTGGTGGGCCGCTGTTTATCGATTTTGGAAGTGGCCCTGTGCTGGCTGGGATTACCTCCGGTGGGAACAGCGAGAACTGCTCCCCACCCGACAACAGTTTCGATGCGAATGTGTTTACGTACCGGAATTGGATTGCTCTGCAGGCCGGTGGCGACTTGACCAACACGGCGTGTGGAAGCGGCCCACAGGTGGGCGACGCTGGAGCGGCCGTGTTAGCTTACAGCGGCGCACTTGGTGGGGGCCAATCGGTTGCGTACGAGTTCACGGTTCCCCCGGGCACGAGGCACGTGCGTGTGACTGCAAACGCCACCCGGGACTTCGACTTGTACGTGCGCCAGGCCCCTGGGGTGACGACCTCGGTCTTCGACTGCAAGGACGACGCGGCTCGTTCCATGTCCGCCTGCACGTTCTCTTCGCCCAGTAGCGGTCCCTGGTCTGCACTGGTTTACGCGTACGGAGGCGCGGGTACGTATCAGTTCACGGTAACGATGGTGGGAACAGAGTGCGGCTCGTCGCCAGACGGCGCTCCATGTGACGATGGAAACGACTGCACGGCAAACGATACCTGTCAGTCGGGCACTTGTGTCGGCACGAGCCAGCCTGACGGAACTCCTTGCTCCGACGGCAACCGCTGTACGAATCCGGACCAGTGTGTGTCGGGCGTCTGCGTGGGTGGCAGCGCTCCGCGAACCACGTGCAAGCAAGTGGGGGTTGCCCGCGCCGGCGCCTTGCGCCTAGCACGGCCGTCGAGCCGGCCGCCGACCCTCGTATGGCGTTGGCGCCAAGGGCAGGCCACCGATTTGACCGACTTTGGCGATCCTCGGGGTTCTTCGGACTACGATGTCTGTGTTTACGAAACCCAGGGAGGGCAGCCGATGCTGTCGTGGCAAAAAAACGTTGCCGCCGGTGGTTTGTGCGATCGTGGCCGCGGCTGTTGGCTTCAGACCCGGCGGGGGTTTCGTTACACGAACCGGAATGGCGCACCCGGTGGGATCCAAGAACTGGACTTGGTTGGCGGTCCGGACGGGAAGTCCTCCGTGAGCCTCAGAGCCGGAACGAACAATCTCGTGCTACCGCCACTACCTCTCTCACTGCCAGTCATCGTGCAGTTGGCAAACGATCGGGTTTGTTGGGAAGCGACCTTTTCTTCACCCAGCGTAAACATGGCAACCGAATTCCGGTCGCGTTCTGACCCGTGAAGACCGCAGAAGGCCGCGCTTTGCTCGTTTGGGCGAACGGAGGAAAACGGACCGACGGTGCGCATGCATGTGGCTGATGCGTCGGGAAGGGAACAAGTGGGGCGCACAGCTGAATGTGCTTGGGTTCGACGAGGGAACGGAGCAGGTGTGCCGAACGGCGCATGCCCCTGTGCCGTCAGGTTTTGATCGTGCCGGCGGCGCTCACGTCGTAGCCCTCGAGTTTGGACACCAATTCACGAAAGCGCTCGGAACGAACTGCTTCGAGAAGATACTGGCCGCGCGCGCTGCGGAAAAAGTCTCGTCGGAACACGAGGTCGTACTCCTCCCGTTCGAGCGGCACGAAACCGAGGCCCAAAGCGCTCGCTGCCGACCGCAAACCGATTGCGCAGTCGGCTAGTCCACTGGCAACGCATGCGGCCACGGCCATGTGCGAAAATTCTTCTCGCTCGTAGCCGCGGATTTGCCGTGGTTCGATGCCAGACTTCTGCAAGAGATGGTCCAGCAGCACACGCGTGCCCGCCCCCGGTTGTCGGTTGACGAAACGTACATCCGGCCGGACCAAATCCTGGATCGTCTGGATGCGTTTGGGGTTTCCAGGCGCCACAATGAGCCCTTGCTCGCGCACGGCCAGATGAACCACCACAACGTGCCGCTTACCCACGAGCCGCTCGATATCAGGGAGGTTGTACCTGCCTGTGGCCGGATCGAGCAGATGACAACCGGCAACATGAGTTTCTCCACGGGCGAGCGCCACAAGCCCCGCCAAGCTTCCCACATTGGCGCACGCCAATCGGAGTTCGGGATGTTCCTGCCGAAGCACGTCCTCGAGCCACCCGAGCGTGAGATCGTGGCTGCCAGTGACCAAAATCGTACCCTCGACATCGGCCCACGAGCGTAACAGCTCCACGGAAACCTTTGCGCCAGCTTCGACGCCTTCGCTGTCGGCGGGAATGCGAAGAAAGCCGTCGGCCCGCACAAGCGTACTGATCGCTCCGGCGCCGCGGGGAAGTGGTGCGGCGAGAACGCGTTTGCCAACCACGCCAAGGGTTACACGCACGAACTCTTCGAGCCCCAGTTTGGAGGGAATTTTCCGTGCGGCAACTGCCGTGATGCGCGGCAGTGGTTCGGGGGCCAAGCCGAGGAAACGGAACACGAGCGGTCTCAGCAGCTGTTGCGCGACAATGGCTGCAGAGACCGGATAACCAGGCAACCCTAAAACCGGCTTGTTGGCGATGCGGGCGCAAATTGCCGGCTTCCCGGGCATGATGTCGATGCCGTGGACGAGCACCTCTCCCGCTTCTCGCAGAATCTGCACTGTGAAGTCGTGCTCGCCTGCCGAAGAGCCCGCGATCAGGACGACGGCGTCGTGACCGGACAAGGCGCTGTCCAACGCCGCCCGCAGAGCCTTGGGTTCGTCGGGTACAGCAGCAAAACGAGAAGGGACCGCTCCCCACTCTTGGAGAAATGCCGCAGTCATGCGGGAGTTGAACTCGACGATATTGCCGGGCTGCAGCGGGGTTCCAGGTTCGACCAGCTCGCTGCCGGTTGGCACAACGGCAACGCGTGGTTTGCGCGCGACGGGAACCCGGAGATGCCCTGCAGCCAGCAAAGCTCCAACATCGTAGGGCCGAATCCGGTGGCCACGGGGCAGTAGGGGTTCGCTGGCGACAACATCCTCGCCGACCAAGCGCACGTGCTGCCAAGGCGTTGCGGGTTGGCGAATTTCCACTTCGCCTTGCCCAACTGGCACGACGTGTTCGATCATGATGACCGCATTGGCCCAGCTAGGCAGCGGTTGACCCGTATCGATAAAGGCGAAGCGGTGGTTTGGCGATTCGAGGCGTAGCCGAACCGGCGTGGCTTCGCTGGCGGCGTAGGTGTCTTCGGCCCGCACCGCGATGCCGTCCATCGCTGCACCGTGGTAGTGAGGCACGGAGATCCGCGCGAACACGGGGGCAGCAAGCACGCGACCGAGGCTGTCCTCCACCGCGATTTCCTCGACCTCGACTTCTACCGGCGTGTTCCGAACGAACAGGTCGATGGCCTGTTGCAAGGTGCGTTTCTCTAGATATCGAACCCTGGGCATCGGCCCACCCATTCGCAAAGAGCGCGGCAGATTCCAAGTTAACCTGGGGGCTGCCCCCCGATCTCTTCGTACCCAGCGAGCAGGCGGGTCACGGCGGCGACGATTTCATCGATCGTGATCCGTCCGTTTCCATCGCGGTCACCGACGGGGCAGCGCTCGAGGGGCAGGACCTCCAGCGCAATCGCCACCAGGCGCACGACTTCGTCCACGGTGACCTCACCCGAGCCATCGTAGTCGCCTACGCACGACAACGGAGTGGGGCTCGGCGAAGCGGGCGTAGCCGACGGCAGCGGCGTGTGCGTTGGCGTAAGCGATGGGGAGAAGGGAGGCGTCACGGACGCAGTGGCAGAAGGAGTGGCCGTCGACGTTGCGGGCGGCGTGACGGTAGCCGGAGGCTGAACGCCAACGTTAGCTGGCCAAGCATGAAACAACCGGAATCCCGCCGGATGGGTCGCGCCGGCTGATCTCGTTTACCGACCGATTGACCTGACCTCCTCGCGGAGAGACCAGATGGCCTGCCTGCTCTGCGGCAGCGGGCTCCTAGTGCTCGAGTGCTGTGGGCTCCGCGTCCAGGATCTCGATTTCGCCAGCAACCAGATCGTCGTCCGCGGCGGCAAGGGCGACAAGGACCGGGTCACCATGCTCCCGGGCATCGTCAAGGCCCACCTCTCCCGGCACCCCGAGGACGTCCGAGCCCAGCATCAGCGGGATCTCGCCGCGGGGCCGGCTGGGTCGAGCTACCGACCGCCCTGCTGAGAAAGTACCCGGGCGCGGGCCGGGAATGGGGCTGGCAGTGGGTGTTCCCCGCCACCCGCGTCTGCCGCGACCGGCTGACGGGCCAACGCCGCCGCCATCACCTGCACGAATCGGTCTTGCAGCGGGCGGTGAAGACGGCCGTGCGCCAGGCTGGCATCGGCAGGCGCGCGAGCCCCCCACACGCTGCGGCACTCGTTCGCGACGCACCGGCTCGAGGACGGCCACGATATCCGGACCGTCCAGGAACTACTGGGGCACCGGGACGTGAGCAGCACCATGATCTACACCCATGTTTTGAATCGCGGCCCCGGCGCGGTGAGAAGCCCGGCAGACCGCATCCTCGGCCCATGACCTCTCCGCCGGCTCTGGCGAGTATACGCGTCGCGATATGCTGCACGCGCCCGCAGCCTATCTCGACCCCCGACCCTGACTCCCGACCGACGCAAGGCGCTCCATCACAACTTTAAGAACACCGGAGGCCGCGGCCCGCCGTCGCGATACGCCGCAAAAGTTCGCAGGGGTTGCAGTCTTAGACACACCGGCCTATCCAGGGGCCGAATTGTAGTCAGCCATGTCTGGCTTCGAACCTGCTCGGAGCGTAGAATAGCTGACAGGTGCCGACATGATGAAGTTCACGGCGGTCTACGTCAAGGTTCCAGAGGGCTACATCGCCTTCGTGGAAGAGCTGCCGGGTGCAAACACGCAGGGTGCGACACTTGAGGAGGCCAGAGAGAACCTGAAGGAGGCCGTAGAGCTTGTTCTGGAGGCGAATCGGGCCTTGGCGGAGGAGAGCCTTGAAGGTCAGGAGGTTATCAAGGAGCCCCTCCCGACGGCATGAAGCGGCGGGACCTCGTCCGGCACCTCGAGAGGCACGGGTGTGAGCTTCTCCGAGAGGGAGCGAAGCACTCCGTGTACGTCAACCGCAAGGCACGGAAGAGTTCCACGATCCCTCGTCACCGTGAGATAAACGAGGGTCTGGCCAGGAAGATCTGCCGCGACCTGGAGGTTCCCAATCCCTGAATGGCTAACATGGCCCTGCACCTGCCGATCGCCTCTGGCGCTCGCAGGTGAGGGCCAAGCCGTTAGCCTGCCGAAAGGAGTGACGAAAAACATGCCCCGAAGGAACTCAAGAAGAGTCAGTGCGTTCATGCAGATAAGCCTCGACGGCTATTACTGCGATCTCCATGGTGACATGAGCTTCGCTCACAAGCCGCCCGACGACACTGAGTGGCAGGAGTTTGTCGCCGGGAATGCGAGCGGCGGGGGGATGCTGCTCTTCGGCCGCAAGACATACGAGATGATGGCCGCGTGGTGGCCTACGCCGGCTGCTGCGAAGGCCATGCCCGAAGTTGCAGCGGGGATGAACGCGATGCCCAAGCTCGTGTTCTCGCGAACCCTGGCGTCAGCCGACTGGGCCAACACGACCCTGGTGAAGGATGACCTCATTCGCACGGTTCGTCGAATGAAGAACGAAAGGGGTCCTGACATAGCGATCCTGGGCAGCGGCAGCATCGTAACGCAGTTGGCCGGCGTGGGACTCATCGACACGATTCAGGTTGTGGTGAATCCCGTTGCGCTTGGCGCAGGACAGTCGTTTCTTTCAGGCCTCGCTAAGCCTTTGGAATTGGTACTCACGAATACGCGGGCGTTCGGGAACGGATCGGTGGTGCTGTGGTACGCACAGCGATCATAGGCACAGGCTGGCTAACAACCGGTTGCAGCGGCCGGTCCGCTCGGCTCGGCCCGCCGCTGAGCGCCGGCGTTGGGCCGACAAGTAGAGGGAGGAAACGATGGACGAAGCGATGGATCAATCGAAGGCCGAGGCGTTTGCCGGGCGGATGATGGCGCTTCTCAACGACGCGTCCTTGAGCATGCTGGTAAGCATCGGGCATCAGACGCGCTTGTTCGATACCATGGCGGAAATGCCGGCCGCGACCAGTGAGCGCATTGCCGAAGTCACCGGGCTTCAGGAGCGCTACGTGCGGGAGTGGCTGGGGGGCATGGTTGTGGCCCGGATCGTTTTGTACGACCCGGCGACAAAGACCTATGTGCTTCCTCGCGAACACGCGGCCTTCCTCACGCGGGCGGCCGGGTCGAACAACCTCGCCTTCTTCACGCAATACATCCGGCTTCTTTCCGCTGTCGAAGGCGATGTCGTTCGTGCTTTCCGGGAAGGCGGCGGCGTCGGCTATGAGAAGTATCCCAACTTCCAGCGCCTCCAGGCCGAGGAAAGCGCCGCGCTGTACGATACTGCCCTGGTGGAGGCGATCCTACCCTTGGCCGACGGCGTAGTGGAGCGCCTGCGGTCGGGCATTGACGTCATAGACATCGGCACGGGGCAAGGGCATGCTATCAATGTGATGGCGCGCGCCTTTCCCAACAGCCGCTTCGTTGGCGTGGATTTCTCGGCTGAAGGCATCGAGGCCGCGCGGGCCGAGGCAGTGAGGTGGAAGCTCTCCAACGCGCGCTTCGCAGTTGCCGACATCACGGCTGGGCTGCCCGGGGAATTTGATCTCGTGACCGCGTTCGACGTGGTACACGACCTCGCCAAACCCCAGGTCGTCCTGGCCAACATCGCTCGCGCCCTGCGTCCGGAAGGCGTCTTCCTGATGATGGACATGGCGGCCTCAAGCCGCTTGGAGGAGAACCTCGATCACCCGATCGGGCCGCTGCTGTACGGGGCGTCGGTCATGCACTGCATGACGGTCTCGCTGGCGCAAGGTGGTGAAGGACTGGGAACCATGTGGGGAGAACAGATGGCGCAGGACTACCTGAACAAGGCTGGGTTTTCGAATGTTCAGGTCCACCATCTGGAAGGTGACCCCATGCACGCATTTTACGTGGCGCGGCTTTAACCGGCGGTCCAACCTGGCGCGGCAGCGGCCCAGCTTCACCGGCCGCTGCGCGCCAGGACGTTAACCACCTTGGCCCCCGATCTCGTCGCAGCCAGCGAGCAGGCGGGTCACGGCGGCGACGATTTCATCAATCGTGATCCGTCCGTTTCCATCGCGGTCACCGACGGGGCAGCGCTCGAGGGGCAGGACCTCCAGCGCAATCGCCACCAGGCGCACGACTTCGTCCACGGTGACCTCACCCGAGCCATCGCAGTCGCCTACGCACGACAACGGAGTGGGGCTCGGCGAAGCGGGCGTAGCCGACGGCAGCGGCGTCTGCGTTGGCGTAAGCGATGGGGAGAAGGGAGGCGTCACGGAAGCAGTCGCAGAAGGAGTAGCCGTCGACGTTGCGGGCGGCGTGACGGTAGCCGTGGGTGTCGCCGTTGACGGACTGTGCGGGGTGCAACCAGGAGGTACGGTGGGCGAGGTCGTGCCTGCTGGTCGAGTGGGAGAGGGCGTACAAGCCGGCAGCGGGTCGCCACTGTTGGAGTTCCGCAGCGGGATCGTGAAAAATCGAGTGTGGGAGATGCACTGCGAGTCGGTGGCGGTGATGAACAAGTAAGGTGTCGGTTGGGGCGTTGGAAACGGAGGAACCGACCGACTCCAGCATAGGCAGGCTGGAAGAGTGCCAGAGAGCAGGCCGGTTTGATCGAGTTCCAGTCCGCAGTAGTCACTGCGCCCCATCGCCCAGGTGACCGGCGCCTGTGCATCGGAAGTCGTGAACTGGTGTGCATAGGGAGTATCAGGATGCGCAGGCGGGAGTTCGAGGCTCCCTAGAATCGAGAGCGGGGGCGGATCTGGATAGAGAAAGCGAACCGCATCGATGTCGTCTGCTCGCAAGCTGGCGCAGCGCCCGTCAAAATGAGCTTGTACGTACATCGTGGCGTCGCGCAGCCGCTGGTTTGGTTCCGGCACCCGTTCCGACGAGTGGCCAAGGCCGATCGCGTGCCCGAGTTCGTGGGCCGCGATTTCAGCGACGTTGCAAGGAGTCCACACAGCGCAATCTTCCCACCCGTCGGCAAACGATACAGTTGCACAGCGAATGCGCGCGAATGTTTGCCCGCTTAGCACCTTGGTTTCGTTCAAGTTCGCGCGATAACTTGTCAAAGCCAACATGCCCCGGCAGTCGATGGGGGGAGGGATCACGTCGTCAGGGTCGCGAAATCGCACCTTGAACGATTGCCCGTTCGGGTCGGGACAAGTCGTGCTCAAGTCTTGCAACGCACCACCGCCGGCCAGTCGAAGGGAAGAACCTTCCACACCAGTCCACGCTTGCAAGCCTTGCCGAACGACTTCCTCCGAAAGCTCGGGTCCGAGACGCAAATCGCCCCGGGCGTCCACGGCAAAGGCGATCGAATCTCCAAGGTCGCTCTCGAACAATCGCGCGAGAGGCCGCCCGAATTGGAAGGGTGCGGATGTCGTGCGGCGGAGCCACTGCCGGTGAAAGTGGGGCGCCCGGGCATTGGCACGTCGTGCCTGAACGTGCTGCCAGAACTCTCTCCAGGACCAGTTGTGTCGACCCTCGACTCCAGGAGAAGAGAGCAAACGTGGCTCGTAGGTCGTCTTGGCTCGTTCGCCACTGGGGACGTCGATGCGCAACACACCCAAGTCCAGTTGCAGTAGCCCCCAGGTGCCGTTTGCCTTGCGTTGCAAGAGAACGACGTAGAGTCCTCCAGAGAAAAACGTCGGGGCGCCTTCGAATACTTCCACCGTGTCTCCTACAAAGCCACCAGGAATTTCCAGTTCGAGCCGATCGTCCGTGAGCGCACCCGAGGCCACGCTGAGAACCTCGAACGTGATGCGGGTGCGGATTCCACCCGAAGCGGTTGGCAAGCTGTGCGCTTCGGTAGGGCGAACCACCGCGATTACGTCCGCTGCGTCGATGAGTGCATCGAGTGGCACCGGTATCACTACCGCCCCGTGAACTTGTCGGGGGAGCAGTGCGAAACACGCGGCCACGATGGTGGCGAACCGACGCAAGGGGCCAATCATCTTCCTCATGCCAGCACGGCAGCACAATCAATGGAAGAGGTGTTCGGTGCTCGGCCGCACGAAGCGCTGCGAAGCGTTCACGCAACGGGTCGATGCAAAACGGTGTGGCTTTGCCGTGCGCATCGAAGTACAGGCAACAACGATGACATTCGAATCTCAGGCGTTGTTCGAGGTTCCAACCGGTACGAAACCTCTCGAGGTGCGTGCGAATGGCTTGCGCTTCCACGTGGTTGAGTACGGCTCCGGAGAGCAACTGGCGCTTTGCCTGCACGGGTTTCCCGAGTGTTGGTATTCGTGGCGGTGCCAAATGCCGCTCCTGGCGGAGCTTGGCTTCCGGGTTTGGGCTCCGGACCTTCGGGGATACGGAGGCACCGACCGTCCGCGTGGTGTGGATGCGTACGCAATCGAGCATTTGATGCAGGATGTTGCTGGGCTGATCGACGCCAGCGGTGCTCGCCGTGTCATCTTGCTCGCTCACGACTGGGGCGCGGTCATCGCCTGGTACTTTGCCATGCGGCGGCTACGGCCGTTGGAAGGGTTGCTGATCTTCAACGTGCCGCACCCCGCAGTCATGGAACGCGCCCTGTGGGGACGCCAGCTGCTTCGTTCTTGGTACGTGCTCTTCTTTCAGCTGCCATGGATTCCAGAGCGTACCCTCGCGGCTTTCGATTACCGTGCGATTCGAGACGCGTTTCTCCGAATGTCGCGGCGCCCGGAGCGGTTTCCTCCTGAGGTATTGGAAGTGTACCGGCGCAATGCAGCCGAGCCGGGCGCGCTCACCGCGATGATCAACTATTATCGTGCGCTGGTACGAGGGGGCGCCGATCGCCAGCGGCGACTCGGCTATCCACGGATCGACGTGCCCACCCTCATGGTATGGGGCGAGGAGGACGATGCGCTCGGGAAGGAAACGACGTTCGGAACGGACCAATACGTCGCCGACTTGGAGCTCCATTATCTCCCGGGCGTCTCGCACTGGGTTCAGCAAGAGGCGCCCGAGGAGGTCAATGCCGTGATCGCGAGCTGGCTGCGACGAAAGGGGCTCGCCGGCGGCTAAGGCACACACGACAGAGGTAGGAGTTCTCGTTTTGCGATCCACCAAGCTTTCGACTCTCGCAAACGCAAGCTCGCTACCTTTGCGAAAAAACCTTGTGTGAGTGTTCGAAGGCTTGGACGCAGGTCGCTCGACGAGATCCTCGGTGTTGGATGGATCTCCGTGCGACCGCTTAGCTTGGGTCTTCATGAACTGGCAGCACGTGCGCGTCGGGCCGCTTGGCTGGATCACCGTGATCACAACCATGACGACCACGTGCTCGTTCAGCGGATCGCTGCAAGCATGCGCATGGTCTTCGATCCCAGCGGTCGTAGGGGGACCAAAAATCGGACGGGTAGCCAATGATCTCGCCCTCCCCCCAGTCGCCCCGCCGTCGCCCCGCCGACCGCAGCCGTTAACGGCACCGTACCGTGTTCCCGGATGCCGTGCACGGAGCGAGCGTGCTGATGGCGCATACGCCGGCGTCGCCCGCCGCTTGGGTGCTGCCGAAAACCAGTGAGGCCCGCAGTGGGCCGACGGGCAACGCGACGGTGGCATTGCGAGCGATCGCTTGGACGGTAAGCTCTTTCGCATCTTTGGGCTTGTACTGGAGTTGCTTGAGCCCGCGTGCCGAGCCAGCCGTGCAAACGGGTGGGTCGAGCGCCGTGGAGCGATTGCGATAGAGGGTACGCTTTGCTGTGGCGGTCCAGCCATCTCCGGCTTCGCACCCGCCCGCAGCCGCAGCTGGAATGGGCGTCGTGAAGCGGCTGACGTCGAAGACGGCGGCAGCACCGGCACCGAGGTCCTCGATCAGGAGTTGCGCGCCGTCCGTGTACGGCGCCGACACCGGGATGCCGAGCGGAAAGAACGCGCCCGCCTTCACCCGGAGGCTCTGACGACCGGGTCCCGCATTGATGCCGCCAATTTTGATATCGAGACCTGAGAGGTACCCACCGCCCGTACAGACGGGGGTACTGGGCGGCGGGACGCACCCGCCTGACACCGCTTGCGGCGGCCACCAGTTGCCCGACATGACGATCATCGTAAGCAACTTCAGCGTATTCTCGTAATAGGCCTCGGCATCGATCGGAGTGCTCACGACGAGGTCCCAGATGCTATTCAGCCACGCTTGATTCGTGGCGTCGGCCATTGCCGCCACACCCAGCGGGGCGACGAAGGCCATCGAGCGGTAGTTCGCCCCGGGGCTGAGGGAGCCGTCGAGCTGATACCCGGCCCGAATGACGGCGGGGTCGTCGCCGGTGGCGGAGCGAAACCATGCTGTCATGCGCTGCGCAGCGGTCTTTGCCCGCGCGTCCCCAGAAACCAAGTAGTCGGTGCCGAGGCGCCAGGGGTCGCGGCAGGCGTTGTAGTCGTACGCGCCATCGTTTGGCCCTTCGAGGAAGTACGGCGCAACCGGATGCGGCGTTCCCAGGGGGTCGGCGATGAAGTCGGGAAGCAGGCCTGTGGTGGAGCTGTAAGTGGTCTGCAGGGCATCGACGACCGTGTACGTGTGGTTCAGCACGTCGGTCCAGACGGCATCCCCGGTGGCTGTAGCAAAGGTGCGCAGATGGTCCGGCATGAAGTCGGATGACCGCGTCGCATTGTAGTACGCGGGCTCGGCCGGCGTCGTCCAATCGCCGAGGCGCACGTAGCGGCCAGTCGCGTCAAGTTCCCCGAACCGGATGGCGTTGAGGAGCTGGTGGGCTTCGGCAGCGTAGTCGTACGCGCCGCAGCTGCCCCACTGCTTGTCCGCGAGCAGCAATGCATACGCGATGTCCAGGTCGCCGTCGGAAGCGCTATCGCCTCCCTGGGCATCCACGCACGAGATGCGCTGGTACCAGGACATCAGGCCCGGAGTAAACACCGAGGGGTGTTCGTGGAAGTAGGCAAGCATTCCGTCGAAGATCGCGCGCGCGTCGGGGTCATAGCCGGCCATGAGTACGGCGATGATCATGCCGTAGCCATGGGCTTCCGAGACCGTGAGGTTACCAGGGCGCACGCGGCTGTAGACGACATAGCGACCGGCACCGCAGCTCTGTCGCAGATAGCGGGCCTTCCAAGCGTCGTAGAAAGTTCGGACCGCCTGATCCAACGCTGCGGGAGCCAAATGGTTGGGTGTAATTGCACCGCCCACGTAGGAGAAGGGGCGCGAGCCAAACGGATGGTTGACGGCAGCAACCGGCATGGTCGCCGTAGCGAGCGTAAGCGCACCTGCCACGCTTCCCAACCAAATGTTCGTCCGTCGTCCGATCTTCGCCATCGTTCGTACCCGCCGCCGTCTAAGGTCGCGTCGCAACGCGCTCGCCTTGGTTAACCCGACCGCCGAGCCTTGGGCAAGCGGAAATCACGGCGTGATCTACGCTTTCTGCAAGGGCGGTCCTGCGCACACAAAGCGGTAAGAGCGGAGGCGATGCGTGCTGCGTTAAAGCAGCAAGACCTCCACGGTCGTTCCGGCTTCTAGACCTTCTGCGTTTGCCGGAATTCTCACGAGCCCGTCCGCATGAATCAGGTTGAACACAGAGGCGGACTTGCCCGGGGAGGGCAGGGCATAACGCGTGCCGTCGCGCTCCTCGAGGCGTACGCGGATGTAGTCCTCTCGTCCCGGTGCTGACGCGACCGGCTCGGCCAAGGTAGCACTGATGCGCGCGCGGGGTGCAAACGCCCGCTCCGGAGCCTCGCCACCGAGGATGCGGACCAGTGGCACGGCGAACAGCATCCCGACGACTAGCGCTGACATGGGATGGCCCGGAATTCCGAACACAGGCTTACCCTGCGCATGAGCGAGGATGGTGGGTTTACCCGGGGCAATCGAGATCCCGTGGAAAGCCACCGAGGACTTGGGAAAGGACATGATGATCGAGAGGGCCATGTCTTTCGCTCCCACGGAACTCCCCCCGGAAAGCATCACCGCGTCGTGCGTTTCGAGCGCCTTCGCCAAAGCGCTTCGGAGCGCATCCGGGTCATCGCGCACAACCCCGTAATCGGTGACGTCCGCGCCAGCCTCCGCCAGCATCGGCACCAACGCATACTCGTTGATGTTCCGCACTTGCCCGGGGCGCGGCTGCTGCTCAGGTGGAACAATTTCGTCGCCGGTGGCTATGAGAGCTACCCGAGGCCGGCGGAACACCCGAACGGAGACCACCCCCGTGCCGGTGAGTCCTCCGAGATCGAAGGGGCGAAGGCGCCAACCCCGCTCGAACAGCACCGTGCCGCGTTTCACATCCTCTCCTACACGCTGCACGTTTTCGCCTGGCGCTACGCCACGGCGGATTTCCACGCTCCCGTCTGGTAGCTCTTCCGTGTACTCGAGCATGACCACCGCGTCGGCTCCGGGCGGAAGCATCCCGCCGGTGCTGATGCGCATCGCGGCGCGGGAAGCCAACGGCGTGCGCGCGTGCTCGCCCATCTCGATGGTTCCTTGAATCCTCAAATATCCCGGCTGGCTTTCGGAGGCGCCAAATGTGTCGGCAGCGCGCACGGCGTAGCCATCCATGACGGCGCGGTCGAAGTGCGGCACATCGGAGCGGGCTCGCACTGGACCCGCAAGAACTCGCCGTGCCGCTTGTTTCACCTCGATCACTTCCGTCTCTCGTACCGGACGCACGGCCGCCAACAACTCTCGGGCCCGCTCCGTAGAGACGACGCGGAAGAACCCTTTTGCTCCGGCTAAATGCGATCCGCGTTCCACGGTCGGGGGCAGTTAGCAAGCTAGCCCGGTGCAAGCTACCGGCGGTCGGCTCCCGTAGTGGCTTGCTGCGGATCTGCCAACGGCAGGCGACGATGATCCAGAACTGGGAGCTCGCGGCGGACTCGCGCCAAGTGATCGAGGTCCACTTCTGCGTAAATCACGCATTCGCGATCAGGTGCTTGAGCGAGAACGGTGCCCCAGGGGTCGACAACCATCGAGTGACCAAAATTTTCCACGCCACTCTCGGCCCGGCCGATTTGGTTTGGTGCCACAACGTAAGTTTGATTTTCGATTGCACGCGCCCGCAAGAGCGGTTCCCAGTGTGCCGCACCGGTGACAAACGTAAACGCCGACGGGATGAGCACGACGTCTGCCGAACGTTGAGCGAAGAGCCGGAAGAGCTCCGGAAAACGCAAATCGTAGCAAATCGCGAGGGCAATGCGCCCGAGAGGTGTCGATGCCACGACCACTGCGTCCCCAGCGCGTCGCCGAAGGGATTCCTGGATTTCGACCCGTCCGGGAACGTGAACGTCGAATAAATGGATTTTCCGGTAGCGCGCAACCTCGGCACCGTCGGGCCCCAAGAGCACGCTCGTATTGTAAGGGCGGGGTGGCGAAACCCGTTCCAGCACGGAGCCGGCAAGCAAGTGGATGCGCAACGACTGCGCAAGCTTGGCGAGGCGGTCGAGCGTCGGGCCCGGAATGGGTTCGCTCGCGTCCCATTCTTCCTCCGGACGCCCTCGCCAAAAAAACACCTCCGGTAAAGCAACCAGCCGAGCACCCTGTAGTGCAGCCTGCCGGACAAACGCTTCCGTCTTATCGAGGTTGTCCCGCTTGTCGCTCGTCGCGCACAGTTGAACGGCCGCGACCAAATACTGCCTGGGTTCGGACATGAGCCGCACGGTACTGACCAAAAGCGCCCCGTGCAATGGCGTCCAGCCTCGAACACCTCTCGTCCCAGGGAACAGAAAACCAATGCGGAACTTCCGGTTGCACAAGCACGCCTCGCTATGGTAGCGCGCACAGGTACAAAGACGGAACCGATATGGCACGGGTCATCAAGCGTTACGGCAATCGCAAGCTGTACGACACGGAGACAAGCCGGTACATCACCCTCGAGGGAATCGCTCACCTCGTTCGCGAAGGCCACGACGTCCGGGTGGTCGACAACGAGACCGGAGAAGACCTCACTGCGGTCACCTTCGCCCAAATTATTTTCGAGGAACAAAAAAAGCCGCGGCCGCTCGTAGCGTTGCCGGTGCTTCGGTGGTTGATCCAACAGGGCGGTGAAGCGCTGCAGGAACTCCGCAGCAGTGTGGAGCGAGGGCGGGAGGCAATCGAGGAGTTCGCACATCGCAGTATGCAGCAGCTCGCTGCAGCGCGAGATGCGAAAGCCAACGCGGGCAAAAAACTTCTCGAAGACCTTCTGGAAACGCCGCAGCGGCAGTTGGAATTGCTGCAACAGCGGATCGACGCCCAGGTGCGGGCTTCGATGGAGAAGCTCACGGCGCACCCGGCCGTGCGAAAAGAACTCAAGCGGATCGAGGCGAGCTTGCACGCCGTGGAACAACAAATTGCGCGGCTACGTTCCGGAGCGGCCCCATCGCCAGAGAAGCCGGTGTCCGGACGACGCCGTGCGGTTCGCCGGAAGGCGGTGGCAAAGAAAAAATCCGCGAAGAGTTAGTTGCAAACGCACGTTGCAGCTTTCTGGGTGTTCTCGTAAGAACAAATGCATGCGGGTTCGTCCGGGTCAAATTCAGGCACTCGCCCAAGCGATCGTCACCGCCCTCGTAAAGAACGAGTTCATCGAGCCGAAGGTGGACACGGTCACCCTCCAGCAGCGCGTGGCCGAGCTGTTGCAGCAGAATTTCGAAGAAGAAGCTGCGTTGGAACGAGAAGCCGAGCAATTGGCCGATCAATACTTGCGCGGCCGGGAAGACTTGGACCACCGCAAGGTCATCATGGGCATCAAGGAACGGCTCGCGCGCGAGCGCGGCTTCGTACTCTAGCGGTGGGGAGCCTGACGCATGCAGTTTTCCGAAGGGCGTAAGTCGTACCTAGCGCACCGCATTTTGGAAGCGTTCGAAAAGGAAGGGTTGGCGAAAGTGCGCAATCAGCGCCTTGCGCTGAACGAAATCAAACGCGTGCTGGAACTGGATCACCAGGTCGACGAACAAATCGACGCCCTCGTGCGGCGCAAGATCGCTTCCCTGTCGCGCCGCTTACCACCTGGCAGCCGCGAATGGGACGTATTGTACCGCCAGTACTACGAAGAAGAACTCCGCAAACGGCGGCGGTAACATCGGCCTTTAGGGTTGGAGCAGAGTTCCAGGCGGTTGCATGGGCACCCACACAGTAAAGGTGGAGCCTTTGCCAACCTCGCTGGCAACGCTGACCCTCGCGCCGAGCAAGTCGGCAAAGAGGCGTACCAAGTAGAGCCCCAAGCCTGCACCTCCAGCTTGGTGCTCCGGATGCAACCGGCGAAACGGCTCGAAAATGTGAGGCAGCGCTTCGCTGGGAATCCCCATCCCCGTATCAGCGACACGAATCGCGATGCCCTTGTCGACGCGGTTCACCGAGATCTCCACGCTGCCATTCTCTGTATATTTGAGGGCGTTCGAGAGCAGGTTCTTTACGATTACCTTGAGCTTGGCTGCGTCCGTGTAAACCAGTGGTAGGGCAGGCTCCGCGTGCCATCGCACAGTGACTCTAGGTTTGTTTTGCATCTCTAGAGTCTCGGTGCGGATTTCCTCCAGCAGGGATGCCGGGTCGACCATCGTCAGGTGCAAAGCGCTGCGGCCCGCTTCGCTTCGGCTGACTTCCAGGGTCGAGGTCACCAGCTCCAACAGTTGGCGTGCCGAGTGGCCAATTCTTTCGACGACCTCCTGTTGCGGCGGGCTGAGCGGCCCGAACACACCTTCGAGTAACAGGTCATAATAACCCAAGATGACGTTGATGGGGCTACGCAGCTCGTGGGAAAGCGTGGCAACGAACACCGCACGCATCCGATCGATTTCTTGCAACTCCGCGAGCAAGCGGCGCCGGGTCTCTTCTTCATGGTGCTGCGCTGTGACGTCATGACACATGGACATCATACCAGCGAACGAACCATCAGGATTGCGGAGAGCGGTGGCGTTCCATTCGCACACGATGGTTCGCCCGTCTTTGGTCACGTTTTCCAAGCGCAGAGGACCGGCATAGTCGCGCTGCATCAGCTCCTCGAAGCCGCGGCGAGAGATCTCACGCAAGTGTGGCGGGGTAATGACCTCGACAGCGCTTTGTCCGATGACCTCCTCCGCGCGGTAGCCAAAGATTTGCTCGGCAGCCCGATTCCAATACACGTAGCGCAAGTTCTTGTCGCTGATGATGCACCCGACAGGCATCCGATCCAGCAAGAGTTGCAAGCGCGCTACTGCCGCCTCGCGTTCCGCGGTTTGTTCGAGCAAAGCGGAGCGGAGTCGCGCCGCACGGGCTGTGCCGAGTACCGACAACAAACCTCCCACGGCAGGAACGGCGAGCAAGTGCAATTTCCTGGGCTCGTCCGCAAAGTGCGGGGCGAAGGTCAAGGCGATCGCATACAGTACGAGGTCGTACGCGACAGAAGCGTACTGCATCCGAGCGCGCCAAGGCACGAACACTGCCGTGGCCATCATTTTCACCGCAAGAAATCCAGCGATTCCCGCAATTGCGGTTTCTGGGCTGAGAACCTGCAAGACCAGAGCGGTTGTGAACGCGCTCTCTGCCGCGAAGAACACTTCCAGCGGACGTGCCTGTAGTCGGGGGTAGCGCATCGCCAACAGAAGCAAGGCTGGGGTTAGGACCTGCACGGCATAAGCCGGCCACACGGCCAAGACCTGGGCTGGACGAAACCACAGTTGCACCAGGATATACCCGGCCATGATTGCAAGCACAGCTTGCGCCACCGGACGGATCGAAAGCCGCATCGCCTCCGCGAGCGCTTGTCGGTAACGCTCGCTGGCATCGCCCCCGCCGGCTGCACCTAGTAACCCACGGGCAAGGGCGAGCGTTTGCCCTGCAGCCGTTACAGTGGTGGAGCCTGCCTCCAAAATTGCCCTCCGATCATCGCAGTTAGCGGGCGACCCCCAATGCGAGTCGAGCCCGTCTTCGGTCCGCGAAATTCTGTGCCCTTGTATGACGCCGGCAGCGAGTTGTAGTCAAGACGTTTACAACCTCTGGTGGTAGCCATCAGCGTGGGTCTCGCCGCCGCTGGGCCCGTCGCAGAACAAAGCATAAAGAGGACCACGCGTTGCGGGTGGAGAGATCCAGCCCCCAAGGGCTTAGGAGGGAGATGCCGCCTAAAGGTTAAGCGCGCGCGGTGTGGGCCATGGTCAGCGAGGACCGCATTCGGGGCAAGACGTTTTGCCCGTACTGGTTTACACCACCTGCCGTGCTGGATGCTGGCGATCCCAGTATCTTGGGGGTAACGGGAAGCATTGGCGGCATGATCCGCCGAAATCACGAACGGACGGTCTCTCCGGGCGTTGGCAACACGAGGTCAAGGGCATCCCACCTTTCCGGCAATCCAAATGACCTAGAATTGGTCCAGGCGAATGCTCGGTCACGAACAGATCAATGCGGATATCTCTCTTCTCCGGACCAAACGGGCTCGCGACAAACCCGAGCGGACGCTTTCTGCCCTCGAAGCGAGAAGCCCCATGGACCGTTGGCGCTTGAAGGGCGTTCGTTTGCCGTAGAATTTCGTGCGCCTGACGAAACTTTTCTTGGCGAGGTTAGCGGTCTTCGCTAGCCAGTGGTGCGCCCTCGCATGAGTCATCGGTTACGATTTTCAACGCGGTTGCTCTACGGTGCTGGCGAAATTGCCGTGAGCATCAAAAACGCGGCCCTGAATCAGTTCTTGTTATTTTTCTACGTCGACATCGTGCACGTCTCGCCCATGCTGGTGGGCATCGCGGTATTTTTTGGCCGCTTTTGGGACGCGGTGACGGACCCTGTCGTGGGCTACCTCTCAGATACCACGCGCTCGCGTTGGGGCCGGCGGCGCCCGTACGTGCTCGCGGCAGTCTTTCCCGTTGCACTTGGCTTTTACCTTCTCTTTGCCCCGCCCACATGGTCGGAACTTGCTGTGTTCGCCTACCTGGTGGCGGTGTACATCGGGTTGATGACAGTGTTCACTCTTTACGCCACTCCGTATCTTGCTTGGGGCGCCGAGCTCTCGGACGACTACCACGAGCGCACTTCGATCGTGCAGACGCGTGCCTTGTTTGGAGTTCTCGGCAGCCTTGCCGGAGCGAGCTTGCCGGTAGCCATTGCATCTCGCTTTTCGAATGCGCGCGAGGGTTTCGCGGTTGCAGCCGCGGTGCTGGCAAGCGTGTGCTTAGCTACTGGCCTTCTGACTGGACTGGGCGTGCGGGAGCAACGCTCTGTGGAGCCTCCCAACCGTAGCTGGCAGCACTTTCGGGCCGGTTTGCTGCAAACCTTCGCCAACCGCGACTTCCGGCACATTTTCGGTGTTTTTTGTGCCATGACGCTGGTCGTGTCCTTGGGCAACGCAGTGCAGTTGTTCGTGATCAAGTATTGGCTCGGATTGTACGACTTCTTCCCGGTGATCGCGTTGAGTTTCGGGCTTGCGTTTGTCGCCTCGTTCCCCTTGTGGCGGCGGTTGTCCCAGGTGTTCGGGAAGCATCAGGCTCTTTTGTACGGCTTGGGAATGGGCTGCCTGGTACCGTGGGGTTGGTTCGTCGTGCCCCCTGGCAACGCACTCGCAATGGTTGCCTTTGCAGCACTCGGAGGTGCCTCGAGCGGTGCAGTGACGCTGGCGATGTCGAGTGCGATTGACGTGATCGACTTCGACGAACTGCAAACGGGCGAGCGTCGCGAGGGAGCGTACTTTGGGATTTGGACGCTCGGCTTGAAAACCATGAGTGCCTTAGGTGCGCTCCTCGGAGGGGCTGCGCTGTGGGTGTTGGGAGCTTCGGGAGCGGAAGGCTTGGATGCCGCAACCGCATGGCGACTGGTATGGCTGGTGGGCCCTCTGCAAGTCGCTGCCAACGTGTTCGGGTTATTGATGATGCGTCGCATCCGTTGGGGGCACGCAGACGTTGTGCGGCTACAAGCCGCACTGGCCGAGCGGCGTCAGCAGAGAGGGCAGGTCGCGGGGTGACCGAGGCAACGATCAGACCACCTCTCGATAAAAGAAAGCCATGAATGCGCCCAGCAAAACGATCAGCGCTCCCCAGGCGAAACGAAAATACCGAGCCGGAAGCAGTCCCCGAAGCAAGAACCACCGAATCGTGCCGGCAAGCAACCCAAGAATGCCGAGCACCGCGTGCTGAACGTTGATCAAGTTTGTCAGTTCCTGCGTCGCTCGCACCGACGCATGGGCGTGACCCAGCAAGAGCAAACTGCCCCCGATCATCAGCAACGGGAGCGTCGGACCGAGTGGGCGCTGCTCCGTCGGGCGGCGCGAGTCGCGCCGCCCGAGCCAAACCAGCCATAGGACCAACAAAGCGCCAATTTGATGCTCCAGAACCACTGGGTCGCTCACGGCTTCCCAAAACCCGACCTGGCGCAGCACGAACACTTCCGGATCCGCAAAAGCCGAAATGAAGACGGCAAACGGCACGAACACGTAAGGCCAAAGCCTCGTTGCCCAACCCGCCGCGCGGGTTGCAGTCGCTTGCACAAGCCAAAAGAGGCCCATGACGATGACGCCGACGCCCGACCAGTTGTGCATGAACTCCGAGTACAACAGGTCGAACCGATTGCGTTCCACGTCCCCCACAAACAGAGTTGGATCGACAAAGGACGCACTTGGCAGTTTCGGTGTGATCAGCGCGGCAACCTGTTCCCGCGTGAGTGACACGGCTCCCTCCGTGCCCGGCGGTGATACCGACGCGACGATTCCTGCAACAGCGATGGCAAGCACACCAGCGGTGGCCTCGATTTCAAGAGCTCGGAGAAAGTCCCGGCTCGAGGTGCGCCAAGCACCGTGCGAGTGGGTCCGCGCTGCCTCTTCCATTTTTGGCACTGCGACCAGGAAATTGAACGCCCCGGCCGCCAAAATCACCGCAACGAGCACCAGCTTCAGGATTAACGTGAGCCCGTAGGCGGAAAACAACAAATCGTAAATCGATGGGACGAATCGCACTGCAGCGATCGTTCCGCTTACGAACACAAAGGCCGCGGCCGTCAATGCGACCGGGGAGAAGCGGCGTAGGGCTCCTGCCCAAGCTGCCGCGTTGTCGCCGGCAAACGCCTCCATCAAAAACGGGCGCTGGAGCCATAGTTGCAGCACCGTGCCAATCCAAGCGCTGAGCGCCACCAAATGGACGAAGTGGGTGCCGACCGCCAGTGCTGTACCGGTGGGCTGTGCCGCCGCGTGGGTCACCGACGCCTGCAAAGCGGCCGCAAGCAAATAAAGGCCGAGCTGAATTAGCGCACCGGCCGCGGTGCCAAGGAAAAAAGCAAAACCCAGCAAGACCAAGGTAAAGACTCGCGCGACAACGAGCTGGCCTACGTTGGTGCCAGTGCTGAAGTCGAGCACCAACGCCAAGGGCACGCCTCCAAAGACGGTTCGCCCTTCCAACTCAGCGACTTGGACGAACAGGTCCAGGAACGTCGCAGTTGCCGCCAACCAAGCCGCCCAGCGTCCCCAAAAGCCCGCGGTTGCGCGGCGCCCTTCACCGTCGCTTCCATGCGCGATCGCGGGGCCGATCCACCGCCACCAAAGGCTCCCCCCTGCGACGGTTAGCCCGACAAGTTGGAGTGCATGGAGCAGCGAATGTTCCACAGAGGTGTTGCCTCGGTGTCGGTCTATACAAGTTCAGTTCGGAGGTAGCACCTCGAAGGTGATGCGGCCCGGGGCGCTGTGCCCGTCGCGGGAAAGTACGCGGTACTCGACGACGTATTTTCCAGGGGGCAACGGCGTGAGCTCGACGCGAAGCTCCGTACGGTCGTCGGGGTTCACCGCGGGCGGACCTGCGGTCAGGCTCTTGCGCTTCTTTGCTTTGAGATCGCTTGCGGGGAAGACCTCCACCGCGTGCAATCCACGATCGAGCAACTCATTGAACCATAGGCGCACTACCTTGGGTGGCGCACTCAGAGCTTGTTTGTCCTTCGGCTCCGAACGCACAAGCAGGGCATGAGCCCACGCAGCGAACGGTTGCATTGTCACGGCGACCGCGAGCACGAAACAAGCCAGCCCGTTGGATGCACCCGCTCGGGACTTCGAGCGACCAAATCGTTCCCCGAGGCAGGGGAGCGTCCTCCGAGCCAACACGGAGTCTCGCCCGCGTGCCCAAGGCTCGAGCGACCCGGCCCTGCGCGATGCATGTCCTCGCGAGCGCCGACGCTCCATCCACGAGAAGCACGCCATCATCCCCCCGCACGCGACAACGCTGTTGCGAACCTGTCGCAACCAATCCCTCTCTCTCGCCATCCTCCACCTCCCAATCGAGCGCCACCAGAATGCTTTTCTCTCCACTTCGACGACAGCGAGGGCTCCTTTAACGTGTCCCTGGTTCTCGAGCCACTACGGAGCCCATCCCCTCTGGGTCAGGCCAATGGTCTTGGTGCTTCGAGACACTGGCCTCCGTTGCACAGGAATCGGGGCATCGTGCCTGATTTCATGCATACCTCACGGTTCCTACTAGCGACCCTCGCTGGTGCTCGGTGGTTTGAGCGTTCGTGGGCGACGTCGTCCGCCAGTCGCGTGTTTGCGCGTAAGGTTCGGTGGTGAGACGCACATGCGGTCAAACAAGAGATCCGGCCTCACGAGCGTTGTCAAGCGCGGCCTCCTCGGCATTTGCCTCCGCTTTCGCAGCAATGGCTCGTACGAGGTCGCTAAAGATGCGTCGGTGCAGCGGATACAGTGCATACCAGTACAGCACACCCGGAAGTCCCCTCGGTTCGAATAAAGCTCGTTGGACGAGCCGCGTACCTTTGCCTTCGGGAAACATTTCGAACTCGAGCCAGGCCCGGCCGGGGGTCTTCATTTCGGCTCGGAGGCGCAAGCGTCGGTCGGGTACGAGGTCTTCCACGCGCCAGAAATCCACGGCTTCCCCTGGCAACAATTCTGAGGGGTGCCGGCGTCCGCGGCGCAAGCCCGGCCCGCCGAAAAGCTTGTCCACGAACCCGCGAAGCCGCCAAGCCCAATTCCATACAAGCCAGCCGCGGTCGCCTCCGAGGGAGCACACGGTGCGGAAAACGACATCAGGCGGCGCTGCGACCATGATGCTCCGCTCTTCGCGCATCAGCCCTTCTTGGTCGGCAAACGTGTAGGTGCGAGCCTCGCCCAGGGCGCCACTCCAGTGGGTTTCGACGTCCAATTCCGAGACGTGCGCCAGCGCTAGCCGCAACGCTTGGCGATACTCCATGGGTTCGATCTCGGGAAACAATTCGCGTGCTCGAGTGGTGTCCGCGACGAGGGACTGCACGATTCCCTCCACCAGAGGCACGGCAAGGCGGTTGGGAATTGGAGTGACCAGGCCAACCCACAACGCGGCAAGCTTGGGAGCAAGCACGGGCGTCTTAAAGATGTACCGCTTGAGTCCCCGCTCCTCGGCGTAAATCTGCATCATCGCCCGAAAGCTCAAAGGCGGAGCGCCAATTTCTACAATTCCGAGAGGCGAACGCTCGGCGGCACTCACGAGGTACGACAAAACGTCGTGGATCCCGATGGGCGAAACGAGGTTGTCGATCCACCGAGGTGTCGTCATCACCGGCAGCCGCTCGGTTAAATAGCGGACCATTTCGAACGAGGCGGAACCGGAGCCGATAATTGGGCCTGCGCGGAATTCCGTGCAGAGAGTCGCCTCACGCAAGAGCTGCCCCACTTCCGAGCGACTACTCAAGTGCAAGCTCGAGGGTTTACCTCGCGGAAGCAAACCGCCGAGGTAAATTACGTGAGAGATCTTCGCTTCTGCTGCACAGGCGCCAAAGACGCGTGCGTTGGAGCGGTCGACTTCAGCGAACCCGGCCCCTTCGTTCATGGAGTGCACGAGATAGTAGGCAACGTGCACCCCGTTCATCGCGCGGCGAAGGGATTCAGGATCGGACACAGTTCCCTGGTAAACCTCTACCTGCTCGCACCATGGCCGCGAGCCCAACCGCCTCGGATCTCGAACCAAGACGCGTACGCGGTGTCCGCGTGCAAGTAAGCGTGGGGCCAAACGGCCACCCACGTAACCGGTCGCTCCGGTGAGCAAGATCTCCATGAGAGGGAGAGTATGCGTTTCCCCGGCTGAGTCCACAACAGATCCAGCCCAAGAAATCGTGAATGCTCCCGCGGAGCGCGTGCCTCTGGAGCCCCTCGCACCTGATCCCGCCTAGAGCTAGCTGCTGAGCGATGCCGTGTGTCGGCGCCGATCGTTGGTCGCCGCGCTCGCGTCTTCTGGGTGCGCACCAAAAAGGAGCCACAGCTAGGGCTCGGGACGGTGCACAGAGTCAGGCTTTCCGTGGCTCTGCCGCGAGCTTCGCTTGGTCCCTATCCGTTCAGGTGAATCAGCCAATCAGCGAGGAACGACGCACGATCCCCGTGGTGCGACAACCGTTCATGGTTACGGCCAAGGGCACCAGGAGCCGTGCCCGAGCGCTGCCGCGAGTTCCTCAGGCAAACAACTCCTCGTACCCGATGGGAAACTGTTTGCACAGGGCGATGACGTCGTCTGCCACCGACTGCAGAACCGTTTCGTTGCCGACGTTTTGTAGTGCTCGGGCAATGAAGTCGGCAATGGCTTCCATCTCGCGTTCTTTCATGCCGCGAGTGGTTACGGCCGGGGTGCCGATACGGATCCCGCTCGTGACAAATGGGGAACGCGTCTCGAACGGGACGGTGTTTTTGTTCACCGTGATGTGAGCACGGTCGAGCGTTTCCTGGGCGATCTTTCCCGTGAGTTCCGAGGGACGCAAGTCGATGAGCATCAAGTGGTTATCGGTACCACCCGAAACAGCGCGGAAACCACGTGCTTGAAGAGCGCTGCATAGCGCCCGTGCATTGCGCACGATTTGTTCTTGGTAGGCTTTGAACTCCGGAGACAGCGCTTCCTTGAAGGCGACGGCCTTGGCGGCGATCACGTGCATGAGCGGGCCCCCTTGGTTTCCCGGGAATACGGAGGAGGCGATGCTTTTGGAATACTCCTCTCGGCACATGATCATGCCGCCGCGCGGACCGCGCAGGGTCTTGTGCGTCGTGGTGGTTACGAACTCGCAAAAGGGAACGGGGGAAGGATGAATTCCGGCCGCGACCAAGCCAGCAAAGTGGGCGATGTCCGCCATGACGGTGGCCCCGACTTCATCGGCGATTTTGCGGAACGCAGCGAAGTCGATTTGCCTAGGGTAGGCACTGTAGCCGACGACGATCATCTTGGGCCGGTGTTGGCGCGCAAGTTCTGCAACCTGTTCGTAGTCGATCCGCTCGTCGTCTTGGCGGACTCCATAGGGGACCACTTTGAAGAAGCGCCCCGAGAAGTTGACCGGGCTGCCGTGGGTCAAGTGCCCCCCGTGGGAAAGGTCCATCGCTAGGATCGTGTCTCCCGGTTGCAGCTGGGAAAAGTACACAGCCATGTTCGCTTGGGATCCGGAGTGCGGCTGTACGTTGACGTAGTCGGCTCCGAACAGTTGCTTCGCGCGGTCGATGGCGAGCTGCTCGGCCATATCCACGTACTCGCAGCCACCATAGTAACGCCTGCCCGGATAGCCCTCGGCGTACTTGTTTGTCAGGATCGAACCCTGCGCCTCTAAGACGGCGCGGCTGACGATATTCTCGGAGGCAATCAGCTCGAGATTGTATTCTTGTCGCTGTGCCTCCAGACGCAGCACCCGGTAAATTTCCGGATCGACGCGGGCGAGTTCGCTCATTTGCTACCTTGCTTGTGCGCTTCGATGTAATCGATGACGTCCTGCACGGTGCGAATCTTTTCGGCTTCCTCGTCGCTGATCTCGAGGTCGTACTCTTCCTCGAGCTCCATGATCAGCTCGACGATGTCCAACGAGTCGGCACCAAGGTCCTCGATAAACGAGGCGGATGGTGTCACTTCCTCCTCGCTCACACCCAGTTGTTCGCAAATGATTTCCTTCACTCTGGCCTCGACAGCAGATGCCATGGCTTTTCTTCCTCCTTCTTCACCGCTCCTCTTGCCTGGCGGTAACCTCGTGAGCAGGAAACCGCAGGCAGGGGCACCTAGTTACCGACACAGAAGTTACATGTACAGACCGCCGTTCACGCCCAGGACTTGGCCGGTGATGTAGGCCGCGGCAGGCTGTACAAGAAAGGCGACTGCCTCTGCAACCTCTTCGGGTTTGCCCCACCGTGCGACAGGAATGAGTTGCAGGTACGTCTGCTTCAAACTCTCGGGCAATTGTTCCACCATGTCGGTCGCGATGAACCCAGGCGCGACGACGTTGACCGTGATGTTCCGGCTCGCAAGCTCGCGGGCTAGGGACCGAGAAAACCCCTCGATGCCTGCTTTGGCGGCAGCGTAAGCGGCTTGCCCAAGATTTCCCATTTGCCCGGCAACCGAGCTGATATTCACGATGCGGCCGTAATGGGCGCGCAGCATGAAGCGCACCACTGCCTTGCAGCAGAGAAAGGTGCCAGTGAGATTGACTCGGAGTACGCGCTCCCACTCCTCTTCTTTCATGCGCAGCAGGAGTTGATCGGAGGTGCCGCCGGCGTTGTTGACCAGAATATCGCAACGGCCGTGGCGATCGAGCAGAGCGCGGACCGCGCTGTCCACCGCGGCTCCATCGGTCACGTCGAATTGTACGGCCTCTGCTCGACCGCCTTCCGCCGTGATTGCCGCGACCGCGGACTCGGCGGCTGCCTGATTTTCCTTGTAATTCACCACCACGTGTGCGCCTGCACGAGCAAGCCGCAGCGCGATGGCGCGTCCGATCCCGCGCGAAGCTCCAGTGACGAGGGCGACTTGTCCTGCCAGCGTTGCGCTCATTGCCCAACCTCATCGCGACCAAGCACGAGCGTCTCCCCCGGAATGCTTTGCCACTGCGGCTGCATCCGCTTCGCCAAGTTGGTGAGGACCTTCCCCGGCCCGACTTCCACCGCGGTTTCTGCCGGGTACTTCGCAAGCGTGTGGAGACACTCTTCCCATCGTACTGGCTGGGTTACTTGCTCGACTAGCAACTTGCGGATCTCACCTGGATCGGCCGGATATTCCTCAGCGGTGACGTTGGCAACGATCGGGAAAGCCGGCGGCGTGAGCCTCACCGAGGCCAATACCTCGCGGAGCCGGTCTGCCGCCGGTGCCATGAGAGCGCAGTGAAATGGTGCGCTCACTGCTAAAGGCACGACTCGTTTTGCTCCCGATGTCCGAGCCTTCGCTGCCACCCTCTCCACAGCAGCTCGGTCCCCAGCAATGACAATTTGGCCCGCGCCATTGTAGTTCGCAGGTGCCACGACCTCTCCGTGCATCTGCTCTTCTTGGCACAAAGCCGCAATGGTTTCCCGATCGAGTCCAAACACTGCCGCCATGGCGCCACGGCCGACCGGTACGGCCTCTTGCATTGCGCGCCCGCGTTCTCGCACGACACGCAGGCCGTCTTCGAGCTGTAATGCTCCGGCAGCAACCAGTGCGCTGAACTCGCCAAGGCTGTGTCCGGCACCGGCGACCGCCTCTAGTCCACTCTCGGTTTGCAATACGCGGAGCAGTGCAGTGCTCACCAGCAACAGAGCCGGTTGCGCGTTGGCCGTAAGCGTGAGCTCTTCCTCTGGCCCCTCGAAGCAAAGCTTGGAGAGACGAAAACCCAAAATTTCATCCGCAAGCGCGAACAGCTCGCGGGTATAGGGAAACCGGTCGTACAACGCCTTCCCCATGCCTACGGCTTGCGAGCCTTGGCCGGGAAAGACCAGCACTGCGCGCATCAGCTCGCGCCGATGTCCAGGACTTTTCGCCCCCGGTACATCCCGCAATGCGCGCACACGCGGTGAGGAAGCTTCGGCTCACCGCACTCGGGGCACAGACCTACGCTCGGTGGCGTGAGGGCGTCGTGTGCACGTCGTTTGTTGCGCTTCGATTTCGATGTCTTCCGTTTAGGTACGGCCATAGTTCCTCTCCTCGTACACGCACCCCAGTTGCGGGTGCGAAATGGCGCAAGCGCCGGAAGCAGCGGCTTCCTTACCTACAGGTTTAGCTTGATGCGCTGCAAGGCCTCCCAACGGGGATCGGCCTGCTTTTGCGCGCACTCACAGGGTTCGAGATTGCGGTTCTTCCCACAGTGGGGGCAAAGACCAAGACAACCCTCGTCGCACAGCGGTCGAGTGGGCAGCGCAAGAAGGATTTGTTCGTCTACCAAGGGGCTTAGGTCAATTTCTTCCCCTTCGTAGTACGCAAGGTCGAGGTCGTCTGCCGTCAACTCGAGACGCGGCGGCAAGTCCTCCTTCGGCACCAAAACCAGCGAGAAATCGGTTGCGAAATCGAACGGGTATGGCTCGAGACAGCGTGCGCAGTAGCCAACAACCTGTCCCTCGATATGGCCCTGGAGAAAGATATCCGTTCCGGAGCGGTAGTAATCCAGGCGAACGTTCGCGTTGGCTGGGAACTGGTAATCGCACACACCCCCTTGCGCCAGCCGAGAGTTCAGCGGTGCCGTAGGCTCTTCGTACACGAGCCGTCGTAAATCCTCTTCGATGTCTCGTATAATGAGTTTCACAGAACGGCTGCTCGGTAAAAAACGAGCGACAATTTGGTAGCCGAGCACTTCCAGCTGCGCAAGCGACAAGAGCACGCCGTTGTCGCTAGCAGTAACGGAATTCCCTCCCTGTGAACGTGGGCGGGCTTTGTGCTTGAAGACAGCGCTGGCGGAGGACAGGCCACGGAGAAGGTGTGCGTTCGACATGGGAGAACGAGGCATGGGGAAGGCGCCGGAACTCGCCATCGAGACGGTCAATTTAGGCAAGCGCTTAGGTGTGGCTTGGGCGCTCCAGCAGGTAACGATGCGCGTTCGCCCGGGAGAGCGAGTGGCCGTGTTGGGACCGAACGGAGCTGGCAAAAGCACCCTCCTACGGTTGCTGGCAACCCTGTGGAAGCCCTCCTCGGGCGAGGTGCGTCTCTTCGGGTGCTCCGAGCCCCACGCCATCCCGAGTTTGCGCCGGCGCCTCGGGTATGTCGGACACAACAGCTTGCTGTACCCGCAACTGACCGTCGCGGAGAACCTGACTTTTTATGCGCAGCTTTACGGTGTCCAGAGGGCACAAGAGCGTGTGGACCTCCTGTGTGACAAGCTCGGCTTAACCGGATGGAGGGAACGGCCCGTACGCAGCTTGTCCCGCGGCTTGGAACAACGCACCAGCCTTGCTCGCGCGCTGTTGCACGCTCCAGACCTCTTGCTTCTGGATGAACCGTTTACTGGGTTGGACACTGACGCCAGCATGCGGGTTACGGAACTCGTGGAGCAGGTCTCCCGTGCTGGAGCCACGGTGCTTTTGGCCACGCACGACTTTACGTACGCTGAACGGCTGTGCGAGAGGGTCGTTTGTTTACGCGCCGGCACTGTCGTTTATGACGGTCCGATGGAACTACCGCTGGCCGGTTCGTATGCTGCGTGGGTGCAAAATGACGGGCGACGAGAGGCCGGCGCCTGATGTGGACCCTGCTCAAAAAAGACCTGTTGTTGGAGTGGCGCGCGAGGGAGATGCTGCCGGCGCTGCTCCTCTTGGGGACTCTCACCCTGGTTGTGCTGAGTTTCGCCTTCGACCCGATGCTTCCTTGGCGGCGGGAGGCCGCTCCGGGGGCATTTTGGGTCGCCCTGCTTTTTGCCGCCGTGTATGGGTTTGGGCGCTCTTTCGTCGCTGAGCAGCAAAACGAGGTGCTCCAGGGCTTACTGCTAGCGCCCCTCGACCGAGGCACGATTTATCTCGCCAAGGCGACATCCACGCTCGTGTATCTCTTGGCGGCTGATAGCGTGCTGATGGCGCTGTTCGTGGTTTTTTTCGATGTGCCCGTACACCAGGGTTTGTGGCCTTGGGTGGCCGCGACACTCTTAGCTTCCGTTGGACTGGCGGCGCTTGGTACCCTCTTCGCGGCAGTCTCGATGCGCACGCGAGCCCGCGAAGTGATGTTGCCGTTACTCTTGCTGCCCCTAGTGGTACCCTTGTTCCTAGGCGGGGTGGAGGTGACCGAACGTTGCATGGCAGGGCGCCCGTTGGGCGCGGCGAGCGCTTGGCTTCACCTGATGGCGGGGTTCGACGTTGCCGCAGTGGTGGTTGCGTGGCTCCTGTTCGAGTATGTAGTGGAGGATTGATGGAGCCAACGAACCGCATGCATCAGCCTTGGGAACGGGCACTCGCATTCGGTGCAGCCGTTTCTATGGTCGCTGCGCTTTGGGCGATCTTCGTGTACGTGCCCACGGACCGCGTGCAGGGCATCGTACAGCGCATCTTTTACTTTCACGTGCCTCTGGCACTGGTGACGTTCTTGGCTTTTGGCATCACCGCCGTTGCGAGTGCCCTGTATCTCTGGCGCGGGCAGAGCCGTTGGGACCGTGTTGCCTACGCAAGCGCAGAACTGGGCGTTGTGTACTGCACGCTGGTTCTCGTCACTGGACCCATTTGGGCGAAGCCCATTTGGGGCACGTGGTGGACGTGGGACGCCCGACTCACCACGACCCTCATTTTGTGGCTGATTTATATCGCCTATCTCATGCTACGAAACTTGACTACGGACCCGCAGCAGGGGGCTCGTTACGCAGCGGTCCTTGGTATCATCGGAGCGCTCGACATTCCTGTGATCAATCGTTCCGTCTATTGGTGGCGTACCATTCATCCTGCTGTACTGATCACCCGCGAGGGAGGCACCGGCCTCAGCGATCCCCGCATGCAACTGACATTGGCTGTCTCGGCGGTGGCCATGCTCCTTTTATTCCTCTGGCTCCTCCGTGCGCGAGTGGCCCAGGCGGATCTCCATGCGAGGATCGAGGAGTTAGAGAAGGCTTTGCTGAAAGCTTGAGGGATTGCACTCGATGGAAAACCTTCATTTCTTGTTCGCGGCCTACACGGCGGTGTGGGCCATGATCTTTTTGTATGTTTGGTCCATGTCGCGCCGTACACGACGGTTAGAGCAGCAGCTCGAAGAACTCTTGCGGTTGATCCAGGCCCGTGAACGTGCGAACGCAAGCAGTGCATCTCGAGCCCGCGAAGGGAACGAGGTGGACACATAAACAAGGGGAGCCAAGCCGTGGCGTTGGTGGAAGGTCGGTGCCCCATTTGTCGGAAGCAAGTACTGCGCGAGGGAAACCGTTGGTGGCCATTTTGTTCCGACCGGTGTGAGTTGATCGATTTGGGGCGGTGGGCAACAGAAGCCTACCGGATTCCCGGCGAGGCAGCCGACTTGGAAGGGAACGTCGCGGAGGAGCAGGAATTTCCGAGCAACCAAGCGCGGGCAGGAAAAGCGTGAGCATTCACCCCACAGCAGTGATCGATTCGCGGGCGGAAATCGATCCGTCTGCAGACATCGGTCCCTACGTAGTCATCGAGGGACCGGTTCGCATTGGTGCGCGCACGCGGGTGGGCGCGCATGCAGTGTTGCTTGGTCATACGACACTGGGGGAGGACAATGTCATTCACAGTGGGGCCGTGATCGGCGACTTGCCGCAAGACGCTGCGTACGCCGGAGGCGAGTCGTTTGTCGAGATCGGCCGGGGCAACGTGATTCGAGAGCACGTGCAAATTCACCGGGGCACCAAGCCGGGATCCAGGACCCGGATTGGCGACGGGAACTTTTTCATGACCAACGCCCACGTCGCGCACAACTGCACGATCGGGAATCGCGTGATTGTCGCTACCGGTGCCGCGCTTGGTGGATACGTCGAAGTAGAGGATGGGGCGTTCATCTCTGGCAACTGTGTTGTGCACCAGTACGTTCGGGTTGGAAAATTAGCCCTTTTGCGTGGGCTTTCACGAACGTCCCGCGACGTTCCCCCGTTTTGCATTATGGACGGAACCCACACCGTGCGCGCGTTGAACCGCGTGGGTCTCGTTCGCGCTGGGTATGCACGTGAACAAATCCGTGCGCTGCATCGCGCATTCGTTCACTTGTTTGCGCGACGGGGGAACCTCAACGTGCGCATGCAGCAGCTCGAGAGTCAGGAGCTGACCGACGAGGTGCGTTATCTCCTTGCGTTTATCCGCAGTTCGAAACGCGGGGTTTGCGTAGGGCCGAAACAAGCGGCCGAAGCCACCGCGGATTGAACAAGCTTTCCGACTCAAGATTCTGGAACGAGCCGTCGCGCACCTAGATAGCGCGCCGTGTAATAGCGTTCTTCCAGGGAATCGATTTGCACCCGACCGCCGCGAGTCGCGGCATGGATGAACAAGCCGTCGCCAAGGTAAATCCCCACGTGGCTTGCATCACGCCGATAGGTGCGAAAAAAGACCAGGTCTCCCGGGGCTAATTGTTCCCGCGGAACCTCGATGCCGTAGCGAAATTGTTCCCGGGCCGAGCGTGGCAAGCCGATCCCCAAGTGGCTGAACACGCGCTGCACGAGCGCGGAACAGTCCGTGGCGCGTCCTTGCGCCCCAAACGCATAGGGCATTCCCAGAAACTCCAAGGCCTTGTCGGCAACGACGGGGGGGAGCTCAGGGGGAAGTTCTGGAGTTCGAGGCGGGCTAGCGACTGCCTTGGCGACGCCCCTGCGACTCTTGCCAGGTTTATTCTTCAAGGGCCGCGCTACGCGTTGACCGACGGATCGTTGCGTCGGCAGAGCTACACGGGAATGCTTGCGAACACCTTTGCGCAATTCCGTTCCCAGTTGCCTCGCCAAGGCCTTGTCGCTCCACAGCACCGTGGCAGTGGACAATGCGGCGACACAAGCCAAAAGAAACCAACCTGGCAGCGGCCGCATCGAGCACGGCCAAAGATTCAACAACCGCAACGCACTCTCCTCCTCGACTCTCTGCCCTGTTGTGAAGGTTGCGCCGCCGTAGCAAGCTTTACGCGCCACAGCAATGCCTGCTCAGGCTACTCTGTTGCGCCGGATCGCGACGCACGGTGCAAGTTGCGGGAGGGCCCCGGTTCCATTAAGCGGCTTCACGGTATGAGTCGAAAATGGCGCTTCTTGGTGGCAACTTGCTTGCTGGGAGGAACGGTTGCCTACCTGATGTACACAGGCGTACGCCAGACGGCAGTGTATTACATCACGGTCGAAGAGTTCACTCAACGACGAGACCAGTTAGTAGGGGAGGGGGTGCGGGTGGCGGGGAGAGTAACCCCGGGCTCCGTAGAGCGGAAATGGACCCCGCGCGGAGAAGAGCTCTCGTTTAGCCTCGGGGATTTCAAGAGCGACGGCTCCGCCACTCCGGTTTTGAGAGTGTTTTATGTCGGCGTTGTGCCGGACATGTTCCGGAACGAGGGAGGGAGTGACGTCATCGTTGAGGGCCAATATGATGGTTCGATTTTGCGGGCTCAAAGTGTGTTGACTTCCTGTCCGTCAAAATACGAGCCGATGGCTCCGGAGGGCGGAGCACAGGCAGGAGGGAACTGAGGCGCGCAGCGCGGTACGCGGATCGCATTGAGCCAGCGCCGGGCCACGTGGGCGCGAGTCAGCTCGATCCGTCGTCAACGAAGTTGAACAAGTAGAGGGTGAAGCGATGTCTTGGAGTGACAGTGGTGCAGTGGCGTTGGCAGCCGCTTGGTTGCTGGCCATTTACTCAGTAGCAGCTTCGTTGTGGGGGGCGTGGGCCCGGAGAGAGGATTTCGTACGCAGCGGCCAGAACGCGGTGCTCGCCGTATGGGCGTTCACCCTGGTTGCGGCTGCTGATCTCGTGCGCGCGCTCGTCGGCCGCGACTTCAACCTCGAATACGTTGCTCAGTACTCCAGCAGCACTTTGCCGCTGCACTATACGGTGGCCGCGCTTTGGGGTGGACAAGCGGGCTCGCTTTTATTTTGGCTCCTCATTTTGACCTCGATGTCCGCCGTGGTCGTGTTGCAAAACCGCGAGCAGAATCGTGCACTCATGCCCTACGTCACGGCCACACTGATGGTTGTTGCAGTGTTTTTCGCCTCCCTGCTGGTGTTCGTGACGCCACCGTTCCAGCGCTTAGCGTTTACTCCAGGGGACGGCCGGGATCTGAACCCGCTCCTGCAAAACTATTGGATGACGATTCATCCGCCCTCCTTGTACTTAGGGTACGTAGGCTGTTCGGTGCCTTTTGCGTTCGCCATTGCGGCACTCATTACTGGCCGGCTCGACGACGTCTGGATTCGAAGCACCCGCCGTTGGGCGCTGTTTTCCTGGTTCTTTCTCAGCCTTGGCAACCTGTTCGGTGCACTCTGGGCCTACCGGGTGCTGGGTTGGGGTGGATACTGGGCCTGGGACCCAGTAGAGAACGCCGCCTTTATGCCCTGGCTTACTTCCACCGCGTACCTGCACTCCGTGATGATCCAAGAAAAAAAGAACATGTTGAAAGTGTGGAATATGGCGCTGGTCATCCTCACCTTCCTGCTCACGATTTTCGGTACGTTTCTCACACGCAGCGGCGTAATTTCCTCGGTGCACTCCTTCACGCAGTCGGGGCTCGGTCCGTTTTTCATGGGTTTCCTGGCTGTAGCTGCGGCAATTTCTGTTGCGCTCCTCATCTGGCGGCTACCTGCTTTGCGCAGCGAGAACGAGATCGACTCGATGCTCTCACGCGAGGCAGCATTCTTGGTCAACAACCTAGTGCTGGTCGGTATTGCGTTTGCCGTCTTTTGGGGAACGATCTTCCCGGTGATTTCCGAAGCCGTGCGCGGCGTGAAGATTACGGTGGGACCACCCTTCTTCAATCGCGTAAACACTCCACTGGGGCTGATTCTTCTGTTCCTCATGGGGGTCGGACCCTTGATCGCCTGGCGGCGAGCCTCTTGGGCCTCGCTGCGGCGAAACTTTTTCTGGCCCGGGCTCCTGGGCGTCTTGACCGGTGCCGCTGCGATCGCGCTTGGGACGGGGAACTACTATGCGGTGGTTTCGTTATCGCTCTGTAGCTTCGTGCTGGCGACGATCGCGCAGGAGTTTTGGCGGGGGACCCGGGCCCGTCAGGCGATGCTCCACGAGCCATGGGCGACTGCCTTTGTACGGCTGGTCGCAAAAAATCGCCGCCGTTATGGCGGATACATCGTGCACCTGGGTGTCGTGTTGATCTTCCTCGCGATTACCGGCTCGTCGGCGTTTCGCGTGGAGCAACAAGTGACGGTCAAACAGGGCGAAACGTTCCAGGTCGGTTCGCATACTCTTCGATTTGAAAAGGTGGAGGCTTGGGAAACTCAGCACAGCGCGCACCTGGCCGCGCACCTAACGCTGATCGATGGAGAACGTACGGTTGACGTGCTGAAGCCCGAAAAACGCTTTTACAAAAAGCCGGAACAACCAGCGACCGAGGTCGCGATTCGGTCATCCTGGGGCACCGACCTGTACGTCGTGTTTGGCAGTTACGACCAAGCGAGCCAGACGGCCACGTTTTTAGCCTATATCAATCCCCTCATCGGGCTCCTCGAGTGGGGTGGTCTCGTGCTTGCAATCGGGGCCATCGTGGCCGCTTGGCCTCAACGTGTGCCCGCCATTCGCGCGGTGGCTGCCCCGGAGTCCGGGCAGCGGGTGGTCCCCGCCGGGAAATGACTATGCGAGGTAAAGCCCGCTGCCGTGGGTGGCTGTTCGTGTTCCTCGCTGCTCTAGGGACGAGCGCCGCATCCCTACCAAGGAACGTTCACGCTGAGGTGAGTTTCCAAGAGATCGAAGAGTCGCTCACTTGCCAGTGCGGCTGCGGGCTTACCGTGCACAGTTGCAACCACGTGGATTGTGGCTCAGCGATTCCCTTACGAAAGGAAATTCGCGAGCAGATGAGTCTTGGCAAAAGCAAAGAAGAAATTCTTGCTTACTTTGAAGCGAAATATGGCGAGAAAATCCTCTCCGCGCCGGTGGCGCGTGGTTTCAATTGGCTTGCCTGGCTAATGCCGTTTGCCGCCGTCGGTGCGGGGGGCATCGTGGTATTTTGGACTGTCCGCCGCTGGGTGTCGCGGCAGCGTGGTTCGCGGGAGCGTGAGTCGACGGAAGCTGCCGAGCCGATGTCCGCGCAGGAGCAGGAACGTTTGCGCGCCGAACTCGACCGCTTCGATGCTTGACATGACGCTAGGCATAACCTTGGTGATTTTGTTTACGGTCGCAGCGCTGGGCTTCGTGCTCGCGCCATTTTGGGGCCGTTACGTGTTTTCGGCCCCCACGCCTGATGATGACTTGGACGTTCGCCGCAAAGCACTGGAGCAGCAAAAACGCGAGGCGCTGGCTGCCATCAAGGAAGCAGAGTTCGACTTACAAACCGGTAAAATGACGCCCGAAGACTTCGAATTCGTGCGCAGAAAATATGCGGCTCAGGCGATGGCGGCAATCCAAGAACTCGAACGCGGTGGGGCGACCGTAGTTCGCGCGCAGGGTTCGGCCAGCGTGCGGGCGCGTTTCTGTCCCAGTTGCGGCGCACCCCAGCCTGAAGGCGCGCAGTACTGCTTTCGCTGCGGCCAGGCGCTCGACGGGGTGATGCCGGAAGCCTCGGGCTAGCCCTCGATCGCAAACCGAGGCGCGTCCTCCCTGGGGCTGGAAGTTCGGATTTTTCCTCCTCGCCACTTGCATCTCGGTTTTCGTTTGACCAATTCTTTGCGCTGCGATGAAACAGGACCGTGGGCCGATTTCTCGCTTCTTGGAGCACCATTTTTTGCACTTCAACGCGGCTGCGTTGATGGATGCCGCACGTGCTTACGCGGACCTGGTAGACCGTGGCGGTAAAATGTTGGTTGCGCTTGCCGGCGCAATGAGCACGGGCGAGTTGGGAAAAAGTTTGGCGGAAATGATCCGCCAAAAGAAGGTGCACATTATTTCGTGCACGGGTGCGAACCTCGAAGAAGACGTGATGAATCTAGTTGCGCACTCCCACTACAAGCGGGTGCCCAACTACCGGGATCTCACGCCGGCCGACGAGCAGGCGTTGCTCGAGCAGCAATACAACCGGGTGACCGATACGTGCATTCCCGAGGAAGAGGCGTTTCGGCGTCTCCAACAACACCTCTTCCGCGTATGGAAGCGTGCGCAGGATCGTGGGGAGCGGTACTTTCCGCACGAGTACTTTTATCAACTCATCCTTTCGGGGGAGCTGAAGCGTTACTACGAGATCGATCCGCGGGACTCCTGGGTGGTCGCGGCAGCCGAACACAACATCCCTCTGGTGGTTCCAGGCTGGGAAGACTCGACGACGGGCAACATTTTCGCTGCGTACGTGATCAAGCGTGAGCTGCAACCTGACATCGTGCGCTCAGGGATCGAGTACATGGTGTGGCTGGCTGACTGGTACTTGCGGAATGCCACGCCCCCAGGGATTGGTTTCTTCCAAATTGGGGGTGGCATCGCCGGGGATTTCCCAATTTGCGTCGTTCCGATGCTTCACCAAGATTTGGGGCGGCGCGACACTCCCTTGTGGGCCTATTTCTGCCAGATCAGCGACTCGACCACCAGCTACGGTTCCTACTCCGGGGCGGTGCCGAACGAAAAAATCACTTGGGGCAAGTTAGGGGTCGACACTCCACGATTTATCGTGGAAAGCGACGCTACGATTGTCGCACCGCTTATTTTTGCCTGGGTGCTGGGCTGGTGAACACTGCCCCCACAAATGCTGGACCGCCCAGCTTGGCGAGTCCGTTGGCAGTGTTTCGTCCGGGGGCTTTGCCAGCGGCTCGATCTTGAGCTGCGGGTTCGCGAAACACACCGGCCCAGGAACCCGCCGGCGTCCATGATTGCGAGGGACTTAGAAAAACACGCTCCCTTCTCTTTGGGCAGGACGCGCCTCGCCTGCAAACGCAGGGGTTTCAACCGCACGGAGGCAGAGGCAGAGAAATGACTTCGAAGCGACTGCGCTCCATTCTGCGATCGCCATGCTTCGGGCAAGACAACACAGCGAGCCCGCACAAGTTGGCAATCGCGTAGGAGAGAGCCGGATTCACCCGAGGCTTGGATCAGGGCGCATGCACGCGCTTGTAGCGCACAAATACGACAATTTGTTGCGTGGAGTTGCAATTCGGCGAGAACCGTTAGAAGTTGGGTCGGTGAGGTGAGGAGATGGCGGTGAAACGGCGGGATTCGGCACGCGGCAAGAGGCGGCGCTCTATCGGGATGGTTTTGTCTGGCGGAGGAGCCCGCGGAGTTTTTCAAGTGGGAGTGTATGAAAAATTGCTTGCGGACCCTCGCTTCGCCGAGGGCCCCGCCGCAATTTCTGGCACCTCTGCAGGAGCAATTAACGCAGCTCTCATTGCTGCTGGCCGCTCGCCCAAGGAGATGCTGGAGTTTTGGCATTCGATCGGTGACGATCCGCCCGCAACCGCAAGCGCTCGTTTTTTCTTCACGGCGGGCCGCACCCTTCTCGAGCTGCTCATCAAAGAAGGGGCTCGCCTGCTCGTCTCCAGCCGACGGTGGCGTTACTTGTGGCAGCGGGCCAAGAATCACTTCCCACCACGTCCGGGCGACCTTACCGCCTTGCTGATCGAGTACATTCTGGCGGTACGGTTCGACCTAGTGAGTGACTTCCTCTCCGGCATCCAGGAGCCCTTCCTCGCTGACACTTCGGCGTTGCGGGAGCGACTCGTGCAAGCACTCGGTGGTGAAACGGTGCCTACCGATCGCGTGCGGCTGGCAATCAACACGGTGGATGCCCATAGCGGCCGCGTCGTTCGGTTCGTGACGCACGCCACGCCGCTCACGCGGCCGCCTGATTACCATATCGTGGACGCAATCACGGTGGACATGATCATGGCAAGTTGCGCAATTCCTTTGCTGTTCCCTCCGATTCGGATTGGCCCCCACCTGCTGTGGGACGGGGGATTGCTCGTCAACACTCCACTGGCGCCGGTAGTCGCGTTAGGGGCAGATGAGATCGTGCCCGTATTGGTGACCGAACCGGCCGAGCCCGGAGCGGAACCGCTCGCGCACTTTGGTCGCGCGGTGGAACGAACCGTGGATAGCCTGCTCGAAAACGCATACAACGTAGACCGTAAGCTCCTGCTCGAACGGAACCGCTTAGCCGCTCTCGACCCAGGGACCTACCGCGCTGTGAAACTCTACGAAGCAGTTCGGCCAGCGCGCGACGGCGTGTTCAACGCCGGGTCGTATCTATACTTCGACCGCGCGGTGCTGCATCAAATGTACGAGGCCGGTCTCCGTGCGGCTGAGGTATGGCTGGAAGCTGGTCCCCGTTTGGACCATTTGGAGGAAGCGCCCGCAGGGGTAGCAGCCTAGGTTCAATCGGACGAAACCATGATCACTGTCGACCACACACGCTAAGGATTGCCACCATGCGCCGCGATATTTTTTCTTCCGAGCACGAACTGTTTCGTGAGCAATTTCGCCGTTTTGCCGAGCGAGAAATCGTACCCAAGATCCCCGTGTGGAACCAACAGGGGATGAGCGACCGCGAGACCTGGCGTTTGGCAGGGGAAGCAGGCTTTCTCGGCGCGAGTCAGCCCGTCGAGTACGGTGGCGGTGGGGGAGATTTTCTCTTCGACGCGATCGTGATGGAGGAGATGGCCTACTTGAGGGCGCACGCAATGATGATCTCGCTGCACTCGGATATCTGTATGCCGTACCTGACCACGTACGGGACCGAACAGCAGAAACGAAAATATTTGGTGCCGGCCATTCGTGGTGAACTCATCCTCGGCATTGCCATGACCGAACCCGGAGCTGGTTCCGACTTGGCAGCCATCCAAACCCGAGCTGAAAGGAGGGGAGATCACTACATCTTAAACGGCGCCAAAACCTTCATTTCCAATGGGCAAATTGCCGACTTGTTCATCGTGGTCGCCAAAACCGATCCAACCGCTGTGCCTCCCCACCGTGGGATTAGCTTGTTCCTCGTAGAAGCGACGAGCCCTGGTTTTCGGCGTGGTCGGAAGTTGGACAAACTGGGACTTCGCGGGCAGGACACCAGCGAGCTGGCGTTCGAGGACTGCGTCGTGCCGGCAGAAAATCTACTCGGCCAGGAAGGGCAGGGCTTCCGGATGCTCATGGAAAAGCTGCAACAAGAACGCCTGTGCATCGCCGTCGCCTCGGTTGCGTCGTGTCGCCGGGCTTTAGACGACACCATCGAATATGTGCGGCAGCGACGTGCCTTCGGCCAGCCAATTGCGGCATTCCAAAATACCCAGTTCAAACTCGCAGAGCTTGCCACCGAGGTAGAAATCGGTCAGGCGTTCGTCGATAAGCTCTTGGTCGCTCACTGCCGAGGCGAGGACATTGTCAAAGAAGTGAGCATGGCCAAATGGTGGACCACAGATCTTCAAAAGCGCCTCACAAGCGAGTGCCTCCAGCTTCACGGCGGCTACGGCTTCATGTTGGAGTATCCAATTGCGATGGACTACGCTGACGCCGCCGTACAAACGATCTACGCGGGTACCAACGAAATCATGAAAGTCATCATAGCCCGCAGAATGGGCCTTGCGTGACAGACGGCGCCGCCGCGAGCGGGTTCCGGTCGTAAACGCGACTCGCGGGCCTTGAGGGCTAAACCATAACTGATGCTCGCGCGTGCGGGATCCTGAAACGAAAATGGAGCCGAAGGGATTCGAACCCTCGACCTCTAGAGTGCGATTCTAGCGCTCTCCCAACTGAGCTACGGCCCCGAAAGATCCCGAAGAACAGGCCGCCACTTACCGAAGCAGGGACACTGCCGCAAGACCCACGTTCATCATTCGCGGCGAGCTCTTCTGGCCCCATGCTACAAAGGGGCTTCCTCGTTCATTCCGCACATCTCCATTACAACGGCTTCCTACTCCGCACCCCTTGTTGCTGTAGTTTCGCGCAGCCGATCTACAAAAATCTTAGGCACTCGGCAGAAGGAACCACACGCGGAACTGTCCGTAGCGCAAAGTTCGTTGGCTGTGATACAAGCGGTGCCCTGTGCAAGAGTTCGACTTCCTCGTCATCGGTAGCGGCCTGGCCGGTTTGACCTTCGCACTGAAGGTGGCGCCTCATGGTCGGGTTGCGGTAGTCACAAAGGATCGGTTGCCGGAAAGCGCAACGGAGTATGCCCAGGGAGGCATTGCCTCGGTTTGGAGTCGGGAAGACTCTTTTGCCGATCACGCTCGTGACACCATCATCGCGGGTGCAGGGTTGTGCCACGAAGACGTCGTAGAACTTGTCGTGCGCGAGGGTCCCGAGCGCGTCCAAGAACTGATTCGCTTAGGCACTCGATTCGACACCAAGAACGACTCGGATCAAGATTACGATTTAGGCCAAGAGGGCGGCCACAGTCATCGACGGATTTTGCACGCGTCGGATGCCACAGGGCACGAAATCATGCGGGCGCTGCTTGCGGCGGTGCGGGAGCAAGAAAACATCGCGATTTTCGAACGCCACCTCGCGATCGACTTGTTGGTCGATGCGAAGTTCGATCCCCGCGTGCGCCAGCCGCAGTGCTGGGGTGCTTACGTCCTGGACATCGCCACCGGTGACATCGTTCGCTTCCAGGCAAGAGCAACACTGCTTGCAACTGGTGGAGCAGGCAAAGTGTATCTGTACACGAGCAATCCTGACGTGGCCACAGGTGACGGAATTGCGATGGCGTACCGAGCCGGTGTGCCGATCGCCAACATGGAGTTCTTTCAGTTCCACCCCACTTGCTTGTATCACCCGCGGGCAAAATCGTTCCTGATTTCCGAGGCGCTTCGAGGCGAAGGCGCGATTTTGCGTACACCGGATGGTACTCCGTTCATGAAGCGGTACGACCGCCGGGCAGAACTGGCTCCCCGAGATATTGTCGCACGAGCGATCGACAACGAGATGAAAGTGCATGGTTACGAGTGCGTTTACCTCGACATCACGCACCGGGATCCCGCATTTGTGCGGGAGCGCTTCCCGTTGATCTACGAACGGTGCCTACAGTTTGGGATCGATATCACCAAGGAGTGGATCCCGGTGGTGCCTGCCGCACACTACTGCTGCGGTGGGGCGATCACGGATCAAAATGGGGCTACCCCGTTGCGGCGTCTCTTTGCCGCAGGGGAAACTGCGATGACGGGGTTGCACGGGGCCAACCGCCTTGCCTCGAATTCGTTACTGGAGGCTCTGGTGTTTGGGCATCGGGCGGCACTTGCAGCAGCAGACTCGGTGAGCCGAGACCGCGAACAGCTTGCAGAGCTGCCGGAGTGGAATCCCGGCCAGGCAGTAAACAGCGACGAGATGGTTGTGGTCACCCAAAACTGGGACGAGGTTCGTCGCACGATGTGGAACTACGTCGGGATCGTACGCTCGAATCGCCGGCTGGCCCGTGCGTACAAGCGGATCCGACTCCTGCAGGAGGAAATCGAGCAATACTACTGGGATTTTCTGGTCACAGCGGACCTGATCGAACTCCGCAACATCGCGCTCGTTGCAGAGTTGATCATCCAGTCCGCAATTCTGCGCAAGGAGAGTCGTGGCCTCCACTACAACATTGACTATCCCAGCCCCGACGATGCGCATTGGAAAAAAGACACCATTCTGGTTCCCGGAGAGCCTTTTGAGTGCGACGTATGTTGAGGTCATCTCGTCTGAGTGTGGTGCACATGGCTGAAACAGATCTCCACCTTGTTTATACGGCAAGGGGAGAAAACCCTCGGTGAAGCAGAGATAGGCAGCGGGACGCCGACGATGAAGCGTTTGGTCATCCTTGGTTCTACTGGGTCGATTGGGGTGACCACGTTAAGCGTGGTCGAACGTTTCCCCGAAAAATTCCAGGTCGTCGGAATTGCCGGCGGATCGAAGGTAGAACTGCTGGCCGAACAGGCGCGTCGGTTTCAGCCCCGTGTCGTAGCTGTCGGCAATCCAGAAGCAGCCAAGGAATTGCGCGAACGACTCGGGGGCTTCCAGGGAGAAGTCGTGCATGGGCCCGCGGGGCTCGAACAGTGTGCGACACTCCCAGAGGCGGACTTGGTGATATCCGCCCTAGTAGGCGCCCTCGGACTCGTCCCCACCTTACGGGCAGTGGAACGCGGCAAGGCGGTGGGCCTGGCGAACAAGGAAGTCTTGGTTGCCGCGGGAGCGCTCGTGACGAAGAGAGCCCAGGAGTGCGGTGCCACCGTGTGGCCACTGGACAGTGAGCACAACGCGATCTTCCAGGCCTTGCATGGGCATCGAAGAGAGGACGTGCGGCGACTGGTGCTCACCGCTTCTGGAGGGCCCTTTTTACGCACGCCCAAAGCGCAACTCGAACATGTGACGCCCCGGGAGGCGTTGCAGCATCCCACCTGGAAGATGGGAGCGAAAATTACCATCGACTCTGCGACGCTGATGAACAAGGGCCTCGAAGTGATCGAAGCGCACTGGCTCTTTGGGTTCGCACCGGAGCAAATCGACGTTGTCATTCATCCGCAGAGCATCGTGCACTCATTGGTGGAGTACATTGACGGGTCTCTCCTTGCTCAACTGGGCGTGCCGGACATGTCGATTCCCATTGCATACGTCCTCGGGTATCCAGAACGCCTGCCATTGCAGCACCTCCCTCGCCTCGACTTGGCTAAAGCCGGAACGTTGGAATTCGTGTCGCCCGATGTCGATCGGTTTCCGTGCCTCGCACTGGCTTACGAAGCCTTGGCTCGCGGCGGAACCGCCCCAGCCGTGCTGAACGCTGCAAACGAAGAAGCGGTTGCCGCGTTCCTCGAGGGTAAGCTCAAATTTTCCGACATCCCGCGCCTCTTGCGGGCTGTCATGGAATCCCACGTCCCCACGGAAGTCGATACGCTCGACGTGGTCCTCCAAGCCGACCGGTGGGCGCGATCGGAAGCCCAACAGCGGATCGCTGCGGGCGTCTCGCCGGCGCGTTGAACTCGGCCACGGCCCCGCGCCCCTGCGCGAGCTAGGCCCCACGGAATTTTCCGTGGGGCAGTGCAAGACAAGCCCGAGGAGCGTATGGGACTTCACACCAGAGACACGCGCGCGAGGCAGCGATCCTGGCGCGGTGTAAGCTCGACCGCAGAATGGGGGCTTCGGCCTCCAAAAAAATCTGACTGCACAGCCTGGGCACGATCGTGGAACTCTCACTCGTACGTACCCGCCGCCCTCGGAGCGGCACAGTTCTGCTCAGGATGCGTTTGCTTCTCGCTCCCAGCGCTTCGCGCCAGCGAACATGGGAGGGGGCAGAGCGAGAGCACCGCGCGAGGAATAAGGTTGTCGCTCCGGCGCGCCACGCGCTGTTGGCACGAGCCACCTGGACGAGGACGAGCGCTTTACTGACGTACTTGGAGGTGGTACAGGCGAAGCCACTTTTCTGCAGTAAGGTGGGAGCGGTGACTGAGGAGCAACTGGCAACTTTGAAAGCACTCCTCCTGCAGCGGCGGCAGGAGATCCTGGTGGATGCGAGCCGAACGGTGGGAGGACTGAACGCGGACCAAGAAAACACTCCCGACCCGAGCGATCGTGCGTCGATCGAAGCGAACCACATCTCGGTGCTGCGGGTGCGAGACCGCGAACGCAAGCTCTTGCTGAAAATCGACGAAGCGCTGGCTCGTATCGCCGCGGGCGATTATGGAGTGTGCGAGTCGTGCGGAGGAGAGATTAGCTACGAACGGCTTCGGGTGCGCCCCGTAACGACGCTGTGCGTGGTGTGCAAAGCCGAACAAGAGGAGTTGGAGCGCAGGCCGGGGCACTCATAGCGCCATCGAAGCACCCGGACGCGGTCGCTAGCTAGACAACCGAAGCCTTCTGTAATCCCCGAACCGGTCGTCCCCTCGGTTGTGGTCCGCAGGTTCCTTTGCCCAGCCGTTTAACGCTTCAGGTCGCGCATAAGCTCGATACGATGGTCGGCGCCCCTAGGTTCCGCCCCAGAGGCTGCTGCCGTCAGGCGTTCCAGCTGCCCTTCCACTGCGGGCCGGGGCACTCCCGTTAGGAGGAGCACGCAGGGCGGGTGGGTGTTTGGGGCGCGCCCGTCAGAACGCTGTGTCCCTACCGACGAGCAGCACAACCTGGTCGGGGGCCAAGCACGGCTTGCGGAATCCCGGTCCTTGGCTTTGGTTTCGGTACATTTTTTGAGTGCTGAGCAACTACTGTTCGGCCCATCACGCGGTGCAAGTTGAGTTCGTGGCAAGTCTGGCTGAGAAACTTTACCGTATTTTCGCTTTATCCCGCGGACCTTTTGTGCTAGGCGGCGAAACGTGCCGCGAGTCTTTATGGACGCTGGAAGGGAGATGGCAGGTTGACGATCACCCCGCTGGATAAGGAAATCCTGCAGGAAATTGTCCGGGTGGTCCGCGCCAAGCGAGTGGTTCCGTCAACGGTGGACGTGGGTGGAAAGCGGTACCGTCTGACGTACCTCGAAGATCACCAGCAACGAATGAACGAAGCGCTCGCCAGTGAAGATTGGGACAAGTTGGGCATTTTGTTCGGGCAGCTAGCCAGCAAAGTCAAGTATCAGGTGGACGTCGCGGCACAACTCGAGAGGGGTGCGGCCCAAAGGATGCGACCGGTGAAGAAGGCGACTGGCGCCGCCAAGCCGGAAAAAAAGCGGCTCAAAGTTGTATCTCCCCTTTCTTCCACAGCGGCGGCTCGCAAGCCGAGCCGAGCCCGGCCAGCCTCCCAGAAGAAAGTGCAAAAATCGGCTACCAAGACCCGGGTGAAGGGGACGGCTGCCCGGGCAACCAAGCGGAAGAAGTAGGGTTCGCCTCGAGCTCTCCGGGCGTGGTACCTTGGAGAGCCCTCGATCACTTGAGTTCGACGTGGAAATAGGGCCGCGACGATTCCGAGTGCGCGTTCTTAGTGCAGCCGTCGCAACGCTCGTGCTTGGGAACGGCCTCTTGTACTGGTCGTACGGGGAGTGTTTGTCTGCCTTCTTCCATTTCGATGACTTCTGGGTCTTGGGGCGGGCGGCGCAAATTGCCTCCGACGAGCGGGCCTCGTTCCTAAGTATCTTCGCACCGGTGCACGGATTCTTGCTGTATCGGCCGCTCTCGACGATTGGCTACTTCCTCGGTATCCGCCTTGCGTTCGGCAACGATCCGTTTTGGTACCACCTAGTCCAGATGGCGCTGCAAAGCGTCAATGCGAGCTTGGTCTGCCTCCTTGCTGCAAGACTTTTGCGTTCTCCCATCGTCGGCCTTGCTGCGGGCTTGACCTACTTGACCACACCAGGGCTCGCTATCGCCTCCTGTTGGCCAGCACTCTGCACGGTTACTGCGCCCACTCTGTTTGGCTTACTCGCGTTGATCACTTGGACCTCACCATCGCCTGTAATCCGCATGACGCTCACGCCGTTGTGGTTCGCTGGAGCCCTCGCAAGTTCCGAGCACGGCGTCGTTCTCCCCCTCGTCTTATTCTTAGCCACCGTGCTCATTCCAACCGATGCTCGCGGACGAGCGGAGATCGCAACGCTTGGCCTCCTGTGCGCGCTCTCCGCGGCCTATGCCAGCTACAAAATTTACTACCTACGATTCGGCGTCGTTTTCGACTTCCCGGATCCGATTGTCCGAGCCGTTATGCTGCAGGGATATACGCCAGAGTTTTCTCTCGCCGTGTTTTTGCGCGGCATCGGCACCTATGTCGGTTACGCATTCAGCCCCGCGTTGTTTCTGGTCCAGCAGACTGCATCCACCAAGATGTGGGTGGGTGTCGGACTGCTTGTGGCCCTTGCAACTACGGTGGTGGCATTCCTGCGGACACAGAAGAGAAAAGCACACTTTGGCATCGCCGCCTTCGGGGGCGCGTGGTTCGTGGTATCCTTGCTCCCCGTGATTTTCCTTCCCCAGCATGTCGCCTCGTATTACGTGGCGATGGGCGCTCCGGGCATCTCTTTGTGGATCCTCGGTGGCGCTCGTGGTCTCCGCGTGTCCCGGCAAATAGCGGCTGCGATGCTACTCGGGATCTCCCTCGTCGGCCACTGGCAAGGCCGGAATGTCATCCTGGAGTCCGACGAATTTCAATTTTTCCGGAATTTTACCCACGCGGCAGAGCGATGGATCCGCAGCGTTGCCGAACTGCAACTCCATTCGCACGTCACCGAAGTCGTAGTTCCCGACAGTTATTTGGCTCAGCTCGTGTTCGTCCAAGGTGAAGTGACGAAGTCTCTCTTATGCAGCCCCATCCAGGTTCGCGTCGTGCGCGATATCGACCACGTCCCAGAGCAGCCCGGACGGGTCATCCTTCGTGAACCCTTTTGGTATCCGAGGGATCCACAGGTACGCTCTCGATGGCTTCCTCGGCGGTGCCCCTGACGCCCTCGCGCTGATCCGCAGCCACCGGGCGCGCTTGCGCGAGTAGCGGGATGGTGACCGTGAAGCTCGTCCCGGACCCTTCGTTGCTTTCCACCTTCACGGTTCCTCGCAACAGCTCGACAAACCGGCGAACAATGTAGAGCCCCAGACCAACCCCACGTGGAAGTTCCCCCGGACGCGCCACTTGGTAAAACATGTCGAAGATGCGGTCGATTTCAGCCTGTGGGATCCCCACGCCGGTATCCTGGACCGTGAAGACCGCTTGTCCCCCAGCTTCCACAGTGGCGATCAGGCGTACCTCGCCCCGAGGCGTAAACTTAAACGCGTTCCCAACCAAATTGCGCAAGATGATTCCAAGCTTCCCGATGTCGGTCCGCAGCGTGCCATCCTCGACCACGCTGTAGGAAAACCTCGTCTCCCCAGAACGAGGCAGGAGCTCCAGTTGTGCTCCGATCGAGGAAACGAACGCGCTCAGCGTGGTTTTCGTCACGTCGACAGCACTGGAGCCTGCCTCGAGGCGATTTACGTCGAGAGTAGCGTCGATCAGTTGGAGAAGTTCGCGGCTTTGCTGGCGAATGCGATCGAGGGCATCCCCAGCCTCTCCAACGAATCCTCCAAACGCGCCTTCCGCGAGCAGGTCCGCGTATCCAATGACGATATTCAGTGGTGTCCGCAGCTCGTGCGACATGGCCGCGACAAACTCCGACTTGAGCCTGTTTGCTTGCTCCAAGTCAGCAAACAACTTGGCGTTTTCCAGAGCCACGACCGCTTGTCGAGCAATGCCAAGAAGAATTCGGGCCGATCGTGGTGGAAAAGGCGCATCGGTAGAGCCGCGGCCAACGGCAAGTACGCCAATGATATTCCCTCCGCGTTCCATTGGCGCCGCCAGCATCGAGCGCGTGCGGAAGTAAACCATGAGTGCTCGCCAGCGTGCATCCGGGGGATGGTCGCGAGAAACCTCCAAAACGGTCCCAGGATTCTTCAAGACGTGCAGTGTCGGGTAGTCGTCGAACCGAAACTCGATTCCTTTCCCCTCCTGCAAGAGCTCCGAACGATTTGCACTGCCTGCCGCAATCTCGAACACAGCTGGCTCGCCCGAACGCAGCAAAATGACACACCAGTCGGTTTGCAAAAGAGAACGGGTGCGCTGGACAATCCGATCGAGCACGGTTTGGGGATCGCCAGCGGCACTCAGCTCCCCGGCTACATGGAGGAGCGAGCGGGCTACCAACATCGCCTCGTCGCGCGCTCGCGACTCGCGGAAAATCGCCCAACGCTGTAGATCGAGATGCCAGGCAACCAGCAAGGATGCGACGGCTGCGACAGCCAACAGCCCCCAAACGTACGGTAACGGAGCAAACGTTGGCAACGGATGAAACCAGAGAAACGCCGCAGAAGCGGCAAGCGGCGGACCAACCATGAGCAAGTGCAGGCTCGGCGGCCAAGGGAACATCACGCTCGCGATGAGGAACGCGCTAGCCAGTTGGATCACCACAAGCGAGGCATCTGCATGCACCCTCTGCGCGTATCCGATAAGGAGCAAAAGCACCGCGCTTACGACCCCAGCCGTTGCCCACGACAAAACTCGTCGCCGCAGCAATTTTCCCCGCCAGACGCGAAGCACCACCGGTGGAAGGGCGCAAAGCAGCAGCCACAGTAGCAGCGTCGGCAGCCTGTCAGGGTAAAACCGCAATTCCATCAAAAAGAAGAACGCGGACAAGGCAGCACCCGCCAGCAGCGCTGCGGGTTGGCGTCGGGCCGTCAGGATCTCAAGTTCTCTGCGGTAGGCTCGGAGTGCGGATTCTCGGCCGGGCATGGCTTTCATGGTACCAGGAACGGCGCCGGACGCAGCCGAAAAAATGCTCCTCCCCCAAGGAGGTCGCCGATTCGTAAGGCGAAGAAGTTCTCTTTTTGTTCGTGCAGAAACCGGGCTGTCTTCTGGCGCCAGCGGGCCCGCTAGACGAGCCGATGTCCCGACCGCAGCCCCGCGTCGGCGAGCACTCTTTGAGTCGCCTCTACCGCCGGTCTACCGAAAACATTCCTCCAGCCCCACATTCGGAACTTTGTACCCGAGCGGCCCCACCCAGCCGGCAAAGCCGCAACCACCCGAGGCTCAGGTCCACTCGGAAGCCAGCGCTGCAGCACACGCGCGTAGGGAGCGGTGTCGACTCTCGAGGACAAAAAGGGGAGACAGGCGCCGCAGCTAGAAACCGTTCTGGCAATGGACGCCGCGCTGTCTGCGCTTGTAATCGTCGAGGCGTGGGAACAGATCAGCCCGGAAAGGCTCTCAAAGTAGATAAAGCCGACCTGGTGTCAGGGCTGCCCCTCAGGTCGGAAGCCAGCAGCCACCCGTAAAAAAAGGGAAGCGGCCCCGAAATTGACGAGGAGTGGGCTGCGAACGCAGCCCGAACGTTGCCCGTTGTTAGCCGAAGCGATTAGCTGCTTCGGTACATGATCAATCCGTGTGAAGGATCGTAGGGAGAAACAGCGACAGTAACGCGATCGCCTGGGATTACGCGGATGTGAAAGCGGCGCATCCGCCCGCCAATTTTTGCACGGAACTGTTGACCCTGGTCCGACTCGACCAAAAACTGGCCACCAGCAAGAACTTCTTTGACCGTTCCTTCGATTTGAATCAGATCTTCTCGACTCACTCAGTTGCACCTCCTCCTAAGAGAAATGTGTCACGCAAAGTAGCAGAGTTTCCCACCCCTGCCAACCAAAGCTTTTGTCTCGGGGGCTCCTGCGGTTGGAGAGGTCTGCAGTCCCCCCATGCGACCCGTCACAACCAAGAGGCGACCCGCGTCGCAAAGTAGGTGATGATGAAGTCCGCCCCAGCGCGCCGAATGGCCGTAAGACTCTCCAGAATTGCGCGGCGCTCGTCGAGCCAGCCATTTTGGATGGCCGCCTGAATCATGGCGTACTCGCCACTGACTTGATAAGCGGCCACTGGGCACCCGAACGATTCTTTCACGCGCCAAACCACGTCGAGGTACGGAAGTGCGGGTTTCACCATCACGATATCCGCCCCCTCTTCGAGATCGAGTTCTACCTCGCGCAACGCCTCGTTCGCGTTTGCCGGATCCATTTGGTACCCACGCCGATCGCCGAACTTTGGTGCGGACTGCGCGGCTTCGCGGAATGGCCCGTAAAACGCCGAAGCAAATTTTGCTGCGTACGAAAGAATCGGGATGTGCTCGTAGCCGTCGGCGTCCAACGCCTCTCGGATGGCAGCGACCCGTCCGTCCATCATGTCGGAAGGTGCGACCATGTCCGCTCCAGCTTGGGCATGAGAAACGGCTTCCTTAGCCAGAAGGTCGAGCGTAGCGTCATTGTCGACCTCTGTCCCAACAACGACGCCGCAGTGGCCGTGGTCCGTGTATTCGCACAAGCATACGTCGGTGATGACGACGAGGTCAGGGACTGCTCGTTTGATGGCACGAACAGCCTGCTGCACCACCCCGTCTTCCTTCCACGCGCTAGATCCCGTTGCATCTTTGAACTCTGGCACCCCAAAAAGCAGCACGGCTGGAATGCCAAGGTCCGCAATCCGCTGGCACTCCTGCACGGCCTTGTCGACCGAGAGCTGGGCAATGCCAGGCATGCTTTTTACTGGATTGGCGACTCCCGACCCGGGGACGATGAACAGCGGCATGACCAGGTCGTCGACCTGCAAAGTGGTTTCCCGCACCAAGCGGCGCAATCCTTCTGTGCGCCGCAAGCGACGCATACGGACCTCGGGGAATGGCATTACAAATTTCCTCCTTGACCACGAAAGAGTTCCACGATTCCCTCAAGCAGTGCATCCACCGTGTATTCTTTGGGCTCCACCACTACGCGCATCCCGTAGCTGCGCGCAGTGTTCGCCGTCACTGGGCCGATGCACGCTGCCAGCTTGCCTTCGATGGGAACTTCCTGTTGGTCGCGCATGAGCTGGACAAAGTGATGTACCGTACTCGAGCTGGTGAAGGTGAGCAAATCGATTCTTCCCCTTCGTAGTTCGTCAGCCACAAAGGGCGCTTGTGGCGCCTCGGGCAATACGCTGCGGTACGCCTCAACTTCCAAGACGTGCGCTCCTAAACTGCCCAGGGCACGCGGCAGGACCTCTCTCGCTCCAGCTGCGCGCGGGAGTAAGATTCGCTGTCCCACCACTCCGATGCGAGCTAACGCTTCTACCAATCCCTCGGCGCGGTACTCCGGCGCTACCACCGCGACGCGGAGCGCAAACTTGTCCACTGCGGCGGCTGTACGCGGGCCAATGGCGCCGATCCGTGCGCGGTGCCAGTCGCGGATGTCTCCCTTGAGCTCTCGTAGTCGCTGCATGAAGGCGTCCACACCGTTGGCACTGGTGAACAAAAGCCAATCGAACTCACCAGGCCGCGCGAGCGCGGCATCCAACGCTTCGAAGGACTGGGGCGGCGCGATTTCAATCGTTGGAAACACGATGACTTCAGCACCCAGGTCCTGCAGCCGTTCCGCAAAGAGCACCGCTTCGGCCTTCGGACGAGTCACGACAATCGTTCTGCCGAAGAGGGGCTTCGACTCGAACCATGCGAGCTTTTCCCGCAACCGAACCACATCTCCGACAACAGCGACAACCGGGGGTTCGAGTTTTGCCGCTTCCACGCGATCGGCGATATCCCCAAGTGTGCCCACGATCGTCCGTTGCCACGCGCGTGTTCCCCACTGAATGACCGCCACTGGCGTGTCTGGAGAGCGCCCAGCGGCCCGCAAGCGTTCCACGTTGGCGCGGAGCTGGCGTTGGGTCATGAGTAGGACAACTGTTTGCTGCCGGTGGCCGAACTGCTCCCAAGGTACCGCCACTTCGGGTTTTTCGGGATACTCGTAGCCAGTGGCCACCGCGAACGAGGACGCGTAGTCGCGGTGGGTCACCGGAATGCCAGCGTACGCTGGCACCGCGATGGCTGAGGTCACTCCGGGCACGACTTCCACATCGATGCCGGCATCTTTCGCCGCTTCGAGTTCTTCCCCGCCGCGACCAAATACGAACGGATCGCCGCCTTTCAGTCGTACCACGAGTTTTCCCGCTCGAGCGTGCGCCAAAAGAATTCGAATGATTTCTCCCTGTTCTACACGTGGTCCACCGCCATGCTTCCCGGCGAGGATCAGTTCGGCGCCTGGTTTCGCATGGCCAAGCAAACCAGGGTTGACGAGAAAATCGTAAACGATCACGTCCGCGCGTTCGATCCAACGAAGTGCGCCGCAAGTTGCGAGCCGCGCATCCCCGGGTCCGGCACCCACCAGCACAAGTTTTCCCGCCATCGTGTTCCTCACTGTGGGTTGTCCGGCACCTTCGAAGAGAGAATCTCGCGCCCACCGGCTGCCAAGAGTTGCTCCGCCAGACGTGCTCCGATGGCTTCCGCCTGCTGTACGGCGCCTCGGGACCGGCCGCGGACGAGCCGCTGTCCGTTCGGGTCCGCGATCAACCCGTCGAGCACGAGCTCTCCATTCCATACCTCAGCTCGCGCAGCCAAGGCTGTGTGGCAAGAACCTTCCACGGCCGCGAGGAACGCCCGTTCTGCCGTTACGCAGAAGCCAGCCACCACGTCATGCAGAAATTCAAGCCGACCCTTCCAAGAATCGCTACGGGTCTCCACGCAAAGGGCTCCTTGAGCCACCGCAGGCAAAAACAGTACCGGGTCCAAGAGCTGCGCAGGCACATCCTGGATGCGGAGGCGCCGAAGACCCGCAGCGGCCAAGACAACGCCGTCTACTTCACCTTTACGCAGTTTGCGTAACCGCGTGTCCACGTTGCCTCGCAGAGGCGTCACGACAATGTCCGGCCGCAACCAGCGCAGGAGGGCTGCTCGACGTGGGCTACTGGTGCCAATGGTACCGCGACGCGGAAACCGCTCGAGGGAAACGCCCTCGCGAGTAACCAACACATCGATCGGATCCTCCCGCGGGGGTACCGCGGCAATCACAAGGCCAGGAGCAAGCGTAGCCGGCAGGTCTTTGCCCGAATGCACTGCGCAGTCGATCTCCCCACGCAGAAGAGCCTCTTCGATCTCTTTCACGAACAATCCTTTTCCACCCAGGGCTGTCAGCGGCCGATCAAGCACCCGATCTCCGGTTGTGCGAATCGGGATCAAATCTACGCTCCAATCTGGATGCACCTCGCGGATCCGATCGGCCACCCAGTTACTCTGGGCGAGGGCAAGCTGGCTCCCGCGCGTACCAAGGCGAAGGTGCACGGTGTCAGTCCTCCTCCTCGTCGTGATCGAGCCGAAACAGACGCCGCGCCGCAGCCAAATACAGCTTTTCGTGCTTAGCCCCTTCCCGTTTCAGCTGCGTCAGTGGTGCGTGAAGCACCTTCGCCAGAAGCGTTCGGGAAAATGCGGCGATGTCCTCCCGCATGCGGTCGTCGAGCTGCGGGTGGTGGGCAAAAAATTTTTCCACTTCTTCGCTGCGAATCCTCTCCAGTCGATCTCGGAGCGCGACGATCGTCGGTACCGCATCGAGAGTGCGCAGCCAGCGCAGGAACGCATCGACCTCCGCCTCAACAATGAGTTCTGCCCGTTCCGCTTGTTCAAGCCGCTGTTCGCGATTTTGCGCGGCTACCGCTACGAGGTCGTCCACGTCGAACAAGTACACTTGGTCGAGTTGGTTGATGCGTGGGTCGAAGTTGCGTGGCACGCTCACGTCGATCAGAAACAGCGGCCGAAAGTTCCGCTGGCGCAAGGCCTGTCGAACCATTTCCGGTGTCAAGACAAACTCGTCTGCCGCGGTGGAGCCAATGACGACGTCCGCCCACACCAGGGCACGAGGGAGCTCCTCGAAAGGCATCGCGGTCCCGCCCAGTTGCTGGGCCAACAGTGCGGCCCGCTCGAAATTCCGGTTGACGAACAGCACGCTGCGCACGCCGTGCGCAACCAAGTGCCGCGCAGCAAGCTCGCCCATCGTTCCCGCACCGATGAGGAGAGCGGTCTTGTCGTCGAGCCGCTCGAAGACCTTCGAGGCCAACTCCACAGCGGCCGACGACACCGAAACGGCCCGGCTGGCGATGCCGGTTTCAGTACGCACACGTTTGGCGACCGTAAAGGCCTTGTGGAAGCAGCGGTGCAGCACGACACCGACGGTGCCGGCAGCCGCTGCCCGCCGGTAGAAGTCTTTGATTTGCCCCAAAATCTGCGGTTCGCCCACGACCAGGGAATCCAAGCTCGAGGCCACGCGAAACAGGTGCCGCACTGCTTCTCGACTTCGGTACTGCAAGAGCGCGTCGTGAAGCTCGAGGTCGGAGAAGCCTCGAGTCGCCGCAAGCTCTTCCGTGGTCACGCGGACGGCTTCATCCGGCGTAGGGCTGACCACAACCACTTCCACCCGATTGCACGTAGAGATGAGAACTGCCTCCTGCACGGCTGGGTGCGCAACCAAGCGGCGCAAGAATTCCGCCACCTGTTCTGGAGCAATTGCCAAGCGCTCCCGAACTTCCACTGGCGACCAGTGGTGGTTGACGCCGACGATCAGGAGCTGTGACTCCATGATGTTTGGATCCCGTGCCTCCCCGGAAGCAGCGTGTTGACTCCGATAAAGGATGCAAGCAGCAACAAAAACGAAAGCACGATGAGCTGCGCAGCCCGCTTTCCTCGCCACCCCACGGAGCGCGCATGAAGCAACCCAGCATAAAGCAACCACGCTATGCCAGACCAGGTTTGTACCGGGTCCCACGACCAAAGCGCCCCCCAAGCTCGCTGGGCAAGCCACGAACCACTGAGGATCCCGATGGTGAAGAACACGAAGCCCCAGGCAACAAAGCGATGATTCCATTGATCCAAGGTTTCGAGAGGAGGGAGGCGGCGGAACACGCCCGTTCGCGCTTTGCTTTTGAGTTGGTGCTCCTGAAAGAGGTAGGCCAAGCTCAAGCAAAACGACAACGCAAACACGGCATAACCAAGCAACGAGTGCCCCACATGAATGGCAAGCCAAAATCCTCCAGACCCTGTGGGTCCAGGCATAGGGCCTTGCTCGAAGTAGTAGGCAGATAAGCTCGCCAGAAATGCAAGTGGAGCTAGCACGGCGCCCGCCGCCGTGAGTGGAGCGCGTAAGGCCACGCCAAGGTACACCGACACTGCTAGCAGCGCGATGAGCGAGAGCTGTTCCGGGAGCGGTGCCAGGGCTTGGTACCCGAATACGGCAACGCGGCTGCCGAGTGCGATCAAATGCAAGGCAGCACCGGTAGCCAGTCCAGCATGGGCCCAGCGGCGCAACGCAGACTTGCCGAAAATCACGTGCGCCAGGAACGCTCCAGTTGCGACCAAGTACGCGGCAACTGCGAATAGCAGTGTCAATGCCGTCACGAAGACTCCACCCCCAGCTCTGCCAAAGAAATTGGTTCTCCTTCGACTTGCTCTAGGTGGCGCTGAACCAGTGACCAGTCGTCGCGTCGCAGGGCCGCCAAAAACTCTTCGTCAAGCAAGCATCGGGCTCGCCGGCGACGCTCCGTCAGAGGGATCGACTGGCGCTGCCACCGCTCTCGAAGCCGCGCCGCTACCTCGACGGCGCGAGCGTACTCCGGCCCGAGCAACTCAGCGAGCCGGTCGCGGAGCGCCCCGGAAAATCCGGGCGAACGCCCCGCAGTGCTCACGGCAATGGTGAGATCGCCGCGACTCAAAATGGCAGGCATGATGAAGGAACATCGCTTCGGGTTGTCCACGACGTTGATCAGAATGCCCAGTTGTTCAGCCTCGTGCGCTGCGGCCTCTTGAACAGCTTGGTCGTTGGTTGCGACCACCGCGAGGACATGACCGGACAAGTCGCCCCGCTGGTACACGCGGGGCACGTGGGTGCCTGCACCGGAACGCAACAAGTCTGCCAACTCCGGCAAAATTCGCGGGCTGACTAACGTGATCCTCGCACCAGCGTCCAGAAGAATCCGGCATTTTTGCAGTGCGGCGCTGCCTCCACCGATGACCACGCACGAGCGCCCGCGCAAATCGAGGAGAAGCGGGAAATACTTCATTTGCTTCCTGAAGTCCGCAGTTCCTTCTTGCTCAGTGGTTCTCCTGGGTCGCCTCGACGGAAAACGAGGATCCACAGCCGCACGTGCGTGCAGCGTTCGGGTTCACGAACTTGAAGCCAGCGCTGTGCAAGCCTTGAACGTAATCGATCAGGGTGCCTTTGAGGTAGGGTAGGGCTTCGGCATCCACGGCAATGCGGACTCCATCCTGCTCTACCACCACGTCACCCGGCTTACTTTGCGGCTCGACGGACAAGGAGTACTGAAAACCAGAGCAGCCGCCGCCGGTCACCCCGACCCGCAAAACGCCCCCATCGAGTCCTCGGCGTTGCAGCGCGAGTTTTGTTTGCTCCACCGCGACAGGGGTAAGTGTAACCGGCGCGACCGGTTCGGTCTGCGCCTGTTCTTGGCGATGCATTTCGCTCATTTGCTCTACACCTCCTAAAAGGGTTTCTGCCTTTGAGTCCATGACTGCAGCCGAGCTCCGCTGCAGTCGGCTTGTTTTCTGCCGCGCCTCGTCCACGTTGAAGATCCAAACAACGGTGACGTCTTGGCAACGTACTCGCATGGGTACGAGCAGTCAACGGCAGCAACTTTGCTTGAATCCGCAAACAAGCTTCGTCTATAGACCACAGCACCTCTGGTTGGCACGATGAAGCTCTCGCCACGTTACCTCGTGTGGGTCAACTTTGCTTTGCTGACGGTCGTGGCCTATCTGGGGGCTTCTGCGCTGAGCGCTGCAATTGCTGCCCGGTTGGCTTTGCCGCCGGAGGTTCGCCTGAAACCGCCCCCGCCACCAATTGCCAAGCCGCCCAAGCGCCCGCTCGCGGCCTATGCCGCCATTAGTACGCGGGACATTTTCAACCCGGCAAAGCCCGTGGAGGAGGTCAAGGTAGACGTGCCTCCGCCGCCCACCAAGCTCAACTTGAAGCTTTGGGGCGTGTCCATTCATACCCGCGGCCCCTCGTACTGTGTCATCGAGGATCTCGCCAGTCACAAACAAGAGGTTTACCGGATTGGCGACCAGGTGCCTGGTCCGGCTACGGTAAAACAAATCAATTGGGATCACGTGGTACTCGATCGAGGGGGCTTCGACGAAATCTTGGAAATTGCGCAGCCGGGTGGAGGCGCTCCTGGTGGGATTTCGCCTGGGGGACAGCGGGTCATCGTGAACGCGTCCTTCCCAACGACGGTTCCGGATCCAACAGCCCCGACAGTTGCGCCCAATCCCCACATCCAGCGAGTGGGCGAGAACGAGTACCACATCGATCGTGCCGAGGTCGATCGGCAACTCGACAACATGAACCAGCTTCTTACCCAGATGCGTGCGGTTCCCCATTTTGAAAACGGGCAGTCGACGGGGTTCCGGTTGTTTGCCATCCGGCAAGGGAGCATTTTCGAGCAGCTCGGGCTGCGTAACGGCGACGTCATCCAGAGTATCAATGGTCAAGACCTAAGCGATCCGGCAAAGGCATTGGCTCTGTTCCAAGAGCTTCGCAACACAACCGAGATCAAAGTAGCAGGCATCCGGAACAAGCAGCCGTTCGAGACGGTGTATCGGATCCGTTGAAAGGCCGGGAGAAGAGGGTGGTATGTGGCGTAGGGGAATGATGCGTTCCGCAGCAAGCGGCTTTACTGCAACGTTACTGCTGGCGGTGGTCACCGCGTTTGCGCAAAACGTACCCGCGGAGCCAGAGGGGGACGACACGGAACCGGCAAAGATCACGATGAATTTTCAGGACGTCGACATCGCCGTCCTGGTGAAATTCATCAGTGACATTACCGGCAAAAATTTCATCGTCGATGAAAAAGTACGGGGCAAAGTCACCATCATTTCCCCAGGAAAGATCTCCGTCGACGAAGCCTACCTCGTGTTCCAGTCGGTCCTTCAAGTGAAGGGGTTTACGACTGTACCCTCGGGATCGATTATCAAGATCCTTCCCACGAAAGACGCCAAGACGTCCACGATCGACACGGTACTGCCGGAGGCACGGCCGCAACCGCGCGACGAGTACATCACCCGGCTCATACGGCTCAAGTACGTGGACGCAAACAACATGGTTGCCATTCTGCAACCTCTCGCTTCGCCGGACGGGCTGCTGACTGCTTACACGCCGACGAACACGTTGATCATCATCGACACCGCGGCGCAAACGGACCGCCTGGCGAAAATTCTCTCCCAACTGGATGTCGAAGGGCAACAGCAGGAAATCGAGGTGGTACGCCTGAATTATGCATTTGCCGGCGATATTGCGGCTCTCCTGCAGCAACTTCTCGAAGAACCCAGTGCGCAAACTTCGGGCGCTCCCGCCACTCAGCCGGGAGCGGCCCCCGACGCACGGTTGCGCCGAGGAACAGCTCCCCGGCCCGGTGGGACAGGCGCAGCCACGGGTCAAGCCATTAGTGGTGGCGTCACTCCGGAGCGCGCCTTCAAGATCATTCCCGATGAACGCACCAACTCTTTGATCCTCGTTGCCGGACCCGCTGAGGCGCGCCGAATCAAGGATTTAATTGCCCGTTTGGACGTGCCTTTGCCTTTAGGAACGGGGCGAATCCATGTGTACTACCTAAAGTACGCCAACGCGTTCGAGCTCATTCCGGTTTTGTCGTCGCTCGTCGGGGCCGGAGCTGGCTTTGGTGGCTTTAGTCCGTTTGGTTTCGGTGGAATTGGTGGGCTGCGCGGCGGTTTCGGAGGGTTTGGCGGGCTCCGCGGTGGCATCGGGGGAATCGGAGGGAGCCGTTTCGGCGGTGGATTCGGCCTTGGTGGATTCGGCACTACGGGCTTTGGCGGCTTTGCTCCGGGGCTCGGCGGCTTCGGATTTGGGGGCGTTGCCCCTGGAATCGGACTCGGTCTGGGACAAACCGGCTTTGGTGCAGCTGGGTCCTTGGCAGGACGGCGCCCGGGCCTGGCCGGCACCGCTGCCGGTACCGCTGGGGGACAACCCGGACAGCAAAGCGAGTTCGAAGGTCAGGTGCGCATCAGTGCAGACCCGGCCACCAATGCGTTGATCATCAATGCTTCACCGCAAGACTTCGAGACGCTGCGGGAAGTCATCGAAAAACTCGACGTCCGACGGCGGCAGGTCTACGTGGAGGCGATTATCGCCGAGGTCTCGCTAGATCTGACCCGAGAGCTTGGGATCGAATTGCAGGGAGCCACGGAAATACCCAATGGAGTGGGGTTTGGCCGGACGAATTTGCGCGGCGACATCAACCAACTACTCAATCCGACGAATTTGTCTGGGTTGGTCCTGGCTGCTGCCAGTTCCCAAACCGTAACGGTCAACGGCGTCACCATTCCGGCCCAGCAGGCATTGTTGCGCGCCTTGGAAAGTCGCTCGGACGCAAACATTCTTTCCGCGCCCACGGTGCTGACCACGGACAATCAGCCGGCCGAGATCGTATCCGGGCAAAACGTGCCGTTCATTGCCAGCCGGGCAACCAGCGACGTGAACTTGAGCAACACCTTCGCCACCATCGAGCGGCGCGACGTCGGTATTACACTTCGATTGACCCCGCAGATTTCCGAAGGGGGGCAGGTGCGTTTGGACATTTTCCAGGAAGTGTCCGACGTGATCTCGAACGACCCGCAATTGGGGCCCACAACCACGATCCGATCTGCAACAACCAGTGTAGTGACGCGGGACGGGCAAACCGTCGTCATCGGTGGCATTATGTTCGAGGCGCGGGGCAAGAACGTAAGCAAGGTGCCGTTTTTGGGGGACATTCCAGTCATTGGCAACGCCTTCCGGTTCGATTCCACCCGGAACCGCAAGACGAACCTGCTGATTTTCTTGACGCCCCACATTATCCGCAACGAACGTGACCAACGAAACGTGGCCGTGTCCGAGCGGGATCGAGTGCTGCGCAAGCCGTACGAAGAAATGGGGCAGCGTCCGCCCCGTTGGGAACAGTTGTATGCTCCGTCCTGGGAGGTGCGGCCCTCGATCGAACCTCCCCCAGAAGACCGTGACGCGGGCGAGCGGAAAGGGCGATCACGCATAGAGGTCTACAAGCCCGGGGCTGATTCGCCTGCTCCACCCGATGCGAATGGGCAAAAGCCAAAGCTAGAAGAGGAACCGTTGAGCAAGGGAACCCCAGGAGCCAGAGACGGTGGAGGGTCCACGTCGAACCGCTACGTCTTGCTCGCCCTTCTAGACGATTCTGGAAGTCCGCTTCCCAGTCTCGAAGGAAACAACGGCCTTGTAGCGCTTGCCGTGCCGAGCAGTGCCCCGCTTGCCCGAAAGTTTCAAAAGGGAGCCGTTTACCGGTTCGAGAGCGACGCGTATCGTGCTAAGTACATTTGCTTGGAAGTATTCGAAACACCTACGGAAGCGTTTGCAGCGTATCCTGAGGGCATGCGGGTCAGCAACAATCCTCCAACGTTTCTGCACTGGCGTGAACCAGTCGAAGGTGCTGTGCTGAGCGAGCGGAGCTGGCAGCTCGGGTAAAGTTCGATGGCAGTTGCAGCGAGATCGCTCGAAGCGTTGCTGCTTCAATACGGAAACCTTTCCGAGGAGGTCCTCGAAAAGGCTCGGGAGCGTCAACGCGACGGCAAGGGACTCGGAGATGTCTTGCAGGAGATGGGCGCGATCGACAGCACTACGTGGGCGCGCGCCCTAGCGCAACACTACGGAATCCCGTTCCGCGAACAACTTCCGCAGGAAGACGTTCTCGACCTCGTCCAGCAAGTGCCGATCAATTTTGCCAAGCGCTACATGCTTCTGCCTGTAGCCCGCGAAGGCCGCGCCGTCGTTGTTGCTATGGCCGACCCGACCCACGTAGCGGCCCTCGACGATTTGCGCGTGTTGCTCCGCCACCCGGTCAAAGCATTCGTCGCCCCAGCCCCAGTGGTCCTCGACGCCATCAACCACGCCTATGACCAGATCGCGGCTGGCTCCGCGTCGGAATTGATGGACGACCTGGATACCGAGCGGCTCGACTTGGAACTCGCCGATCTGGAAGAGCCCCAGGACTTGCTCGACGCGAATGACGAGGCCCCGATCATCCGGCTTGTCAATCAGCTCATTTTCCAGGCGGCAAAAGACCGTGCCAGCGATATCCATATCGAGCCGTACGAGCGCGATCTCCTGGTCCGCTTCCGCATCGACGGTGTTCTGTACGACATTCTCTCCCCTCCGAAGCGCTTTCAACCCATCATCACTTCCCGCGTGAAGGTGATGGCAGGGCTGAATATTGCGGAGAAGCGCCTTCCCCAAGATGGCCGCATTCGCATCCGCCTCGCAGGAAAAGACATCGACATTCGCGTGTCCATCGTGCCCACCGCGCACGGTGAACGCGTGGTGATGCGATTGCTCGACCGCGCCAGCACCCTATTGCAGCTCGAGGACCTAGGGCTGACCGGGAACAAGCTCGAAACGGTCAACCGACTCATTCGCCAAAGCCACGGCATTATCTTGGTGACGGGACCCACTGGCAGCGGGAAAACCACGACCCTTTACGCGTGCTTGTCCAAAATCAACACGACCGACAAGAACATCATCACGATCGAGGATCCCATCGAATACCAGCTTCACGGAGTTGGCCAAATCCAGGTGAACCCGCAGATCGACCTGACCTTCGCCAATGGCTTGCGCTCGATTTTGCGTCAGGATCCGGATGTCATCATGGTTGGCGAGATTCGCGACACGGAAACCGCGGAAATCGCGATTCAGGCCGCGTTGACGGGGCACCTGGTGTTTTCGACTTTGCACACCAACGATTCCTTTGGGGCCATGACCCGCTTGCTCGATATGGGCATCGAGCCATTTCTCGTTTCCAGTTCGGTCATTGCAGTCATGGCCCAGCGACTCGTGCGCCGCGTTTGTACTCAGTGCCGTGTTGCCTACCGCCCCACTAGAGAGGAAATCGAAGAAGTGGGGATCACCCCGCAGCAACTCGGTGGCCGAGAGATTTACAAGCAAGGACCAGGGTGCGCGAACTGCAAAGGCAAAGGTTACCGAGGGCGAACGGGCATCCACGAACTGTTGGTCGTCGATGACGAGATCCGCAGTCTGGTGATGAAAAATGCCGATGCGGCCACGATTCGGCGTACCGCCACGGCTCACGGGATGAACACGTTGCGCGAAGACGGCGCAGAGAAGGTCCTGGCCGGAATTACCACCATCGAAGAAGTTTTGCGCGTGACGCAGGACGACATCGTGTAATGCGGGTCCGACGGGTTCGCAGCACTGCCCCTCTCGCTCGGAGCTGACCAGGAATTCCCATGCCAGTATACGCATATCGAGGGTTCAACGCTGCCGGGCGCGCGGTTGGCGGCATCGTCGATGCTGACAGTCCGAAGGGTGCGCGCCAGAAGCTGCGGCGTGAAGGTGTATTCCCCACAGAGCTGGTCGAGCAAGAACGCCGGTCGCCAACAACCGAAGCTAGTGCGGGCTGGCAACTGAGCCGGTACTTCGAGCGAATCAGGCCCGAGGAACTCGCGTTATTGACTCGACAGCTCGCCACACTCGTGGCCGCGCGCATCCCGGTCGTCGAGGCCCTGTCTGCCCTGGTGGAGCAAACCGAAAACGCTCGCACGAAACGAGTGCTCTCTCAGGTGCGGGAGCAAGTCACCGAAGGCGCGTCCTTGGCGGACGCGTTGAAAGCCCACCCGCGGGTGTTCAGCGATTTGTACGTCAACATGGTGCGCGCCGGAGAGGCAAGCGGCGCTCTCGATGTCGTCTTGTTGCGGTTGGCGGACTACACCGAAAGCTACGCCCAGTTACGCAACAAGGTACGCTCGGCGCTCACCTACCCGACGCTCATGGCCGTCACAGGCACTGCAATCCTTTTGTTCTTGCTGTCTTACGTGGTGCCCAAGATCACGAAGATTTTCGCTGAAAATCAGGCAACGTTGCCGCTGATGACGCGCATACTGCTGGCCGTGAGCGGATTCGCCCAAGATTACTGGTGGCTGGTCGTGGGTGCGTTGATTGGGGCCGTAGTTTCGATCCAAATGAGCCGACGCACACCGGCAGGGCAGTTACGATTCGACCGCGCAGTCCTGAAAATTCCTTACTTCGGCAACTTGATTCGCAAGGTGGCGCTTGCCCGCTTCTGCCGGACGCTGGCAACGTTGTTGACGAGCGGCATCAACTTGCTCGTCGCCTTGGAAATCGTGAAACACGTGGTCAACAATACGCTGTTGAGCCAGGCGATCGAGGAGGCGCGCAACTGCATCCGCGAGGGGCAGAGCATCGCGCCGCCGCTGAAACGGAGCGGCCTGTTCCCGCCCATGTTGGTGCACATGATTGCAATCGGGGAGCGCAGCGGACAACTGGAAACGATGCTGACGAAAGCTGCCGACGCGTACGACAACGAAGTGTCCACCGCAGTAGCAGCAATTACGAGCGTACTCGAACCATTGATGATTCTCTTTGGCGGCGCCGTGGTGCTCTTCATCGTGCTGGCAATTTTGCTGCCAATTTTCGAAATGAACCAATTGGTGCGTTGAACGTCATTGGAAGCCATGTGCAAGGCTGTTACGTTTGCGAACTGGCGACCAAATTGGTTCCGCCGCAGTTGGTCAACGAAGGAGGTCCAGATCATGCGCACGATGAGAAGCTCAGCAGGGTTCACTCTCATCGAGATCATGGTGGTCGTGTTTATCCTGGGATTGCTGGTGACGCTGGTGGCGCCAAAGATCATCGGCCGAACCGACGAAGCGCGACGCACCAAAGCGGCTGCGGACATCAAAGCGATCGAACAAGCACTGAACCTTTTCAAACTAGACAATGGTTTCTACCCGAGCACGCAGGACGGTCTCCAGGCCCTCGTGCAACGGCCTGCCAACGCCAGGAACTGGAACCCCGACGGATACCTCGACCATATACCCGTGGATCCGTGGGGGAATCCATACGTGTATTTTTCTGATGGCACCTCGGTGGTCATCAAGTCCTACGGCGCGGATGGTCAAGAAGGCGGTGAGGGCAAGAACGCGGACATCGACAATCGGGGCTAGCGGCCTCGGCAAAGCGTCGATGGAATGCCCCAGGACGGATGCAAGTTCTCCACGGGCCCGGCGGGTAGAGCACACGGCTTGGCAAACTTGAGGGGTTGTGCGCTTTTACCGGTTGGTCCACCGATGCATGGCCCCCACAGGGATCTCCACGCTACGTAAGCTCTGCGGAACGGCGGGTGAAGTAAAGCGGCGCCGCCTGCAGCAAGAGGCTACGGGACGTGTTGGTTGCCGCCTCCGAAAAAACGGTGGCTTCACGTTGCTGGAAATTTCCCTGGTGTTGTTGCTGCTTTCCGTCGTGCTGGTGGTGGTCGTGCCGCGATTTCGCGACCGAAGCCGGGCAGAGTTGCTTGCCCATGCTCACCGCTTGGAACTCACGTTTCGGTTCCTCCGAAATCAAGCGGTTTTGAGCGGCGTTGCCTATCGATTACACTTCGATCTTGATCAGCAACGATACTGGGTAGCGTTGGACGAACCTGGCTCCATGGACTTGCTGCAATTCGCTTCCGAGGTTGGTTCCCTCGCGCGGGGGGTGAGCTTGGGAGACGCGGTGTTCGTCTCCGACGTCTCCTTGCCGCTCGAGGGCATCAAGATTGCTCAGGGAGGAATCTTTACCTTGTTTTACCCTGACGGATCGGTGGATCCGGTCATCATCCATCTAGCCACCGCCCGCGAGGCATACACGCTGTGGTTCGACCCCCGCTCGCAGCGGCTGCGAGGGCGTAGCGGCTATTGGGAACCCAATTATGGCCAGTAAACAGCGGGGCAGCCTCTGGAAGAAAGACGGGTTCACACTGCTCGAAGTGCTCATCGCTCTGGCGGTGATCGCGATCGCGTTCGTGACTCTGTTGGGCTGGCACGCCCGCAATATCTCCACGATCATCTACGATCAAAACCTCGCCCGTGCCGTACTGCTTGCGCGCGAACGCGCAAGCTTGGTGCAGTACATGGCAATGCAGCAAGGGATCGACAGTGTTCGCAGCGAAGCCGGCCCGATCGACGGCTACCCGGGCTTCTTTTACGACCAGGAAGTGTTTCCCACTGGGCTCGACACCATGCGACAAGTGGTGGTGCGCGTGTTTTGGGACCAGCGCAACATGCAAGCATGCGAGGTTACTTTTTTTGTACGCGATGCAGCCCTCTAATCGGTGCTCCGCAGGCTTCACCCTGCTCGAACTGCTGCTTGCCATCACCATCTTCGCCATCATGGCCACCACCGTGTACGGCGTCCTTTGGCGAACGCTCGACGGCAAGAACCGAGCTGAGGAACGAGCGGAGCTCTTTGCGGCAGGCCGGGATGCGGTTATGCGCATGGCCGACGATTTGGAGCGGGCCTTGAATCCGAGTGCGGCCAACCGCGGCGGCGTGTGGTTTATCGGTGTTCCTGGAAACGACCCGGTACCCACGGACCAAGTCGGATTCGTGATCGATACCCGGCGTGATCGTAGCGCCGGTGGGCGACGTGGCGGCCGCACGTTCGTGTCGTACTTGCTCGAACCGATGCCCGACATGCCCCGCGCATTTGCCCTTCTTCGCCACGAGGAAGTGCTGCTCGACCCGCTGAGCCAAGCAACCGCCGAGATGTCTGCGTCGGAACAAGGCGCGACCCAAGGTGCCTTGACGAGCGACGTGTACCTCGTCGATCGGGTGGCTGGGCTCAGGCTCCGGTATTTAGATCCGCAGAGCGGCTCGTGGGTGAACGCGTGGGACACCACCGTGGCACCTCAACCTGGCCAGATCCCTCCTGGTCTCCCGCCAGTCGTGGAGATTCAGCTGTTTTTGTTCGACAACAGCGGAGGCTACGTCGATTTCAGCACGCGCGTCGACTTGCCCCTCTACGTTCCGCCGCCGACTCCAGGACCCCTTGGAGGGGGTCTGCCATGAAGCCTCTTCTACGGAGCGAGCGCGGCGTGGCTCTCATTATGGCGCTGATGGTGGTGGCGTTGCTCACCATCACGGTAACGGAGTTCTTTTTCTCTGCTGAAATCGATGCTCGGATGGCGCGAAATTCTGTGCACAGTTTGCAGGCGTCCTTGCTCGCGCGCTCTGGCATTGCGCTCGGAGAAGCGTTGCTGTTGCAGGACCAAGATCCCCTGACCGACTCGTTTTTGGAGGAGTGGTGCCCGCAACAAGCTCGCGAAGGAGCCGCTTGCCAAATCGACGATGGCGGTGGCTGGCTTGCACTGCCACCAGGATCGAGGCTGCGCGTGGAAATCCTGGATGAGAGCGGCAAGATCAATCTCAACCTCACCCGACCACAAACCCAGGCAGAATGGAGGGCTGGACGCTCCAACCCAAACCCCGAACAATCGCCGCAGAGATACCAATCATGGCTGTTCACCGTCGGCCGAATTTTCGAAGGCCACGGGGCGCGCCCAGACGCGATCGTCGCGCTCGACGATTATTGGAACCAACTCTTCGAGTTGTATTTCGGATCGGCAGCAGGGCAGGGCCCTGCGACCGGAACGCCTACTCCGGGAGCCGGCGCGTTACCAACGCTGACGGCGACTCCACCACCGCTGAGCACGCTGTACTTTGGCTCGCTTGACGAGGTGACTGCCGTTCCGGGATTTTTGAGCCAGCCCGAGCTGCGCCGCTTGCGGCCGTACATCACCGCGTTTGGCTGGCCGTTTCCGAGTCAGGTCAACGCAAACACCGCCCCCCGGGAGGTACTCGCTGCTATCCTGGGCGACAGCGCGGTTGTGGAGGAAATCATCCAGCAACGACAAAGCCAAATGTTGCAAGCAAGCAACGTCCTCACCCTGGCGAGTCAAGCATCGACGGCACAGGATCCCCTCTATCGCAATGCGCGGATGATGCTCGGGGCTCGGAGCAACGTGTACGCCATTCGGGCAACCGCCATTGTCAACATCAATCCGCTAACCGGTTCCGGGGGAATCAGCCGCTCTGCTGAGATGCTCGTGCGGCGCGACGCCCGCCAGGTGCAGCCGGGCGCTTCGGGTGGTACAGTAACCCGCTGGAAACTCACGCGGCTGTACTGGCAAAAACAAGGTGGCGCTGTGCTATTTCGACCCGAGTCGCAGAGCGGGGAAGCAAACGAATTGTAAACGAGAACTTGGAGCATAAAGGATTCCATGCCGCAGCAAATCCTCGCCTTAGAGGTCGAACATCACGAGATTCGGGCGGCGCTCGTCGAGGCGTCGTTCCGCGATTACAAGATCCTGGAATTCTACCGGGTGCCGATCGATCCAAATGCCACTCTGGATACCACCCTGCGCTCCTTGGTGGAGAAACACCATCTTCGGCCGCACACGGTGGTCTCCTCGCTGCCTGGGGACTTGGTCACGTTGCGGACCTTCCGCCTTCCCTTCAAAGACCGCAAGCGCCTCGACCAAACGGTTCCGTACGAGCTCGAAACCCAGGTTCCATTCGACCTCGACGAGGTGGTGGTTTCCTACCAGGTTCTCAGTCGCGACAAAGAGGGCAGCCAGGTACTGGCGGCGCTCGTGAGACGAGACGACCTCCAAGCGCATCTTGCTGCACTGCAGGCAGCTGGGCTGGACCCAAAGATCGTCGACTTTGCCCCCCTTGCTTCTCTCAACGTTCTGCAACTGATCGACCGCCCGATTGGCGACCCGGTGTTGTTCCTTGGTGGAGACGTCGACTGCTTGCACGTAGCGCTGTACCGCAATGGTCATTTGCTCGGGCTGCGCACGATTACCCCGGCGGCAGTGGATCTCGACCCGGCAACACCGGAGGGAAATGGCCATGCCAACGCCGTGGAAGCTGTCGCGAGCGAGGTCGTCACGGAACTGCGTTGGACCGTCCTCGCTCTTGCCAACGGCGATGCGGAGAGCAGCCCCTTGTCCTGTTTGCTCGTCGGTGAAGGAATTTACTTCGATGAACTGGCTCGCCAACTGAACGAACAACTGGGCTGGAACATCGTGCGGATCCAGGAGTCGCCGCTGAAAGGGCTGCCTGCGCCACTCCGCAATCAGATTGCTCTGTTTGCCGCGCCTCTTGGGTTGGCTTTGCGCGAGATCCAGTCCGAACAGGCATTTGGCGTAAATTTTCGGCGCGGGGAGTTTGCTTACCATCGCGCCCAAGAAGAGCTGCGGAGAAGCCTCCTTGGAACCGTAAGCCTAGCCACGGTCGCACTCGGACTGTTCGTCCTGCAAACGTACTTGGACTACCGCTACTTGGAATCGCGCTTGAACGCTGTGAACGCGCAGGTCCGGTACGTATTCCAGCAAACCCTGCCCGACGTGCAGCGCGTGGTCGACGAGAGCCGACAACTCCGCGAAGAAATTGCCGCCGCCGAGAAGCGCCTCAAGCTGCTCGGCAGTGTCGCGCCTCCCAGTGGAGCAACGGCCATCGATGCTTTGCATGCCATCAGTACTGCCATTCCGGAAACGCTCAAGCTCGAAGTGGACGAGTACGTCATGGATACGGAAGAGATCAAAATCCGCGCGCACACGGACTCCCTCGATACGCCCAACGCAATTCGCGAAGCGATTGCCAACGGAAAGTACTTCGCCGATGTGCAGGTGAAAGACATTAAGAGCGGACCCGATGGCCGCGTCGATTTTCGTATGATTCTCACATTGAACAAGGCTGGTGCACCCGTCCCAAGCCGGCCGGCGGGGAGAAGCTGATGTTCGATTGGAGCGTGGTAACCCGCTATTTCGATCGGCTCGCCCCTCGCGAGCGTGTTTTGCTGGTCGTCGCTGCAGTGTCGACCGTGCTCATCCTCGGGTACTCCTTTGTGTGGGACCCACTGCAAGCAAACAAACAGCAACTGGTGCGGCGCATTACCTTGCGAGAAAAGGAACTTGTCGAGTTGCAACGCCAGCGCGACTACTATTTGGACTTGCTCCGGCAGCTCGAGGCGTACGGTGACATTTCCGAAGTAGATCCGAACTTCAACTTGCTCGGGTATCTGCAAAACGTGGTCACGGGCGCCGTCAGCCGCGACAAAATCGTATCCCTGAACCCCACAACTCGGCCAAAGCCAGAGGCCCCTGAATTCATCGAAGAGATGGTCGAGATCAAACTCACCCAAGTGGCCCTTCCCCAGATTGTCGATTTGCTCCACCGCGTGGAAAAAGGGGAGCACCCGCTGCACTTCTCGCGCGTGGCGATCAAGAAGCGCATGAACGACCCGTACAGCTTCGATGTGCAAGCCATTGTGGCGGTGTTGAAGCCCGCGGAGAAACCGCAAGACAAACCTGCGGAACGGCCCCCGGCCGCGTAGAGAATCCCAGCGAATTGGAGCGTCGCTCATGCGTTTCCCCAGCATCCCCTTCCCGCAATGGACGTTGCCGGAATTTCTCGGCAGCCGGCTGTTTTGGGCCTACACCGTCTATACGTTCGTGGCGTTTGTCGTGGCGCTGATTTTCGTTTTTCCGCACGACCTGGTCGTGCAGCATGCCTTGCGTAAGGTCGACCGCGGACCACTGGCGCTACGCGTACAAAATGCCGGGCTCGCGCCACTGAAAGGCTACGAGCTCACTGGCGTCCGGATTGGCGGAACCGAAGAGGGCCAGCCCCCGCTTCTGGAAATCACGAGTCTCTGGGCTCGTCCCCTGTGGTCGGAATGGATCAAGGGGAACTTTACCGCCGCTGGCATTGGTGCCGAGCTGTACGGCGGGCGAATCCACGGCGGAATCAGCTACCGTGAGGCGAGCATCAGTGGAACGTTGCAATGGGAGCAGCTCCAACTCAATCGCTATCGCACGCTGCTTGCCCAACTCGAAGAAGGCCAGTTGTATGGGTCGGTGTCCGGGACGATCAGCTTCGAACTCCGCGGCAACGCTTTTCAGCAAGGGCAGGCGACGGGCGAACTCAACATCGACAATCTGCGCCTCGAGAAGGTCAAGATGAACGGATGGCCGGTGCCGGATGTTTCGCTGAAACAAGTGAAATCGAAGTTTCGGGTTTCTCCCGGAAAAATCGACGTGACCGATTTGGCCGCCAGCGGAGACTTGATCGTCCAAGGTTCCGGGCAAATCACCTTGCGGGAGCCGTACGGGGAAAGTGGATTGAATCTCCGGCTGACCGTTGCGCCGGGGCCCCAAGCGTCGGAGATGGTCAAAGCCGTGCTCGCGCTGCTGCCGAAGCCAGCGGGTGGGAAACCCGACGCACCCGTGACGATTACGGGCACGCTGGCCCACCCGCGGATTCGCTAACGCGCTGAAGCGGACCGAGCCTCGGGCACGCTAGCGGTTTTCATCCGCCGCTTTCTTCTCGCGAGCATCCCAAGCGCGCAACAGGTAACCAACGGCCAAGCACTCCACCCAGACGACCCCTGTACGGAACAACCGTCGCTGTCGGCGATTGCTGGTCGAGTCGGTTGCACGATCGTTGGAGGGGTCCTTGTCGGGGGCACGGAGGTCGCCGTCGGGGTCGCAGCAAGCGGTACGGTGACGATCGCTGTTGCCGTAGCACTTGGCGTGACGGTCGGGTCGCGGGAAGGGGTCATCGTAGGTGAGGCCGTGCGGGTAGCGCTTGGCGTGGGAGATGGCACCGGACCGAGCTCGAGAGCGCCGTAGGCAACAACGGGAGAAGAGTTGCCAGCATCGTCAACGGCTCGTGCAGCGAAATAGACGCGACCAAAGACGCTCGATGGAAGTCCGCTGCGGAGCGTCAGCGTTGCCGGCATGCCCACAGCTAGGACTCCCGCAGGTTGCAACTCTACCGTCAGTGCCTGCTCGAATGAGTCCTTGTCCACGATGGGCTGTACCGACGCGCGTAGCTCCAGCGTTGCCGGCGCGCCGCAAAACCCGTCATCTCCCGGAAAGCGAGGAATGGCAACCGTCAGGCCGCGAGAGCCGCTCGGCTCTATGCTGCCAAAAGGAGCAGCCGGCGGGCGCGCGTCGCTGTGGTAGTTGCCCGTACCCCATTGGTCGTGGTGGAATTGGCGCCAAGGGATGTTGCCGCACGCGGCCCCGCGCGTGGCAAACACGAACAGGTTCCCTTCGCGCGTGACCGCGGCAACCTCCAACACTCCGTCCCCATCGAGGTCACCAACAGCAGGAGAACCCACACTCCAACCACCCGTAAACTTTGGCCAACCCGCTGCAACCACACCTGTTCCGTCGACCGCATGCAAGTCGTAGACTCCGCTTCCGGAAATCGCTTCCGCAACTCCGTCGCCCGTAATATCAGCGACGATAGGCCCGACAAGAAACTGCAAGTCGTTCACGATATGCGGAAAGCCGGGCAAAAAGTTCCCCTGGGGCCAGGCGGCCGACGTGAGGTTCCAAGCTGCCAAGTGATTTTCCGCGGGGGTTTGGCGCGCAGGTAGATTTGCATCCAGGAGCTTGCCCAAGCCCGCCGTTGGGCCGACGAGCTGAAATCCTGTGCCGGGCCCGAACATCTCTGCCAGCACTGGGGCACCAAGTGCCGGGTAGCTTGGGGCATCGATGGAAATGCTGCTTGCCCCAAAGACGTCTGCCTGTAAGGTGCGTGGAATCGTGCCCCGCTCGGTACCGAGAAAAGAAGTTCCGTCTCCACGGAACACATACGCTGGCCCGAGCATGGAAAAAGTCGCAATTTCGTGGCGGCCATCGCCATCCAGATCCGCCAGGGCAGCGGGACCATTCACTCCTGTGCCCACCACGGGCAGCAATTCTGTGGTGAGCAAGGCGATGCGCTGAGGCCAACCTGGAAGAAAGGCCTCGGGGTTCCAACCAAACGGCACCGGATTGCTGCCACGATTGGTACCTTCTGCGTGAATGGCGTAAATTCGCGCATTGCCGCTGTCCAAGGCACCCCCAACTTGCAAGAAGTTGATCACCACGTTGGTGATCACTGCGTTTGGACGTTCCTTGTACGCTTCGTTCACACCAGCGATTACATCCAGCCGTCCGTCACCGTCCACGTCGCCAACCGATGGTGGAATGATGATCTTGCTGCCCATGCGTTGGCCAGCGTTCGGCAACAGGGTTACGGTGTTTGTTACCGGATCGACATGGCTGACTTTGGTTGGGTCCTTGAGCAACACAGGCCAACCGGGCACGGGCTGACCGTTGGCGAACCAGGCATAGACGTGGCGATCCATGGCTGCGGCAATAATTTCCAACGAGCCGTCGGACGAGTGGTCCAAGTTCGCCAAGACCGGACCTCCAATGAAGCCGCGCGCCAAGCGATTGTCCGCGTCGAGCCGATGGACCATATCAGGCGCATGCGGCGAACTCCCTGTTGCCTCGCGTTCCGAGCGAAAGGGAAACGAGTACTCCGGACGCGTGCGTACGGGGAACCCTAGCCGCGGCCGACCAAGCGAGTCCCAGACATACACGCGACCGTACAAGTCGGCGACCACCACCTCCTGGGTACCATCGCGATCAAGATCCCCGACGGCCGGAACGGCCAACACCGGAGTGAACGGCACTTCGACTTCACCGCTGCGGAAGGCGGGCGAGTCGACTTGCACTTCCATCGGCGCCGTGTGCACCGGCCACCCCGGCGATTCCTGGAGATCCCTGCCCATGAAGGCGTGTACGAGCCCGTCCGAGGTAGCCACGATCAACTCGTCGATCCCGTCGCCCGTGATGTCGGCAAACACAGGCGGCGATGCTCCATCACTGCCCAACCGATAGGGTGTAGGGAAGAGGGCGTCCGGGTCATGGTGCAAGAAGACCGCGCGGCGGTCTTCGCCTACGCGGCCTCGGTCGTCCCGAACTCGAAGCCGAAGAGTCACCGTAAAGCGTTCCGGGTCCGGCCGCCCCGATGCGTCTGTGGCCGGTCCCGTGACCCCGTAAGGCATGCGCTCGGCAAGCTCTGCCAACGAAATTTCGCCAAGCGTGCCAGTCCGCGCGCGCTCTTCCTCCCCGCTTGCTACGGGCGCGAATTGGTCCTCCCGAGGTTGAACACCCGGAGCAACTTCCAGCACCCAGGAAAACGAGGCCGCGCGGTTTGCAGCAACACGCCCGATCACGGACAAAACGCGCTGAGAAGGCGACACCAACGTGAACCAAGCGGGCGACTCGATACTCGCTTCGGGTGGAATTTGCCCGTCGCGTACCCGCTCGACAGCTCGACGGGCGTTGATGCGGCCGTAGCCAAAGTATTGGTCGAAGCCGGCGATGGACGGAAATCTCTCCGAACGAATGTCTTGCGGCAGAGCGAAGTCGATCCGGTAATTTTGTGGTAGCCCGAGTTCCGGGCGCGCATCGAAATCGATGTCATCGGCGCTCATCGTGAGGATTTGTTTGACTTCGTTGGCTGACAAAGGAAACGGGGCGAAGCTCCCATCGTCTTGCGGATACGTGGTGAGGCGGCCTCGGTCGATCGCATTGCGCGCAGCCGAGTACACCAACCCGGCCATGCCCGCACTCAGCCCGGTGGCCTCGCTCGAGCAGGACGTGGACGGGACGGCAACGGCGATGTGCGGGCCATAGTTGGTGCAGCCGTTGAGGTAGAGGTACGAAGGCGGGGACATGGTTACGCCCCCGATTGCTGCATAGCGCGTCACTGAGTTTGCAACGACCGTGCGCGCATACGCGGCGGGATAGTTGTGGTGACTCGACTCTTCATCCGCGGCCGACGCAATCACCACCACGCCGCGGCGGTAGGCGTAATCGATTGCAGCCTGAGCGAAGCTCGACTGGTTGAGCGTTCCCAACGCTTCTTGAATGACCATTGCCCCGCTATCGACGGCAAACAACACTCCACGCGCAAACGCGTTGACCTCGGCAATGAAGCTATCTCCAACCCGGACCATCAACAGCATGCAGTTCGGACACGTCCCCACGCTCCCGCCGTTGTTTGCTTCCGCGCCCGAATCGTGCGCTTCTCCGGTACCGTGGCCGTAGTCGACCTCATCCAGCGGATCGTTGTCATCCTCGAAGAAATCCCAACCGGAGATATCGTCGGGAAAGCCGTTGCCGTCGTCGTCCACACCGTCGGAGAACAGGAAGATCAAATCTTCTGGGTCCAACATCCCGTTGCCATTGGCGTCGCGTACACGCGAGTCGGCGGCGAACCCTTCGCTGGCCTCGTAGTCGTGCACGTTGAACACACCGTCACCATTGCGATCCCACCGGTCGTAGGTGTTTTGTGAACCCTCGGGAACCGGCAACTCCCCGCGATTGAGGTAGAACTTCGCGACCAAATCCGGCAGCCTGCGGTGCCAGCGAATGCCAGAATCGAGCACCGCGATGACCACATCGGGGCGTCCCGTGGTGATTTGCCATGCCAGGTCGACACTGGCACCGGTCACCCCAAACAACTCCTGCGGGCTCGTATCGATGTCCGGGTTCCCCGTCTTACTACTTCCCAGCTTCCACGCCGTACCGCCGGTAAAGTCGTTCGGGATCGTGGGCGGGTCCGACTCCGGCAGAAACAAATACGAAGCGTAATCTTGAGCCTGAATGCACCCGTTTCCCTCGGCACTGTCGCGACACGGCCGGGGGTTCGGCGGGTAAGGGAACTCGGCGTATACACCCGTTGCAAGGAAACTCGAGAGCAAAACGCCCCACCATCTTCTGCGCCTCCACGCCCCCCGCACAATCTCCATCAGTCTCCACCTCCGAGCGTCCGCCCATACCAAAGTTCCTTCTGACAACACAACCAGCGCCCGGCCGAGCGAGCCCAGCAAAACGGCCCCGGGGAGCAGGTCCAGAGCTCCGCTTGCGCGAGAAGCAAATTTCCGCTTTGTGCGTGCTTCGCATGCAGCGTCTGTTGTTGGCGGGCCCAGCGATCACCGTTGCAGAGGTTGTGTTCCTGGCTGTTGCCATCAGCCTGCTCCTCCTCGTACCGGCGGTGTTCGCGGTCGTGGATCGGCGGCGCCAAGCTCTGGCAGTCCGACCTTCCCCGGTTTCGGAGCTGCCGGCGCTCACCCCATCGCCGAGCGCCGAGACGTTCGAGAGCCAGGGCCAAGGGAGCGAGGCGCAAACGGAAGAGGCATGGACGCCGTGGCCTGTTGCCCCACCGCCACCGTCCATGGATCCCTGGCACCCAGAAGAAACCGCAGCGCCCGTGCCACCTGCGCCCCCCACAACCGTTACGACGGTGCTTCGAGAAACTCCTCCGGAACCAATGCCGCTTCGATGCGAACCGCACTTGGAGTCCCCACCTTCATGGGGCGCAATCACTGAGTGGCGAGATCCTGCGCAGCGCTATGCAGCATTGCCGCCTTTACCGGAAAACGATCCGCAGAACTCGAACGTTCGCACCCGCCTCGAGGTTTTGCGCGAGGTTTCTCTTGGCACTTGGCCTGGAGTCATCGCTTCCTTCCCGCCAACCGTACGTACGGTGTGGGAGGAGGGTGCACGTGCCTATCGAGCATGGCATGCGCACATCAGCCAACTCGAAGTGCCTCTCCCCGAGGGGATGGCCAGTTACGCCCTAGGCCGGGTGGAGAGCGACGAGAACAAACTGCGGCTGCACTTCCTCGTGTTCGACCACCTGTGGCCCACGCAACCCGACGAGGCACGTGCCGTATTGATCATCGACCTAGACCGGCATCGCGGGCCCCTCGCGTGCGCAATGGTTCGGCCTGTACTCACGCGCTGATTGCGCTTCACACGCAACGGCACTGCCGCTAATTTGGGTTCGCCCTTTCCGGCTAAACACGACATGCCACACTCGAGACGACGTAGCCCGAGGGGACAAAGCAACAAACGCAGAACGAGGGAGCGAGGGCACACACGGCATTGTTGACCCAGTACAATGCTGGTTCCGCACTTGTTCGAGTGGCCGTTCTTCGGACCTGCTTTCGGCTGCGGATCGTCCTTTTTGTGCTCTGTTGCTGGCTAGCCTTCTTGGGGCGAGTCTGCTGGGCGGCCTCCTCGGAGACGCCAGGAGCTCTGGGCGACAGCAGTCTTGCACGCGTGCTCGAACGGGGTGTGTTGTTGTGGGGCGGGGATCTTCAAGGGGGCGAGCCGTACGTGTTTCCAGATCGCGAAAACCCGCACCGCCTTGTTGGTTTCGAAGTCGAGATCCTCGAAGCGATCGGCCGGCGCTTAGGCGTGGAGACCCGATTCGTTCAAAACGACTGGTCCACGTTGCTTGCGTCGCTCGAGCGAGGAAATTTCGACGTGGCCGTTAACGGCATCGAAGTCACACCCGCGCGCCAGGCGGCTTATGCGCTGACACGGCCATACGCAAGTTTCCGCTTGAGCTTGCTGACGCACCAAGCGCTCGTGCGGGACTATACGTCCTTGGCTGCGCTTCGAGGTCGGCGTGTGGGCGTGTTAGCGAACTCTCTAGCCCACGACCTGGTGCGCGGAGAACCGGAAGTCCACGTCGTGCTTTACGAAGGCGTCGACGAGCCGCTGACCGACGTGGAAGTCGGGCGTCTCGACGCTGTCGTGACCGACGACATCATTGCCCGCAGGTACCTTCCCCGGCATCCAAGTGTGGCGGAAGCCGCGGTGCTCGCGACGGGCAGTTACTCTATGGTCGTGCGGCGGGAAGACCAGGCCTTGCACGCCGCACTCGACTGTGCCCTATCGGAACTCGAGCAAGGGGGTGAGTTAGGGCAAATCCTCGAGCGCTGGGAAGTTGCCCACCCGGTTGAAAACCCGCAGGAACTCCCTCCACCAGTGACCCCGTCGCTGCCAAGTCAAATGGGGCTCTTCCTCCGCGGAGCTGGGGTTACGCTGTTGATCTCGACGCTGGCAATGCTTCTGGCCGTAGTGGGCGGCTTTTGCCTCAGCCTGGCTCGACAGTTTGGAGGGCGCGTGCTGGCGGCAGCAGCGCAACTATACGTGGAAGTGTTTCGCGGAACGCCCGTGCTGCTCCAGCTTTACGTGCTCTATTACGGACTTGCACCGCTCATTGCCATGGACGCCCTCACCACAGCGGTCGTCGGGCTCGGCATGAATTACGCCGCTTACGAAGCGGAACTGTACCGGGCAGGGTTGCAAGCGGTGCCGCGGGGCCAGGAAGAGGCCGCTCTCGCGCTCGGGATGCCTCGCTGGCTCGCATTGCGACGCATTGTACTCCCGCAAGCAATTCGTGTCGCCTTGCCGGGAATGGCCAACGACTTCATCGCCTTGCTGAAAGACTCTTCCATCGTGTCCGTGATCACCGTGGTCGAACTGACCAAACAAATGACCATTACCGCGGTGGACCTGCGCAGCTGGGTTCTTCCCGGGGCGCTGTGTGCAGCGCTTTACTTGGCAATGAGTGTGCCGCTGTCGCGGTTCGCGGCGTGGCTCGAACGACGGCTCGGGGCAGGACAGTGAGAGACCACGAAATCGCTCGCCTCGATCGAGTCACCGTCGAGACACCCAATTTGCGCTTGCTGGACTCCGTCTCTCTGACGCTGCACCGAGGCGAAATTGTTGCCGTGGTAGGCCCGTCCGGTAGTGGGAAAACCACGCTCTTGCGCACCCTCAACTACCTTACACCGATCACCAGCGGATGGATCGATGTTGCGGGCTTCCGCTTGGTTCCCGGGATGTCGGAACGCCGCAACGCAAAGATGCTCTGCCGCTTGCGTCAATCCGTGGGCATGGTGTTTCAGCATTTTCACTTGTTTCCGCACCTATCGATCTTGGAGAACCTGGTGGAGGCTCCTTCGCGGCTGCGGCGACTCGATCCGAAGCGAGCTCAGGAACTGGCGTATGAAGGACTCGATCGGCTCGGGCTCTTGCACGTAGCCCACGCATACCCACGACGTCTCTCGGGCGGCGAGCAACAGCGGGTGGCGCTTCTTCGCGCCCTGATGATGGAACCAGAGGTGCTGCTTCTCGATGAACCCACCTCTGCGTTAGACGCAGGGAGCATGGTCCAAGTGTGCCACCTGCTGCAAGAGTTCCGGTCGCGGGGCAAAGCCGTGCTCCTGGTAACCCACCAAGCGCAGCTGGTCACCACGCTGGCAACGCGCGTGGCCGTACTGGTCGGGGGCCGCTTGGTTGCCGAGGGGAAGACAGAAGCAATGTACCCCAGCGGGCCCGGCGCTCCTTACTTGGGGACGACGACAAATGCTGGCGAGTAAGTACCACGTGCGCGCCGTACAGGTTGGCAAGCCAGCTCGAAGCTACACCATGGTTGCCGCGCGAAAACGCACGTGAAGGTGGTCTGGAGACCGAAAGGCAAGGCCGACGATCTTGTCGTCGAACCGGCGGTCGCGCACCAAGTCCGGCAAGCGTTCGATCAGCGCTTCCAACGCCAAGCGGGCCTCGAGCCGCGCCAGGTGAGAGCCAGCGCAGTAGTGGCGGCCAAACCCAAAGGCAACATGCCCCTCGGTGTCACGGTGAAGGTCGAAGGTGTCCGGATCCGGATAGCGCCTCTCGTCCCGGTTTGCGGAACCAAGCGCCACGCTAACCAACATGCCTGGCGGGATCGTCGTGTCACCCAAGACCGTCTCCGCTGTGGTCTCGCGGGTGACATACTGAACCGGCGATTCCCACCGGAGCGTCTCCTCGATGGCGTTGGACAACAGTTCACGATGCTCCGTCACTTCCTGCAGGCGGCTTGGGTCGTCAAGCAGCGCAAACAAGGCGCTGCCCAGTAGCCGGTAGGTGGTTTCCGCACCGGCGGGCACAAGAAGCCGGCAGAAACTCAGGATTTCCTCGTCGCTCAGTTGCTCGCCATCCACACGCGCGGTTGCGAGCAGGCTGATGAGGTCCTCCCCGGGCTCGCGCCGGCGTCGTTCGAGAACCGGCTTGAGATACTCCACGATCGCATTGGCTGCAGCGAAGGCGCGCGGTGGATCATCCGAGATGCTGATCAAATCCAGCGCCCAGTGGTGAAACCGGGAGGCATCTTCGCGCGGAAGCTGTAAAAACTGCTCGGCAAACACGCTGATCGGAAAGAGGAAGGTAAATTCCTGGACCAAGTCCGCTTCTCCTCGAGTAACGAAGCGGTCGATCAAATCGTGCGCGGTGGCCCGAATCGCGTCAGGCAGCGCGCCGGTCGTCAACGCCCGTGGAGTGAGCGCGGGCGTGATCAGTCGGCGGTGCCGGATGTGCTCGGTGCCATCCATTTCCAAGATCGTTCGCCCGAACACTAGGCCGATGCCACGCGCATTGGCGCGAGACGAAAAACGCTCCGAATCGCGCAGCACGGTGAGGACGTCCTCGTACCGCGTGACCAAGTAGTGCTGCCCAAAGATTCCCTCCACCAACGCCACCGGCCACTCATCCCGCAGCCGCTTGTACACTGGATACGGGTTCGGCACCGGGCTCATCATCGTACCGCCAAACAGTTCAACGGTCGTCGGCATGGCGTAGTCCTCCCTTCGGGAACCGGCAGGGGTTCGGGATCAGGCCAAAACCGCTCCCGCACATGCGACGTGCGCCGGCAGCCATTTTGGCGACAATCGAGAGCGAACCCATGGCCGTTTGTCTTCCCAAGCAACGATTCGAGCAACTGTCCTAATCATACGATTGATTGATGGTCAACATGTCCGTTTGCTTTTCGCGCGTCCTGGAAACGCAAACTCCCCAACTTCAGGCGCAGCTCGAACGGGAGCCAAGTGCAGGTGCACGGCCTGTGCAACTTGTGGCGTCCGTGGAAGCATGCCTCTTCGCGTACCTGCGTGAAGTGGGTAGCGGCTGTTGGCAGAGGAGGGGAACAGTAACCTGGCGCGCGACCTACCGCTTCGTTCGAGGTCGGAAACGCCGATACCGATCGATCCTCTGCGGTTCTTGTAGGCCTGAACCCACTACGCTTGCCGTACGTGCAGGACGGCACAGTGTGTGCGCTCGAAGCCTCGCGCACCACCAGGCGTCACCTCGCCGCGCCTCTTTGCTCCGGCGCCTTTGGGCCCGGCTGTCGGGACCGGTTCGGACTTTCGTCCCCTTGCCGAACAGATGCGACCCTCGCGGCGCCCGCGGTCGATTAGCCCCCGCAGGCTCTGGAACAACTGCGGTACGCGTTGGATCTCGTCGAGGATCACCAGCTTGTCCGCATGCTGCGCGAGATACTGTTCGGGGTCGGCGAGCTTGGCGCGGTCGGGCTCGGATTCCAAATCGAGATACAGCGATGGGCGGGTTGCGGCCACCGTGAGCGCAAGCGTCGTCTTTCCCACCTGGCGAGGGCCCAAAATCGCCACCGCTGGGACCTCAGCGAGGGCGGTAGTAACACGCGACAACAGCCTACGCGGAATCATCCATGCAATTATGGAGCGCAATTCCAGAATTGCAATGATGCCTCCCGGGGCCCGCGAGGTAAACCAAGATTTGTCCACGTGCGGCTCACGGGAAGCCCAAACCCTGTCCTGTGTCGCGGCGCCCGTTGGCGTTCGGCGGCTGACCCCTGCGTTTGGGTGCCCGCCACGTGTCCGCCCACGCACCGATCAAGTCCCTACGCAATGCTCTGGCTCCCCAGCAAAGGTGCATGGGGGAGGAAGCGGCCAAGGTCTCCGTCGGGCTGTGCCCGACGTGCACCTGCGAATAGCAAGTAAAGGTGCGATCGCCCGCCGCAGATTCAACGACGCTTGGTCGTTGATTCCACCCAGTCGACCTCGAACCTTTCGATCACTGACGTGGTGATGGCCTCTCGTGCGTAGCCCCAACATGCCGGACTTCCAGAGGCCCATCGTGCACCGACCAGCAAACCAAACACCGCCCCGGACAGCACGAATCGAGTGTCGCTGGCCGGATCGGCGTAACGCACTGCTTCACTCGATCAGCCAAAACATCCGCCGGCACACCGCATATGAACCGTACTCGCACCCAGAGCCGGCACGGTTCGGCTGTGAGGAAGCGCGCTGAAGTTACCGAACGCCCAGCCGAGGTAGAGAGCGAAGTCCAAAGGGGGGCAGTGGCTACGTGCTAGCGCGAAACGATCCAACCGCCTTGTACCTGGCCCGTGCTCCGGGTCCGCGCTTGCTTCGGATCGGAAGGTGACCCGAATCGGAATCAAGTTGCGGTTTCGCTTTCCGTTCGCTACTCGGGCGTTTCAGGTCTGGTAGTGAACGTGTGGGTGTAGTGTGGCGATCACGAAGCGGCAACGGCAGATTTACGACTTTGTTTGTGCGTATATCGAGCGCCATGGGTATGCGCCGACAATCGGCGAGATTTGCGCCGAGTTTGGTCTCTCCTCCGTTGCCACGGTCCACAAACATCTGACCAACCTAGAGCGCCGCGGCTGGATCCGCCGCCGCTCGAACTTGAGCCGCTCGATCGAACCCGTGCCGCGCGGCAACGGATCCGGGGCCGTCGAACTGCCGCTCCTTGGCTACGTTGCCGCAGGCGCTCCGATCGAGGTCGTCGAACAAGCGGGCACGTTCGCGGTACCGGAGTCGTTCGTACGTCGGCCGAACTGCTTTGTCCTGCGCGTGCGCGGCGACTCGATGACCGAGGATGGGATTTGGGACGGTGACTACATCATCGTCGAGGGTCGGAGCACCGCCGACAATGGTGAAACGGTCGTGGCCTTGGTGCGGGGCGAGGCCACGGTGAAGAAGTTTTACGCAGACTCCGATGGCACCATCCGCCTCGTGCCGGCACACCCCACGATGCCACCGATCGTCGCGCGCGCCGAAGATGTGCTGGTCCGCGGGGTGGTGGTAGCCGTGCTCCGCAAATACGTGTGATGCACGGACTGCCTGAGCGCGCTGGCCAGTCGGCTCCCTCCAGCACTCCCGAACAGACGGACACGGTAGAGCAGGGGATCGGCATCTACCTCCACATCCCGTACTGCCTGTCGAAGTGTCCGTACTGCGACTTCAACAGTGTGGCCGCTAGCGCATGGCCCGAAGCTGAATACGTCGCGGCGCTGGAGCGCGAACTCGCAACGTACGCTCAGGACGAGGTCTTTTCCGGCGCGCACATTTCCAGCGTGTACTTTGGCGGTGGCACGCCCTCGCTGTTCGCCCCTCGATCATTCGAACGGATTCTGGAACGTATCGAGCAGCTATGGGGCCTCCCGAGTGGCGTAGAGGTCACCATCGAAGCCAACCCTGGCACGGTAGATTTCCCCAAGCTTGCCGCCTTGCGTGCGGCCGGAATCAACCGCCTGAGCTTTGGCGTGCAATCGTTTCAGCCGAAGTACCTCGCCCTGCTTGGCCGCATCCACTCCGCGACGGAAGCCATTGCCGCAGTGGAAGCAGCTTCGCGAAGTGGGTTCACGAACCTGAACGTCGACCTCATCTACGCGTTGCCCGGACAAACCGAAGCGGAGTGGGAAGACGACCTACGTCAGGCCTGCGCCCTGGGGCCAACGCACATCTCCGCGTACAACCTGACCTACGAAGAGGGAACTCCATTTGCCGCGTGGCGCCGCAACGGCCGGCTTGTCCCGGTAGGCGAGGACACCGAAATCCAACTCTTTCAGCTCACCGAGCACTACCTGAGAGCACGCGGGTACGAACGCTACGAAATCTCGAACTACGCCCGGCGCCATGCCGCCTGTCGTCACAACCTCGGGTACTGGAAAAGTTCGGCCTACGTTGGCGTTGGCGCCGGTGCCCATGGTTTTCAACCGCGTGGCGGCCTGCACGGTTGGGGATACCGCTGGGCAAACGAGCGAGCACCACACCGCTACTTGCGGGCAGTCGAGGAGCGGGGGCACGCGCGGGTCGCAGTGGAGCATCGCGACCGCAAAACGGCGGCAGGAGAGTTCGTCTTCCTCGCACTTCGTTGCGTGGACGGCGTGAACGCGGCCGAATATTGCCGCCGCTTCGGGCAAAGGCTCGAGGAAGACTTCCCGGTGATCGCTGAGCTTGAAGGGTCGGGTTTGCTCGAGGCGACGACGCAAGGATGGCGCCTGTCTTCGCGGGGAACGCTGCTTGCCGACAGCGTGTTTGCGCACTTCCTCTAAAAGTGCGCCGAGCGCACTCCGCGGCTTACTGCAGGCGCCGCTCCGCGCTCTTGACAGCGAGGAAAAACGCTCCCGCACAAAAGAGCACGGTCACACCCAGAGCTAAGCGAAACGGCGGCAAGTCAGCAACGGGTATATCGCCGCTCCAGTACAGGCTGTGCCGGAGCGCTGCCACTCCATACATGAGAGGGTTGGCTTCCATCAACCATCGGATCGGCCACGGCGCCCCAGCCAACGGGAAAAACGCCCCCGATAGAAACCACAACGGGAGCAACAGAAGGTTCATGACCGCGTGAAATCCCTGCGTGGAGTCCATCCTCCAGGCAATGGTCAGACCCAAGGAACTCAGCGCGAGCGCGAGGAGCAGCAACACGAGGAGCGTGACTGGCAGCGTTCCGGCGCTCAACGGAACCGCAACGAAAGGAGCGAACACCAGCATCAATCCTGCCTGCGCAGTTGCCAGTGTCGTCGAGCCCAGCGCTTGCCCCAACACCACCGCAGGGCGCGACACGGGCGCAACAAACACGGCTTGCAGAAATCCCGACTTCCGGTCTTCGACGGTGGAAATGGTCGCAAAGATCGCCGTGAAGAGCAGCACCAGTACGATGGTGCCGGGGTAAAAGTAGGTCATGTAAGAGAGCCCCGACCCAGCTCCCGCTGGTCGGAACGAGGCGTTCAGTCCGCCGCCAAGCAACCCCCAGAAAACTAGCGGCTGCAGTAAGGCGCCAGTCAAGCGACTGCGCTGGCGCACAAAGCGCACCATTTCGCGCCACCACAATCCCCACACAGGCAAGAACCATTTCATCGTTGCTCGTTACTCCCTCGACTCGCCCGCCCAGAAACGCTGGCCGGTGTGGTGAATAAAAACGTCCTCCAGCGTCGGCCGACCGTAGCTGATGAGCGTGATGGCGTCGCCAAAGTGTTTTACCAAGCGCGCCACCCACTCTTCCGCCTCGGGATGCTCGATCCGTACGGAACCATCGACAACCCGGGCGGACAGACCGAACACCTGTTCGATCTCGCGGCGTACCTGTTCAGCGTTTTCTACATGGATCACCAAGACATCGCCGCCAACTTCGCCCTTGAGTTCCGCGGGCGTGCCAAGGGCAACAAGCTGCCCTTGGTGGAGAATGCCAACCCGATCGCAGCGATCGGCCTCCTCCATAAAGTGCGTGGTCAGCACGACCGTGAGTCCGTCCCGACTCCGCAGCTCCTGCAGCAACGCAAAGAACTCGCGCCGCGCTCCAGGGTCGAGGCCAGTGCTGGGCTCGTCGAGTAGCAGCACGCGCGGTCGGTGCAGCAAACACTTGGCCAGCTCCACCCGTCGCTGCAAACCACCCGATAACCGCTCTGCCAATTCCTTGCGCCGGTCAGCGATCCCAAAGCGTTCGAGCAACTGGAGCGCACGCTGCGAGACGTCCGCCCCCCGTAAACCGTACAGATGCGCGTGGGAGATCAGGTTCTCCCACACCGTCAACTTCACGTCCAACGCAGGCTGTTGGAACACCACGCCCAGTTGCTCGCGCACGCGCCGCACATCGTGCAGCGGGATCCCCAAGATCGCCGCCGATCCGCGCGTGGGGGCCAAGAGAGTCGACAAGATGCGAAACAACGTTGTCTTGCCGCCGCCGTTGGGTCCCAGCAAGGCAAAGATCTCCCCCTGCGCCACTGTGAAGCTCACGCCCCGAAGAGCCCAGCGCTGTCCATATTGGTGCGCAACATCGTCAACCCGAAGCGCCGGCCCCGCGGAGCTCTGCCGGTCGTCATCGGCAAGTGCTGAGGGTCGAGCATCCGCATCCAACATCGTGGCAGCCTTGTAGCTTGTTTCCGCCACTCTGCCACGTTGTTCGACTGACTCCACCTGTGCTATGCGGCGCTTGCCTTGGAGGGACGCGGATGGAGCGAGTCTGGATGGGGAACGTGTGGCGGGCTGTGACCTGCCTGCTTGGAAGCACAGCTCTGGTTGGTGTGTTCGCGGCAACAGCTCTCAGCGAGGAGCTGTTGCGTGTGAGCGAGCCGGCAGGCGGCGGAGCCTTGGACGCGGACATCTTGTTCGCGAGGCCAAACGCGAATGGCGACGTCGTGCTGCTGCTCACGCAGGCGAGCAACCTGGTCGAGGGGGATCGCAATGGCAAAAGCGACGTTTTTGTCGTGGACCTTGCCGCCGGAACCAAGGAGCGGGTGAGTATCTCCTTCCTCGGCCGGGATCCGAACGACGGCAGTTATCCAGGGGTGCTATCCGACGACGGCAACCTCGCGGTGTTTGGTTCGGCCGCAAACAACTTGGTCACTGGCGACTTCAACCGCACGCCCGACTTGTTTTTGTTCGACCGAACATTGCGCCGCACGACCGTGTTGACCTTGGTGAATGAGGGTCTGGGTGGCGGCACCGTTCCGGATCTTCCGCCAGCCTCGTCCCCTGATGCACGCTGGATCGCTTTTGCCTCGCAATCCGACGATTTTGTCGAGAACGACCGCAACGAGGCAAGCGACGTGTTCGTGCTCGACCGGGTCACGGGTTCCATCGAAGCAGTGACGCTGACTCGACTTGGGGCCACAGAAGTCCGCACGGCAAACGGCCCGAGTGCCGGTCCCGCGATCAGCACCGATGGATGCATCGTGGCTTTTTTCTCGGATGCGACAAACTTGGTCGAGCGCGACCGAAACCAAGCACGCGACGTCTTCGTGCGAGATCGTTGCGCGGGTACGATCGAGCGCGCGAGCGTCGCAACCGACGGGAGCGAAGCAAACGGACCCAGCCAGGCAGAGCTGGCTACGCTCGCTCTCAGTGGGGATGGCCGCTTCGTCGCGTTCACCTCCCGAGCTACGAACCTCGATGGCGATACGGGGCGGCAATCCCAGATTTTTCTCCGCGATCGCACGGAAGGAACCACCCGCCTCGTGAGCCGAAACCAAAGCGGAGACATCGCGAACGCCCCCAGCGTTTCTCCGAGCCTCGACCGTGAAGGACGTTTTCTCGTGTTTCAGTCGAGCGCGACGAACCTCACCAGTGACGACCTTTGGCCAGGAGAGGACGTGTTCGTGGTCGACCTCACGGATGGCGAGGTCCGCTTGCTTAGCCGCCCATCTGGAGGCGGTGCCCCCGACGGCGACAGCTATGCACCCAGTATCAGTGCCGATGGCAGTCGTGTCGTCTTCTTGTCTGCCGCGCGACTATCTCCTTCGGATACCGACAGCCGCGTCGACGCGTATCTGGTGAGCAACCCCATGTTCGGCAAGCCGCCAGGCGGCGTGACCCCAACCCCCGTGGAGCCCACACCGGAAGACACTCCTACACCCGAGCCAACTCCCACTGCGACCGACACCCCAAGACCAACGGCGACGCCGTCACCTTCCCCCACGAGAGAGCCGTCGCTCACCCCAACCTCGCCACCTGCACCCACACCCACGCACGAGCGATCGCCCACTGCGACGGCGACCGTCGTGACGCCAGCTCCGACGGCGACACGGACAACGGGTGCGGTGACCCCGTCGCCCACGAGCAGCGGAGGAGGCGGTGGTGGTGGCGACGGCTGCAGTTGCCGCGTAGACCCCCAAAGCGGTCGGCCCTCCAGTGGTCCCGCCTCCGGGTGGGCGCTGGCACCCCTGGCGGTCTGGTGGTGGCGAAAGCGCTTGGCGCGACGATGAAGAAACCGAGCGCGCGTGACGTTGCCCTCCTCTTGGCGGACATCCAAGCCGTTCGATTCGGGCGCTTCCGGTTGAAAGATGGCCGGGAGTCGCCGTTCTACGTTGATTTGCGAGGTGTGATCGGCTTCCCGGAAGCGTTACGCCGCCTAGGATCGTGGCTTGCCGCCGCAGCGAAAGAAATTCCTTACGACTGCATTGCCGCAATTCCGTATGCCGGCTTACCGTTGGGGGTCGCCATGTCCCTAGCGGCCGACAAGCCGCTCGTGTACGCGCGCAAAGAAGCCAAGAATTATGGCACGGAGCGGACCGTCGAAGGCCGGTTTTCCCCTGGCCAGGTGGCGTTGGTCGTGGACGATGTGATCACCACCGGAGGAGCGAAGCTCGAAGCGATTGCCCCGTTGCGTGCAGCAGGGTTGGTGGTCCATCACGTGCTGGTTGTCGTAGATCGACGCGTGGGTACGGAGAACGCATTGGCAGCGGAGGGCATCGAGCTGCGTTGCCTCGTGACCATGAGGGTCTTGTTGCAAGAGCTGCGTGAAGTTGGCTTCCTAACCAGCGCCGACTACGAGACCTCTCTGCGCTTTTTGGAAGGGTCGTGATCGGGTCTCGGCGCTTGCAAATCTCCACCTCTACGGCCCGAGCTTCCCGCAGCCAATATCGGGCAGAGCACCGCGGGTTGCAGCTGCACATCGAACACCACCGCGCACCCCTGACCGCGATTGCGCTGAGTGTGCGCGCCGGGGCACGCTTCGATGGCGATCACCCTGGTTTGGCGCACTTTACGGAGCACATGCTTTTCCAAGGGACCGACCGGCTGAGCGCGGAAGAACTCAATTGTCTCGCGGCTGAACTTGGAGGCCAACACAACGCCGTCACCCGCTACGAAACCATCACCCTGACGTTCGAGTGCCTGAACCAAGACGTCGAGCGGGCGGTGGCGCTGCTGGCCGATCAGTACTACAACACGCGCGCGGACGCGGAGAGAGTTCGTGTCGAGCGGAGCGTGGTGCTCGACGAGATCCGCGGCTACCAAAGCGATCCGGTTCACGCACTGGAAGAAGAAGCTCTGTGCAAATTCTTCGGCGGGGGAATCAGCCACCCGGTGACGGGCACCGCGAGTAGCATCAAATCCCTGACGCCGGAGCAAGTTCGGGCGTTTATCGACCGCCACTTTGTGCATCCGGCCACTGCCATTGCCGTGATTGGCGGGGCCAAGGTCGACCGGGTTGCGCGCGCGATCGAGCAGAGTTTCCACGCAACCCCGAAACCGGCACCGCCTCCCCCAAGGGTTTGGGCAGGGCGCTCGGGAATCCTACGCCGGCAAAACCGCGGCTCGGAAGGATTCGTCCATTTATTGTTGGAGGCGCCAGCATCCCCGAGCGACTTTCTCGCGAGCGCCCTGGCGCTGGAGATTCTTGGCGATCTGCCCGATACGCGTTTGTTTCGCGAAATTCGCGGCCGACTGGGGTTAGGGTACATGCTGGAAACAGGCTCGAGCTGGGGACCCGACTGGGCCGTGTTGATCATCGGCGCGAGTTGTCCGTCCCGCCAAGTTCCTCGTCTGCAAGAGGCGATCGAAAAGGTGTGCGAGGAGGCCGCAACTGGGGGATTTTCCGCCGACGAGGTCGCCCGCGCCCGCAAAAAACTCCGGCTGAATTACACACTGCTGAACGATAGCCTCATCGACCGCGCCGTCGCCCTGGCAGAAGACACGGTTCTGGGATTTCCGCTCCCCGAGGAAGCCTGTGATCTGCTCAACGCCATTTCGTGTGAAACAGCCTCCGCCGCCTGGCGGCGCGTGTGGAACGGGCGCCGTCTGTTTGCCCTCCTGACTTGAACAATGGGTCGGCCAGTGCACCAACACCCGAGCGATGCAGCGCCGGCGCGCCCTGCTGGGCACTTACTCTGCTTCCTCGTGAGCCACACGCACTGGGACCGCGAATGGTACCGCACATTCGAAGAGTTTCGCGCTCGGCTAGTCGATACGGTCGATACCGTCCTCGACCTGCTAAACGCAGATCCCGGCTTCGCCTTCGTGCTGGATGGGCAGTCGATCGTCGTCGAGGATTATCTAGAACTGCGCCCCGAGCGCCGCGAAACACTGACCCGGTTTTGCCGGCAAGGTCGCCTGGCGATCGGGCCGTGGTACGTCCAGCCGGATTCTCTTCTTCCTGCCGGTGAAACCCACGTGCGTAATTTGCTCGAGGGACGCCGCGTTGCTGCAACGTTCGGGCGGCCATCGCGGGTTGCCTACACTCCCGACTCCTTCGGGCATCCAGCGCAGTTTCCGCAACTCTTTCGAGGTTTTGGGCTCGGTCCCTTCGTGTATTGGCGCGGCAACGGAGACGAGGCAGATACGCTTCCGCTCGCCTACGTTTGGGAAGGTCCGGACGGAAGTTCCATCGCCGCCTACCGCTTGGCAGAAGGGTATTTCAACGCTGCGGGTTTGCCTGCGGATCCCGATGCGGCTGCGGCCTTCTTGACGCGAGCGGTCGAGCGATTGCGGGCGATGGACCAATCCCCCGCGGTGCTTTTGCTTCACGGGATCGACCATGCATTTCCTCAGGCACATACGGCAATGGTCGCGGCCGCGTTGTCTCAACGCCTGGGCGCCGAAGTGCGTCGCGCCACGCTCGACCAGTTTGCGGCCGCATTGTCCCAACCTGCGGTTCGCTACCGCGGGGAGTTGCTGGGCGCTCGCTTCGCGAACTTGTTGCCCGGAGTGTGGTCGAGCCGCATGCCGCTGAAGCTCTGGAACCGTCGTTGCGAAACGCTGCTCCTCCACTGGGCGGAACCGTGGGCAGCGCTTGCATTGGTGTTCGGCATAGCGGACGAGCGACCCGCGCTCCGCGCGGCTTGGCGTGCCCTCCTGCAAAATCAGGCTCACGACTCCATTGGTGGCTGCTCGCAAGACCGCGTTCACGAGCAAATGACGGCGCGCTTCGCCCGAGCAAAGGAACTTGCCCGCGAAACCACGCGCCGCGTTCTCGAGCGCTTTGCCGGCCTGCCCCCCGCACGCGAGACACCGTTGGAGGAACCTTGGACCATCTACGTGTTCAACCCGAGCGCGTACGAACGCACCGATGTGGTCCGGCTTCCGCTAGACCCACATCCGTGGTTTGGCTTTCGGGGCGATCCAGAGCGTACGTTTGCGCTGCATCCCATCATGGCCAGCACCGTTACTTCCCCCGGCTTCCTCGTGAACGACACGCCCGCTCGACTGGTGGAAGAATCCGAGGCTCCCAGGTTGCGCCTCCAGCTCGAGGCGCCACCGCGTGCACTCGAATTTGTAGCCCGGAACGTGCCGCCTTTCGGATGCGTCCGCGTAGAACTGCGCAGCAGTACGAGCACGTTCGAGGACATCGTGGACGACGGCACCGAAATCCGAAACGAGCATATCGTTACCCGAGCGAACGACGATGGAACCTTCGATCTCACGTTTGCCAACTCGGGACGCACCTACCGCGGGCTCGGCGGCTGGGAAGATTGCGGCGACCGAGGCGACACGTACGATTTCGATCCCGTGCCTGGTCTCGGGAAGTTGGAGAGCTTGGAATGGCAGCGGCGCCGCCACCCCAACGGAATCCAAACGCTACGAATCGATCGGATGTTGCGGCTGCCAAAGGGGCTCACCCCCGAGAGGAATCGGAGGAGTGACGATACGGTACTGCTCCCTCTCTCCGTGGAGTTGCGCCTCGCTCCCGGAGTGCCTCGGCTCGACATGGAAGTTTCCCTGGACAACACTGCCCGCGACCACCGCCTGCGCTTCTTGTTTCCTACCGGTCAGCCGGCCCAGACGTTTTTTGCGGCAACGACCTTCGACATCTCCGAACGGCAACCGCAAGCGCGGAGCGGGACCAGCTGGGTCCACCCTCCACCGAAGACCTTTCCCCACCAAGGCTTCGTCAGTGCGAACGGCCTCACCGTTACCGCCCCAGGCTTGCCGGAAGCTGAAGTGCTCGATGACGGAACGATTGCCATCACACTGGTTCGCAGCATTGGTTGGCTCGCGTTGCCAGGCCTCACGACGCGACCGGAGCTTGCCGGTCCTACCATCGCCACGCCTGGCGCGCAGTGCCCGGGAACCCTCCGTGCTCGCTTGGCGCTAAGCAGTGGTGTCGATCCCCATGCCGCCGTGGACTTGGCAGCCGGCTTGTGGGCCGTCTTTGGCAGCGACACACCAATGCTTCGACCCAACGAGCCGCTTCTCGTGGTGCAGCCCAAGGACGTGCTGCTGAATGCGTTGCTTCCCGCACCCGGCAAGCGAGTGCTTTGGCTACGCTTGCTCAACCCGTGGAATCGTCGCCTCCGAGCTCGCGTCCGCTTTGGTTTCGACGTGGCACGCGTCCAGAGCGTTCGTCTAGACGGGCGCGCCGTGGCGCAGACGTTCGTTCACGACGGCCGGACCCTCGAATGCGAACTCCGCCCGCACCAGCTCCGCTCCTTTGCTCTTGAGCTGTGATCGGTTTGCCACCGTGGAGGGAACAGACGAGCACGACCCTTGATTCGCTACCTCTCGAACACACGGCTGCCGGAAGGACCGAGCGTCGCGCGGTCGTGGCGAAGAAGTTTCTCCTACCGTCGGCGCCATGCTACGGTGGTTTGTTCGCAACCTGCGGCAATGCGCCTGTGCCGATCGCGCATCTCCGGGCCTGCGTTGCCTACACCCTACAGCCCCGTGGTTACCCGCAACGCCGCGGGTACAAGCTCGATGGCCACATCTGTGGTTCCTGGCTGCTCGCCGTCCATCTCGAACAGCAGCGGCTCTGCACAACGAATCGCCACCTTCCGTCCCCGCGCGTGCGTGACCGCCGGGTGATTCAGATGCCGTCCGTGGTACACGCGCGGCAGAAGCGACAGTAACAGTTCGAGACGCGAGATTTGCCGCAAAACGAGCACCTCGAGCCAGCCATCGTTCGGGCTCGCCATGGGCGCCATGCGCATGCCACCGGCATGAAAGCGGCCGTTGGCAATCAGGACCATTTCTGCCAGGCCGTCGCTCACCCGCTGGCCGTCTACCTCGACCACGGTCGGCACGCAGCGAAACGACCAGAGCGCTCGCAAAGCACCGGCGACGTAAGTCCACAGCCCACCGATCAGCTTCCGCGACCGGTTCACGGCGGCAGCCGCTGCGGCGCCGAGCCCCACGTCCGCGGCATTGACGAAAAAGCGGCACATTTGGGCTTCGCCGTTGCGAAATACCGCTCGCGCAGCGTCGATGAGCTGGGATTCGTTGCGTGCCAAGGCCCGGAACGCATCGTCCAGCGAGTGGATGCCAACGCTTCTCGCAAAGTCGTGTCCGGTTCCCGATGGGATCACCGACAACTTCGCTGCCGCTCCGGGGTCCACCTGGCCGTCGAGAAACCCATTGGCAACCTCGTTCACGGTTCCGTCGCCACCTACCGCAACGATGTGGGCGACACCTGCTCGCAGCCAGTCGCGCACTTTTGCAGTTGCGTGCCCCGGACCTTCTGTCAGCGAGGCGTGAACCCGAAACCCTCGCCGGACGAGCTCTGCGGCAATCTTGGGCCAACGCTTGCGCGTGCGTCCCGCTCCGGCAGCAGGATTCACGATCACGTACAAGTCTTTCTGCCCTGCAGTGTCGTCGGCCCGGTGTTCTGCCTGCATTTCCACCTCGGTGCGGCCGCTTGTACCCTAGAGACCCTCAGGGCGCTAGCGTTCGAAGGCATGTTGCGTATTGACAACAATGTTTCCGATATGGCATTAGGCGGCCATGGCGGAAAAGGCACGGAAAGTGGTGCGGGAGGAACGAGTACGAACTTCGTTACGGCAGGCGGCGGAAAAGTTTCGCCGCGCTCGGGAAGAGGCTGGACTCACGCTGCGGGAGTTGGCGGAACGGGCCGGTTTAGCTCCCAGCACCATTTTGAAAATCGAAAACAGCAAGTTGGTGCCGTCGCTTGCAGTGTGCATTCGCCTTGCCGACGCGCTGGGCCGTCCGATCAGTTACTTTGCCGAACAGGAAGAGCTTCCGGCTGACGTCCGGTTCGTCGCGAACGGGACCGCGCGTGTGAGCGAGGTGCGTGGCTCTCCGATTGTCATCGAGCATGTGGCCGAACGCTTGGTGCACCCGCGCATGGAGGGGTTTCTCGTGCGGGTTGGCCGCGGTGCCAAAAGCGGCCGCGAGGTGCCCATTTCGTACCATGGAGAGGAAATTGTCATCGGGATCAAAGGGCGAATTCGGTTCGAGATTCGCGGTGAAGAGTACATCGTCGGGCCAGGGGACGTGCTGCATCTGAAGGGAGACGTACCCCACTTCTGGGAAAACGCCGCCAATGGTGAGTCCGCCATGTACATGATTTGTGCCTTTGCGTACGAACGGTAGGGGAGAGCGATGTTCCAGTTCGCGCTCGAGCCGGAAGAACGGCTGATCGTGGACACAGCGCGCACATTTGCGCGAGAGGTGTTGCGCCCAAGGCATCGACAACACGAGCAACAGGGGTTACCGGCAGAGCTCTTCGCCGAGTACCGCAACTTGGGGTTTGCGGAGATGGCTGTGCCGACCCGCTACGGTGGTACACAAATCGGCTTACCGACGCGTGTCCTTGTCTTGGAGGAGCTCGCTTGGGCCGATGCCGGAGCAACCCTTGCGCTCCAGGCGCTCGATTGGCTGGGGCCAGTGCTCGAGTCGATGGCGGCAGTGGACGCCCAAGAAGTGATTGCCGATGCGCGCACACATCCCGAGCATCGAATCGTGTGTGCGGACGGCACTGCACAGGTAGTCCAAATTGGGCAGCATCACTTCACCGGCGACTTGCCCTACGTGCCGGCGACGAACCCCAAGTGGCTCTTGATTCGTTGCGACCAGCTCCTGGCGCTGTTTCGCGGTGACTCTCTCCGTTGTACCCAGGTGGATGCCGCCGGATTGAGCGCTGCCGGCGGTGCTCAGGTCGTACTCGAGGGGTCGCGGGCGCGGTGGCAGTCGCTCGACAGCACTCTCACCGCCTACACGTGGGCCCAGATACGCATCACGCTCGCTGCCATGCTTGTCGGCATGGCGCGCGCTGCCTTGGAATACGCGATCGACTACACAACTACGCGCTTCGTATTCGGCCGACCGGTGGCGCAGCACCAGGCTCCAGCGTTCACGCTGGCAGAAATGCGTATGCTGATCGAAGCTGCACGTTTAGCCACTTGGTGTGCTGCAAAGCGGCTCGAAGAGCGCAAGCCCGGCAGCCTGGCAACAGCCGCATATGCGTATTTGGAAGCAGTGGAATGCGCGCTCTTCTGTACGCGTGAAGCCGTCCAGTTGCTCGGTGGTCACGGCTTCTTGCGTGACCATCCTGTCGAGAAATGGATGCGCGACGCCCGCGCCTTGTCCTTGCTTTGTGGCGGGCGCGACAGCGCCGCTGACGACGTCAACGTGTGGGGCGCGGCCAAGTGGCTCGAGCCTGCGCACGAGCCGCCCCCGGCAACGGAGGCATGAAAGGAGGCGAACCATGAAATTCGGCATGCTGCACTTGTTGGAAAACCCGATGGGAAAGACCGAGTACCAAGTGGTCCACGAACAAATGGAAATCCTGCAAGCTGCGGAAGCACTCGGCTTCGACTCGGTGTGGCCTGCCGAGCACCACTTTTCCGAATACGGTTACTGCGTCTCCACGGCGCTCATGCTCGCTGCGCTGGTGCCGGTCACGCGACGGATCCGGCTTGGCACCGGCATCGTGATCTTACCCTTCCACAATCCGGTCCGCGTGGCAGAGGAGTTCGCTTTGCTCGACCTGATGAGCGACGGCCGGGTCGATTTTGGCGTGGGCCGCGGCTACCAGCCGCACGAATTTCGTGGCTACGGTGTGGATCAAACACAGTCGCGGACCATGTTCACCGAGGCGCTCGAAATCATCCTTCAGGCATGGACTCGCGAACGCGTGGACTTTGTCGGGCAGCACTATCAGGTTCGTGACGTACCCGTTCGGCCAAAGCCGCTCCAAAAGCCTCACCCTCCGGTATGGATGGCGGCGTTAAGCCCGGAAAGCTTCGTCACTGCGGGACAACGTGGATTCAACCTGCTTTGTGCACCTGTGTTTGGTTTTGGTGGACGTTCGGGGGTCGAAAATCTCGAGGCCTACCGAGCAGCGTTGCGCGCCGCGGGTCATGCGCCAGCAACGAGGGAAATCGCTGCGCTGGTGATGGTGTACGTGGCGGATACGGCCGAGCAGGCCGCTCGTGACTTCGCGGATCCTGTCATTTGGTACTACCGGACTTTCGCCAAGTACATTGCACCGCCGCCTGGGGAGCCACCGGTGAAAACGTACGAACCTTACGTGGGCGTGCGCGACATGGCGGCGCAAGTCACCTGGGAGCAGTTGCAAATGGCCGGCGCAGTGGTGTGCGGGTCGCCGGTAGACTGTGTGGAACGCATTCGCCAACTTCATGCCATGTTTGGCTTTACCACGTTGTTGTGTTGGACCCGGCTTGGCGGTCTCGATCATCGAAAAGTCCTCCGCAGCATGGAGCTCATGCAGCGTTACGTCATGCCGGAACTTCGGAGTCTAGAGGTCGCGGCTGCAGTTGCTTGAAGCGCCAGTGTAGCTGCCATGCTTTGTTTGGAGATCGACCCAGACACGCAACGCCTCCTGGAAATGATCCGCTGGCTCGGGCGCGAGCACATGCGGCCTCTAGGACTCGAAGCCGACCGACAACATCGGCCCATCCCCGCCGACCATCCGTTCTTTCAACTGGTTTGGGACTTGGGCATTGGACGGCAAGGATGGGGAGACGAAGGCGACAGCAAGGAGGAGAGGCGGTCCGCGCGCCGGGGCGTGGTGCTGGCTGAAGAAATGTCGTATTGGGACCGCGGCGTTGCCGTAGCCTTGCCAGGGCCGGGACTCGGCGGTCCGCCGGTCTCCTTGCTGGGAACACCCGAGCAAAAGGAGCGCTTCCTCGGTTTGTTCGCCCGATCCGAACGACCGTGCTGGGGCGCATTTGCAATGACGGAACCCAACGCCGGTTCGGACGTCGCTGCCATTCGCACGCGAGCGTATCGCGACGGAAATCATTGGGTCTTGAACGGAGAAAAAATGTTTTGCTCGAACGGCGCTCGGGCAAGTTGGGTGGTCGTCTGGGCGACCGTGGACCCCGCGCTCGGCCGTAACGGTCACCGCGCCTTTGTCGTAGAGCGAGGCACGCCAGGGTTCCGCGTGGCGCGCATCGAAGACAAGATGGGACTCGTTGCCTACGAAAGCGCCGCTCTGGTCCTCGAGGATTGCAGAGTACCCGCTGCCAACCTGCTTGGCGGCGAGTCAGCGTACGAGGAGCGAGCAGGGTTCAAAGGCGCCATGCAAAGCTTCAATGCAACGCGCCCGATCGTTGCTGCGATGGCTCTCGGCCTCGCACGGGCAGCGTTCGACCAGGCCCGTGAATTCTTGCGCTCGCAGTACATGCTCACGCGCTCGATTGCACGCTACCGCCGTTTTCTGGACAAGCTTGCGTGGATCGAGCGCAAACTCGAGTCGGGCCGGCTGCTTTGCTGGCACGCCGCATATTTGGCGGACATGCGCGCCCCGAACGTGCTCGAAGCCTCGATCGCGAAAGCGTTTTGCCCTCAAGTTGCCCAAGAGGCCACGAGCTTAGCCATGGAAATCTTCGGCGACGCCGGCGTGCGGAAGGACGCGCTGGTAGAGAAGTGGTTCCGCGATGTGAAGGCGATGGATATCGTCGAGGGAACGGGACAGATCCAGCGGCGGATCATTGCCCGGCAGCTTACCGGGTTGAGTGAAGAATGATCGCGCGAGGTGCTCGGGGAAAAGGGAGATTCGAGACGTGAGTACAACCGGAACTGTTGCTGTTTTTCTCGGCCCTGGTCGCCCCTTCGAGATCCGTTCGTACCCTCTGCCCGAGCCGGCTCGCGGCGAGGTGCTGGTACGTGTTCGGCAAGCGAACATTTGTGGTTCCGACGTGCACCTCTGGCGGGGCGAGATGGAGCGGATGGGCAAATTGCCGCCAACTGTGCTCGGCCACGAAGCCACAGGGGTCGTGGTGCGAATCGGTCCAGGAGCCGACGTGGATTCGGCTGGTGCCCCTTTGCACGAGGGCGACCGTATTGTCTGGGCGTACTACGTGCCGTGCGGGCACTGCCCAGTTTGCCTGCGCGGGCAGCCAAACGCGTGCTTGTTGAGTTTGGCCACGGTACACCGCCCTTGCGAGCAGCCGCCGCACTTCGTCGGCGGATTCGGGGAGTACTATCTAATTCGCGCCGAGCAAGCACGGTTTCGGGCGCCAGCAGAGCTATCCGACGCGGAACTTGCCGGCGCGAATTGCGCGCTCTCCCAAGTGCTGTTTGGCTTCCAGCGCGTGGGGCTGCGGTTGGGGGAATCCGTCGTCATCCAAGGAGCGGGCGGCCTCGGGCTGTACGCCACTGCCGTGGCGCGTGAGCTTGGGGCGAGCCCCATTGTGGCGATCGATGCCAGTGCAGCGCGGCTAGCTCTGGCGCGACAGCTCGGTGCAGACCTCACCATTTCCCTTGCAGAAATGCCTGATCCACGCGCACGCACGAGCGAGGTGATGCGGGCAACCGCAGGGTGGGGCGCAGACGTGGTCGTCGAGGTGGCGGGCGTACCGGATCCGTATCCGGAAGGGATCCGCATGCTCGCACGAGGTGGCCGGTACCTCGCGCTTGGTAGCATCGTGCCCGGCCGCACGTTTGCTGCCGACCCCTCCTTGTTCATCGGGCCGAACCGCTCCTTGTTTGGCGTTTCCCTGTACCCACCCGCAACGCTCCAGCAAGCGCTGGCGTTTCTCGTGCGGGGTCGCGACCGCTACCCGCTGAGCCGGATTGCAGAACGGACGTTTGCTCTTCCCGACATCGATGCTGCCTTCGCTGCTGCCGCCCGCGGCGCTTCCGGGGAGGATGGGTGGACGCGGATCGGAATTCGTCCTTGAGGAGACTGGCTGTGATCGATCATCGAGAGACGCGAGCCCCTTTTCTACGCCTGGCTCAACGACGCTTGTTCGTAGGTGGCGCTTGGGTGGAACCACGCTCTGCGGATACTCTACCGGTCGAAGACCCGTCGACGGGCGAACGTTGGGCCGAACTCCCGGCGGCCAACGATGCCGACGTAGATGCTGCCGTTCGCGCCGCCCGCGATGCCTTCGAGCGTTACTGGCAGCAAAGCACGCCGGCTCAACGGCGCGCTGCGTTGCTTCGGCTCGCAGAACAGGTGGAATCTTGCTTGGACGAACTCGCTACGATCGAGGCCATCGATGTCGGTATGGTGCGAACCGTCGCGCGCAACTTTGGCGCGAAGGCCCTGGTGCGCAACCTCGAGTACTATGCCTCGTGGTGCGACAAGATTTACGGCTCCCTTGTTCCTTTGCCTTCCGGCGGGAACGCCCTCGATTACCAACGGAGAGAGCCCTACGGCGTCGTGGCCGCTATTACAGCTTGGAACACCCCGTTGGTGTTTCTCGGATCCAAAGTCGGCCCGGCCCTGGCGACAGGGAATACCGTGGTGATCAAGCCGTCCGAGCTTGGGTCCCTCTCCACACTGCGGTTTGCAGAACTTTGCCAGGAAGCCGATCTACCACCAGGCATCGTCAACGTGGTTACCGGTGGGCCGAGTACCGGGCAGGCACTCGTGAGCCATCCGGAGGTCGACAAAGTTAGCTTTACGGGGGGATGCGCCACGGGCCGACGCATCGCGGAGACGGCTGGCCGGCTGCTCAAGAAGTCGACGTTGGAACTTGGCGGAAAATCTCCTCAACTTGTGTTTGCAGATGCTGCGATCGACCGAGCGGTCGCGGGAGTGGGGCTCGGGGGACTTGCCCTTTCTGGTCAGGCGTGTGCGGCTGGAACGCGCATTTACGTGGAACGGCCGATCTACGACGAATTTGTAGAGCGCCTCGTCGGGTTTTGCCGTGGCTTGCCGATCGGCGATCCTCTCGCTCCTGGCACGCTCCTAGGTCCACTAATTTCCGCCGCGCAACTCGAAAAGGTACAGCGCTACATCGACACTGCAGAGGCCCAGGGAGCCACTTTCCTCTGCAAGGGCGAGCGCCTCGGGGGCGACCTCGCCAGCGGGTTTTTTCTCTCGCCTACGATCGTCGCCGGACTGAGCCAAGACTCTCCGGTCGTGCAAGAGGAGATCTTTGGTCCGTTGCTCGCCGTGTTTCCGTTCGAGGATGAAGAGGAAGCCGTGACCCTCGCCAATGGCACCCGGTTCGGACTCGCAGCCGGTGTTTGGACGAACAATCTTTCCAGAGCCCACCGCGTGGCTCACCGGCTCAGGGCTGGAATCGTGTGGGTGAACACGTACGGCAACCTACCGTACACCGTGCCCTTTGGCGGGTACCAGGACAGTGGCTGGGGCCGCGAAGCAGGACGCGAGGCACTGTTCGAGTACACGCAAGTCAAGAACGTCTACGTAGACTTGTCGGAACGCTGATTCTTTCGGCGGGTTCCGGTCCGCCTCGCGCCCCCACTGACGATCGGAAGTGCACCCACACCCTTGGGGCAACACGCTGCAAGAGAGCTGCACTTAGCGAAACTTACCCGGACCTACGGCCGCTTGCTTTGCCCCGAGCACACGCGGCGGCACGGGTGCAGTGAGGTGTGGCATGAGTGATAATCTCTTTGCCCCCAGGCACACGCGGCGGCACGCCGCGACGCGCGAAGACGTACACACCAAGGGCCGTGATGGCCACACCGACAGCTTGGCGCACGTTCGGCACCTCACCCAAGAAGATAAAGCTCGTGGCCAGGGAGAGCAGTGGTACCGTGGGAACCACCAACACTGTGGCACGAGCCAAGTCGATCCGGGTGACCGCGCCGTACCACAACATCGTGCCACCGTAACTCAGCACGCAGCCCTGTGCGGCCACCCAACCCCACGGTAGCCCCGGCACGGCGGCGACGTCGCTTCCGACACCAAAGGACGCTCCAATGACCGTAAGGAAAGCCGTACCCCACAAATAGCGCGCCCCCGCCAGCACATCCGGCGAGATTCCCGGCAACCATCGCAGGACGATCAAATGGGACAATTGCCAGCACAATGGCGTGGCCAGAAGATACGCAATGCCGCTGCTTGCACTGAGGCCCTCCCGGCCGAATGCCACCGCGAGCCCGGCGAGGATGCACAGCGTAGCCGCCACTCGCTGCCCTGAAGGCTTATGACCCAACACAAGCCAAGAGAGCAGCAGCGAGTACACGGGCTCGATTTGCAGCGCCAATACCGTTTGCACCGCTGTGGCGCGCGACGCTCCTGTGAAAAACAACGTGAAGGCCAGAGCAGTTCCCAGGGCACCCAACAGCGCGAGCTGCACGGCGTATCGAGGTGCCCACAAAACGCGAAGCTGCCCGCGAGCCAGGAGGACGACCAGCGCTGCAACGCCTGCAAACCACGTGGTGGCAACGGTGACCACGAACGGGTCTGCCGCACGGGTGGTCACATTCGCCACAGCTGGCACGAAGGCACCGTTGATGGCGCACAACACGGCAAACAACACGCCCCATCGCTCCTGTCGTGCGTCGTGGAGCAACTCCTCGGTTGCGGCGGAGGCAGTGCCTGCCTCCGATGTTCTCACCGCTTCCACGCCCAGCCCTCGAACGGGAGGCCCCGTGTCGCATCGTACCCGGTGTGCACAGCCCGCACGCGGCCCTCGCCGTCCACCAGGACGAACGTGGGCGTGCCGCTGACGCCAAACGCTACAAACGCCTTGCGAAACTCGTCGGTAGCGATCCGACTGGGGAACGGGCCGGAGTACGTCTGAAAAAACCGGTCGATATTGGCTTTCGACTCGTCCGTGATGGCCACGACAGGCGTTCTCCGTTCGGACTCGAAGGCAGCGAGCTCGGGAAGCGATGCTTTACACGGAGCACACCAAGTCGCCCAGAAGAAGAGAACGTACGCTTGCCCCTCTCCAAGGCGCGGGACTTCTCCGCGGTAAGGAACAAGGTCTACTGGCGGAGCTAGCTCGCCGATTTTTGGCGGCCCAGGCAGCGACGGCCAGCGCAGGGGATACGCCGTGGGAACCAAAGTCAGCGTTTCCCTTTGCTCACCCCGCAGGATTTCGAGCGAGAGCGGTTCTCCCACACGAGCCATCATGATCCAACTCCGCACTTGCCCACGCTCCTCGAACGGGTTGCCTGGAGGGCCAAGCACGATGTCCCCTTGCTGGAGACCGGCTGCCTGGGCGGGAGAATTCGGATAAACGGTTATGACCGCCGCGGCTCCTGGGCGCAAATTGTGGCGCCGCACGAGTTCCTCGCTCGGAGCCCGGAACTGAATTCCCATCCACGCAGGTAGGCTGGAGCGTACTGCCTGGACCTCGTCGTCGTACCGGGGAAACTGCTTGGCCACACGCACCCCGGGAGCAGGAAGCTCACGGTCGGGAAGCTCGATTTCTTCGCAGCGCCCCAATGCGGCAAATGCCTCTCGCTCTCGCTCCGTACCGACGGTTTCGAGATATTCCATCCCTGCTACTCGCGCGAGCAAGGTTTGCATGCGCAACAGGGCGGCAAGTCGGACCTCCATCCGGTAGCTAGCCGCAGCCGACTTTCGTGTGTTGCGGTGCAGTCGCTGCAGGCGGGCGGCCACGTCTGAACGCGTCGACGCAAATGACCACAACTCGGGCAGCAACTCGTTCGCTAGGGCTATTCGCTGTTCGATGGTCAGGTCTTTAGGCTCCAGTCGCGACAAGCGATCCCGCCAGCGGGGATGACTTTCCAAAAAACGCTGCCAGTTGGCAGCGTTGGCGTCGTGCCAGGCTCCTCGCCACGAGCGGCTGACGTTGCGAAGCTGGTGCGCGATATCGGGCAAGCTTGCTGTTTGTGCTTTCAGTTCCGCGAGCGTTCGGGCACTGAACATGCCGTACGCCGACCCAATGCGGTCGAGGAGTCGGACGGAATGTTCCCACTTTGCCTTCCGCTCCCAAGCACGGGTGAGGAACCCGTCGACCACCTCCTCGAACGTCTGTCCCGTGTTTGCCGCATGCCGGCGAAGCAAATGCTCAAGGAACTGGTCGGACGTTCGAAAGGGCACGTCCGGTGTGTCGTCCGCAACCAAAGTAACCTCGTGTGCCCTTACGAGGCTGCGCTCCATGGCCCACCCCCGAATCATGTGGAAGGCATGGCCCACGTTATCTTTGCCCAAGTTTTCCGGATAGCAGCCGTACGCGGGGCGGTCTTTGGTAGAAGCAAAGTACCCACAAACGTTTCCCGGTGGGACTTCGTCGGCACCGTCAGCAGAAGACATCAGGCGAGCGAAAGCACCGGAAAAACACTGCGACATGAACAACACCACCCGGACCTCAGGGTGGAGTCGACGAAGGAAGCGACCGAACTCTTCCACGCGCAGGTGTTGTTGTTCTCCCCAAAGAACGATGGAGTTTTGGTCAAGGTCTTGGTCGTTTTTCTCTCCGTGGTCGGTTACGAACACCAGCAACGTGTCGCCCGGACGCAACCACCCTGCAGCTTCTGCAAACCACGCATCCAATTGTGCTGCGGTGGCCGGACGGAGTTCGAACGGCGGCACGGAGGCGTTTTCGTACTGCAGAGTCGGACCCAGCCACGCCGTGGCAGCAGTGCCTTCTACAAGCCAGAGCTTCGGGTGCAAAGCGTGGGGCCGAACGGCGACGTCGGGCGCAGGATCCTGCCCGTCGCTACTGAAAATGGTCACCCGCTCCCCGGGAACTCCTGCGGCCAAGAGAAGTCTCGTCAAGTGCTGCAAGTGCAGCACGTGAGAGCGGTAGTTGTGCTCTTTGGTGCCGCCCCCGTTGATCAGGACCGCATAAAGTTTGCCCGGGTTCCCCTGCTCTGTGGAAGCGGGAACGGGCGGGGCGTCCGGTACATGCAGACGCCGGCAAGCAACCAGGCCGACGCACACCAACATGACCATCACCGCCGAGAGTGCCGAACTGGCGCGGAGAGCAATCACGTCCGAGTCCCTAGCAAAGAACGCGCGTGAGAAGCGATTGCCCTTCGCCCGCCTGTAAAAAGAAGTGGCACGGCGCCGGCAGGACCCTTGCCTTCGCGCTTCTCCTGCGGCAAAGCACCATCGTTAGTCCCAGACAGTGCCGAAGTCGGAGGTTCAGCTATGCGCGTGGTCGATGCAGACGCTCATGTGATCGAAGGGCGCGAACTGATTGCCGAACTCATGGAGAGGTTTCCAGACAAAATCCGGTTTAGCGATCCTGGCGACGGAGATACCGCTCTTTACATCGAAGGGCGCCCGTACCCGCAATCGAAAGGCCCGGGAGCTGGCTGCCGCGCAGAGGAAGGAATGTGCCTCGACCGTGGCGCCAACCCATTTACCCCGGAAGGAGTGCTGGCCGATGCCGACCGCGACGGCATCGACCGCTTGGTCTTTTTTCCCAGTGCGGCTCTCGGATTACCGGGATTTCTGGACTCTGCTTTTGCTGCCGAGTTTGCTCGGGCCTACAACCGTTGGATGGCGGATTACTGCCGGCAGGGGAGGGGGCGATTTTTCGGTGCGGCGCTGGTGCCGATCGAAGACGTTCCCTCGTCGATCGACATCATGACGGAGGCCAAGAAACTGGGTCTTGTCGTGACCATGGTTCCTGCCGTGCTGCGAACACGCAACCTCGACCATCCCGACTTGGATCCGTTTTACGCCGCGGCCGAAGACCTAGACATGCCTCTGGGCATCCACGGGGCGCCCGGCATTCACCTACCGAAGCTGGGCACCGAGCGGTTCGACAATTACCTCAAGGTTCACGTGATCAGTTTTCCCTTCGACATGATGGTCGCCTCTACGGCACTGATCCTCGGAGGCGTGCTGGAGCGCCATCCGCGGCTGCGGGTGGCCCTGCTCGAGTCGGGCGTGGGTTGGGTTCCCTATTTCATGGAGCGTATGGAGGAACACTTGGAAAAGCGCGGGCGACTGACGCCTGAGTGCAAGCATCTGCCCAAGGAATACATTGCGCGAGGGCAACTGTACGTCAGTTGCGAAGCCGGAGAATGCGCGATTCCGCTCGCGGTAGAAGAGCTTGGCAGCGACTTCATCATGTACGCCAGCGACTATCCGCACTGGGACAGCGAGTGGCCTGAATCCACACGACCGCTGCGGACCAGGAGCGACCTGGATCCTGAGGTGAAGGAAAAGATTCTCGGGCGCAACGCCGAACGCTTTTACGGCCTTCCTGCGTGATTTGAAAGGACCGATATGGCTCTGCTCGACCGATTTCGACTCGACGACCGCGTCGCCATCGTGACCGGCGCTGGCCGCGGCATCGGCCGCGGCTGTGCCTTGGCCTTTGCGGAAGTGGGCGCCAACGTCGTGTGCGCCGCACGCACCGAAGAACAAATTGCTCAAACGGCCGAAGAAGTCCGTGCGCTGGGCCGGGAGGCTGTGGCCGTCCGGTGCGACGTGAACGAGCGGGGAGACCTCGAACGGGTGGTGCAAACGACGCTCGACCGCTTTGGCCGCATCGACATCGTGGTCAACAACGCTGGTGGAACTCCGCCGTGCGATGCCCTGTACACCAGCGAGAAAATGTTCGAGGAAGCATTCCACTTCAACGTAACCTCCGCGTTTTTGCTAACCCGCCTGGCGGTGCCGCACATGTTGAAGACCGCCGGCGGAGGCGTGGTATTGAACATCTCCTCGGCGGCTGGCCGCTTTCCTCTGGCGGGGTTCGTCGCGTACAGCACCGCCAAAGCAGCGCTCTCGCACATGACCCGAGTGTTGGGGCAAGAGTTTGCACCGAAGGTCCGCGTAAACGCGATTGCAGTTGGCGCAACGGAAACGTCTGCCCTCGCGCCGTTTCTCAACGACGAGTTACGCCAAAAGATGGAAGCGCTCACTCCCATGCGCCGACTGGGCACCGTAGAGGATATTGCTTTAGCCGCGCTGTACTTGGTGTCGCCGGCTTCGAGCTGGGTCACTGGCAAGGTCTTCGAAGTCGACGGCGGCACAGAAGCTTCGAACTGGCCCTTTCCGCCTCCGAGCTTGTAAGTCTCAGCACCTGCTCAAGGGCGGCGGACACACGCACGTTGTTGCGTCTTGGGGATCGTGATACGGCAGGCGCGTGACCAATTTGCGCCGCGACTTGCTCGTGTGGGTCGATATGGAGATGACCGGGCTCGACCCCGAACGGGACCGCATTTTGGAGATCGCTTCTTTGATCTCGGATAACGAACTTCGCATCGTTGCCGAAGGCCCTGTGCTTGCCATCCACCAGCCCGAAGCGGTGCTGCAAAGCATGGACGAGTGGAACCGGCAGCATCATACAGAGTCGGGGCTGTTGGAGCGCTGTCGCGCGTCGCGGGTGACCGTCCGCGAGGCGGAGCAGCAAACTCTCGAATTCGTCAAACGTTACTGCGAACCCCGCTCAGCGCCGTTGTGTGGCAACTCGGTCTGGCAAGATCGGCGCTTTCTCGCCCGTTACATGCCCGAACTTGACCAGTTCTTGCACTACCGGATCATCGATGTGAGCACGGTGAAGGAACTCGTTCGCCGCTGGTATCCGCAAGGTCCGCCCCCGCCGCCGAAGAAGAAGGCTCATCTAGCTTCGAGCGACATTCATGAGTCTATCGCGGAGCTGTTGTTTTACCGGCAACATTATTTTCGCGCTCCGTAGCCCCATGGGAGCGTCGATCGCTCGGTGGGGGAAGATGCGAAAGATGCGAGGGGAGGGCGGGCACACACAGAACAGGCTGGGCTCGCAGTGTGCGGCAATCCCACGAAGCATCGCGCGTCGGGACCAACGGCCCGGGAAGGGAACCGGAACGATCGGTGATCAGAGACGGCTCTCGGCGCGGTTCTGGCGAACTTGTTGTTCGATATGCTGACGCTCGCGCTGTTATTGGTGGCTGCAGCAGCAGGGCTGTTGACCGTGTCGCCCTGGGTCAACACCTGGCACGTGGCCGCGGCACTGGGATTGGGCGCCGTGATCCTGTCGGCCGTGAAGGCCCGGGCGGGAGACCAGGCACCAGAAGGCTGGACATGGCCCCACTCGGTGGCACTCATTCTCGCGCTCGCGGTCGGACTTTGGTTTCGCACGCGTTACTTCCACACCGTGCCTGCTGGGTACCTGGGCGAAGTTCTGGCGTTCGTGAACTTCGCCGACGAGCTCCGGGAAAAAGGGTTTCCGTACAAGCCCTACGCATGGTACGCACACACGTTGTTTTCCTACGTCATCGCCGCGACGGGTTTGCTCGTGCCCGACCCAATCGAGGCAATGCGGCTGGCACAGCTCTTCATTAGCCTTGCCACCCTCGGAGCCATCGCTTGGTGTGCCTGGGTTCTCTTCGGACGCACCGCGGCTTGTGCTACGACGGCGCTGGTTGCCATCTCCTGGTGGCATTTGTGGGCCACGCGCAACGGCTATCACCAGTTTCTCACACCGCTTTTCCAAGCGCTCGTGCTGGGTGGACTCGTTCGCGGCTTGCGCGACCAACGCCCTCGGGCGCTTTGGCTGGCTGCTGCAGCACTGGTGGTTGGTTTGCATGCGTACTGGGCACTCTACCTCCTTCCGCCGTTTGTTGTCTTGGCGTTAGCGGTGTTTGCCTGGTGGTGGCCATCGCAGTGGCGACGAATGCGCAGCACAGTGGGGACGTGCGCGGTGGTCACTGTCGTCGCAAGCATCCCGGCAATCTTGGACGTTTCATCCGAACCCGAGGGGTTCGCCTACGTATTCGGAGGCCTGCAGCCGGTCCGTGTTGGAGCCTCTACGCTTTCGCAAAAGCTAGCCACGAACGCTGCGTTCCTGCGGCGCGCATTTTTCCCGGAGTTCGCAAGCGCCGCCGTTCCCCCAGTCGTGTTGGACCCCGTGGTACGCACAAGTCTCCTCATCGGCTTGGGTACGGCGCTGTGGGCAGCACGGGATTCGTTTGCTGCACTGGCGACGGTAGGGCTGTTGGGGCTCAATGTCGCGGCACTGTTGGCGGCGATCAGCAACGAGTTTTACATCATTGCCGTCTTTGTTCCGGTATACGTTTTGGCCGGCCTTGGTGTGGCCCGGTTTTACAAGGAGGCGCAGCGTACAGGGGCGCTGCTTGCATGGCCCGTGCTGGCCCTGCTCGTCGGAATTTGGGTTTCCGCCGCCGTACAGAGCGAGCGCAGGTTTTTTGGCCCTTGGGCGGTGAACATGTTTCGGTCGCCGCAGCATCCTCAAGGAGTTGCATTTCTCTTGGTTCCCCATTGGAAGGCTTGCGTGCAAGCGGCCACGTGCATGGTTCCGATGAGCGAGCCCGGGCGTGATTTCGAAGTCGAAGCCTTGTCCTTAGGCTGGAAGCTGCGCGCATACGCGTGGCTGCACCAAGTGCGCCGCGTTGAATCGAACACGGCGTTGTTCACGCCCATGCAAGTTGTGCCAGGCCGTCCAGTGGAGATCTTCCTGCCCGACTCGGTGCACGCCCGCGAGCGGCTCCTGCGCATCTGGCAAGAACACTACCCAGAAGCGGTCGTCGAAGCCGTTCCACCCCCACCGCCGTGGGACGAGCTGACACCTCGTACCCTGGCCTGGCGCGTGCGCATCCCGCCGGCAGCGTTGGAGCGGATGTTCGTCGACCCCATGCAGTCGGGCAGGATCAAAGTGCTCTTCCGAGCTCCGACCTCCGGGAGATACGAATTTCGCAAACTTGTCCCCTCGCATGTTCCGGTGCGCGTGGACGACGAAATCGACGCCGTCGGCCCGGTGTTTTTGGAAGCCGGCTACCATTGGCTCGAGTTGGTCGTAGATGGCGTGGGATGGAGCGGTTGGCAGGTCCGGTTTGCCGGGCTCGATTGGACGGCGCTGGACCACCACTTGGTCCGCGGCGACCAGGTAAAAAACGCGCGCCACCTTCGCCCGTTTCTTGGGGCGGCAGCAAAACCAGGGCGTTACTCCTGGAAGCTTGTCGATCGCTGGAGCCTACCGGGGGGAGTGTGGGATCTCTCTCTGTGCCCCGACGGTTCCGCAGTGGCCTGGATGGGCGGCAAACTGTACCGGCTTGCTTCGTCGGCGGACGCCGCGACACCGCTGGCGGACGAGGCAGTTCCCGACCCTGCTCTACGCTGCTCCACCGAGGGCATCGACATCGTTGGGCGTGACGGCCGGTGGCTTCGCTGGAGCCCGGAAGGCGTGCGCGAGATGGCCGTACTAGGTTGTCCGGTCGCCGCCGTGGCGCCGACCGGAGGTCCTTTGGTCGCGCTCTGTGCGGATAGCCGTGTGTGGCAACAAGGTGCGGACGAAATGCAATTGCGTGACCGCTTCGATCAGCCTTTGCGGCAGCCGAGGAGTATCACCATTTGTGGCGGCGACTTCTACGTTACCGACGCCGCGGTCGGAGAGCTGTTGCACTACGCCCGCAACGGCGTGCTCCTCGATACCAAGGTAATGCCGAACTCGTGGTGGGAATCGGAACTCGCTTGCGACGACGAGGACAACCTGTACGTCCTCCTTTGGCGAGAAGGCCGCGTTACCTATAGCCGCGACGGGTCCTTGCTCTTGCACCCGGAGTTTTTACGACCCAGCATATTCACGCGCGACCAGCAGTGGTTCCATGGATTCAGTTTTCGTCGCTTTGCGATTCAAGGAGACCGAGCCGTCTGGACGCGCGACGCAGAACTGGAACTGCTGGAACGAGTTCGCTCCGAGCCGGAGGCCATCCAAGGAGACTCGGCAGCCTCAGACGGGTAGGCCGGACAGCTTTTTCATGCGCTGGAGAAGCGCTTCGTCCTTCCGCCCTTCGGCCAAGATTTTCTCGATGTACGCACGTTTGAACCTTTGGCGTTGCTCCCCCGTACGCACCACCTCGGGCACATACTCCCAACCTTCCTCTTGCTCGAACGGCTCGATCTCGCGGTGCAAACGGAAGAAGTAATCGGCCAGGTCGGCGTTCAGCCCCAGTCGTTCCAGTGCTTGCGTCAGCGGGTGCCGGCCGGGCTGCGGCTGCAGAAGCCCTTCGCCGGCTGCTCCTCCTTGACCGATCCCTAATGCACGTTTGCCGAGGCGCTCTTTCGCCGCGGGAGGAGGACCCAGGTGGAACGCCGCCACAGCTTCTTCCGGAGAACAGTGCACAAGAAACCATTTCGTTACGTAACCGCTGCCGACAGTTTCCACGGGTGGCTCCCAAGCAAACAGCTCTGCTCGGCTGATCCCGCAAGCTTGTTCGGCAAAGTCAGCCCAAATCTCCATGTGGTTGCGGGTGAGGTAGCCACCGGACTCCGTTGCAAAGGCCTGGCTGATGGCCCGCAGTGCGGCGCCGTCCGCAATGCGGCTGAACTGACCAGCAATGTTTCGCGTGGCATCCATATGGATGAAGTCCTTGATGAGTTCCTTGGCCGCTTGCAGAGAGGCCTTTCCGGAGAGCAACAAGCCGAACGCTGTCTCCTTGGGTTGGGGCAGTGCAAGGCAAAACTCCCCGAGCTCTTCGACCAGTTCCTCGTGCGTTTGCTCGGTCGTTTTTTGAAACGCACGGCCCGGGGGTGGCCAGACGATTTCGGGGAAGCTGTACGTGCCGCGAACTATGTCTTCCCAGGCACGACGCATATTGCCGTGCAATGCCAACCAATGCTTGAGCGTCGTGCGCAGGCGCTGCTGTTGCGACGCATCCGCGGCCAGCTCTGCGGCAATTTCCCAAACCGGCTCGCAAACGAAGCTACGAAAGTCCTCGTACGCGCGCCAATAAGCTACCGCATCGTCGCTCAGGCGGAATGCGCGCTTGATGTACTCCGCGATTCCGCGCTGGCACAGCCAAGGGCGCTCGTCACGCACGACATCTAACAACACCCCTTCGGCCCCCAAGGCGGTAACGACAAATCCCTCCTCGAAGCTGTTGAATTGGAACTGCAATCGCGCATAGGTCGCTTGCAGCGTTTCCGGGCAGGCATAATGAGCTTCCAGCTCTTCACGGGTGACACCGAAAGCCTCGGCAAAACGAAGAAAGAGGTCTCGCGGCGGAACGGTCACCTGGTAAAAGCCGGTCTTTCGATTCACGATCGGACTCAGCGCCAAAAAAAGGCCGCGTCGCGGACAGCGGGCGATCATGGCGGCGCTTCCTTGAGCATCCAAACGAATGAACTTGTAGTACTCCTTGATCCAACGACGCATGTGTTCCGGCCGAACCTGGCCGTACTTGAGGGCCTCAGCCAGCTCCGGGCGAACGGTGTGTTGACGGATCACGGAGCGGAGTTCTTCCAGAAATTCGTCGACGGGCTTCGCTTCCGGTGGCCGTTCGAATGCGTACAGTTCAAGAAACTCGCTGCCGGTAGGCACACGCCCGTTGTGCTCGGACCAACCGACCCGCTGCTCCCGCATCGTAGCGTTCTCCTTTTCTTCTCGGAGGTGGAGAGGCGCTCCTTACCACACTGGTCGACAGGGAGTGAAGACGGCCGGGCCACCGCAACGGAGCGGCCGGGAGGTGCTCCCTGTGAGCTACGTCGAAGCGGGCCGCATCGTTCCGAGCCGAGCGAGCACCAGTTCCGCAACCGCTTTGCGTTGAGGCTTACTGGTTGCACCGAACGGAATCTCTTCGCGGCGCACGGTGACGTACACAGATGGGCGTTTGTATGGCGACAACATGGAGCGACACCATTCGCGCCACTCGTCCTCTCGGTTCTGGCCGTCGCGAGGCACGACCACAGCGACGAGCTCTTGGTCGAGTGCCTCCGGAGGAAGGCCCACGACAACTGCAGCTTCGATGTCCGGATGTTGGAGAAGAACGGACTCGACTTCCACGGGCGACACGTTCACGCCTTTGCACCGGAGAAGATCCTTGCTGCGGCCGACAAAATGAAGGTCGCCCTGAGAGTCGATCACACCAAGGTCGCCGGTGCAAAAGAAGCCTGAGCTGTCGAGCGCGGTACGCGGAGGCTGCCCCTCATAGCCATCGAAGAGCCCAGGGCCGCGCACGCGGATTTCTCCCACATCTCCGGGCCGGCACTCCTGTCCGTCTTCGCCGACGATGCGTACCTCCACTCCCGGCAGCAGTTTCCCCAGGCTGTGTGCCCGCACTTCATCCGGGTCGCGCCAGCTCAAAGCAGCCACGTAGCCCGACATTTCCGTCATCCCGTAGCCGGTGATGAGCCGTGCGCGATCGAGATGCCCGCAGTACCATTCCCTTCGTCCACCGCCTCTCCGCACGCCCTGGAGAAGGCGTCCATCGAAGTCTGGATGTGCCAACAAAGCGGCGACTTGAGGGGGGCGTAGATGCAAACCAGTAGGTGCCCAGCGCCGAAGGGCTGCAAGGAGTTTTTCGACGGTAAAGGCATCGATCAACAAGAGTGCCGCACCGCTCGCAAGAGTGGGCAGCGCCCGGATGCAAAGACCGGCAACCCAAAACAACGGCAGCGTGGAGAGAACGCGGTCGCCCGGACGGAGCCCGCCGCGCACGACGGTTGGCCCCACGGTACTCAGGACAGCCCGATGCTGCAGGCGCACGCCCTTGGGAAGGCCCGTCGTTCCAGAGGTGTAAAGAATTGCAGCCACCGCCTCCGGGCGCGCCAGGTTTTCCCTCCATTCGCTCCCACGGGCGGCGGCCAAAAATTCGTGCGCACCTTGCGCGTCACCCATGCCTGTGCAGTCATCCACGACAATCCGTTGTAGGCTGGGTGGAAGGACCGCGTCGCGAAGTGGGGCGACCAAATCCTTCTCGCCAACTCTCCGGTCCATCAACAAAAGGTCCGGCCGCGCGCTCCCCAGGATTTCTTGCAGTTCACGACCGGTAACGAAGGTGGATAGCGGCACCAAGGTGCAGCCTGCACGCCACACACCGAAGGCGCGCACGAGCCACGTGGCGCTGTTGGCGCCCCACAGGACAACCCGACTGCCGGGCCCAAAGCCGTGCCGCCGCAGTGCTGCTGCCCATTCCGCCGAACTGCGAGCCAACTCCGCAAAGGTTACGGATCCCGAACGATCTGCAGCCGCATCCAATGTCGGCCAGGCGTTCGCCCACGCATCCGGCAGCTCTGCGAGCGTCGCAGCCGCAACACGCGTACGTCGTCCGCGCATCGCTTAGCGAGGTTCTTCGTACGTCCCGCCGCGCTCTTGCTCTTGACGCAATCCTTCGTCGGGCTGGACGATGATTTCCACACGGCGGTTCATCGCTCGACCCTCGGGAGTTTCGTTGCTCGCGATCGGGCTGGATTCTCCACGCCCAAAGGTGGTGATCCGTGAAGGGGCCACGCCGGCCTGCACGAGTTCCTCGGCCACCGCCTCTGCGCGCCGGCGCGAGAGTTCCAGATTCGACTGCTCGCTTCCACGACTGTCGGTGTGGCCGATGACCTGAATCGTGGTGCGAGGGTAGCGATTCAGTACTGCGGCAAGTTGGCGTAGCTTGTCACGCGCACCGGGCTGCAAACTGGCGCTTCCCGAAGCGAACAAGACGTCGCTGGCCAAAGCGATGTCCAGACGGTCTTGCTGTCGACGCAAACGGTCTTGCTCGGCCAAAATCGCCTGCATTTCTTTCGCTTGTTGGTCGAGGTAGTTCCCAATGAGCCCCCCACCCAAGGCCCCTAACACAGCCCCGATAGCGGCACCCTGACCGGCACCTTTCCCACCGCCCACGATCGCCCCTACGGCGGCCCCGGTGGCAGCGCCCGCAGCCGCGCCAATTCCTGCACCTTTCACGGTTCGCGGAGCACCTTCGTAAGCCGCGCAACCGTTGATGAAAAACGCCGCCGCCACAAAGCCCACGACCATCTTTCGCGATGCAACACTCGATACACCCAAGGAGCACCTCCCAAAAGAAAGTTGCGCCGATTTAGGCATTCGCAGTCGATCACGGCAAGGGAGCAATGCACAAGACGCACCGGCGCATGCATAGTTGCTCGATCCCGCAGGTGCCCAAGGAGCCTCTCGGCGAAAGCCGGAAAATCGTTTTCGGGGGTGCTCTTACCGCTCGCCAAGGTCAGATCGGTTACCCTGGAGCTTCCGTCAGCCTCGCGATTTCTCCCTTCTCAGTCCTCCGACAACCTCCAGGATGTGGAGGCCGAGACGACGCAGGAGTCGCAGCACGGTCCAGAGAGTAGGTAGTGCGATCCAAATGTACTGCGGGCGCATATCCGGGGTATCCCGCCACGCCCGGCGAGATATTTCAGCTACAACCGCTTTGACAAAGGGCTCCAAGTGGCGGATATCCTGAATCCCGCGCGAACCGATCCAAGCTGAACGAGGTAGATTGCGCAGTCTATCCCAGAAGCGAAACGGTTGACTTAATAGTTCGGCGGGCGCCCAGCTGTGGAATCAAGTAGCCAAACAAAGGAGGTGATCAGCCATGCCTAAGTTCGTAATCGAGAGAGAGATTCCCGGTGCTGCGAAGCTATCGCCTCAGGAGCTGCAGGCCATCTCACAGCGGTCGTGCAGCGTCTTGAAGGGGATGGGCCCGCAGATCCAGTGGGTTCACAGCTACGTCACGGACGACAAGATCTACTGCGTATACATTGCTCCGAACGAAGAGGCGGTGCGCGAGCACGCGAAGCAAGGCGGGTTCCCCGCTAACAAGGTGTCACGAGTGCGGTCGGTGATCGATCCGACCACAGCCGAGTAGGACTGGGCCGGATTGAGCTGCTGAAGCGGCCAAAGCGCCGCTAACAACCCGTTGCACCGGCCGCCGCTGCGCGCTGCCACTGCTGCTGAGCGTTAGCCTGCTTGCATCCCACATTATCAAGAGCGACTCGGAGGAAAGCGTGCAGCGTGAGAACTTTTCCAGTGGAATGCCTTGGGAAGCGATCGTGGGGTACTCCCGTGCCGTCCGGGTCGGTAACCAAGTCTGGGTATTGGGCACAACGGCAACGCATGAAGCCGGAGAGATCGTCGGTGTCGGCGATGCCTATGCTGAGGCGATTCAGGCGCTGAAGAATTTGGAGTCAGCGCTAAGGAAGGCCGGCGCCAGCTTCAGGGACGTCGTGCGAACACGAATGTATGTAGTGAACATTGCGACCAACTGGGAGAAAGTCGGTCGAGCGCACGGAGAAGTGTTTAGAGAGGTGAAACCTACCACAGCAATGGTGGGAGCCAGTGCGCTGATACACCCAGCCATGCTAGTAGAGATCAAAGCGGATGCCGTCATCGTGGACGCAGACTAGCACGCGCATCCACCCGCCAGGCTTCGCCTCGCTGCGGTCGGCTCGCCTGCGGGTGATGCATTCGCCGTTATACAGCGCGAGGAGCTCCAAACAATGAATAACGAAAAGCGCTACGTTCCAGCACTTGGCTACGATGTACTCACAAGTCTGTACGACCCGGTTGTCGCGCTCACAACGCGGGAAAAAACATTCAAGGGGCGCCTCGTTGAGCAAGCCGATGTCCAAGACGGTCACTCGGTTCTCGACTTGGCTTGTGGAACAGGGACACTCGCTGTTTTGATCAAGCAGCGTGTCCCTGGAGCACGCGTCGTCGGAATAGATGGAGATCCCAAGATCCTCCTCCTGGCAAAGCAGAAAGCCCAAAAGAATGGCGTCAACATCGTGTTTGATCACGGAGTGTCGACGAGCCTGCCGTATGGAAGCGCTACATTCGACCGCGTTCTGTCCAGTCTCTTTCTCCACCATCTGTCCCATGAAGACAAGGTACGTACGGTACTGGAAGTATTCCGTGTTTTGAAGCCGGGCGGAGAATTTCACGTTGCGGACTGGGGTAAACCCCAGAATGCTCTGATGCGTGCGCTATTTGTCCTTGTCCGGTCCTTAGACGGGTTCGAGAACACGCGCGACAATGTGCAAGGTAAGCTGCCTGAGCTTTTCATGAGGGGCGGCTTTGGAGACGTCGAATTGAGGACCGAATTCGCCACCATGTTTGGGACAATGGCGCTCTACGCTATGAAGAAAGCGCGTGTCGTCTAGCGGAGAAGCGCCTTATAAGAACCGGTCGCAGCGAACGGTCTGCTGCGCGGCCCCCCACCAAACCGAACCGTTCGCCGTGAACAGAACCTCGATGAGGACGCTATTCCTTGTCCTTATCCCATCGCTAGTTGCTCCCGGTATTAGTCCGGCCGACTGCGTCCTTCCGGACATCGAACCCTTCCTGGAAAAGGAGTTCCGCGGTTCCCACTTCCCTGCTCCAAGCGCGTTGCGCATCGTGACGAGAGACGATCGCGGTCGCACAGTTCAGTGGCTCGGCGTGAAATGGTACGGCCCAACCGATGGCGCGTTGTTTGTCCTCGATTGCGAGGGAAAGACGCTCGCGATGACGCGCTTGGGCGGGGTGGATGAAATGCGACAGGGCCCGACACTGCCGGGCATCGGCACGACCGTCGAGGTTCGGTATCAACCCCTAATCGCAACTGGATACCGCTTGCAACTTGTTGAACTGGTTGCCTTCCACGACAACGACATCCTCCGTCTGTGGAGGCACACATCTGAAGAGGATGTTTTCGTGCTGTGGGATGGGGACGGAACGCAGGACCGATATTCGTGGACCTTCAGTCAAGACGGCAGATGGATTCAGGTCCGCGGGCGGCGGTCAGTCTACCCGAAACCTCCTCCTGGAGAGTACGAGTGGGGCACCCCTACCACGCATGACTTGCCGCTCAAAACGTATTGCTGGGTTCAATCGAAGGCGACATACCAACGATGCTCGGCAAGGAAAAGGAAGAGGTTCACTACAAGCAATGCCGAGCAGACGCGTGCAGCCGAGGCGACGACAGGTGCGCGCCACTCACGCTGAGGCGTTCGGCCTTCAAAGGGGCACCAGGAGAATGAACAGCTTCCCGCTGCAGTTCAGAAATGGGCACCTCTTCGTCGAGCTCGGCGGCGAGCTGTGGCTGCTCGACACTGGCGCACCCACCAGTTTTGGCGCTTCGTCTAGCGTCTCCATCGCTGGCGAACAGTTCAGCCTTGGCAGAAATTATCTGGGCCTCACTGTCGAGACCTTGTCCCAGTTTGTCGGCGTGCGATGTGTCGGCCTGCTCGGCGCAGACGTTCTTGGCTGCTTCGACCATATCTTCGACACTGCCAGCGGCAGACTGGTTGTTGCCACCGACGAGCTACGGCTGAGTGGCACCATCGTCACCCTGGAGCAGGTCATGGGAGTCCCCGTTGTCACCGCTCGAGTCGGCAGCAACGACTACCGAATGTTCTTCGACACCGGCGCGCAGATTTCCTACTTCGAGGACGACTTGCTCACGGAGTTTCCTGCTGCCGGTAGCGTCACGGACTTCTATCCTGGCATAGGGCAGTTCGAAACCGATACGCACTGGGTCACAATGTCCCTTAGCGGCGTCGTGTTCACACTGCGCTGCGGCACTTTGCCCAGCTTGCTCGGAATGACCTTGAAGATGACGGGAACGCAGGGCATCATTGGCAACGCCCTTCTTGCCAATCGCACTGTTGGGTACTTTCCTCGCCGCCGAGTGATGGTCCTATGAGTATCGCGGCAACGGCTAGCTACCAGTTGCAGCGGGAGGCGTTCCTCCTCGCCGGTGGGCTCGTGTCGGGCCCCGTCCCGGCGAGTTAATTCGTCACACCGGCAATCGCGGCCCGCGCACGGGCCTCGGTGCCAATATCGTCGCGGCGCCGGAAGACAGCCGGAGCGTGCTGCTCCACGTACCTGCGGGGGTGGCAACGCGCGACCGGTCTCAGGCGGCCGCGGAGCTTTCCTCTCCACGGGGCGGAAGAGAGAGCCGTTCCGGTCTTCGTGGAACCTCGGATGTGGAGGCCGAGACGACGCAGGAATCGCAGTACGACGCAGAGGGTACGGCCGACGTCCTTACATTCTGGACTGATACCAGGAGGTGGTGCTGACGCTCATCGGCTCAATTCACGGGCATTGAATTCGGGCGCCGGAGGGTGAGGTGCTATCAGCGACAAACGGTAGCTGGAGCGGGCTCGGTTTTGGATCGCCCGACAACACCTTGCCGCAGTCGGTGCACGTGACGTTGGTCCAGCTCGCACTGCGAGCTCGCATCGCCTGAATCCAGTCCACGATCGTCATCGACTCTCCGCCACTTTGATCCGTGTACACTTTGTTCAAAAACCACATGCCGTGGCGGGAGCCGGCTCCGATGTAGTAGCGGTAATTTGCCGGCGCGGCGGCATAGGTATTGATGGCTTGCTGCACCATCGCCGCGTTCCACGCGCAGCTCGCATTCCACCAGTTTGGCCACTGGAACACATTGTTGGGGTTGAGCATCACGTTATAGAAACCAGTCTGTCCCCCGGTACCACCGTCGAAAGCGGTCGTATACTGAGCCCAAGCAGTGTTCGGAAAGTAATTGGCAACCGCGGCCACGTAGCTCGCCATCCCGCCCCCTTGCATGGCGGCTATGACACCGGGGATTGCTGGAGGCACGTGGGCGATAAAGTTCCAGGTGGGAAACTCGTTCGCCAAGAAATCCGGTGTAATCACGCCATTCCCCGCGTCGCCCAAGACCGAAAAGACCGAGGCCGGCCATACGTCGTGATGCAGCGGCGCGTTGAACAGCGCCCCGTAAGCACCCGCGCTCGTGCCGGTGACGAAAATCTCGGTCGGGTTCACGAAGTGCTCTCGCGCCCATTTCTCGACCACGCGAGCATTGTGATAGCCGCGGTGCAACACGGTGACGGTTCCCCCAACCGTGTAGGTTCGATCCGCATCACCGAAATGGAGGTCGCCGGTGCAGTACGGCACGAACACCACGCTCCAATTGGCAAAGGGATTGAGGGGATGGGAAGGATTGCCGAAGCCGCCGTAACTGACATTGTTCGGATTGTCGCTGCCCGACAGGTCCACCGACGAGTCGAAGGTCTGCAGAAAGCCGCACGTCAGATAATTCCAACATGCTCCCCCGCCTTGATAGTAAATGAGCAGTTTGTTCTCGGAGCCACGCTTGGCAAAAAAGTGGAACGGCGTGTCGAAGGCACAGCGTGGCGTCAGGACTTGACCTAGATACGGAATCGGTCCCGAAGGCGACACAACCAAGAAGGATGAGTCCGGAACATTGGGCGACACCACGCACTGCTCGATCACTGCGTCCACCGCATCATCCAGAGTCGACTGCAAACTTGCGTCGCTCGCGGTGGTCGGGCAGTTCCCTGCCGTCGCTTTTGTCCACGCCGACGAGAACCTCTGACTCGCTTTGCTGCGGCGAGCCTGGCGGGCGGTTCCCTGCGGGTCCTTGGCAAGCTTCAGCAAATGCATTCCTTCCGCAGCCAAAAACGCGCTACACCGTGCTGCCGCTGCTCGCAACACGCTGCGACTGCAGCGTAGGTGCCCGGGGTCGGAAAGCGTGAGCCCGGTATTCATCTGGGTCATGGTTGTCGCGACCCTCGTGTCCACGATCGTTGCAGCGGTGTTTGCACTCGTCGTGGTATCGCTGCAGTCGGAACCTTGCACGAGCGCCTTTGCCTCCGCCGCGCTCCACTTGTTTGCCAGCCGTGTTCGAGCACGTCCGAGTGCCGTGTCGCGTTTGGTGGCGTCGTTGTGGCCCTCGAACGCCGCCCAAATCTGAAACACGTTGCGACAGTACTGCGCACTGGCCCGTAACTTGGTGCTGACGCAACGGTTGACGGGGTAAACCTTGGTGGCCGCGCCCACGGGGCTCACTGAAAGAGCAACCGCACACGCGAGCACCAGGGCTGTTTCAGCGAACCAGAACAGGAACATCCACCTGTGCTCTCTCTGTAATTCGACCATGCCCGATACCCCTCCCGTTGAGTTCTTCCGTATTTCAGGCGCTCCACCAGCGCAACGCCGGTTATCCGTGGTCGCGCAAGCGTTCCAACGCCACTTCCCGTGCCCAACGGTAGTCCGGCTTACCGGTTGGGCTGCGCACCACCTCGTTCACGAATACGATCGCTCGCGGCAGTTTGTACCGGGCGAGCTGACCCGCAGCGAACTCCCGCAGTTCTTCGGCGCTTGTCGTGAACCCCGGCCGCAACGAGACCACTGCGGTCACCTGTTGCCCCCAACGCTCGCTCGGCGTCCCGGTAACCACCACGTCGTAGACTGCTGGGTGGCTCTTGAGTACTTGCTCCACCTCCTCGGCGTACACTTTCTCGCCACCGGTGTTGATACACACCGAGTCGCGCCCGAGAACCACGATCGAACCGTCGTCTGCATACTGTGCACGGTCGCCGGGCACGGCGTAGCGAACGCCGTCGATGGTTACGTAGGTTCGCTCGGTTTTCTCGCGGTCGCCCAGGTACCCTAACGGAACGTAGCCTCGGCGTGCGATCCATCCGATCTCGCGTTCTCTAGGTTGCAGCACGCGTTGCCGTAGCTCGTCGAGCAATACCGTGTCCGGATCCATTTGAAACCGGGTACTCACATCCGACGGATTTGCCGAGGCCGCAGCGCCCTGGGCACCAGTTTCGGAGCTTCCAAATCCATCGACGACGGTGACGTGCGGGAGTCGTTGCAATAGTTGCGCTTTCACCGATGGCGACAAGAGCGCACCGCCGGAACCGATGACGCGTAGGCAGGAGAGGTCGTAGGTTTTCCGGGAAAGTTGTTCCAACAAGGGAATGGCAAATGCATCTCCAACAATCGACAGAGAGAAAACTTGTTCCCGCTCGACGGTTTGCCAGATATCGTCGGGATCCAGGTGCCGAACCTCGCGTGGCAGCACCACCGTGCCGCCTTGGTGTAAAATCATGAATGCCGTCCAGTGCCCTGCACCGTGCATGAACGGGGGAGCGGGCAGTATGCGCATGAACGCACCGTACGGCACGCGCTCGAGCAGTTCCTCTAACGACTGCACCGGAGCTCCGCCGGGCATTCTTCCGCCAAGCGCGGCAAAAAAAATATCCTCCTGCCGCCACAGCACCCCTTTTGGCTGCCCGGTCGTGCCCCCAGTGTACACGATGTACAAATCGTCCGGGTCCGGTGTGACGGGCAACGGCTCGTCGGGAGCGCTGGCGAGAGCGCTCTCGTAGTCCAGCGCCCCAGGCAGCAGTGCCTCGCCGGTACCATCGTCCACCTGCAGCAGCAGCCGGACATCGGGCAACTGCGGGAGAATGCGCGACAAGCGCGGGGCGAAGCTGGCATGGTACACAAGTGCCTTCGTGCGCGCGTCCTGCAAAAGGTACAGGAGTTCCTTCTCCACGTAGCGGTAGTTCACGTTGAACGGCGCAAGCCGTGCGCGGAACGCCGCTGCCATTGCCTCGAGGTACTCGGGACAATTGTAAAGATAGATCCCCAGGTGGTCTTGTCCGGACTCCCACGGTGCCAATTCTGAGCGCGGCCGGTGACACCCGAGACCCGCCCGATGCAGCACCCAAGCAAGCTGGCGAGAACGCCGCGCGAAGTCGGCCCATGACAAACGGCGCGTTGGCGCAACGATCGCCTCGCGGTCCGGAACCAACCGAGCGATCCCGTCGTGGATTGCGGGCAGGGTAAACGCCATCTGAACTCCCTCTTACCTATTCGTGGCCACAACCAATGGTAGGATGCAAGTACGCAGCGTGACGACTCAACCGAGCAGTGGGCCTTGCGGGCCAGCTTCTGCCCGCAACTTGTATTTTTCCACCCGCTGCGTGGGGGTTTTGGGAAGGGACTCGCGAAACTCCCAGTACCGGGGCACCTGAAACTTCGCCAAACGCGCAGCCGCAAAAGCGCGCAGCTCCTCTTCGGTCACGTGCCCTCGCGGGACCACGAACGCCTTGATTTCCTGGCCGAGGACCGGATCGGGGACACCGATCACCGCCACCTCAGCCACGTTGGGGTGTTCGCGGAGAACCTTTTCCACGAACAGGGACGACACGTTTTCTCCACCACGCCGGATCACGTCGCGCTTGCGGTCGACAAAGTACAACCACCCATCTTCGTCCACGAACCCGAGGTCGCCGGTAAAAAACCAACCTTCGCGCACAGCGAAGCGGGTTTGTTCCGGATCGCGAAAATACTCCGCCAGGCAGTGAGGAGAGCGCACTGCAATTTCGCCCACTTGCCTCGGGGGTAGGTCGCGCCCTGCGTCGTCGACGATCCGAATCGAAACCCCTGGTACAGGCGGCCCGCAAGAACCAGGCCGCGGTTCTTGACCCACCGGCTCGATGGTGACCACACCGGCATCCGTCGACCCGAAACACTCCGCGACGTGATGCACACCAAAGCGGCTGCGAATTTGCTCTCGCAACGGAGCACTGCCCAAGCCCAAAATCACCCGCAGGGAGCTGGTTCTTTCGAGCTCGTTTGGCGGCTGAGCCAACAAGATGGCCAGGATGGTTCCGAGCGTGTAGAGCACGGTTGCCCCCACTTCGTGCACCAGCGGCCAAAATTGCGACGCAGAGAACGCACGAGGAAAGGCAACCGTGCCGCCAGCTTGGAGTGCGGTCACCACAGCGCCCCACGCATTGCCGTGGAACAGTGGAGTGACCGCCAAGATGACGTCGTGCTCGGTGATCTGCAACGTTTCGATAAAGTGCTTCCCTGCGGCTCCCGTGCTTCGATGGTGGAACAAAACTCCTTTCGGGTTCCCGGTTGTTCCAGAAGTGTAGAGAAGCGTCGAGGGGTCGTCGGGAGACAACGGAACCTCCACCGGTGTCTCCGGAGCACGGTGGATCTCAGGCCACAAATCGATCGTGTCCGGACCCCCACCAAAACTGAGCCACTGTGGAGGTTGCTCGAGTTGCAAGGCGGCGCGGTCGATTCCTTGCACCGTTTCTGGGAGGGTCACGACGAAGCGTGGAGTGGCGTGGTTCAGGACATACGAAAGTTCGCGACTCCCGAGTGCTGGATTGACCGGATGGAGCACTGCCCCCACTTTCAAAACTCCAAAGGCAGCGAGCAGATACTCCACAGAGTTGGTCATCGCCAGGGTCACTCGGTCTCCCTTGCAAGCCCCGAGGGCGCGCAGCGCGTGCGCGACGCGATTCGTGGCGGCGTCGAACTCCGCGTACGTGAGACGCTGGCCTTCGTGACACACGAACACACGCGACCCGCGCTCCCGTGCCTGACGCGCAAGTACCTCGGTGATGAGTTCCACAGACGCCTCCCTGAGTCTCAAGCAAGCACGCCAAAGTCGACCACGAGGGCTGCCCCATTGATCATTCGCGCTTCCTCGCTCGCAAGAAAGGCGATTGCGGCCGCCACGTCTCCGGGCTTTCCCCATTTCCCGGGGATCGGTGGCATGGCGTACGCAAGCAAGTGCGTCTCCATGGTACTGTCCGGAACGAAATGCTTTACCAGCGGAGTTTTCACGCCGCCGGGGCAGACACAGTTTGCCCGCAAACCTCGAGTTGCAAATTCCAAGGCCAATGCGCGCGTGAAGTTCAGCAAGCCGGCTTTGGAGGCGCAGTAAGCGGTGTTGTACGCTTGCCCGCGCAAGCCTGCGATCGACGAAACGTTCACGATGTTCGCGCCGGGCCGACGCAAAAGGTGCGGCAGGGATGCTTGCGTCACGAAGAACGGACCAAACAAGTTGACGCGGAGCGTGCGCTCCCACTCCTGCGTGCTCAATTCCTCGAAGCGGACGGCGCGCCCGATTCCGGCCGCATTGATCACGATGTCGATGCCCCCCAGGGTAGCGGCCGCGCGATCGACTGCTTCTCGAACGGAGGTCTCGTTCGTGACGTCCGCCTCGAGGGCGAGCACCTGCGCGCCGCTCGTGGCGATGCTCTCGACGGTTTCCGCGAGGCGATCGGCCACCACGTCCATCGCAGCAACGGCCGCGCCTTCGCTGGCAAGTCGTTCGGCCGTCGCTCGGCCAATGCCCGACCCGGCCCCGGTTACCAGCGCAACTTTCCCAGCAAAACGGTTCATGGCGTGAGCCTTTCGCTACCTGCCGTCGATTGCCAAACCGCTGCCACTTCGTCCACACTGGCAATGCGCGCAAGCCAGCGCAGCGTATACCGGAAAACGTCTTCTACGTACTCGGCCGGCACACCAGCGACGGCACGTTTGGGAACCACCACGTAGTAGCCCGCGTTCACGGCTTCGATCACCAATCCGAGAATCCCCACGTTCACCGACACGCCGGTGGCCACCACGGTTTGGACTCCAAGGTTGCGCAAAAGCGCATCGAGTTCCGTCCCATGAAACGGGGAGACGCCGTGCATGCGATCGACGACGAAGTCCTGCGGTTGGGGTGTGAGCGCTTCCACCATCGCGTGGCGGGAACTTCCCGGAGTCATCGGCGCCGCCTCCTGTCCCGCCGCAAGCAACGGACAGTTGACTCCGGAACCTCGCCGGTCGGCACGTCGCGACGCAGTGAGAAACACCACCGGGACGTTGGCCTTGCGTGCTGCCTCTGCCAGGGAGCGGATGGACTCGATCGTGCCTTGTTGGGCGACCACGTCGGCGAGCGCACGGAAGCGACCCTGCTCCGGTTCCAACACTCCGCGCTGGCACTCCATCACGAGGAGCGCCGACCGAGCAGGTTGCAACAACGTGGCTAGGTCGGGCAGCACTTCGAGCCGCGCTCCTTAGTTCAAGTTGTAGAGGCGAGCAGGGTTGCGGGACAAAATTTTCTCCTTGGCTGATCGCGACAAGTCGTTGCGCTCGGCAATGATTTTCACCGTGTCGGGGAAACGGCAGTCCCAGTGGCAGTAATCGGATGCGTACACAATCACGTCCTCACCAAGCGCGTTCACCACAGCGGGGATGGTGGACTCGTCCGGATCGCAGCCGATGAAGCAGCGCCCGGACAGGAAGTATTCGCTCGGCTTACGATCGATCAGCGGCGCCTGTTCCGGCGTCAGTTCCCAGTGTTCGTCCAAGCGCTCGAGCCAGAATGGCAACCAACCCACGTTGGCTTCCAGAAATGCCACCCGCAAGTTCGGGAACTTGTGAAGAATTCCACCCACCGTAAAGTTCATCACCGCAAGCATCTGCCCGACGGGGTGGGTAAACGCGTGTGTTTCGAGGCGAGTCTTGAAGCGGTCGATTCCAATTGGCACCTGGTCCAGCGCTTGCCCGCCACCATGCACGCACACGGCCACCCCCAAACGCTCCGCCTCCGCCCAGATTGGATAAAAGCTGGGATCGTCGAGATTCTTCTCGCGGATGTGCTGGGGGGTCACCATGCCCACCATGCCGTGCTGGGTGACGCAACGCCGGAGTTCTTCAGCGGCTGCTTGCGGGTCGATCATCGGGAGCTTGGCCACCGACATCAGCCGTTCCGGGTTGTATTTCAGAAACTCCGCTCTTGCGTCGTTCAAGGTTCGGCATACGGCAATCGCAAACTCACGGTCCAGACCCGCCCATTCTTCCCCAGCCCCGCCGGGGAACATGACGGTCCGATCGATCCCTTCGAGATCCATGTCTTCCAAACGCGCTTTAGGGTCGGTCATGCCGGGCCGTTCCAAGCTATCGATCTTGGCTGTGCCTTTCGTGCTCCGCACTCCGACGCCCGGCAAATTGGCAAAGTGCTTGCGGAGCCGCTCGCGGCGCTCTTCCCATTTGTCGCGAAACTGACTCGGCAGGCGCTCCCACCAATTCGGCAAGTCACCGCCATGACCATCCGCGTCGATCACGTAATATCCGTAACGGCCCATCTCCTGTTCCTCCTTTCGCTCGAGCCTGCGTTTACGCGTCGAAGGAAAACACCCCTCGCGCCAATGCGCCGGACCTCAAGTCTTCCAACGCCTGGGGGAATTCGTCGAGTCGGTAGTGTCGTGTCACGAGTTCGTCGATTTTCAACCGGCCGCTCAAGTACAGGTTCGCAAGCAGGGGAAAGTCCACCCGCGGCCGTGCAGCGCCGTAACGACAGCCTAAAATTGCCTTGTTTTGGTAGAGCTGGTGCACCACGAAGGAAAATTCGCTCCCCACGGGAGGTACACCGACGATGGTCAGCGTTCCGCCGGGAGCCAAGCTATCCAACGCTTGCCGGATGACAGGAAGAGCACCGACCGCTTCGAATGCGTAATCCACGCCACCACAAAGCTTGCGGATCGCGTCGACGGGATCCTCCTTGCTGGCATCCACCAAGTGGGTAGCGCCAAATGCACGAGCCCACTCGAGCTTCTGCGGCACGATGTCGACAGCGACGATCATGCTCGCGCCTGCAAGCACTCCCCCTTGAATGCAATTGAGGCCAATCCCTCCAGCGCCGAACACAGCCATCGTCGCGCCGGTCTCGACCCGCGCCCGATTGACGACGGCCCCGTAGCCGGTCACGATTCCGCAGCCGATCAGACACGCACGGTCGAATGGCACCCGTGCGTCGATCGGGATGGCTCCTTCTTCGCGGATCACCGTAGCCTCAGCGAATACCGACGCATGAGCGAACTGATATGCGCTCGTTCCATCGACGAGGAACGGTTTGCAATCCTTCGGGCTCGGGGCATTGCGACACTGCGTGGGCCGACCCGATTCGCAAGCGGAACAGCGGCCGCAATGGGCCAGTGTCGAAACGATTACGTGATCCCCTTCGCGAACCGATCGCACTCCGACACCGATTGCCTCCACGACGCCGGCTCCCTCGTGGCCGAGCACCACGGGAGTCGGGTAGGGGATGGTCCCGTCGATGACGCTCAAGTCCGAGTGGCAGAGACCGGCAGCACGAATGCGCACCCGCACTTCTCCCGGACCTGGATCGCGCAAAGTCACTTCGCGTATTTGCACGCTTTCCCCCGGCTTGTTCAAAACTGCTGCCTGTACCTGCATCGTTCTCCCTTACCTACATGAGCCAGCCCACGTACTTGAGTTCCGAGTATGCGTGCAGGGCGTACCTCCCGCCGTCCCTGCCGATGCCGCTTTGTTTGAAGCCACCGAACGGGGCGTCGGGGTTCGGTGGCGCACCGTTGATTTGCACCGTACCCGTGCGTACCCCCCGCGCCACACGCATGGCCCGCACCAGGTCACGCGTCCACACATACCCGTACAGCCCGTACGGGGAATCGTTCGCAAGTTCAATCGCTTCGGCCTCGTCGGCAAAGGGCATCGCCACAAGGACCGGCCCGAAAATTTCCTCGCGTGCAATGGCCATGCGGTTGTCGACATCCGCAAACAACGTGGGCTCGACGTAAAAACCACGAGGCAACCCCGCTGGGCGCTTTCCGCCGCACACGAGTCGTGCTCCTTCTTTGCGACCGGTTTCGATCCACTTCTCGACACGTTCGCGCTGGGCTGCCGAAATCAGGGGGCCGACAACTGTGTCAGGGTCGCGTGGGTCTCCGATCTTCAATCGCTGTCCTGCCTCGGCCAACCGTGCAACGAAGGATTCGTAAATGTCTTTCTCCACCAGCACGCGGGTGCCGGCAATGCAAATTTGCCCCGCGTGGAAGGTCCAAGTTTGCATCGCACCCGCCAGGGCCGCGTCCGGGTCCGCGTCGGCAAACACAATGCAAGCCGACTTTCCCCCAAGTTCCAGCAACACGCGCTTCATCTGGGGGCCCGCTTGTCCCTGGATGGCACGGCCCACGGCCGTGCTGCCCGTGAAAGAAATCATGTCTACCTCGGGGGCAGCGCACAGAACCTCTCCCACATCGGCTCCTGGGCCGCACACAAAATTGACGACCCCCGGCGGGAGCTCCTTCGCAATCACGCGGCACATTTCCGCGACGGCTAACGGGTTGACCGGTGCCGGTTTGACAACAACCGTATTGCCGCAGGCGAGCGCCGGGCCAATTTTCCCGGCGCAGTTGGTCATCGGGAAATTGAACGGTGTAATTGCAGCCACCACCCCCACCGGCTCGCGTACAGCCACACCTGCCGCCAAGCGCTCCCCTTGCCGCACCGAGACGGTGCGCGGTGCAAACGGCACTTCGGGGGGCTCCGCTGCAAGCTCTGCGTAGCGCTCGAGCCGTGTGACCGCCGCTCCGATTTGTTGCGCGACCGCCACCGGACGAACCGCTCCGGTCTCTGCAATCACCAGGTCCACCAAATCCGCGCTACGAGCGCGAAGGGCTGCCGCAGCTGCTTTCAGAAGCGCGCTGCGTTCGCCGGGGGACAAGCGCGGCCAAGGGCCGCGATCGAACGCTTCGCGAGCGGCACGCGCGGCAGCCTGCACCTGGTCGAGGCTTGCATGTGGTGCCTCGCCAATCGGCTCCTCGGTGGCGGGATCGATGACCGGATACGTCCCGCGGCCTGCGGGGATCCACTGGCCACCCACCAAAACCGAGTCGACTCGCATCAGCGTTCTCCGGGTCGATGTCTCCTGGCCGACGCTTCGAACCTAAGCCGCCTGCGCTTTGAGTTGCGCTTCTCGCTGGCGGACTGTGCTGTGCACGGGATCCTTATCGAAATGGGGCAACACGTATTTGCCGAACGTCTCGATCGAACGAAGCACGTGTTTTTGGTCCATCGTCAGCGTCAGTGGAGCGTAAATGAGCTGGTCGACACCCAGTTCTTCGTACATGCGGATCACCGGAATGATTTCTTCGGGCGCACCAATTTGCCGTCCCCCGGCTTCCAATCCAGCCTTCAGTGCTTCCGGTGTGGTCGGGGGTAGGGGGCCGATCGGACCCTCCTTCGGCAAGCCTTTGGGGCGCGGAATGGAGTCCAGCCATTGGAAGAAGTACTCGGTAAATCGCTCCACTTTCGCGTTGGCGTAGAGATACCGCGCTTCGTCCCCGTCGGGCAGGCAAAACATGTTCGTCGTAACGGCAATGTTGTTGTTGATGTAGCCTCCGATCGGGTTCTTACATCGCTGAATGGCTTCTTTGTAAGCGCGCACGAGGGGAGCGATCTCTGCAGGTGTGCCAAACGTAAAACACAAAGCCCCGAGCCCAAGCTCGCCTGCCTCTGTGAACGTGTGCGGGCTCGAGCACGCCAGCCACAAGGGCGGGTGCGGCTTGGTGTACGGTTTGGGCAAAATTGTGCGTGGAGGCACCCGGAAGTATTTCCCTTCGTATTCGTAAACACCGTCCTGCCACATACGCGGGAGTTGCTCCAACGATTCCCGCCACATGGGCTTCGTTTCAGCGGCCGAGGGAATGCAAAAGCCTGCCCACTCTGCCGTGGACGAGCCCCGACCCGTTCCGAATTCCACGCGCCCCTCCGAAAGGTGGTCCATCGTGGCGATGCGTTCGGCAACCCGCACAGGGTGATTCACTGGCGGAGTGATGTTGGTGATGGCGGTACCGATGTGAATCCGCTTGGTCCGGGCAGCCACCCAGCTCAAGAACACCTCGGGCGCAGGCTGATGCGAATAATACTGCAGGAAGTGGTGCTCGGGGGCCCAGTCGTATTTAAAGCCCGCAGCTTCCACGGCTTCCGCCACCTCCAACTCACGCATAAAGCGGGTATGCTCGTCGTCCCACGGCGGCACATGCATCTGCGAAAAGATTCCGAACTCCATCGCTCGACCCTCCTCAGCGGTTCGCGAACCGTGATTTCGTGCTTCCGAATTAACATTCGTAAACATGAATTGTCAATCGGGGTTTTTGGTGGTACCAACAGGCCGCAATGAAAAAGGCCAAGCGAACTCCTCGGGATCGGGTGCGGGAAGCACGGTATGCTGTGTACCGGCAGCACATCATGGAGGCAGCGGAGGAGGTGTTTTCCGAGCGCGGATTTTCGGACGCCTCGATGCAAGAAATCGGGCGACGGGCCGGTGTTTCCATGGGTACGATTTATTCCGTCTTCCGGAGCAAGGAAGAAGTTCTCCAGGCCATCCTCGAGCAACGCGGCGGCGAGATTCTAGAACTTGTCCGCAACGTGGCATCGAAACAGGGGCCGGCGACCGAAGCACTGCTCGAGTTGCTCCGCGAGTACGTGAAATTTTTCTCGATGCATCCAGCCTTTTTGCGAATGCACTTGCGGCTGGGAGCCCCGTGGATCCATAGCCCGGAGGATCAGGCGGGCCGTCGCGCTGCCACCTGGGAAGAGATCCAACGCTTGCAAGCAAGCATCCTCAAGCGGGCGATGGAGGAGGGGGAAGTCGTCGAAGCCGACCCGATGTTGCTTGCTCGGTTATTGAGCGCCGTCAACCAAACGCTCTTGGCGCACTGGGTGAGCGACGGCATGACGAGGCCCACCGACGCGCTACTTACAGAGGTGGAGCACTGGGTTCGCCGGCTCTTGTGGAAGTCCCGCGCGGAAGCCACGCCGGGCGCTCAGCGCCTCACAGCACGGCCAACGGGTTCAACGGGGTCCCCAGCCCCCCGCGAACTTTGAGTGCCGGTGCGCTAAGCAAAAACGTCCACTGACCTGTCGCTGCACACGTCTCGGCAAGTTCTTCCAAGTAAAACATCTCGCCAAGCGTGAGCCCCATGTCGCGGATGCACACGAGATGGAGCGGCAAGGGGACCGTTGGGTCTTCGAACGGGATCACCTCGACTGCGCTTGTGTCGGTCGCAACGGCGGAAACTTCTCTAGCATGCAGCCACGACGCGCATGCGAGGCCAAGGCCGGGCATCTGCCGCATGTACCCTTCACGATTTTGTTCGCGGGTGAACACGGTGATGTGGCCGGTTCGCACCAACAACGCGTCACCGGATTCCACTCGCACGCCTTGCATCTGTTCGGCCGCCTCCAAGTGTGCCGGCTGGATCACGAATCCTGGAGGCAAGCGGTCGGCACGCTCGAGGCGCGCGATATCCAACAACACCCCCCGGGTGAGAATTCCCGCGCCGATGGCATCAACACCGTTTTTCGCCGCCCCAGCCGCAGTGACGCTGCTCGCGGGAACACCGTTGTACAGTTGGCCATCGTAGTAAACATGGGCGAGGCTATCCCATTGTGTGGCAGCTTGGAGGGGGAGCAGCAGCGCGTCGTCATTGTAGTGGAACCCGTCTGGCTGACCGTAACTCGCGTGGAGCGCGGTGACGAAGTGCAACGGATTGACACGACCTGCTTGGCCGATTTGGGGACCGTCTGGACCCAATGGCAGTCCCAAGCTCAGCACCTTGCCCGTGTGCACCGAAGCAGTCGCGCGGCGCACAACTTCCGGAGTGATAAAATTCAAGGTTCCACGTTGGTCCTCGGCGCCCCACCGTCCCCAGTTCGAAAGGGCGCGACCAAGACGCCGTACCTGATCCATCTGGCTCCACCGATGGTCGTGGCGGCTTCCAGGACCCGGAAGGAAACGCAGGACCTCTATTCCACTAGAGAAAGCGCTTGCCGAGGACAGCGGCGAATCGCCAGCTCCACCTTGGCGCGTAGCTCTTCCGGGGGATCCGGGTTCACGAGGCGTGCGCGGTCATCCTCGCCCACCACGAACACCTCCGGGGCGACTTTCATGCACACGGCGTTTCCTTCGCACAAATCGTAATCGATGCGGATTTTCATTTTGCGACTCCTGTGGGGCCTCCAGGTTGCAACGAATCCCCCATCTGGTCAACCACGTGGCGTTACGCCCCCGCCACTGCACGCCGCCGCTCGGGCGTAAATCGAACGGGCATCGATTTAATCCCCGAGATGAAATTCGAACGCAGCCGGCGCGGCTGACCTGCGAGTTCGATATCCGGGAGGCGACGCAAGATTTCCTCGAACATGATCCGGATCTCCAGGCGAGCCAGGTTGGAACCGAGGCAATAATGCTCACCAATCCCGAAGGCCAAATGTTCGTTCGGGGAACGGGTGATATCGAATTGATCCGCGCGCTCGAACACCTCCTCGTCACGATTCGCGGAAATGTAAAACATCACCACTTTGTCGCCTTCGCGGATTTTCTGTCCACGGAGTTCGGTGTCTTGCGTCGCCGTGCGGCGGAAGCAGATGACGGGAGAGATCCACCGAAGCATTTCCTCCACTGCCGTGGGCAACAGCTCGGGGTGGGAGAGCAGTTTTTCTTTTTGATCCGGATGTTCGAACAGTGCCAACATACCGCCGGAAATCAGATTCCGGGTCGTTTCGTTCCCGGCCACCGCGAGCAGCAAGAAGAAGAAATTGAATTCCATCTCGGTCAGCCGCTCGCCATCCACCTCCGCGTTCAAAAGCTGGGAGACCAAATCATTGTGCGGCTCCCGCCGGCGCCGCTCCGCCAACTCCTGCGCGTACGCCCACATCTCGGCGGCTGCTTGTTTGCCGTCTTCCATGGAGGTTTGGAATTCCGGGTCGTCAAAACCAATCAGTCGGTTGCTCAGGTCGAAGATGAGTCGCCGATCCTCCACCGGAACTCCCATCAGTTCGGCAATCACCAGCAGCGGCAGCTCCGCCGCAACCTCCGTGACGAAGTCGCACTCTCCCTTTGGTGCCACTCGGTCGATGATTTGGCTCGCCAGTTCGCGAATGTGAGGCTCGAGTCGGGCCACTTGGCGCGGCGTGAATCCTTGGCTCACCAGTCGCCGATACTTTGTATGCTGGGGTGGATCCATGTTCACGAGCATCAAGCGCGTTTGATCCAACTCTGGCTGAGGCAAGTCGAAAATGTTCGTTCCCCCACGCCACGACGAAAAGATCTTTGGTTGTTTGGAAACGTGCACGACATCGGCGTGTTTGGTGATCGCCCAAAAGCCCGGGCCTCCTTTGGGCTCCTTGTGCCAGAACACAGGAGCTTCACGCCGCAACACAGCGAACATCTCATGGGGTACACGCTGCTCCCAAACGTCCAAATTGCAAAGATCGACGTCCTCGAGTCTCATGCTCTTTCCCTCCCTCACGTGGTCTTTCTCGGCCGTGCTGCACGAACCGTGCGCAGCACAGGAACGGCACCTACCTCGCGTATACCAAGCAGTTGCCCGACCGCGCCTTTCAGAAACCGCCGTTGCCGCTCGACTGCTGCTGGCCCGAGCCAGTCCGAATCCGTCACCAACGAAAGCAGCTGGGCGTTCGCAAAATACGCAAAGATCAGGTGATAAATACCCACCGCTAAGTGCGGCAGGTCTTCCCGCCGCCACGGTGCCCCGCTGACCGCCAGCACGCCGAGCCCTTGCTGGAAGAGCGGCCGCAACAACCGCATGACCGCGCCGCGGAAGTACCGAATCTCGTCGATCCCGGCGCGCTGAATCAACCGAGGCAAGTGCGGGTGCTCCACCAGGAAATCCACCACCCGGTCGATCGTCTCCTCGACCACTTCTCGCTGGCTTCCCCCGCCATTCGTGCTGCCGGCTCCTGCCGCGACCAACGAGACGATTGCCTCCACCCCACGAGCGAGCACCGCCTCGTACAGCGCGCGTTTGTTCCGAAAGTAATGATAGAGGCTCGCCTGGTTCTTCAGCCCGACCTCGGCTGCAATCTCGCGAACCGATACGCCGGAGAAGCCTCGCTCCGCAAAACACCGCTCAGCTACGTCGAGGATGACGTCTCGCGTGGTCTTCCCGTTCTCGTTTTTTCCGCCCGCAGCGTTCGCCACGACCCAGTTTCCTAGCCCAACAAACGTTTGTTTGTCAAATGGGATTTGCACGAGAATCGAACCCGGTGGACCACCGAGCGCCCGCCGCCCTGGCGCGGCTCCGGGCGAGCGCGCAACGACAGTCGCGCAGCCCATCTTGTTGGGCGGGGATCTCTCTGGTGCTGCATCGGCAGGCGAGGCTCCCGAGGCGCGAAGCGGAGGCTACAAAGCGGCGTCGTTCCACGACACGGACGGCTGCCTGCGAAAGCCGCGCCGCGAGCTGTCACGTTGCGGAAGGCTTCGTGTCCGCGGGCGCCGGAAGCAGAGACCCTGATTCACCGGAGTTTGTGCTGGTCCGGCGCCTGCAGGGCCACCACCAAAGTCCGCACCACAAGGGTGGGGCGCAGGCCGCACATGAGGTCGCCCGAAGCAACCTCAGCCTTCGAGTCCGAGCTGGTCGATCGCGTACTTGCGTGCCCAGTAATAATCCGGCTTGCCGCTCGGGCTCCGCACAATTTGTTCCGCGAGCACCAGGGAGCGCGGAACCTTGTAACCCGCCAAGTGGCGTGCGCAGTGGGCTCGCAGTTCTTCCAAGTTCGGCGGCGCGCAGCCCGGCGCCGGAACAATCACCGCAGCGACCCGCTGGCCCCAACGCGGATCGGGCACGCCAACCACGAGGGCGTCATACACTGCAGGGTGGCTCTTGACCACCCGTTCCACCTCTTCGGCATAGACTTTTTCGCCGCCGGTGTTGATGCAAAAAGACTCGCGGCCAAGAAACAACACTCGCCCATCTTCCGAAAAGCAGCCACGATCTCCGCCAACGCAGTAACGGACCCCATCGATCACCAGAAATGTCGCTGCGGTTTTTTCTGGGTCGCCTAGGTAGCCAAGGGGCAGTGGCCCTTTGGTCGCCACCCAACCGACGTCTCCGTCCGGTCCGGGTCTTGCGGTTTTCGGATCCAGTACGGCGGTGCGATCGGCGTTCAGAAGCACCGTCGTGTCTCGCAACTGGTAGCCAGGGATCCCGCGGTAATTGGTACGCGTATCGAAACTCATCGCCTGCATTCCCGCCTCGCTCGCACCAATGTTTTCGATGACGAAGATGCCCTCAGGCAGGTACTGGAGCAGTTCCTCGCGAACGGTAGGCGAAAGGACCGCAGCAGTACTCACGAGCACGCGGATCGACGAAGTGTCGTACTTGCGCTGCTTGATCGCGTCGAGCAGTGGTAGCGCAAAGGCGTCGCCAATGAGCATGAGCTGATCTGCACGGTGCCGCTCGACTGCCTGCCACACCGCGTGAGGGTCGAAGTGTCGCACCTCGTCGGGAAGGATCACCGTGCCCCCTCGATGGAAGGCGTTGAAGCACGACCAGTGTCCTGCACCGTGCATGAAGGGAGCAGCCACCACGGGTCGGCCACCGAGTCCGCTCCGTGCCAGCTCGAGCAATTGTTCGTCCGTTTCGATCCGAGGAAATCCTGGCAGCGCTCCTCCGAGGCCAGCGTAAAACACGTCCTCGTGGCGCCACACCACGCCCTTTGGCAGGCCCGTCGTACCACCCGTGTAGAGGATGTACAAATCGTCTGGAGAATAGGGGAGGGGAGGCAAGTTCGGGCTGTGGTCCGCAAGCAAGCTCTCGTACTCGACCGCCCCCGGAAGGAGCGGTTCTCCGGAACCATCGTCCACTTGAATCCAAACGCGCAAGTCCGGCAGGCGGTGGCGAATCTGTGCCAGCCGGGGAGCGAAGCAGCCATGATAGACGATCGCCTTGGCGCGGCTGTTTTCGAGTACATAGAGAAGCTCGTCCTCGACGTAGCGGTAGTTGACGTTGATCGGAACCGCACGGGCAAAGTACGCACCATAGGCAGCCTCGAGGTACTCGTTGCCATTGTACAAGTACAAAGCCACATGGTCCTGCCCTGACTCCCAAGGTTGCAACCCGCTGCGTTCGCGGCGGCACCCCAAACCCAGGTGCAGGAGCGCGTTTCCAAATCGCTTACTTCGCTCTGCGAGCTGTGCGTACGTCCACCGCCGGTCGCGCCAGATCAACGCCTCGCGATCGGGAATCTCGCGGGCAATGAGGTCCAGGAACCGGGCCAAGTGGGCCAGCATGGCTATCGCCCTTTGAACACAGGTTTGCGTTTCTCGTTAAACGCTTTCGTGCCCTCGCGGCAGTCTTCCGACATCGATACGGGAATCCCCAATTCGAGTTCCCGCTCCAAAGCGCGTTCGCTCGGAAGATCCAGGCCGTCCAGAACCGAACGCTTGACCGCTTGGACCGCCAGAGGGCCATTGTCGCGGATAATCTCGGCGTACCGCCTTGCTTCCGCCATCACCTGATCGCCCGGCACAACTTTGTTGATGAGCCCCATCCGGAGTGCGTCTGCAGCCGAGAACTGTTCTCCGGTCAAGAGAATTTCCATCGCAAAACACAGAGGAATTTGGCGCGGCAATCGCACGGTGGAGCCACCCATTGGGAACAAGCTCCATTTCACTTCTGCGAGGCCGAAACGAGCATCGTCGCTGGCAACACGGATGTCCGTTGTGGTGAGCAGTTCGGTTCCGCCGGCCACGCAAAACCCGCGCACCGCTGCAATCAGGGGTTTGTGGACCCGATAATTGCGCAGCAACCCTTTGTAGATAATGCTGACGTCATTCTTGATGCGCTCGTCAAATTCTGTCTCCGGTGGTCGCAGGCCCTGCATCATGCGTACGAGTTTGTTCAAGTCCGCACCAGCACAAAACGCCTTGTCCCCCGCACCGGTCAGGATTGCAACGCGGATTTCCGGGTCGTTGTTGATCGTTTCCCACGCGTCCGCCAGCCGACAGAGCATCTCTGGGTTGATTGCATTTCGCACTTCCGGACGGTTCATCGTCACGACGGCGATGCCATCTTGTTTTTCAAACAGGACCGCTGGTGCACTCGCTGCCATCTTCTGCTCCTCCACGAACAAACTCCCGCGCTTCCGCACGCCTCAAAGCTCGCTGCTGACTACCCACATCGCGAAGTACTGTGCCCCGCCCCCATACGCATGCCCGAGCGCCGTTTTCGCGCCATCCACCTGATGCGCACCCGCACGCCCCATTACTTGCAGCGCTGCCTCTGCCAGGCGCAGCATTCCCGATGCCCCGATCGGATTGGTGCACAGCACCCCGCCTGACGGATCGATGGGCAGCTTCCCCCCGAACCGGGTATCTCCGCGGTCGATTGCCTTCCAACCCTCGCCCTCGGCACAAAAACCGAGATTTTCGAGCCACATCGCCTGGAACCAAGAAAACGGCACATACAGCTCTGCGGTGTCGATTTCCTTCCATGGATCGGAAATGCCAGCCATCTCGTAAACCTTCCGCGCACACATTTGCCCAGCGCGGGGGCTCACTTGGTCGCGGTTGGGTACCCACATGGCTTCCGCAAAGGTTGCAGCTCCTTTGATCCACGCTGGCTTGCGCGGTCCCTTCCGCGCCAACTCCTCGTTTGCGAGGATCATCGCTACCGCGCCATCGGAAGCCGGACAGGTTTCTCCAAACCGAATTGGATCCCAAAGCATGGGGGTCTCCAGCACTTGTTCAATCGTGACTGGCTCTCGCAGGTGCGCATACTCGTTGCGGGCCCCGTTTTCCCGTGCGTACACCATCGTAAGAGGCCCGATGTGCAACGGCGCCTTGCTCCGGGCAATGTATTCTCTGCAATACGGGGCGAAGTAACCGCCCGCGCCGGCCACGAGAGGCGCCGTAAACGGAAGATTGGGCGAGAGCGCCCACATGGTGTTTCCTTCGGACTGCTTCTCGAAGGCCACGGTGAGCACTCTGTTGAACATCCCCGACGCTACATGCGTCGCCGCCGTGATCGCAGTGGAAGCCCCGACCGAACCCGCTGTGTGAACCCGTAGCATTGGTTTCAGGTGAGCCCCTACCGCGCCGACAAGGAATTGTTCTGGCTGGGCCACGCCTTCGAGCATGTCCGGCGCCTTCCCCAAGATCACAGCATCGATGTCTCGGTGTTCGAGGCCGGCATCGAGGAGTGCGCGATCCACGGCCTCGCGTACCAGGCCCGCGATGCTCACGTCGGAACGGCGCGAGGCGTGATGGGTTTGGCCCACGCCGACAACAGCTACCGGCCGCTTCATGACCATCTCCTTCGACTTCCGCAAATCCACACGATGTTCGTCTGCAAACAGTGCCCCTGCTGTCCATGCACCAATGCGCGCTCTGCTCCAGCCACGGTGCGCTCTCCCGCTTTTCCGGAAAGCTGTCGAAAGGCCTCGCCTAAGCGAATCAAGCCGGTGCTCATCACAGGGTCCGCACAGAGGGGCCCGCCGGACGGATTTCGCACCGGTCGGGCCCCGAACGGGTCGAGCCTAAGAGCCTCGCACAGCACGATTTCCTCAGCCGGATTCAGCGCATGGAATTCCACAAAATCGACTTGATCCGCCCGATCGAGGCCCGCCATGGCCAGCGCCTTTTCTGCCGCCAGCTTGGCTCCTGCGCTGCGCGACAAATCGCGGGCACCCAACGTTTGCAGCTCGGAACGGTGCTCCACGCCGTGGATCCACACCGGGTGATCGCACATGCGCTCCGCTTTACCCTCGGCTGCCAGAATCAGACACGTCGCGGTTTCCCCTACGGGAGGGATGTACCCCGCACGCAACGGCTCCACGACAAAGGGTGTTGCCTGCAGCTCTTCGGGGGTCGCGGGCGCACGTAGTTGGGCGTCGGAGTTGTGCGCTCCGGCCTCGCGGTTCCGCGCGGCAAGGATGGCCAAGTCCCGATCTCCTAGGCCGGTACGCGCCAAGACCATGCTGGCCTGCAATGCCGCCGAGGCCACCGCGTCGACGCCAAGCGGCGCATGGTAATAGGGATCCATTTGCAAGTTCGTCACCCGCCGGGGCTCGCCTTCCGATACCTTACCGTGCGCAACCACCAGCGCCGTATCGCAATAGCCGGCTTGAATCCGTAGCCACGCGTAATAGGCGCAAAAGATCCCGTCCATCTCCAGATGCAGGTCCTCCCGCGGAGGCCACGAGCCCATTGCCTCCAAAGCTCCGACGAACCCGAAGGGCCGGCCATCCATGTAGTCGGTAGACCCGGCAATTTGGTACTCGATGTCGTCGCGACGCACTCCGCACTCGTCGAGCGCCTGGCGCACGACCGGGTAGAGCATCTCGATCGCGGTGCGATGTTCGTCGCGAGCGACCACAGGCAATTGGGCAAAGCCGACAACGGCGACGTTCCGCAATTGAGCCATAAACGCAACTTCCCTCCTTACAGGCGGCGCGGCCACTCCGAGGAACGTGGCTCAGAACTCGGCCGAAAGTGCAGAATATCTTCGTGATCCCCTTGGCGTTCCCCGTCCGGTTTCCACACCGCCTCCACGCGCATCCCCATGTGGACCTCCTCTGGCTTGCACTCTTGAATGAGGGCGAAGATGGGGATGTCCGCGCCATCAAGAACCACAGAGGCTGCCACGTACGGCAGTTCGAGGTTGCGGCCAATGACCGGAATGTTCACGATGCAGAACGTCGTGATGGTTCCGCGATCGCTAACCTGAACAATCTCTGAACATGGCGCAAAGGTTTCCGGTGAGTTCAAGACTGGCGGTACGAAAACCTTCCCACTTACGTCGCAACGCGAGCCGAGGATTTTTCGGTCCTTCAATGCTCGCAAGTACACCGCTCGGTAGTCACCGGCAACATAGTGGTACGGGAGCCAGACAAGAGAGTCCACGTACTTGACCGGTTCGCTGGGGGGCTCGGAAAACGCCATACGCAAACCTCCTGGGTGAACGATCGAACGCAACGTTGTGTGGGCAGGCCGAACTCAGGCGGGATCCAGCAACACGAACTCTCGAATATCCCAGATCGAGCCTTTCCGTTCGCCATCCGGGGCCCACTCGGCGCGTACGCGCGCCCCAATCCGGATACGCTCGTGGTCCCGCCGCGCCACGTGCAGCAAGGCAGTATCGGCGCCATCGAGGCGAACGAGGAGATAGGCAAAGGGGTCCGTAAACGGGTGCAAGCGCTCGATCGGCTGCCACACTCGAGCCACGGCCACGACTGTCCCGATATCGGCTACGGGCACCCACTCGCCGGCCGCGCTGCCATCCCATTCAGAGTACCCCAAAGGAGGCACCACCACTGCGCCGCCGGCAACCCGTTGTCCCCAAATTTGCCGTTGCTCTTTCAGTCCAGCGAGGAAGCGCCCCACCACAGGACCCGTGGAGTGCTTGTAGGGAAACTCCATGACCTGGCGCTGGGTCATCGGTTCTACCGTGAGATCCGCAAGCTGCATGGTGCGGGCATGTATTCCAACGAACGTTTGTTTGTCAAGCGCACTGGTGCTACACAAAGAGGCCATCGTTTTTCGGGACGGAAGTTGGCAAGCGCAATATGCGCAAGAAGCAAAAAGCAAAGGGAAGGGAGACGATGATATGCACCATCGAGTCGTGTGGATCGGGCTAGGGGTCGCCTGGTTGGTTGCCCTGTACGGCACGCCGACACGGTCCGCATTGGCGGAACAAGCCGAAGAAGTCGCACCAGGACTGCGTGTGGGTGACTACCTGGACCAAAGCAATGCGCATTTAGCCAAAGATTTGCTGCCACCCGAAATCTTGAAGCACTACGAGAAGGGAGAGTACCGCAATCGAATTGTGGCATACCCGGTTGGTACCGCGAAGTGGGAACGATCGTTCTTGGAAGCAACGGAAAAGAACGCCACCACGTTGGATGTCGATGAACGCGGCACGATCATCGAAAAAGCCACCGGTAAGCAGCCTGACTTTTACTACGGCATCCCGTTTCCCAACATCGACCCGAAAGACCCGAAAGCTGGCGTAAAAATCGTGTGGAACCAATTTCTGGCGTACTGGTACGGGGGATCGAGTTACAATCGGACGTTGGTGGCCATGCTCAGTCGGCGGGGGCTAGACCGGGGGATCGTCGCCGACGGGTGGTTCCAATTTTACGATGGCGTGCCGCCGAAATATCGGCAGCCAAACCCCAATCGCCTGCAGAGTCAGTTCTTGGGTGTGACGAAATCGCCGGCGGACCTCCAAGGGACTTCGTCGCTCACGTGGCGATTCCGCGACCCGCAAAAACGCGACTCCGTATGGGCTTACGTGCCAGCACTCCGCCGCGTTCGCGCGGTTAGCCCCGCCAATCGTTCCGATGGATACCTGGGCTCGGACATTAGCGGTGACGACGGTTTCTTTTTCGACGGTAAGCCCGAGGACTTCGAGTTCAAGTTAGTCGGGAAGCGGGATGCACTGAGGATCGTGGACCCCAACGCGGTCAGTGGACCGATCCCGATCACGCCTGTTCCCGGAGGCGGGTGGAACATTGTAACGGATCTCAACCCTCCGACGGCTGGCTTCTGGCTGCCGGGCTGGAAGGGTGTGCCGTGGGCGCCCACAGATTCTGCTTTGGCGAAGCGTCCGATGTGGATTGTCGAGGCGGTGCCCCGCGACAAGTACTACTTGTACGGCCGTATCGAGTTGTGGATCGATGCCGAAACTTGGGATGGCGCTTGGAATCGCAAGTTCAGTTGGAACGGCGAGTTGGTTCACAACTACCAAATGCAAGCTCGGGTGAATCACATGGCTGGGGACCCGAAGGACCCGGAATGGTTACCCGCAAGCACCATCATTTGGGCGTGTGCGGAGAACATCAAGCTCGATCGCGCGACCTTGGGGGGCTTACGCTCCGACCCTCAGGCACCGACGTATCGGCGGGTGCCACTGGATCCCAGTTTGTTCGACCCGATGACCCTCACCCGTTACGGCAAATAACACTGCAGTCGCAGCGGGGGACGCGCTTTCCCGCGCCCCCGCTGCGTTCCGTGTCGTAATTTACTTCTTGCGAACCACCTCGACGTCGATCGTCACGTCGACCTCGTTTCCAACGAGCAAGCCCCCGTTGTCCATGACTTTGTTGAAATTCACGCCAAAGTCTTGTCGGTTGATCTTCGCGCGCGCCGTGCCACCCATGCGCTCGTTACCGAACGGGTCCGTGAAAGGCTGCGGAGTGCCTTCGACGCGAAGGGTCACCTCGCGGGTTACCCCTTTGATCGTTAGATCGCCAACCACCTCATATTGATCGTCGGCCCGTTTCACGACCCGCTTCGACCGAAACGTAATCGTCGGGTACTTGGCCGTGTCCAAGAAGTCCGGGGATCGCAGGTGTTCGTCCCGCTTGGGTTCCCGGGTGTCGATCCCGGCAGCGTCGATCGTGGCCTCGACGCGCGAGCGAGTGATGTCTTGATCGTCCAACCAGACCGTCCCGGTTACCTTGCCTAACGTCCCACGCACGGTAGACACCATCATGTGTCGCACACCAAAATGTACTGCGGTGTGCGCTGGATCGATTTCGTACACCTGCACAGCCTGGGCACTGCCGGCGCACAGAAGACCAAGAGCCCCGAGCCACCATCGCCGTCCGAGCAACTGCCGCATGAGTCATCCCTCCACAGTGTGTTGGCATCCAATATCATCCGGAAGTCTGCCCTTACGCGGCAACTTCAGGATAGCCAAGGGAACGCAACGCTTGCCGAATGGCCTCTGCCGCACGATCCAGATCTTCTGGCTTCGGGTTCAAGTCTTGGCGTGCAAAATCCAAATCGTACACCGAATCGATCGGTACGACATGGAAATGCACGTGAGGCACCTCGAGCCCGGCTAACATGAGGCCCACCTTCGTAGGCTGAAACGCGCGCTGGATTGCGCGGCCAATTTTCTGGGCTGTATGGGTCAAGTGGGTGAGCAGCGGCGGTGGCAAGTCCAACCAGTGGTCGATTTCCTCGCGCGGCACCACAAGGGTGTGCCCGGGTCGCAGCGGATGAATCGACAGAAACGCCACGCATTGCTCGTCCTTCCAAACGAACCTGGCCGGCAATTCTCCTCGAATGATTCGTGTAAACACGCTCGCCATCTTGATCCTCCTCAGGGCACATTTGTCAGTTTGTACACCCGACGAGAGCACGCGCCACTGCGGCAACGATTTCTTCGATCGTAATCGTGTTGTTGCCGTCGCGGTCCCCAGCCAGACAATCCGCTGGCCTACGGACGTCCAATGCAATAGCGACGAGAGTCACCAGTTCATCGATGGTCACGATGCCATCTCCGTTACAGTCGCCGGCACACAGAGGGGTTGGCGAAGGAGTCGGGGACGGTGTGCTTGTCGGCGTCGGCGTCGGGGCAGACACCACGACCGCGCCGTGACTTAGCCGCACACCGGCTACTGGGTCTCCCTCGTCGTCCACGACCAAAACGTCCTGGAGCGTGAGTGTGTAGGCGCCTGCGGGTGTGTCGCGCCCGACGGCTACTGTGCAGGTCCACAACACGCTACCGTCGGGGATCACTGTCAAGGGCGGCAACTCGGAGAACAAGAACGCGGCCACGCGGGTGCATTCGTCACCGGAACATGGTTCCGGGCGATACTGCACGAGAAATGACTTTTGCAAGGAGGCATTCGCTCGGCAGTCTGGAATGCCATCTGGAGCCGGGGCAATCGAAGCATTGACGGGATCGAAAACGATTTCCGCTTGCACTGCGGTAATCGGCAGTTCTGCCGTATAAAGACGCACCGCGACATCCACACGGTCCCCTGGTAAGGCCGTAACGCTCGCGACTTCGAGGATCGGAATGCGAGCGGTTGGTGATCGAGTCGGTGTTGGCGAGGGTGTAGTGGTCAAGGTCGCCTCAGGGGACGGCACTGTGGCTGTGAGCGTGGCTCCAGGAGGGCTAGGGGTCTCGCTCGGCACCGGGGTGCTTGTCGGAGTCAAGAGGCTTCCCGTTGCAGTAGGCGACGGGGTGGCGGTGGGCACCGTAGGCGTCGGGGTCTTCGTGATTGTTGGAGTAGGGGTCGGTGGGTTTACCTCGAACGCGCCAATGTCGCAGATTGCAGATCCGTCGCCGTTTCCGTCAGCCGGCCGCGGAAACCCGCGTTGATCTTGAGCCGGACAGTCGGCGGGATCTCCCCGGTCGATCGCGTCACTGCCCGGGCGCAAGGCCATCGTCAGCGAAAGACCCCCGTTGAACGCCAAGCCACCCAAATTTGGTTCCGCGTTGTTCAGGTCGCCAACCTGGTCGAACAAGCAGCTCGCTCCCGTATCCAGATTGTAGCCCCGGGAAAGCAGCGGCACGCCCGCACAATTGGCCCCCATAGAGCTGTTGGCAACGATCGAATTGTGAATGCTGGCATCGCCAAGGTTGTGGATTGCACCGCCTGCGGTGGCACCGTTTCCACTGAAGGTCACACTTTCCACCTGCAGAACGCCTCCGGCCAGGTTTGCCACGGCTCCACCCTGACCAATCGGCGCGGCTGTGTTGTTGGCCAGGGTGCAGTTGATCAAGATAGCTTGGGCCCCTGGGAGATTGACCAAGGCGCCTCCGGCGCCAGCCGATACCACGTTGTCCCAAAGCGTCACTCCCTCCAACCGCAAGACTCCTGCATTGCGGATGGCTCCGCCCCCGGCCTCGACTTGCCCTTGCCGCAACACCAGGTTGCGAATGGTTACGCGGGCAGGGGAGTGAATGTCGAAAATTCGGTCCCCCCGAGCCCCGTCGATGGTCGCCACCCCCGGGCCGACGCCGTCGATCGTGACATCGGCAAGAAGGTCCAAGTCTCCTCGCGAAGCGTCTTCGTCGTCCTGGCCGCGGTTCTTCAGGCGAAACTCGGGTTGGAGACTCGGGATTTCGATCCGGTCCTCCCCAGAGGTCGAGTTCGCCTCTTGCACCGCGGCGCGTAGCGTGCACACTCCGGAGTCACCCGCGGCGCACACCCCGTCGCCAGGCCGAGCATCCGGCAAATCGAGAATCGAGTTCACCACGAAAGTAGCTGCACGCGCCGGATTCGAACCTCCTGGGAGCACGGAGACCCCGAACGCCAAAGCCATGAAAAAGAGCCACCGTGTAGATAACTCCAACCCTCGATGTTCGTTCTGCTCCATCATCTGCGCCGTTCCCGATGACTCCACTCAGTGCTCCGCTACCAGTCCACGTACCTGCGCCAAAGTGCGGCCAGCTTACCACAAAAGCGTCGCTCCGCAGCAAGAGGGGAAGAACCCTTCACCGGCCGCACACACCAGAGGCTCGACCTCCGTTGGTCCTGCGGGAGAATCGGGACCGCAAGCAAAGAACGGCCAAGCGCGGCCGACGGCCACTTAGGAGAGCTCGCACCGCGAGGTCTCGAGGTTGTGAAAAGAGAGGGCACCCAGACGCTCTCGCTCGGTTGACGGAACCCTATTCGCTTGTGTTAATTGGGCCGTCGTTCGTGCCCTCGTAGCTCAGAAGGATAGAGCACAGGATTCCTAATCCTGGGGTCGTGCGTTCGAATCGCACCGAGGGCACTTCTATTTCCTTGATTTTCCGAGAGCGTCCACAAAACAACCGTCTCGTCAGAAGGCCGTTTTCGCAATTTCGGTCACCAAACAGTCACCAGTACTCGGAATGCCTTGTGCCACAAAGGTCTCCGCGATTATATTGGTCGCAGCCGACAGAGACTCTTGACGGCGCGCGTCTCTCGGTGGTCCCGCTAGAGATACCGCTCTCGCGGTGGGAGAAACTGATGACCAGGCCGTGCCGCATTGGGTGGAGACGTAGCTATGGGGGCAATATCGTGACCAACTCGGCGACAACGCGCACGGAATCCGCGTCGCCCTCGGTCAGCACGATAGACTGGTAGTCGGGATTGTCGGGCGCCAGTGTCACCCGCGTGTGGCGCCAACCACCGTCTTCGGATGCAACTTTCTCCGATGAGTACCGCTTGACCGTGAAAGAACCCCCAGTGTCAGGGTCGGCAGGTCCGCGATACTGCGCCAGCACGATCTTTCCCTGCCGCGTGCCAGCCGGATTGGCGCGAAAAACGAGATAGTCACCGTCGCGGATCGTCGGCTCCATGGACCTCCCGACCGCCCGGCACACGAACATGCGGTTGTCAAGCCGTCCCGACCCTTCGACCTCGACCCAGCCTTCCAGCTCAACCGCTTCACCGTTGCCGAAGTAGCCGGCGGCGGCCTTAAGAGAGTAAAGAGGTAGGAGCGTCTTGAACGCATCGCGCTGCACGCGCTCGTCCTCGAGCGAGATGACCCGAAGTTGCGGCGCCGGCCGTGGACGGTCGAGCGCATCGGCGAGTTGTGCTAGCGATCGGACGCCCACCGCGAGCGCCGCCTCCAGCTCCTTCTGCGGGACGAACAGATAGCGCCATTGGCCGTACTGCGCGGCGCTCATTTTCTTGCACCACAAGCGTGCAGCCTCCCTCTTGAGCTTTGTATTGGGCCGAATCTCGCCCTTGGTCTCGGCCAGCCACATTACCTCGCGACCGTTCGCGTCGCGCGCCGCGATGATGAAGTCAGGGTAGTACTGTCGCGGGCGGTTGTTCTCGTAGTACGTGACGGAGAATCCGAAGCGCTCGTTCTTGAAGTAGCGTAGGACGTCGGTCGCGGTGTCGAGAAAATCGGCGAAGCGCTTTTCGAGATCGGTGTGGCAGGGCACTTTGGTCGTGTGGCAGCGCTTGCCATCGGCGACGATGCCGGTCCACTGGAAGCGGCGGAGGTTGGCCGAATCGAGCCACTCCGGCGAGCCAAGGATCGGCACCGCCGCGACGCCAGCTACACCTACACCACGAATCGCCGTCTCCAGCACATCGAGCGCCTGCCGTCGCCAGAAGGGGATAGCGACGTCGCGCACGTCGCTCTTGAGGCCGTTCACTTGAAGCGGTACCACCCGCGTCTTCAGAAAGCGGCAGGAAACCTCGAGTAGCTCATCGAAGGTCGGCCCAATCCCAAGTTCTCCAGCCGAGCCAGGGTTGGTTTCCTGGTATAGCTCCTCGGCAATGAGGAAAGCGGTGCGCAGCACCGGCCACTCCTTGCGCACTTCCTCCAAGGTGATCATTGCTCCGGGCGCACCACCTACGACTGGGCGAACACGCACGTCAGGAGGGGTCTGCTTCGGGTCGATCCGAATCTGCGGCAGGTCCTCCATGCGAATCAGGTCCGCCAACGACTCGGTCACGCCCACCGCCCAGGAGCGCACGTTCGGCACCTGCACCCGGAAGTTGGCCTTCTTCGGGTCGGGCTCGATCCAGATCGGTTTCTGTCCCCACTTGCCGGTCTTCGGGCGCTTGCGCTTCTCGACGGGGAAGCCGACGAACGGGATGCCGAAGGCGTCCACTGTCTCCTCGCTCCCCTCTGGCCGTTCGTCGAGCGGCTGATTGAGTACGTCGTAGTTGGTGCGCCGGAGGCCACGCCCGATGACTTGCTCGGTGAGGAGGGGCGAACCGAACGCGCGGAGGCCGAGGATGTGGGTTACGCTCTTCACGTCCCAGCCCTCGGAGAGCATGTTGACGCTCACGATGCAGCGCACGTGCTCGCCGAGCTTTCCTTTCACCCCAACAGTGTTCACCATTTCGCGCAGCACAGCTTCGTTGCCCCTGTCGGCATCGAACACCTTGGAGTCCACCTGGATGGTCACCCAGCGCGTGCGGTCTTCGTCATCGGGGTTGCGAAGCAACTCGTACTAGCGCGTGAGGTGCTCGAAGAGCCAGGCCGCGCGCTGCGCGCTGTCTGCCACGCAGAGGAGCACCGGCGACGGTCCGCGCGCGAACTCGAGCGTACTCGCCCACTCGTCGTAGTCCTTCCTCCACGACGAGTAGATGCTGGCGATGGCCCCCTTGCAGGCGCGCAGGTATTCCTCCTTGGTTTTCGCGTCCTTCACCAGGTCCCACAATTCCAGGTAGACGCGGCCGTGTTCGTCCGGGTCCGGCAGGCGCACGACCTTGACCAGTCCTGACTCGAATGCGTCGTAGACCGAGAAGTCGGAGACCAGCCATTCGAAGAGCGTCCCCTCTGGCTTGGGCGAGCCGGAGCCATACCAGGGCGTGGCCGACAGATCGACCACCAGGCTCACACGGGCGGCCTTGCCAATCCGCTCGAGAATCTTGCTCCACTTGATGTACTCCGGGTCCTCGCCCTTTTTCGCCCGCTTCTCGCCATAGACATGGTGCGCCTCGTCGTTGATGACCACCAGGTCGCGCCAGCCGCCGAGGAGCCGGCGGATCGGCGCGTTCGGGTCCTGCCGGGCGCGCCGCTGCATCGCGCGCAGCACCGCCTGTGGAATGAACCGTCCATCCTCGAGCCCGAGATCGCCCTCGCTGATCCAGTCCTCGCGCTTCGGTTCCAGCGGGATGCTCTGCCAGTTGCGCACCAGGACGTTGGGGTGGAACGCCTCCCGGTACTCGGGCGGCACCATGTCGAAGGCGTCGTGAAGGTTGTGCTCACCCGCCGGGTCCAGCCCGTCGCCGCGCGGGACACCGCTTACTCGGTCGCGAACCGTAAGGTTCGGCACCAGCACCGAGAAGTTGGCCGACAGCGAGGAGCCGCTCACCTTGCGCTTGTGCAAAGTTGACCAGGTGACGAGGAGCACCAGCACCACCGTCTTGCCGGTGCCGGTGGCAAGCTTGCAGGCGTAACGGACCAGATCGCCGGTCTCGGGCATCTTGAATCGGTTCTTTACCTCATAGAGATAGATCACCGTCTCCTCCGCTTCCTGCTGGCAGAAGAAAAAGCGCTTGCCCGTCGCGCGGCGCTCCTCGTCGCGTTCGAACCACCACTCCAGTAGCCGCCGGGTGACCACCGCGGTGCCCTGGTAGCCGTCATCGCGCCACGCGCGCACCTCGTCCCGGAGCTGGTTGACGAAGTCGTTCAGCTCGGCGGACCAAGATGCGGAGAGGTCGTCGAAGAGCCCTGCCTCCCTGCCGACGATCCCGCCGATGCCGCCCCTCGCGTCTCTGGCGGGGGCGAGGAAGCGCATCGACGGCCGGCGTCCCTCGACCAGCTGCGAGCGGCCACCGGGCAAGAGCTGGTAGTGCCGGTTCGGCTCCTGATAAGCGTCGCAGATGACGACACGGTCGACGACGTAGGCCATGGCGCCTTTTCCGGAGGGCTCGTTACAGCGGGACTTCGATCGGCTTTTCTTTCAGCGCACTCACGCGCAGCACCGAGAAGCCGAGGACGTTGCCGTCTTCGTCGACCTCCATCACCTGGTCGCTCGCCGTCTCGCGGAAGTACCCCGGCTTCTGGTCGAAAATCACCTCCAGGTAATCCCCTTCGGGGTCGTACCAGACCTTCAGCTTTCGTTGGGCCATAGCTGCACTCCTCTCTTGATTCTGTCCGTGAGGTAAGCGGTTAGCACGAATGCGTCACCCTGCTTCACCTTGACGATGACGGTCAGGTACTTGTTGCCCACCCGGGTGCCGACGTAAAAGCGGTAGTAGAGGCGGGTCTCCGGGTCGGTCAAGAACTGCACCACGCGCTCGGGGTAGAGAAGCGCCTCCTCGATCGCCGCTTCCATTTGGCCATCTCCGGGTGCTCCAGGATATGCGCAAGCCGCTCGTCCGTGAGCCAGACCCCGAGACCCTGGAAATCCTAGAGGATGTTCGTCGCTACCCCAGCTCCCGCACGATGACGGACTCGTTGCCGTACACGTCCACGATTTTCACCGCGATGCGATTGTCGCCGCGAACCGTGTAGCCATGGCGCGAGCCCGTCAACCCGCGGTGGCGAGCGTCACGGATAGCGGGTCCTGAACCTGTTTTGAGGCATCGAGGATTTCGAACCGCACGACACCGCCGTCGTAACCGAAATCGGCGATGAGGCCAGGTCGCACTTCGTCGCTTTCCTTGATGCGCTCGTCGCGCAGCGAGATGACCATCGTGTCTGTTTCACGGTCGTACTGAATCTTCATGACGTCCCTCCTAAAAGATACTTCTCGAGCTTGGAGCTCTTGTAAACGGTCACAACCGCCGTTTCCTCCGGCCGATCCTCGACGACGACGCAGAGCACCATCGGCTGGCGCAAGACCTCGTCCTCGTATTTCCGGACCAAGATCTCCCTTCCACTGCGGCTCGTAAGCCGCCGGTCTGGAGCTGCGAGCGTGCGGGCGACCTCCGTGCGGTCGATCTCGCGATCGCGCAGGCTCGTCTCGGCGTGAGCGGTCCAGCGCACGGGCTTCATGTCAGCTCCCGCACGACGACCGACTCGTTGCCGTACACGTCCACGACCTTCACCGCGATACGCTTATAGCCGCGCACGGGGAATGGCTCCGAGGTCAGGCGCAGGGCGAACTCCTCGTCCGGCACCTCGACGCCGAGCTTTGACAACGCCGGCTTCTTCTTGAAGTCGAAGAACATCTGGCAGTCCACGAAGCAGTCGCCGTCGTAGTCCTCGTCGAGATACCAAGCGGCGATGTAACCCGAGTCGGCGTGTTTGTACTCGGTGCGCCGGTGCTTGCGGTCGAAGATAGCCACGCCCTTGAGCATGACCGTGGCCTCCGGACCGTTATTTCCGGTCCTCCGCACCTGCACCTCGATGTCGGGCAGCGCGAGCGGCGAGAAGAGCATCTCCGGCTGCGTGGCCTTCAGCCCCTCGACGAGCGTGTCCGGGCGGATCATGATGAGCTCGACCTTCACCTTGCCGCGCTTCTCCAGCGCCGACTTTACCTCGCCGACGTTCGCCTCGAACGCCCAGCCGAGCACGTGCACCTCGAGGATGCCGCAGGCGAACGCGTCCTGGACGGCGTCGTTGATCTGCTTGGCCGTGACGCGCCCCGAGAGCGGGCCGACGGAGATGGCGATCTTCTCCCTCTCGCTCTCCGCCACCGCGTGCACGAGCCCGCTCGCGCCCTGGATCGCGGCGTCCTTGCGGTAGAGGCGGCAGATCACCTCGATGTAGTTCTCGAGCTTCGCGGGCTCGCCGTAGGCCGCCGGCGCCTCGCGGACGAAGTAGCCCTTCCAGTCCTCGACCGAGTAGCGGCCGAGGGACATGACCTCGAAGGGGCCGCAGACGCGGATCGCCTCCTTGTCCACGTCGGGTTGATCCACCAGCTCGACCTTCTCGGGCTCGAGGTCGTAGGCGAGACTCTTGAGCGTGATCCGGTTGACCGTCTTGTAGATGAAGTTGCCCGAGACCTTGCCATTGCGGGTCTTGTAGTGCTCGAAGGTCGCCGAGAGCAGCCGCTGGCGGGCGACGTTGATCGCCACGCGCGAAGTGTCACAGGTGATCCAGCGGCGGCCGAGGCGCTCGGCGCAGAAGGCGGTGGTGCCCGAGCCGCACGTCGGATCGAAGACGAGGTCACCGGGGTCGGTGGTCATGGCGATACAGCGCTCGACGACCGCTGCGGATGTCTGGACAACGTATTGCGGGTCCGCCTGCCCCTTCAAGCGATCCCAGAAGTTGCTCATCGGGACAAGTGGATCATCGTCCCAATAGACCACTGCGTAAAGACGATTCCCGGTGCCTCGCAGTCGACCTGCTTCCGCAAGACGGTCCAGTCCCTCCGGCCACTTTACGCTCCAGTGCCTACCCGGAGTTGGCTCGTACGTGACACCTTCAAATTCATACGGCTGCGGGGCGGCCGGCGGATCTTGGCTTACGAGCGGATAGTCATCTCGCATCAACCTCCAGCCAGCATGGAGCTTGGCCTGGATCTCCTCCTCCGCAATACCGAGGGAAGATTCGACCCTCCCATCCGGGGACACTATCTTACGGAACTTGTCTACGTCCCCATCAAAAACGCGCTCAGTGTATAGCGCGCGATACTTCAGCTGCGGCTTCTCACGTGCATACCACACCAAGTAGTCGTTGACTGGTGCCATGCTGAGAGCGTCCTGATACGCCTTCTTCTTGAAGCAGATCGTGACAACAAAGTTCGCCGCTCCAAAGACCTCGTCCATAATCGCGCGTACGCGGTGTAGGTTGTCATCGTTGATCTGTACAAAGACCGACCCCGTTTCCGAAAGCAGCTCCCGACACAGGTACAGCCGCTCCTGCAGGTACGACAGGTACGAGTGAATCCCCAGCGCCAACGTATCCCGGAACGCCTTGATCGTCAGCACATCGTCGGCCGCGTCCTTCTCGTCGTTCTTCGTCGAATCGACCCGCTGCTGGAAGTTCGAGTCGTACTTGATGCCGTACGGCGGGTCGATGTAGATCATCTGCACCTTGCCGCGCAGACCCTCGTAGTGGAGCAGCGACTCCATCACGTGCAGCGAATCGCCGCAGATGAGCTTGTTCTTCCAGCCCTCCTCGTGGGTGTAGAACTCGACGCGCTTCGCCCGCTCGCTCTCGCGGAGCTGCTTCTCGAGTTCGGCGAAGAGGTGCCCCTGCCTTGATGCGCCCGGCTGCTCCTCGGCCGCCCGGCGCGCACGCTCGATGATCTGCGCGATGCGCGACTCGGAGACGATCTCGTTGCGCTGCAGCGGCAGCACCGGCACCTCGCGCCGGTTGCGCTTGCCCGCCCAGAAGAGCACCGGGTCCGCCGCCGGGTCCATGTCCACGACCACCGGCCGCTCGTCGCCCTCCGGGAGCTTGCCGACGTGGATGGCCTTGCTCCAGCCGTTGTCCATAGGGAGCGTCACCACCTGTTCCTCGGCCGGCAAGAGCGGTGTGTGCCCGGTCTCGGGCGTGCACGGCTCCTTGATGTCTTCGTAAGTGTACCGAGTAACCTTCTTCTGGGTTCGGGGTTTCCTCACGGAGCTCTTGCGCCTCGCCATGGACGGTCTCCTTTACCAGTCTCAGTCGCCTGCAAGACCGAGGCATGCACGCACGTGCTCGCGGGTTTCCCGGTCTTCGATCCAGAGGTAACACCCGCTCAGCCCACGGGTGAGGAGAATGCGGTACGCTTGGGCGAGCGCGGAGCGCAGCTTTTCCCCTGCCGGTCCGGGTACGCGTTCCGTTTTGGCCTCTCGGACGCTGCGATCGAGGCCGGTGTCGTACACATGCTTGGGGTCCGCACGCCATCGGCCATCTCGCCAGACGAGGTCGCTGAGCCAAAGCACACCTACGTAGTCGAAATCAAAGCCGCGCACAGCGTAGGGGCAACCGACTTCGCACAGCGGGTCGGCGTGCATCGGGCTACCCGCGGGGGCCTGAATAAACCAGGTGTAATCGCTTCCGTTCTGCGGGATGAAGTTCCAGATTTTGCTCCAATACCGTCGCGTTCCCGACTCGTCCACGTACGGCTCGTAGAAATCTTTCTGCGCTGCCGGCAGCGCATGAGGGCGAGCCGCACCCTTCGTCCTCCATTCGCGCGCGTAGCTCGCAACCAGCCGGACGCTGCGGCCTGCAGCAACCCGCTCGCGCAGGCGTTGCTCGAGCGCTGCCGGCGTCTCCGCCATCTGTACGTCGAACACCTGGCGCCATTTGCGGGCGAGCGGGGCCAGTTCTTCGGCCGCCTTGCCCCGCAACAGTGCCTCCACCCACGCGACGTACTCGGCCGAGCCGGCGCAACGAAACTGCGCACCTTCCAGGGAAATGGGCTCGCTGACCTCGGCCCCGAGTTCGGCTGCCCAGCGGCAGATATCGTCGAGCGTCGTGTTCTCACGGTCGCGGAAACCTTGTTCAGGATCGAGCAGGAAAATAGAAACGGTCGAGCAGCGAATGATGTGCCAGCCGAGCGGACCGAGAGTCGGCGCGAAGCCATACTGGCCGCGCCCCTCGGGATGCTCGGGATTGATGAGCGCATGTGCCTCGTCCACGATGGACACGAGGTACTGCTCGTCAGCCGCGCCGTCCTGGAACCGCACACCCCAGTTGCGTAGCTGCTGCACGTTGTCCCGCCACGCGGCCGGGTTACTTGCGAAGCTCGCCCCATACTTGCGGCGCAGGCGGCCGAGAGTCTGCGTCGTGATGGGGACATAGCTTGACGCGCGCTTGACCACCCCGCTTGCAGCGCGTGCATCTCCGGCGATTTGGAAGAGTTTCGCCCAGTTGCTCGTTTGCGCCGTAGAAGTCGTCGTGAGCACCACCGAGCCGTTGGGCAGTCGGTGGTCTGTAACCAGCGCGGACCAGATGCGCGCCGCGAGCACGGATTTACCTGAGCCCGGTGGTCCCTGAATCACCATCACCTGCTTGCGCGGCGCGGGTCGTCCAAGCACTTCAGACTCCAGCCTGGCTCGGACCAGGGCGAACGCGCGCTGTTGGTGATCCAGCAGCACGAACGGGCTGTCCGCGCGATCGCGAATCTGCGCGCCTATTTGGCGGACGAAGCCGCGGTCCTGCCGGTATCGGCCGGCAACGAAGGCGCGGGCGAACCGCTCGTCAGCCGCATTCAGCGTGCGCGCCAGGTAAGCGGGCCACGTCTCCCGAACAACCTCGGGGGCCAGGGTGAAGCAAGGATATTCACGCACCAAAGAGTCGTTCGGCGGGTCTGCGTAGCGTCCGACCGTAGAATCGGCCGTGAAAAGCACACACCCGCGTACAACAGCGCGTTGCTCCTGCACGGTGGAGTGGAAGCGGCGGCAGTACTCGGTGTACCCCCGGACCTGCTCGGACGGATGCAGAACGATCGCCCCTCCACGTTCCATAAGACCCTCAATCGGCCCCGGGCGATCGCCACGCGTGATCCAGTGCTTCAGTTCCACAATTACAGCCGATGGCCCGTTGACACCGCGGCCGAGGAGCACAACATCGCACCAAGACGACGCGGCCGGTAGTTGGTACTCGAGCGCTAAGTAGCCGTGACCACCAAGGTACACGTGCAGCTCACCGAGCGATGGTGCGGTCAGTGCACCAGCCAGCGCCGGCAGCGACAATCCCCAGGCGTGCCGCTCATCGTCGCCCCCTCGACCTGTTGCTGACTCGAGCTCTGCAATGAGCCCGGGCAGGTCGGTGCTGACTCTCTCTCGAAACTCGGACACCCTCATCAACAAGGCACGACGGCTCCCTTCCCACTGCTTGCTGCGCCCCGCTCGCCCCGCGGTCGTCACGAGACGCGCGCGTTTCGTTATCCGAATCGGCCCGATGGTTCCAGAGGGGGATCTCTACTTCCCTCCGCATGCCTCCCAACCTGGTCGGTTAAGTGCGCCAAACCTCGCGTGCCACCCCCATCGCCTCGAGCAACCACCAGTCGGTTACCGAAACCCTTGGGTTCGGGAGCAACACAACATAGCCCCGGCTGTGGGAGCCAAGATCTTCTTCAGCGACGGGGATCCAGCCATGGCTTGACGGGACGTAGCCACTTGCGCGCAGGGATCTGCGTGAACACGAACTCCCCGGTGAGAACGAGATAAACCGGGGTGCCCCCGACCCACGAATCGATGTCCGTTCACGACGAAGCGGGCACGACGCGGCCGCCCTCCTGGCTACGATCGGGGGTTGCGCGATCGAACGTGGCCAGTCCCGTGCTGCGTTTACGGCTCCAGTCGATTCGTTGCCAGGAAAGCGTCGACCGTATTGAATGCATTGAAGAACAGCGGCGTTCCCGCGAAGGACAAGGGGCTCACCGGACCAATGGTCATGAACGAGTATTGCCGGCTTTGAGTGTCGAAGGCGGAGTGTGGATCGCGGAAAAGCTGGTACAGATCCAGTGCGGTTCCCGAGGAGCCGACGAGTTGCCGCAACGACTGGAACTCCTGCCCCAGGCCCAGCCCGAAGCCAAAGAAAAAGATCCGAAGCTGCTGCAAGATCTCGGGGTGCAAGCTTGAGAGCGTCTGGCTGATGAAGAGCCAGCCTAGGCCGTACTTGCGGGTCGTGCGGGCAGCGTCGATCAACACGCCGCGCACGCCCTTCGCAGCATCGTCGTCCGTCGGCAGCTCGCGCGGCGCTAAGCGATGAGCCTCGTCGATGACGACGAGAGCATTGAGGCTCTGGTTTGCCTTGTAGAAGTGCTCGGCGGTTTGCGAGACCCCGTCGAGCAAGCGCTTGATCACGAGTGACTGGATCAGGTCGTTCCAGAACAGACCTTGAGCCTGTTCTTTCGACAAATCGATCACCAGGATTGGTCGATTCGTGACGTTCAAGTCGAGCAGCCACGCGAGCGCCTTGTTGATGCTTTTGGCACCAGAGCGGTCCTCCCGGAACAGCTCGGTGACCGGGGACCAGTACTGGCTGAAGAACTCGTTCGGATTCGAATCGTGAAGCGCCTCGTTGAAGCGTGCGCGCGAGGTCTCGGTGCGGTAGAAAATGCGCTGGACCTTGTCGTCCTGGAGGATCTTCCAGGCGCGGTCGAACGACTCGCGCTGATGCAGCTCCTTGAGCGTCACACCCGCTTTCTGCAGCCTGTCCGCTAGAATGCCGCAGGCGAGCTCGCGGTTCTCTCCCCTCGGTACGGTGAGCCGCTCGAAGAACAGCGACTCGAAGAGGATCTTCTCGAAAAGTTCCCAGCGGTCGAGGACGAGGTTGCGAACGGTCAACACCACGGGCTGCTTACCGAGCTTCCGCGCAATATCGCCCACCGGCAGGGGGAATTCGCCACTCGCGCGACCCGACTTCATGTCTCTCGCGAACTCTCCCTGCGGGTCGATCACGAGTAACGCCATCCTCGGATAGCGCGCGTAGGCTAAAAGAATCATCTTCGCCAGCACAGACTTGCCCGAGCCAGTTTTTCAGAAGATACGCAGGTGATAGGGCTCACCGGCACCGTCCGGCCCGCGATCGAAGTACTTGAACCACATCGGGTACAGGACGTCGTTCGCATACGCCCGAGACAGATGATCTCCGAGCGGTAGACCGCCAAGAGCCGGGCGAGGAGCGCCTGATCGACCCGATACGCTCGGGTCCCCGTAGGAGGAACCATTCCCAGGACTTCCGCCTCGAAGCCATTCGTTGACTGCCGGAAGGTGGCCCCTACTACAAGATCCACCGTCCGCGAGTCCTGCCGGTTCGTGATCGGTGGGATCGCGCCGGTGCGCTTCAGCAGGCTTCCTTACACTGAATTTTCGTGCCAGCGGTTCTTCAACTGGATCCCCCGATCTGCCCGACGGATGTGATGTGTTGACCGTTCTGCACGGATTCGAACGCCGTGAGCCCGCCGACGGGCCTCTCCTCGGTGGCCTCCTGCAGAAGATCCGACGGTTAGCTCGGTGTTCGTGGAGGGGTTATCCACAGCAGCACTTCCATATCGCTGATAGCCCATCGTGATATTATACAAGCTTGGCGAAATCTTCCACGTGCCGGGGCTCCGCTCCCACAGCACGCAGAAGCAGCATTGATTCGGCAAAGCTTAGGTAACGGTAGCCGACACCCATGGGATAACCCCATTCCAGTGCACGCCCGTAGAGCTTGAATGGCACTGGTTGTTTGCTTGGCACCAGCTCCCGAAAGAGAAAAAGCGAGCGCACGCCATCTTGCGAGTCCCAGAACTCCGTGAAGGCATTTGGTGTAGGACACTGCAATGTTGAGGCACGGTATTGTTTCCAGACACGCTCACGCTCGGAGTGGCGCTCATCTGGCTCTATAGAGTGACGATAACCACTCACAATCTGTGCGCCCACGAACTTCGCGAAGAACACTAGGTTCTTGCCTGAGTGAACAAATACCGGCGCGCCAGTCTGTAGAGCCGGTGCGGAATCGTAGAGCAAGAAGGCAAGCGTCTCGGCTTTTGCCTGCCAATTGATAAGGAAGTAGTCCGCGAACTCCGGAGCACATTTTGTCCACAGTCCAAAAACACGGTCTCTGAACCTACCCGCGTTGCCAAGCTTAATGCGGATGGCGGCATCGAGGACTATTTGGTCTTCCTCGCTAGCCAAACGGATGGTCTGGAGCGCCTGGCCAACGTTCGCACCATATTTGATAGGCTTTCCAGTCTCAAACAGCAACGCGCGTAACAAACTCTCAGCAGGGAAATCCAAGCCGAAGAAATGGCTCGCTTCTGCATCGGCCTCCACACCAAAACTGCCGAATCGCTCACGAGTTGACGCGGCTGCCGAGTTTTTGAAGCGACGACTCAAATGAAGACATGCAACGAAGTAGTATTGATTATCAGCCGGATTGCGACTGACAAGCCACAGGCGATCACCAGTTGTGAGTTCATGAAGTCGCTCTTGCCTCGAGTTGAACGTAATTGGATTGCTGTTGCGCAACTCCTCAATATTCTCCCATCGAATGTATGCGAGCGCTGATCGCATTGTACGCCAACCCTTACCTTACCATGTCAGCGGATTCGGCCTGTATGGGCATCCTACTATCGCCCAAGGTTTACCATCCGTTGCCCTTGGCTCCCCCAGCGTTCTTGTTTTGCCATCGGCTCACAATTTTTCTCGGCGAACTCGGTGATGGCTCCATATAGGCCGTTCGAGAAGTGAAATTCACCGGAGCCCCTGGTGAAGCCCACGCTCTGATAGAGAAGTCTGTCCCCAAGACGTAGCCTGTTATAGACAGAGGACCGGCCAAGACGGATGCCGTCGTGATCAGGGCGAGACGGCCGTCATGCACCTTGTGCCGGATGACGGAGCGTGTGCATCCGTACTTTCTGCTGAACGCACGGCAGACCGTGTCGCTCGCTGCGAGCATCGCCACAAGCTTCCCGCACAAAAGAAATGTTTAGGGTGGTACCGCTCCCAAGACGAAGGCGTCCGTCACGTTCCCGAGGCGCTTCTTACGTTCGGAAGGGGTCCAGCCGATCCAACGGTCGCGCGGCCCGCGACTGAAGACGGGGTCCCCGAGTCCAAACAGGCCCATTAATTCCCCATTCGCATCGTCGTAGACGGGAAAGCGCAGGCGGCGGCCGTAACCGGGGGAGACAGGAATACTCCAGTGCAGTCGGGCGTAGCGGAAGAGGAGCTCATCCTCGGATCCAGGCTGCACACGAACCAAACGCGGGGAGATACGGGTGGGGATGACCTCACTGCCCGCCGCCATCCGCCCCAGCAACCGATCCTCGAATCGCTCGAGACCCGCGCGTGCCCGTTCCACCTGGCGGCGCACCGCCTCTCGGTGCAGGGCTCTTAACCCCTCCTTTTGTATTGCTTCGGGCAATTCCAAAAGACCTTGCCGCACATGGAAGCCCTGGCTTCTGAGGGAACGCATGATCCGCGCGCGTAAGCGTCGCTGTTCCGGGCTGAGCGCCGGTCTCATGGAGTCGCTCCTGCTGCTCTTCCTGCGGTACACATGCCGAGGTAATCGCACACCGCGCACTTGTTCTTCGCCGGCGTGCCGCGCAGCACCCCGCTCCGGAGCGCCGCCGCTGCCTCCCGCGTGCGCGTTTTGATGTCGACAATAAACTCATCGTCCACAGAGCGTACCTTGCGTTTACGCTCATCAAGCTCGTACACTTCAACATAATCGGGGCGCCGGCCGGTCAGCTCCTGATAGCCCAGCGCATATACGTGGAGCTGCGCCTCGGTCACGTCCTCCGTCTGGGCGCGGTCGCTCGACTTGAGATCTACGATCGTTGTCTCGCTGGTGTCCACGCGCCGCACCAGGTCGATGCGCCCCACCACGCTCACCCCATCCCCGAGGCTGATTTCAATCTGTTTCTCCGAAAACTCGATTTTCTCGAAGAGCGCTGCGTTGTCGATGAGGTAGTCGTGCAGCACGCGCGCGGCGGCTGCCTCAAGGTACTACCGTAGCGCAGGGTAGGCATAGGGCACGCGCAGGTGCGTCTGGAGAAGCCGCGGCACCTCGCCGACGTCGGCCACGTCCCCACGGACCGCGCGGGCGTGCACCTCGGCGAGAGCGTCATGGAGCGACTTTCCGTAGCCCAGCGCCTCATGTATCGGGGCGTTGAAACCGTACAGCACCCGCAGCTTAAACTGATAGGGACACTCGAAGAAGTACTTGAGGTCCGAAAACGTAAACACAACGTTCGTCACGCCCGCCCGGGGAGTTGGGGCAATGTGCCGGCGGGACGAGTAGTCCGGGGATCTCCGCTTGACGTACTTCGAGGCGAGAATGTCTTCCCAGAATGGCGATTTCATCTGGAAGAGTTGGCTGCCAGCGACCGGGCCCCACGTGAGGTGCAGGAACTTCTGACTCCGCGTCATGGCAACATAGAAGAGGCGGCGCTCGTCCTCGAGGGTCCCCTCGAAACGCGCCTGACCACGGATGGCCTCACGTGGTAGCAGGTGCCAGACGTTGCGCCCGCCCGGCTTCTTCGCTGGGAAGCGGTTCTTGAGCAGAGCTGGGATGAACACGACTGGCCACTGCATGCCCTTGGCCTGATGCACGGTCATGATGCGCACCGCGTCGGGAGTCGCATACTGGTTGTCCTGCCAGCCCTCGGGGTAGGCGTCCTCCGCACGGTACTCGAGGAAGTCCGCGAATGAGGCGTACTTCTCGACCGGCTTCGAGTGGTAATGGATCGTCTCGAAGTCGGAGACGAGCTGACTGAACTTGCCCAGGTTGTAAAACACCACCTCGCCGCGCCCGTTCGGCACGCGTTCCTCCCGGACACCAGCCTCATCTAGAAAGCTGAGGAACACGCGCTGGATCGAGTACTGCCCCCAGCGCTTTTGCTCTGGATCGGCCAGGGCCGCTTTGGCCGCCACAAGGCTCGTGATCGCTGCCCGCAACTCGCTGGGGTCGAGCCCGAGATCCGCGTCGAGCCACGCCTGTTCCACAACCGCCTCGGTCACGCCGTGGCGGTCGCCCATGAAGTAGAAGAGCTGCCGAGCGGCTTCCGCTTCGCTCGTTCCGAAGAGATTCGTCATCCCCGTCACGACGAACGGAATCCCGGCGGCCCGCAGAGCCTCGGTGATCGGCTGTGCGCTCGCCCTCACACTGCGCAACAGTACAGCCATGTCCGACCACGTGAGACCCCGTTCTTTGCCATCTTCCAGGAACGCCACTCCCCGGAGCGCCTGTGCGGTCGCCGCAATATATCGCGCCTCCTCGGCGGCGCTGGAGAAGGACAACGCGACGATGTCTCCCTGCTCGTACGGTTGCACGCCGGTCGGTTTCATGGCTTTGGGAAGGCGAGCGCCATTCTGCTCGATGAAGGCTCGCGCCGTTTCCACAATGCCCTCGCTGGAGCGGAAGTTCTCCTCGAGCTGGATCTGCTCGACCTCCGGGTAGCGCTGCGCAAAGGTTAGGATGTTCTCGACGTCGCTGCCTCGCCACTGGTAGATGGTCTGATCGTCGTCGCCGACTACGCAGATCCGTGCACCCAACTCGTGCAGCGACCAGACGATCGCCTCCTGGATTGGGTTCACATCCTGGTACTCGTCTACGATGACGCACTTGACCCGCTCGGTTAGGCGCTCGCGGACTCCGGCATCGTTGGTGAGGATCTCGACGGCGGTCTCCAGAATCGAGGAGTAGTCCAGGTAACTGTGCTGATCCAGCAGCTTGCGGTAGCTCTCGAGCCCGTCTACCACCGAGCAGCCTTGGAGCTTGGCCAGCTCGACGTCCGCTTCGCGCAAGATCGAGAGCGTGGCTGTGTAGTGGGCTGTGTCACGATAGCGCCTGAGAGGCTTCCCATTCAAATCGGTCGAGGTTGTCAGGCCGCTCTGTGCAGAGTATCGGTCCACGAACAGACCTTGCTGCACTTCATTCAGGACGTCGTATTTGAGATACTTCGTTGTCTCGGTTTTCAGCAACTCGAGGCAGAACGCGTGAATCGTACCAACGAACATTTCCGCGAGTCCACAGACCTCACCCAAGGTCTGGCGCGTACGGGTCACGATGCGCTCCTTGAGCTCCGCGGCCGCTTTATCGGTGAAGGTGAACGCCACGATGTTGCGGGGCGCGAGAGAGTCCGCCCGCCCAGGTGTGAGCAGGTGGACGACCCTCCGGGCGACGACCTCTGTCTTGCCGGAGCCAGCGCAGGCGATGAGCTGGAGGTTTCTACCGGCATGCACGATCGCCCTGTTCTGCGAGGGAGTAAGGGTCACGCTGACGCTCCGTAGCACACCTTCTTCGTCCAGTTACTTGCTAGCGAGAGAAACCTGCACGTTATTCTGCGTTCCTCCGAGAAGTCAAAGAATGCTCAGCGATCGGCAACCGCAACGCCGGCAACGCACCCAAGGCGATCCACCCCGCGTGAACATTCCATACCTTGCTCCAGCGAGGGTTGCGCAAGTGGGGACGTTCCACGTTGCACGCTCGCTTCCTCCGGCGGCACTCGGGGGCCCATCTTCTCGCCTTGTTGACCCTTGGATTCGTCACCATGCGGCCCGTCACGAGGGTTAGAGTACTGTTTAACAACGAGCGCACGTGCGACCCGCTCGAGGAGGATGTGGCCTCACGATGAAGTAGCCCTGCAGGGGCCGAGCACCTTTCAGTACTGCTTGGAACAGGCGATGTCGCTTGCCCCATGGCGTCGATCGCAGCTTGCACGGTTTTGCTTCCTTCCAGCCCAAATTCGACGCTTCGAGTAAGGCATTTTCTTGTTTCATACAACATCACGCTGGTCGCGCTCGGTTGATCCTTGTGTCTCGCTTATGCGTACGGGCATCTCAGCTCGGGCGAGTACGCGCAAGTTTCGCCGTAGGAACCCGTTGAAGAACTGGACGTGGCGGGCACGCGGCCCGGAGAATCCGTCCGGGGCTTGGCGGCCACTGGAAAAGCCATACAGTCACCGCCTGGCCGCCACTGCCGCAGCACGTCAAATTCAGGCCACGCCATCGGCAAGCCACGCAAAAAAACGGCCCGATGTCATGCTGGAAGGACTAGCAGTGCCGAATCGGAACAGCGCCGGCGAGACGATCGCAAGACTGTGCGCAGCGGCGCGGCCGAGATCGCCCTTCGAAACATCCATCACCCCGCACAGCCATCTGCACCATCCCGGCGCTCTCAGATATTCAGCAAAACCCCGCTCAGCGCGGTCGCTCCGCCAGCACCCGCGATGCGTGAATTCGCGTACGAGGGAGACCTGATGCACTGCCGGCCTGTGCTGCCAAGGCCGATGGCCGGTCGACCGACGCTCGGGATCGTATGTGTGTGCACAACCTGAATCTGGCTGAGTCTCTGCAGAGTCCGTGCAGTGTGCTCGCGGCTGTCTGTCAAACTTCCTTCGCTGCGGCTCGTGCGCGGGGCTTCGCGGTACCCTTCGCGGCCATGAACGCCTGCGTCCGAGGTCTCATGCGGCGGCCGGACTCTAGCAAAACCAGAAAAGCGATTGGCGGCGGCACATGTACACGGGGAAAAAGCGCCGATGGCGGCTTTCGGCGCGACGTTCGTTTGCACCCCCGTTCACAGGAGCGTGCCGCGGAGGATCAAGCTTGCCACGGTGAAGTAAATGACGAGCCCGGTGACGTCGACCAACGTTGCCACGAACGGCGCCGATGCACTGGCGGGATCGAAGCCGAGCCAGCGCAGGACGAAGGGGAGCATGGATCCCATCAGCGTCCCCCAAGTCACGACACCAATGAGGCTTAGTCCTACAGTGACGGCGATCAAACCCCAGTGATCCCCGTAGATTCCAAACGCCCACTGCCAAACACCGATCCGAAGCAACCCAATTGCAGCCAAGATGGCACCCAACGCTAAGCCAGAAGCCAGCTCGCGGAGAAGCACTCGCAACCAGTCCCGTAAGCGCACTTCTCCAAGGGCCATTGCACGAATGACCAACGTGGACGCCTGCGAGCCGGAGTTTCCGCCACTACTGATGATCAGCGGCACGAACAGCGCTAACACCACAGCGCGGGCAATCTCCTCTTCGAAGTACCCCATGGCTGTGGCGGTCAGGCTCTCCCCGAGGAACAAGACCGCAAGCCACATGCCCCGCTTGCGTACCATGGACAGAAAGTCGGTCTCCCAGTACGGAGCGTCCAGTGCTTCGCTACCACCGATTTTCTGAATGTCCTCGGTCGCCTCTTCTTGCAGCACGTCGACGATGTCGTCGATGGTCACCACGCCCTTCATACGGCCTTCTTGGTCGACCACGGGAAGCGCCAGAAAGTGATGCTGCTGAAATAAGCGGCTCACGGCTTCCTGGTCCTGGTCTTCGGTGATCGACACAACGTCCGTACGCATGCAGTCGGCGACCCGTTGATTCGGACCGGCTGCAAACAACTCGCGGAACGACAGAACTCCGAGCAAGCGCTGGTCGTCGTCCAGAACGTAGGCGTAATACGTGGTGTCCCGATGCTCGGCGGCATACTTGCGTAAGTATGTAATCGCCTCGGTAACCGTCATATCCGGCCGGAGCCGAGCATAGTGGGGATTCATGAGCCCCCCTGCAGCATCTTCGGCATAGGCCAACAACCCGCTGACTTGCGAGCGCGTCGCGTCGTCAAGCAACGACAACAGCACTTCGCGCTCCTCCTTCGGTACATGCTGGATCAAGTCGGCAGCGTCGTCCGGTGGTAGCAAGCGCATCCACGACCGGCGCTCCGCCACCGGCAAACTGAGAATGAGCTCGGCCTGATCCCTTGTCGGCAACGCAAGGAACAAGTCTTCAGCCTCGGGCCGGGGCAGGAGAGCGAACGCGCGCCGGCGATCCTCCGCAGATAAAACGGGCCACGCGGCCAGAAGTTCTTTGGCGTCCAGTTCCTCGCCAACCAGGTCCAAGGCATGGTTGCTCGAGGAACCCGGTTCACGCGACATTTCGGGGCCAGTAATTGCTGGAGCCATGGTCACACCTCCTGCCCGCCTTGCCCGGGCAGCGGTGTAACCGGAGCAAGACGGGACCTATACTCGCACGTACTTGAGAGCGAGACGACTCGGTCCGTCCGAACTCATGAAGCGCCTTCTTAGTACGCCAGGAACCCAAAGGAAAGTGCAGTTGGTGCACCGGCACTGCTGGTCCCTGCCGTTCCCCCGGGCACGGCGTTTCATCAACGGAAGCACCTTGCCTCTATGGGACTTGAGGGTTCACGCGATGACCGCGCAAAACGAAAGAGCGCTTTCCCATTCGTATAGCTTTGATTAGAAGTACCGTTGGGCGGCCAACTCATCACGCCGTGAATCTCAAACCAAGGAAGAGGAAGACCGATGTCCGAGTTTCAAACCGTGCTCTTCGAAGTGGACAACCGTGTTGCCACCATCACGCTCAATCGCCCCGAACGAAAGAATGCGATGAATCAGCAGCTCAAAGACGAGCTGCGCGAATGCTGGCGTAGGGTCAAGAGCGACCCCGACATTTGGGTTGCCATCATTACCGGTGCGGGCGATGCCTTCTCCAGTGGCGCCGACGTCGAGTCGCTAGCCACCGGCGGGTTTGTCAAGCCCGACCGGTGGCGCGAGCTTGCGATGATCGAAGGAATCGTCGAGCTGCCAACGCCGCGGCGCCTACGCGTGCACAAGCCGGTGATTGCCGCAGTGAACGGTGTGGTGGCTGGCTTTTCTCTCGATCTGGTTACCGAGGCCGATATTCCAATTGCTTCCGAGCGGGCCTATTTCGTCGATCCGCACGTGTCCATCGGGTACGTGTCGTCGCACGAGATGGTCAACATGGCTCGTCGTGTGCCTCTTGCCGTCTGCTTGCGCATGGCCCTCCTCGGGAGCCGCGAGCGCATGACTGCCCAGCGCGCATACGAGGTCGGGTTGGTCACGGAGGTGGTCCCGCACGAGCGGCTGATGGCGCGCGCACGCGAACTTGCCGAGATGATCTTGACCAACGCGCCACTTGCAGTGTGGGGCACGAAAATGGCGATTTTACAGGGGTTGGGGCTTCCCATCCCTCAGGCTGAAGAAATTGCTGCCGCCTATTTGGAAGTCGTGGAGCAATCGGAAGACCACCAGGAGGGCCCTCGAGCGTTCGTCGAGAAACGAAAACCCGAGTGGCGAGCACGGTAGTGACCCAGAAGTGGCGTTCGCGGCTCGGCGCTCACAACCGCCGGTTCGCTGGTCATCCAGTCTCTGCACCTTCTTCTGACGAAGCCGCGATCTTCGAGCAGTATCGCGGAGAACTAGCTGCGCAAGTCATTCCGGCCACGGCGGCGATCATCGTCAGTGCGGTGGCTTTGTACGGTGCGATCGAGTGGCTCGTGCGCCGCCCGGTATTTTACGAGTCGTTACCCCTTTATTTGGTCGAGATTGCTATCCCCCTCGGGCTCGCAGCTTTGCGGCGATGGATTCCCCTAAGGCGGGCGCCCTGGCTGTTACTTTTGGGGGACTTCCTGTTTACGCTCGTTCTCATTGCCCAGTTCCTCGTTCCGAGTACGACGATTTCGGGAGCAGCAGTGATCCTTTCCCTCAAAATCTTGGCTCCCGCACTGTTCTTCCCATGGGCACCGACCTTTCAGGCGATCGCGGCAAGCTACACGCTGCTCTTGTACTACGGTGTCCTGGCGCTGGGGGTGCGCGAGGTTCGACCCGATACGCTGGTGCACCAGCTTGGCGGGCCCCTTGTTGCAAGCGTGTTCTCCGTAGCTGGCGCTTTCGTAGCCGAGCGGCTTCGCCGCGAGGTGTTCCTGCGTGCAGGTCGTCTGCAACAAGCCGAGCAACAGCTCGGCCTGCTGGTACGGCGGTCCCCGATCGCGTTGTGGATGACAGATCGCGACTTGCGGATTATCGCTGCCCTGGGTGGGCCGAACCTACCAACCGGGGAACGTCCCGCCGACCTCATCGGACGGCGATTTACGGAATTGTTACCTACTTTGGACCCACAGTTCCCTCCGTTGCGCGCGCACTTGGATGCTTTGGAAGGGAAGTCGGCTGTCTATGAGTTCCCCTGGGAACAACGTCATTTCGTCGCTCACGTTGAGCCGTGGTACGATGCTCGTGGCCAGGTTGGCGGAGTCGTTGCCGTTGCCTGGGACGTCACCGACCGCAAGCAAGCTGAACTTTTACAGCAACGCGAGATCCAAGTTGCGCACGCACTGGCGCGTACGGGGGAAGTGTTGTTGGGCAGTCGAGACATCCGCGAAACGCTGGAGCGCGTGTGTCACCTCACTCAAGAGTTCCTCGGTACCGAGTTCTGCCTCGGCTACGTATGGAACGAGGAAAAACAAGCCTTCGAACTCCTCGTTGCGACGGGCATGCGGCCAGATGCGGTAGAGGAACTTAAGATGTTCGTGGCGCGCCCGAACGACATTGCTCCAATGTATCGCGGCTTGAACGAGCACCCCGTTTATCGGTTCCGCCTTCCAAGCCCACCGAAATTTGCCTGGGAAAAACTCGCGGAACGCTTTGGCTTCAAAGAATTCCTGTCGATTGGCATTCGCCCGCGCGGCCAACTAGCCGCGATTGTATCCACGGGTTACCGAGACCGCCCCTTGGCGACGGATGACACCTCCGACCGTGTGGCCGCCGGTATCGCCCATCTGGCTGCCCTGGCGCTTGAAAATGCCCGGCTCATGGAGGACCTGGAACGAGCCAGCCGAATCAAGTCCGAATTTGTTGCTACGATGTCGCACGAACTCCGGACCCCTTTGAACGTCATTCTCGGATACGGGAGTCTCCTCCTCGATGGCACGTTCGGGAGTCTCACCGAGGAGCAACTAGATGTCGTCAAACGGGTTCAAGCAAGTGCACAGCACCTACTCGAACTCATTACCATGACGCTCGACTTCAGCCGCCTCGAAGCCAGGCAGGTGTCCGTGCACCGCGAAACGCTCGACGTGTGCGCTTTCCTGCAGCAGATCGAAGAAGAAGCGCGGGGGACGTGGAACAAGCCTGGCGTCGAGCTTGAGTTCCAAGTCATCGGTGAGCTGCCGCCCCTGCGCACCGACCCGATCAAGGTGGCGGTTATCCTCAAGAACCTCATCGGCAACGCCGTGAAATTCACCGAGCACGGATCGGTTTCCGTACGCGCGCGAGCCGGGAAAGACGGAATCGAATTTCTCGTGGCTGACACTGGAATTGGTATTCCTCCTGAAGCGTTGCCACACATTTTCGAGCCATTTTGGCAGGCGGACAGCTCATCCACCCGACGGCACGGCGGCGTAGGATTGGGTCTCTACATCGTTCAGCGTCTCGTGGAGCTACTGGGTGGCACCATCCACGTGGAAAGCCAGGTTGGACATGGCACCACCTTCTCCGTGTGGCTCCCTTTCGACGCAGAACCGCAACTGGCAAAGCAACCCTGACCTCGGCTACAAGTTCATCCACTTACTTCAGTACGGTCCAGCGTTTGTTTGGCCAAATGGAAGCGTTTGCTTTACCATCCAAAACTTTTCCCGTGTCTAAAAGGCTCCCGGTCGTTACCCTCGTGGGCCGGCCGAATGCGGGAAAGTCCACCCTGTTCAACCGCCTCGTGGGCAAGCGGCAAGCCATCGTCGACGAGCAGCCAGGGGTCACGCGGGATCGCAATGTCGCCGTGGTCAACTTCGACGGCCGCGAGGTACTGCTTGTGGACACGGGAGGCGTGGACGAGCAAGCCCAGAGCGACATCGCACGGGCCGTCCAAGAGCAAACGTGGCTAGCGGCCGAAGAGGCGGACGTGGTGGTGGCTCTTTTCGATGGTCGCGAAGGTCTCAACCCGTTGGATGCTGACCTGGTTCGACGCCTGCGCTCGCTCGAGAAACCGGTTGTGTACGTGGTCAACAAACTCGACGACCCCAAGCTCGAATCGAATACTGCAGAGTTTTTTGCTTTGGGCATCGCTGACCCGCTACCCGTGTCCGCCGAGCACGGCCACGGTGTGGCCGAACTGATCGAGCGCGTCGTAGGGTTGCTGCCCTCCGCCATGGAGGAAGCGCAGGCACCGCCCGATCTCGAGAGCGCTGTTGCCGTTGCAATTGTTGGCCGCCCGAACGTCGGGAAGTCTTCTCTGCTGAACGCGATTGCCGGCTATCAGCGAGCGATCGTGAACGACCAGCCGGGAACTACACGCGACGCGATCGACACGCTCGTGACCCGGGGAGATCAGTGCTTCCTGTTTATCGACACTGCAGGAATCCGCCGCCGTCCTCGGGTGCGAGAGATCATCGAACGTGCCAGCGTTGTAAGGGCATTTCGCGCAATCGAAAGAGCCCATGTGGTTCTTTTGCTGATCGACGCGGTGGAGGGCATGACCGATCAAGACGCGCGCCTCGCCGCGCAGGTTCTAGAGCGCGGAAAAGCTCTAGCCCTGGTGTTCAACAAGTGGGACCTGGTTGCCCCCGCCGCGCGCAAGGTGAGCGCGTATCGCGAGCGCGTTGCCAGCGAATATCCTGCATTTGCTTCTGTGCCCGCTGCTTTTATCTCCGCCGTGACCGGCACGGGCGTGGACAAGCTTTTCCCGTTGGTTACTGCGCTGTATCGCGCCGCCCGGAAACAACCCCCCACAGCCAGGCTCAACTCCTGTCTCCAGGCAGCGACACGTGCGCGCCCGGCCCCCAGCGTGCGTGGCAAGAACGTGCGCTTTTACTACATCGCCCAAACGGGGATCATGCCGCCAACATTCACGATTTTTACGAGCCACCCCGAGCATATCCCTTCCTCGTACACGAGGTATCTGGAAAACGAACTACGCGAGCACTTTGGCTGGAACGGAATCCCGATCCGGTTGCGGTTCCGCGCACGCTCTCGGAAGTCCCTTGCTCACAGAATGCCGGCCGCTCGATAGCGTCTCGCGTGCGCCACGTAATGCGCTGCGCTCTGCACAATTTCCGCCTTTTCAGCGTCGCTAAGTGACCGCACCACTTTCGCTGGAGCGCCAAGCACCAAGCTTCCAGGTGGAATTTTCGTCCCTGGGGTGAGCAAAGCGCCCGCCCCGACGAGGCAGTTGTCTCCCACTTCGACGCCATCCAGCAGCACTGCGCCAATCCCAATCAGGCAGCGATTCCCAATTTGGCAACCGTGCAGCACCGCCCTGTGCCCGACGGTCACTTCGTCACCCACGATCGTCGGCCAGCGACCCGTAGTGACATGGACGACAGTGGCGTCTTGGATGTTTGTCCGGCTTCCGATGCGGATGAAGTGCACATCGCCTCGCACGACCGCGTAAAACCAGATGCTACTTTCCGCACCGATGGTCACGTCTCCGATCACCTGCGCCGACGCATGAACGTACGCAGTTGGATCCAATTGAGGGAACTTCGAGGAGAACTCTACGAGCATACGTCGGAGTTACGTCACCATCGCCGTCGAAGCAACGGCAGAGATCGTTGTGTGGGGTGCCGGTTCGTGCGCTTGCGCAACTGAAGCTGGCTTTGATAGATGAGAGCATGGTTTTGCAATTCGGTCTCACGCTTGTTCTAGCAAGCCCATCGCCGCGCACCGGAGATGGGCTTGCGCGCTTTTCCGGGTCGGAAGGCCGCCGCGGAGGTTGACCATGTTTACCCACGACTTGCCCGAAGGATTCACATTCGACGATGTTCTCTTGCTTCCAGGCGAGTCCGATTTCATGCCCAAGGACGCCGACTGCAGCACGTATCTCACGCGCAACATCCGTTTGAACATTCCGCTGGTGAGTGCTGCGATGGATACGGTCACGGAGTCGCGGACCGCCATCGCGATGGCACAAGAGGGCGGCATTGGCGTTATCCACCGGAACCTCTCTCCTGCCGAGCAGGCACGTGAAGTCGAAAAGGTAAAGAAGTGGGAAAGCGGCATGATCCTGGACCCCGTAACGGTAGAACCGGACCAGCGGATCGCAGACGCCTTGGAGATCATGCGGCGTTACAACATTTCCGGGCTTCCGGTCACCAAGAACGGTTACCTGGTCGGCATCCTCACCAATCGGGACCTGCGTTTCGAAAAACGCCTCGACCGGAAAGTGAGCGAGGTCATGACCAAGGAGAATCTCGTCACGGCGCACCCGGGAATTGGCCTGGAAGAAGCCAAAGAAATCCTGCACACGCATCGCATCGAAAAGCTGCTGATTGTCGACAGCCAAAACCGACTCAAAGGGCTGATCACCGTGAAAGACATCCAGAAAGCCGCCCAACACCCGTACGCGTGCAAGGACCAATTTGGTCGCCTGCGCGTAGGCGCTGCCATCGGCACGGGCGAGGACCGCGAGGAACGTGTGGAGTTGCTGGTTCGAGCCGGAGCCGATGTGTTGGTGATCGACACCGCTCATGGGCATACGGCCTCGGTGTTGGATACGATCCGATTCGTCAAGCAATCGTACCCCACGGTGGAACTCGTAGCCGGAAATGTTGCAACGGCTGACGGGGCCCGGGCGCTCGCGCGCGCGGGCGCGGACGCCATCAAGGTGGGGATGGGGCCGGCATCTATTTGCACCACACGCGTGGTCTCTGGGGTCGGTGTGCCGCAGCTCACCGCTGTTTCCGAGTGCGCCCGGGTTGCGCGGGATTACGGAATTCCTGTGATCGCCGATGGGGGGATCAAATACTCTGGGGATATTACGAAGGCACTCGCCGCGGGCGCAGACTCTGTGATGATCGGAAGTCTCTTTGCCGGTACCGAAGAAAGCCCTGGCGAAACCATCCTGTATCAAGGACGAACGTACAAGCTTTACCGCGGAATGGGCTCCCTCGAAGCAATGCGCGAACGCGAGGGGAGTCGCAATCGCTACATGCAAGATGCCGAAGAACCGATGAAGCTCGTGCCCGAAGGAATCGAAGGGCGTGTGCCGTACAAGGGCCCGCTGAGTTTCATCGTGACACAACTGGTTGGCGGTCTAAAAGCAGGCATGGGCTACACAGGGTGCCGCACCATTGCAGAACTCCACGAACGCGCTCGATTCATTCGGGTGAGCCGAGCATCGCTGGAAGAGAGTCACGTCCACGACGTAACCATGACCAAAGAGCCGCCGAACTACCGCCGGGAGTGAGCCCCACCGCAGTTCTTTGCTCGCAGGCCAATGCCATGATTCTCATTCTGGACTTCGGCAGCCAGTACACACAGCTCATTGCACGGCGCATCCGTGAGCTGCACGTCTACTGCGAAATCCATCCGTATCATTTACCGGCGCAGGAAATTCGCAGGCGGAATCCTATTGGTGTGGTCCTGTCGGGAGGCCCGGCAAGCGTCTACGAGGTCGACGCGCCAATGCCTGCGCCCGAAGTGTTCGAACTCGGGGTTCCGATTCTCGGCATCTGTTACGGCATGGGCGTCGTAGCGCTGCGCTTCGGCGGACGAGTGCAGTCGGCGAACCAGCGCGAATACGGTCCGGCCGAAATTACCATCGACGACAACAACGACCTTTTCGCTGGTTTGGGATCCGGGCCACTGCCCGTGTGGATGAGCCACGGCGACCGAATCGAGATTCTTCCGCCAGGCTTCACCGTGCTTGCTCATAGTGCAAATTCGCCCGTTGCAGCATTTGCCGACCCGACACGGCGCTTCTTTGGGGTTCAGTTTCACCCGGAAGTTGCGCACACCCCTCGCGGAAAAGAACTTCTCGCAAATTTTCTCTTTCGGATCTGCCACGCCCAACCCAACTGGACAATGGAAAATTTCGTCGAACGGGAGATCCAGATCATTCGGGAACGGGTAGGTTCGGCTGGGGTCGTATGCGCCTTAAGCGGCGGAGTGGATTCCACGGTTACCGCAGCAATTGTGCATCGAGCCGTCGGCGATCAACTCACTTGTGTCTTTGTCGACAATGGGGTGCTTCGGCGCGACGAGGCAGAGCGGGTGATGAACTTCCTTACGGACGCGTTTCACTTCCGCATCCGCAAAGTCGACGCCAGCAAGCTATTTCTTGCCCGCCTTGCCGGAGTTGTCGATCCCGAGCAGAAACGTCGGATCATTGGCAACACGTTCATCGAGGTGTTCGAGCGTGAGGCCCGCTCGCTCGCCAATGTACGATTTCTCGCCCAGGGAACCCTGTATCCCGACGTCATCGAGTCGGTGTCGTTCAAGGGCCCGTCGGCCACGATTAAGTCCCACCACAACGTTGGCGGGCTACCAGAACGAATGCAGCTCGAGCTGATCGAGCCGCTGCGGGAACTTTTCAAGGACGAGGTCCGCGAGCTAGGGCGGGTTTTGGGGATCCCGCCGCACATCATCAACCGGCACCCATTCCCGGGCCCCGGACTGGCCATCCGGATCCTTGGTGAGGTAACCGCGGAGCGCGTGGAAGTGCTGCAGCACGCCGATGCAATCGTGGAGGAAGAAATTCGCGCAGCGGGCTGGTACGACCGCTTGTGGCAAGCGTTCGCGGTGCTGTTGCCGGTGAAAACGGTAGGGGTCATGGGCGACGCCCGTACTTACGAAAACGTCGTGGCGCTGCGCGCGGTCGAAAGTGTGGATGGAATGACCGCCGACTGGGCTCGTTTGCCGTACGAGCTGCTGGCGCGGCTTTCCGCTCGACTGATCAACGAAGTCCAGGGCATCAACCGTGTGGTCTACGACATTTCTTCGAAGCCTCCCGCGACCATCGAGTGGGAGTAAGCGTCGCCCACGAGGGATGGGCTGAGCATGTTTGTGTATTTGCCTTGCGTTCGGCGGAAACACCCCGTTCGCTGGCGGGTTCCCGCACTGCCGCGGGACCGAGCCACCAACGGATCCATGTCGTCGCGGAAGGAAACTTTTCGTTCCTAAGCCGGATGGGACCGATGACTCGTGGCCGCCGTAGGCATGGCAACCGCCGCAGCTTGCCGTGCGGCCTGCGGCTCTGGAAGGAAGCATGTCCTGACTGCAATCGGACGACTGCTTGCTCCGCATGCCAAGGCCAATGGAAGCTGGGGCACGAACGGGTCACAACTCTTGTCGGCTGGGACAACCGGTGTTGGGACGCCAGCCTTCACTCGCGCGGATTCCTTCTGGTAGGTTCTTGGTTCCAACGCATCGGGAATGAGCAAGGGGAGATAGGGAGCGTCCAATGAGCTTTGTTCACCTGCACGTGCACACGCAGTATTCGCTGCTAGACGGCGCGAACAAAATTTCCGACCTGATCCAAAAAGTGAAGGCGGCGAACATGCCGGCCATCGCCATGACGGACCACGGCAACTTGTTTGGTGCCGTCGAGTTTTATCGCCGCGCTGTCGCTGCCGGGGTTCAGCCAATCATTGGCTGTGAGATGTACGTGGCTCCCGGACATCGCACGGAGCGCAAAGCACGAGCTGGAGATGCCGAGTCGGCCGGGAATCATCACTTGATCCTGCTGGTGATGAACGAAGAGGGCTATCGCAACCTCTGTCGCCTCGTAACCCTGAGCTACAAGGAAGGGTTCTATTACAAGCCCCGAATCGACAAGGAACTCCTGCGCGAGTGGAATCGTGGGCTGATCGCGCTCTCTGGCTGTTTGGCAAGCGAAGTCAACGAGGCCATTGCCGCAGGCTCGATCGACCGGGCACGAGCCGTCATGGAAGAGTACCGCGCCATGTTCGACGGGCGTTACTATGTCGAGATCCAGGACAACCACTTGCCCGAGCAAGAACGTGCCAACGTCGAACTCATCCGCCTCGCCCGGGAACTTTCGCTGCCCATCGTGGCCACGAATGACTGCCATTATCTGACTCCCGAAGACGCGCCAGCGCATGACGTGCTTCTCTGTATCCAAACGGGGAAAACCCTCAGCGACCCCAATCGGTGGAGGTTTGGGACGAATCAACTGTACGTCAAAGATCCCACCGAGATGGCCCGCGCGTTTCCCGACGTTCCCGAGGCGGTGAGCAATACTCTCGAAGTGGCTCGGCGGTGCCAATTCGAGATGCGGTTCGGACGCTATCAGTTCCCGGTCTACCGCACTCCAAACAACGAATCCCTCGAGGAGTACTTAGAGAACCTTGCCCGCAAAGGCCTGGAAGCGCGCCTCGCCGAAAAACGTGCCGAGGTTGGCTGGGACGATGCGAAGGAGCGCGACTACTGGAATCGGTTAGAGGAAGAGCTCCGCATCATTCAAAACATGGGCTTTTCCGGTTACTTTCTGATTGTGGCGGACTTTACCCGCTACGCAAAGGAGCGGGGGATTCCCGTGGGGCCTGGGCGCGGATCCGCGGCGGGTAGTTTGGTCGCCTATGCGCTTGGCATCACCAACGTGGACCCCATCCCCTACAACCTCCTCTTCGAGCGATTCCTCAATCCGGAGCGCAAATCGATGCCCGATATCGACATGGACTTTTGCTTCGAGCGCAGGGACGAAGTGATTCGCTACGTGCGAGAAAAGTACGGCGAAGACTGCGTCGCCCAAATCATCACCTTCGGAACGCTGAAAGGCAAACAAGCCATCAAAGATGTCGGCCGCGTTCTCGAGTTCAGCTTCGCGGAAACGGATCGCATCGCCAAGCTGTACCCAGCCCCGAAGCAGGGAAAAGACTTCCCGCTTAAAGAAGCGCTGGAAATGGAGCCTCGCTTGCGGGAGATCCGAGACAAAGGCGAGCGGGAGCGCCAGCTATTCGACTACGCGCTGCGATTGGAGGGGTTGTTGCGGCACGCTTCCAAGCACGCGGCTGGCATCGTCATTGGTGACCGTCCTCTGGTCGAAACCCTTCCGCTGTTTGTCGATAAGGACGGCGCGATCCTCACTCAGTACCCCTACGCCGACGTCGATGCCATTGGCCTGATCAAGTTCGATTTTCTCGGCCTCAAAACGCTCACCATGATCGCCAAAATTGTCGAGCGGATTCGACAAGGGCGGGGCGTGCACATTGACGTGGATCGGTTACCTCTCGACGACGCAGCCACTTACCAGTTGATTTCCCGCGGGGATACGGTGGGTGTGTTCCAGCTAGAAAGCAGTGGCATGCGCAAGCTGGTCACATCGCTGCGCCCAAGCAAGTTCGAGGACCTCATTGCCGTGTTGGCTCTGTTTCGTCCTGGTCCCCTCGACTCGGGCATGGTCGAGGAGTTCATCAAGCGTAAGCATGGTGAAGTGCCGATTCAGTATCTGCATCCAGAGCTCGAGCCCATTTTGCGCGATACCTACGGGGTGATCTTGTACCAAGAGCAGGTCATGCAAATCGCCCGCGTGCTCGCAGGCTATACCCTCGGTGATGCCGACAACCTCCGGCGCGCCATGGGCAAGAAGAAGAAAGACGAAATGGAGCGCGAGAAAGGGCGCTTTATCCGTGGTGCAGTCGAACGGGGAGTCCCCGAGCAAGTGGCAACAGCCATTTTCGAGCAAATGGAAACGTTCGGGGCTTATGGGTTCAACAAGTCGCACTCCACTGCGTACGCGTACATCTGCTTCCAAACTGCGTATTTGAAGGCCCATTTCCCGGAAGAGTTCATGGCAGGACTGCTTACCTTGGAAATGGACAGCACCGATAAAACTTACAAGAACATCGCTGCGTGCCGCGAACTCGGGATACCCATTCTGCCTCCAGACGTGAACGAAAGCTCCTTGGACTTCACCGTATTGCCTCCGCAGGCACCAAGCGGTCGACGAGCCATCCGCTTTGGACTCGGGGCGGTAAAAGGGGTCGGGGAGAAAGCTGTGGAGGCAATCTTGGAAGCCCGCGGCGGGGGCCCATTCGAGTCCCTGGCGGACTTCTGCAAGCGTGTACCGCAAACCCAGGTGAATCGGCGGGTGATCGAAAGCCTGATCAACTGCGGGGCGTTCGACTTCACAGGGCAACCACGCCGCAGGCTTCTCGAAGGCCTGGACGGAATCTTGCGCTGGGCAGCGGCTGAGCAAGAGGCCGCCGCCCCCAAGAATCAAATGAGCTTGTTTGCAACCGCGGCCCTGTCCTCCGCTCCCGCTCCAGCCCTCCCGGAGATCGAGGAGTGGCCAGCCAAAGAGCGCCTACGGCTGGAACGAGAGGCCCTTGGGTTTTTCATCACAGGACACCCCTTGGACCGTTGGGAGCGCGCCCTGCGCCGAATCACTGACGGGACCATTGCTGCGGCACGTGCTCGCGGGGAGAATGCGAAAGTGCGACTGGGGGGAGTGATTCACACGCTCAAAACGAAAAACACCCGTTCTGGAGAACGTTATGCAACGTTCGTACTGGAAGACCGATCTGGCACGGTCGAGGCTTTAGCTTGGCCCAACACCTACCGAGCTTGCGAGACTGCGATCCACGCCGACGAACCCGTCCTGGTCGAAGGAACGCTTGAGATCGACGATGAGCGCTGCCAATTAATTGTGGAAACCGTGACCCTCTTGTCGGAAATGCAGCAAAAGGCGTTCAAACAGGTCCGGCTCACCCTCGCAGAAGAAATGGTCGATGCCGAGAAGCTGCAGCGCTTGCGGGAAACTTGCTCTCGGCATCCGGGACGGTGCGATACGTTTGTGCACCTTTGGCTGCCGCAAGCAAAGGCCGAAATTGTCCTGGAACTGCCCGCGCGATTGAAGGTCACACCGACAGAGGCTTTCATTACCGAAGTGGAACAAATCTTCGGAGAAGGCGCCGTATACTTGCAGTGAAGGGAAACGAACCGACGCGGTCGAGAGCGGCAGTTCTGGGCAAACCCAACCCGCACGGTCCGGTCGGGCGGCTTCCCGGTAACGCCCGCACGGAAAACGAGGCGGCCGTGCTTGTGGGGGTGGAATGTCGGAGAGGCGGCACGCTTTCCGCCACGGAATCGTTGGACGAACTGGAACGCCTGGCAGAAAGCGCTGGAGTGCGCGTGGTTGGCCGGGTTTTGCAGTCGTTAGCTCACCCGCAACCAGCAACGTTCATCGGTGCGGGCAAGGTCGAGGAGGTCCGGCGCTACGCGGTGGAGAATGGCGCGCAGGTGGTCATCTTCGACGAACCGCTATCACCTGCGCAGCAGCGCAACTTGGAACGGTCGCTCGATCTCAAGGTGATCGATCGGAGCCAGTTGATTCTCGACATTTTCGCTCAGCGAGCCCGCAGCCTGGAGGGAAAACTGCAGGTGGAGCTGGCACAACTCCAATACTTGCTACCGCGTCTAACCAGGCAGTGGCAGCACCTTTCCCGTCTTGGCGGCGGCGTGGGAACGCGTGGCCCAGGAGAAACGCAGCTCGAAGTGGACCGGCGCAAAGTGCGCGAGCGGGTTGCCGTTTTGCGTCGCCGCCTGCGTGAGGTTGCCCGGACGCGACATCTGCATCGTCAAAGCCGTGCGGATGTACCACTGCCGACCGTTGCCTTGGTCGGTTACACAAACGCAGGCAAATCCACGCTGATGAATGCGCTTACGGCGGCGCATACGTTGGTCGCCGACCAGTTGTTTGCCACGTTGGATCCAACCGTACGGCACCTCCGTTTACCCAGCGGGGCAGGTGCGCTGCTGGTCGACACCGTCGGATTCATTCACAAGCTCCCACACGGGTTTGTCGATGCCTTCAAGAGCACGTTGGAGGAAGTACAAACAGCCGATCTCTTGCTTCACGTCGTCGATGCGAGCCATCCGATGGCAGAGCGGCATGGCGCCGTGGTCGAAGCGGTCCTGCGCGAACTCGGCGCAGAGCGCAAACCTCGGATTCTCGTCCTGAACAAGGCCGACAAACTCGAGTTCGCTCCCTTTACACCAGGGCACACGCCCTCCTGCCTTGTGTCGGCGCGCACCGGTGCCGGCTTGAGCGACCTTCTAAACAAGATCGACGCAGCGCTGCTGCAGCAACTCGAACAAATTCAGGTTCGGCTGCCGATCGCACGCGGTGACTTGGTGGCCCGCGTGCGGCAGCTTGGGCGCATCGTCACGGAACAGTACCACGCCGACGCGATGGAGCTTGTCGCGTACGTGCCCCCGAAACTTGCTGGCCAACTGCGGAAAGCGGCGCTCGACACAAACCAGGGAAAAGACCTTACCGCTGGTGTTGACGGCTAAGCGCGCGGCCTGATGACGCGTAGAGACGTCGTTCGCGCAGTCTCGCGCGCCCGACGCCCCAATCGTGGCGAGGTACCGCTAAAACGTGTGCCAAGGGTATTTTTGCGAGCAACTCAGTTTCTCGTTGCGTGCAACCCTGGAGCGCGGCAACTTGTTCATAAGGGTCCTCGAACCACGGAGGACGCAACATGATGGACGCCGCAACCCTGGCCGCACTTCTCTACGACTTCGCCCATGATCTGCACGCACCTGTACGGGCAGTGGATGGATTCAGTCGTGCACTATCCGAGGATTGGGGCCGTGAACCATCCCCCACATCCACCCGCTACCTACAGCGGATCACCCAGAATGCGGCCCGACTGCAGCAGTACGCCGACTGGGTGGGGCGATTCGCGTCAGCGCTCGAGCCTCCCCGTGCAGGCTCGTCCGCATCACTCGGTGCAGCGTTTGCCGAAGCGGCTGCCGACCTCAACGCACGGGGTGGCCCCGTTCGGATCGAGCTCGACTTGGATCACGAACAGAACCTCCGCTGGGATGGACGACACCTGAAACTGCTCGTCGCCTCCTTGCAAGTCTACGCCACGAAAGTGTTGCACGGGCAAGCTGGCCTGGTGCGCATTACGCAGCAACGGAGCGAGCACGAGCCGACGGTCCGTGTGTCGATCCAAGCGAGTCCTCTGCCAGATCTCGCGGACCCTCCGAGTTCCAATGCCAGCGCCGAACTCGACCGTGCTGCGAACCTAGAACTGGGCATCTTCACCGCGGTGTTGTCGCACTATCAAGGCGCGTCCCTGAGGCTCCTGAGCCCGGCGCTTCTGGAAATCGTCTTCGGGCAACATGAGGGCGTTGCCACCGAAGAAGAGCGACCGCTCCAACAAACGGAAATCACCACAAGTACGGCGACGGACAAGCTCCTTCTTCAAACCGTGCCTAGCTGCCACGAGTCAGCCAGCCTCGGAAAACTTCTGGTCATTGATGACGACCCTGCCGACATTGAACTGTTCCAGGCCGCCGTCGAAGATTGGATTCCCACCCAAGAGATGGAATTTTTCCGTGATCCGATCGAGGCCATTCGTCAGCTGCGGGCTTTGGCAGACACCGGGCAGGTTCAGCTGCTACCCCACGTTGTATTCGTCGACCTGAGGATGCCCCGCTGCAACGGGCTCGAAATTGTACGCGCAATCAAGGGAGAGCCACTGCTGTCGCTCGTTCCGACGGTCGTTCTCAGCTCATCGGCAAACCCCGCAGAGGTGCAAGCCGCGTATAGGGCAGGCGCAAACGCGTTTGTCGTCAAGTCCGTGGACTTCCAGAAGTTCACAGAAACGATCCGCCACGCTGCGCGGTTCTGGATGAACTACAACCAGCGCCCCGTCCGTTAGCAGCACCCCACTGAAGGCGTATCGTTCCCAGAACACAGCCGTGCCTCATTTGGCACTTACGGACGTAGAAGCCCCCAACACGAAGCGGACGTTCGTGCTTCACGACCCGGGATCACGCATGATCAGGATGCGGTATCCGTGGAGGTCGCCGATCACTGTGAGGAAGCGTTCGAGGTCGAACGGCTTGCGCAAAAATGCCACCGCACCGGTCTTGTACGCGGTGATCCAATCTTCGTCGCGCTGGGAGCCAGTGAGTACGACTACCGGTATGCGCCGCAAGCGTTTGTCCGCTTGCAGCTCTTGAAGCAGAGCACGCCCGTCGAGCCCGGGCAGCGTCAGGTCGAGTAACAACAAGTCGTACGGTGGGCGATCCGTTCGATTGACCTCTCGCATTAGGAGGTCGAGCGCTTCCCGACCATTTTCGATCACGGTTAGGGGGTTGTCTAAATGGCCACGCTGAAAAACACGCCGAGTGAGCTCGATGTCGTCGGGGTTGTCTTCGATCAACAAAATACGCGCGGGGCGGAGCCCCTGCCACGATTGCGGATCACTCATCTTGCTAGCCCTTCCGTTCAGTTGTTCGATCCTTGTAGCGCGTGCGCCACAAGGTAGCGCTGAAAACGCTCCTCGAACAACCGGAATCTGGAGTGGTCTTGCACCCCTATTGGCAGCAGGGTACACGGCGACTCGCCGTGCGATGCTCACGCTCCCAAACTTTTTGACGCTTCTCCGTATTGCCGCAGTGCCGGTGTTCCTGATCTGCGTGACCAGTGGACATTACGCGGCGGCATTGGCTCTGTTCTTGGCAGCTGGGATCACGGACGCAATCGACGGTGCACTCGCGCGCATCTTGAACAGCAAAAGCACCATCGGGGCGAGTTTGGATCCGCTGGCCGACAAGCTTTTGGTCGTCAGTTCCTTTTTAAGCCTCACCTGGTACGGAGCCTTACCTGTGTGGCTTTTCATCCTGGTCGCCACTCGCGACGTCGTGATCCTGGTGGGCTACTTGGTTCTGTATTTTTTTGCCGAACCGATGGAAGTCTCTCCGTCCCTCATCAGCAAGGTCAACACGTTCTTTGGAATGCTTACCATCGGGTTCGCTTTATTAACGCTCGCGCGCCCGGATCTTCCGATGGCTTTGCCCAATTTGGTCCTGTGGTATCTCACAGGCGCCACCACTGCGGCCTCCGGCCTCCACTACGTGTACACGGGGTTGCTTTGGTTGCAGGGTGCTGGCAGCGGCAGTAGAGCGGCAGGCATGAACTCGTGAGAGGTCGAACAATGAGGTGTCTAGCTAGTGTTCTTTGGTCCGTGTGTTTGCTGGGATTTCTTCTCCCGGTGCAAGCACAAGACGGCGAACGAGCGCGGTCAATCCTCGCTGAGGCGAGGCGGTTGGCAGATGGTGAGCGAAAGTGGAGCGACCGCACGCAGGAGATGAAGCTTCGCATCGTCGATCGCCGCGGCGGAGAACGGTCGCGACAACTGCTGATCAAAGTGAAAAAGTACGACCACGACCGAACCCGCTCGATCGTTTTTTTCTCTGCTCCCGAGGATGTCCGAGGCGTAGGGATGCTGCAGTGGGCAGATCCGAAGGGCAAAGACGAGCAATGGCTGTACCTTCCGGAGTTGGGCAAAGTCCGCCAAATTAGCGGCGCGGCCAAACGAGAAAGCTTTGTAGGCACGGACTTTAGTTACGAAGACCTCGCCGTGATCACGCAGATCCTCGACTGGGACGACACGGAAGCGAAGGCGGAATTCGTTCGCGACGAGGAAGTCGATGGACATCTTTGCCATTTGCTGGAATTCACGCCGACCGGGAAAGACATCAGCTACGGGAAGGTACGGGCCTGGGTCGATGCGAAGGAGCTGGTGGTGAGAAAGTACGAAATGGTGGACAAGAACGGCACGGTGGCAAAGACCCTCTCCCTCTCCGACATCCGCCTGGTCGGCAAAATCCCCACGGCGTTTCACATGGAAATGCAAAACAACGGCACGGGCAGCCGCACGGTGGTAGATTTCACCAAGGTCGCGTACGATACCGGGCTTGCTGACGAAGAATTCACACAGCGCGCTTTGGAACGCGGGCTCTGAGCCCAGATGTCCTGAAAACGTCACGTGGTTGCTGCCCGTGGCGGGCACAGGCGACCAGCGCGGATGTCTTCGAGCACCTGAGCGTCGGTCGGAAAGGCTAGGGGAGGGAGCTCCTCAAGGTGGAAGTAGTTTGCGGCGTCTACGTCGTCTCCGGGTTTCACCCCACCACCCAAAGGCTCGCCCCAGAACCAGATGCCGACGCTTTGTTTGTCTGGATCGTGAAAGTTGGAGCGCACGTCGCACACGCCGAGTAAACGCACTTCCAGTCCGGTTTCCTCACGCATTTCTCGCCGAGCCGCCTGACGTACGTCTTCATCCCACTCCACGTAGCCGCACGGAATGCACCACCGCCCCGCGTAGCGACCGCGCGCACGGCGAACCAATAGTACTTGTCCCGCTTGTATGACCACCACTGCGACGCCGACCGCTGGATTGCGATAGTGAGGCTGTCCACATTCGCTACACACGCGATGCGGCGTATTCCCTAGCGGCGAAAGCAGTCCTCCACAAAAACAGCAAAAGCGCACAACGTTAGAGTTCCCGCGTTCCAATAGGGTCCTTGATGATCGTCGCTGTCGTGTCCAGTCAGCCTCGCGGCAAGCCAAGCACTCGCTGTGCGATGATGTTCCGTTGAATTTCCGAAGTTCCCGCGTAAATCGTAGCGGACCGCGACCACAAGAGTTCGTATGCCCAGAAGCCGTTTTCGACCGCCCGCGGGTCGCCGTTGCAGAGGGTTCCGCAGGAACCCAAAATCTCGAAGGCAGTATCTTTGAGGCGCTGTTCGAGCTCGCTCCAAAAAAGTTTCAAGATCGACCCTTCGGGCCCTGGCACGCCGCTACGGGTAAGCCTCGACACGTTACGGTACGCGCTGTAGCGCAGAATCGTCGTTTCGATCCACGATTGCGCTACCTTTTGCCGCACGAGCGGATCCTCGGAAGCCTTCTTCCCATAGCGTTCAACAGTGTGACTCAACCGCGCCAAGCGACGAGCCTCCGCCTGCAGCCGGATGTGGGGAGTGGTGCCGGCTCGCTCGTGGCCCAAGGTCGCGAGCACCACGTCCCAGCCTCGATCAATTTCGCCCACGACGTTCGCACGCGGTACCCGAACGTTGTCGAAGAAGACTTCGTTGAACCACGCTTCACCCGTCATTTCCCGCAACGGTCGCACAGTAATTCCAGGGCTTTTCATTGGAACGAGCAAAAAGGTGAGGCCATGGTGTTTGGGACCCTCGAATCGCGTGCGGGCAACGAGCATGCACCAATCAGCATAACGAGCGACGCTGGTCCAAATTTTTTGCCCGCTGATCACAAATTCCTCGCCAACCAGTTCCGCACGAGTGCGGACGGAGGCAAGGTCTGACCCTGCGTTGGGCTCGGAAAATCCTTGGCACCAAATTTCGTCGCCCCGTAAAATCGGCAGCAAAAACCGGCGCTTTTGCTCCTCGCTCCCACACGCCATGAGGGTTGGCCCCACTAAACTCAGCCCAATTTTGAGGCAGAGAATGTCTGGCGCCGCCGCCCGTGCGTACTCCTCGTTGTAGATGAGTTGCTCGATCAAACTGGCACCTCGGCCTCCGTATTCCTTAGGCCACGTCAAGCCCGCCCACCCCCCTTCGAAGAGCTTGCGCTGCCACGCACGCGCAAACGCCACTTGCTCTTCAGGGGTTTGAGGCGAGCGATATGCTGGCGTTCCCCAGCCCGGCGGTAAGTTGGCTTGAAGCCAATCTCGCACTTGGCGCCGGAACGCTTCCTGTTCAGGAGACAACCGTAATTCCATAGACTTTCCCGCTCACTATCTGACGGAACTAAGGACCACCCGAACTCCCAACAAGGCGAAATGCGGGTCGCCCCTCACTGCAGCGGGGCGAACTCGCTTCCACGGCCCACGGCACGAAAAAGGACAGCGGGCCAAGCTCGGCATCGACCCATTCGACCAACAACGCCCCCAAAGGGGCAGGAAGGAGGGACCGTTCGTCCACCACCAAAGCTGAAATCGACTCGTCACAATGGAAATGGTCGTTGCAGGAATACGCAAAGAACGAGAGCACTTCTGGGACAGCAAGACAGTGGAGCTGTTGCTCTACCTTCCAGGAGGGCGGGGGGCTGGGAAGTTGCTTTGGAGGTTCCCGATGCAGCCACACTAAGGCCCGCAACTGAACCGCGTATTTTATCGGAGCTGCAGCGAAGAAACGCTCGGCCGTCGCGGCCTCGAGCACGAGCGCATGAGGTTGCACGCGTTCGATCAGGGCCCAAGCATTGTCGATGGCACCATCTGCCTTGGTCTCGCCTAAGGGAACGTCCAGTGCTCCGAGCTCTTCCACAACGTCTCCGAGCAAAAGACTTCCCGGGGTCACCAAGGCGCCCGGAAGATTATTGGCGACGCGTTGCCCAGCCGTGATGCCGACACGGCGCAGCACGCGCACCCCGGCCGCACGTTCGGTGGCAAGCATCTCGGCAGTCCAAGCCAAAACGAGCAACTGCTCCGCTCTACCGCTAGCACCTGCGCGAACAAGAGGAGCCGAGGGGCGCCGCCATGTGTCCGGAGGAAGCGTGCGCTGCAACCTGACCAGCGCCTCGCGGCGCACCGGACGCTCGGATGGCACAGCTCCCCAAAACGCAGGCATGGTTCAGTCGCGTTGCAAAATATGGATGACGCAAACGCTACCACCGCCCATCATGTGGCAAAGGCCGATTCGTGCTCCCTCGACCTGTCGGCGGCCGGCTTCTCCCCGGAGCTGCAACGTCGTTTCCCAAATTTGGGCTAGGCCGGTTGGCCCACCTGGATGGCCACGCGCGATCAGTCCTCCGTCCGTGGAAACAGGGATGCGCCCGTGGAGCTCGAAATCACCTTCTTCGATACATTTTTCTGCTTCGCCTGGTTTGCAGAGGCCCAGGAGCTCGTAATACTCCAGCTCCTCGATGGCGAACGCATCGTGCACTTGAACGAGGTCGAGGTCCTCGGGGCCGATCCCTGCCTCGTTGTACGCCTGCGCCGCAGTATCGATGGTCATTTGTGCTGGGCCCACCACTGGCCCCATGAACAAGTGTCCTGGTGCGTACTTTTCGGTCTGCAGAGCCGAAGCCACCACTCGAACCACTGGGCGATCCGGGCGAAGCTTCTTCGCTAAGTCTGCCCGTCCCACGATGGCACAAGCGGCACCGTCTCCCATCGGGCAAGACATCATGGTGGTGAGCGGCCACGCAACCATCCGCGAACGCAACACGCGCTCCGGCGTCATTGGTTCCTGCGGCTGCCGTTGTGCCATCGGGTTCAAGGCACCGTTGTTCCAATTTTTGGCTGCGATTCGCGCCAAATGCTCAGGCTTCATCCCTCGCTCGTGCATTCTACGGGTGGCCCAGAGGGCAAAGAACGCTGCCGGCAAGATCGCGTCTTCCATGTTTTCCGGGGCGGTTCCTTGCGTCGACTGTTGGATCATGGTGGTCATCTTGTCGAACCCCAGAACCATCACGACGTCGTACGTTCCCGCTGCAACTTGCAGGCATGCTTCTCGGAACGCTGCCGAACCAGTGGCCGAAGCATTCTCGACGTGCTGCACGGGCAGGCCGGTCAAGCCGAATTCTTTCATGGCTCGGACAGCGCTCATCACGGGCGCAAAAATGTGTCCTACATAGGCAGCCTGCACATCGCGGAAAGACAAGTTCGCGTCGCGCAGCGCTTGCATGCCGGCCTCGCGAGCCATCACTGCGTTCGGCACGTCCCACATGCCGAATCGGTACATCCCAACTCCCAGCACCGCCACGTCTCTCATCGGGCTTCTCCTTCGGGACGAAACCGAACGATGACAACTTCCGCGTCGCCTTCGTCTCGCATTTTGTCCAGTTCGGCAATGACCGACTGGCCGATGCGATACTCTTCCCTGCGACCGGCCAAGGGGAGCTGTACCCTCGGTCCTTCGGGCAAGTCGATTTGGCCCACACCATACCCGTCCATGTGCTCGAGGTTGCTCGAACCGAACAAAGGCATGTGGACAAAGGTGAAGCTGTAGAGCGTGCCGCGAGGGCCCAGCTCCACGTCTTGAAGACGCTCACTCAGGCAATCCGCTTTCGCGCAAATTGCTCGACGCGGGAAGTACACCTCTCCGCAGTCCATGCAGCGACTCCCCAGGAGCCTGGGTGGCTCTTGGGGATCCTCGGGAACCGTGAAGTAACCCGGCTTGATTGGGACTCGACGCTTTACACTCATGGCCGAGTTGCCTAAGCCAATGAACGTTTGTTCGTCAAGTAAGGGTGATGCGAACGGCCCACCTTTGTTTCCCGCACATCCTTGTGACAACCTGAGCGAAACGATCGGAAAGGAGTTTCTTCGCATGGCGCAACGAGTGATCACGGAGCACCAACAAGGCGTTGCCATTGTCACGTTGAACCGTCCAGAGAAGTTAAATGCTTTAGACCTCGACATGTTCCAGGCGATTGCCGAAGCAGCAGAGAGTCTCGCGGCGGATCGATCCGTTCGAGCCGTCGTACTCCGTGGAGCCGGGCGAGCATTTTGCGCTGGACTCGACTTTGGTGCCTTCGCTGCGATGGCGAGCGGGACAGGGGGCGCGAAGCTGCTCGAGCGGAGCAACGGCCGCCGCGGAAATTTCGCGCAACGAGTTGCGTGGGCGTGGCAGGAGCTTCCGGTACCGGTCATTGCCGCTATTCACGGAGTTGCGTTTGGCGGCGGCTTACAGATTGCGTTAGGGGCTGATTTGCGGGTTGTCGCTCCCACCGCAGAACTTTCGGTCATGGAAATACGCTGGGGTTTGATCCCGGACATGAGCGGCACCCAAACGCTGCGTCGCCTGGTCCGCCTCGATATCGCCAAGGAGCTGACGTTCACGGGGCGTGTGGTGAGCGGAGAAGAAGCAGTGCAAATTGGACTCGCAACGCGATGTGCAGAAGACCCCTTTGCCGCGGCGCTCAGCCTTGCCAAGGACATTGCTTCTCGCTCGCCCGAAGCGATTCGTGCAGCCAAAAAGCTTTGGAACGAAGCGACCGCCGGCTCGATCGACGAAGGATTGGCGCTCGAAGAGCAGCTCCAACTCTCGCTCATCGGAACTCCGAATCAAATCGAGGCTGTGCGTGCGAACCTCGAAAAGCGGGCCCCGAACTTCCGCGACCCGCAGTAAGTCGGAATTTGCACTGGCGCATTCAGGGCTAGCCTTATCAGTCATCCACGAAGGGAGTACCACCGATGCCGCTCGATAGCCCCATCGAACGCGATTTATTCCGCCGCATTCGAGACCGAATCGCGATCGTCGGTATTGGCCATTTGCCCTTCGCGAAAGACATTGGGCGCCCGATTGCCGACACTGCGGTCGAAGCAATTCAACTCGCACTTCAAGATGCTGGCCTCCGCGCCCGGGATGTCGACGGCATGAGCATGTTCGAAATGGAGTCGACTCACGAGGTTACGATCGCGCGGCGGCTTGGCATCGAGAACTTACGCTGGTGGGACAAGATTTCTTACGGCGGGGGCGCCTCGGCGGCCACGGTGATGCACGCTGCGGCAGCGGTCGCCACGGGTCTCGCTTCTGTCGTGGTGTGCCACAGAGCGCGGAACCGCGGCGCCAAAACCTCGCGTCCTTGGGCACAGGAACGGGGAGTCGCCCGCGACGACAAGTCGCTTTACTTGCCGTGGGGACTCATCCGCCCTGTGGATATCATCGGCCTCTATGCGCACCGCCACATGCACTTGTACGGCACCAAGAGGGAGCACTTTGCCAACGTTGCGATTGCGGCACGGAAGCATGCGCAGACAAATCCATATGCGATGATGCGGGGGCGTCCGCTAGACCTGCCAACGTACCTGAACGGGCGCATGATCAGTTATCCGCTTTGCCTGTACGACTGTTGTTTGGAGACGGACGGAGCGCTTGCCTGCGTCGTGACATCGGTCGAGCGGGCAAAAGATCTGCGCCACATACCAGTACTTGTGCACTCCGTAGCCCAAGCTTCTGGACCAAACCCTGTTCACCTGGCGAACTACAACAACACGAAGGAGATGGATTCCACGGCGGTGTTTTGCGCGAAATTGCTTTGGGAACGTTCGGAACTTGGTCCGGCGGACATCGACTGCGCTCAAATTTACGACGCCTTCACGCCGCTGGTGATCATGGGGTTGGAGGACTACGGCTTCTGCAGGCGAGGCGAGGGCGGGCCGTTTACAGAAGGCGGGCGCATCGAAATTGGCGGAGAGCTTCCTGTGCTAACCTCGGGGGGTGGGCTCTCCGAAGCGTACGTCCACGGATTCAACCTCATCCTCGAGGGGGTACGGCAAATCCGAGGCACTTCGTGGAATCAAGTTCCAAACTGCAAGGCCGTGCTGGTAACAGGCGCAGCTGGCGTGGCTACGAGTGCGATGGTCTTGCGCGCCCCCTGAGGTCTCCAGCAGGGAGGAGGCTAGTTTTCATCCTCGGCGCCCATCGCTACGCATAGTTTCTCGCGAGTTGCAACGGAGAACGCCGCATGCGCATTCTGGATGAGTGGGAAACATTCATTCACACGCACTTTCAAACCGATGGGGAACAGTTGCCTTCTGAGCGTGTGCGTGAACTCGAGCAGGCCCTTTTGCCCACCCTGCGAGAGCTAGGGATTGTGTATGGATTCCATCTGGAGCGGAGCCCCTCCGATCCGGGAATTCGCGTGGTGGTGGAGTGCCGACCGGGCAAGCGGGAGCTTCAAATCATCCGGCGGAAGCTTGCCGATACTTTGCGCCCGATTCCACGTCGACCTCGTCCCACGATTGTGCGCTTCGCGTCGGAGGAAATCGGCTCCTGCCAGGTAACCGGAGACAACGCAGAGTCTGCGGTGGGGTCGGAAACTGCGGTGTGCGCGCATCAAGGAGGAAGGCAACGTCTACAGAAGGGAGCTCACAGCAATGACAGAACGTGAGCCGATCTTCCTCACCGACGACGTCCCCCTCCATCCAGATTATCCTCTTCCGGATTTAAAAGATCCCGTGATGCGCCCTTTTTGGGAAGGTGCCCGCCAAGGGAAGCTTCTCCTCCAGCGTGAACGACGCACCCATCGGCTGCATTGGCCGCCAAAACCGCTGTACTGGCAAGAAGCTCCGCTCGAATGGTTCGAGGCCAGCGGAAAAGGCAGGGTGTTTTCTTACGTAATTGCCTACGAGCCGTTCCTGCCCGCCTTTCAGCACCTGCTGCCGCTCCCGCTTGCCATCGTTGAGACGGAGGAGGGCGCCCGTTTGGTAACGTATCTCGTGCGATGTCGTCCAGAGGACGTGTATTTCGGAATGCCGGTTCAGGTCGTGTTCAAACGGCTCACAAGCGAGGTGGTGTTACCCGTGTGGGCGCCAGCAGAAAACACGCTGCAGGGGATGCGAGGCTAAGGGATGAAACCAGAGGATACCGATCGCCGGTTGCGAACCGTCGAAGATATGCTGGCGATTCACGACGTGATGGTAGAGTACGCGATCGCCGCCGACTCGGGCGACGCGGAACTCCTTCGGGAGCTCTTTGTGGACGACGCTGTGTACGAGTTGGATGACCTGAGAATCGATGGCCGCGACGCCATCGTCGCCACCGTGCTCGGGCGCGGGCCAGCCGGAGCCGAAATGCTGGCCAGCGCACATACCGTGGGACCCGCCATCGTACGCGTCGGCGGGGATCAAGCGGTCGCGTGCGGGTACTCAAGGCTGTACGTGCTCGAAGAAGACCAGTCCATCAGCCTTCGGCGCCTGAGTTTCAACCGTTGGGAGTTCGTTCGCGACCGCACACGGTGGCGCATCGCGCGGCGAGTCGTTCGCGCGCTCGGAGCCGCCGATGGCCCCGAACTCGTTCGTAACATCCTCGCAAAGCGCCTCCCTGAAGGAGGCTAAGCGAACGCCTGGCTAACTGTTCGCAGCGGGCGCACCGTTTGCTGGAGTCAATCCGTTCAGCCCCAGCGAACGCCATCGCTTCGTTCCTATCGAGCTGCGAGCTCCGGCAATCCAAAGCGTAGCCTGACGTTGCTTTCGCAAAAATCTCTTGTCTCGTCATTGGAGCTGTGGTTCCCTCGCAGCCTATGCGATTCGAACTCTTCTGGGTTGTGGCCGTTATTCTCTGTGTCGGCATCGGCTGTGGTAGTGATGGTGAACCAACACAGTCCCCGGCCAGCGCTTCCGCCTTGGCGAAGGCAGGAGAGGATGCATTTTACGACACGCTGCTCGGCCGCAAAGATCGGGCTCAGGAGGCCGTGGATTTGTTATCGAAGGCAGTCCGGCTTAATCCCAACGACGGACTCTCGTTTTTCCGCCTAGGGATGATGCACATGTTCCGTTTCGCCCAAAGTGTCGCGGACTACCGCAATGCGACCGCTTTTGAACGCGAGGAAATCCGGAAGGCTCAAGCGGCACTCGACCGCGCGGTGGAACTTGTTCCCGAGGATCGGCGGATCCCTGGGTTTCGCGCTGCGGCGACCTACATGCGTGGCGTTGCTGAACAGAGTCAAGAGATCGAGCAGTTGGGCCTCGAGCAATTGCGCAGTGCTATCGCGTTGTACCCGGAATTCAACTCTTTTGACTTCATCGGCACCGTGGCCTTCGTTGTACCGCGCGACAGCCCCTTGTATGCCGAAGCCTTAGAATACGTGGGCGACCCGTTATCCGCTGCATCGTGCTCCCCGTTTACGGAGCCGCAAATTTGCGGCAACGCGGGCAAGGCCCCGCACAACATCGAAGGCTCGCTCGTGTTGTTTGGTGATTTGTTCGCCAAAGCTGGTGACGCCCGCCGTGCTGCCGGGTTTTATCGCCTTGCCCTCGCGGACTTTTCCAACATGGGTAACGGGAAGCCGTGGCGTTTCCGTTCGATCGCAGAGGAGCGGCTTGCTACCGTGAACCAACGGGTGGCGTTGTATTTGGATTCCGATCCGGCGAACGACCCACCGTTAGTCGGGTACCAGCAAGAGGCGTGTGCCGTGTGCCACTTCGAATGATCTACTGACGTGTCCAAAACAGGACATCAGCCGTTGCCCGGCACGATCAACGTTTCGGGCCGGTGAGTTGGCGATAAATCTTCAAGTGGCGCATCGCAGCAAGCTGATGCCCCATTAAACGGAAAATTCGACTCAGATTGAAGTGTGCTTCGGGAAACTCCCAGTCGCACTGTAAAGCTGCTTGGTACTCGCGCACCGCTCCGGCTAGATCGCCCAAATCCTCCAACGCAATGGCCAGGTTGTAGTGCGCGATTGGGTCTTCAGGGGCGATACTCAGTGCTCGCCGATACCAAAAGGCGGCTCGTTGGACCCGACCTTCGTAGTGAGCAAGACGACCGAGATTGACGCACGCGTCTGACAATTCGGCGTCGCATTTCAACGCGTTCAGATACGCTTGCCGCGCGCCCGCCAAGTCGCCGGCCTCTTCCCGCGCCACCCCCAAAAAATACCATCGTCCAGCCGGGTCTTCTTCGGCGTCTCCCGTGGTTCGCTGCGCACGGTGATCCGCAAGCGACGCGATCCGGTTGCGGTTCGAAGCAGGGCCCTGAGTCTGCTCAGGGAACGGCAAGAACAACTGACCTGTTGCGTAGTCCCAGCTGCTTCCGTCGTCTTCGCAAACGAGTCCCCCGTTACGCGGGCGTATGCGTCCCCGTGCCGCTCCTTCGCCGAACACCTGAGCTCGTAATGCACGAAGCGCCGCCTGGAGATCGCTGCGCTTGCGGAACCGGTCGCGTAAATGGAAAGCCTGGCGTAGAAAAGCAATGTCCTGAAAAGAAAGGAGAATTCTCCTGTTGCTTGTACGCACCCCAAGTCGACAGATGCGGACCCAACTCCGGACCAGCGCGGGAGAAACGCCCAACACTTTCCCTGCTTGCGCCGTCGTGAACGATTCGATTCGGCGGCCAGACCGACCTGCACGTTTCGCTAGTCTTGTAGGCACAAACACCTCGACGCGCTGCGCATACGATCTGTGGGCAGGGTTTCCAGCCCGTACTCCTTGTGTCTGCCAAACTCCTGCGCACCTGACAAGTCTTTCTTGGGCCGAATCGGCGAGAACTTCGGCCGGTGCATCCAGTGCTTGCACAGGAGGAGATGTTTCTCTTTTCACCCCGCGTGATTGGAAAAGGCGGATATGGCTTCGTACCTTTTTCGGCGAACGGCACAGGCTGTGATCATTTGCCTAGCCGTTAGTTTCGTCACGTTCTTGCTCACGCTGGTTTTGCCGGGAGATCCTGCGGTTGCAGTTGCTGGCCCCAAGGCACCACCGGAGGTCCTACACCAGATTCGCCGCGAGCTTGGTTTGGATCGCCCGCTGCTCGTGCAGTATGCAAAGTACGTTGGGAGAATCGTACGCGGAGACTTTGGAAGATCGTACGTAACGGGCGAGCCGGTAGCCCACGCGCTGATCGAACGTCTTCCCGCCACCGCTTTTCTGGGCGCCACTGCGTGGGTTCTGGCTGTGCTGTTTGGCCTTCTTTTTGGTTGTCTCGGGGCCCTACGCCCGCGCGTGACACCATGGATCCTTGGAACAACGGTATTCGCGTTTGCCGTGCCACCCTTTTGGCTCGGGATGTTGTGTTTGTACCTCTTTGCTTATCGGTGGCCACTTTTCCCGCTCGGCGGCTTCAGTGTTCCCGGGGTGGTTCTTCCAGCGTGTGCACTCGCAGTGGGGTTGGCAGCAAGTTACGCACGTGTCGTCAGTAGTCAGTTGTCGGAGGTGCTATCGCAGGACTTCATCCGCACGGCACGCGCAAAAGGGTTGAGCGAAGAGCGGGTCGTGTTCGTGCATGGCTTGCGCAACGCGCTGTTGACCGTGATGACCATGGCTGGTCTCGACTTGGCTGGACTTTTGGGCGGAGTCACGCTCACGGAGACCGTGTTCAACTGGCCTGGAATGGGTCGCCTTGCAGTAGAGGCCGTATTCAACCAGGACTTGCCGATGCTCATGGGCACAGTCCTTTTTGCGACCGTTCTCGTGGTTGGTGCCAATGTTCTCGTGGACGCGTGCTACACCTTTGTCGACCCACGGATTCGCAAGGAGGTCTGAGTCAAAAGGCGGCCAATGAGATTTCGGTCGTTCTCCTTCACCGTCGGGGCGGTCATGCTGATCCTCGCAATCGTCGGAGCTGCGGCCGCACCCTATCTGCCCTTACCCGACCCAGTACAACCATCTCTTCCATCGTTCGGGGAGCCGTTTCCCCCGCAGCGGCGCTGTCTTTGCGGAACCGACGAGCTAGGCCGCGACGTGTGCAGCCGCCTCATTTACGCCGCTCGGCTTTCGTTGCCAATCGCAATCGGCGCGGCCTTTGCGAGCACCTTCCTCGGCACCCTTGTGGGCTTGCTCGCCGGAGGCGTCGGCGGTGCCGTGGACACCTTCCTCATGCGACTCACCGACGTTGTGCTGTCCTTTCCCGTTTTGCTCCTGGCGATGGGCTTGGCTGCGCTGTTCGAACCCAGCGTGGGTGTATTGCTGCTGGTGATTTTTGCGGTGGGTTGGACCACGATTGCGCGTGCGGTACGGGCAGAAGTCCAATCGCTCGCGCGGCGCGAGTACATCGAGGCAGCACGAGCATTAGGCAGCAGCCGGGTGCGCATCTTCATACGACATATTCTTCCCGCGATCCGCTCGACTGTGCTCGCTCTCTGGGCGATCACGGCAAGCCACGCACTGCTCATCGACGCCGGGCTCAGCTTCATTGGCCTCGGTGTCCCGCCGCCCGCACCGAGCTGGGGGAGGATGCTCAGCGAAAGTCAGGCGTACTATCGGATCGCACCGTGGCTGATGGTGTTTCCCGGGGCCGCATTGGTGTACTCGGTAGCAGCGTTTCAGCTTCTCGCCTGGGGACTTGCACGACACCCGCAAGAGGCATCGCGGTGATTGCCGTTTGGCTCATCGTTCTTTTGTCGTTCGCGGGCTGTCACACCAACAGCGAAAGTCCTGGAGTAGGGGAGGGGTACCTCCGAGTAGCCGACAAAGACGACGTGCCGACCCTCGATCCTGCTCGAGGCTACGACACAGCTTCTTGGCAATACGAAGACCTCATCTTCGAGACTTTGCTCGACTATACCGACGACGGGCGACTGGTAGGGGAGCTCGCTTCGGAGTGGTGGGCAAACGAAGAAAGGACTGCGTTTGGCTTCCGCTTACGCGATACCGCCTCGTTTTCCATCGGGCGCCGCGTCGAGCCGGCCGATGTGGCGTACGCCCTGTCCCGTGTATTGGCTCCCCGAACGGGTTCGCCTGGGCGGGATTTTTTTCTAACCATTCAGGGAGCTGGCAAGTGTGAACAGCCCGGCTGTGCCATTCCAGGCATGGAAATCCAACCTCCCCGAACTCTCGTGATTCATCTGGACGAGCCCGATCCGCTGTTCCCTCACAAGATTGCCTTGCCCTTCGCCGCAGCGGTTCCCCCAGAAATTGTTTCCCAACGTGGCGAAGACTTCGGACTGCAACCCGTCGGCAGTGGCCCGTTCGTTCTCGCAGAGCGAGTTCCTGGCCAGCGGCTATTGTTTCAGCGCAACAAGTATTACAAGGGGCCGCTTTCCGTACAGTTGGAAGGCATCGTACGATTCGTCGGAGTAAGCGACGACCTCGCGTGGATGCGATATCGTTTCGGATTACTGGACCTAGCGGCAATTCCGTTGGCTGAATTTCCCGTTGTGATTCGTGACGCCAGCATTGCTCCGCTGCTTCGGAGCGGGGACACTCTGCGCACACAGTACGTCGGTCTAAATTGCCGGCGGGGCCCGCTGGCAGACCGACGAGTACGCCAGGCCCTCAACTACGCGGTCGACCGCGAAAAGCTTCTTCGCTTGCTGAATGGTCGAGGCGCCGCGGCGCGGGGCGTAATCCCCCCAACGATGCCCAATTACCCCGAACGAGAGCCGATTTACCCGCTGGATCGGGCAAAGGCACGCGCGCTCTTGACCGAAGCAGGTTACGGGGCGGGGTTCGAAGCCACGCTTTGGCTGCGAAACGACGATACGGCCATGCGCGTTGCGCAGTCTCTGCAGCAAGACTGGGCCACCATCGGGGTGCGCGTGCGACTGAAACCTCTCGCTTGGGGTCCGTTTTTAGATGCAGTGCGGCACAACCCGAGTGTCGATTTGTTTCTCCTTGGTTGGGAAGCAGACTTCCCCGACCCGAGTAATTTTCTGGAAGTCTTGTTCCACTCGAGGCAAATTGGCGTCAACAATCACACCAACTATGCCAACCCCGTTGTCGATACCCTGCTCGATCGAGCGGCGCGTACGCTCGACGAGCAAACGCGCATTGCGCTGTACCGCGAGGTAGAAACGCTCCTTGTGGAGGATGCTCCGTGGGTGTTTCTGTACCACCCGCGTTCGTTTCTCGTTGTAAGCGAGCGGGTTGACAACTTTCGTCTCCATCCATGGCGGCCGCCCCGTTTAGCACAGGTACGCCTGATGGGGGCTCAATCGCGCGGCTCTCGTGGTGGGCGTGGCGACAACTCGCCTTGATTCTGGGAGCGCATCCGGAAAATGAGGTCCGTGACCCTCGCGGCAACTTTGAGTTTGGCCTCCAATGCCTCCGCGCGCCGCCGTTCTTCTGCCAGTTGGGAACGCAAGGAATCGTTTTCCGCCACCAGCGTGGCCACCTTAGATCCTTGCTCACGCAACGACTCGACGGCCGCTTCCAGCTCTGCGATTCGCTGACGACTTGCGGCCAACTCGCGTGCTGCCTCCGAGGTCAAACGAGTATGCTCGTCAGGGCCCGGCGAAGATCCTCCGCGCGAGTCCGCCGACGGCATCACGGCAATTCTCACTGCCAAGCGCCTCTGTTCCTCCTCTTGCTGCTGAAGCTGACGGCGAAGGTCCAACAGCTCTTGCTTGAGAGCCAGATAATCGGCCTCTGGCACGCGATTTTCGCCAAAAGGCGAGCCAACCTCCTGTCGAAGCCGTTCCAGCTCGCGAACCACGGCAAGGCGCTCGTTGCGTTCCCGCGACAGTTCGGCTGCTAGCTCCTCTGCTGTTCGGTCCCTCGTCGTACCGGCATCAGCCAATCCCGCGCCTGCGGCGCCAACCGACTGATGCTCTTGGCGAACCTCGGGCAAAGAACTTCGGAGCCGTTCGATCTCTGCTCTGGCCTCGCTTAGTTCTTTCTCGCGCTCCTGCAATCGAGCTTGGAGTTCTGCCAAGCGCGTCGCCAGTTCAGAGGGCGCCGAGGCCGTAGCATCCAAGGTTGGGGTCCCCGCCACCCCAGATGCGGTACCAAAACGAACACGGGAGGTACCACATCCTTGTAAGGCCGCAAAACCCGCTAAGACCAACCCCAAGCATCGCAGCCACCGCCCGGTCGTTCCCATCTCGAGCGGCGAGCCTACCACGCTGCCCAATAAAGTCTAGCGCGGCTCTACCAAAAGCAGCGCCTCGAGCGGCACGAAGGGAGTGCGGCAGGGGGGACCCGCTGCGTGGAGAATTTCCAAGCGGGCACGATCACCGACGAAAGTCATCAAGACCGTGGCAGATCGGGTGCCGTAGTTTCCCAGGTGTACGCAAGGAACTGCCAGGGGATCTGTTGCCGTGCCGTTCGAGTCGCCGTGGTCGCGCAACGCACACTTGATGACCTCCAATGCATCTTCGAAGCGGCCATGATGCAGCAGCGAAACGGCAGGCTCCATTAACCGCACCACACGCTCGTGGCGAGGGCACTCCAAATTTTCAGATTCTCGGTTCGTCACCACGTGCAAACCGGGAGTCAAGAAGCGCACCCGCCATCCCGACGCCTCGTTAGCAAGCAAGAACGCCTCTTGACGGTCGGCAACGAACACACTGCACAAGTTGAACTGTGTCGCTGGAAGCTCTTGGATCGCCCCTGCCGCCTCCCTCCCAGCTCGCTTCCCGAGCACACTGGTCACCAGTGCCCCGCGCGAGGTTTTCTCCGGATCCGGTGGTTTCTCGCTGCGCCGGTTTAACACCGCAGCGGTTAGCCCGTACTCGTTCGCTCCGAGCCAAGTGCCTCCAGCGACGAGGTCAATCCCAGCAACGAATCGCCGTGGCGCCGCGAGGTACTGGGGTCCGCTTGTAGGACGCGACAAAAACTCATCCCGATTCGCGGCGACCAACAAGGGCAGTTCCTCACTACACTGAAAAAACACGGCTAGTGTGCACACCGTTGGGACTATAGTCGCTGGCTCGGCGCGATCGCAATTGAAGGGGCCGTACCTTGCCGTCGGCGCAGGTACAAGGAGCAGCCCGAAGGACGCAGGGTTGGAGTTTCGTGCGACCAGCGTTCCTCTGGCAACGTGTTCGTGCGCGACGAACGTAGGCCGGGCGTTAGTGGCGGATTCAATTGAGCAGGGTAGGGCGCTGTGTTAGCGTCGAATCATGTCGGATCCTCTCCAACCCTTCAGCTCGATCGACGAAGTCGTCCAGCGCTTCGCCGCACAGAAATACATTTGTAGCCGACGCATTGCGACCGTTGTTTACTTGGCATCCCATCTACGCAAACCGATTTTGGTAGAAGGTCCAGCAGGGGTCGGCAAAACGGAACTTGCAAAGGTGCTGGCGGCATCGCTGGGCTGCGACTTGATTCGCTTGCAGTGTTACGAAGGCCTCGACGAAGCCAAGGCGCTGTATGAATGGGAGTATGCCAAACAACTGCTGTACACGCAGATTTTAAAGGACAAGATCAACGAGGTTATTGGCGGGGCCAAGTCCCTGCGTGAAGCGGTTGACCGCATCGCGCGCGAGGACGACGTATTTTTCTCCGACCGCTTCATCCTCCCCCGGCCGCTGCTGCGAGCCATCACGGCGGAAACGCCAACGGTCCTGCTCATCGACGAAATCGACAAAGCCGATCCGGAGTTCGAGGCGTTTCTCTTGGAGGTTCTCAGTGACTTCCAGGTAAGCGTGCCGGAGCTTGGAACGCTCCGCGCACAGCACATCCCACTCGTGGTGTTGACGAGCAACAATGCCCGCGAGATGTCGGACGCGTTGAAGCGGCGCTGCTTGCACTTGTTCATCGATTTTCCGCCAACCTCGCAAGAACTCGAGATCGTTCGGCTTAAAGTACCAGAAATCTCCGCCCGGCTGGCCGAAGAACTCGTGCGCTTCATCCACCGCGTGCGCCAGCTTGACCTCAAAAAAGTGCCGAGTATTAGTGAGACGCTCGACTGGGCCAGAGCGTTGGCGTTGTTAAATGCGGACGCACTAGACGAGCAGGTAGTCCAGGACACTCTGAACGCCGTCCTGAAGTACGAAGGTGATATTCGCAAGGCACAGGAGGAGCTGAAGGACTACTTGGCGCGGCGCCAGGCCGAGCAACGCGATCGTCCCCCCGATGGTGACAAAGACCTATTGCACTAGGCACTGGTTCATCGAACACGAACTCTTCGCGCACCAGCAGACTGCGTTGTGCTCGATCGAGCGAGCCCCGATTTCCACGACCGGCACGGCTGGAGTGTGCAATGGATCTTAAGATCGTCGGGTTCATTGAACTGTTACGCCAAAACGGAGTGCGCGTATCGTTGGCAGAAGACCTCGACAGCCTCGAGGCGGCTGCGGCGATCGGGCTGGAAAGCCCCACGGACTTTCGCGAGGCGTTGCGGGCAACTCTCGTTAAAAGGCAAATTGACGACTCCACGTTCGAGGAACTGTTCGAGCTTTACTTTCGTGGACTCTCACGAGACTTCGCTCAGCAACTTGCAGCGACAAAGAACTCGCTCGGCCTAACCGACGCCACGCTTCAGGAACTGTTGGAGCGTCTTTCCCAACACATCGACGAGCTCGGATTTCAGTTGTCGGAGCTCACTCGGGAGCTCTTGCGAGCAAACCAAGGCCGACTTGAACAGCTCCTTCGGGAGGCTGGCGCTCGTGTCGGATTGGATGGGATCGAGCGTCCGTTTCAAGAAGGGCGTTACGCCCACATGGTCGCGCAAACCCTAGGACTGTCCGGGGTCGCATCCGAGATCGAAGAACTCAAATTGCGGCTGGCTTCGCTTGGACTTCCAGCCGAAGAGGTGGACCGGTTACAAAAATTCCTCGACCTACGGCTCCAAGACCTTACGCGCGCAATCAAGCAGCTCGTGCGTCGCGAGCTGGAAAAAAAGGAAGCGCAGGTCCGTGAGGCGCAGCGGTTGGACCGTCTTGGCGAAAAGAGCTTTTATTATCTCACCGAAGACGAAATCCGGCAGATGAAAGAAGCGGTCACCAAGCTCGCGGAGCGCCTAAAGAATGTCGTGGCCGTCAAACGCAAGCGGGGAAAGCGGGGCCGCTTCGACATCAAGGACACTCTTCGGAAAAACCTGCAGTACGGCGGCGTGCCGTTCCGGCTGGAGTTCGACCGACGTGTCAAAGACAAACCCCAGATTATGGTTTTGTGTGATGTGTCGGACTCCGTTCGCAACGTCTCGCGATTCATGCTGCAGTTCGTGTACACGCTTCAAGACCTCTACTCCCGGGTGCGAAGTTTCGTATTCGTCAGCGACTTAGGGGAGGTAACCCGACTCTTCGAGGAACAAGACATTCACACGGCGATCGAGCAAGCACTGAGCGGTCAGGTCATCAACGTCTTTGCACATTCCGACTTCGGGCGGGCTTTCCGCATCTTTCACCGCGACTTCCTCTCCGCGGTAAACAAAAAGACCACTGTCATCATCCTTGGGGACGCTCGCAACAACTACAACTTGCCCCATGAGTGGACGCTCAAGGATATCCGGCAGCGAGCGAAGCAGCTCATTTGGCTGAACCCCGAAAACCGCCTGACATGGGGATTTGGCGATAGCGAGATGGACCGCTACCTTGTCTACTGCGACATTGTGGAGGAATGCCGCAATTTGAATCAGTTGTATCGAGTCATCGACCGGATCGTGCGATAGTGGGAGGCATTGACCTGGGTTACACTTTTTGCACAGAATGGTCCGAAGTGAGAGCAAGCCATGGCACCGGAAAATGCAATTGAAATGTTCGTTGGCGGGTTGACGTTGGATCCCGTTACCAAGAGTCCGATCGTCATTCTGAAAGACAAGGAGAACAAGCTCAACTTGCCCATTTGGATTGGGCTCCTGGAAGCCACCGCCATGGCCACGGAGTTAGAGGGAATCAAAATGGCACGGCCAATGACCCACGACTTGCTCCGCAACATCCTGACGGAGCTCGGCGTGGAGGTAGAGGCGGTCGAGATTTCGGATCTCCGCGACAATACATATTTCGCGATCCTTCATCTTCGTGTCGGGGACGAAACCCTACAGATCGACGCGCGCCCCAGCGATGCCATCTCACTAGCCCTCCGCACGAAGAGCCCCATTTATGTTCAGAAACATGTGCTAGAGCGCTCGAGCGTGATTCAGGAAAGCCAAGAGCCAGCAGCCGCAAAGGATATTTCCAGCGTGTCCCGCGACCAGTGGGCAGACATTCTCGAGAAGCTCAGCCCAGAGGACTTTAAGTACAAAATGTAAGCGAGCGCGGCTCCCCGCCGGCACGATGCTACCGATACGACGGTCTCGATCAAGGTTTCTTCTGTCCTATGGCTCAAACACGGATTCGGCGCAAAGACCTCAAGCAGCCTGATGAGTTTGTCCACTTCGGACAAACGGTACTCAATTGGGCAACGACACACCGTGACCGTGTTATTCAGGTCACCATCGGTATCGTCGTGATTCTCGTGGCGGTGGGCGTCGCAAATGCCTACCGCAACGCGAATCTTCGTCGTGCGAACGAAGTGTTAGCCGCCGGGCTCAGCGAAATTCAAAACAACCGGTGGGATCGGGCTTTCCCGCACCTGGACAAGGCGGCGAGCGAGTGGCCTAGAACCAACCCGGGCCAACTGGCGTCCTTGCTGGCCGGACAGGCTGAGCTGCACTTAGGGCGGGCCAACGACGCCGCGTCGCGACTGAACGCTGCTAGCGCAGCAACACGCCTCGCTCCGTATTTAGAGCAACAGGTCTTGCTTGCTCAGGCACTAGCAACCGAGCGCAGCGGAAAGGCAGCCGAAGCAGCGGCTCTTGCTGAGAAGGCGGCGGCAATCTCCGGGCCTTACACCGCAACCAGTCTCTACGAAGCAGCCCGGCTCCATCGCCAAGCAGGCAACGCGACCAAGGCCCGCGAACTCCTCGAAAAGCTTCGCCAGGCCCACCCGACGGCCCCCGAAACCGAGTGGGCCAAGAAGCTGGCGGGCTAAGCCCGTAACCGATCTATTCGCGTGAGGGCGGATTTTCCGCCCGTAGTCATCGCGCGCAGGCTCATGCGCCTCCGGATCAGGGCCAGCCAACTGAGGAGTCCGATAGGATACCGGCCGCGTTGCAGATCGCAGCATCTGGCACATAATCAATATTATCGGACACTTTAGCCCCCATCGCCAACATCAGATCCGCCCCCTTTCCCGCCGCACTACGCCGAACGCAACAGTTCTAAGAGCAGTTCGTTCACCTTTTGCGGGTTCGCCTTACCGCCTGTCCGCTTCATGACTTGGCCTACAAAGAAACCCAGGAGCTTTTCTTTACCTGCTCGATAATCGGCCACCTTGTCGGCATTTTCCGCGAGCACTCCTTCGATTTCCCGGCGGAGCGCCGCGTCGTCGGTAATCTGGACTAAGCCTTCCGCCGCAACGATTTCTGCTGGGCGTCCTCCGCCGCCTAGCATCCGCTCGAATACCGTCTTCGCGATCTTGCCACTGATGTCGCCTCGCGCGACGAGCTGGATCAACTCTGCGAGATGGTCTGGCGGCACGGGCCAGTCAGAAATGCGCAAAGTGCGGTCGAGCCCCCGTTCCCGGATTACCCGCAAGATGTCTCCCATCACCCAGTTGCTAGCTGCCTTTGGTGGCGCACCTGCCTTAACGACAGCCTCGAAGTAATCCGCCAAGTCCCTGCGCGATGTTAGTACTTCCGCGTCATAGGCCGGCAACTGGTAGCCAGTCACGAGCCGAGCACGCCGCGCGTCGGGCAACTCGGGCAACGAAGCGCGAATTTCCTCGATCCACGCCGGTTCCAGGCGTACCGGAGGCAGGTCCGGTTCGGGGAAATAGCGGTAGTCATGGGCATACTCCTTGGATCGCATGGAGCGAGTTATTTCCCGATCCGGATCCCAGAGCCGGGTTTCTTGCACAATTGCCTCGCCATCCTGCACAGCCTGGATCTGCCGTTTGATCTCGTACTCGATCGCCCGCTCGACGTGCCGAAATGAGTTCATGTTTTTGATCTCGACTTTTGTCCCCAGCCGATTGGAACCGGCCGGTCGGATCGACACGTTGGCATCGCAGCGGAAGCTGCCTTCTTCCATGTTGCCGTCGCAAATCTCCAGGTACTGAAGAATCTGCCTGAGCTTGCGGAGGTACGCACTGGCCTCTTGGGGGGTGCGCAAATCGGGCTCGCTCACAATCTCAAGCAATGGGACTCCAGAGCGATTGAAATCCACCAAACTCGCATCGTTCTCCACATCGTGGATATTTTTGCCCGTATCTTCCTCCATATGGATGCGCGTTAGGCGCACTTGTTTTTCCCCGCTATCCGTCTCCACCGAGATCCATCCGGCCGTGCAAATCGGAAGCTCGTACTGGCTAATTTGGTATCCCTTAGGGAGATCCGGATAAAAGTAATTTTTCCGCGCCCAACGACTGATCAGCGCAATTCTGCAATTGGTCGCGAGACCAAGCCGCACCGCGAACTCGACTGCTCGTCGGTTCAGCACTGGCAGCGCCCCGGGCATTCCCAGACACACTGGGCAGGTATTTTCATTCGGCGGCGCCCCAAAGCTTGCCGAGCAACCGCAAAACATCTTGGACGCCGTGAGCAACTCGGCATGAACTTCGAGTCCGATGATCGCTTCGTACTTCATGCGCTTACAGGTTTGGGTGCTGCCGCGCCCAGCCGTGCGCTTGCTCGTAAGCGTGGGCAGCAGCCAAGATGCGGTCTTCCTCGAACGGCCGCCCGATCAACTGGATTCCGATGGGCAAACCTTGGTCGTCGAAGCCGCAAGGGAGAGAAAGCGCGGGCAGACCTGCGAGGTTGGCCGAAATTGTGAAAATGTCCGATAGGTACATCTGCAACGGATCGGCGGTTCGTTCACCCAGCCGAAATGCCGTGGTGGGTGCGGTCGGAGTCACCACGATGTCCGCGTCCGTGAACGCAGCTTCGAAGTCTCGCCGCACGAGCGTGCGGAGCTTGAGGCCCTTTAGGTAGTACGCGTCGTAATAACCAGCCGAAAGTGCGTACGTTCCCAACATGATCCTTCTCTTCACTTCCGTACCGAAGCCCCGCGCACGGGTCCGTCCGTACATCGTCAGCAGCCCGTGTTCCTCACCCACGCGCAGGCCGTACCGCACGCCATCATATCGCGCGAGATTCGAACTCGCCTCCGCGGTCGCTACAAGGTAGTACGTCGGGATCGCGTACCGAGAGTGCGGCAACGATATCTCGTGTACCGATGCCCCGTGGTCTTGGAACCAGGCCACCACTCTCTCCACTGCCGTACGCACCTCGTTTTGTAGGCCCTCGCCAAAACACTCCCGCGGAAGCGCAAGCCGCAGTCCAGCCAGAGGTTGATCGAGTTGCCGAGCGTAAGACCGCACCGGCTCGGCTGACGACGTGGCGTCGTGGGCATCGTGACCAGCAATTGTCTCCAACAACAGGGCACTGTCGCGAACGGTTCGGGTCATCGGCCCGATTTGATCGAACGATGACGCATACGCAATCAACCCGTAGCGACTTACCCGCCCGTACGTGGGCTTGACTCCAACAATTCCGCAACACGCGGCCGGCTGTCGAATCGACCCCCCAGTGTCGGTTCCCAACGAGGCAAAACACTGGCCAGCAGCAACCGCTGCTGCCGAGCCCCCGGAGGAGCCGCCCGGAACACGATCTAGGTTCCACGGGTTTCTCGTTGGGCCAAACGCAGAGTTTTCTGTCGAAGAGCCCATGGCAAATTCGTCGCAGTTGAGTTTGCCAAGAAAAACCGCTCCCGCCTCTCGGAGACGTCGAATCACCGTGGCGTCGTACGGCGCGATAAAATTCTCGAGAATTTTCGATCCTGCGGTGGTACGCACGCCGCGGACGAGGATCACGTCCTTTATCGCGAGCGGAATCCCCAACAGCGGGCCCGTCTCTCCACGACTACGCCGCTCATCGGCCGCGCGTGCATCGGCCAAAGCTAGCTCAGGAGTACACGTCAAAAAACAGTGGAGCTTCGGTTCCGTAGCCTCGATGTGGCGCAAGACCGCTTCCGTAAGCTCCACGCTCGAGAACTCACGCCGCTCGAGGCGCTCCGCCGCCTCCGCTAGCGACAACCACACGAGTTCCGACATTGGTTCAGGATCTCTCTAAATTTCCTCGGCTGTTGCCATCGTACGGCATGCCGGCAGCGTTCGTTTACTCGATAATTTTTGGCACGCGGAAAAACCGTTCTCGCCGGGACGGTGCGTTCGCCAACCAATCTTCCACGGAAGGGGAATTCGTGACCACGTCGTCTCGAAACTCGGTCCCCTTTACGCACAGGTCTGTAGCCGGCTCCACTCCTGTGGTATCCACCTCATCGAGGCGAGAAAAATAGCCGAGAATATGTTCGAGCTGGGCTAAGTACAGCTGCTCTTCCTCCGGAGTGAGTTCCAACCGAGCCAAATGGGCGATGTTGCGAACCACGTCCAAATCCAACGCCATGGCGCGGCGTTAACATAGGCTCCGGTTGGCTGCAAATTTGCCCTCGCTCTCTCGCTCCCTCGCTCGTGGAGCGGCTACCACCAGAGAGTTGCAAGCATCGCCGGCGGTCTTGCTCCCCGTTTCGGTACGCGTACCAGCGTCGTTTTTCGAGCGCCACTTAGTCTGGGCTCTCAGAATCCGCTGTCGTCAACGACTCCTACTTTTCTCGCGCGCGGTTTTAGCCCCTTTCGCCTACTCCAACCTCTCCTGCGCACTCTATCGTCTACCCGCTCGCACCGAAATCACCTATAAGGAGCCATGCACCGAAGGCGGAACCGAATCGAAACCGGCGCACGGGGCGAGGAAATTGCAGCGAAATTCCTCGAATCCCGAGGTTACCGCGTCGTTTCCCGGAATTACCGCTGTCCAGGAGGAGAAATCGATCTCGTTGCCTGGCAGGGTCGAACGCTTGTGTTCGTCGAGGTACGGACGAGGCGCACGCAGGACGTAATTGCCGCGGCTGGCTCCGTCGGACACCAAAAACAGCTGCGATTGCTCCGTGCGGCGCGCCACTTCATGGCACACCACGAACTCGACTTCAGCGAAACCCGTTTCGACGTTGTCGTCGTTGTTGGAACCGGGGAGGAAACCCATTGCGAGATCGTTTGCGACGCATTCCAAGATCTCTAGTTCCTGCGACGGGCCGTTTGCTTGAGCCAGTTGGCACCCCATGCTAGCGCACGCCCATGCTCGATCTCCGACTCATTCGCGAGCGAACCGACTGGGTAAAAGCGGAACTAGCCAAGGTCGGCTGCGCCCCGGAAGAGGTGGACGCGGTCGTGTCCGCGGATGCCGCCCGTCGCAGTTTGCTGCAAAAGGTCGAGTCGCTTCGAGCAAGGCGGAGCGAATTGTCCCGTTTAATCCCGAAGCTTCCTCCCGCCGAGCAAGAAGCCCGCAAGGCAGAGGTACGAACGATTGGAGCAGAAATCGCGGCTCTCGAGACAGAGTTGGCACGGGTCGAAGAAGAGTTGCAGAACCGACTGCTCCTCTTGCCTAACTTGCCGGATCCAAGCGTTCCCGTGGGCCGAGACGAACGCGACAATCAGGTCATCCGTACGGTTGGGCCCCTGCCCCATTTCGACTTCCCGCCAAAACCGCACTGGGACCTGGGACCAGACCTCGGAATTCTAGACTTCGAGCGCGGCGCCAAAATTTCGGGCTCGCGCTTTTACATCTTGGAGGGCCTAGGAGCGCGTTTGCAACGCGCGTTGATCACCTGGATGCTCGATGTCCACACTCAAGAGCATGGCTACTTCGAGATCTATCCGCCCTGCCTCGTCAAGAAAGAATGCCTCTACGGCGCCGGGCAGCTCCCGAGGTTTGCCGAGAATATCTACCACGATGCCGAGGACGACCTTTGGCTCATTGGAACCGCGGAGATTCCCTTGACCAACCTCCATCGAGACGAGGTTCTCGAGGGATCCAAGCTGCCTATCTCCTACGTGGCCTATACCCCATGTTTCCGGCGGGAGAAAATGTCGGCAGGTCGCGATGTGCGCGGAATCAAACGGGGACACCAGTTCGATAAGGTGGAGATGTACAAAATTACAGCCCCGGAGGACTCTGCAGCGGCCCTGGAACAAATCGTTGCCGATGCCGAAGACATTGCTGGACGCCTGGGCCTGACCTACCGCGTGGTGCTGATCTGCACGGGCGATCTCGGTGTGGTCGCGGCGAAGAAGTATGACCTGGAAGTATGGGCGCCGGGTTGCGGAGAGTGGCTGGAAGTCAGTTCGTGCAGTAACTGTACGGACTATCAAGCACGCCGGGCAAACATTCGCTTCCGCAGATCGCCTGGACAGAAGCCCGAGTTCGTCCACACACTAAACGGGAGTGGTCTTGCCCTCCCCCGCATCATGATCGCCATTCTCGAAACCTACCAACAAGCAGACGGCAGCGTGATCGTTCCCGAAGTGCTGCGTCCCTATATGCGCACCGACCGCATCCCGCCGGGTTCCCTGTCGTCGTCACCGAGATGAACGCCGTACTAGCCGGGTGGCTAGCACGGCGTCCCAGTCCAGCGAACTCCTACACTACTTATCGCAACCAAAAAACGAGGTCGGTCGTTACCCTCCAGGCGAACAAGTCTTCACGGTCTGTCAGCGGGGTCTCGTAAGCGGCGCCAAAGTCCACGCCGCCCACGCGGTTCCAAACGGAGGCGTCGTCGACGATGCGATAGCGAAAACCATACGCTTGGGTCACCACCCCGCGCCCCGCTGCTTTTCGCGCCCCTAGGTTGAAGAAGTCGAAACCTTCTTGGTCGATAGGCAGCCGACGCCCTCCGTCCAGTCCTTGTACCCAGTTCACCTCGATGAGGGGATAAAAGCGGCCAATCTGATAGTCCACGTGCGCCGAGGTGTCCCAAAACGTCGTGTCGTTCCCCGAGATTGGAAATCGCCCACCAGTATATGCGAGCACATGCAACCGATCATGGACCCATGCCGCACTCAAGAACGGGTTCAAGAGACCGTCGCCACGCCCCTGGAACACGTCCTTATCGCCTGAGCCGGCCTCGTAACGGATTCCCCCGCTCATCAAAGCCCCAAACTCTTCGTCACGCAAAAAATTGTATTTGAGACCAAAGGCAACGTTCGCCCAGCCATTTTTCTTTTGCAAAACCGAATCAGGCTCGAGCCAGACGTAACCGTCCTTCGTAGCGATCAGGCCGAGATCCTCCGTAAGCGCAACGCGGAGCTGGAGCGCAGCCACCTTCGCACTCCCGCCAGCACTCACGAACTGATCGCTAATTTCGTGATAGACGAAAATGGGGCGGACCTCCGTCGTTACTTGCGGTTGTTCAAAGAGCGTGGGATTGGAAACCGGACTTATGAGATCGTCAAAGCCCTTGGCACCGACATTTCGGGGCTCCGCCCAGACACCAAAGCACGTGGCCACCGCCAGTAACACCTTCGCGAACCTTTTCATGATTGTCATCCTCCTTTCCAATCACGATGTCGCGTGCTGCGTAAGCAAAGCTGAAGCCACAACCATTCGGCGATAAAATTCCCTGGGCTCCGGAACTCTTTTCCGAAATCCGTAATCGGCCGCCCAGGGTCTTTTTCCGTTTCCCGGTTAGAGGACCCGCACGAGGAGCCGCGCAAAAGTTGCCGCTGTGCGGTCGTCCATGCGCGTGCTGGTTGCGTTCGCTATAGGCTGCAAACGATGCAGCGTGAGGGGCGTTTTCGCTTAGTCGCACCATTCGAGCCTTGTGGAGACCAACCTAAAGCCATCGAGCAGCTCGTCGCCGGCATTCGCGAAGGACGCCGACATCAAGTATTACTCGGAGTGACCGGTTCCGGCAAAACATTCACGATGGCTCACGTCATCGAGCGGGTGCAAAAACCCACGCTGGTGTTGGCCCCCAACAAGACCTTAGCGGCGCAGCTTTACAACGAATTCAAGACGCTCTTTCCCGAAAACGCGGTGCGATACTTCGTCAGCTACTACGATTACTACCAGCCAGAGGCGTACGTACCGAGCACCGATACGTACATCGAGAAGGACGCCTCTATTAACGAGGAGATCGACAAGATGCGTCATTCCGCTACCAAGGCGCTTCTCGAGCGAAACGATGTGCTCATTGTCGCGAGTGTATCGTGTATCTACGGCTTGGGTTCTCCTGAAGCCTATTTCGAAATGCTCGTGTTCCTCGAAAAAGGCGGGTACGCGGATCGGGACCGGGTAATTCGGAAACTGGTGGAGATCCAGTACAGACGCTCCGATTTCGACTTTCACCGAGGCTGTTTTCGGGTGAGGGGAGACGTGATCGAGGTATTCCCCGTCTCGGAGGACTCCCATGCCGTACGGATCGAATTTTTCGGCGACACTGTGGAACAAATCAGTGAGATCGATCCGCTTAGAGGCACGGTGCTGCGCCGACTGGACAAGATCGCGATCTATCCGGCCAGCCATTACGTCACCCATCGAGAGCGGCTGGAAGCGGCGCTCACGAGCATTCAGGAGGAACTCGAGGAACGCCTCGCCGAGTTACGGCGCCAAGAGAAGTTCCTAGAAGCACAGCGTTTGGAGCAGCGGACCCGATATGACCTAGAACTCCTCCGAGAGATGGGCTTTTGCCCAGGTATAGAAAACTACTCCCGGCACCTAACCGGCCGTGCACCCGGGGAGCCACCCCCTACCCTACTCGACTATTTTCCCAACGACTGGCTGCTCTTTATCGACGAGAGCCACGTCACCGTGCCGCAAATTGGCGGCATGTACCGGGGAGATCGAGCGCGGAAAGAGACCTTGGTCGAATACGGGTTTCGCCTTCCCTCGGCACTCGACAATCGTCCTTTGAATTTTCAAGAGTTCGAGGACCATCTGTCTTGGGTCATTTACGTGTCCGCGACACCTGGCGACTATGAGCTTGCCAAGGCCGGCGGGGTTGTGGTGGAACAACTCATTCGACCGACAGGTCTCATGGATCCTGAAGTGCAGGTGCGTCCCGCAGGGACCCAGGTAGACGACCTCCTCGAGGAAATTCGCAAGCGCGTAGCGCGCAACGAACGCGTACTGGTCACCACGCTCACGAAAAAGATGGCCGAAGACCTCACCGATTATTACCAAGAATTAGGCATCCGGGTGCGCTACTTACACTCCGACATCGAGACCATCGAACGCGTCGAAATCATCCGGGACCTTCGGCGCGGACAATTCGATGTTTTGGTAGGCATTAACCTGCTTCGCGAAGGACTGGACATCCCTGAGGTTTCACTGGTTGCCATCTTGGACGCTGACAAGGAAGGGTACCTACGATCCGAGCGATCGCTGATCCAAACCATCGGACGCGCTGCCCGCAACGCAAACGGACTGGTGATCTTGTACGCAGATCAAATCACGGAGTCTATGCGGCGCGCGATCGACGAGACCAACCGCCGTCGTGCTGTCCAGGCTGAATACAACCGGAAGCACGGAATCGTGCCCCGTACGATCCAAAAGGCGATCGCCGAGCCGTGGGTAGAGATTGCCGAGGCAGACTACGTCGATCTCGACCGTGTAGCAGAACCGCCTGCGGAGTGGCGCCACATCGGGGACTTGGCGGCACACATCGAGAAACTCCGCCGTGAAATGAGAGAGGCAGCGCGGCAACTTGACTTCGAGCGTGCAGCACTACTCCGCGATGAAATCCACCGTCTGGAGCAACAAGAACTTGCCTGGCGAGAAGCGTGACGGTAGCGTGCGGGATTGCATTTGCCTGCTACGGCTGCGTAGCTGAAACAGAAACGGAGGGAACGACATGAGGCAGTGGATTCGAGGTGTTTCAATTTTTTTAGCTGCCAGCTGGCTCTCACCTGCGCTCAGCCTCGCGCAGGCAGCAAAGGACAGCTTTCCAGAATTTTGCGAGCAATGGATGCAAAAGCTTGCCGAGCGCGAGCGCAGAAATCAGTCCCTCATCGAGTGGCGTGAGGAAGCAGGGCAAGTCAAGGGGACTTACATTGGTTACAGCTCCCAACACCAGTGCGTATACAAAGAAGCCAAGGATGCCACGCCGCTCGGAAAGATCACGTACCTGGAGGTGCGGTACGAAAAGCGTGGTGCCACTCGCCAGGAAGCCGAACGCAATCCTCCGCAAGCAGTGGAAACGACGGAAGTTACGGAAATCTTCCGCTTTGCCAAAGGAAAGTGGGTGTACTGATACGGGCCCGTCCAGTCAGAGCAACAGGCCACTCCGCATTCTCCCATGGAGCCGTCCCGTCATCCGCGGGTAAAAGCTTGGTCCGGACGTTTTGCCGCCGCCACCCATCAGGAGGTCGAGAAATTTACGACCTCCTTCCCGTTCGACCGTCGCCTTTACGAAGAAGACATCGCTGGCAGCATCGCTCACTGCCGGATGCTGGCGCGCCAAAAAATCATCTCGCAGAAGGACGGCCAGACGATCGTCGCGGGACTGAAACAAATCCTCCGCGAGTTCCGCACGAGCTCGTTCGTGGCTCATCCGAGCGACGAAGACATTCACATGGCGGTCGAGCGGAGGCTCTATGAGCTCGTCGGTCCCGTTGCTGGCAAGCTCCACACAGCGCGCAGCCGGAACGATCAAATCGCGACGGACTTACGACTCTATGTTCGCAAACAGATTGCCGTAACGGACCAGCGTGTCGCAACGCTCCAAAAGGCCCTCGCCAAAGTGGCCCGCCGCGAACTGCAAACAATTCTCCCGGGCTTTACGCATCTCCAGCCGGCCCAGCCCATTTTGTTGAGTCATCATCTGCTCGCGTACGCATTCATGTTGCAGCGGGATCGAGAACGCTTACACGATCAACTTGAACGCGTGAACGTTTTACCTTTGGGCTCTGGAGCCCTGGCAGGCACGACGTTCCCGATCGACCGCGAGTACGTAGCCAAGCAGCTTGGCTTTACGCGAGTATCCTTGAACAGCCTTGACGCGGTGAGCGACCGCGATTTTGTTGCTGAATTCTTGGCCACGTTGGCACTCCTTGGGGTGCATTTGTCGCGCCTTTGCGAGGATTTGATTCTTTGGTGTTCCCCTCAGTTCGCGTTCGTGGAGCTTCCGGATGAGTTTGCCACAGGCAGTTCTATGATGCCGCAGAAGAAAAACCCCGACGTTGCTGAACTCATCCGCGGCAAAACCGGGCGGCTGATCGGGAATCTCACCGCGCTTTTGGCAATGCTCAAAGCATTGCCCATGGCGTACAACCGTGATCTCCAAGAGGACAAAGAGCCGCTGTTCGACAGCGTGGATACCGTTCAATCGAGCCTGGCCGTTTTGGCACCGCTCATCGCAGCGCTGCGGTTTGACCGCGCGCGTATGCAAGAGGCCGCAACGGCAGGGTTTACTCTGGCAACCGAACTCGCCGATTACCTAGCGGCAAAGGGAATGCCCTTCCGCGAGGCGCACGAAGTCGTCGGTAGAATTGTCCGCTCATGCATCGAGAGGCGAATCAGTTTGGAATCTTTGAGTGTGGACGAGTTGCGAACCTTTTCCAAACTTTTTGATCGGGATGTCCACCAGTGGTTGAACCCCGCCGCAGCAATCGCACGGCGTAGGGCCATTGGGGGCACAGCGCCCCAAAACATCGAGATCCAGCTAAAGGCGCTGAAACTGTAACGGAGACGCGTTTCGCCCGTGGGGAGGTCTTCGCATATGCTCTTGTCAGCGTTGCTCGCGTTGTTCTTTTTTTTCACGAGCAGTTGCGCACGCCGCGGTCCGCTCCGGGCTCCCGAAGACGTGCGACCAGCGCCGATTGACGACCTGGCTGCTCGGTGGATCGACGGCCAGGTCGAACTGCACTGGTCTCGCCCCAACCGATCGGAGACGGGGAGGCGCGTCGACGAAATCGCAGAGTTCATCATCGAGCACCAGTGCATCGGCCGAGGAGACAGTGATTTTTCGGTGGCGGCCACTGTCGCGACGGGAGAGCGCGGCCGTTTCCGGCGTGTCCGAAGCTATCGTTACCGACGCGATGTACCCGAAGAATGGCTCCCATGTCGGTACCGCGTTGTGTCGAAAACGTACGATGGATACGTTAGCGAGCCATCGAACACGGTAGAAATTACGCGATGAGGACCTTGGAGCATCACTGGCACCATTTCCCGTATTTTGACGGCACCTTGCACGCGGAACGCGTGGCTCTTTCACGCATTGCCGACGAGGTGGGCACGCCCGTGTATGTGTACAGCCGCACTGCTTTGGAGGAGAACTTTCGGCAGTTCGACGCCGCATTTGCATCCACTCCCCACCTCGTTTGTTACTCGGTGAAGGCCAATTCGAACGTTGCCGTTCTCCGAACCTTCGCGCGCTTAGGCAGTGGCTTCGACATTGTCTCGGCAGGCGAGCTTTACCGCGTCCAGCAAGCCGGCGGTGACGTCTCGAAAGTGGTATTTTCGGGGGTTGGTAAGTCCGCGGAAGAAATTCGAGCGGCTTTGCGAGCAGGGATTCTGTGCTTCAACGTGGAATCCACCGCCGAGCTCGAACAAATCGACGCTGTCGCTGCCAGCCAGGGCTGTCGGGCACCGGTTGCTATTCGTGTCAACCCAGACGTGGATCCAAAAACACACCCGTACATCGCCACGGGCCTTCGTAAGAGCAAGTTCGGTGTGCCCATGGAGCACGCGCTCGAAGCGTACGAAGCAGCACGACGATACCGCAACATCGACGTGGTTGGCATTGATTGTCACATTGGGTCCCAACTGACGGACGTGTCGCCTTTCAGGGATGCCTTGAGCCGAGTTCGGGAACTTTGGGAAACACTCGTTCAGCGTGGGTTTTCGTTGCGCCTGCTGGATGTCGGCGGAGGACTTGGAATCCGCTATCGTGACGAACAACCGCCAACCTACGCGGAGTACGCCGAAACGGTACTCAACGCCTTGCAGCCACTGCCCGGTACGGTCGTTTTGGAACCCGGTCGGTCGCTTGTGGGGAATGCAGGAGTGCTCGTAACCCGCGTACAGTACTTGAAGACCGCTGGGGAAAAAAATTTCGTGATCGTCGATGCGGCAATGAATGACCTGATCCGCCCGTCGCTTTACGGCTCCTACCAAGCGATTCTTCCCGTGCACCGGATCGATGGCACGCCCAAAATCGTCGACGTCGTCGGTCCAGTATGCGAAAGCGGCGATTTCCTGGCAAAAGATCGCGAGCTTCCCAGCACGAAGCCTGGAGATTTGCTCGCCGTCATGAGTGCGGGCGCGTACGGATTCGTGATGTCTTCCAATTACAACACGCGCCCGCGCGCAGCGGAAGTGCTCGTACATGGCGACCGATTTACGGTCGTTCGGCTCCGCGAAACCCTAGAAGACCTTGTACGCGGCGAGCGAATTCCCGAGTGGCTCGGTTGAGGAAGGCACCATGCAACGGCTCCGATTCACGAAAATGCATGGGATTGGCAACGACTATGTATATGTCGACTGCTTTTCTCAGCCGAAACCAGACGGCGCGGCACTGGCACGGGCTGTGAGTCCGCGCAGAACAGGTGTTGGATCCGATGGTGTGATCCTGATTCTTCCTTCGTTAACTGCAGACTGCCGAATGGAAATGTACAACGCGGATGGCAGCCGCGGCGAAATGTGCGGCAACGGCATTCGCTGCGTCGGAAAGTATGTCTACGAGCATGGGCTTTCTCGGAACAACCCTCTTCGAGTAGAAACGGACGCCGGGACCAAGACCCTGTACCTCCACATCGAAAACGGCCACGTCAGTGCGGTCACCGTCGACATGGGCGAGCCAATTTTAGACCCCCCGCGCATCCCGGTAGCGACGAGTGCCTCTCGCGTGATTCGACACCCACTAGAGGTTCAAGGAACCTCGTGGGAAGTCACCGCGGTGTCCATGGGGAACCCGCACTGCGTCATTTTCGTCGACAGCGTCGAGCACGCTCCGGTTCAACAAGTCGGCCCACTCATCGAGCACCATCCGTTCTTCCCAGCGCGCGTGAATGTGGAATTTATAGAACCTCGTGACCGGCGCACCCTTCGCATGCGTGTGTGGGAGCGGGGTTCAGGAGAGACGGACGCCTGCGGCACTGGCGCTTGCGCAGCGCTCGTGGCGGCAAGCCTGCTGGACATTGTGGACCGCCAGGCAACCGTCGAGCTGCGCGGTGGGCCCCTCACGATCGATTGGCGCCCGGAGGATAACCACGTGTATATGACCGGGCCAGCCGAAGAGGTGTTTACAGGGGAACTTTTATGGCCCCGATGAGGAAACAATTTCTTGATGAGGCCGAGACAGGCCCGGACAAAACCCGGGAGGGGAACACATGAACCTTCGCGGCTGCATGACCGCACTCGTGACGCCGTTTCGTGATGGCAAAATTGACGTGGACTCGCTCGAGCGCCTGGTCGAGGCACAAATCCAAGCTGGGGTGGATGCGCTCGTGCCCTGTGGTAGCACTGGCGAGGCAGCCACGTTGAGCCACGCCGAGCACGCGGAAGTGGTACGGCTCGTCGTGCGGTTTGCAAACAAGCGCGTCCCCGTCATTGCTGGTACGGGATCGAATTCTACCGCCGAGGCGATCGAACTGACCCGCGCTGCCAAACAGGCAGGAGCTGATGCTGCCTTGTTGATCGCTCCGTATTACAACAAACCTACTCAAGAAGGTCTCTACCAACACTTCCATGCGGTAGCCAAGGCGACTCGGTTTCCGATGATTCTCTACAACATCCCTGGCCGCACTGCGTGCAAAATCGAGGCGACAACGATTGCGCGGTTGTGCGAAGTGGACGAAATCGTTGGCCTCAAGGATTCTACCGGCTCTCTGGATGAGGTTCAGGAGGTCATTCGTCTGTGCGGAAATCGCATCGCCGTGTTGAGCGGCGACGATTCTCTTACGTTGCCGATTCTCGCTGTCGGTGGCGTAGGTGTCATCTCTGTCGCTTCGAACGTACTTCCAGATCGGTGCGTGGCTATGGTGCACGCGGCACTGGCAGGACGATGGGACGAGGCGCGCAAGATGCACTATGAGCTGCTTCCCCTCTTCCGCGCGTTGTTCCTGGAAACGAACCCCATCCCCGTAAAAGCGGCACTGTCCATGACTGGTTTTTGCCGCGACGAGCTTCGCCTGCCCTTAGTACCCATGTCGCCTGGCGCTCGCGAGCAACTTCGAGCCGTCATGCAGCGGTACGGCTTTTCGGTTTGAGGAAGCGCAGTGAGTGTTCCGTTGATCGTGTGCGGTGCGGCTGGCCGTATGGGCCGAGAGATCATCCGCATTCTAGCCGACTACCCTCAATTCTCGTTAGCAGCAGCAGTGGAAGCTCCCGGACATGAACTGCTGGGCGCCGACGCCGGTAGCATCGCTGGCCTCCAACCTCTGGGGGTCCCGCTCGTCGAGAACCTAGAAGGCGTGATTTCTTCCGATGCGACTATCATCGACTTCAGTCAACCCGAAGCGTCTTTGCGCAACATGCACGCGGCGGTCGGGCAAGGGGCATCCATCGTAGTTGGAACAACTGGTTTCTCCCCGGAGCAACAACACCAGTTATACGAGCTTGCCCGCCAGACTCGCGCATTCATCGCAGCGAACATGAGTGTTGGCGTGGCGCTGCTCACCAAGCTTGCAGAGCTCGCTGCAACGATCCTTTCGGCTGACTTCGATGTCGAAATTGTGGAAATGCATCATCGGAACAAGGTGGACGCCCCTAGCGGTACCGCGCTGGCGCTTGCTCGAGCGGTCGCAGCGATACGGAAAGTCTCCTCCACCGAGTTTCGCTTTGGGCGCGAGGGGCGTGTAGGACCGCGTCCGGAGAACGAGATTGGCATCCTTGCTCTCCGGGGAGGCGATGTCGTTGGCGACCACACGGTGGTGTTTGCTGGAAAAGGCGAACGCTTGGAGCTTGTTCACCGAGCGAGCAGCAGAGAAACATTTGCGCGCGGAGCGCTGCGAGCGGCCCTCTGGCTCCGAGAGCAACCTCCTGGTTGTTACACGATGCGCGATATGCTGGGGCTTTAAAAAGCAAGGGATCCATCGATGACCGCACAGATTCGTGAGACGACCTTACGAGCAGGCGAGATCTCGTTTGGTGCTCTAGAAGCTGGCGAACGTGGTCGGTTGTTGCTGTGCTTGCACGGATTTCCGGATAACGCCTGGACGTTCCGCTACCAGCTCGAAACGTTTTCCAACCTGGGATACCACGTCGTGGCCCCTTTCCAACGCGGCTACTTCCCAACATCACCGGCACCGAACGGCGTGTATCAGAGCGCAGCTCTTGCCCAAGACGTCATCGCTCTTATCGACGCATTGGCATACGAACGCGCTGCCGTCATTGGCCACGACTGGGGCGCGCTCGGGGGCTATGGAGCTGCCATCCTCGCCCCGGAACGGCTCTCGCGCTTGGTTGCGATCGCGGTGCCTCACGGACCCGCCGTACTCGAGGCGTTTCTGTCCGATTACGATCAGCTGCGTAGATCGTGGTACATGTTTTTCTTCCTCACCCCGTTTGCAGACGCAGCCGTGAAGCATGACGACTTTCGCTTTCTCGAACGGCTGTGGCGGGATTGGTCCCCTACCTGGAACGTTCCTGCCGAAGCGATCGAATGCGTTAAGCAAACCTTCCGCCACCCCGGGGTTCTAGAGGCCGCCCTCAGTTACTATCGCTGTACCCTCGATCCGGGGCGTCAAGATCCGCAGCTCAGCGCAATCCAGGCGACTTTGAGCATGAGCCCGGTTGCCGTCCCCACTCTCGCCATCCATGGAAAAGAAGACGGGTGCATTGGAAGCTACCTTCTCGAAGGCATGGAGGCGTTATTCCCGCGTGGGCTCGAGAAATTTGTGGTAGAGGGTGCCGGTCATTTTGTCCATCAAGAGAAACCCGATCTCGTCAACGAGCGGATCGCTCGGTTCCTCAGCGGGACATAGCTTGGCTTTGGGGCAGCCCTCCAGGTACTCTCGGAACCCTAGCCTCCCCTACTAGAACGCATCTCGGAAGCCACGGATGTCGGCCCTTGCGTTTCGGCAGAAAGCTTGCCAAACGCGGCTTGAGCATGTCCAGTCAAAAACAGGTATTCGGAGCCGCGGAGCGGCGCATCCTCGCCTCCATTGCGGAAGCTTTGATTCCGCAGGGCGGACGCTTCGAATTGGGGGCTGCGGATGTAGACCTGCCATCCGTTCTCGAAACCGAGCTTGCAGACCTAGAACCTGGATTTTGCAATCAGATTCGCTGGCTCCTCCGATCGTGGGATTGGGCACACGCACTACGCCCACCCTTTCGAAGATTCTCGGAACTCACTCTCCAGGAGCGAATCGAAAGGGTCCGAGCTGCTTATCACAGTCGGCACATCCTGCCTCGACTAACAGTCGAGGGGCTCAAGCAGCTTTGTGGTTTTGCCTTCGCGGCTACGGATGCCTTCGTAAAAGCGGTCCAAGCCGAGGCGCAGTGCATCAACCCCGACCCACCCCGGGAGGGTGCAAAGCTACATCCCCTGCAGTTCCCCGAGATTCAGGGCAACCTGGACCTTGTCTGCGACGTTTGCGTCATTGGTTCCGGAGCCGGGGGTGCGGTGATCGCAGCGGAATGCGCGCAGGCAGGCTTGCGCGTCGTGGTCGTCGAGGAAGGAGGCTACCACACGAGCGCAGAGTTTGCGTCTGCACCTCCCTTTCGGCGCATGCTTCGCATGTATCGGGACCACGGGGCGATCATGGCATTCGGACGGCCTCCCATTCCCGTGCCCTTGGGAAAGGCGGTGGGTGGGACAACCGTGATCAACTCTGGCACGTGCTTTCGTGCACCCGCACATGTTCTTGCATTGTGGGAACGGAAGTTTGGCCTCGACGGTTACGACGCTAGCACCTTGGAGCCGTACTTCGAGCGTGTCGAACGCATCTTACACGTGAAGCCTGTCCCATGGGACATCATTGGAAGCAATGCCAAGATTTTTGATCGCGGGGTTCGAGCTCTAGGGTTGCATGGCGAACCCCTGAGGCGAAACATTGAAGGCTGTCGAGGTTGCGGGGTCTGTGCTTTTGGCTGTCCAAGTGATGCGAAGCAAGCAATGCACCTCAGCTACCTGCCGCTCGCTGAGCAGGCTGGAGCGGTCATTTATGCGCGGTGCAGGGCGGAACACCTGCTTGTAGCTGGCAAACGCGTGGTCGGAGTAGAAGCGGCACTCCTGCATCCCGCGCCGGATCACCACGCAGCCGGGCGACTTCGCATCCGCGCGGAACGCGTGGTCCTTGCCTGTGGCACCCTGCACACGCCACTGCTGTTACAGCGAGCCAATCTTGGCCAGGCAAGCGGCCAATTGGGGAAGAACCTCGCGCTGCATCCGGCTGTCGGGGTGACGGCTTCGTTTCCTGAACCGCTCTACCATTGGCGTGGCACCCTGCAATCCTACTACGTAGATCATCTGCACTTGTCCGATGGAGTCATGATCGAGGTCACCACGGTCCACCCCGCAATGGCGCTGAGCGCCGCCAAGGCTGTAGGCCCGGAGCTCAAGGATTTTTTGGCTGATTTACCTTTCCGTGCTTCCGCTGGTCTGTTCGTTTCCGATACGTCGCATGGCGAGGTTCGCTTTTTGGGGTCAAGAAGGTCCCCGGTGATCCGCTACGACCTCGGACGCTTCGACATGGCCCGCCTGCTCCGCGGGATGGCCTTGGTCGGAGAGATTTTCTTCGCTGCGGGGGCCACGCGGGTCCATACGAACCTGCCCGGGCTGGAATCCGTGACGCACCCGCGCGACCTGCAGCCTCTCTCTTCCTCCCCATGTTGGAAGCCGATCGACTTGCATTTGGCGGCGTTCCACCCGGTGGGAACGTGTCGCATGGGCCCCAAGCCAAACACTGCCGTAGTTGGATTGGACGGCAAAGTTCACGGTACAGAAAACCTCTACGTCGCCGACGGCAGCCTATTTCCTACCTGCGTAGGAGTGAACCCGCAGGAAACCATCATGGCATTCGCCACCAAAATTGCAGAGCAGATTTGCGGTCGCCTCGTGCCGCCGATCTGAAGAGGTCGCCAACCGCTAAGAGCGTCTACAGCAGATCTCGGACCCGGTCGACGAATTCGGCGAGGCTCCTCAAGACTCGCAGGTCTGCCAAGTTCCGGCCTTCGGATTCCGCGTGGTTTGGAAACAGTGCGTGCTTTCCTCGTTCAATCAAAAACGTATGCACTCCAGCGTGTCGGCCGCCAAGGACATCCTCTACGTACATATCACCCACATGGACCACTTGATCGGCGGAAGCCCCAGCGAGTTCGATCGCACGTTGAAAGATCCTCCGGTCCGGCTTTCGCGTGCCCTCGCGCGCAGAAATCACCACGTAATCCAAGTACGGTAAGATACCGAGGCGATCCAAGAGCTTCGGCATGTCTGACGGTGCGTTCGACAAAACGCCAACACGCAGCCCAAGGGCTCGCAGGGTACGGATTGTATCCAAGGCGTCGGGAAATACTTGCCACTGATCCGGCTGCCAAAAGCGTCGAAAGAACTCTTCCATGAGCGTCTCGGTGTCTCCACGGACACCAAGCTGACCAAAAATTAATTGTCCGAGAAAACGAAACTGGGCGGCAAACTCCTCGTCCGAATCCGAGTACTGGCCTCCGCTCCGCAGGTGTTCCTCTGCACGGCGTTGGCCCACAAGCCAAAGCGACCGTACCATCGATTCCGTTTCCTCCGCGGAAACCGCAACCCCCGCGCCCCGACACACATCCGCGAAGATCTCCCACATGGACTCGCGCGGGTAGGCAAGGGTCCAACCTACATCCAAGGAAACAGCACGAATACGCATGGACACGTCAAAGCACACAGCGTGTCGATGTTCCAGAATTCCACCAATAGGCCGGGCTTGAACCACCTGCGGTCCTGTCTATGCACAGTCCCTCTATGCTTTGGTGGAAGGCATTCGTACTTGGAGTGGTGGAGGGCGTCACCGAGTTTTTACCGATTTCTTCGACCGGACATTTGATCATCGTCTCTGCAATCATTGACTATCCCGAGCCCCAGCGGGCAACTTTCGAGATCTTCATTCAGCTCGGCGCCATCTTGGCGATCGTGTGGCTGTACCGGCAGCACTTGGGAAGCCTCCTTCGACGTGCCCCACGGGAGGCCATAGCTGCGGGCTTATTCGCCAAGACCGGGCTCGCCTTTTTGCCAGCGGCGCTGGTCGGATTTTTCTTTCATCACCTCATCGAAGCGCATCTTTTCAATCCGCCGACGGTGGCCATCGCTTTGATCGGTGGTGGCATTCTCCTGCTCGCAATCGACCGAAAGAGCCACGCTTCGTCTACAACGAATATCGAACAGATCAGTTGGAGCCAGGCTGCTTGGATCGGTGTCGCACAAACGATTTCGCTCATCCCCGGTATGTCGCGCGCGGCAGCTACGATCATTGGCGGGTTGCTGGTCGGCTTGAACCGCCCCGCGGCAACGCAGTTTTCATTTTACTTGTCGATTCCCACTCTTGGCGCCGCAAGCTTGTTCAGTTTTTATAAAGCACGGCACGACCTTGCCTTTGGAGATGGGGTGGCTCTGGCGATTGGTTTTGGAACCGCTTTTCTATCTGCTCTGGTCGTTGTTGCTGCCTTTGTGCGGTTCGTTGAACGGCACACATTTCAGGCCTTTGCCTACTACCGAATTCTCCTCGGCCTTTTGGTGTTGTTGCTTGTATAACCCCGGCGTCTAGGCCAGAAAGCCAACAATTTTGCGCATCGGGAAAGAGGACTCTATGCGTGTGATGGAGCAATTGTTCCGCGTCAAACCAATTCACATGTTGGACGCCGATCTCGCGTCCGAGAACCGGCTCCGGAGAGCGTTGGGCCCTTGGGCGCTCACTTCCCTTGGAGTCGGAGCGATCATCGGGGCAGGTATTTTCGTCCTTACGGGACTTGCAGCTCATGAGTACGCAGGACCAGCACTGATCTTGTCGTTCGTGATTGCGGGGCTCGGCTGCGCATTCGCCGCTCTTTGTTACGCAGAGTTCGCAGCGATGATCCCAGTTGCTGGGAGCGCTTACACTTACGCCTACGCCACCTTGGGAGAACTTCTCGCGTGGATCATCGGGTGGGATCTGATTTTGGAGTACGGGATGGCATCGGCCACTGTCGCTCACGGGTGGTCGAAGTATTTCCTGCACCTGCTCGAGCTTTTCGGGCTACAGCTTCCAGTTCAGATTACCTCGGATCCTTTCAGTACTCCGGGTGCGTGGTTTAACCTGCCTGCAGCTGCCATCGTGCTGCTCGTTACTGCGGTGTTGGTGGTGGGCATCAAGGAAAGCGCGACGTTCAACGCCGCCATGGTGGCCCTGAAGCTTGGCGTAATCTTGTTCGTGATTGGAGTCGGTGCGTTTTACGTCGATCCTGGCAACTGGACCCCGTTTTTTCCGTTTGGTTGGAAAGGCGTTGCCGCGGGTGCGGCATACGTGTTCTTCGCGTACATTGGGTTCGACTCCGTATCGACGCAGGCGGAGGAAGCACGCAACCCCCAACGGGACGTCCCCATCGGAATCATTGCTTCGCTCGCAATTTGCACCGGGTTGTACATCGGCGTTGCCGCAGTGCTCACGGGAATGGTCCCCTACACCGAAATCGACGTGGAGGCGCCCCTTGCAGCGGCGTTCGGGCGATACGGTTTCCATGCCGCTGTGCTGATTATCTCCGTCGGAGCTGTTGCGGGGATCACCAGTGTGTTGCTCGTCTTGATGCTCGCCCAACCGCGGGTGTTCTTTGCCATGGCCCGTGACGGACTCCTCCCCGAGCATTTCTTTGGCCAGGTGCACCCGCGATTCCGTACCCCGCACCGTTCGACCATCCTTACGGGCTTGGTCGTCGCGACAGTAGCCGCACTCTTGCCAATCCAAGCGCTAGCCGAAATGGTAAATATCGGTACTCTGTTCGCGTTCGTCGTGGTGTGTGCCGCAGTGCTCATTATGCGACGCACTCATCCGGACCGGCCTCGACCGTTTCACACCCCTTTGTTCCCCTTCGTTCCGATTCTCGGAATTCTTTTTAATGTCGGCATGATGCTCTCCCTGGGCAGTCACAACTGGATGCGACTGGCTATCTGGCTCGCAATCGGCCTGGTAATTTACTTCACATACAGCCGGCACCACAGCCGACTAGCGCGACACTACGCCGGCCGAGCAACCCAAGCTCTAGGACGATCCCACTGACCGTGCAGCAGGCCAAACATCCTACCGTTGCAGCCGCAGAGCGGGCCCAAAGGACACGCGTCGAGTTCGTCCGGGTACTTGGGCTGTGGGATGCCACAGCCATTGTGGCCGGTTCCATGATTGGTTCCGGCATCTTCCTCGTAAGCGCAGACATTGCTCGGCTTCTCCCCGGACCAGCGTGGCTCCTTGGAGTGTGGTTGGCTACCGCAGGCCTGACAGTGCTTGGTGCACTGACCTACGGAGAGCTAGCGGCGGCAATGCCGCGCGCTGGAGGACAGTACGTCTACCTGCGCGAAGCTTACGGGCCGCTGGTAGGTTTCCTCTACGGTTGGACACTGTTCCTGGTGATTCAGACCGGAACGATTGCCGCTGTGGCAGTAGCCTTTGCAAAGTTTTCCGCTGTGTTTTTCCCGGCCTTGGATCGAGGTGGCCCGACAACCGCTTTCGCGCTGAGTGCCCAGCGGGTGGTCGCTATTTCCATCATCGTTCTCCTCACCTGGGCCAACTGCCTCGGCGTGCACACGGGACGCTGGGTACAAAACGTTTTTACCGTAGCCAAGGTGGGAACGCTGTTTGTGCTGGTCTTGATTGGCTGTGGGGCGGGACTCACCTGGGACCAAGCTCGCGGCAATTGGACAAACTTTTGGGGTCAGACGGACGTGCGGTTGTTCGAGCTGCTGCCAGTGTTTGGCGCAGCGATGGTGGGTGCCTTGTTCTCCGCCGATGCGTGGAATAACGTCACGTTTGCTGGGGCCGAGGTCAAGCAACCACATCGGAATATCCCAGCGAGCCTCGTTCTTGGCGCTGCCGGTGTTACGTCATTGTACGTCTTGGCGAACGTTGCCTACCTTTGCGTGCTCCCGTACTGGGGAAACGCCAACGGCAGTACCCCGATCGAACGCGGCATTCAGCACGCGACGAACGACCGCGTCGCCACTGCAGCCATGGAAGCACTGTTCGGTCCAGTAGGGAACCTCGCAATGGCTGCGGGAATCATGATTTCCACGTTTGGCTGCGCCAACGGGCTGATTCTCGCAGGAGCTCGCGCGTATTATGCGATGGCCAAGGACCACCTATTCTTTGCATCAGCTGGCTACTTGAATACGCGCCGAGTTCCGGCCGCAGCGCTTGTCGTGCAAGGTCTCTGGGCAAGTGTTCTTGTGTTATCCGGAAGCTACGGTGACTTGCTCGACTACGTAATTTTTGCAGCGCTGTTGTTTTACGCATTGACCGGAGGTGCCGTGCTCGTCTTACGCCGCCGGAACCCGATGCTTCCGCGCCCCTACCGAGTGCCTGGGTACCCGTGGTTGCCAACGCTCTACCTTGTCGTGACCGCGTTGATCATGTTGGATCTCCTGGTAATGAAACCGCGATATACTTGGCCAGGGATGTTGATCGTTTTGGCTGGACTTCCGGTGTTTTACGCTCGAAAGCTCTGGGTGCGTGGAACTCAGCGCTGACAATTCCACAGGAGAAGCACGACATGCCTACGGACCGTTTCGGCCGACAAATTGACTATCTCCGCGTTTCTGTGATCGATCACTGCAACCTACGGTGTGTCTACTGCATGCCAATTCAAGGAGTGCGGTTGACCCGTCCGGACCAACTCCTCACGCCGCACGAAATCGAGCAGGTGGTAACTGCCGCCGTATCGTTAGGCTTTCGCAGGGTTCGTATTACCGGAGGAGAACCCACACTCCGTCCGGACCTTTTAGAGATCGTTTATCGGCTTGCCGAAATCGACGGGTTGCAGGACCTCGCCATGACCACCAACGGCATCCTGCTCCCCCGATTGGCAAACGGTTTGCGCAAGGCTGGACTCAGGCGTGTCAACATCCACCTCGACTCTCTGCATCCCGGCAGACTCCAGCGCATCATGCGCTTCGGAACGGTCGAGGAAATCTGGGCCGGAATCGAGGCTGCCGAGGCGGCCGGGCTCACCCCGATCAAGCTCAACGTTGTCGTTGCGCGCGGTTACAACGACATGGACGTAGTAGACCTCGCACGCCTCACGCTAGAGCGGGCATGGCATGTCCGTTTCATCGAGCTCATGCCGTTAGGTGGTGGGGAAGAGGCGCGCATCGCGCTGCATCATTTCTTGTCCAACCTCGAGGTTCAACGGCGAATCGAAGAAGCGTTGGGCCCTTTGCAACTCCTTCCGAAACTGCATCCTGCAGACGAGTCCGTGAACTACCAGCTCCCTGGCGCACGCGGCGTGGTTGGATTTATTAGCCCGGTGAGCCAACCATACTGCGGATCCTGCAATCGTATGCGGCTAACGGCAGATGGCAAACTCCACCTATGCTTGCTCCACGACGACGAGATCGACGTCCGCAAAGTCCTGCGATCCGGGGGGACGACCGAAGACCTGATGTCCCTGCTTCTCTCGGGAGTACAACGCAAGCCGACAGGCCATGCACTCGACCAGGGAATCGCTCCGGAGGATCGAGCGATGTATCAAGTGGGCGGCTAACGTGCTTGCAGAAGGTGCGTGAAGGAGGGTCCTCAAAAAATGCAAGAAACCGAGCCACTTTTGTTCGAACTCAAAGATGGAGTTGCGCGCGTAACGCTCAACCGCCCACACGCGCTCAATGCACTATCGCGGCAGCTTCGAGTTTCCCTTGTCGAGACGTTCACCCGAGTGCGCAACGACCCAGCCGTCGGGGTCGTCATCCTTACCGGAGCGGGACGGGCTTTTTGCGCCGGGCTCGACTTGAAGGAACTTGGCTCTGCAGATCCGGCCGCGACGAGATCCGCGGTAAGCAACGGGGACGTCGTCTCCGCAATCGAGCGGTGCGAGAAACCCGTGATCGGCGCAATTAACGGTTTCGCGATCACCGGCGGGTTCGAACTCGCCCTTGCGTGCGACATCCTCGTCGCTTCGACCGAAGCCCGATTTGCCGACACCCACGCACGCGTTGGCATCATGCCGGGATGGGGTTTGAGTCAGAAATTATCCAGGCTTATCGGGATTTATCGGGCAAAGGAGTTATCTCTGACCGGCAACTTCCTTGACGCGCAAACTGCCTACGAATGGGGGCTGGTGAATCGCGTGGTACCTCCGGGGGAGCTGCTTCCGACGTGTGAGCGTCTCGCCAGAGACATTCTGTCGTGCGATCAGGAACTCGTTTTCGCGTACAAACAACTCATCGACGCAGGATTTGGACTCTCCTACTCAGAAGCACGGGTACTGGAAAGCGAGCACTCTCGGATGTTCGCAAGGCGTCTGACGCCAGAGCAAATCGAACAGCGCCGCCTGGCCGTCCAGGCACGTGGCCGAACGCAAGCAAGTTGAGACCTTCTAACCAAGAGTGATTTCAACGAGCAGACGGCACAAAGCGAACCTTCCGCCGTGCCGCCGCCGCAACATCCGAACGGTAAAAGCGCACGGGAAACGTTTGCCCGTTTAGCCACAACGGAATGAGGTCGCCGAAGTGGCGGTCGGGCTGGATCAAATTGAAGCGGTTGTCATCGGCAGTGCCCCCGGGGTCCCCATTGTTTCCGCCGGGCAACGAGTTCACGGCCTTGATTTGCTTTGGATCCAGTTCGACCACAAACCGCATGGACGGACCGCTCGAAAAGTCAAAATTATCGGAGTTCAGGCTGAACCCGGCCGGGTTCACCGTCGAGCGGTAACCAGGTGCGGGAATAGGGCCTAGGTCAAAAATATTCAGACCAGCCTGACCGAGGAAGTGCTGAAATCGGACGCGGTGAATCTGCCCCCAAAGCCACTGTGACTGGTCCGAAGTCTGGAACTTGTTTCCCATGAAGGTCAGTCCATCCCGTAGTGCTCGAAGCAGGATCTCATCGCGTGTCTCTCGTTCCGGCGTATCGCGCAAATCCCACAATGTGCTCTCGTTGTTCTCGCCCAAGGTGTACACCCGGAAACCGGGATCCGTTCGTTCCACATCTTCCAGGATATGCAGCAGGGCCTTGGTCGCATCGTCTCCGCCCGGAACGCCGATGCCCGACCCCGCAAAATCATCTGCGAAGACCAAGCGTGCGAGTCGCGTAAAGAAGCCGGTAAAGATCGAGGTGGCTGCCGCATCGGCCCGTTCTTCCTCGGAAACCGGTCGTGCTCGGGGAGGCACGTCAGCACGAAAATCGTGAGCATCGACACCCGATACGGTATCGCAGGGTGGCGAGTCGACCCGCCCAACAGACCACGCGCGAAGCCGCTCGAGTGCCTCGGCCATTTCTTGCGTGATCAAATCCGGACGGTTGTCTGCCGCTTCGAACAAAAACGGGAGCAACCGGACTGCTTCTTTGGAACTATGATCGTACTGGTACCGTGACATGTCGAACATGGTCAGCTTCGCTCCAGCAGGGCGAACTGCAGCTGCGTTCGACAGCAATTCGGTAGCCCGCTGTGCCCGGAATCCTTCCGCGAACGACGGAGCCAAGTACACCTCATCGTTCAATGGGTCGTTGTCCAACGTCACCCCGATTTGGTCGTTGTTCGCCGTTACCAGAAACCCTTCCGGGGGATCGACTGCCTGCGGGATTTTGTCGGACGGCAGCCACAGCGTGCGACCAGCATCGTCGGTGAGCCACTCCGCCTCGCCGGTGCCGGGGACAGGCAGATACGGCACCACTCCTCGCGGCCGTTGCGGGATCAGCGCCTGCGTCGAATAGGCAATATGCCCTTCAATATCGGCCCAAATCCAATTTTGCGCACCCGTAGAGAAGTTACGCAGTGCATGGCGGAAGTCTTGAACGGAGCGCGCGCGCCCCAAGTCGAGCAGGAAACGAGCATCGTTGGTGATCTCGTGCCCCGTCCAGCGCACGGTCATTCCGGTCGCGCCCAAGCCGACGACGGAGTCATTCAGGTTCGGATCGGGCACGTTCGGTCCGTGGTGGGGGACCACCTCGATCACCAACATCATCGGCGTCGGGCGCCCCCTCACAACGATCGGCTCCTCCACTCGCAGAACCGGAACCCAATCACCGCGAAAGAGCACCTTCCGGGGCGAAGCTGGATAGTTCTCGGGTGTCGCGAGCGTTTCCACGTACACATCCGTGACGTCGTAGCCAGCCGTCGTCGCCCCCCACGCTCCGAACCGGTTGTGCCCGAGGATCACGCCCGGCAATCCAGGAAAGATCACTCCCACCACGTCGTCTTGCGTGGCAGCAGCGGAAAGGTGAATCATGTGCCACACAGGCGGACTAAACAAAGCGAGGTGTGGATCGTTTGCTAGGAGCGCGTGACCACTCGCCGATAGCCCAGGCGAAACAATCCAGTTGTTGCTGCCGGCACCGCGGCGCCTGGAACCAAAAGGCAAATTGGAAGCAAGCTCCTCGAACATCGCTGCCACTTCATCCAAAACGCTTGGTTCGGGTAGAATTCCGATGGTCGGGGCGGCTCGTTCCAACCAATACCGCGCGTTCGTCGGCTGACGCGGTGCTAACACAGTCGTGGGAGCAGCGGGAGCAAATCGGAAAACGTCTCTCACAAGCGGTTCAGGAAGTCGTTGCATGATCCGAGCAAGTTGAATTTCGTCTCCGGAGGAGTCGGAAAGGCTGAACGCTTGCAATCGTGCCACCGCCAACACGTCTTCGGGCCGCCAGTCGGCAAGTTGCTCCGCGGTGAATCCCAGGACTGCCGGTAATGTATACTCCGGCGGAAGGTGCGCCCCATTCCGCCCCGCCCGCAAGTCCGCCAACCAAGCGTTGACCCCGGCCGTGTACGCTTGAATCAGGTGGGCGACCTCAGGATCGACTTGTTGAACGTGTTCCCACAGGGCAACGTGCAAGCGCCGACCGTCTCGGGTCGTAAACAAGGTCCGCATTTGCGCGTCGGTAGAGATTGTGAGCCTACCGAAAAGCTCACTCAAACGCCCCTCCGCAAAGCGACGGATCACGTCCATTTCCCAGAAACGGGATTGCGCAGTCAGGTACCCCTGTACGAACACGGCCGAACTGAAGTCGGGAGCGTAAACATGGGGCATGCCTACATCGTCAAACACCACGTCCACCGTGCTCCCAACCCCCGGCACGACAAAGGTCTCTGAAACCGCTAGCCGATCGATGGGGTCGCTGCTCGGAGTAGCAGCGAGCTCTCCATCGTCTCCGCAGCCAGACAGCATGGCAGCGAAACATACCACGATCGTGTACAGGAATCGCTTGATCCACTTTGCCATCAACGTCCCTCCCGCGCGCCCGGTCCAGAAACTTCCAGTGTCTCTACGAGAAAGTCCCCCCTGCTGGCAACTCTTTGGGCTCGAAAACTTGAAAACTGGTTCCAAAGCCAATCGCGCAAAGCGAATCGGCTTGTGGCCTTCGTCCGTATCTGTTTCGCGTACTACTTGCCCTTGCTAAGTGGGCCAACCAATGTTGTCGCTTGTGCGGCTGGTTGGCCACTGGGCAGCCTTGTTGTTGTACGCGATGCCTTGTTTGGCTGCGGGATGGTCTACTCCGGTCGAACCCCGTCGAGCGGTCCCGTTTGGTTCCAGTCACAAATTCAACAAGTCCGCAACCGTTCTTCCAAGCAGCAGTGGGATCACTCTTGGTGTGCGGCAAAGCTTTCTAGGCATCGGCTTCGATAACAAAAATCCACCCAATCCAACGCTGGCGGTCGGTCCTACAGAACTCCTCCTGATTACCAATGGCACCGTTCGGGTTGTCGATCGACGTGGGGAAGTGTTAGCGATTACGTCGCTCGGCGAATTTTTCGGGCCGGTCGCAGCACCAGAGGACTTTTTGACGGATCCGCGGGCCATGTTCGATGCGGGGCGCTTCTGGGTTGCCGTCGCGGCCCGTCGGAGTGTGCCTTACGCCTCGCACTTCCTTCTGGCCGTGTCCGCTGACAGCACGGCTACCGGCGAGTGGCGCTATTATGCGCTGGAGGCTGGGAACCCTAGCAATCGCGAATTCGTCGATCTTCCCTCGATTGGATCTGATGATCGGGCCATTTATCTAACAGGCAATTTTTTTGATGCTGAATTTCTCGATTTTCGGGGAGCACGCATTCGTGTCGTCCCGAAAGCTGCGGCGCTCGAAGGCCTACCTGTAGCGTACTTCGACCTCGGGCCCTTGCAAGCAAGTGGCTCGCTTGTATTCCACCTTCAAGCTGCGCAAGCCTTCGGCCGTGCACCTGCAGGCTACGTGGTGAACTCTCGCTTTCCAGCGGCCTGTGCACTGAACATTTGGCGAGTAATCCTACCGGAAACCGGGGACCCAATCCTGAGCATGCGGGAGCTCGTTGTCCCTCCGCCGTGCCTCGCGCCCCCAAACGCAAGCCAGCCGGCAACTTCGGTTAGGATCGAAACCGGCGGACCACGAATCACATCGGCAGTGTGGCGCAACGAGAGCCTTTGGTTCGCGGGAAGCGTAGGAGCCAGTTTAGGGGAGCAGCTCGTCGCTGCCATCCGACTATGGGAGGTCTCCACAGCGAACTTCCCGGCAACCATGATCCTTCAGGACCTGCTCCACGGTTTTCCAGGGGAACATACATTTTATCCCGCAATCGCTGTCGATGAGGCAAACAACGCCGTACTGGCGTACAATCAATCCAGTGAGAACCGGTTTGTTTCTGCACAGGCTGCAGGTCAATTGCGGACTGCCCCTCGCAACCAGTTCACCGATGCCCAGATGTTACGCGAGGGGCTTGGTCCATTCGTTCTCCTCGATCCCCAAGGACGGAATCGCTGGGGTGATTACAACGGCATTGCAGTGGATCCGTTGGACGGGTCGTTCTGGGCATTTGTTGAGTACGCCGAAACGCCCGAGGACCGCTGGGGAACCTGGGTAAGTCAGCTGGCGTTTTCTTTTCCGACGCCCACACCAACCAAAACGTTTTCTCCCACGCGCACGCCGCCCCCTACACTCACTCCCTCGGCTACCCCGACGACGACGCGAACTCCCTCGACCACACGCACTCCTTCACTTACTGCAACGGCAACGCCCTCGTCGACGTTTACGGCCTCACCACCACCAACGAACACTGCCACACCCAGTCCTTCACGGACGACAACGCCCTCGCGGACACCTTCCGCATCACCAACCCCGCCCGCGTCCGCAACGCCTACGCGAACAGCTACTCGAACACATACCTCTACGGCGTCTCCTACCCGGACGTTTACTCCCACGACAACTGCAACCCCGACCGTTACGCGGTCTTTTACCGCATCGGCTACCGCTTCTCATACGCGGACTCAAACCCCGACCCGCACTTCGACCCCAACTCAGACTCCGTACCCCACACACACTCCCACCAGGACGTTCACGGGAACCACGCGAACACCACGGTTCGGGGAAACAGGAACTCCGACGGCTTCTGCTACGCCGACCGCCTCCGTAGCTCGAACCGGGGAGCCCTCTCCCACCGAATCGCCTCCCCCTCCTTCCCCAACACCAACGGCGCCGGAGTCACCGGGCCCAGACACGACAGCGAGCCCAACCCCCACGCTAACCCCTACTGCTACTGCCGCGGTTTCACCAACAGTCGAGCCCTCGCCTTCTCCGACGGAGTTCGTCCCGGTTCCGACGCCATCTCCTACAGCAACAGCGACTCCATCCGCGACACCAACTCCCAGTCAAACGCCTACTTCGACACCAACGCCCACGCCGACAACGACTGCCACGCGAACACACAGCCCTTCGGCAACGGCAACGGCGACCTTCTCGAAGACACCGAGCCCGACCGTCTCTCCGTCGCACTCTCCGTCTCCCTCGTTCACAGTGACGGCGTCAGTCACGCGGTCGTTCACACCGACCCAAACTCCTACTCAAACGACCTCCCCAACGAGAACTGCCACAACGACGCCAACCGCAACTGCAACGAGGCAGCCCAGCAGCACCGCAACACTACTGGTCACAGTTACACCAACGACCTCCGCCCCACCAACCCTAACTTGGACGGCAACGGCTTCACCATCGTCTACCCCCTCGGCAACAAAGCCTCCTACTCACACAGCGACTCCCAGCGGAACCGCGACTCCTACGGTCACGCCCCTACCTAGTCTAACCGCAACGGAGACCTTCACCCCTAGCCCAGCGTTTACTCCAACAGCCACTGAAACCGAGACGCTTACCCCGGTCCCTACACTCACGCCAACAGCGTCGCCTACTCTCCCGCCAGCTTGGGATGCAGCCGACGTAAATGCTGACGGGCGAGTCACGCCCCGAGATCTGGGCTTGGTTTTGAGACAGCTTTTCCACCCCCAGGCGCTTCCACGAAGCGCAGACACCAATCGGGACGGTAGGCTCTCGGTAGCAGACCTGGTTTACGTGTTACTCCGGCAAAACTCTACCGAGAACGGTCAGTGAAGCCCGGCCGCGCGGCAAATACCAACGTCCGGCGCGCAGCCGGCGCTGCCGTCCGCGGGCGGCAGCGCCAACGCTGGTTTCCGCCATGCGGCCGGAAAAGCCTACGACTCCGCTGGCTTTTTTGTACCCGCCCTCTTTTGCTGGGGCGCGGGAACACCACTCTCAGTGCGCTCCGTGAACTCTACGATGGAGAGAGGCGCGGCGTCTCCGGCACGTCGCTGAAATTTAAGTACGCGAGTGTAGCCACCATTCCGCTGACTAAACCTGGGGGCTAGCTCGTCGAACAGTTTCCTCACCGCCGCCCGAGTCCGAAGAAACGCCGCAGCTTGTCGGCGAGCGTGCAGGGTTCCACGCTTGCCGAGGGTCACTAGGCGGTCCACGATCCGACGAAGCTCCTTCGCCTTGGCATCGGTGGTCTTGATCTGTTCTTTTTCCACCAGCGCCGTTGCCAAATTCCTAAAAAGGGCTTTCCGGTGCGCTTTTGTACGGTTGAGCTTTCGACCTGCTTTGAGATGCCTCATGACACGTCGCTCCCTATCGAACCCGTGCCTAGGAGTGGATCACGCACTTTCCTTCTCCCGGGCCCACCGAGCGTCCAGTTCCGCGCGCGAGGGGAAGTTCTCGAGCTTCATGCCTAACTCCAAACCCATTTGGCGCAGGATTTCCTTGATTTCGTTCAAGGACTTCCGCCCGAAGTTCTTCGTCTTCAGCATTTCCTGCTCGGTCTTTTGCACGAGTTCTCCAATGTACTTGATTCCAGCGTTCTGCAGGCAGTTCGCGGCGCGCACAGAGAGGTCTAGTTCGGCAACGCTTCGGAAAAGGTTTTCGTTGAACTCGGGGCGTTTGGGCGCCTCCTTGACCTCCTCGACAGAAGGGGCTTCTTCGAAATTGATAAAAATCGCGAGCTGGTCTTGTAAAATACGAGCTGCGTAAGCCACTGCGTCATCTGGCTTTACGCTTCCGTCGGTCCACACTTCCAGGGTAAGCCGATCGTAATCCGTACGCTGAGCGACGCGGGCGTTTGTCACCGTGTAATTTACTTTCCGGATCGGTGAGAACACTGCATCGACAGGGATCGTGCCTATGGGCGCTCCTTCTTCTTTGTTCCGTTCGGCTGGTACGTAACCGCGCCCCAACTTGATCGTCAGGTCCATCTGGAGTCGCCCGTCCCTCGAAAGGGTGGCAATGTGCTGCTCAGGGTTGAGCACCTCGAGGTACGGCCCCGAGAGGATATCCGCGGCCGTGACGACCTTTTCGCCTTTTACGTCGATCTTGGCACTAGCCTCGTGACCTTCCGTTAAGCGAAATCGGACCTCTTTCAAATTCAAAATAATATCGGCCACATCTTCTCGAACGCCAGGTAGCGTCGAAAACTCGTGGAGCACGCCCTCGATGCGGACCGAAGTCACTGCGCATCCCTGGAGAGACGACAGCAAAACGCGCCTTAAAGCGTTGCCCAACGTGATGCCGAACCCTCGTTCCAGCGGCTCGGCCACGAATTTGCCGTAGGTTGCTGTGAGCTCCTTCGACTCCGCCTCGAGCTTCTTCGGCTTGATCAAACCACGCCAATTCTGTTGTGGCAGCATTTTTTCCTAGGCCTCCTCGAGCTTCTCGCTGAAATCGTGTTCCCAGCTATTTGGAGTAGAGCTCGACCACCAGTTTCTCGTTCACCTGTACAGGTATTTCCTGCCTCGTTGGCAAGGCTCGAACCCTGCCGGTGAAATTCGCCGCATCCAGTTCCAGCCATTCCGGCACGCCCCGACGCTGCGCAACCTCGAGGGCCTGCTGGATGGGTAACAGCTGGCGACTTTTTTCTCGTACCGTAATCGTTTGCCCCGGTTTCACCAAGTACGAAGGAATGTTAACCCGTTTTCCGTCGACAAGAAAATGCCCATGACGCACGAGTTGCCGGGCTTCTGCTCGCGATCGGGCAAAACCCAAGCGATACACCATGTTGTCGAGCCGTTGCTCCAGAATCTGCAGCAGTCGATCGCCTGTTATTTCTCGGCTGCGCTCGGCCAATTCGAAATAACGCTTGAACTGCCCCTCCAGAAGACCGTACATGCGCTTCAATTTCTGCTTTTCCCGGAGTTGCATTGCATACTCCGAATGCTTCGCGCGTGCCTGACCGTGTTGGCCAGGCGGATAGTTACGCCGCTCCAAGGCGCACTTGTCCGAGTAACAACGCTCCCCTTTCAGAAACAGTTTCATTCCTTCGCGGCGACAAAGCCGACAAACTGGGTCCCTATAACGAGCCAATCCTGATTCCTCCTCGAGTACTCAGAGCCCACACGTCACACTCTGCGGCGTTTGGGCGGCCGACAGCCGTTGTGTGGGATCGGGGTCACATCCTTGATGACCGTGATCGAAAAACCCGAATTTTGGAGGGCTCGAAGCGCAGACTCGCGGCCTGCACCTGGGCCCTTTACATGCACCTGGACCGTACGCATCCCCAAGTCAGCAGCTTTTCGCGCTGCACTTTCCGCGGCGAGCTGAGCAGCAAACGGTGTCCCCTTCCGGGAGCCCTTGAACCCAACCGTCCCGGCACTAGCCCAGGCAACCACGTTTCCTACCGGGTCAGTGATCGAAACGATCGTATTGTTGAACGTGGAGTGGATATGAACGATTCCTTCGGGCACCGTTTTTTTTGCTCGCTTGCGCCGCGCCCCGGTAGTCCGTTCCGCACTGGTTTTTGTACTGGCTTCTGCCTTCGCCATCATTGTCTCCAACATGCAGAGAAGTTGTCGTTAACCCTTTGGAGGAGGTGGTTTCTTCCCAGCAACTGTTCGGCGGGGCCCCTTCCGCGTCCGGGCGTTCGTATGGGTCCGCTGCCCCCGAACCGGTAGGTTGCGCCGATGCCGAATCCCTCGGTAACAGTTGATATCCATCAACCGCTTGATGTTCTGAGCCACCTCACGACGGAGATCGCCCTCCACCTTGTATTTCGTATCGATGATCTGGCGCAGCCGAACAAGCTCTTCATCCGATAACTCGTCCGTTTTCCGGTCAAAGGGAACACCGGCCTCCAGGAGGATCTTTTGGGAAGTCGACCGGCCGATCCCATAGATGTATGTCAGGGCAACTTCGAGCCGTTTGTTACGGGGTAGGTCTACCCCAGCAATTCTAGCCATTGTTCCCTAGGCTCCTTCTTACCCCTGCCGCTGCTTGTGGCGCGGGTTTTCGCAAATCACGCGAACCACCCCTTCGCGGCGAATGATTTTGCATTTTTTACAAATTGCTTTCACAGAAGCTCGAACTTTCACCGTCACTTCCTCCACAGCCGTAATGGCTACTCGACCTGACTGTTACAGGCGTGTGAGCACTTCAGGCCCGTTGTTCGTAATGAGCACGGAGTGCTCAAAATGAGCGGAACGACGACCGTCGCGTGTAACAGCCGTCCATCCGTCTTGCAAGATTTCGACCTCCCAAGACCCCGCATTCACCATCGGCTCGATGGCTAACGCCATCCCCTCCACTAACCGTTCGCCCCGGTCACGTCGTCCGAAGTTCGGCACTTGCGGGTCTTCGTGCAAGCGCTCGCCGATTCCGTGCCCGACGAATTGCCGCACCACCGAGAATCCCGCGCTTTCGATCGTTTCCTGAATCGCGGCAGAGATGTCGCCGACGCGTCGGCCAGCACGAGCCTCCTGGATTCCCGCCATCAGTGCTTCTTCCGCAGTTTTCATGAGCCGAACCGACTCATCGTCCGTGCTTCCAACGGCGACCGTAATCGCTGCATCGCCGTATACGCCTTGAAACCGAACCCCGAAGTCCAAGCCCACGATATCTCCTTCTTGGAGACGTCGAGACTTGCTTGGAATCCCGTGTACAACCTCCTCGTTCACGGAAATACACAGCGAAGCTGGGTATTTCCTTCCGGCAACTTCGTAGCCCTTGAATGCAGGAACGGCTCCAAGCCGGTAAGTCCAATCTTCGGCGATCGCGTCGAGCTCGGCGGTTGTAATGCCTGGCCGAACTTGACTACGCAGCTCTTCAAGCACGCGAGCAACAATCTGCCCTGCTCGCCGCATCGCTTTCACTTGTTCGCTCGTTTTAATCTTCACCACGGCACCGAACTTAGCAGTTTGCTACCCGCTTCCAGCATGTGTGCCCACTGAAGCACCTTACGGCTGGCCCGTTGGCGGCATTCATGCCACGACTACTCTCGCCGCCCTTTGATTCTCCCGCGTCTCATGAACCCTTGGTAGCTACGCGTGAGCATGTGGGTCTCGATCTGGGCCACAGTATCCAGGGCAACGCCAATGACGATGAGAAGGGCCGTTCCCCCAAAGTAAAAGGGAACATTGAACCGCTGAATTAAAATGGTCGGCAACACGCAAACAGCAGAAACGTACAACGCGCCAACCAGCGTAATCCTAGCCAGAATTCGGTCGATATACTCTGCGGTACGCGCTCCGGGACGGATCCCAGGGATGTAGCCTCCGAACTTTTTCATGTTATCGGCCACATCGTTTGTGTTGAACGTTACGGCCGTGTAAAAGTAACAAAAGAAAATGATCAAGGCGACGTAGAAAACGTCGTAGACAAAGCTACCGGGTACCAGCCAATTTTGTACTGCCCGAGCCCACGGCCGATCCACGAACCCGGCGATCGTTGCGGGGAACCCAAGCAACGAACTTGCAAAAATCGGCGGAATGACCCCAGCGGTATTCAGCTTGAGCGGCAAGTGGGAACTCTGCCCGCCATAGACTCTGCGTCCGACCACTCGCTTTGCATAGTGGACCGGGATTCTTCGTTGCGCGCGCTCCATGAAAATGATGAACGCAACCACCGCCACCATGAAGGCCAGCAGCGCGACGACGACGAGGATCCCCATCTCCCCCTCTCGCACAAATTCGATCACGGTCGCTGCGGCCGAGGGGAGCCCAGCAACGATACCAGTGAAGATGATCAGCGAGATTCCGTTCCCGATTCCCCGCTCGGAGATTTGCTCTCCGACCCACATCAAGAACACGGTTCCCGTCGTCAAGGTCAGGACGGTTAGGAGTCTGAACGACCATCCCGGGTTGTACACAACCGGGCTACCGCCGGGGGAAGTCAACTGCTCCAATCCCACGCTGATGAAGGTTCCCTGAATGAGGGCCAACAGCACGGTACCATAGCGTGTGTACTGGGTGATTTTCCGGCGGCCCACCTCGCCCTCTTTCGACAGGCGCTCCAGGTAAGGCACGACGACCGTGAGGAGCTGTAGGATGATGGAAGCGCTGATGTACGGCATTACTCCCAAAGCAAAAATGGAAAAGCGCTCCAATGCTCCTCCTGAGAGCATGTTCACCATGCCCACCATGGAGTTGGTCATTTGGGCAAAGAAATCAGCAAGAGCCTTTCCATCGACACCTGGTGTGGGCACGTGAACCCCAATGCGGTACACGGCCAACATGAGCAGGGTAAAGCCCACCCGGCGGCGGAGCTCCGGAATTCGCGGTACGTTCTGAAATCCTTGGAACACCCTAAATGACCTCGACCGTTCCGCCAGCCGCCTCGATCAGCTGCTTCGCCTTGGCACTGAAGGCATGCGCCCGAACTGTCAGCGGTTTGGTGACCGAACCTTTTGCCAAGACTTTCACCGGCGTGTTCTTCTTCCGGACCAACCCCGTTTCCGCCAAAGATGCCGGGTCGACGACCGCTCCAGCGGAAAACTTCGCGTCCAGCGCAGAGAGATTGACCTCGGAAAACTCTTGCCGAGCCGGGTTCCGAAAGCCGCGTTTGGGGAGCCTTCTTTGGAGGGGCATTTGCCCCCCCTCGTAGCCAGGCGGCGTGGTTCCACCAGACCGAGATTTGCGTCCCTTGTGCCCGCGGCCCGACGTTTTACCGTGTCCTGAGCCAGGTCCGCGACCAACGCGCTTGCGTGGCCGTACTGATCCCGCCTTGGGTCGCAGGTTGGACAAGTCAACTTTCATGTTCGACCTCGACTAGGTGGCGAACCGCGGCGATACGTCCAAGCACCGCCCGATTGGCTACAAGAGACGCAACTTTACCCACTCGCGTGAGCCCTAACGCTTTCAATGTCTGACGCTGGCGCTGTGTGGTCCCAATGGGACTACGCACCAACCGAACTCGAATGCGCTCCGATTCACCCATTGACTACCTCACCTGCAGGCGCGTCACCGAGTTTTCCTCTCAGCCTGAGAAGCTCTTCGGGGCTGCGCAGCTGCGCGAGAGCATCGAATGCAGCTTTTACGACGTTGTGCGCATTGTTGGAGCCGATACATTTTGTCAACACGTTCTTGACTCCAGCCAACTCGACCACTGCACGCACTCCCGCACCCGCGATCACCCCCGTACCTTCGCCGGCCGGACGCATCACCACATGCCCAGAACCAAAATGTCCTTCCACCTCGTAGGGAATGGAGCCGGTCGCCGTTATAGGGACTTCAATGAGGTTCTTTTTGGCAGCCTCGACTGCCTTGCGAATCGCCTCGGGAACCTCGTTTGCCTTCCCAAGCCCAAAGCCGACGTGGCCGCGCTCGTCTCCCACAACCACCAACGCACTGAAACTGAACCGACGCCCACCTTTTACGACCTTCGCGACACGATTGATCGAGACCACTCGCTCGCGCAGGTCCGTTCCGCTTAATTCGGGCCGTTCTCTGACTCTAAACGCCATCTTCTGGACTCCTCGCGACTCGTCCGCGGGTCAAAACTTGAGGCCGGCCTCGCGGGCACCCTCTGCAACGGCCCGAACTCTCCCGTGGTAAAGAAAACCATTTCGGTCGAACACAACCGTTTCGATGCCGAGCTCTTTGCACTTCCGCCCGATCAGCTCGCCCACGCGCTTCGCCGCGTCTTTGTTGCCCGTCTTGTCCAAATCACGCAGTTCGGGAGAGAGCGTCGAGGCCGCAGCCAGTGTCCTGCCACTTTGATCCGAAATTACCTGGACGTACGTATGCTTGTTGCTTCGGAAGACACACAAGCGTGGCTTGGTGTCCGTACCACGAACCTTTTTCCTCACCCGCGCCTGTCGGCGATACCGTGCCAACACTTTTTTTGCCAACGCCATCAGCATCAACCTCCTGCTCCAGCAGCCTTCCCAGCTTTGCGGCGCAAGACTTCGTTCTGGTAGCGGATCCCTTTTCCTTTGTACGGCTCCGGTGGACGAAGGCTACGGATCATCGCGGCACACTGCCCCAGGAGCTGCTTATCAATCCCCTCAAGCGTGAGCACAGTTTGCCGCTCCACTTTCCCTGTAATTCCTTCGGGCAACTGAAACAGGATGGGGTGAGAGTAACCGAGTGTGAAATATAATGCCTGTCCCCGAGGCTCGACACGATACCCCACGCCAACGATTTCCAAGGTTTTCGAAAATCCCCGGGAAACACCGGTAACTGCATTGGCCAGAAGACGTTGCGCCAAGCCATGCATCGCCCGGGAGCGACGCGAATCGTCGAGGCGAACCACGCGGAGTACGTTGCCGTCAAGTTCGGCCTTCACGCCTGGAGGGAGATCTTGGCTCAAGGTGCCTTTCGGACCGGTCACCGTGACCTTTGAGCCTTCGATCGCCACTCGAACGCCCTGAGGAATCTCAATCGGTTGCTTGCCAATACGCGACATATCGATTGCTCACCACACAGAACAAAGCAGCTCGCCGCCTACATGCTTTTGTCGAGCCTGACGATCCGTGAGTACGCCGGCTGGGGTCGAAAGGATGGAGACCCCCAAACCCTGGCGGACCAAGGGGATTTCGTCCACCCCAACATACACCCTCAACCCGGGTTTGCTCACCCGACGCAAGCCATTAATCACGGGGCGCTTTTGCTCGTCGTAACGCAACACAACCCTAAGCCAAGGCTTCCCATCGACCTGAATGTTGATGCACTCTCCAACAAATCCTTCGTCCCGCAAGATGCGCAAGATCTTTTCCTTTAGCTTGGACCAGGGAATATCCACCGACTCCTTTCGGGCAGCCGAGGCGTTGCGAATGCGCGTTAGCATATCTGCGATTGGATCGGTCATCATGTCGAGCACCTCACCAGCTCGCTTTGATTAAGCCAGGGATCTCCCCTTTCCGCGCCAAATCTCGCAAACAGAGCCGACAGAGTTTGAAGCGGCGGTAGAATGCGCGCGGCCGGCCACATCGCGGACAGCGGTTTCGCGCGCGCACCCGAAATTTCGGCGTTCGCTGCGCTTTAATTCTCAGACACTTTCTAGCCATAGGTAAACCTCTTTATGCACGAAATGGCATGCCAAGCTCACGCAGCAAGGTGCGCGCTTCAGCGTCTGTGCGCGCGGTCGTCCCGATGCAAACCGTGAGACCGTGCACCTTCTCCACCTTGTCCAGATCGATCTCGGGGAAAATAATTTGTTCGCGGATCCCAAGCGAGTAGTTTCCCCGACCGTCGAAGGAACGATCCGAAACCCCCTTAAAATCGCGGACCCGTGGTAGGGCTACGTTTACGAGGCGGTCGAAGAACTCGTACATCCGCTCGCCTCGCAACGTCACCATGCAGCCAATAGCCATCCCCTTGCGAAGTTTGAAGTTCGCGATGGCTTTGCGCGCCCGGGTCGCGACCGGCTTTTGACCGGTTACCGCCGCAAGCTCCTCCATCGCGGCCTCCAGCAATTTTGCGTTTTGGGTGGCCTCTCCCAGCCCCACGTTGATCACGATTTTCTCGAGCCGCGGAACTTGGAACCGGTTTTTATACCCGAGCTCCTTCATGAGCTTCGGTACAACCTCTTTCTCGTACCGTTCATGCAATCGGGAACGCATAGGTCACTCTCAAACATCCAACTGTTCTTTGCAACGCCGGCAAATCCTGACTAGACGCCCCTCGGCATCCCGTTTGAACCCAACCCGCACCGGTGCATTGCAGCGGTCGCACATCAACATGACGTTCGAGATATGGATTGGCGCCTCCTTCTCGATGATCCCCTGCTGCGCGCGCGGTCCCCGAGCCCGAAGGTGGCGCTTGACCATGTTCAGCCGCTCGATGAGCACCACTGCCTTTTGCGGGTCACAGCGCAAGACACGACCGGTCTTGCCTCGTTCCTTCCCCGCAATGACCATTACAAGGTCGCCCTTTTTGATTTTCGCTGCCATTGCTGTTTCTCTGTTAGATGACTTCTGGTGCAAGCGACAAAATCTTCATGAATTTTTTGGCCCGCAGTTCACGGGCGACCGGTCCAAAAATTCGCGTACCAATTGGCTCACGCTGGTTGTCGATCAGCACGGCCGAGTTGGTATCGAACTTAATGTAGGAGCCGTCCGGCCTCCCAACCTCCTTGGCTGTTCGAACCACCACGGCTTTGGCCACGTCGCCCTTCTTGACTTTGCCATTGGGCACGGCCTCTTTCACCGACACCACAATGATGTCCCCGACCGTGGCATAACGACGGCGCGTTCCGCCGAGCACTTTGATGCAGAGCACCTTTCGAGCTCCAGAGTTATCTGCCACATCCAAGATTGTTTCCGCCTGCACCATTGTTGCCTCTCCATTCCCAATGCTGTCGCAACTACCCGACTTGAGCCCGCTCTAAGATCCGACTCACGGTCCAGCGTTTTTCGCGACTCAAAGGCCGAGTTTCGCGGATTAGCACTCGGTCGCCAACACGACATTCGTTGCGGGGATCGTGTGCCTTTACGCGAGCTCGTCGCCGGACACGTTTCTTGTACTTCGGGTGCTGTACCAATCGTTCGACCACGACAACTACGGTCTTATCCATTTTGTCGCTAACAACGATGCCTTCGCGTGTTTTGCGTCGGCCACGAGGAGATTGCTTTGTTTCGCTGGTCATTTCTTTTCTTGCCGTTCCTTGAGGATCGTTAGAACCCGCGCGATATCCCGCCGAGTAGCCCGTAAGAGCGCGGGACTTTCCAAGCCACCAACGCGTTTTTTCAGTCGCAACGCTACCAACCGTTCACGAAGTTCCTGCAGTTTTGCTTGTAGCTCAGCAACGGGCATTTCCCGAAGTTCCTTTGGCCGCATCGCGTCACCCCACCACCGAGGCTGTTCGGCACCGAAACTGCGTACTCACAGAGAGCTTGTGAGCCGCGAGTCGAAACGCCTCTCGCGCTACCGGTTCGGGGACCCCTTCCATTTCGAAGAGCATTCGACCCGGCTTCACCACCGCGACCCACATTTCTGGTGAACCTTTTCCCTTGCCCATGCGGGTTTCAGCGGGTTTTTTTGTCACAGGCTTGTCCGGGAACACCCGAACCCAAACCCGGCCTCCACGCTTGATGTGCCTCGTCAGGGCAACACGTGCAGCTTCGATCTCTCGAGCGGTCACCCAGCCCCGTCCGGTCGCTTGCAAACCAAAGTCCCCAAACGCCAGAGTGCAACCCCGCCAGGCCGTGCCCCGACGACGTCCTCTCTGTTGCTTACGATACTTCGTTTTCTTCGGCGCTAACATTAGAGTCTCCCGAAACGACCGGCAGCTAGCCCTCAACTACTGGAGGCAACTTGACCAAACATCGGGTTTTCCTCACGTGATAGGACCTCGCCGCGGAAAATCCAGGCTTTGATACCGATCACCCCGTAGGTTGTTTTGGCCTCGGCAAACCCGTAGCTGATCCGAGCCCGCAAGGTGTGCAGCGGAACGCGCCCTTCGCGATACCACTCCGTTCTAGCGATCTCAGCACCGGCCAACCGCCCAGAGCACTGGATTTTCACGCCTTGCGCACCCATCCGCATGGCTCGGCTCACGGCCTCCTTCATGGCTCTTCGAAATGCCACGCGTCGCTGCAACTGCAGCGCAACATTTTCGGCAACCAGCTGGCCCTCAAGATCAGGTCGCCGCACCTCATGAACATTGACAATCGGCTCTTTCTTGGTCAGCTGGAAAATATCCTGTTTCAATTTCTCGATCTCGGCACCTTTTTTGCCGATCACAATCCCAGGACGCGCAGTGTGAATGTTCACTCGCAGCTTATTGGCAAAGCGCTCGATCTCGATTTGCGAGATCCCGGCTTGGGAAAGCTTGTCCTTCAAAAACTTCCGCAACCGCAGATCTTCGTGCAGCCAGTCTGCGTAATCCTTCTTCGCGAACCAACGCGACTCCCACTGCTCTATAATTCCGAGCCGAAATCCTTTGGGGTGAACTTTCTGACCCATAACGCAATCACCTCGTTGACGAAGCCTGATCAGCGACAACGACCGTCAGGTGGCTTGTCCTTTTCCGAATCGGAGTTGCTCGCCCATGTGCCCTTGGTAAAAAGCGCTTCAACGTTGGACCGCCGTCAACCACGACAGACTTGATTACGAGGCTGTCCACGTCCACGCCTCTTTCCAGCTGCTCGACGTTGGCCACTGCCGCCCGCACAGCTTTCGCCAAGAACTGCGCCCCGCGCTTTGGAGTAAACTGAAGTACTTGCAGCGCCTTGCCAACTTGCTGGCCTCGCACAAGATCGGCGACCAAGCGCAACTTTCGTGGCGAGATCCGCAAGTATCGTACAACGCATCGAGCTTCCATGACGAGACACCTCGATTCTTACTTCTTGACCTCGGCCTTTCGGTCGCCAGCATGGCCGTGAAACGTCCGGGTCGGGGCGAACTCGCCCAGCTTATGGCCCACCATGTTCTCCGTGACGAACACCGGCACGAACTTTCTTCCATTGTGAACTAAAAACGTGTGTCCCACCATTTCAGGACTGATCGTAGAACGCCGCGACCAAGTCTTGATGGGCTGTTTTTTGCGCTCCTGATTCAGCGCCTGCACTTTTCGGAGCAGGTGGTCGTCAATAAACGGGCCTTTTTTGAGAGAGCGTGCCACTGCAATACCCTTCCCTAGGTGTCCGAGCCTACGCGTTTCGCCGTTTGACAATAAAACGATCGGTTCGCTTATTTCGTCGAGTCTTGTATCCCTTTGCCGGCTGACCCCAAGGTGATTGCGGGTGGTTTCCCTTGGAGCGCCCCTCACCGCCCCCGTGCGGATGGTCGACAGGGTTCATCGCGATTCCCCGCACGTGCGGCCGGCGCCCAAGCCAACGGGACCGGCCGGCTTTGCCGATCGAAACGTTCTCGTGATCCACATTGCCCACTTGTCCGACTGTCGCGCGGCACTCGATTCTCACATACCGTAGTTCTCCGGAGGGGAGCTTCAGCAAAGCTCGATCTCCCTCCTTGGCCATCAACTGAATGGCGGCACCTGCGCTCCTCCCGAGCTGGCCACCCCGACCTGGCTTCAGCTCCACATTATGCACAATGGTTCCGGTGGGTATGTTCTGAAGCGGCAGACAGTTGCCCACGCGCACATCGGCATTTGGACCCGCCATGACCTCCTGCCCCACGGTTAGACCAAGCGGGGCCAACATGTACCGCTTCTCACCATCGGCATAATGCACAAGCGCGATGCGCGCGGATCGGTTTGGGTCGTACTCGATCGCCGCAACTTTGCCTGGCACATTTGTCTTGTCACGCCGGAAATCGATCACCCGATAAAGCCGCTTGTGCCCACCACCCCTGTGCCGTACGGTCATACGGCCAAGTGCGTTTCTTCCACCAGAACTCTTCTTCGGTTCGAGCAAAGAGCGCTCCGGCTCTTTCGGAGTGAGCTCGGAAAAGTCGAGCACGGTTTGGAACCGTCGACCTGGCGACGTTGGTTTGTACTGGCGAATTGGCATGGTTCTTAACCTACTTCGAAGAGTTCGATTTTATGCCCTGGGGCCAACGTGACATAGGCTTTCTTCCAGCTCGCGCGGCGTCCAACGGTTCTACCCACACGTCGGACCTGTCCGAGGTAGTTTGCTGTCCGAACGTCGACCACCTTGACCTTAAAAAGTTCCTCCACCGCTTTCCGGATCTGGAACTTATTTGCCTTCGGGTTCACCGCAAACACGTACTGGTTGCCCTCCTGCTGGAGGAGCGTGCCCTTTTCGGTGATCAATGCGGTCCGAATCACATCGGTGGCTTGCATCGTTAACCTAATCTCCCCTCGATTGCTCTGAGCCCCTCAGGTGTGGTCAGCAGGCTCCGGTGGCGGAGAATGTCGTACACATTCAACCCCGCTACAGGCACAACCTTGACGTTCGGCAAGTTTCGCCCAGCGCGCTCGATGGTTTCGTCTCGATCGGGCAACACAATTAACACGCTCTCGAGACCAAATCGCCGCAGGAACTCCACCAACAAACGCGTCTTGGGTTGCTCCAACGAGATTTCGGGCGTCACAATGAGTTCGTTCGCCTTGACCTTGTAGGACAAAGCGGAACGTAGCGCCTGCACGCGTGCAGAGTGCGGCATCCGGTAAGAATAGTCCCTCGGTTTCGGCCCAAACACGACCGCCCCACCAACCCAAAGTGGGGAGCGGATGCTACCCGCACGAGCTCTGCCAGTACCCTTCTGGCGCCAGGGTTTTTTTCCGCCCCCACTCACTTCGCCCCTTGTCTTCGTGGAATGCGTACCCGCGCGGCGATTTGCTAGCTGCATCCGAACCACGCTGTGCAAGAGATGAGGGCGCACCGGAGCCGAAAACACATCGGCCCGCACTTCAACCTGCCCAACCTGGGTGCGATCCGGCGTGACCAACGGCAAGCTTGCCAGTTCAGACACCGCCCACCTCCTGTTTCTTGACGGCTCGGCGAACCAGCACGAGGCCACCCCTTGGACCCGGAACAGCACCTTGGACAAGCAACAAATTGTCCTCTGGGTGCACCGCGAAAACCCGCAAGTTTTGAACGGTCACCCGTTCTGCCCCGTAGTGACCAGCCATTCGTTTTCCCTTGAAGACCCGGCCCGGGAAAGAACGGTTACCGATAGATCCGCCGTGGCGAAAGTATTCGTGCGTACCATGACTTCCGGGGAATCCGCCGAACCCGTGGCGTTTCATGACCCCGGCAAATCCACGCCCTTTTGAAGTACCGGTCACGTCCACAAAGTCGCCGGACTTAAAAATCTGCTCTACGCGCAGCTCCTGTCCCACCTGGTACTCCTTAGTCGGGTCTGCCGGAAACTCACGCAAAACTCGAAAGATTTTTTCTCCGGGAACCCGCAAGCAGTGACCTCGGTACGCCTTGCTCACTCGATGCGCCTTCTGTTCGCCGAACCCCAATTGCACGGCCGCGTATCCGTCGTGAGCAGGTGTCTTGATTTGCACCACGCTACACGGTCCGACACGCAGGACCGTCACGGGGACCAGTCGGCCACTTGCGTCGAACACCTGGGTCATCCCCAGTTTCTGTCCAATTAAGCCCGTCATGGCGCCGTCACCTTCTGCCTACGCATTTTCCATTCACGCAAACACCTGGACTTGGCTACCGCCCTGCCTCACGCCAGCTTGATCTCCACGTCTACGCCAGCCGCAAGCTCCAATTTTCCCAGTGCATCCATTGTCTGTGGTGTCGGGTCTAGGATGTCGATGAGCCGCTTGTGTGTTCGAATCTCGAACTGCTCTCGCGATTTTTTGTCCACGTGGGGCGACCGATTGACCGTAAACCGCTCGATACGAGTTGGTAACGGAACGGGCCCCGCAACCCGGCCACCTGTCTGCCGCACGGTGTCGACAATCTCCTTGACAGACTGGTCCAGGAGCCGATGGTCGTAGCCTTTCAAACGAATCCGAATCTTTTGGCTCATGGTGTCCTCGCTCCACCTGTGGCGCGACTCACGCTCCTGGCACGATCGACTCACTCGACGATTTTGGTGACCACGCCGGCGCCCACGGTACGTCCGCCCTCACGGATCGCAAACCGCAGCCCTTCCTCCATCGCAATCGACGTGATCAACTCCACACTCAGCCGCACATTGTCCCCTGGCATCACCATCTCCACCCCCTCCGGCAACTTCACTACCCCTGTCACATCCGTCGTCCGAAAGTAAAACTGCGGCCGATACCCATTGAAAAACGGCGTGTGCCGCCCACCTTCCTCCTTCGTCAATACGTACACCTCTGCCTCAAACTTCGTGTGCGGCGTGATACTCCCCGGCGCCGCCAACACCTGCCCACGCTCCACTTCCTCTCGCTTCGTCCCCCGCAACAATACCCCAATGTTGTCCCCAGCCTGCCCCTCATCCAAAATCTTCCGAAACATCTCTACCCCGGTCACCACCGTCTTCTGCGTCGGCCGTAACCCCACAATCTCTACCTCGTCCCCAACACGAATCCGCCCACGCTCCACTCGCCCAGTGGCCACCGTCCCACGCCCGCTAATCGTAAACACATCCTCCACTGGCATCAAAAACGGCTTGTCAATCTCTCGCTGCGGCTCCGGTACATACGCATCCACCGCATCCATCAACTTCAAAATCGCTTGCGCCCCTAACTCCCCAGGATCCCCCTCTAACGCCTTCAACGCACTCCCTCGAATCACCGGAACCTCGTCCCCAGGATACTCGTACTTCGACAACAACTCCCTCACCTCTAACTCCACCAACTCCAACAGCTCCGGATCCTCCACCATGTCCACCTTGTTCATAAACACCACAATCGCTGGCACCCCAACCTGACGCGCTAACAAAATATGCTCCCGCGTCTGCGGCATCGGCCCATCCGTCGCGGCCACCACCAAAATCGCCCCGTCCATCTGCGCCGCCCCCGTAATCATGTTCTTGATGTAATCCGCATGCCCAGGACAATCCACGTGCGCATAGTGCCGCTTCGCCGTCTCGTACTCCACATGCGCCGTCGCTATCGTGATCCCACGCGCCCGCTCCTCCGGCGCCTTGTCAATCTGATCAAACGGCGTAAACTGCGCTAACCCCTGCGCCGCCAATACCTTCGTAATCGCCGCCGTCAACGTCGTCTTCCCGTGATCAATGTGCCCAATCGTCCCTACGTTCACATGCGGCTTCTTCCGCTCAAACTTCTGCTTCGCCATCTCGATCTCCTCTCTACCTCAAAGATCGCAACGGTCGCCCTCAGGCACCCACCGCCTTCGCAGTAATTTCCTCGGAAATTGCTTGGGGCACCGGCTCGTAATGCGAGAACTGCATGGTGTACGTTGCGCGTCCCTGGCTCATCGAACGGAGCTCCGTGGCGTACCCAAACATTTCCGCCAGAGGCACGTGGGCACGAATGACTTGCGCACCCCCTCGGGAGTCCATTCCCTGAATTCGCCCTCGGCGGGAGTTCAAATCCCCAAATACGGCACCAGCGAACTCTTCAGGCACAACGACCTCCACGAGCATGATCGGCTCAAGAATGACGGGATCGGCCCGCTTGGCCGCTTCCTGAAATGCGATGGACGCGGCGATCTTAAACGCAAGTTCCGAAGAGTCTACCTCGTGGTACGATCCGTCGAGCAGCGTCACGCGCACATCGACCATCGGATACCCAGCGATGATGCCCCTCTCCATCGCTTCGACAACGCCCTTCTCGACCGCGGGGATATATTCGCGCGGCACGACGCCGCCCTTGATCGCGTCCACGAACTCGAATCCTTTTCCACGCCCAAGCGGCTCCACCCGAAGCACGACGTGCCCGTACTGACCTCGCCCGCCGGTTTGGCGAACGTGCTTGTACTCGTATTCCGCCGCCTTCCGTACGGTTTCCCGGTAAGCAACCTGCGGTTTTCCTACCGATGCATCAACTTTGAATTCCCGCAACAGGCGGTCGACAATGATTTCAAGATGCAGCTCGCCCATGCCCGACAAAATGGTTTGTCCGGTTTCCTTGTCGGTAGAGACGCGAAACGAAGGGTCTTCGGCCGCTAACTTTTGCAATGAAATGCTCAGTTTTTCCTGATCCGCTTTCGTCTTCGGTTCGATCGCGACCGAGATTACGGGCTCGGGGAATTCGATCGACTCCAGTACAATGGGCCGCGACTCGTCGCACAACGTATCTCCTGTTGTCGTATCGCGCAGGCCGACGGCAGCGGCAATTTCTCCAGCAAAGACCTCTTTGATCTCCTCACGCTTATTGGCGTGCATCTTCAGTAGCCGGCCAATGCGCTCTTTTTTGCCCTTCGTGGAGTTAAAGACGTACGATCCAGACTCCAACCGCCCCGAGTACACCCGGAAGAAGGTGAGTGAACCGACAAACGGGTCGGTCATGATTTTGAACGCGAGAGCCGCAAATGCCTCATCGTCGGCAGTTCTTCTCGTTTCCGTCTCGCCAGTTAACGGATTCACGCCCTGGACCGGCGGGATATCCAGTGGGGAAGGTAAGTAGTTCACCACTGCATCGAGGAGCGGCTGCACCCCTTTGTTTTTGAAGGCGGATCCGCAGAGGACCGGGACGATCCGCATACTCAACGCACCTGCCCGAAGCGCACGGTGAATCTCGTCCTCGGAAATCGCCTCCCCGCTCAAGTATTTTTCCATGATGGTTTCGTCGCAGTCGGCCGCGGCCTCCAATACGCGCTCGCGGGCCGCCTCGGCAGAGTCCCTGTATTCAGGCGGAATCTCTTCGCTGCGGAAGCGCGCCCCCAGACTTTCATCGTCCCAAACGATTGCACGCATGCCCACCAAATCAATCACACCGCGGAAGTTTTCCTCGACACCGAGAGGGAGCTGGACCGGAACAGGATGAGCACCCAGACGCTCGCGAATCTGGCGAACCACAGACTCGAAGTCCGCCCCTACCCGATCCATCTTGTTCACAAAGGCGATTCGGGGCACCCGGTACTTGTCCGCTTGACGCCATACCGTTTCCGATTGTGGCTCGACCCCGCCAACTCCACAAAAAACGGCCACCGCACCGTCCAGAACGCGCAACGACCGCTCCACCTCTATGGTAAAGTCGACGTGCCCGGGGGTGTCGATGATGTTGATCCGGTGATCCCGCCAGAAGCAAGTCGTTGCGGCCGAGGTAATCGTGATCCCCCGCTCCTGCTCTTGGACCATCCAGTCCATGGTTGCGGTACCCTCGTGTACCTCGCCGATCTTGTACGTCATCCCGGTGTAGTACAAAATTCGCTCGGTAGTCGTCGTCTTGCCGGCATCGATGTGAGCCATGATGCCGATGTTTCGCGTCTTCTCGATTGGAACGTTACGAGCCATACTTCGTCAAAGCCAATCCTTTTAGCCTCCAGAGGAGCGCACAGCTACCTGCCGGGCTAAGAAACGCCCCCAAACCGACCTCACGACCGCTGCGTCACCAGCGGTAATGCGCAAACGCCTTGTTCGCCTCGGCCATCCGGTGGGTTTCTTCTTTCTTCTTCACCGCCCCACCACGATTATTTGCGGCCTCCATCAGTTCAGCAGCCAGCCGCTCCGCCATGGATTTCTCGCTCCGCAACCGCGCTTGCTGCACGAGCCAGCGCATGCCCAAAGACACCCTCCGCACCGGGCGAACCTCGACCGGAACTTGGTACGTGGCGCCACCCACGCGCCGCGAACGTACCTCCAAAACAGGCTTTACGTTTTCCAGTGCGCGGCGAAATACAACTAGCGGATCCTCTTTTGCCCGAGCCTGAATCAAGTCAAAGGCGCCATAGAGGATGCGCTCTGCCAAACTTTTTTTCCCGCGCATCATCAGCATGTTGATAAACTTGCTGACCGTTTGATCGTGGTACTTCGGGTCAGGGAGCACCTCTCTGCGTCGAACTTCGCCCTTGCGAGGCATAACATTCGTCCTTCAATGACTACTTCGGTTTTTTTGTGCCGTACTTCGATCGGCCTTTACGCCGGTCTTGAACGCCGACCGCATCAAGAGTGCCTCGAATGATATGGTACCGCACTCCAGGCAAATCCTTCACACGCCCACCCCGAATCAGCACCACGGAGTGTTCCTGCAAATTGTGGCCGATTCCAGGAATGTACGATGTCACCTCGATCCCGTTGGTCAGGCGAACACGCGCCACTTTCCGCAGTGCCGAATTCGGCTTCTTCGGCGTCTGTGTGTACACGCGCGTACAAACGCCGCGCTTTTGCGGACACCCCTGCAGTGCCGGCGCGGTCGTACGCCGTCGCTGCACAACCCGAGCTTTTTTTACCAACTGATTGATTGTCGGCATTCCTGTACCCTCGAAACCGGCTTCCCGTTTGCCGGCGTCACCGGCAAACGGGAAACGCCCTAATTAGGAAAGTGCCAAGGCGCTGTCAAGCTGTCGCAGCTTGCGTCGGCTGCTGCTCCACTTCCGCCCCTTCAGCGGGCACACCGTCGATCAGCATTTCCATCTGACGGTACTGCGCGACGCCGGTGCCTGCCGGTATCAGTCGGCCCATGATCACGTTTTCCTTGAGGCCGACGAGATGATCCACCTTACCATTGATCGCTGCTTCGGTGAGCACTTTGGTGGTTTCTTGGAACGAGGCTGCTGAGATAAAACTCTCCGTGGACAGGCTAGCCTTGGTGATGCCCAAAAGAAGCGGCTCGCAGGTTGCGGGTTGCCCGCCAGCTTTTTTGACCCGCTGATTTTCCTCTTCGAAACGCCACTTTTCCACCTGGTCTCCCACCAGAAATTCCGTATCGCCGACGTCCTTCACCTTCACGCGGCGCAACATCTGGCGGACAATCACTTCGATGTGTTTGTCGTTAATACGCACACCTTGGAGCCGGTAGACCTCCTGAATCTCGTCCACGAGATATTTCGCTAGCGCCTTCACCCCCAAGATGTTCAAGATTTCGTGAGGGCTAGGCGACCCGTCGATCAGCGGTTCACCAGCGCGCACCCTGTCACCCTCGTGCACGCTGATGTGTTTCCCTTTCGGGATGGCATATTCTCGGGGCTCACCGACGTCAGGAGTGATGATGACCTTCCGCTTGCCTTTGGTGTCCTTTCCAAAAGACACGACGCCATCGATTTCCGCAATGACGGCTTGCTCCTTCGGTTTACGAGCTTCAAACAGTTCCGCAACGCGGGGCAAACCACCCGTAATATCCTTGGTCTTTGTCGTTTCTCGCGGAATCTTGGCAATTACATCGCCGGCGGACACATGCTGACCGTCAGTGACCGCAATGTGCGCGCCAATGGGAAGCATGTACACCCGTCTCGATTCCATTGGCAGGTCTTTCGGCTGCTGGGTGGGATCTTCAAGAACAAAGATTCTCGGCTGCTTATCCAGATCCTTGAAGTCGACGATCACCTTCATGGACAGGCCAGTCCGCTCGTCAACCTTCTCCTCCATTGTCTGCCCTTCGATGATGTCGACGAAGCGCACATACCCGGAAGTTTCCGTAAGCATGGGCGTGGTATACGGATCCCACTCGGCCACCAAGTCGCCTGCTTTGACCTTCTCCCCATCGCGCTTCTTCAACTTGGCTCCGTAAACCAAGGGGTAGCGCTCCCGTTCCCGTTCTCGCCCATCCTCTCCGACCTCAACCACGACGACTTCCCCGTTGCGGTTCATAACCACCAAGTCCCCGTCGCGGTTGACGACAGTTTGAACGTTCACGAACCGCAAAACCCCGTCAGTCCGGACTTCCAGCGTCGTCTGCTCCGCGCGGCGACTTGCGGTTCCTCCGATGTGGAACGTACGCATGGTCAGCTGGGTACCCGGCTCACCAATCGACTGAGCGGCGATCACACCAATCGCTTCCCCTAGGTTGACCATTTGGCCGCGTGCGAGATCCCGCCCGTAGCAAAGCACACAAGCGCCCCGCCTGGACTGACACGTGAGCACCGAACGAATTTTGATCCGTTCCAAGCCAGCTCGTTCAAGTTTACTCACGACTTCTTCTGTGATCTCCTCGTTCGCGCGGACCAACACCTCGCCAGTGTACCGATCTCGCACGTCCTCCAACGCGACCCGCCCAAGCACCCGATCCCCGAGGGTTTCGATCACCTCTCCGCCCTCGACCAGCGCGGTCATCTCGATACCGTCCAATGTGCCGCAATCGTACTCGCTAATAATCGAGTCTTGCGCGACATCGACTAACCGCCGTGTGAGGTAACCTGAGTTTGCGGTCTTGAGGGCCGTATCGGCCAACCCCTTTCGCGCTCCGTGCGTCGAAATAAAGTACTGCAGCACGGTCAGCCCCTCGCGAAAGTTGGCTGTAATCGGCGTTTCGATGATTTCTCCCGAAGGCTTCGCCATTAGGCCGCGCATACCGGCAAGCTGGCGGATTTGCTGCGCACTACCGCGCGCCCCGGAATCGGCCATCATGAAAATTGGATTGAAGCTCGTCACCGACTGTTTCCGACCGTCTGGGAGCGTGACCGTTTCCGTCTTCAGCTCGCGCATCATTTCGTCCGCAACACGGTCCGTCACCTCGGCCCAGATGTCGATGACCTTGTTGTACCGCTCGCCTTGCGTGATGAGCCCCTGACTGTACTGCTCCTCGATTTCCCGCACCGCAGCCTGGGCTTGTTCGAGCAGTCGCTGCTTGCTGGCAGGAATCACCATGTCCTTGATCCCAATGGAAATACCGGCACGCGTTGCGTACTCATACCCTAGGTCCTTCAGGCGGTCGGCAAAGATGACCGTCGCCTTGTTCCCGGCATATCGGTATGCGAGATCGATCAGTTGAGCCAACTCCTTCTTCTTCATCACCTGGTTGACTTCCTTGAACGGGATTTGCCGCGGAACAATTTCGTAGAGGAGCACACGTCCAACGGTGGTTTCGACTGTTTCCCCGTCAATCCGTACGCGGATGGGCGCTTGAATGTCCACTTCTCCCTGATCGTAGGCGACCCGGACCTCCGTCGGACTGGAAAAACGCCGACCCGCCCCTTTCGCCAAGACATGCTCGCGGGTCATCCAATAGAGCCCCAACACGATATCCTGGGAGGGCACAATGATCGGCTTGCCGTGGGCCGGCGAGAGGATGTTATTGGTCGACATCATCAGGACGCGTGACTCGACCTGCGCCTCCACCGACAGTGGCACGTGCACGGCCATCTGGTCGCCGTCAAAATCGGCATTGTATGCCGCGCACACCAGTGGGTGCAGCTGGATTGCCTTCCCTTCGATCAGCACTGGCTCGAACGCTTGAATGCCCAATCGATGGAGCGTCGGGGCCCGGTTCAACAAGATGGGGTGCTCACGAATGACCTCATCCAAGATATCCCAGACCTCATCCCGCTCCCTTTCTACCAGCTTCTTGGCGCTCTTGATCGTGGTGGCAAGACCACGTTCCTCCAACTTGTTGTAAATAAAAGGCTTAAACAGCTCGAGCGCCATTCGTTTTGGCAGACCGCACTGGTGCAGTCGGAGCTCGGGCCCGACGACGATGACCGAACGCCCGGAATAGTCGACTCGCTTTCCGAGAAGATTCTGACGAAACCTCCCGGTCTTTCCTTTGAGCATGTCGGACAAGGACTTGAGCGGCCGCTTGTTTGCTCCCGTAATCGCACGCCCACGCCGCCCGTTATCGAACAGCGCGTCCACCGCCTCCTGAAGCATGCGTTTTTCGTTCCGAACAATGATATCTGGAGCGTTCAGTTCGATTAGCCGCTTCAGTCGGTTATTACGGTTAATCACCCTTCGGTAAAGATCGTTGAGATCCGAAGTTGCAAACCGACCGCCATCTAGAGGCACGAGCGGCCGCAAATCTGGGGGAATGACGGGAATCACCTCCAGGATCATCCACTCCGGTCGATTCCCCGATGATCGGAACGCGTTAATCACTTTCAGTCGCTTAGCGACTTTCTTGCGCCTGGCCTCGCTGGTAACCAGCCGCATTTCTTCTCGCAGTTGCTGGGCCTCCGCTTCCAAGTCAATTTGCTGCAACAGCGTGCGAATTGCCTCTGCTCCCATCTCGGCCTGGAAGCCATCACCGAACTCCTCACGCGCGCGGCGATACCGCGATTCGCTCAGCAGCTCCTTATACTGAAGCGGCGTCTTCCCCGGGTCTGTGACAACGTAGGACTCGAAGTAAAGAACCTTCTCCAAGTCCTTCAGCGTCATGTCGAGCAAGGTCCCGATGCGGCTGGGTAAACTTTTCAGGAACCAAATGTGAGCGACGGGTGTTGCAAGTTCGATGTGCCCCATGCGCTCGCGCCGCACCTTCGACTGAATGACCTCCACGCCACACTTCTCGCATACAACGCCGCGGTGGCGCATGCGTTTGTACTTGCCGCAATTACACTCGTAGTCCTTGGTAGGACCGAAAATCTTGGCGCAAAACAGCCCGTCCCTCTCCGGCTTGAATGTTCGATAATTAATCGTTTCCGGCTTTTTGACCTCGCCGTGAGACCAAGAGCGGATCTTTTCCGGCGAGGCAATGCCGATTCGAATCGCGTTAAAGCTCAGCGGATTCTTCGGTTTCTCGTAAAGGGAGAACAAATCGTCCATGTTCTACTCCTCACTCATTCGTTTGCTGATTTTCCCGAGGCATCGGGGCCTTCCAGTAACTCCACGTCCAACGCCAAGCTTTGCAACTCCTTGATCATCACGTTGAACGACTCTGGAAGACCCGGTTCCAGTACGTTTTCGCCTTTCACAATTGCCTCGTACATCCGCGTTCGACCGGCAACGTCGTCGGATTTCACGGTCAACATTTCTTGCAGCGTGTAAGCTGCGCCATACGCTTCCAAGGCCCACACCTCCATCTCGCCAAGTCGTTGCCCTCCGAATTGGGCTTTGCCACCCAATGGCTGCTGCGTGACCAGCGAGTATGGCCCGGTCGATCGGGCGTGAATTTTGTCGTCGACCAGGTGGTGGAGCTTCAGCATGTACATGACGCCGACCGTAACAGGGTGTGCAAACGGCTCTCCGGTGCGACCATCGTACAAAATTGCTTGGCCCGTTTCCGGTAAACCTGCCTTCTTGAGCATCTCGAAGATCTCCGTCTCCGGAACGCCCTCAAACACTGGAGACGCAACGTGAATCCCTCCAATCGACTTGCGCGCAATTTGAAAAACATCGGCATCGCGCAGGGAATCGATCAACGGCGCGACCTCTTTGCCGAAAAGCTCCTTCAATTTTGCCCGCACAGGCCCTGCGTCTCCATCGGCTCGGGCCATGGTCTCCTGTAGCTGTGTCCCTAAGGTACGCACAGCCCACCCCAAGTGGGTTTCCAAAATCTGTCCAACGTTCATTCGCGAGGGAACACCCAACGGGTTCAGAACGATGTCGACGGGTGTCCCGTCGGCTAAGTAGGGCATGTCCTCTTCGGGAAGGATGCGAGACAGTACGCCTTTATTTCCGTGGCGTCCGGCCATTTTATCACCGACCTGCAGTCGGCGCTTCATGGCAACGAACACCTTAACCATCTTGATCACACCGGGAGGCAATTCATCGCCGGCTTTCAAGCGCTCGATCCGCTCCTGAATCGCCGTCTTGATCAACGAGAGTTGTTCCTGCACTCCTTCGGCCAGGGCTGCGACTTCGGCTTCGATCCGCTCATCGCCCACGCGAATCTCACTCCAAAGACCGACAGGGATGCTTTCCAGATCCTCGGCTTGGATTTCGTGCCCCTTTGGCAACAAGACGTGCCGGTCGCTGTCGCTGAGTCGTGCAACAGTGACCTTGCCGACAAGAAGCCGACGAAGTTTCTTCAGCGCAGTATCACGGACAATCCGCTGCTCTTCCTCCTGATCCTTTTTAAGACGCGCGATCTCTTCCTCTTCAATTTGTTTGCTGCGCTCGTCGCGGGCTACCCCCTTGCGAGAAAATACGCGCGCATTGATCACGATGCCTTCGACCCCCGGGGGCACGCGTTGCGACGTGTCGCGCACCTCGCCCGCCTTCTCTCCAAAGATTGCGCGCAAGAGTTTCTCCTCGGGCGAAAGCTGCGTTTCACCTTTTGGTGTGATCTTGCCCACCAAAATCGAGCCTGGCTTCACCTCCGCACCGATACGCACAATGCCGCTTTCGTCCAAATCCTTGAGCGCCTCGTCGCCTACATTCGGGATGTCTCGGGTAATCTCTTCCGGGCCCAACTTCGTATCCCGGGCAACGCATTCAAACTCCTCGATGTGAACGGAGGTGAAGTAGTCAGCCTTCACGAGGCGCTCGCTGACCAATATCGAGTCCTCGAAATTGTACCCACCCCAAGGCATGAACGCGACCAACACGTTTCTGCCTAGCGCGAGCTCGCCAAGATCCGTGGAGGGACCATCAGCGATTACATCGCCGGCTTCCACATGATCACCGGGCTGAACGATCGGCTTCTGGTTGATGCAAGTGCTCTGATTCGAGCGCTGGTATTTCACCAGGTTATAGATATCTACTCCCGGATCGCGCCCGCCTTCGCGCACGCGGTCTGCGCGGATCACAATTCTGGTGGCATCCACGCTCTCCACGGTACCTGAACGTTTTGCCACCACGGTCACTCCGGAGTCGCGTGCTACGATGCGCTCCATTCCTGTGCCGACAAGCGGAGCATCAGTACGCAATAGAGGCACCGCCTGCCGTTGCATATTCGAGCCCATGAGCGCCCGGTTCGCGTCGTCGTTTTCCAGAAACGGGATCAGGGACGCGGCAACGCTGACCAGCTGATTGGGCGACACGTCCATGAACTTGACCTGCTCCCGTGGAACCGTGGTGAACTCCCCGCGGAAGCGAACCGACACCATGTCTGCGAGGAAGTACCCCTTGCTGTCGACCGGAGCATTCGCTTGGGCTATTTCGTACTCCTCTTCCTCCAGGGCAGACAGATATCGAATTCGATCCGTCACGCGACCGTTATCCACCTCGCGGTAAGGAGTTTCCAGAAAACCAAACTCGTTTACCCGTGCGTATGTGGACAAAGAGGCGATGAGACCGATGTTCGGGCCCTCCGGTGTCTCGATCGGACAAACTCGTCCGTAGTGGGTAGGATGGACGTCACGGACCTCAAAGCCGGCTCTCTCCCGGGTCAAACCACCGGGTCCCAACGCGGACAGACGACGCTTATGCGTCACCTCCGACAACGGGTTCGTCTGATCCATGAACTGAGAAAGTTGGCTCGACCCGAAAAATTCCTTGACCGCTGCCGATACCGGCTTGTAGTTCACGAGGTCTTGCGGCATCAGGGTTTCCAAATCCTGAAGCCCCATTCGCTCCTTCACAGCACGCTCCATACGGACAAGCCCCAAGCGGAACTGGTTTTCCACGAGTTCCCCGACGGCGCGCACTCGGCGATTACCTAGGTGGTCGATATCGTCGATCGTCCGATTAGGCACCCCGTTGCGTAACTCGATCAAGTAGCGAACAACTTCAAGGATATCCTCTCGACGCAAAGTGCCTTGCTCGAGCGGAGGCGGAGGATCCAGCTTTAACTTGTGGTTGAGCTTCAGCCGCCCTACGCGAGAGAGATCGTAGCGTTCAGGATTGAAAAAGAGGTTATGGAAGTATTGTGTTGCCGACTCGACGGTCGGTACATCCCCAGGCCGAAGACGCTTGTAAATCTCCACCACTGCCTCCTCGGGAGATTTGACCCCATCTGCTAGCAGCGTATTACGCAGAGCCGGCCCGAGGTGTTGCTCATCCAAATAAAGAACGTCGAACGACCGGATCCCCCGGGATCGGAACTCTTCCAGCTTCTCGGGGCTCACCTCGTGGTTGCACTCCAGGAGAACTTCGCCGGTCTCCGGATCCACCACGTCATGTGCAACAACTCGCCCGATCACTTCCTCAGGGGTGATGGAGATTTCGCGAATACCCGCAGCTTCCAGCTGCTTCAAGACACTGTCCGTGATCTTGCGCCCCTCTTTGACAATCAGCTCCTGACGAGGTCCACGGATGTCGCGGGTGGCCTTGGTATTACGGAGAATTGCAAAGTTCAGCTCCTTCGCGAGCTTGCGTCCGTCGATCAAGATGCGCTCGGATTCGTAGTAGTAGTTCAAGATATCTTCTGCGCTCATGCCAAGAGCGCGCAGCAACACCGTGGCATGCAGCTTGCGGCGCCGGTCGATGCGAACGTAGAGAATGTCCCGCGGGTCGAATTCAAAATCCAGCCAGGAGCCACGGTACGGAATCACTCGTGCAGAAAACAGAAGCTTCCCGCTCGAGTGGGTTTTCCCCTTGTCGTGATCGAAGAAGACTCCGGGCGAGCGGTGAAGCTGGCTGACGATGACACGCTCGGTCCCGTTGACCATGAAGGTACCATTCTCCGTCATCAACGGGACTTCCCCGAAATAAACTTCTTGCTCCTTCACGTTCTTGACTTCTTTGGGCCCGCCATTGCCATCGGAGTCTTGGTACAAGATCAGCTGCACCCGCACCTTGAGCGGAGCAGCGTACGTCATCCCCCGGTCATGGCACTCTTCCACGGTGTACTTCGGCTCTTGCAAGGTGTAACCTACAAACTCCAGCTGGGCAGTCTTGTTGTAGTCCCAAATTGGGAACACCGAGCGGAACACGCCATCAAGTCCGGATGACTGTGCCCCGCCCTGTTCGCCGTCGCGACGTAGGAATTCTCCGTACGACCGCCTCTGGATCTCAATCAGGTTCGGAATCTCTATAACCTTTTTGATCCGGCCAAAATTCCGGCGAAAACGTTTGTTACTCGCTACCCGCAAGGCCATTGCGACTCCTTCTCAAGGACACGGTCCAATTGCAGCGCTCGGCTGTACCCCCGAAAGCATCTCCTGAGTGATGCCCGATCTGTCCTACTTCAGCTCCACGACCCCGCCGGCCTCTTCGATTTTCTTCTTCATCTCCTCGGCTTGCGCCTTTGGCACGCCTTCCTTGACAACCTTGGGAGCTCCATCGACCAGGTCCTTAGCTTCTTTGAGTCCCAATCCCGTAAGCTCACGGATTACCTTGATGACCTGGATTTTCTTGTCCCCTGCGGATTGAAGCACCACAGAGAATTCGTCCTTTTCGGCTGCCGGTGCCGCTCCGGCTGCGGCGCCCGCCTGAGCCGCCGGAACGGCAGCCATCACAGGGGCAGCCGCGCTCACACCCAACTCTTCTTCCAGCTCCTTCACCAAGGCTGCGGCTTCAAGCAGAGTCATGTTCTTGATGAAGTCTTTCACTTGCTCCCGCGTAACTTGAGACATTTGCAAAAACCTCCTCCAAATTGATCTCTTGGTTCGAACCGTTCAGATTCACTCAGTGTGCATGTCGTTTGCGCGCACCGAACTCGTCATTGCCCCGACATACCGCTTCGCAAGCGGTCCAGCAGGCGCACCAACCGAGCACCCGGCTCTTGGATTGTCCGGAGCAGTTGTGCCGCTGGCGCTTGGATAAGGCCGAGCAGTGTTCCCACAAGAACCTCACGCGGCGGCAGCTCTGCGAGTTCCTTGACTGCCCCAGCATCCAAGGGACGTCCCTCGAGCACGCCGCCTCTTATGGAGACTTTCTCGGCGGCCTCCCCTGAGAATTCCACCAACGCCTTTGCGACAGCCACTGGGTCTTTGTAACCAAACACGAGCGCAGTAGGCCCGGAAAGCATTCCGGTCAACGGCGCATACTGGGTGTTTTCCGCAGCCAAACGCGCCAAGGTATTCTTGGCTACCTTCAGCTCGCCCCCGGCTTGACGCACCGCCCGCCTGAGCCGCAATGTTTGCGCACTATCGAGGCCGTACGCCTGCGCCACGATCACCACACAGGCTTTACCCAGCTTTTCCCTCAAAGCGTTGACAACGTTCGATTTTTCTTGCCGCTTCACTGCAAACCACCCTTTCGGACTCAGGCGGCCACCGCCCGCGCCACGTTCGGATCCACTTTGATTCCAGGACCCATTGTTGGCGCCACGGCAATGGACTGAATGTAAGTGCCCTTGGCCGAGGCCGGTTTTACTCGGATTAAGCTGCTCAATACAGCCTCCGCATTTTCCAGCAGCTTCTCGGGCCCAAACGACTTCTTGCCAATTGGCACGTGAACGATGCCTGCCTTGTCCACTCGATACTCAACCTTCCCTGCCTTCAGCTCCTGAACGGCCTTTCCGACGTCGAACGTTACCGTTCCAGCCTTCGGGTTAGGCATGAGCCCGCGCGGGCCGAGAATCTTAGCAATGCGACCGACAACTGCCATCATGTCCGGTGTTGCCACGGCACGGTCAAACTCCAGCCACCCCTCAGAAATTTTCTTAGCCAGGTCTTCGCCGCCAACGTAATCGGCTCCCGCCTCCTTAGCCTCACGCTCCTTCTCACCCTTTGCGAACACCACCACGCGGACCGGCTTTCCCGTACCGTGCGGCAGCAAAACCGTTCCCCGAACGTTTTGGTCAGCTTGTCGTGGATCCACTCCCAGCCGAACGGCCATCTCGATCGTCTCGTCAAAACGTGCCGTGGCCGTCTCCACGGCCAGGCGGACAGCTTCCGACAACTCGTACCGACGCAACCGGTCCACCTTTGCCGCCGCTTCTCTGTAGCGCTTACTTACCCTTGCCATGGTTCGCACCTCTGGAATCAGTCGATCACCTCGATGCCCATACTCCGGGCCGTGCCCTCTATTGTCCGGATGGCCGCCTCCAAAGAAGCCGCCGTTAGGTCGGGCATCTTCATTTCGGCAATCTCACGAACTTGGGCTCTCGTAACCCGACCAACCTTTTTCTTGTTCGGCTCCGATGAACCCTTCTCGACGCCCGCAGCGCGCTTTAACAACACGGAGGCTGGTGGAGTCTTGGTAACAAAAGTGAACGATCGATCGGCATAGACCGTAATGACCACCGGGATAATTAATCCCTGCTGGTTCTGCGTCTGCGCATTGAATGCTTTGCAGAACTCCATGATGTTCACGCCGCGCTGACCCAAAGCAGGACCGACCGGCGGACTCGGGTTCGCCTGACCAGCGGGAATTTGTAGCTTGATTTGACCAATGATTTTCTTCACGACGGTGTGCCTCCGAGAACTCCCAGGTTATGCTCTAGGTTTTTTCGACTTGGACGAAGTCAAGCTCGACCGGCGTAGACCGGCCAAACATATTCACAAGAACCCGCAGCTTGCCTTTATCTGCTTTGACCTCTTCAACGGTGCCCGTGAAGTCCTGGAAGGGGCCTTCCTTGATTTTCACACTGTCGCCAGCCTGAAAGAGGACCTTTGGTTTCGGGCGGGCCGCTCCTTCCTTCATCTGCTCTAAAATCTCGCGCAGCTCATCCTCACGCAGCGGAGACGGGTTCCGCCCGGCCTCGCTGGCTCCAACAAAGCCGAGTACTTTAGGCGTCGACCGAACCAATTGCCAGTTCTCGTCGTTCATTTCCATCTCGACGAGAATGTACCCAGGGAAGAACTTCCGCGCCGAGGTTTTCCTTCGCCCCTTGACGAGCTCAACGACCCGCTCCTGCGGCACCAAGATCTCACCAAATTGATCCCGGCGACTCGAAGCTCGGATGCGCTCTTCCAGCGCCGCTTTCACCTTGTGCTCGTGGCCAGAATACGTCTGGACCGCGTACCACTGCTTCGCCATAACGTCACTGCAACAATGCTTGGATGAGCCTCGAAACCGTCAGGTCCAACACCCCGAGATAAACAGCCATAAACAGCGAGATAACGATCACTACCACCGTTGCCGCGTAGGTTTCTCTTCGTGTCGGCCAATGTACCTTACTCAGTTCGGCCTGCACCTCGTTAACGAAAGTCACCGCACGGAGCAGCTGTTCACGCAGCGCGGCTAGCATTTTCCAATTCCTACCTTTTCGCTTCGCATGGGGAACCAAGGCCAAGGCGGGTCAGGCAGGATTCGAACCTGCAACCCCCGGATTTGGAGTCCGGTGCTCTGCCAATTCGAGCTACTGACCCACTGCGGAACGGTGCCGCGGGGCACACCCTCAGACTTTTCCTTCCTTGTGAACGGTGTGAGCTCGGCAGAAAGGGCAAAACTTGCGCAGCGCCAACTTGTCGGTCATCGTCTTCTTGTTCTTGGTCGTGGTGTAGTTTTTTCTCTTGCACTGCTCACACTGAAGGGAAATTAGCTCGCGCATTCGTTTGCTGGCCTCCGCCCGCCTGACTCACTCGACGATTTTGGTGACCACGCCGGCGCCCACGGTACGTCCGCCCTCACGGATCGCAAACCGCAGCCCTTCCTCCATCGCAATCGACGTGATCAACTCCACACTCAGCCGCACATTGTCCCCTGGCATCACCATCTCCACCCCCTCCGGCAACTTCACTACCCCTGTCACATCCGTCGTCCGAAAGTAAAACTGCGGCCGATACCCATTGAAAAACGGCGTGTGCCGCCCACCTTCCTCCTTCGTCAATACGTACACCTCTGCCTCAAACTTCGTGTGCGGCGTGATACTCCCCGGCGCCGCCAACACCTGCCCACGCTCCACTTCCTCTCGCTTCGTCCCCCGCAACAATACCCCAATGTTGTCCCCAGCCTGCCCCTCATCCAAAATCTTCCGAAACATCTCTACCCCGGTCACCACCGTCTTCTGCGTCGGCCGTAACCCCACAATCTCTACCTCGTCCCCAACACGAATCCGCCCACGCTCCACTCGCCCAGTGGCCACCGTCCCACGCCCGCTAATCGTAAACACATCCTCCACTGGCATCAAAAACGGCTTGTCAATCTCTCGCTGCGGCTCCGGTACATACGCATCCACCGCATCCATCAACTTCAAAATCGCTTGCGCCCCTAACTCCCCAGGATCCCCCTCTAACGCCTTCAACGCACTCCCTCGAATCACCGGAACCTCGTCCCCAGGATACTCGTACTTCGACAACAACTCCCTCACCTCTAACTCCACCAACTCCAACAGCTCCGGATCCTCCACCATGTCCACCTTGTTCATAAACACCACAATCGCTGGCACCCCAACCTGACGCGCTAACAAAATATGCTCCCGCGTCTGCGGCATCGGCCCATCCGTCGCGGCCACCACCAAAATCGCCCCGTCCATCTGCGCCGCCCCCGTAATCATGTTCTTGATGTAATCCGCATGCCCAGGACAATCCACGTGCGCATAGTGCCGCTTCGCCGTCTCGTACTCCACATGCGCCGTCGCTATCGTGATCCCACGCGCCCGCTCCTCCGGCGCCTTGTCAATCTGATCAAACGGCGTAAACTGCGCTAACCCCTGCGCCGCCAATACCTTCGTAATCGCCGCCGTCAACGTCGTCTTCCCGTGATCAATGTGCCCAATCGTCCCTACGTTCACATGCGGCTTCTTCCGCTCAAACTTCTGCTTCGCCATCTCGATCTCCTTACCTTCGCTCTGTTTGATGATTGCCTGGGACCACTCCCTATCCGCCGATCAAAGCCCAGGAGCGGAATCGAACCGCCGACCTCCTCCTTACCAAGGAGGTGCTCTAACCGACTGAGCTACCTGGGCATCACACCCGCATCGGCTTCTTCACGTACTGTTGTTTTCTTCCACGATCCTCGAATAGAGCGGGAAACGGGATTCGAACCCGCGACCCTCAGCTTGGAAGGCTGATGCTCTACCAACTGAGCTACTCCCGCTTAACTCTCTTTTTCCACGTCAGATTCTCTTCTCAGCCAAGCTCTGCAACTCGACTCTTACGTTCACATGGAGAGGGGAGGATTCGAACCTCCGAAGGCAATCGCCGGCAGATTTACAGTCTGCTCCCTTTGGCCACTCGGGTACCTCTCCGTACGCAAAGAGCCGATGGCCAGACTCGAACTGGCAACCTACTGATTACAAGTCAGTTGCTCTTCCGATTGAGCTACATCGGCCTCCTTTCTGGAAACTTCCGACAAGAGAGATAACGAAACCCCAAAGAACGTAGTCCACGGAAACGCGAACCTTCGTGGTTACAGGACAGCCGTCATGCTGTCAAGTCTCCGCCTGGCCCTTTCGCCACCAAAAGCAAGCTAGGCTCACCGCTACCGCCGTATTGAGGGACTCCACTCGAGGATCCATGGGGATGTGGACAAGAAAATCGGCGGTTTCTCTCACGAGGCGGGAGAGTCCCTCCTCTCCCCCGGTGACCACCGCAATACGCGGTGGCAATTGGGTGCCAAACAACGACTGTTCCGCCCGAGCATCGAGCGCCGCTACCCAGTAACCAGCCCGTTTGAGCTCCTCCAGAGCTCGACTCAAATTCACCACTTGAGCGACCGGCAAGTACGCACAAGCCCCTGCTGCCGCTGACTCGACCGCTGCCGTGATTCGTGCAGCGCGATCTCGTGGAATCAACACTCCCGCGCCGCCCGCCGCCAACGTACTGCGAATCACCGCGCCTACGTTGCGCGGATCCATGACGTGATCCAACACAACCACCAACTGAGGTCCCTCAAGCCTCGTGAATGCCGACAAGCTCGCATACGGGTAAGGACGCACAATGGCCCTCCATCCAACCGAAGCGAGTTGTTCGTCTTTCACCGCTTCTTTGGCATCCAGGAACCGGCAGTGAACACCTTTCTCCGCTGCAAGGTCGCGCAAGTACTTGCCGCGCGCACCCGACGCAGGCAAAAATTCGATGACCTCGACTCTTTCTGGACATGTTCGAAGCCATGCTTCCACGGCGTGGGCGGAGTACAAGCACCCACTCCCCTGTGACGCAGAGTTTATTTGCCCCGACGTTCTAGCTAGTTGAGAGCTGCGGTGAAAACGTTTCAACGGTACCTCTTCCGGGAATCACTATTCCCGGTCCTCTCGAGCGTATTCGTAGTTGCCGGCATTCTCATTGTTGCCCGACTGGTAAAGATTATGACTCTCGTCATCAATCGGGGCTTAGCCATTACGGAGCTTCTCCGGCTTTTAGCGCTCTTTGCCCCTTCGTTCTTGGAGGTTGCCGTTCCGATGGGCCTCATGCTTGGCATTCTTGTCGCGTTCCACCGTCTAGCTGTTGATGGTGAACTGGTAGGGGCCCAGGCCTGTGGCCTCGGTCGCAGCTGTTTCCTGCGGCCGACGCTGGTACTGGCTGCCGTCGGGATGATTTTAACGGGAACATTCTCTTTACTCGTTCGCCCAGAAAGCCGATCTGCTCTGGTTACGTTCATCGAGGACCTCGGCAGGCGCCGGGCAAGCGCCGCTCTCCAAGAGCAAGTGTTCTTCGACCAACTACCGGGCCTCGTGCTTTACGCGGACCGGATCGAAGAGCGCGGCAAACTTTTGGCCGGCGTTTTTATTGCGGACACGAGAGCGCCCCAAAAGCGCACTTCGATCGTGGCGCGAAGAGGCTATCTAATCACTGCTTCAGCAAAACATGACAGTACTGTCTTACGCTTGGAGGATGGCCTGGTGTTTACTTGGCAGGGGACTGCGGACAACTTCGAGGTCACACAATTTCAGGTGCTCGATTGGGATCTATCCGATTCCTCCGAGAATACTGCCGGTTCTCGAACGGGCACGGAACGCGACCTGAAAGCCGTTCCTACGAGGGAGCTACTTTCGTCGTTAAACGTTGACGTCTTAACGGCAAGCTCCCTCCTATTAGAACTGAATCGCAGACTCGCTACTCCAGTTGCTTGCTTGATGTTCGCCCTTGTCGCCCTGGCTTGGTCACTACGTCGCATCTCCCCCTTACCCACGAGCGTCGCTCTCTCCACGGGATGCTTCGTCGGTTACTATGTTCTCGAAAGCTTCGGTGACGCGTTGCTGCAGCGCTTCCCTGGGCTGCTAGTGGCGGTCGGAGCGGCATGGATGCCCACACTGGCCTTTGGGTGCCTCGCTCTTCTGCTATGGCCCTCTTCGCCCGCACTTAGGAAAGGTGCTCCTTGGCGAGGTACGTATTCCTACCGGGATGTATCACGCATGAAGTCCGCCCCGGGTACGCACATCGGTCACTCTTGATTTCGGAGGACCGTTCGATGGATGCCCTCGCACCCGTTCATACTCGGTGCCGCCCGGGTGCAATGCACACCTTTCGAGTTGGCTCGACCGAGGGCCTTCTCAGTTTGGCGTGCACGTGCAATCGTCCGCCGCGCGGAAGCAACCACGAACTGCGGTGCCCTCCCATGTGTCCTCCTGAATCCGCGGCTCCTGCGAACGCAGCCATGCAATGGGCGAGAGGACGTTGATGACCGGAAAAATTTTGCGTCTACTGCTCGGGGATTTCTTCGCCGTTCTGCTGGTGACTCAGGCGAGTGCGATTGCTCTGTACGTTGTTGTCGACTTCTTTGAACGGTTGGACGTGATCCTAAGAAACACGGTAGAGCCAGTCGCCGTCGCTCGCTACTTCGTTTTCAAACTTCCCCTCATCGTCTCTCAAACGCTGGCCGTGAGTACGGCCATCGCAATTGTCGCAGCCATTGCAGTCAGGCATCGCCACAATGAAATCCTAGCTTTGGAGGCGGCCGGAGTCGGGCCCCGTCGGATCGCCCTCGCGTTTTCCGGGGCTACCATTTTGATCTGCTTATTTGGTGGGGCGTGGGCCGAATGGGTTGTGCCGCCAGCCACTCGTGCGGCGCAAGAGATCAGCTTGCGCGAAATCAAGAAGCGTGATCGCCGAAATGTTCTCGCAGACCGGGAAATCTGGTTGCGTCGCCCGCACGCAATTTACCATGTCACCTATGTAGACCAAACGCAGAAAGCCCTCCTAGGAGTCACCGCCTACGTGATCACCGAGGACTTCTCTTTGCAAGAAATCCGCTACTTTCCAGAAATTCGCTGGACAAGCACGGGCTGGTCCATCATTGGGCATCCCCGACAGCTTCCAGTCCCGGGGACCATGGCCAACCCCCCGAATACCAGCGTCCCTTCGGACTACCTATTGCAGTTACCGGAAAGCTTCGAAGAGTTTGCCGAGGTCCAACGTGAACCAGAAGAGCAAAGCACCTTGGAGCTGTGGAACAAAAGGGCATTTTTAAGGACTCTCGGACTACCGACGACGCGGGTTTCCGTAGATCTCTATCTGAAGACAGCCCTGCCCTTTGCACCGCTTGCGATCGCCGCAATTCTCCTACCGGTCGCATTACGACTCGACCACGCGAAACGCATTGCGAAAGTTGTCGCCTTTAGCGCAGCCCTAGGCTTTGGTTACTGGGTTCTGCTGGGAGTAGCGACCTCTTTGGGATATGCAGGAACACTCCCCGCGCTTCTAGCCGCGTGGTTGGCCAATTTGACGTACGGCACAATCGGCGCAGGGCTGCTCGCAGCTCCTGCGCCGCGGCGCAAACATGAACTAACGTTTTGAGTATTGTGGACGCTTCCGCGCCTTGTGGCGGCCGTACTTTTTGCGCTCCACTTCACGTGGATCCCTGCGGATGAACCCGGCTTTTTTGAGAATCGGCCGGAATTCGGGGTCGATCACAAGCAAGGTCCGGGTAATTCCGTGTCTGACCGCCTCGGCCTGGGCAGCCAATCCCCCGCCGTGGACGTTAGCCACGACGTCATACCGCCCCAAGGTCTGCGTGAGCTCAAAAGGTTGCAGAATAATCATTCGTGATGTTGGCCTGGGGAAATATTGCTCCCACGGACGACCATTCACGACAATCTTGCCCTCTCCGGGCATCAATAACACTCTTGCCACCGCAGTCTTTCGCCGGCCGGTGGCCCCCCATCGGCTTTCTTCGGTCATTGGACTTCTCCGCTGCGAGCGCGCACCAGGATTGGACGTGGTTTCTGTGCTTCGTGAGGATGGTCTGGTCCAGGGTAAATCTTCACCTTTGTCGCCAACTGGTGTCCAAGGCGGTTTTTGGGCAGCATTCCTTCGATCGCTTGTCGTAACATTTCTTCTGGCTTCAGCAGCTTTTGCTCGAGAGCGGAGCGTACACGCACGCCTCCAGGGTAACCAGTGTGCCGGATATACGTCTTTTTTCGCCACTTTGCACCGGTTAACCGGACGGCTCCGGCGTTGATGATCACGACAAAATCACCGACGTCCTCCCAAGGCTGAAACGTAGGCTTGTGTTTCCCACGCAGGATGTGGGCCGCCACGCTCGCCACGCGACCCAGCACCTGGTCCTTTGCATCGATCAGAACCCACTCCCTCTGAGCAAGTGCTTGTTCTCTACTAATGACTACGGTTTTCGGCATTTTCCTACGACCCTTTGCGAACCACCTAATCTCGCTTCGCGCTTCCTCGGTTATATACGGGGTGGACGGGACTTGAACCCGCGACCTCCGACGTGACAGGCCGGCGTTCTAACCGAGCTGAACTACCACCCCGAATCTCTCGTTCCGCTTTCCTCCCACAACACAAACCTGGGCGGTATCCGATTTGAACGGATGACCCCCGGCTTGTAAGGCCGATGCTCTCCCGCTGAGCTAACCGCCCACACGATGCGAGTGCCTCGCGTTCGTGGCTCCCACTACACAACGCCCCCGTCAGTTCAACGAGTCACGTAGCTGCTTACCGGCTTTGAATTTCGCCGAACGCGAGGCAGCAATTTCAATGATTTCTCCTGTTTTCGGGTTACGGCCCGTCCGAGGCTTACGCGTCGCGACCGCAAACGTACCGAACCCAGAAATATTTACCTTTTCTCCCTGCTTGAGGGCAGAGATAATGTCTTCAAAGACGACGTTCACGACCTTCTCCGCAAGGGCCCGGGGAAGATCCACCTTGCTTGCAACCGACTCGATCAACTCCGCCTTCGTCATGAACGTCCCTCTTCAACTCCAGCAAGGTGCTCGTGCTTAGTCAGGTTCAACGACGGTGTCAAGGAACCATGCCGGCAGTTAAAACTGCCTCCGTACCAGGAGAAACCAAACCCGAAGCCGGCACTTGAGACTGCCAGTCTCCCCGCAAAAAGGATTCCGGATTCTCGAGCACCAAAGCCTGCCTCAAGACCTCGTCCATATGGCGAACCAACCGCAGTTGCACTGAGCGCTGAACTTGAGGCGGAATTTCCTTGATATCCTTTTCGTTGTCTGCCGGTATCAGGACCGTGGCAATCCCGGCCCGATGAGCGGCAAGCACCTTTTCCTTGAGGCCTCCAATCGGCAAGACACGCCCACGTAGGGTGACCTCCCCAGTCATGGCGACATCGTTCCGAACCGGAATCTTCGTAAGCGCAGAGACCATCGCAGTCGCCATGGTGATCCCCGCAGAGGGGCCGTCTTTCGGTGTAGCACCCTCCGGAACGTGAATATGGACGTCAACGTTCTGGTAAAAATCGCGTGCGAGCCCCAGCTCCTCTGCTCGGGAACGGACGTAACTCATCGCGGCTTGAGCCGACTCCTGCATCACATCTCCGAGCCGCCCAGTAATAATGAGTTTGCCCTTACCCGGCATCACTGTTACCTCGATCGCCAGCAGCTCGCCGCCGAACTCAGTCCACGCCAAGCCAGTGGCCACCCCCACCCGCTGCTGCTCTTCGGCCTGACTCACATGATACTTTGGTGGACCCAAAAACCGGTGCAAATTTTTTGCGGTGACTACGATCTTACCTTGCCGGTTACTCCGCAAAACTTTCACTGCCGCCTTCCGACAAATCGTCGCGATTTCCCTCTCTAGTCCGCGAACCCCGGCCTCCTTCGTGTAGTGGCGGATGATCGCCATAATTGCGTTGTCAGAAATCTCTAAGTTTTCGGGGCTAAGCCCGTTCGCCTCTCGTTGCTTCTGCACCAAGTACTTCTTCGCAATGTTCAGCTTTTCGATATCGGTGTACCCCGGGATCCGAATGACCTCCATTCGGTCTTGCAACGGCCGGGGGATTCGCTCCAGGGTGTTCGCCGTCGTGATGAACATGACTCGAGACAGATCGTAATCGACATCCAAATAATGATCGTTGAATGCCGCGTTTTGCTCAGGGTCCAGTACCTCCAGGAGTGCCGACGATGGATCCCCTCGGAAATCCGTGGACATCTTGTCCACTTCATCCAGCAAGAACACCGGATTGCAGGACCCGGCCTTTTTCATACTCTGGATGATTTTCCCAGGCAGGGCACCGATGTACGTCCTGCGGTGACCGCGGATCTCTGCCTCGTCACGCACCCCGCCTAAGGACACTCGCACAAACTTCCGGCCCGTTGCGCGCGCAATGGACTTTCCGAGCGATGTTTTGCCAACCCCCGGAGGTCCGACCAAACACAAAATCGGGCCCTTGTTCGTTTGCCCCACCAAAGCCTGGACGGCAAGATACTCTAGGATTCGCTCTTTTACCTTCTCTAAGCCGTAGTGGTCTTCTTCCAGAACCCGCTCCGCCTCGACGATGTCGAGCTTATCCTCCGTATACTCATTCCACGGGAGCGATAAAATCCAATCGATGTAATTACGGACCACAGTCGCCTCAGCGGACATCGGCGACATCATTTTCAACTTTTTGAGTTCCTTCTCGACTTTTTCCCGCGCCTCCGGAGACAATTTTTTCTGCTTGATTTTTTCCTCGAGCTCTTGAATTTCCGTCCGGAACTCGTCTTTTTCTCCCAGTTCCTTCTGGATCGCCCGCATTTGCTCGTTGAGGTAGTACTCTTTCTGGGTCTTCTCCATTTGCTTCTTGACCCGCGTGCGGATCCGCTTTTCGACCTCGAGAATCTCGATCTCCGAGCGCAGAAGCCCCAAAACTTTTTCCAAGCGGGCTGCCGGATCCACGGTTTCTAGCAGCGACTGCTTCTCCTCGAGCTTGACGGTCAGGTGCGCAACGATCGTATCCGCCAAGCGAGACGGATCGTCGATCGAAGCCACCGAGCTCAACATCTCCGGCGGTATCTTTTTGTTGTACTTTAGGTACACCTCGAAGGTAGACACCACCGAGCGGACTAACGCTTCGATTTCCGTCGTTCGTTCCCAGTGCTCTTCTACCTCTTCGATCTCCGCGAGCAAAAATTCTGCTTCCGGCAAGAAGCGCACGATACGGGCTCGGCGCTTTCCTTCGATCAGGACTTTGACGGTTCCATCTGGCAAGCGAAGCATCTGCACCACGGAACCGATCGTTCCCATCGGATAAATGTCGGCCTCCGATGGATCATTCGTCTTCGCATCACGCTGCGCGGCCAGCAAAATCATTTTGGTGCCGCTCATGGCCTCTTCGAGTGCCCGGATCGACTTCTGCCGACCTACGAATAGCGGCACCACCATGTGGGGAAACACGATAATATCCCGCAACGGGAGCAGCGGAACCTTCGTCATTGAAGGGCCATCTTTCTTGTCACTACGGAAAAGCATTGCAAACGTAATCCTCGCTTAGGCCGTTTCAGCAGCCTTCTGATATAAAACAATGGGAGGCTCCCCTTTCGTGATCACCTCCTCCGAGATCAGCACTTCTTTGATCGCCGGCTGCGACGGGATTTCGTACATGATGTCCAGCATGGTGTTCTCGAGGATCGCCCGCAAGCCCCGCGCTCCGGACTTCCTTTTCAGGGCCTCACGCGCAATCGCAACAAGTGCGCCATCGGTGAACTTTAAGTGGACGCCCTCCATCTCGAACAACTTTTGGTATTGCCGAACCAACGCGTTCTTGGGTTCCTTCAAGATGCGTACCAGGTCCTGCTCACCGAGCTCGTCTAGCGTCGCAATGACCGGTAATCTTCCAACAAACTCGGGAATCAAACCAAACTTGAGCAGGTCCTCCGTCTGGACCTCATGCAGCAACTCGCTCACGCTCTTTTCATCCTTCCGGCGGACGTCTGCCCCGAATCCCATCCCCTTCATTCCGATCCGCCGCCGGATAATCTCCTCCAGGCCAACAAACGCCCCTCCGCAGATGAAAAGGATATTCGTGGTATCCACCTGGAGAAACTCCTGCTGCGGGTGTTTCCTCCCGCCCTTGGGGGGCACGCTCGCAGTCGTTCCTTCGATGATTTTTAAAAGGGCTTGCTGGACACCCTCCCCAGAAACATCGCGTGTGATCGACGGATTGTCGCCCTTGCGCGAGATCTTGTCGATCTCGTCAATATACACGATTCCGCGCTGAGCTTTCTCGACATCGTAGTCGGCGTTTTGGAGTAAGCTCAGAATGATGTTCTCGACATCTTCTCCAACATAGCCGGCCTCTGTCAGGCTCGTGGCATCGGCGATTGTGAAAGGCACCTGAAGAAATCTCGCGAGCGTCTGCGCCAGTAACGTTTTTCCCGATCCCGTAGGCCCAATCAGAAGGATGTTGGACTTCTGCAGCTCCACATCCCCGGCAACCAACTGACTATCGATCCGCTTGTAGTGGTTGTGCACCGCCACCGCCAAAACTTTCTTCGCCCGTTCCTGACCAATTACATACTGGTCGAGGACACGCTTGATGTCGGCAGGCTTTGGTACTGCGGAAGAGGACACCAACCCCTCTTCGTGATCGCACTCTTCCGCGATGATGTCATTGCACAGATCGATGCACTCGTCGCAAATGTAAACCGTAGGCCCTGCTATGAGCTTGCGGACTTCGTCTTGGCTTTTTCCACAAAACGAACAAACCAGATTTCCACCCCGGTCGTCTCCATGCTTCGCCATAGTTCCCTCACAACTTCTTAGTGGGCCTGTTCACGATCACTTCGTCAACGATGCCATACTCGAGAGCCTGCTGGCTCGTCATAAACAAATCGCGATCCGTATCCTTTTCGATCCGCTTTAAGCTTTGCCCGGTGTGCTTCACCAAGATGGCATTCAACTGCTCTCGAATCCGCAAAATTTCGCGGGCCTGAATATCAATATCGGCCGCAACCCCCTGGATACCCCCCAACGGCTGATGAATCATAATGCGCGAGTGTGGTAACGCGTAACGCTTCCCCTTCGCTCCTGCGGCCAGCAGCCACGCTGCCATACTCGCCGCCTGCCCCAAACAAAAAGTCGAAACATCGGGGCGAATGTACTGCATTGTATCGTAAATTGCCAAACCCGCGGTTACCGAACCTCCCGGGGAGTTGATGTAGAAGTGAATGTCTCGTTCGGCGTCCTCCGCTTCCAAGAACAACAACTGCGCGGCGATGAGGTTTGCCACTTCGTCAGTGATCGGGGAGCCGAGAAAAATAATCCGCTCCCGGAGAAGGCGCGAATAAATATCGTAGGCGCGCTCACCGCGACCCGTTTGCTCGACAACAATTGGAACCACGTTCATGTTCATTGCGTACACTGGAATGCACCGTGATGCTAGCCGTTTCTGGTATCAGCGGCAATCTGGCTGGGCTCTTCCAACTCGCGGACGCGGGCGGACTGCCGTACAATCTCCAGTGCTCGACTCAACCGCATGTTCTCCAACGCGCGAGCTCGAACATCTTCCCGCTCGTACGCACGGCGAGCCTCCTGCTCGTGAATCCCTCTGCTCTTCGCCAACTGATCGATCACGCTCTCGATCTCGTCTTCCGTAACAACGATCCCTTTCGCGTCGGCAATTGCCTGCAAAAGCAAGTGAGAGACCACCGCACTTCTCGCCTCGTCCTCGAGTCGCTTTGCGAGCTCCGGCGTGTGTTCCAGCAGCTCCCTCGCTTTGGCTAACGGCAAGCCGGTCTGAACGGTCCACGCAGCCGCGAGCTGCTCACGCTCCCTGGAAACCAAGGTCGGGGGTGGAATCACCTGAGGATTCGCTGCTGCTAAGGCACGCCGCAACTCCGCTTCAATCGCGGCATTTTGACGCCTCCGCGCATGCGCCTCGAGCTCGCTGCGCAGCAGACTTCGAAGCTCGGCCAAAGTTTCGGCATTGCTCACCGTCTTGGCAAATTCATCATCGAGCGGCGGAACATTGCGACGGTATATTTTTTCAATCTTGACTAGTTGTGCTTGGCCGGTTCTTTCCGGCGACCGCGCAGTCACCGCAACGGTTTCACCCACGTGACGTCCGACCAGGGCTGCAACGGAGGAGTCTGGATCGACAGGCTCCTGAAGCCAGACCAACGTTTGCGATTCATTCTCGGCCCCGTGCTGCGTGCCAGGCTGCCTGACGGTGACCGCCACTACGTCCCCGGCCTGGACGGTATCGCGATCCTCGATTGGCACCAGCGTCACGTGCCGCTCTCGCAGCTGCTCGATGGCACGGTCTACATCCTCCTCTCCTATGCTCACCGGCCGCACCGTAACCTCAAGTCCCTCGTAATGTACCTCGGAGATCTTCGGGAACACCTCCAAGACGGCAACACACGTAAACGTACCCGCATCGCTCAGGGATGCGCTTTCCAGGCGTATCCCACCGGTCAAGCGCAGATCGTGACGGCGGGCCGCTTCATCGATCGACTCCGTGACAAGCTCCAACTCGATCTCCCGCTTGATCTGGGAACCAAAATGCTTCTCCAGAATGGGCCTTGGCACACGGCCACGGCGAAAGCCGGGCACTTGCGCTTGCGGGGCAAGTGCGGCGAGGCGCTCATCGGTCTTCGCCCGGACCACCTCCGGTGGAACTGTAATGTCCACGCGTACATGCACGGGGTCAATCTCGTGAAGCGAGATTTGGATCTTCTCGAGGTAATCGCGGCCAGCGACTGCCGAGCCTTCAATATTCTTGGACAACATTGTTGAGCGATAAGCAGCCACGCCCCCGGCTTTCAATCCAACGTAAGCGTCGGTCGTAAGGAGTGCGAGAGGGGGGACTCGAACCCCCACGGGCGAAGCCCACTAGATCCTAAGTCTAGCGCGTCTGCCAATTCCGCCACTCTCGCAAAACGCACCCCCTGTAGCATCGAGGTTGCGTTCCGAACAATGCGCTGCAGGAAAGCCCTGCATGTTGCTTCGCTCCTCACTCTCAACGCTGTTTTCCTGATCGCTCTTCTGTTTATCGGTGGTCAGTGGGCCATATGTAACGAGCGCCGCGGTGCGGCTGAGAGTCTCCGTCAGACATCACGCCCGCAACGCACCTTGGCAAGCTTGGAGCGCCACACCGGTTTCCTAAACAATCCGAACGGGTGTTTACGCTACCGACTCCATTGGCCTGATGCCGAATGAGTGGCTCTCCGCATTGTGCATTTGCGGAGCTCGCCGATGGAAGCTATCCGGGCACCCCGGTGACCTGGATGGAGAGGTGCGTGAGCCCGGTTGAAACGGCACGACTCGAAATCGTGTGACCCGCAAGGGTCCGGGGGTTCGAATCCCCCCCTCTCCGTTTTCTTGCAATGGTTTGGACAGGCTCCGTTAGTGGCGGCGTCGACGGCGCCGGCTCAGCCGAACGCGTGATACGCTGCGCACATTTCGCCGGACTCGCGGTATCAATTGGCGCGAGGATGCACCTTGTGCACGTAACTGGACCAATCGCTTTCGCAGTGCGTCTGGATCTAAGTCGAAGGCATCGCAAAGAACCAAGAAAGAAAAAGGGGACCGCCGACTTGGTGAAAAAACCCAACACTCTGCCTCTGCAGCCAGTAAACGTGAACGACTCAAGAACGCTTTCAGCCCATCTTCAAGCACTGCTAACATCAGCGCCCGCGTACCTGTAACGGCTCCTCTACGGTCTTCGCCACCAATCACGGTTTCGCGCAATCCAGTTCGCTTCGCCGCGGCGTCAGAGGCTCGTACGATCGAAGTTACTCCTCCCACCAAATCCATCTTGTTGTCCCTCCCGTGCGCTTACGACGTGTAGGCCACGTCACTCGCGACAGCAGTACAAATGACATGCCACCTGACGCGCGGCGAGGCTCCCGATCAGGGAGCAACGCAAGCTGGCCTAGTCCTCTTGCGCGAACGCAAGAGCATTGCAGGACCGCCACGGGTCGTGCCTGTGGCTATGCGATCTCCGCGTGGTCGCCCTGATCGAGGTCAGTTTCCCTTTCCCGTTACCTGCTGACCGTTTGCCTATAGGGGACTGCGGACCCTACAGCCACACGCCCCAGTCGAACAGCTTGGCCGCTCCGGCTCTGGCACCTTGGGCAAGCATTCCTCGATCTCGCCGCTAGGAATCACCCTCAAGCTAGTATCATCGGCGATCGCGTCACAACCCAAACATCGGCGGACGATCGTGATTCCAGACAGGTCTAGGTACGTAAGCATTCTTGCCTGACAGGATGGGCAATCTACGCCAACGAACCCATCGTCTTGATCCCTTGCGCGTCTGCTTTGCGATGAATCCGTTGGCATGATTGGGAAACCACCCTGCGACCACCGCGAGTAAGGCGGGCCGCGAAAACGGCAAAAGTAAACGACTCCCTTTTATTCAATTTAGGCTTCGTTCGCCACCTCTGGACTCGACCGCCCCGCCCACGTTATGTGTAATTCACCATGCTGCGGCGGTGGCTCGTACTGTTTGTGGCTTCTCTATTTTTGACTGTCGCGCCCATTCTCACGGGCAGCAGCCGCGCAATCACGGAAGAAGACGAAGCCGGGCGGGAACTGGACGAGGGGCTGCCGCCACCTGGTCAGCGGCCCGGCCCCCGCTACTGGCGCCCCCCGACGACCGGCTACGACCTTAAAAAAACGCAGCGCTTCTGGAGATCATACAAGCTCCCTAAGGTTCGGGAGAAGCCTCCTAAGCGGCCCAAAGAATATTTGGACGTCGACTAGTCCTGCCGAAACCGCCCTTGGCACAAATGTGCCCCAACAGATTAGGAAAAAGGGGGACGTCTGGCCTAAAGCAGCTCGTTGACCCACTTACTGAGCTCTTCGAGAAACTGCTTGCGGAGCTGTCTCTGGCGCGGGGTCAGCTTCGACAACATCTCCTCCTTCATCCGCTCAGGGTCGCCCCGAACGACCATGGTCTCGTCAGCGACGACGCTTAAGAGCATCGAAGACACACCGTCCCATTCATCTGTCACCGGAAAGCCGTATTCCCGCAGCGGCAGCGGCCATGTGGCGTCCACATCAATCCATTCGCCGTCCACCTGGATTTGCAGGTAGTCGTACAGGTCAACAACTTCGTTCTTCTGCAGGATCGCTTGCAGGTGCTCTGGAAAGCCGATGAGCGACTCGTTGAAACGATGCGTGCAAAGCATGTGGCGAACGTTGAGGCCAAGTAGCCGGAACAACTCGCCCAGCAAATAATGCTTACCTGAGCCCGAGCCGCACCGAGTTTCCAGCACGTGCACTGGATCCCGGCTCGAGGGGTACACGTAACGAAAGTCTCGCACTTGCTCGAACAATCGAACGCGTGCAGCAACGGGCGGAAGGCCTGCAGTCCACTCCGCTACGGCCGCGCGCAGTTTTTCCTCGCTCATGTCAGCGCACCTTGGTCATTAGCTTCAAAACAAACCCGCGCCCCAAAACTCACGTCCTCCGCACCCGACATTCCACCCATCGAGCCTGTGTCAATATTACACTTCCACGGCAAACCGTGCGGCATCCGCTGGTGTGTTCACGTTGCGAAAGGTTTCCTCGGCCCCTGGCACTCTCAGCAACGATTCTTCTGGAACGTACCGGACCTTAATTGCGGCCAGAAGCTCCCTCAAGCCGTTGTTGCCCCTGCGTAGCAAGCGTTCGGCAACAGCAGCAACCCGTGTGCGGTAAAACGCGTGCAACGGCTCGACATCTGCGTCCCAAATCGGAACGACGGCATCAACGCTATCCGCAGCAGCTAAGACCGACTGGAGAAACGCGATTGGCTCCCGACGAAGAAACGGCATGTCGCACGCAACTGCAAATACCTGCTCTGAACTCGCATGGAGGATACCGGAAAAAAGCCCGGCGAGGGGTCCCATGTGCGGAACGATATCCGTCACCACGCGCACCCCCCAAAAACCTGCGTACTTGTCAGGGCTGTTTGTTACCAATATGACTTCGTCGAACATTTCTTGCAGCAGGGTCAAACTGCGGTCGATTACGGGGCGGCCTCCTACTCGCATGAATGCCTTGTCTGTACCGCCCATCCGGCTGCTACGGCCTCCTGCAAGAATAATTGCACTCGCACGCATGCGCACAGGGTCGGGGAAAGCATCCGAACTTTTCGTTAAAAGCAGCCTTCACTTTCCGGAGCCAGGATAACGCCCGCAACGATACGGCCTCGCTCGGCTCGAGTCAAGCCGAGATAGCCTGCACCAGCTCAGCCGAAGAGGAGTCGAGTGCTCGTCACTGCCGAAGGCAGGAATTGCTTCAAGGCGAGCAGGACTGTCTACCCTCTGTTCGGTCGTCATCCCGCTGCCGCGAGCGACGATGCTCCCTCCCCACGCTGACAGGAGATCGTGGAAGTCAACCTCTCGGGAACGGAATTTGCGTGGCCTACCGCGCGTGCGCTGGACCCAAACAGGCTTTTCACTAGTCGAGCTGATTACTTACGTTGCCCTTCTGGGTATTTTGCTAGCCGCCGCGCTGCCTCATTTGGAATTGATGCCCTCAAAGACCAACGAAGCTGTTGAAAAGTTCTTGGCTGACGTGCGCTTTGCCCGCGCAAAAGCCATTGCAACGGGCTCTCACGTTTGCGTTCACCGGGTCGCGAGCAATCGTTACCAGGTGCGTAGGCTCAAGCTTCAAGGAAGCTCCTGGGTTCTCGACAAGGTTTTGCGTGACGTCACGCTGCCTCAGGGCGTTTCATGGTGGATGAACACCGACACGGGGGGCCACCTCAAATTCAATACGCGCGGCTTGCAAGTGGCGTTCGCTAACCCAAACAATCCGTACGCCCTGTACACCTACTTTGGCGACAGCCAGGGTTCATCCCACGCAGTATCCGTGTGGCCCTCAGGTCAGGCCTATGAGGAGTACTAGGAAGCCCACAACACAGCGGCGCGACGCTGGCGTCTCGTTGATCGAAACCATGGTGTCCCTCTCGCTCTTTGCCATCACCATCGCCGCGGTAGGCACGTTTCTCACCACACACATTCGGCGCAGCGCTTGGACGTTTCAGCGCACGTACGCCTACACTCTTGCAGAACAGGAGATCGAAGCCATGCGGGCTCTCGATTACGAAAATATGGCTTCCCGCTCCACCACGGCGACCCTCGGAGGGACGACCTACAACGTCGTCACGACAGTGGCCAACAATAGCCCTGTGCCGCAGGTCAAGACGGTCACGGTGACCGTATCGTGGAGCGACCCGAGGGGCCCCCAGCAAGTTACAGTGTCGACCATCTATGCGCAGGTTCGCCGCTAGTTCAAAAGGTGCTTCGCTCCTGGAGTTGCTCGTGGCCGTCGCGGTGACCGCGATCGCCGTCGCAGTAAGCGCGGGGTTTTTGTCGGCGACGCGTCGCACCGTAACCAGCCAAGAACTCACTCTAGAGGCGTCCACCAACTTGCGTGCCGCGCTTGACGTTCTCGTGCGTGACATTCGGCTCGCTGGAGCGTGCCTCCCCGTCACCGGGGATTTCATCGCGTTGGATGGGCTGAACAACAACGAAGAAGACGAAATTTGGGTCCGTACTGGACTGGTCCGCCCCGACATGTCCTGTGTCCGTACCACCACTACGGCGGACATCACGAGGACAACGAACACGATCCCTGTGGAATCGGTCGACGGGTTTAGCGCCGGGGCGCGCGTGTACATCCGTGCTCCTTCAGGCTCGGGCGAGTCGTTCGACATCACCGGGGTGGACTCGGCAAACAACCGGCTCCTGAAGTCCGTGTCTCTCTCCACGAACTACGTGGCAGGTAGCGGCGTCTACGCGATTGACGAGCGCCGATACTTTATCAACCACTGGGCTGCTCCTTGGGGCGACACGCCGGAGTTGATGCTGCAAATTGGGTCCGGCACGCCTCAGCCCTTCGCCGTCGGAGTGGAGCGGCTAGATTTTCAGTACCAGCTCCGTCGGAACTGCCCCCCTTGCGACGTTGTCCAATTGCCCGCGTCCGAAGATGAGTGGCGCCTGGTAGAGCAAGTCCTGGTAACGGTCCGCACTCGGTCCGACCGGCAAACCCCCGACGGCGGGTTCGTTGCACGCACAGCGTCGGTCAACATTAAGCCTCGTAATCTGTTGCCCCCTTGAGCTGGAGGAAGAACGTCATGAAACAACCGAGGCATCCTGCCCAACCCAGAGGCATTGCGCTCATTGGGGTTCTGATCGCGTTGTTCTTTTTGTCCGCCCTTGTGGCGACTCTCGCTACGAAGGTGGTGTTGGACACTCAGCTCCAAGGCACGTATGCCCAATCGATCGTCGGCTTCCACGCCGCAGAATCCGCTCTCAATCGAGGCATGGGCGAGTTCCGCCAAAAGTTTCTCGATTACGTGGTCCCTACCGGCAGCGACTTTGATCCCCGCACGTTCGAATGGTCGGCTAGAAACGTCACCTATCAGCTTGTGGAGAAGCCAGGAAACCCGAGGAACGTCACCATTCCTGCTGGTCAACTCTTCGCCGGGCTCAACTCTCTGGAGTACGGTTACACAGTTCGTGCGAAAGCAGTGAATCAAACCAACGGGGACGAAGAGGCCTCGGTCGGCGCAGAGTTTCTTGTTGGCAACATTCCGTTGTTTCAATTCGTAGCGTTTTACGACCGGGATCTAGAAATTCTTCCCGGGCCAACGATGAGTTTGCGCGGTCGAGTCCACACCAATGGCGACCTCTACCTTGGTTCCGGAAACACACTCACCATCGAGGATGACCCTGCGAACGGAATCACGACCGTCCAGGTGTCGGCTGCAGGGCGGATCTTCCGAGGGCGAAAGAATGACACACAGTGCACGGGTACCGTGGTGATCGACAAACTCGAGGATGTCGTCAGCCCGTTTGGCGATCTCGACCCGCTCTCTTTGCCGTGCGTTGGCAGTACGCGGACCCAAGTTTCGAGCTCCACCTTGGCAGCGTGGAAGGGAAGCATCATTTCTGGGATGCAAAGCGTCTCGGTCCCTCGCCCCGACATGCTCTCTCGCCCGCCCCAAGGTGCGGGCTTGTACTGGACACGCGCGGACCTCCGCATTGCGCTCGTGCTGAACACCCCAGGGCAATTGCCTGGCGGACCACTGCTGCCAGCACGAATCGAGGTACAAGATGCCTCCGGGAATCAAGACGCGATCAAAACCGCCCTATTGTATACTTTCATGTCCGATCCCATCAATGGCGGCACATACGCCAACGGAGCTCCTTCTTCGCTGACAGGCCCGCTCGCGGGAACACGGCCGATCTATTACACGGAGGTGCCGGTTACAGGATTTACGCTGAGCTTATCAGGCGCAACCACGTGTACATGCAGTGACACCACACCCAACTGCAACAACACGAATCCCTCATGCTATCCACAATTGAATAGTGCCGGTACCGCGCTCGCCGGCAATCGTTACATCGGCTGCCCTGCCGGGACTGGCACCTGCAACAACGGCGGACAGGCACTCAATGCAAATCCCTTCAACCGAACATATGGCAGCAATAACTTTGTGGGCACAGGAGGCCGCCCAGGCATGTTGGGAGACCTCGATTACCGCCGTGGGGGGTTCTACAACTGGCGCGAGCGTAGGTGGATGTACCTTTTGAACGTAAACGTCGCTGACCTCCTACGCTGGAATGCCTACCAGCCTGCGGGCAGCAAGCTTTTCGACAACGCCGACACAACCGACGGTGGCCTCGTGCTGTACCTGACCGTGGTGGGCCCAAACTCCAGCTCCGCCGCCAACAACTATGGCGTGCGAGTGTTCGGCTCACGCAATCTTTGGTTTCCTACCAACCCCGGACCCGGCAACGATCCTACTGGTATTACCATTGTCTCCGACCAAGCGATGTACATTCAGGGCGACTTCAACCAAGGGAATAATGCAGCGCCGCCCTATGGAACGGCAGGGGCGCCAGCAAGCAATCTCCCAAAACAGCCGGCGGCCTTCCTCGCTGACAGCATCAATATCTTGTCCAACGCCTACTTCGATACCGCTGGATGCAAGAACGACTGCCAGAGTAACAAATCGCTTACCGATACCAGCCGCCGCGCTACCACGACATGGATCCATGCGGGATTTTTGGCTGGAGTCGATGACACTACTTCCGGAAATTACAATGGTGGTTTGGAGAACTACCCACGGTTTCACGAGGACTGGTCCGGCGGTGCCACTTTCTATTACCGAGGCTCATTCGTAAGCTTAGGCACACCGTTGCATGTGAACGGGAGATGGTGTGGGACCGGAGGGTCCCTGTCCTCCGGGTCACAAAGCCCGAGCGGCTGCAACATCTACAATCCGCCCGTGCGCGATTGGAACTACGACCCGTTCTTTAACAACGCCGCGAACTTGCCCCCTCTAACACCTCGGTTCGTATACGTACAGCAGGTGTTGTTCACTGAAGACTTCCTGTAACTCGTTTGTGTTCTGGGCCGGCTCGTCTACCGCCAGGTCTGAGGCTAGACTCTGCGTTCGCGAGGTGGCCCGATGCAACCGTCCAAGAGACTTTTCCTCCGACTCGGCGATCGCGTGCTGCACCTCAGATATGAACACTGGGGCCAGGGGATCGTCGTAGAAGAGCTCACTTCCACGCTGGAAGGGGGCACTGCGCTTGTGCGCATCGATTTCGAAGATGGACAGCGCCGTACCTTTCATAACGACCTCGACCACGAGCTATGCTGCTACTATTTCGGCATCCGCAAGTCCTCCGGACCATCAGGGAACCCAAAGCGGTTCCTCGGTCGAACGTAATCCACGGCGCGGTGAGGCATGTGGCCTACATCGGATCGCGAACAGGCGTGCGCTACGGCCTTAGAGGCGGGACTAGGAGCCTCTCGCAGAAAGCCCGAACCGGTCGTCTTCCGGGGCTGTTACCCCTCGCCAACGTGAGAGCGCTTACCTCGGGGCTTCCGTGAGCGTCGCGATTTCTCGCTGCTGATTTTCCCCCGAGAGGCTCCTCGCTTATTTGCTGCCCGCTAGACTTTTTGGTTCGCCCTCTAGGGCCGCGTAGATTTCTGCCCGAACCTCGGACTCGCCTTCCCGCTGGAGCGCCTTGTACAAACGATCCAACGCAGTCCGACTGCGAATTCTTCCTAGAGCCCAGGCCGCATGCGCGCGAACGATCCTGCTCGGGTCGGTCGCGAGAGCCTCGGCAAGCACGTTTACAGCATCGGGATTGCCGGAGTTGCCCAAAACGACCGCTGCATTGCGGGCAATTCCCTCGCGCCTCGCACGCCACAGCGCTGATTTTCGGTAACGCACACGAAACTCGTCCTCGCTAAGCCGAAGCAACTCAGGCAAGAAGGGGTAAAGTTCCTCTCGCCGCCGTGACTCTTCTTCCTTTTTGCGTTGCGAGTTCCAGGGACAAACTTCCTGGCAAAGGTCGCATCCAAAGATCCAGTCTTGAACAGCTGGGCGGATCGCTGGCGGAATCGTACCGCGATGCTCGATGGTCCAGTAGGAGATGCAACGGCGAGCATCCAGACGATAGTCCGGGGACAACGCACCGGTCGGGCAACTTGGGAGACACCGTACGCAGCGACCACACCGATGTGGCACCGGTGGGTCCGGAGGTAGCTCCAGATTCACCAAAATGCAGGCGAGAAAGAAATACGATCCCAACGCTGCGCTCAACACGTTGGTATTCCGGCCTTGCCAACCGAGTCCTGCAACTGTCGCCCAGTCGCGCTCGAGAACTGCTCCCGCATCTACCGACCAGCGGCAACGGACACCAGGCACGAGAGACATGATCTTGCCGCACAGTTCGCGCAACTTGCTGCCAAGGTCCTCGTGATAGTCGACGCCCAAGGCGTACGAGGCAATCCGTCCCCGAAGCTCCTCCCGCCACGTGGGCAAAGGTCCGCTCGGTACGGCATACGGGGAACCAAGCACGATGATTGTCCGTGCATTGGCCATCAACAATCGCGGATTCACTCGCTGAGGAAGGGTGCGTACGAGGTAGTTCATACCCGCATGGCCCCCACCCTCCAGCCAGCGCGCAAACGCATCCGCATGGGGTGGCATCTCTGCCCGAGCAAATCCGCACGCGGGAAACCCAAGCTCGCGAGCGAGTTCGCGGATGTGCTGAGCAATCAACTCAGGATCCATCGTTTTCCCCTGCCCTGACCTTGCACTTGCCAAGGAGCGCGATCACAAGCAACGTGCACCGAAAAGTGCGCAACGCAGAACGTCATTACTGGACAAAAAGCTCCTCAGCGAGCGGATCAATAGGATTCCACGACTTGGCACTGCATTCGATCGACTCCTTCGAATTCGGCGTTCAACCCACGGATGAGGGTATGCAACCCGGCGAATGATAGGCGCGATCCTCGTGGATGCCTGAATTTGTAATAACGGCTCACTCCGTCGAAATAGCCACCATCGATAAACACTGCGATTCGAACAATCGGACGGATTCGGTACCAACGCATCGTTCGTCCTCCGGATCTTTCTCCCTGACACACCGAGACAGGCGGCAACTCGAAAGGTTCGGCAAGCGGCCGATCACTTTCCCGCACAACGCCAGTGCCATGCTTGTCTCAAGTCGTGGCCTCATTTAGCGTCGGCTTCGCCAAAATGGCGGAATCTTTAAAGGAGTCTTCGCGTATGACATTACCTCTGGCCGGACTGAAGTGCCTCGATCTCTCGCGACAGCTTCCTGGTCCGTTTTGCTCCATGCTGCTTGCCGACCTGGGGGTTGACGTCCTGGTCATTTCAGCACCGAACGACCCGCTGGGTGTCGGAATTCCTCTCATTCAAAGAAACAAGCGAAGCATGACCCTGAACCTCAAGTCTGAGAAGGGTCGGGACATCTTTTTGCGGTTAGCTCGAGAGGCGGACATCGTGCTCGAAGGGTTTCGCCCCGGAGTCACCGAGCGTTTAGGCATCGATTACAACAGCCTGGCTGCTGTCAATCCCCGAATTGTCTACTGTTCGATCTCTGGGTACGGGCAAGACGGGCCGTACCGCAACAAAGTTGGGCACGACCTCAACTATCTTGGCTACGCTGGCGTGCTCGGAGTGTCCGGCGGGTCTGGGCAACCACCAATGATCATGCCTGTGCAAGTGGCGGACATTGGCGGCGGTGCACTGATGGGAGCTGTTGGAATCCTAAGCGCCCTGCTAGCCCGACAACGGACCGGAAAGGGACAGTACATCGACATCGCGATGCTCGACGGAAGCGTTGTTTGGAATGTCTTTCACATCCTGATGTACCTAGTGAAAGGCTCCCAACCAGAACGTGGTGGCACACAGCTCACTGGCCACTACCCGTGCTACGCGGTGTATGAAACCAAAGACGGGAAATATGTCACTGTGGGAGCGCTGGAGCCCCACTTTTGGCGCAATTTGTGTGAACACTTAGGCGTTCCCGAATATATTCCCGACCAGTTTGCCGAAGGCGCCCGACGCGAGGAAATTTTCCGTACGCTGCGACAAAAGTTCTTGCAAAAGACTCGAGACGAATGGGTGCAGGAGTTCGAGTCCGTGGACATTTGTTTTGGGCCCGTGAACGACGTGCCCGAAGCGCTGGCCGACCCCCAAGTACGCCACCGTGGCGTGGTCGAGTATCGTGACGGCAAGTTGCTGCTCGGCTCGCCGATTAAGTTGTCTGCAACCCCGCCGCGACGCCCCGAGCCTCCGCCAGCGTTTGGCGCACACACGAACGAGGTCCTTTCTAGCCTTGGCTTCGACGAATCGGCAATTGCGCTGCTCCGGACCGAAGGTGTGGTGTGATCGGGAGTAACACTCCGGACGCGGCAGGTTTCGAGAGAGGCGCGGCTACGAGTATCTCGCGGTGCCGCACGGCATTGAATCGTTGTGCCGGTTCTCATATGAGGTTGCTGTGAACGATCGTTCACCAATGAACCTTCTCGTGTGGAGGCCTTATGGACTTCGGATTCAGTGAGGAGCAGGAACTTTTGCGTCAAAGCGCCCGAGAGTTTCTCGAAAGCGAGTGCCCGGTCAGTTACGCGCGGAAGATGATGGACGACGAGCGCGGCTACTCTCCGGAGGTGTGGGAAAAAATGGCAGAGCTTGGCTGGCTCGGCCTGATCTTCCCTGAGGAGTTCGGCGGCTCCGGGCTGACCATGATCGACCTTGCGGTTGTTCTCGAGGAAATGGGCCGCGTTGTCCTGCCTGGGCCGTACTTTCCCACAGTCCTGTTCGGCGGAATGACTCTCCTGCTCGGCGGTTCAGAAGAGCAAAAAAAGCGATTCCTGCCGGAAATCTGCTCCGGTCGACACAAGGCAACACTGGCATGGCTAGAAGAAAACGGGCGCTGGGACGCAGAGGGGATCCAGATGTCTGCTGCCCACGATGGCACGCATTATGTCTTGGACGGTACGAAGCTCTTTGTTCACGATGCACACAACGCGGATTGGATGGTCGTCCCCGTGCGCACCCGACAAGACAGTCAGGACTCGGGGATTACCCTGTTGCTCGTCGAGTCCTCCTCGCCCGGGCTTACTTGTCGAGTGATGAAAACGATGGATCAAACCCGCAAGCTCTGCGAGGTACGCTTCGACCAGGTTCGCGTTCCCAACGGAAACGTGATCGGTCCTGTGGATCAGGGGTGGAGGCTACTCGACCGCGTAATCGACCGCGCCAAGGTTGGTCTTTGCGCAGAGATGTGCGGAGGGATGGATAGAGTTCTCCAGATGAGCGTCGACTACGCCAAAGTTCGAGAACAATTCGGGCGGCCTATTGGCAGCTTCCAAGCAATTCAGCACAAGTGCGCCAACATGCTGGTGCAAGTGGAAAGCTCGAAGTCGGCCACCTACTACGCGGCGTGGGCCGTAACGCACGACGTGCCAGAGGCGCACTTAGCTGCGTGTATGGCGAAAGCCTACTGCTCCGACGCGTACCGAATCGTCAGCGGCGAAGGGATCCAGATTCACGGTGGAATCGGATTTACGTGGGAGCACGATATGCACCTGTACTTCAAACGCGCCAAGGGCAGCGAGGTAACCTTTGGCGATGCTACGTGGAACAGGGAGCTGGTCGCACAGGAAATCCTGGACAAGCCCGACTTCCTCGAAACAGCCATCTAACCAGATCGACTCGGTTGCGCGAAGTTTCCAAGGGCTAGCTGGGCACGGGCAGGTTCGGTCGTCTTGATTGTTCGCCGGCACACGGAGGGATCTTACCCGACGCTTCGCGCAGCCATCCGTTCCAGCGCGGTAATCAAAGCCTGGACACCTAGTTCCCCGCCACCGTACGCCTCGACGACACGAAACAGCTCTCGCACTAACGCAGTTCCAGGCAGCGGAAGGCCAAGCTCAGCGGCGGTCTCGAGTGCAATGCGCAAGTCCTTCTGCTGCAAGCGCACAAAAAATCCAGGCGCAAAGTCGCGCGCTAACATCTTGGGCCCCTGATTGCGAAGATTCCAAGAATCCGCCGACCCCGCCGACAAAGCTTCGATCACGCGGTGTAGGTCTAGCCCTCCCGCATGTGCCAAGAGCAGAGCTTCCACCACGGATTGCAGCGTGAGCACGCCGGCCACCTGGTTGCAAAGTTTGGTCATTTGCCCGCTTCCGTGCGCACCCATGAAAGTAATCTTGCGACCGAGCGCCTCGAAAATCGGGCGACATCTGACAAAGACCTCTTCCTTCCCACCGACCATAATGGAGAGTGTCCCTTCGCGCGCGCCGCTCTCACCCCCGGACACCGGGGCATCCAGCATTTCGATTCCCCGTGAAGCCAAGCGCTGCGCAAACAACCTCGTTGCCGTCGGCGAGATGGTAGACATGTCGACGACAACGTGCCCCGGCTGAGCGGCCTCAACGACACCATCCGTCCCGAACAAAACGGCTTCTACATCGGGAGCATCGGGAACCATTGTAATCGTGACTTCGACTCGTCGCGCGACATCCGCCGGGCTTTGCGCTGCCTCGCCCCCCGCAGCGACCAGTTCATCCACTTTCGCTTTGGTACGACTATACCCAACCACTCGAAACCCGGCCTTTAAAAGATTCCGTGCCATGGGTCGGCCCATAATACCGAGCCCAATCCAACCTACGCGATTCATCGAAGCGGACCTCACTCGTGCTCGTTGTTCCTAGGAGCAGCTCCCCGTTCGAGCCGTATCTTCGCAGCCACGGCCTTGCTTGTACCGAGGAGTTGGAGGAGCCACGCGATCAACCCGTACTTCCGCCGAATTTCTCGCAAAATGCGCTGGACTTCCGCCCGGTCATTGACGACCTGAGCGTATCCGTGCACCGGGCCATCGCCGAAATCGACGGTGACCTCTGGGTGCTTCTTTAGATTTAGATACCACTGAGCCGTTGGACCCCGCACGTGTTGAACAGCAATCTCGCCGGGGCCGGTCACTACGAACCAAACCTGGACCGTGCGCGGAAGACCCGATTTTCGCCCAATCGTGGTCAAACGAATCACGCGCTGGCGCGCCCAGTGAGCCGCTTCCGAGCCATCCGACCTGCTGCTTGGTCCCGCTATGGACAACCCACTCGCTCCTCGACCGAACGCCCCGCATTAACCATTAAAAGCCCGGATGACCTCGCGCCAAAAGCCGTCTGTACGGTCGAATGGAAAGTAAAAGCCGAGCCGGTCAAGATAACCCGTGTACTTGGCCTTCAGTTTGTCCACCAGATCGTCTCGGCGAGCAATCACTGCGTACTCGGCGAGCATTTCATCGGTGATTTCGCTTGCCATTTCCGCCCACTTCCCTTGTTTCGACAACTCCGTAAGACGCCGTCCTACATCAGCCCATCCGTGGACGTCGAGCACTCCAAGGTAAGCGGGCGTCGAGGCGTAAAAAGCAATTTGCTGCTTCACCGGACCTTTCGCAGCCTCGATTTCCTCGTCGTTTCGCCCCGTCACGACAAACGCTGTGGTGGAAAGCTGGATCTGCGCGCGGTCCCTGCCGGCCTTTTGCAGTCCCTTCGAAATATTGGGCAAGACGACCGTGTCCAGGTAGCGGATGGAGTGGAATGGGTGAATGTGAAACCCTTCGCAAAGTTCACCAGCTAACTGGCACATGTACGGGTTCACTCCCGCAATGAAGATCTTCGGCTTCGGAACAGAAATCGGCCCGGGGTTAAAGAACGGCGTCATGAGCGTAAAGTTGTAAAACCGCCCTTCGAACTGCGGCCGTGTGCCGTGCTGCCAGCAGTCCCAAATGGCGTGAATCATCTGGATCATTTCACGCAATTTCGGTCCAGGGTGTTCCCACTTGACCCCAAACCGCCGCTCATTGTGCGCACGCACCTGCGTGCCTAGCCCGAGAATGAACCGACCACGGGAGAAGGCCTGCAAATCCCAGGCGATTTGGGCAAACACCATGGGGCTTCGAGGGAACGCAACCGCGATCGCGGTGCCCAGTTCGATTCGTTCTGTATGCTCCGCAGCGAGGGCAAGGGGAAGGAACGGGTCGTGCTGTGCTTCAGCAGTCCACAGCCCGGCAAAGCCGAATTCCTCCGCGTCTTTGGCAGCCTTGGGTACATCGCTCAACTTCGAAGCAAGCAAGCCAGTGTCTAGCTTCATTGTGACCTCCACGAGGCGCCGAGCATGCCTGATCGCACGGGACGGTCAAGCAGGCGTGCCCTCAGTGGCACACAGCTCTTGGTGTCGAAGCCCCACTTAACGCTTGCGTGCCAGAGTCAGCCCATCAGCAATCGGCAACATCACGACGTCGACACGACGATCCCGCACCAAGTAATCGTTTAACTCCCGCAGAGCCGCGGTATCGCGATCCACAATGTTCGGATCTGCGACCGCCCCCATCCAGAGAACGTTGTCGAACACGATCAAGCCGTTCGCCCGCAAGCGCTGAAGAATTTCCTCGTAGTACGAGCGGTAGTTCTCCTTGTCGGCATCGATGAACGCGAAGTCGAATAGCGGCTCCTTGGGCAAACTCCGAAGCGACTCCAGTGCCGGACCAAGCCGCAACTCTATTTTGCGAGACACCCCTGCCTTCTCCCAGTATCGACGAGCGACACTTGTCCATTCCTCGTTGAGATCACAACAAAGCAACCTCCCCTGCTCGGGCAAAGCAGACGCGATACATAACGCACTGTAACCCGTGAAGGTTCCCACCTCGACGGCACTCCGGGCACCCATCAGGCGTACGAGCATTGCCATGAAGGCGCCTTGTTCGGGTGCAATCTGCATCATGGACAGTGGCCCGTATTTTTCTCGAGTCTCTGTTGCCAGCTCTACCAGCACTTCCGGTTGTGGCGTGCAATGCTCGAGTATGTAGCGGTACAGTGTGGGGGTCAGAGAAATGAACTTGTCCATGGCCAGGCCTCCGGAACGCCTTTAGCCCGTCGCGCACGGACGCCCAAGACCGGGGGCCCTGTTCTCTGCCGTGGCGAGCGGCACGCTCGGGTCGATTGGGTGCGGCGGGTTCACGAGCACCTGGTTGCCGTGCCGCAAGATTGGGAGTAGGAGTTGTTCTGGCCCGAGTCCACATGAGCCAGGCCAAAGGAGGTGCCCAATGGCGGTTGCCCGTGTGACGGAGATTCGAGCATCATCCCCAGATGGCTTCCAAGAAGCCGTGATCGAAGGGGTACGGCGAGCAGCAAAAACCCTGCGCGGGATCACAGGAATCGAGGTGCTCGGAAAGCGTGTAAAGGTCGACCAGGGCAGGATCATCGAATACCGCGTCGATATGAAAGTGATCTTTGTCTTGGAATCATGACGGCTGTCTTCAGAAAGGAGGAAGCATCATGGCCGTAGCGAGACAAACGCAAATTATTGGAGCTTCCCCGCACAGCTGGGAGGACGCAGTTCGTAACGCATTGGAGCGTGCAAACAAAACTTTGAGGGGCATTACTGGCCTCGAAGTTCTCAAGGAGAACGCGCACATCGAAAACGGTAAGATCGTGGAATACCGGTCCACGGTATTGGTTACTTTCATCCTCGAGAACTAACCTGCCGACCCCGACACGTCCCTTCGCTTCGCGAGGTGAGACAGGTCCGCCACCTGCGGACCAGCCATCGTTCCGCCCAAGTATAACCCGCGAAGCCGGCGGCACGCGGCTTCGCCCCCTCAAGAAGACTTGATACGGACGGCGACGGACTGCGACGAGTCTTTTCAATGGATAACCTTCAGGCGCTTTACCTAGAACTCGAGGCTTCAAACGCCCCACTTCATTTCGCCTGGCTCTGCACCATCGAAGACCGACTCTCTCTCCAAAAACTTCGTGCCCATGTACATCAACGTTTGGTTCGGGTACCGAACAGCCAAGCACGAGCAGTCTCCGGCGGTACGCTCGGGGGTTGGACATGGGAGCCCGACGCCCACTTCGTCATCACTCAACATGTGCACCGCATACGACGCCAACGGCTATCAGAGCGAAGTCTACTCGAAACTTGCGAACAGCTTTTCTCCACCCCGTTGGACCGGCAACGTCCGCTTTGGGATCTCCACTTGATCGAAACAAGACGCCCCCCGGTGTACGTCTTCCTAAAAGTCCATCGTGCATTGTTACCTCCGGAAGACGACTCCGCTTTTCTCAACGCGCTGCTGGATCCTCAACCGCAACTGCCTCCGAGCCGCATCTTCGCCCTTGGCGGTGCCCCGCCAGAATCTCGCGAAACCACCCATATAGGTCGCGGCGCACCCGTAAGAGCCTGGTTTTCGTTCATCCGGGCGGCTGCAAGTTCGCCCCGTCAGACGCTTGCGCAATTTCGCCTGTATGCCGACGCTGTCGTAAACGTGCTTCGCGTTTTCGTCGGCGAAGAGGCCACTGTTGGTCCCTTGAAAGGACCGCTGAGCGGCAAACACCAGTTGCGTCACGTCCAGCTCCCGGTCCGCCTTTTTCGCGAAATTCGCAATCGCGTAGGTGGTGAAATCCGCGAGATCGTACTCGCGTGCATCTCTGCGGCAGTCGAAGAAGTCCTCTCGTTACCGGACGCAAACGGTTTTCCGGAGCCGGTTTTGGCGCTTGTCCCCGTTGCACTCGGCTCCGAGCAAGACGCTCAACGGACAGGAACTCGTGCCGTTTCACTGATCGCACGCCTCCCAAGGGGCTTGCGAGATCCGATCGAGCGCCTTCGCCGCGTTAGTACTGAGCTGGATCAGTTGCGTGCAAGCGACCATCCGCACCACTTTCGACGTGGAGTCGCGATTTTCCAAGCGTTACCTGGAAACATCGCATTGCGCGCCGTGCGCGCTTTTGCACATGAAGCGCCATTCCACCTCTTCACCTTGCAGGTCCCTGGGCTGCGAGAGCGCCGCTATCTGGCCGGCAAGCCGGTGACCTCGGTAATCCCCTTTGCACCGATCGCACTCGGAGTCCGCGTGGCTTTCGTTTTCATGACCTATGCGGACACCGTATCGGTTGGGATCACCACCGACGCCGAACACTTTGGCTTCGCCGACCAACTTGCCCAGGCTTTTCGGTCTGCCTTTACCGCGCTTGCACGCGCCGCCGGCATTTCGGCCGCGTCGATCGAGACCGGACCCGCAGCACACTCAATTCAGCAGAAGGGCTTCCCGGAACCGGATCCATCTCGTTTCGAGTACCGGGAGCAGCGACAAACTTAACGGGATTCTAACGAGTCGTCGGCGGCTTCGGTGGTATGCTTGCCCCCTGAGATCACGTGGGTAGCATACCGATGTTGGACCTCTTCCAGCCGTTGTAGTTTGTCGTAAAGCGACTCGATTTCTCGTTGGAGGGCTGCAAAAGCGCTGTACATCGAATGCGGTTGGGGATGGGTAGAGTAGAAGTTCGGCTGGCTGATCAAGCGGCGTAACTCTTCGAGTTCGGTTTCCTTGCGTTCAATTTCCGTCTCCAACCTTTGCATTTCTTCAGCACGCTTCTTTGCCTCCCGATCGGCGCGCTGCTGGGCGCGACCGCGCGAACCCTCGGAGGGCTTCTCCGCACCCTTCGGGCTCGCGGTTAACTCAGGCCCTGGGGATACCGTCGGCCGTTCCACGCCCAGGGCTTTCTTTGCCAAGTAGTCCTCGTAGTTCCCCAAGTATCGCACCACTGCGCCATTACCCACTTCGAGGATTTCGTCTGGCAACTGATCGAGGAAATATCGATCGTGGGCGACGAAGACCAACGTACCTTCGTAATCCCGAAGAGCCTCGAGCAAAACTTCCTTGGCAGCCAAATCCAAGTGGTTCGTCGGCTCATCCAGGAGCAGGCAGTTCGCAGGCCGCAAAAGAAGCAAGGCCAAAGCCAATCGGCTTTTCTCTCCCCCGCTAAGCACACCCACGCGTTTATGGACCGAGTCGCCGTCGAACAGGAAGGCGCCGAGCAAGGTTCTCAATTGTGGTACAAGGTCCACGGGCGCACGAGCCATTGCCAGTTCCAACACTGTCTGATCGGTACCCAGCGATGCTCCGCGGTCTTGCGCGAAATAGTTCACCGTAACGTTATGACCAACGTGACGCGTCCCTGCATCCGGAGGTTCGACGCCCGCAAGCAACCGCATCAAGGTCGATTTGCCGGCTCCGTTCGGACCTACGAGGGCGATCTTCTTTCCGCGTTCGATTGTAAGGTCCAACCGATCGTACACGCGCGTGGAACCGTAGGCCTTTGCCACTCCTCGCAATTCGAGCACGATCCGGCCGCTGCGGGGTGGCTGTGGAAACCGAAAATGCACGGTACGCATTCCTTCGGGCGGCTCGAGACGCGGCATTTTTTCGAGCTGTTTGATACGGCTCTGCACCAAGGCCGCCTTTGATGCCTGGTAACGAAACCGGTTAATAAAGGCCTGAATCCGGGCGATTTCCTCCTGTTGTAACCGGTAGGCTTCCTCTTGCTGTCGCAATCGTTCTTCGCGCCGGTTCAGGTACTCGCTATAGGAGCACGAGTAATCCGTAAGCCTGCCGCGACAAATTTCTGTGACTTGCGTACAACAGGCGTCCATAAAAAACCGGTCGTGCGCAACCAATACGACCGCATGGGGGTACGACGCCAAAAACTCCTCGAGCCAGTTGCGCGCCTCTAGGTCCAGATGGTTCGTAGGCTCGTCCAGCAGAAGCAGCTCCGGTTGCTGAAGCAGCAGCTTCGCCAGAGCGATGCGCATTTGCCAGCCGCCCGAAAATTCCCCGCACGGACGGTCAAGGTCGGACGCCCGGAAACCTAAACCAGTCAAAACGGCCCGAGCGCGGGCTTCCAAATCGTAACTGGCTTGGGCATCCCACTTCTCGCGAACAAGCGCGTACTCGTCTAGCAACGTTTGGTAATTTTCGGCGTTTGGATCGGTCTCCGCTAGCAGGTGCTCGAGTGTTCGACAGCGCTGCTCCAACTCTCCGAGATCGGCAAAGGCATCGAGAGCTTCTCCCAAAACTGTGCGTCCCCCGAAACCAAAAACCTCTTGCTCCAGGTACCCCACCCGAGCTCCCTTGGCTAGGTGGATGCTCCCCGCATCTGGCTCTAACCGGCCGGCAAGGATCCGCAGGAGCGTCGACTTTCCTGAACCGTTAGAACCGACGAGTGCGATGCGCGCCTGGTCAGGAACGAGCCAGTCTACGTTGTTGAGGATGATCTGCGGTCCGAAGCGCTTACACAACCCGCTAACTGTCAACACGCCGCGTGCATCTAGCCGCATGCTCAAGCGGCCACAAGACAAATGCACGACCGTGCCGAGGTTCGCCGTATGGAACCATCTCGCTTCTGACAAACACTTTGACCCACCGTCTCCAATGTCCGCGACGCGAAGGTGCGAGCTTTTGACCTTGGCTGACGAGACTGGAGCGGCACGCTTTTCGCGAACAGGAGTCGATCGATGTTAGGGTTTCGCAACAACTGGTGGACGGCAATCCGTAAATCCAAACTCGCGTCGAGATCGCGAGGTCAACTGCGGAGCGCGGGCTACCGCATTCTGGTGCTAGTCCCCTTCGCCGCGATCGTGGTCGCCTCGAGTTTCAGCTCCGCTTTTGCAGATGTGGTCCCGGGCGACGTGATCACGCGAGAGAATATGGACAAACTCGGGGATCTGGTGTCCCCGGGCATCCGCTGGTGCGTGGAGCGTGGCCTGAAGTTAAAGATCGTTCCTTACCGCAAAATCGAGTGGAACCGGGAATACCGTGAGGCAACGGAGAAATACTCCGCTCAAGTGCGCCTCTCGGCTGATGGCCGCCGCCTCGAGCATTATGTGGCAGGACTTCCGTTCCCGAACCTCGACCCGAACGACCCGCAAATAGCCCTCAAGATCATGTGGAATTACGACTACAAGCCCTTCGTCACCGACGATAGCGATTTGCGTAATTTCGACGCGGATACTGGCCCACTCAACAAGGACGCCGGCATGACCGTCGAGCGCCACTATCTCCTCGACCATTTCCGCACCCTTTTTTACAACGGGCGCTTGATCGTCGACCCCAAACCAGAGCTGCCCAATCCTGAAGGCGTGCGTTACAAAGCGTCGATGCACCCGATCCTCGAGCCCTTTGACTTGAAAGGCGTGGGCTTGACGACGATTCGTTACTTGGATCCGGACCGACAAGACGACACCTGGCTTTACATGCCGTCCTTGCGCCGTGTGCGCCGACTTTCGAGCGCACAACGTTCCGACGCTTTGTTTGGCCAGGACACGGATGTTGACAGTTACGGAGGCTATGCTGGTCAGATCCCGTGGTTCGAGTGGAAGTTCTTGGGAGAGAAAGAGGTTCTAGGCTCCTTCCACTCGGAGAACTTCCCGGTCCGCTACTGCGACGGCCCGGGCGACTTTGTGTTCTGCGACGCTTGGGAAAAACGCAAGGTTTGGGTTGTCGAGGGAAAGCCCAAAATGCCCCAGTATGCCTACGGCAAGAGGCTGCTCTTCATCGACAAGGAAACATTCTTGATTGTATTCACAGACATCTTCGATCGGACCGGTCAGTTGTGGAAAGTCTGGATCAATCAGTTCGCATTCCGCAAACAAATCCTACCGAACGGTATCGAGTACGCAGATGAAATGCCTTTCGGCCCGAGCATTACGATGGTCGACGTGCAGCTCAACCACGCAACCCGAGCCGCTCTCCCAAGTCCGAAGTACCCCGGCGAACAGGGCTGGTACTTCAACCAGGGAGAAAAAACCGGCCTGACGGAAGAGTTTTTCACCATCGGGCACCTGATCGAGTCGGCCCATTAGAAGACCGACACACTGTCGCTTCGCTACGGCGTCTCGGGCGCCCGCTTGCCTACACCCCTGGAACCCAGGCTCCGTGGAACCCGTACGGGATGCGGTGGGGAATCCGCACTGTCGCCACCGGGTCTCCCTCGAAATCGCGGGACGCGATAATTTGGAGCTCGCTTCGATCCTCGCGCTCGTCGTAAACAAGCACGAGGATGTACCCGTCGCCTTCCATTGCCGCAGCGGAAGCGGGAACGAACACCGGTTCACCCGCGCTTCGGTGGTGACCGACGTCTCGGAACGTCGCTGTCCCGGTGTTCCAGTCGTAGCGCAGGAGGCAGGAAAATTTCGGCGCCACACCGCCGGCAGCACGTTTTCCAGCGGCTGCAAAACCGTATCGGTAAGGACGCCCCAATACTCGCTCGTCCACCCGGGGAAATTCACACAACGTCTCACAACGTTCCTCACCTTCCACGGTTTCGGCCTTCGGATCGATTCGGAACCTCCAAAGCGTGGGAACAGCGGTGACGAACAAGCGAGAAGACTGCTCGGTTTCTCCCAAATCTGAAAGTTGGAGCTCAGGGTAGCGCGCTACATCGACGACGATCGTCCCCCGGTCCTCGAATGCATTCATAGAGTGGAAGATGAAACACGGATCTCCCGCAATCCACTGAATGTCCTTCGCCTTGCCATAGCGAGGCAGGCAGCCCCACAGCGTACCCAGCTCAGGTTCCCAAGCAAACACTGGCTGGTCCGATCCCAGTCGCTCGAGCCGGAAGGTCAGCGGGCACACGAAGAACACCACGTGATGTTCCGTCAGTGCAAAGTCGTGCACCATTGCCGGAAAGCCGCCTGACAACGGCTCAACCGCCACTAGGTTTCCCGCTGAATCCGCACGATAAAAAGTCAGATATGGTGCGATCGGTGAGTAGCCGAAGAAAAACAGCTCTCCCGTTACCGGGTCTACCTTCGGGTGAGCTGTCATCGGCCCGGCAAGTTTCCCGCCAAAGTCAAATTCCCCTCGGGTTGCGAGGCTCACTGGATCGAGCTCCGTAGGAAGAGCTCCCTCCATGAGACCGAAGAACTTCCCGGCGTGAAACAGCACATTCGTATTCGCGGTATTTTTGTACCTTCCTTCGCCACGTCCCAACTCCAGCAATCCGTAATAGAGGGCGCGGCCCGCTCGCATTTCCTCTAGGAGTCCCTGGCTTCGCACCCAACGGTTACGGTAAGACGCCCGCCCGCCATGCAGCCTGATCGCGTGGATCATGCCATCGCCGTCGAACCAATGGTAACGCCCGATCGGATCAAATGCCGGGTTCGGGCCGTTGCGGAAATACGTGCCGTTCAAGGCGTCCGGCAGAGACCCACAGATCTCCAAGTCCTCGATGTCTTCTTCACGTCGCCACGGGGCAAAGTTGCCTTCGAGGAATGGACTTTTTCGTTGTTGAAGTTGTTCGTGCATCATCCACACCGTGCCTGCACCGGCGACCGAAAGCAAGTCACAAAGAGGGCCACGGATCGCGTAAAGGACGCCCCGAATACTGCGTCCTACCGTTTCCGCCGCACCCCAAGCGCGACCAACCGCTTACTCCGCCCGTTTTCCCGTAAGTTCTTCCAGCGCTTGCTCGTACACAGCCAGGTCGTGCGGGGTAAACAACACGAAACGAACCAGCCGGATTTGCGGGAAGCGCGGGAGAGTCTCCATCACCGTTCGCAAAGCGATTCGCGCGGCCTGCGCGACAGGGTACCCGTAGGCCCCGGTGCTAATCGATGGAAAAGCAACAGACCGAACGTTGTGCTCCGCCGCAACCTCTAACGAACGACGGTATGCGCTCGCGAGTAGCTCTGGCTCACCGTGTTTGCCATCTTTGTAAACGGGCCCAACTGCATGGATCACGTACTTCGCACGCAACCGCCCACCACTCGTAATCTTCGCATCCCCCGTCTCACAGCCACCGAGTTTGCGGCACTCCTCGAGGATCTGCGGGCCGCCTGCTCGATGAATTGCACCGTCTACACCTCCCCCACCCAAAAGCGATCGATTGGCTGCGTTCACGATCGCTTCGGTGTCCTGTTTCGTGATGTCTCCTTGTACGAGCTCAAGCACAGCGCCCTGGATTTCTACCTTTCGCATCGGCACGCCCTCGCTGAACTTACGGCTTTTCTGCCCGAGCCCAATTCGAATCGCAACTGTGCTCCTAGGTTTCGTACAGCAGCGTTGCCCGTCCGCCGGACGTGGCGAGACGCCCTCTTAGTGCCCTAACGATGCTTGCAAGCGGTCCAAAACACTCGACTGATCCGGTGGAGGGCGCCAGCCGTGACGCCGCCGATATGCCTCGCCTTGCGCCATGACCCAAAGCGTTCGCGCCACAACTTCTGGTCGAAGGAACGCCTGCTCGGGAGTCTCGAACATGTTGATCATTCTCAGGAATGCCCGGAAGACAACTGGGTCTGTGCGCATTGCGACCGCGACTCCTTCGCGGAAGAACTTGTCCTGGAATTTGTCGATCATCCGAGAGGGCTCGTGGCCTAGCGCTCGCCGCGCAGCATCCCGGTCGGCAACCACCGAAGCGCGAACAAAAGGCTCGATATTCTCTCGGGCAAACTGATCGAGTGCCAACGCAGCCGCGTACCAGTCACCGAGGGTCCGCTCGAGGATGTTCACCAGCGCGTGGGCATGCAGGAACGCTTGCGCACAGCCACGCCCGTAAAGCGGATTGGTACAGTATGCGGCGTCCCCAATCACGAACAAGCGGAGAACGATCGGTCCAGCCGCATCCACAAACCGGCGGCGACGGTTGATGAGTCCACCCATCGCCTCAACCCCGTGCGGCGCATTCTCGAGGGGCATCGCCACGCAGGGATCGATCCAATCCGACACCCCGGGAATCTCGCGAATCATCGCGTCGAATGCCTGGCGTTTTGCCAGTACCTTCAATCGAGGCTCAGAACGCGGAATGGCTAGGGTGATGGAAAACGTTCCGTCCTCCGCCGGGAACACCGCAAATTTGATCCAGTCCCAGTCAGCTACCCAAGGGTCTTTTCCCGGCTGTGGCTCGCCGGCTCCGGGACGCAGTCGATAGAACCTCGTGTAGTAAACAATGCCTGAGTCTTCCTGCTTTTCAGGAATCGGTCGGCACCCTAGCCCTGCAAGCCAGCGCGGAGCCGCAGAATGGCGTCCGCTAGCGTCGACGACAAAATGCCCCCGCAGCCGCTTCTCCCCTGCGCGGCCCTCGAAACGCACGCCGGTCACGTGGGGAGGATCAGTGGGTGTACCAAGGAGCCCGGTTACTTTGATCCCTGACAACAGCTTGACGTTTGGTAGGGCCGCCACACACCTCCGCAGCACGCACTCGAACGTTACTCGGCGGCCAGCCAGCGCCACCAATTCTTCATCGCCGGGCTCTGGGGAAATGCCGCGCAGTGCAGGCGGCGGCCGATCCAACGGACGCATCTCTTTCATGCCTGCCTGCAGCAACGCCGAGAGGAGCTCCGGGTACGCGTCGCGCAGGAGAACCCTAAGGCGGCCAAGGAACACGTGCGAGTGCCGAATTTGCGTGGCACCGGGACGCGTCCAATGACGGAAAGCTTCTTCGGGGTCTTCCGGCGGGGGCCCGTCCTTTTCCAACAGAAAAACCTCCGCATTGTGCCGCGCTAGCATGTAGGCGGCCGCTAACCCGCTAATGCCAGCGCCAATTACGATGGCCCGATAACCTTCCAAGCCCATAAGGGGCACGGGGACAAATCTGTTGTCGCAAGAAAAGCCAGGAGGCAAGCAGCGCAAGCGCGCTGAAGCCGCCTGGCTCGTTCTAAGCTCTCGGGAACCCTAGCTCGCTAGGGGTAACTCGTGACGAGCCTCGAATCGGTCACCCCACAAGATGCCAACTTTCCGGTACTGGTCTTCGGTCCGTTCCGTAATCAGCCCCAGCCTCCACAGGTTGGGCACCACAGTGTGCATGTACACCTCACTGTTGAGCTGCGCCCACTGAGGCATCGCATGGAGCGACTGTACCACTGCGTCTGGGTCCAGCCCATATTTTGGTGCAGCTTGACGGAGGAAATCTAATTGCTGGTTGGCGTTAAGGGTTTCGAGGATCGAAAATGCAAAGTCCTCCATTTCCGCCATTTCTTCTTCTGTGGCCTCTTTCACCACGCGCCGCATCGTGAGGACACCGAACGCGGCGTGCCGCGCCTCGTCGATCTGGACACGTCGCAAGATGTCTTTGATGAGCGGGTTGGTGCTAGCCCGCACAATCTGATCGAAGATGGCAACTGCCATCCCCTCGAAAAGCGTTTGCATGCCCAAGGTTTTCAACTTCCAGGTTGGCGCTTCTAGGAGCCGATCCAGGAGAACCTTCAAGGTTGGATCGATCGGGTAGATCGTGCCGAGTTTCCGCTCGATGAACTTGGCCAGCACTTCCACGTGCCTGGCTTCGTCGGCAACCTGCGACGCCGCGTAAAACTTTTGGTCGATCGTCGGGCAAGCATTGGTCAACTGCCCACAAAGCTGCAGAGCAGCTTGTTCTCCGTGCAAAAGCTGAGAGATCAAGTGGGTGAATTCGTCAAATGCCGCTTCCCGACAAGTGTCCTCGTCAGCACCCATCATGGTCAGCAGCGTCGGAAGCAACAAAGCGTTTTCGCGCGGGACGAACCATTCGTCTCTTGGAAACGGGATGCTCCAGTCGATGTCCGTTTCCGCGTTCCACTGCCCACGTTTGCCTCGCTCGTAAAGGGCGCGGAGTTCCTCGACCTCGCTCCCATACTCCCAACTCCAATGCAGTTCTAAGGGAACCGGGACATCGAGTTTTTGCCGCAAGGCAGCGATTTCCTGCTCGTCCACGAATTCGACCAGCTCGAAGTCTCCCATTTGCCGACGGTGATCTGCCAGAAGTTTTTCCATAGCCTCTTCCCTCCTCAGCTTTGTGGTAAGGATTTTGGCTGCGCCAACATCCCAGCGTACAACAACAACTTCACTTCCTCTTTGCGCTTCTTCACTGCCGCAGGTGCGAACAACGACTGTCTCAATAACGTCTCCCCGAACTCCCCAGAGGCAAAGTGGTACACGAGTAACCCGATCAAACTCTGCAACATGTGCGGGATGCTCGCCAATCGAAACACACCCTGCTCCATGCCCTCGCGTAAAAGCCTGCCTACACTGGCAAACAAGCGGTGAATGATCTGGTCGACTTCTTTTTCTTCAGCGCTTTCGCCCGCGAGATCATCGTCCTCGAAAAGCGAGCGGAGCAGCAACCGGGCCCGGGACGGACGCTCCGCTAATGTTTCGATCATCGCGTCCAACCATCGGTCGAACCGAACGAACGCGTCGCCGGGGCCCCCGAGTGCCTGCACGGTACGTTGCTCGAACATACTTAGAATGCGACCGGCCACGGCAGCATACAGTTCCACCTTGCTGCGAAAGTGATGGAACAGGGAGGACTTGCTCAGCCCTACCGCCTCTGCGACCTCGCGCATTCCAACGCCAGAGAAGCCACGCTGCGCAAACAAAACTTCCGCAGCGTCGAGAATTTTCTCGCGCGACGAAATTTCCTCTGCGGCAATCGGCTGTGCCACGATCCCACCTGCCATTCCCAGTGCTCTCGATTCCGGTCGGTTCTTCCGACCGGTCGGTCGGTGACTACTTGTCTTTTCAGAGAAAGTCAAGTCAGAGAAGGTCAAGTTTCATCCCCACAGGATTCTCACCGGCCCCCGGTTTGGGAGTCTCCCAAAAATAGGCCGCTTCGCGGTGGGCCGCCCCTAACTGCCACCGTGTGCGGTCGGCATTCCTCCGCACACCTTGGAGCTGCGGCGGGAAATCCAACTTGCTGGAACAAGGCTGATGCCTTGACGCTCCAGGACGGCTGTGTTTAATGCGCCGAATTCTGCGCGCCACTACGGATTCGTTTGTTCCCATGAAGCTTGGGTGTGACAAGACTAGTGCTGGGCAATGACGACGCGAGTGAGAAATGGGTCGGTAACCGACTGGGACCTCAGGCGCAGTGCGTACGAGTTCGACTTACCCGCCGAGCTGATCGCGCAGGAGCCCTCGGAGGAACGCGATCAAGCAAAGCTCATGGTGATCGAGCCAGCAAAGCGTACGCGCCGTCATGCGCTCGTGCGTGACCTACCCTCTTTCTTGGATCCCGGTGACGTACTCGTGTTGAACGACACGCGCGTAGTACCAGCCCGTGTCGTCACCTCCACAGATCATGGCGGTCGCATCGAAATTCTGTTTGTGCGGCCGATCGAAACGGGGTTATCTGACTACCCGGTTTGGTCCTGTTTGGGGCGACCGTCACGAGCATTTCGTCCAGGGCAGACCCTGATGCTGCCGGGCGGTGCTGCCGTCACCGTGCTCTCCCGACAGGGTCCAGGCCGCTATGTGGTTCAGTGGAGGGACCGGATCGACGTGTTGGCGTTCCTTGAGCGCTACGGACAAGTCCCTCTCCCTCCGTACATCCGGCGGCCGGAGGGCCCATCACCTCGGGACGCAGAGCGATATCAGACGGTGTTTGCCTCGGTTCCCGGGTCCGTCGCTGCCCCCACTGCTGGGCTCCATCTCACCAACCGGCTTCTGACCGAGATCGAGGCGCGAGGAGTACACGTTGCGCGCGTTACGTTGCACGTAGGACCGGGTACGTTCCAGCCCGTCCGCAGTGAAGACGTGCGCGAGCACCGAATGGAACCGGAGTGGTGTTCCATCCCGAAAGCCACTGCCGAAGCGGTACGTGCCGCAAGGGCACGCGGGAACCGGGTTATTGCGGTGGGAACGACGACGACCCGGGCACTAGAGTCGGCGGCGACGGAAGACGACCAGATCGTGCTCGAAGGTGAACGCTGGGCCGACCGTTACATCACTCCTGGCTATCGCTTCCGAGTTGTCGACCGGTTGCTCACCAACTTCCATCTTCCTGGATCGACCCTCCTTCTGCTTGTGGCAGCGTTGGTAGGACGCGAGTTTCTGCTTGAGTCTTACACCGAAGCGGTTGCCATGCGGTACCGGTTTTATAGCTACGGCGACGCCATGTTGATTCTATGAACGGAAGTTGTGCCTCCAAAGCCGAAGCTGTGCCACGAGATCAACCGTTCGAGGTTGCAGCGCTAGACGGCGCCGCACGGGCGGGGGTGCTTTCGACCCAGCATGGGACCGTGCCAACCCCAGCGTTCATGCCGGTAGCTACGCAGGGGACCGTGAAGGGTTTGAGTCCTCGGGACTTACACGAACTGGGGACCAAGATCGTCCTTGCGAATACCTATCATCTTGCGCTGCGCCCAGGTGTTGAGACCATTGAAGCGCTTGGAGGGCTGCACCGCTTCATGGGGTGGGACGGGCCGATCCTCACGGATAGCGGCGGTTACCAGGTGTTCAGCCTCGCCCCTCTCCGGAAAGTAACCGATGCCGGCGTGATTTTTCGCAATCACTTGGACGGACGAGAACTTTTTCTTACCCCGGAGGGCGTCGTGGAACTCCAGACGCGCTTTGGGGTCGACATCGCGATGGTGCTGGACGAATGTACGCCCGCGGACGCTCCTCGTGGCATCGTTGAAAACGCTGCGCGACGTTCCCTTGCCTGGGCCCACCGCAGTCTCCAGGCGCACGGACTACCCTCCCCGCTGCTGTTCGGTATCGTCCAAGGTGGGAGATTCTCGGACATCCGCGCCTGGCACGCGCAAGAGCTTGTCGCGCTGAATTTTCCTGGCTATGCGGTGGGCGGTCTGAGCGTGGGGGAAGAGCGGAGCGTGACTCTCGAGGTGGCGGCGGCAACCGTGGAACATCTACCACCCGGCTCTCCACGGTACCTGATGGGGGTGGGTTATCCGGAGGACCTCATTCGGTTCGTGGGAATGGGGTACGACTTGTTCGACTGTGTGTTACCGACCCGCAACGGCAGGAACGGTTTGCTTTTCACCTCCAGCGGCCGACTCAATATTCGCCTCGCCCGATTTCAAAAGGACGATCAACCGCCGGACCCTCTCTGTGGCTGCTACACCTGCCGCCACTTTAGCCGTGCCTACCTCCGGCATCTTTCGCTTTCCAAGGAGATCCTCGGCTGCGTGCTTGCCACGACCCACAATCTCTACTTCTACCAGCGGCTGATGCGAGACATGAGAGCAGCGATCGTTACGGCAAGTTTCGCCGCCTGGGCAAATGCCACAATCCCGCGCCTGGAACAGGAGTACGAACCGTGATCAGCGTTGCTTGGGCGCAGGCTGGGCCAGCAACGGGGCCATCTTTCCTAGCAAGCTTATTCCCCCTGCTGCTGATCTTTATCGTATTTTACTTCCTTCTCATCCGTCCCCAGCAACAAAAGCAGCGCGAACACCAAAAGATGATCGAGAGCCTGAAGGTGAATGACGAAGTCGTCACCACTGGCGGTCTGATCGGTCGGATCGTCCAGGTAACGGATCGCGTGCTCACGCTCGAAGTAGCGCCGAACGTGCGCGTGCGCGTGGAGCGCTCTTACGTTGCTGCCCGGACTCGCCCGGCAGCACCAGAAAAATCGAAGGATAAAGAGAAGGATGGGCCAAAGTGAAGACGAGTCTTTGGTATCGCATCGCAGCCGTCGTTGTTTTGCTCGTAGCAGCATTCGTGTACTTGACGCCATCGGTCGTATCCGAACTACCCGAGTGGTGGACGCGGTACCTGCCCTCGAACAAGATTCGGCTTGGTTTGGATCTGCAAGGAGGGACGCATCTCGTTCTAACTGTCGACGTCGACAAAGCCCTGGAAAATGCTCTGGAACGCGCGGCAGACGACATTCGGCGCGAGGCTCAGGACAAACAGATTACCTTGGCCCAAGTGCAGCGCGTGGACAAAGCCATCGAGGTACGGATCGAAGCGCCTGAAGCGCGTTCCGAGTTCGAAAGCTTTTTACGCGACAACTTTCCGAACTTGAGCATTGTGGATTCCCAAACCAGCGACGGCGTTGCGGTCCAACGGCTTCGTTTTACCGTCGCTGAAGAGCGTCGCTTGCGCGAATTCACCGTGGAGCAAGCACTGGAAACCATTCGTAATCGTATCGACCAGTTCGGCGTCACCGAGCCCATTATTCAGCGTCAAGGCACGCAGGATATCGTGGTGCAACTTCCGGGCATCCAGGATCCACAGCGAGCAAAGGCGCTCATCGGTCGAACTGCGCTTCTCGAGTTCAAACTGCTTGCAGAGGTTCCAGACGCCGAAGCTTATCTGAGCGGACAGAAGCCCTTGCCACCAGGACTCGAGATTCTCACGGGCTACGGCGGGGAACGTGTGGGGCGGCGTGTCGAAAAGACAAAATACTTGGTGGAGTCAAAGGTATTGCTCACCGGCGACGCCATTGCCGACGCACAGGTTCGACCTGGTTCACAGCTCGAAGGCCCCTACGTGGCGCTGGAACTCACACCACGGGGCGCCAAGCAATTCGAGGAAATTACCGCTGCGAATGTCAAACGCCGCTTGGCAATTATTCTCGACAACACCGTATACTCGGCACCTGTCATCCAGGAACGCATTCCTGGGGGCCGTGCCTCCATCACCGGCAACTTCGACATCAAAGAAGCACGCGACCTAGCGATCGTGCTCCGAGCCGGAGCGTTGCCAGCACCAGTACATATCGCCGAAGAACGTACCGTGGGCCCGTCGTTGGGGCGTGACTCCATCCGCCAAGGGTTTCTGTCTTTTGTCGTCGGAGGGTCGCTGGTCGTCCTGTTCATGGCCGTGTACTACAAGTTTGCCGGCATGCTGGCCGACCTGGCTCTGGTGCTCAACGTGGTCTTTCTGCTGGCGGCGCTGTCTGCGCTTCAAGCAACTCTTACCCTCCCGGGCATTGCCGGCATCGTGCTCACTCTTGGGATGGCGGTCGACGCCAACGTGCTCATTAACGAGCGCATCCGGGAGGAGCTGCGTTTGGGACGCAGCGCGCGAGCCGCGATCGAAGCGGGCTACGAGCGCGCGCTCCCAGCGATTCTCGACTCGAATATCACCACATTTCTTTCCGGACTGATCCTGTTCCAGTTTGGCTCCGGACCAATCAAGGGCTTTGCCGTTACTCTCTGCATTGGCATTGTCACATCTGTGTTCACTGCCGTGGTGGGTACGCGCATCGTGTACGATTGGCTGCTCACGTACCGGCGTCTGGAACGAGTCAGCATTTAGTCGAGGGGCCGAGGGCGACGGAGGCTTGGCAATGGAATTGATCAAACCGGGAACGAACTTCGACTTCGTGGGGAACTTTCGGCGTGCGTACCTCGTCTCGTTGGCGTTAATCCTAGCCGGAGTGATCTCGCTCATCGTTCATGGGGGCCCAAACTACGGAATCGACTTTGCCGGAGGCACGCTCGTCCAGATTCGCTTCAAGGAACCCACGCGAATCGATGACGTGCGAAAAGCGTTAGCCACAGCCGAGCTCGCGGAGGCGGCCATCCAAGATTTTGGTACCAACGGGACCGGTCCATCGGAGTTTCTGATTCGTGTTCCGATTAAAGGCGAACAACTCAGTGACTTTAGTGCCCAAATTACCTCGGCACTGGAAGCAAAATTTGGCAAGGACTCGTGGGAAATCCAGCGCATGGAAACAGTTGGCCCACGTGTCGGTAGCGAGCTTCGCTGGCGAGCGCTTCTGGCAGTGATTGCTGCGACCATCATGATGGGCGTGTATATCTGGATTCGTTTCGAACTCCGGTTTGGAATCGGGGCTGCTGTGGCCCTGTTCCACGATGTCCTCATCACTGTGGGTGCACTTTCATTGGCGAACTATGAGTTCGACCTCACCATTGTCGCTGCGCTGCTGACCGTGGTGGGCTTCTCCGTGAACGATACGGTGATTGTCTCCGACCGCATCCGCGAAAACCTACGCAAGAATCGCCGCGATCCGCTGGATAAAATTATCAACCGCAGCATCAACGAGACATTGAGCCGCACAGTCCTGACCACCGGTACCGCTATCCTCGTGCTGCTGGCGTTGTTTTTCCTCGGCGGCAAAGTCATCAATGGATTTGCGTTTGCTTTGCTCGTCGGGTTCACAGTCGGCACGTACTCTTCGATCTTCATTGCGAGCCCCATCGTGTACTACCTCCAAGGGCCCGCGTTTGCTCGGGCACGGTCGTAAGTTTATCCTGCCGCGAGCATGAGCGAGCGGTGGCGGTTACGGCCGCGGAACCCGGAGGCGGAAGCTGTCTTACGGCGGGAACTCGAGCTGCACCCCTTACTGGCCCAGCTCCTTGTGCAGCGGGGTTATTGCACTCCCGAACAGGCGCACGCGTTTCTGAACCCTCGACTGCGGGACGGGCTGCGTTCTCCCTTTCTTTTTCGCGGCATGCACTGCGCTGCCGACCGAGTCGTGCAAGCACTGGCTCGCGGAGAACGCATCGCCATTTACGGCGACTACGACCTTGACGGTGTTAGTGGTTCTGCGCTCCTCTACGCTTTCTTGCGCAGCCTGGGCACGGAGCCGATCGTTTACATCCCCGACCGTATGCGTGAGGGCTACGGGCTCCATCAACCTGCGATCGCAAGCCTAGCCCAGAGTGGTACGGGCTTGTTGATTACCGTGGACTGCGGTGCGGCAAGCCACAGCCAAATCCGATTTGCCACGCAATTGGGGTTGGACAGCATCGTCTGCGATCACCACCAAGTTCCTGCCGAGCCGCTGCCTGCACTTGCTGCCTTGAATCCCGCAGCTCCCGATTCAGGGTTTCCATTCCCGGGCTTGTGTGGAGCGGGCACTGCTTTTTACCTGGCCTGGGCGGTCCGTAGCCGGCTCGCGGAAAAGGGCGTCACATCGCTCCCAGATTTGCGGGAACTCTTGGACTTGGTCACCCTAGGCACCATTGCAGACGTGGTACCGCTGGAGGCAGAAAACCGGGTTCTCGTGCGCCACGGACTCGCTGCTTTGACGGAGGGACGCCGCCTCGGAATCGCCGCGCTCAAAAATATCAGCCGTGTAACCAACGTAACGAGCAGCGCGGTCGCCTTCCGGTTGGCCCCTCGGCTTAACGCCATCGGACGCCTAGGCTCGGCGCAGGCCGCGCTGGAACTGCTAGTCACCGACATCCCCGAACGTGCCCAACAACTCGCCACCGAACTGCAAGACGCAAATCGGCAGCGCCAAGCCCTGGAAGGTGCGATCCTGAAAGACGCCCTTGCTTTATGCAGGAACGATCCGAACTGGGAAAACCGACGAGCGATTGTTTTGGCGAGCTCCGAGTGGCACCCGGGAGTGATCGGCATCGTAGCTGCACGCTTGGTGGAAAAATTTGGCCGGCCAACCGTACTCATTGCCATCGACGAGAATTCCGGAGTCGGGCGTGGGTCTGTCCGGAGCACTTCTGGAGTGAACTGCTACCGAGCACTCGCGGATTGCGCCCCTCTGCTTACCGCCTTCGGTGGTCACCATATGGCTGCAGGCTTTTCCATCGCGGTCGAGCACCTCGAAGCGTTCGCTCAAGCCTTCGATGAGGCGGTCGCGAAACAAACTCGCGCTCCGCAACCGACTGTGCACTGGGCAGACGCGGTGCTCGAGCTGGATCAAATCGACCCAGCCGACCTTGCGAGTTGCCTTGTCGCGCTGGAGCCTTTTGGTCCTGGAAATCCCGAGCCTGTGTTCTTTGCCCGCGGTGTCCGCCTGCGGGCTGCGCAAACGTTTGGTGGCCAACACCTACGATTGTTTGCCGAACAGCGCGGAAAGGCGTGGCCAGCAATGTGGTTTCAGTGGGGCGACGAGTTTCCTCCCGACCCGAACAGTTCTTACGACGTGCTTTTCAGCATCGAAGCACACAGTTCGAACGGTGAGGCGCCGCTTCGCCTTCGGCTTCTCCGCCTCCGTCCCAGCCGTTCAGCAGAAAGGTGACGAAGCACGTACGTTGGAGCGTGCTTCCGTTGCCCCAAGCGATGCCGTACCACCCGCCACCTCGCCTCTTGGGCAAGGAGAAAAGGCAGTTCCGGGAAGCTCTCTAAGCATTTGATATTTCGTGAAAATCGAGAGCCCGAACGCCCGGAACGACACCTTGCTTGACTGGTATATAACCGCGTGTTAGCCGGACTGAGCTTCCTACACCCGTCACCGCAACACAATCCATTACCGGGGGTTTCATCATGGAGAGAGACGACGCCATCCTCACGAGCAAAGAAGTCGCGCGCATCTTGGATATGAGTCCCGACACCGTCAACGAGTTCGCTCGCAAGAGCATTCTCCCCGCCTTCAAGAAAGGGCGACAGTGGCGATTTCGAAAACGAGACGTCACCGCGTTTAAACGCGAGTTGCGCGGTAACACGGCAGCTTGAGTGCGAGTTTTGCTAGACGAATTAGCGCCGAGATCACGGAGTTCGCATGCCATCGTTCGAAGGTGCACAAGCCCACGAGAGCAAGCTGTACGCGGAGTTGTCGTACTTGTACGACGTGATTTTCACCAGGATCTTTGCTCCGCGGATCCACCATGTCATACGGACGTTGCAAATCCCTCCCGGGGCAAAGGTGCTCGAGGTCGGGGTGGGCACCGGCCTTTCTTTGGATGCCTACCCGGAGCACGCTCAGGTCGTAGGGATCGACCTCGCCCCAGAGATGTTAGAAAAAGCCGAGGAGAAGGTACGGCGCAACGGATGGCGACACATCAAGCTTTTGGAGATGGACGCGCTGAACCTGAAGTTCGATGACAACAGCTTCGATTACGTGACTGCCTTTCACGTTGTCAGCGTAGTTCCTGATGCTCAACGCCTCATGAACGAGGTGATCCGCGTGCTGCGGCCAGAGGGAACGTTGGCCATCGTCAACCATTTCCGCAGCCCGAACAAATTCTTCGCCGCACTCGATACGATGATCGAACCGATCACCTTGCGCCTCGGCTGGCACACGCTCGACTTGAAAGACGTTCTCGAAGGCTTGCCGCTCGAGGTCATCGAGCTTTACAAGACGAACAAGCGCTCGCTGTTCACGATTTTGGTTGCCCGCAACTCCAAGTCGGAAGGGGCCGCCTCGTTCAGTGCGTCGAACTCTTGGGCGGAGCAAACGGGATCAACCCCTGCTTCATGAGCCAGAGTTCATCTTGCTGGCTACGCGTATAAAGCCAGCGGGTGTAGGCCCGAAGCACGTGGGCATCGCCCGGGAAGAGGTCGCGGAAGCTAATCTCCGCGAGGACGCGCACAAGTTCCGGGAACCGTTCCGCCAACTCAGCAAACAAATCGCCGGGATGTGGACCTCCAGCGCCAGCTAGACGGGACAAATGCATGTACGCAGTGCGGCCAAGCTGAGCGTAGTAATCGGAGTTTACGAGCTTGCGGTGCAACGCCTCGATAAACAACCCGGCCATGAACAAGGCGGTGTCACCGACATGTTTCAGCTTGCCATACCGATGGGGCAGCGGTGAGTGAAACGACTCCAGGTAATCGAGCGCCAGGGGCCGGTCGTCGAAACGACGTGGTGGCCGAGCAAACTGCTCGAGCAACTTGACCAGGTAAAACTCTACCTGCTCGCTCGACTGGACGGACTGAGCCCGCATCGCTTCTTGCAGGAGCTCTCGAAAGAACTCCGTTAAATTGCGCTGTACCAATCGAGGTCGTTCCGTCATGGTGCCTTCAGTTTAGCGACTGCGCACGCGTGACCAAGTGGTTTTTTTTGGCGATCAGACAAACACACAGAAGCAACAGGCAGCCAGAGGGAATTTCCGGTGGGCCTCGCGCGAATGCAAATTGTGCGTGGAAATGCGATCGGTTATAAGCTCGGCCACATTGTTGCAGGAGAAAGGTCGGTAACTGCATGATTCGGCAACGCCGTTGGCTTTCTGGGCTGCTCTGGGGTACGGCTGTGGGCATCAGTGTTTGGATCGGTGCCCACACAGCGAGTCGCGTCTCCGCGGTCGCGAAGGATACCTACGAGACCATCGAAACGTTCACCAACGTGCTCACGTTGGTGCAAAAGAACTACGTCGATCCGGTCACGACAAAGCAACTGATCGAAGGTGCGATCACCGGGATGCTTGCCGCGCTGGATCCACATAGCGCGTACCTGCCTCCGGAGTCGTACAAAGAGCTACAGGTGGATACACGTGGTACGTTCGGAGGTTTGGGAATCGAAATTACGATCCGAAACAACGTGCTCACCGTAGTATCTCCGATCGAGGATACCCCTGCTTACCGGGCCGGAATCAAGCCGGGCGACCAAATCATCAAGATCGACGAGGAATTTACCAAGGACATGCCCCTGACCGAAGCCGTGCGCCGCATGCGCGGCGCGCCTGGGACCAAGGTGCGACTTACGATCCGCCGCGAAGGCGCAATGAAACCGATCGAGCTAACGCTGACTCGGGAAATTATCAAAATCCAAAGCGTGAAAGCGCGCATGCTCGACAAAGGTTACGCGTACGTGCGGATCACCCAGTTCCAAGAACGCACGGATGACGACCTGCAAAAGGCTCTCGCCAAGCTGGAGCAGGAAAATGGTGGCGCGCTCTCGGGCCTCATCCTCGATCTGCGCAACAACCCCGGCGGGTTGCTCACCCAAGCCATTAAAGTAGCAGACGAGTTCATCGATTCCGGACTCGTTGTTTACACCGACGGGCGGCTCGAATCGCAAAAGCAGAAGTACTTTGCCCATAAGCAGGGCTCGCACACCGACTTCCCGATGATCGTGCTCGTCAACGCCGGCAGTGCCAGCGCCTCGGAAATCGTTGCCGGGGCGTTGCAGGACCACCGCCGCGCGCTGGTCCTGGGCACGCAAACGTTTGGCAAAGGGTCGGTGCAAACCATTCTTCCCTTGGAAGAAAATTCCGCCATCCGTCTGACGACTGCTCGCTATTACACCCCTAACGGACGTTCCATCCAAGCAACCGGAATCACCCCGGACATCGTGTTGGAGAACCCACCAAGCCTTGCGCTAGCCGGGACGCAGCCCTCCTTGCCGCGGATTCGAGAGGAAAATCTCCCGCGGCATCTGCGCGCTCCCAAGGAAAAACAGCCTCCCAGTTCTGACGAGGAGGAATTCGAAGAGGAGCAACCCACCCCCGAGGAGCTGCAGGTGAAAGAGGGGGAACTGGGGAAAGATCCACAACTCGACCGCGCCCTCGAACTCCTCAAGAGCTGGAACGTTTTTAAAACCGTCATTGCCGGCCGCGCTCCACAGTCGTAGAGGCGCGGCGCGAGTAGGCATCGGTCGGTCCGTTTCCATCGCATGCTGTGCCCCGCTCCACACCTCTTTTAAGCGCGTCGTCGCCTTTCCGTTGGGTGGCGATGATTGCCCTCGGAGCGCTCGTGTATTTGGAGCTCTCCACCGTTGAACACCAACAAATCAGCGAACCCCAACGACGTCCTTCCGTACCAGCCCTGCCAGCCACCAGCGAGGAAACCGTCGTGGGCGAAGCAGCTCGGCTGACCCTACGCTTGCACGAACTGGACTTGCCGGTACCTCTCCCCTCCCCGAAGGAAGAGCAACTCGGCAATCCGGGTTTGCAGTGGACCCACCGGATCTACGACCTCACGCTTCCCCGACCACGCCAATTGGAACCCTTCACGGAACCCGTTTTGAAGCTTCGAGCCGAAAACCCTCTGGTAACCGTTCAGGTCGAGGATCACCCACAGCACCTGGAATTACGGCTTGGCGTAGCGGGCTTGCGCACTCACACCCTGAGGTTTCGCTGGCTCGATCGGCCTCCGCGAGCCGCGCTTTTTGTGGCAGGGCTCGGACGGGATCTCGTTCTGGCTCGACGACTCCTCGAATTACCTGCTCGAATCACATACGCCGTCGACCCGACAGAGCCCTTCGCCGATGTCATTGCCGAACGCCTAAAGTTGGCGGGTGCCGCAACCTGGTTACAAGTCAACCTATCGCAGGCATATTCCTCGGGATTCAGGGAAGAAGAGCAGCAACCCAAGTTACCCGACGGCGACTCTTCCGTAGCAGAACTCGAGTCGCTTCTGACGCAAGCTCTCGCTCGCATCCCCTCGGTGCAGGGAGTTTTGGTGCTGGCGCAAGCGGAGCGCCTCGCGCAAGCTCCGCTTGCAGTCATCCACGCGGTGATCCCCGCGGGGATCCCGGTGGTCGTAACTGGATCTGGTCAGCAGGCAAGCGAGCTCTGCGCTTGGCTGCGAGAACGCAAGCGTCCCTGCCTTGCGACATCCACAGACCTTCCGGACAACAGTACGCCGGAAGAAACGGCCAGCCGGATTTTAATGGCAGTCGCTCGAGCGCAGCTCCTGGGCGATGCAATCGAAGTCCTCGCCGCTTCGGAAGCCACGCTCCAGGCCATCGGGCGAGAATCTCCGCGGTTTCCCGAAGTTGGCGTGGAATTGGTCGATGCAGCAACCCTTGTCGGGGAGCTCGGCCTATCGCAACGTTAGGGCTTTTGGTAGGTAGGCAGCAATGCCTCTTTCCAACGTGGTGCTTCCAGGAACAGCTGCGTTCCTCACTGTGAGCGAGCTCACCCGAATCATTCGCGACACGTTGGAGAGCAGCATCGACACAGTCTGGGTGGTCGGAGAAATCTCCAACTTCCGCGTGCCTACGTCAGGCCACTTTTACTTTGTTCTCAAAGACGAGCACGCGCAAATTGCAGCCGTTATGTTCAAAGGCACCAACCGCGCGCTCGCGTTTCGCCCCGAAGACGGACTCCAAGTTCTCGTTAGAGGGCACGTGAGTTTGTACGAGCCCCGAGGCACGCTCCAGCTGTATGTCGAATTCATGGAACCCGTGGGCGTGGGCAGCGTTCAGTTAGCCTTGGAGCAGTTAAAACTGCGCTTACAAGCAGAAGGGTTGTTCGCGCCGGAACGGAAGCGGCCGCTGCCCACTCTGCCTCGCTGTATTGGCATCGTCACCGCGCTCGGAGGCGCTGCAATTCAGGACATGCTCACCACCCTGCGGCGCCGCTTCCCCCACGTGCGCGTGGTCGTCCGCCCTGTTCGGGTCCAAGGCAAAGAGGCACCTCAAGAAATCGTTGCTGCCCTCGCAGACTTGCAAACGTTGGACGAGTTGGACGTCGTCATCGTGGGCAGAGGCGGTGGATCCAAAGAGGACTTGTGGGCGTTCAACGACGAAGGCGTTGCCCGCGCGATCGCCGCGTGCCGCGTACCGGTGGTTTCTGCGGTCGGCCACGAAATCGATCTGACCGTGGCGGACTTGGTTGCCGACGTGCGGGCCGCCACGCCTACCGCAGCCGCGCAGTTGGTCGTTCCAGACTTGCAAGAGCTGCGTAACCGCATCGACCAACAATTTCGCCTGCTCCGAACTGCGTTCCTTCGCGTGGTGCAGCTTCGCAAAGAACGCGTCGCGCAGCTCGCGCAGAGACTCCGTGACCCCCGCCACGTCGTGGAAAATTACCGCTTACGTCTCGACGAACTCGCTGAACGGGCCCACCTTGCCATCGAGCAGCGCTTGGATCGTTTCCGGCAACGACTTCGCAGCCTCGCAGACCGCATGGAAGCGCTAAGCCCACTGGCGGTGTTGCAACGCGGTTACGCGATCGTCACCAAAGTTCCCACCGGCGCAATCGTGCGCGACGCCCAACAGCTCGCACCCTCAGACCATGTCTCCATCCGCTTCGCGCGTGGCAGGGTAGAAGCAGAGGTTAAAACCGTCGAAGATGCCGAATAGGACCGAGGAAATGAGCAACGGCACACTCAAATCGTTCGAAGAGTCGATGCAAGCGTTAGAAAACATTGTTCGGCGACTCGAGCGCGGCGACCTTTCTCTGGAGGAAGCGTTGTCTGCATTCGAGGAAGGGGTCAAGCTCGTGAAGGGGCTCAACGAACGGCTGACCGAAGTGGAGGCTCGCGTCGAGGTCCTTACACGTGGCGAATCCGGTGAACTCCGCGTCGCCCCCCTCAAGGATGAGGAAAAGGAGTGACGTCTTGCGGCTCGACCAGTACCTCGAGCGAAAGCGACGAATCATCGACCGGGCTTTGGACAGCTACGTCCCGAACCCAAACCCGCCCGATCGCCTTATCGAGGCAATGCGTTACAGCCTCCTATCTGGCGGAAAGCGCCTTCGCCCCATCCTTGCACTAGCCGCCTGCGAGGCCGTCGGAGGTTCCACCGACTTGGTGCTGCCCTTCGCTTGCGCCATCGAAATGATCCACACGTACTCGCTGATCCATGATGACTTGCCAGCAATGGACGACGATGAGTTGCGCCGCGGGCGGCCCACGAATCACGTAGTGTTCGGCGAGGCTCTTGCCATCCTGGCCGGCGATGCCTTGCTCACGGAAGCCTTTCGAGTGATGGGCGAGGCGGCCTTGTCGTCCGGGTCTCGCCAACGACGAGCCTTGCAGGTTCTTACCGAAGTGGCTGCCGCTGCTGGTGCCCGCGGAATGGTGGGCGGACAAGCAGCGGACATCGCAGCAACGGGTGGCGAGGCCGACCTCCCTCTCGTGGAGTATATCCACGTGCGGAAAACTGGCGAATTGATCCGTGTGTCGGTTCGCTCCGGCGCGATCCTCGGAGGGGCTCGCCCAGGACAACTCCGCCGGCTAACCCGCTACGCTGAGTTCCTCGGGCTCGCCTTTCAAATTGCCGACGACATCCTCGACGAAGAAGGCTCGCTGCAAATGACTGGCAAAGTGGGTGGCGGGGACCGTAAACAACAGAAGGCGACGTTTCCCTCTGTTCTCGGCCTCCCCGCGTCGAAGCAGCGCGCACGAGAGTTACTCGATCAAGCCCTCGACGAACTCAGTGCTTTCTCGGATGCGGCAGAACCGCTACGACAAATCGCACAGCTCATCGTGGCTCGCGCTTGCGTAACCTGAGCAAAAAGGGTTCATGCGTGTTCGCATCGATAAACTTTTAGTGGATCGGGGGTTGGTTCCGAGTCGCGAACGAGCACAACGCCTCGTGTTGTCGGGCGTCGTGTTTGCCTCGGGGCAGCCCGTGGCGAAACCGGGCACGTTGGTGCGGCCGGATGCGCCGATCGAAGTCCGCGGCGAGGACCTGCCTTACGTAAGCCGAGGGGGGCTGAAACTCGCGGCGGCTCTCGATGCTTTCGGCGTCGAACCCATCGGTCGCGTATGCCTCGACGTCGGTGCCTCGACTGGCGGATTTACCGATTGCTTACTTCAAAGGGGTGCAGCGCGGGTGTATGCCGTGGACGTTGGCTACGGCCAACTAGCGTGGACCCTACGCAACGACCCTCGAGTCGTGGTGATGGAGCGCACGAATTTTCGCTTCTTCTCCCCCGAGCGGCTACCTGAGCGCCCAACTCTGGCCACGGCGGACGTGTCCTTCATTTCTTTGCGGCTGTTGTTGCCGAACCTCGCACACTGCCTCGCCGAGGGAGCCGACGCGGTGGTTCTGGTCAAACCTCAGTTCGAGGTCGGACGCGGCCAAGTTGGCTCTGGCGGCGTGGTGCGCGACCCGGCTTTACAGCGCGAGGCTGTCGAGGCGGTGAAACAGGCAGCGCTGGACTCCGGCTTCACTGCTTTGGGAGAGTGCGCGTCCCCAATCCTAGGGCCGAAGGGGAACCGGGAATTTTTCCTGCATCTGCGCCGCCACTGTTAGGCGGTTCTGCGCGGGGGACCAGCCACCCCTGCGCTACGGCGTACAAAAGCCCGCCCCCCAAACTTGCCATCACGCCAAACACAAACGAGGGCCGCGTGAGTAGCTCTAGCATTGGCAGTGCACGAGCTGTGTGTGCAAAGGCTGCAAACACGGCCACGACCGCACCTCCAACCACGGCAACCGTGCCGGCTACTCTGCAGACCTGGCGCAAGCCAATCACTTCCCCACGCAATCGTTCGTAAAGCTGCGCCTTCTCGCACGCCACAGCCACATCCCCCGCGACCGTTTCGAGAAACTCCAGATCCGCCTCGGTTAAGAACTCCGGCGCGGGATTGACTACCTCGATCACACCGATGTTCCCACTGCGGGTCCGCAACGGCGCACAAAGCAGCGAGCGCGTGGTCATGTGCGTTTGCGCATCGATCCCGCTGAAAAAACGCGGGTCTGCGGAAGTATCCGCAACCAGCTCTGCCTTGTCGTGTTGAAGCACCCAACCAGCCACCCCACGGTCGGCCGGAAAGCGAATCTCCGCAAGGCGCGCTTCCGAAAGCACGTCTGCATCACTGGCCACGGGAAAGAAAAATTCGTTGCGGGCGGCATCCAACATCAAAATCGCGCAACCTTCGGCGCGAAAGAGAAGCCGCCCTCGCTCCGTTGCAAAGGTCAACAAGGAGCGTAGGTCCGTGAACGTCGTGAGACCACGATTGAGCTCGTAGAGCAGGCGAAGCCGCTCGCGCTGTGCTTCTTCACGTCCGGTCTCGCCCGCCACGCTGCGCTCCGATGCGCGAGTTACGGAGCAAATCCGCGCACGTATGGCAGCCGTGCTGCCGTCGCCCGGATCTGCTCTTCGGCCTGAAGAAGGATGCGCGTGGCATCCCAAGTGCCTTCGAGCAACTGTTGGCGCGCACTGTCGGGCATCGTCACCGGCACCGACCGTCCCCTGTAGTCGACTCGCATCGACCGCAAATCCACCACCATGTCGTGGTTTGGGTCTTCCTCGACCGCTCGTTGCAAATCGAGCACGTCTGCTTCGCTCGCAATGACACAAGGAATGCCTAACGCTACACAGTTGCCGAAGAAAATGTCCGCGAACGATTCTCCGACGAGCGCACGAATGCCCCACCGCAGGAGCGCTTGCGGAGCGTGCTCCCGCGAGGAGCCACAGCCAAAGTTTTTGTTGACCACCCCCACGCGAGGGCCCTTGGCCGCGAACCGCGGGTCGTCAAAGATATGGCCCTTCGAGCGGCCCTCGGCATCGAATCGCTCGTCATAAAACACGTATTGGCCGAGTCCTTCGAAGGTCACCACCTTCATGAAGCGAGCTGGAATAATGCGGTCGGTATCGATGTCGTTGCCCCGGATCGGAATCGGGCGTCCCACCACTGTTTCGATGCGGATCAGTTCTGCCATGCCCAACGCTCCCGAGTTTTAGCGGTCCAAAATCTCCCGCACGTCGACCACTTCGCCGGCGATGGCCGCAGCCGCGACCATCGCTGGGCTCATCAGCAACGTTCTGCCGGCTGGGCTTCCTTGCCGGCCCTTGAAGTTCCGATTGCTAGACGACGCACAGACCTGTCGGCCTACCAGTTTGTCCGGGTTCATCGCGAGACACATGGAACATCCGGGCAACCGCCACTCGAAACCAGCGGCTCGGAACACTTCGTCGAGTCCTTCCGCCTCCGCAGCGCGAGCCACTCGCTCAGAACCTGGAACCACCAACGCCTTCACGTGCGGCTTCACCTTGCCAAGACGAGCGACCTTGGCAGCCTCGCGCAAATCCTCGAGCCGGCCGTTCGTGCATGAACCGATGAATGCAACATCGATTTTCATTCCGCGAATGGGTTGCCCCGGGCGCAAATCCATGTACCGGTATGCCTCTTCTGCAACTTCGCGTTCGTCGGGCGGAAAAGCCTCCGGCGGCGGTACCACTTCATCCACACCAATGGCCTGCCCGGGATTGATTCCCCACGTAACCGTCGGTGCAATTTCTTCCCCAGCGATGTGCACCACGTCGTCGTAACGGGCATCGGGGTCCGAGGCCATGGACCTCCACCACTGAACCGCTCGCTCGAACGCATCCCCCTTGGGGGCGAACTCGCGGCCCCGAAGGTACGCAAAGGTGGTTTCGTCCGGATTCACGTAACCGAGTCGCGCTCCTCCCTCGATGCTCATGTTGCACACGGTCATGCGCTCTTCCATGGACATGCGCTCGATCACTTCGCCCGCGTATTCGTAGGCATACCCTACCCCACCCTTGACCCCAAGTCGGCGAATGATGTGGAGAATCACGTCCTTTGCGTACACACCCCGGCCAAGTTTTCCGCCCACGACAATCCGCCGCACTTTCGGCCGCTGCATGGCGAGGCACTGCGTTGCCAGCACATCCCGCACTTGGCTTGTGCCGATTCCGAACGCCACCGTACCGAGTGCTCCGTGAGTGCTCGTGTGGCTGTCGCCGCACGCTACGGTCATCCCTGGCTGCGTAAGTCCCAGTTCGGGCCCGAGCACGTGGACGATCCCTTGGTTCCCGCTGTTGGCCTGAAACAAGCGGATCCCAAATTCGGCACAGTTCCGCTCGATGGCGCGCATCATCCCCTCTGCCTGCGCATCCGGATAGGGCCGCTGGCGAGTGTCGGTGGGAATGATGTGGTCGACCGTGGCAAACGTGCGCTCTGGGAAAAGCACTCGTAGTCCTTGCTCTCGCAACATCTCGAAAGCCTGAGGGCTTGTGACTTCGTGCACCAGATGAAGCCCAATAAAAAGCTGTGTTTGCCCGGAAGGCAGTTCGCGAACCGCGTGAGCTTCCCAAATTTTTTCGAGCAAACTTTTTCCCATAGAAAACCTCGGTGTGAGTTCGCTTAGCGCATTCCTCCGGACTGCGCACGTCCGGAGCATCCGCTCCCGGCATCGCTGGTCAGCAGAATCGCTCGCCGGGCTTTTTCCACGCCCGAGGGTCGCCACGGAGCCGGCAACGGCGCCAAGCTACCCAACTTCCTACGAAACCCGTACCACCAAGCGCTCGAACGCAAACGCTGGTTCCGCACCTTGCGCGTGGTCGCCCGCGACGTGCACCTCCCACGAGTGCGGTCCGGCACGCGGTACCTGCACACGAAAAGTCGGCATGTCTTCTGCGCTTTTGGGCGACTCCCTGCCAAAGCGTACGCGACCAAGCAGGGTGCCATCGAAGTAAACCGCCACTTCCACGTTCTCTCGCCCCAGAGCTCTCCCGCTCAAGGCTACTTCCACTTCGCCGCGAGGTGCGTAACTCACCGCCATCGCGCGCCCACCCAGAGGCATGGCTAGGCTGGTACCGTCTTCCAACACCGTGCAGCCTTCGCTCGACCGCATTCCTACAGGGGCCAACGTCAACACCCCCACGGCCCGCGGCTCGCACGCCGCCACAACTCCCACCAGCGCCAGCACTGGCCAAGCCAGTTTCGTCACCCGTTCTTCCCCACGGCGACCCCGGGTCGAAAAATGACTTTTTTGTCTTTCACCACAAGCTGGTCGTTCAAGAACAACTGCACCGCCTGGGAAAGCACCTTTGCCTCTAGCCGCTGCCCCCGCGCTTTGACGTCATCCAATGTGTCCTCCCCGACCCGGATGTGGAAAACGTCTTGCAGGATCACTGGCCCCTGGTCGAGTTGCTCGGTTACGAAGTGTGCCGTGCATCCGGAAACCCGCACCCCTTCCTCGAACGCCTGCCGGTAGGCATTAGGCCCGGGATGGTAGGGTAAGAGCGAGGGGTGGATGTTGATGATGCGGTTGCGATAGCGCTCGACAACTTGCGGCGAGAGAATCTGCATGTAGCGGGCAAGTACGACAAGGTCGGCATTGTACTCAGCCAGCTTTTCCAGGAGAAAGGCCTCATGCGCAGCCTTGTCCTGCGACGGAAACCAAAAAAACGGAATCCCTGCCTCTTCAGCAAGCGGGCGTAACAGTTCGTGGTTCGATAACACGACCACAAGTTCGCCATTCAGCCGCCCATGATTCCGGTCCTCGATGAGCTGGCGTAGACAGTGCGGCTCGCGACTCACGAGTACAGCCACCCGCTTCGGATCGCGTTTGCCATGCAAGCGGATCGATACATCCATGTGGATTTCTTCCCCGATCCGCTTGAGCCCCAACACTAACTCGTCCAAGTTGATGCTGAGGTCGCTTAGATCGACCAGCATGGTCATGATGAAGAGCCCTTCCATGACCCGCTGCTCGATATCCTCGATGTTAATGTTGCACGACGCTAGGTACGTCGAGATCCGTGCCACCACCCCTTTCTGGTCGCGGCCAATCACGGATATTACGGCGCGGTTTCCTGTCATGGGCGCGCCTTTTAGCAAGCACGGTCCGGGCTTCCAAACACGCTTTCATGCCACCGAATTCCCCATCGTCTCCGCGAGCCAGCAGACTGCAAGCAAGAGTGACGGGTTCCTTTAGACTTTTTCATGCATTTTTTCGTTGAGTTGAGTTTGCGTTTGCTCGGGACCTCGGGTACTTTGCTGGCCGGTCTAGATTGCCAGACCGGTGACTAGAACCCTGACAAGAAGGAGTGATCGAACGCGCTATGGAAAACAGTGTTGGGTCTTTGGCTCTCAAGCTGCAGCAAGAGGAGGTTGGTACAGACGACGAGGTAGAGCTCGAACCGTCCTTAGAAGCGTTGGAGGCGGTCGAGGAATCCACCGAGACCAGTGAGCGGGTTGGGGACCACGATCTTCCGGGGCACTTTTTCCAAGACGTGAGCAACACGCAACTGCTCACCCCCGAGGAAGAGCAGGAAATTGCCCGCAAGATCGTCAAGGCGCGCAACCGAATCCGGCGGTTGTTACGCCGCTTTCCTCGGCTGGTCGCGGCCGCCCTGCCCGTGCATGGGCGCAGCGTGATCCACCCGAGCGAAGATTTCCGCGAACGCGAAACCGTGATGGTGCTCGAGTTCGCGAAGAAACAGCTCAAGAGTCGTCGTCGCGTGGACTTCCCGTACGGCGACCGGATGAAGGTCAAAGAAATGGTGCGGCAACTCGAGGCCGAGCTTGCGGACTACCGCAAGTTGCGCGACCGGATGATCGAAGCCAACCTGCGCTTGGTCATTTCGTTTGCCAAACGCTACCGCCGGGCCGGAGTGTCGTTCCTGGACATGGTCCAAGAGGGCTCGCTCGGTCTCATTCGCGCGGTGGAAAAGTACGACCCGCGAAAGGACGTGAAGTTCGGTACGTATGCGGTGTGGTGGATTTGGCAGCAGATTGGCCGTGCAGGAGATATGCACAGCGGTCTGATTCGAACGCCGGTCCACTGGAACCAGTTGCGGCGCAAGGTTGGCCGCGAAACCCAGCGCTTGCAAACACAGTACGACGGTGAAGTCAGCAAGGAGTTGCTCGCCCAGGCGAGCGGCGTCGATACCGAGCGCCTGGAAACCATGACGCAAAGTTTCCAATGCGTGTCGATTGACGCTCCGCTGAACTCCGACGACGATCGGACTCTGGAAGAACTCTTAGCGAGCGACAGCAAAGATCCCGAAACCGAAGCTGCCCAAGGCGACCTGCACGCTCAATTGGAGGCGGCGCTCCGGCAGCTCCCTCCGCGCGAGGCAAACATTTTGCGCCTCCGTTTCGGTACCAACGACCAGCAGCCACTGACGCTGGAGGAAGTGGGACGCTTGTACGGCGTGAGCCGCGAGCGCATCCGCCAACTAGAAGCTCGTGCGCTGAAACAGCTCTTACCCATTTGCGAAAGCCAGGGCTTGCGGGCATACGTCGATTAAGGAAACCCCCGACGGGCAGCCAACGGGCTGCCCGTCGTGCTTTTACAATCAAACCGGGGCCAGGCCTCGAAGAAGAAAAGGAGCCGTAATGAAAAGGTTGGCAATTTGGATGGCGTTTCTCAGCACTTTGGCAGTTGGCCCCGTCGGCGCAGCAGGCCCGGAGCTCAAGAACGACGAACAAAAGACCCTTTACGCCCTGGGCGCTTTGCTGGCGCAAAACGTCAATGCGTTTCGGCTGACCCCCGCAGAAGTGGAGATCGTGTTGGCTGGATTCAAAGACGCGAGCACGGGGAAAACCCTCGCGGTCGACCCGGATGCTTACCGCGGGCAACTCCAGCAGCTTGCACAAGCGCGTGCGGCCGCAGCGGCCACAGAGGAAAAAGAGAAATCCAAGGCGTTCCTCGAAAAGATGGCAAAGGAAAAGAACGCCACCCGCACCGATTCCGGGCTCGTGTTTATCGACATCCAGCCGGGAAGCGGCCCAGCGCCAAAGGCCGACGATAAAGTCAAGGTGCACTACACGGGAACCTTGATCGACGGAACCGTATTTGACAGCTCGGTACAGCGCGGAGAACCAGCAACGTTCCCGCTGAACGGCGTGATCCGCTGCTTCAGCGAAGGACTGCAAAAGATGAAGGTCGGCGGCAAAGCAAAGCTCGTATGCCCCTCGGACCTTGCCTATGGCGACCGCGGATCACCCCCAAAGATCAAGCCGGGTGCCACCCTCGTGTTCGAGGTGGAACTGCTTGGCATAGAGGAATAAGCACTCGGGTCTCTGCAAGACCTGAACCTGAAACTGCCTGACTGGGGACAGACGGCACTCTTGCCGTCTGTCCCCAGTTGTGGCGCGCTCGCCCACGTTCCGCGCGGCAAACGCGTCCGTTACTTCCCGCTAGCCCCGCCAACTCAGGTTGCAAGCGCACAACGGAGGGCGAAATGAACAGGCAAGCGCAGCATCCCTACCAACACGGTGGCGGCCGTGGCGTATGTTTGCGCTGTGGCTCATCGCTTTCGCACCAGCGAGATTGCTTGCCGAGGCTCCCTGCACGGGCGATTGCAACGGCGACGGAAGCGTTACGGTCAACGAAGTCGTTGCCCTCGTTCGTACCCTGCTGAACGAAGTTCCGGTGTCGACTTGTGGCTCGGGCGATGCCAATGGAGATGGCCAGGTTACGGTCAACGAGATCGTGCTTGCCGTAAATAGCCTGCTTGGTGGCTGCGGTGTTTCTTCCGGTAACGGGAGCATCGAGGGCGACGAACAGTGCGACGACGGCGGAATCTGCTTGGGAACCGCCAAAGCAGGTAATTCATACACGGGAGAAAGCGAGTGCTGGACCCCGAACGATGCTTGGAAAGGCGTTTGCCAAGGTGGTACGACACCATACCGATTCTGCAACCGCCACTCGGACTGCCCCGATGGCCGCTGCGTGGCGTGCTGGACCGTTGGTGGCGATGGCTGCTCGGCTCGCTGCACCCGTGAAAGGCGCCAGCCATTCACTGTTCGCTTCGTATCGGATTCCACAATGCCCTCGCCTCTCCTTCCAGGTTCGTCTCCCGGTCGAACCTTTGTTGACGCTCATCCGCTTACGACAACGGGGACACTGGATCTGATCGTCGGCGAAGAGCGTCACGGAGTTCGTTCGATCGCCGTGCCTGCTGCATCCGTACACTTCGATCCGGTGTCCATCGACACGCTAGCCTGTAGCTGCTTGCGCGCTGCTGAGTACCGAACTTGCGGTGGTGCGCTGTTCTTCCCAGATGGCAGCTTTGCGGAGTCGTGCACTCCCGGATTTGCCTCCGCACCTGCGGCCTGCCCCGAGAATCGGCCTTGTACCAGCGTGTTCGGGCCAGGCAATGCGGCAGCGGGCATCGTTAGCTGCAACGCTCTCGCAGCAGCAGATCTGAACACTCACGTGGATTGCTCCGGCGGCACGCCGGTTTACGAGCTTTCAGGCCTCGGCGGTTCGGGAACCACCGTACTGACCACCGCGCTCGCAGTCGGCACCGTTGGGCAACAGTGTGGCGGAGCGTTTTGCTTGGAAGCCGATCCGGCTGAGCTTCGCGGAGCCCCTGCCCCGAGTATTTTCACAACGAGTACTGTCTGTGCTTTCGGCTGCACACTTTCTGAACCACGGTGCGCGCACGGGCAAGCAAACTCCTGCGCAGCATGGAGCGAGGAGGATGTGTCTAGTCTGATGCTGTGCACGGCAACAGGCGGGTTCGTCCCTACGAGCTAAGAGTTCCTCGCAACGGCCTGCATCAGCGCACGCCAGGAGCCTTTCGGAGAAATCAGACGTTAGAAATCGCGACGCTCACAAAGCCCCAGGATGAACGATCTTACCTTGGCGAGGGCTAAAAGAGCCCCCGAAAACGGGCGTTTCCGGCTTTCTCGGACAGCCTCCTAAGCTCTGTCCTCGCCAATGTGACCGCCATAAGCGTCGCTCGCTTCACTTACTCCTTCGCGCTGTCGTCGAACCCGCGTCGATAAGACGAGTGCTCTGCCCACCACTGGAGTTCTTTTTCGATTGCCCATCGCTCTTGTTCCACGAAGCGGGCAATGGCTCTCCGCAAGCGCGGGTCGCGAAGGTAATGGGCGCTATAGGTACGCGCAGGTGCAAATCCGCGCAGTTCTTTGAATTCTCCCCCGGCGCCAGGCTCGAACCGTTCCACTCCCTCGGCCAAACAGAATTCAAGCAAGCGGTAGTAACACACCTCGAAGTGCAAAAAGCGATGCTCTTCGAAGGCTCCCCAGTAGCGGCCGAACAGGACCGACTTCCCGCGGACGGCCAGCGCTCCCGCAACAAGTCGTCTTCCCCGATAGGCAAGGCTCAAACACAGGCGCTGCCGCCAACGCGCGGCTAACAGCCGGAACAACTCCGGGCTCAGGTACCGCTGCCCCCAGAAATACTTGTCTACGGTGGTCAGGTACAGGCGGTACATAGAGTCCATGAGCGCAGGCGTTACGTCTTCCCCGACGACCACACGCATTTCGATTCCGCTCTCCCGCAGAGCGCGCCGCTCGCGCAAGATTTGGTTTCTGCGCTTCGCGCGCAGGGCTCCGAGAAACTCCTCGAAACTTGACCAACCGCGGTTGTTCCAGTGGAACTGGTACCCTTCCCGCACCAAAAACCCGTGACACCGCAAAAGCTCCGCTTCGCTTGCAGTGCAAAAGTTCACGTGCACCGAGGAACATTGCCCTCGTTCGCATAGCTCCACCAATGTCTCGGCGAGGAGCGGCAAGACGACCGCTTCATAGCCACGCGCCACTAAAAGCCGCGGGCCCGTAACTGGTGTAAACGGAACGCCTACGAGCAACTTCGGGTAATAGCGAATCCCTACATGGGCAGCCGCTTCCGCCCAAGAAAAGTCATACACGAACTCCCCACGGCTGTGGTCTTTTATGTACACGGGGCACGCACCAACGATTCCCTCCGGTGCGTGCACGAGAACGTACCGCGGGTGCCAACCCGTGCTCGGCACGGAGCAATTCGCTTCCTCCAGGCTCGCCAGCCACTCCCACTCGAGAAAGGGGTCGTTCTCTCCAGCAAGCCGATTCCATGTTTCCGGCTCCAAATGAGACAGACTTGTCACAAAATCTACGGTGAGACTCGAACGGAGACTACCCATCTCGACCGAAACTCCACGTGTTCCCGCACCCACCCACGCTGGCCTGTCGGTTGGCACCACACAGCATCCGCGCGGGCGCCACTGCACGCGCCACCTTAGCCTTGGTAGCGTGGGAGCACGGAGTGCAGCTCTCGGAGTGTGCGCGCAGCGCGATCTTTTGCGGACAAAATCGGGTCCCGCACCGGCCACGGAATTGCGAGTTCCGGGTCGTTCCAAGCCAAGCGCAATTCGCTTTCCGGGTCGTAGTAGTCCGTGCACTTGTACTCGACCTCGGCCACTTCGCTGAGCACACAAAACCCGTGTGCGAACCCAGGAGGCACATACAGTTCACGGAAGTTGCCAGCGCTTAGCACCACCGCCACCCACTTCCGGAACGTTGGCGACCCAACGCGAATGTCGACAGCCACATCCCACACTTCTCCGGCGACGACCCGCACCAACTTCCCCTGTGGCCGCCGCAATTGCGCATGCAAGCCCCGCAGAGTCCCTCGCACGGAGCGCGAGTGGTTGTCTTGAACGAACACCTCGGGCAAGCCATGCCGGCGATACCTCTCTCCGTGAAAGGTTTCGAGGAAGAACCCGCGTTCGTCCTTGTGTACCTCCGGCTCGATGACCACAACTCCCGGTAGCTCCGTTTCGATGACACGCATGCAGGCACCGTGTCACCGCGTTTGCAGTATTGCAACGGTCCGAACCGTCTTGCCGGCCCGCAATTGCAAGCATAGGATGCCGCTCGCAAAGACACTGCGAAACCACACAAAAAGACTGTGGGCACGTTCTGTGCGGAACACCACGCGGGACGTCGGGAGGTTCATCATGACCGCGGAACGACAGACACAAGAGGTGACCTTGCCTTGCCGGATGCTGCCATCTGACGCGCTGTTTTGGTACGCCGAGGAGGCCACGCCAGAGCTACGCCCCGTCGTTGGTGCGTTGTTTTTGCTGGACCGGGCACCGCGCACGGAGCAGTTAGAACATGCGGTGCTTCGCTGGGTGAGCCAAGTTCCTCGGCTCAGGCAGCGCGTCCACGAGGACCCCCTCCGCCTCACCTTGCCAGAATGGCGCGACGACGAGCACTTCGACCTCCACTATCACCTGCGTCATATCGAGCTTCCGCATCCGGGACGGCGCGCCGACCTCATGGAGCTCGTGAGCGCCCTGTTTGCGAGTCCCCTCGATCCGGCTCGCCCTCTTTGGGAGGCTTACGATATCCGCGGCTACGAAGGCGAGCGGGCGGCATTGCTCGTCAAGGTCCACCACTGCGTCATGGATGGAGTCGGCGCGATGACGGGCTTCGATGCGCTGACCCAGCGACGGCGCAATCAGCCCATCCCTTTGCCTCGCTTGCGTCCGGCACGGCCGCCAGCCGCGCCCGTTCGCGTGGCGCGATTGGTGGGCGACAGCCTCCGCATCGCGGCCGATACCATCGGCGCCGCTGTGGGGTTGGCGGCGGAGGCTGTACGCGAGCCGCAAAAGGTGGCCCAGCAAGTGGTCGCCGCAGCCCGCGGCATTCGTGGCCTCCTCTCCGACCTGACCCAGCCACCCGCACCCGATCCGTTAGCCAGAAAAGCAACCGGCATCGGTCGGCGCCTCGAAGGTCTCACGATGTCCCTACCACGGCTCCGCAAGGTCAAGGAGGCCCTCGGGGTAACCCTGAACGACCTGATGCTCACGATCGTCGCTGGTGCCGTCGGACGCTATTACCGCCTGCACAAGTTGGAGGTCACCGAACTGCACTGCATGGTACCGATCAGCTTGCGTCGGGAAGACGAACGCCATCTCCTCGGAAACCGCGTGGGCATGTGTAACGTCGCCTTGCCGATCGGGGAAACTGACCCGTTGCGCCGCCTTGCGAGAATTCAAGAACAAACACAGGCAGCCAAACGCGATCGCCGGGGTGCTGCTTACCCCTTTTTGATGCGCCTCCTCACGCTCACTCCCAGCTTTGTGATTCGGCTCATGGCGCGAGCGAGCACCGGACGAATCAACTTGATCGTGACGAATGTGCCTGGGCCTCCTGAAGTGCGCTACCTTGCGGGCGCGCGGATCGAGGAAATTTATCCCTACGCGCCTGTGGTCGTCGGACTTCCTCTCTCTATCGCCTTGCTTTCTTACGCGGACACCTATGGGATCGGCATCGACACAGACCCGGCGGCGATTCCGGACCCCGACTGCCTGCACCGATTCCTCGAGGAAGCGGCCGACGAGGTCGAGCGCGCTGTCACCGCTGGCCACCGCGCCGGAACCACTACCAGAAAGCCCCCGGCTTCTCGAACCCACCCGGAAACTCAGCTCGCTTCCACGACCGGCAAGCCCGCCAAGGCCATCGCAACCTCTTCCGCCGGGTAATCGTAGTTGCGCAACTTGCCCGCCGCGAAGTCCATGTATGCCTGCATATCGAAGTGGCCGTGGCCGCAGAGGTTGAACAAAATCACGCGCGAACGGCCTTCATCGCGGCATTCGAGAGCCGCGCGTCGCGCCCCGGCAATTGCGTGATTTGCCTCTGGTGCAGGCAAAATTCCCTCTGCTCGAGCAAACTCGACCCCGGCTTCGAAAGCCTCGATCTGCTGCACTGCCTCGGCACGGATCAGCCCAAGCTCCAGCACGTGGCTCACCAGCGGCGCCATGCCGTGGTAGCGCAGTCCGCCCGCGTGAAACCCTGGCGGCACAAAAGTACTTCCCAGCGTGTGCATCTTCATGAGCGGTGTGAGGTGTGCCGTGTCTCCGAAATCGTACGTGTAGCGCCCCTTGGTCAAACTCGGGCAAGCCGCTGGCTCTACGGCGCGGATGTCTACCCGCTTTCCACCACGCAACATCGAGCCCAAAAAGGGGAAGGCAATGCCGCCGAAGTTCGAGCCGCCACCCGTGCATGCCACGACAATGTCGGGCTCCTCACCGGCTAGCGCAAGTTGCTCTGTTGCCTCTAGGCCAATCACTGTTTGATGGAGCAGCACATGGTTCAGCACGCTCCCTAACGCGTAGTTCGTGCTGGGGTCCTGTGCCGCAACCTCGACCGCTTCGGAAATGGCAATCCCGAGCGAGCCAGTGCACTGCGGGTCGCTTGCAAGCACCCGACGGCCGGCCTGCGTTCGCTCGCTCGGACTCGGAAGAACCTGCGCGCCGTAGGTTTCCATCAGGGCTCGCCGATAGGGCTTCTGCTCGTAGCTGACGCGCACCATGAACACTTGGCACTCGAGCCCGAAAAAATTGCACGCCAGAGCTAAAGACGATCCCCACTGCCCTGCCCCGGTCTCCGTCGTCAGACGCCGAATTCCAGCCTGCTTGTTGTAATACGCCTGCGCGACCGCGGTGTTGGGTTTGTGCGACCCCGCCGGGCTCACTCCTTCGTACTTGTAGTAAATGCGTGCGGGTGTTCCGAGCACACGCTCCCAGCGACGCGCGCGAAACAACGGCGTCGGACGCCACAGTCGATACAGTGCACGCACTTCTTCGGGGATGGGGACTTCGCGCTGCGTGCTCACCTCTTGCTCGATCAGCGCGGGAGGAAACAACCGGAGCAGATCTTCCGGCGACAACGGCTGATGCGTTCCAGGATGCAACGGGGGCGGCGGTGGCTTGGGCAGGTCCGCCACAATGTTGTACCAGTGCGTTGGAATTCGATCCTCGGGCAACAAAAACTTGGTGGTTTCCATCTTGCCCCTATCCAAAGCGAACCTTCGCCCGCCTGACAACTCTCAGCGCGTAAACGCGTGCTACTCCTTCCGACTTTCGCATCGCTCGTTCAGTAGGTCTCCATCCCGCTTGCGCTACGGGTGCTGCAGGCTTCTGCTGGTTCCGACCTGCACTTACCAGCTCGCTCGCGCAAAGCCGTCGCCGCCGTTGGTTCCGTTACAGTTAGCGCCCACCACGGCGGCAAAGAACTCTACAACTTGAGGCTGGCTTGGCGCTTGCCACAAAAACGTCCACGCGAATTTGCTCTCCCGGAAAAAGATTCTCTCTGCGACCGCAAGCAAATCGCCAGGATCCGTTCTTCGGTCACCATTGGCGTCGCCCACCGAGCAAAACGCTTCGCCTCGCTGCATGCCCACCTCGTCCATCACCCGAACCACGTCGGCAGCAGTCACGCGCCCGTCCGCGTTCGTATCCGCGCTTCGCTGCGGTGCGAAGTGCGTGAGCTCGCCATCCTCTTCGTAAAGCCCGGCTCCTGGCGACAACTGCCCGCGACGAACACCGACATTCACCCCAGCACCGACTTGCCCCGCTCCACCCGGTTCGACCCGGATTCGCCACGACACGAGCGCTCCCGGAGACACGGAGGCTGGTCCTTCGACCGAGACAATCGGGGCAGCGGCATCCCCATGACAGCGATCCACACAGCGCAGCCCTTGAAGCCCCGAAAAGCCCGTAATCCCGTCTCTGTACGCGAAGCTAGCCTCTGCCCACCAGAAAAACGCGATGGCCATGCCGCCAAGGGCGACAATGCTCCAGGGCGAGCGGGTCGCACTGGATTTCCTCTGCGCCATCACCCCCAGCACCTCTATGACTGCACGCACGCTCCTGCGCGGCAACGGCCTGGTCCGGTGTTCGGGTCGGGGCAGAGAAGCTCGTCAGGAGCAGGCTCCGAGCGGCACCCCTCCACAGTGTGGTAGTCGTACGTACAGGCGTCGCCGTCGTCACATAGCGACTCAGGGCAATCGTCGCTTTCCGGCAGACAGTAAGCGCTGATATCGCTTGGCGAGAGAGAACTCCGGTACGCGTCAGACTCGGGGGGAAGACCACGGTCACCGATTCCGGCCCCAAAAAAGATCTCTCCGTCCAAAATGGTTACGGCCGAGGCCACAGGCGCTAGTGGGGGGAAGTTGCGGAGAACCTCTCCTGTGAGCGCATCGCGCGCGTACACACCGGAGAACAAACTTCCGCCGAACGCTATCTCCCGCGTGGCCGTAGTCGCCGCATAACTCGGCGGTGCCGAGCGGTCGCCCCAAAGCACCGAGCCGTCGTTTGCCGCCAAGCCCCACGCGGCTGGGCGCTGCGGGCGATTGAACGACTCGCCAATCGCAGTGGAAAAGAAAATCCGCCCGTCGCCCGCGGCAGCGCTACCAATGATTCCGCCAATTGCCCCACCCGGTACCACCTGCCTTACCCAGTACGGCTCCACGCGGCCCGTAAGTTGGTTACGCCCCTGGCGATCGAGCACGTAGTAGGTGCCGTCCTTCCCGCCCACGCCAACGACCGCACGCCGCTGCCCGCCGAATTCGATTTCGAACAGATTCGGCACGGCACCAAACGACAAGTCACCGTTGTCTACCTCGCGAGGCCGCCAGCGCCACACGGGAGCGCCGTCGAAACTCAGGGCAAAGATGGCTTCATCGAACGGCGGCATCGGTGGCGGGGGTTCCGGCGTGTTCGGGTCGTCGTCGGTGTCGCAGTTACTCGAAGCCGTAAACAACAGTCGCCGCTGGCGGTCGACTGCAAACGAGGACCACACGTTGCCGCAAGCGGTCCACGTTCGGTCGAAGTTGCAGCCCGGTCGAGTGGCGAAAAAGTCTGGTGGCAACCCCAGCTGCTCGGCCGTGTGGAAGCCATCGAAGCGGGTCACTCGGTCATTGGGAAAGGGCTTGCAAGTCTGCCCGGTCACCACGTCGAAGTACCACACGAGGTATCCGTGCGTCGCATCCACTGCGAACACCCCCCCTTTGCCCGGAGGACGATCGTTCACGTCCATCCCGAACACAACCAAATTTTCCACCACCGCGGGCGACGACTCCACCTGGTTTCGCTCTTGTCGGGGTGTACACGTCGTGCACCCGGTGCCCGCGTCGAACATCCAACGCAACTTTCCGGTGGCCGCGGCCAAGCAGTACATGGTCATCCCACCTCCTACGTACACACGCTCCTCGCCGGCCACCCGTGCCACGGTCGGCGACGATGCCTGCGGGTACGAGGCGCCCGGATGCGGCTTCATGCGGAACGACCACAACCGCGACCCGTTCCTTGCCCGCAGCGCGTAGAGGTGACCGTCCCACGACGGTACGAAGACCACCTTGATTCTGCCTTCTCCGGGTACGTTCACCCAGGCCACAGAGGGAGACGCGGTCACCACTGCACCCGTGCGGTAACGCCACTTGAGTCGCATTTGCCTCACGCTCGCTCGCGTGATCCGCGACTCCGCCGGGTTGTAAAACGTCCGCTCCAAATTGGCGCCATACATGGGCCAACCTTCCAACAGTTCTGCCCCGGAATGCACTTCGCCCGGATCGACAGGTTCGTCGTCACTGCCGCAACTACAGAGTGCAAGGGCTAACGCGGACACGGCAAACTTTTGCAGCCAGACTCGCATCGTTGCGCGCACGCAGCGCCGCTACTCCAAGGCTGGAAATTAGTCAACGTTGCTTTTGGCGCTGCCGCAAATGCACGCCGTGAGTGGTCAGCCGAGGTAAAAAAGGCATAAGAGGCTTAACCATACGGCATCGACGAAGTACCAATACAGTCGCGTGCCCCAAAGCCACACTTGCCCCGCTGGCCAAGCTGGTCGGCACCAGATCCGCCAAGTAAGCCACCCGCACACAATCACCCCAGCAGCGACATGCACAGCGTGGAGAGCGGTCAGCAAAAAGTACGATGCCCAGAACACGGACACCTCTGGCCGGAACCCTTCCGTCCAGTGGCCATGAAAATCCAGTGTTTTCAGGGCGAGAAACCCGAGCCCTGCAGCCAGACTTGCCACCAGCCAAGGCACGGACCCATCTCCATCCCTGGTCGAACCCTTCCGTAGAAATCCGGCCGCGGCAACCAGCAACGCGGTAGCAACGATCGCCGTGCCCGACGACAAATGCGCCGCCGCGTTGCTCCAATCGTCGCTTCCTGCGCGCAGGTACACAACGGCGAGGCATAAGCCCCCGAACAGCGCCGCCTCGGAAGCGAGAAACCAGTACAACCCGGCAATTCCCAGTTGCCTGCTCGCGAGCGACAACAATCGGTTCTGTGCGTCGTGGTTCATCGCGGTGCGTTGCCTTCGACCCACTGGGGCAACGGTTGTACGCCGCTCGCTGTCTGCTCGTAACCGTAGGGCGCACGGGCGACTTGCACGACGCACGGGAAATTCTCCGCCGGGGGTGGCGAAGAGGTGGCCCACTCGAGAGTGGTGCCGCCCCACGGATTTCCTTCTGCACGCTGACCCTTCCAAAGCGTGCGCACAACGTTCCACACAACGACCATCTGACTCGCGAGAAGCACGATTGCCGCCACCGTCGCGATCCGATGAATCGGCAACAACGGCTGCAAGAACTCGTACTGGGTTGGATCGTACACGCGGCGCATGTGACCGCGCGTCCCTAAGAAAAACAACGGGAGAAACACGGCGTGAAACGAGAGCCACGTAAGCCAAAAATGCAAGCGGCCAAGGGACTCGTCGAGCATGCGGCCGAGCATTTTGGGGAACCAGTAGTAAAACCCTGCGAACCCGCCCAACACCACCGACGGAAACAACGTGTAGTGGAAATGAGCGACCACGAAGTAGGTGTCGTGAAGGTACATGTCGACAGCGGGAGAACCCAAGAAAATGCCGGTCACTCCGCCTACGAGAAACGTCGCCAGCATTCCGAGCGCAAAGAGCATGGCGGTGCTTCGCTCCAACGCGGCGCCTCGCAACGTGGCGATCAAAGCGAACACCACCATGGCAAACGGCACCGAAATGATGATCGTGGTGATGCTGAACGGAAGCGCCAAACGCACGCTCATGCCGCTGACGAACATGTGGTGGGCCCAGACCAAAAAGCTAAGCCCAGCGCTGGCCCACAGCGCCCCGAGCACCCAACGGTATCCAGCCACGGGCCGGCGACAAAACGTGGCAAACACTTCGAACAAAATCCCAAGGGCCGGCAACAGGATCACGTAAACTTCAGGGTGGCCAAAGAACCAAAACAGGTGCTGCCACAAAAGCGGCGCTCCTCCACGCTCCACAACAAAGAACCCCGTGCCCAAATGGCGATCGCCGAGCAGCATTAAGATGGCTCCCATCAACGGGCCCGCGGAGAACACGAACAACACCGCAGCAACGACCTGAGTCCACACGAACAACGGCAACCGCGAGAGCGCCAACCCCGGAGCTCGCATGTTCAACGCAGTGGTGAGTACGTTAATGCCACTGAGCAACACCGACACAAAGTCGAGGAACACAGCCACGAGCCACAAGTCGAACCCCATGCCGACACCCGTGTACATCGGGTCGATCGACAGCGGCGCGTAATTGGTCCACCCTGCGGCAGCCGGCCCCTCTTCGACAAACAGCGAGACAACCAACACCACACTGGCAACGAACAAGATCCACACCGAGGCGCGATTGAGCCGTGGGAACGCCATGTCGTGGGCGCCGACCATCAGGGGAATCAAGAAATTGCCAAACGCCCCCAGCAAAATGGGCATCGCAACGAAAAACATCATGATGGTGCCATGGAGCGTGAGCCATGCGTTGTAAGGCCCCGGGTCCACCAATCCGTACAGCGGTGCCGCTACGTTCGGGAACGCGAGCTGCCAGCGCATGATATACGCGGCAAACGCTCCAATCGTGGCCATGGCTACACCGATGGCCAGATACTGCTTGCCGATTACCTTGTGATCCAGAGAAAAAACCCACTCGCGGAGGAACGCTCTCGTCATCGGTCCCTCGACAAATCCCCCAGCATTGCGCCGACACAACTGGTCGCCTGTATCCTGCACCTCCAATTCATCGCGCAACCGCTCCCTGCGCAACGAGCTTGCTTCCCCCAGCCACAGAGAGCCACTCTCGGTAATCGCTTGCGGCGTGAACCACGAGACGGCCACCCATCCGGTAGTGACCAAAACCGCAAAGCTCCGCGCACGCAATGGGAAACGTTCCGACCTCTGTCGGCACGAACCAACGGCGCACCTCCGTTCCCGGAAGCACGTCTTGCTTCAGCCGGACCGTTGGCAGGAAAAAACTGTGCACGACATCGCGCGAGCGCAGCCGAACCTCCACAGCTTGGCCGACCGGGACGTGCAGTTCGTTTTGCAGTTCGATGTCGTCCGCCGTGCCTAGCTCGCCATCCGGGCCCGGGTGCAGCACGGTCCACGCAAACTGTCGCGCTTCCACACGGATGGCCAAGGCATTCGGCGGCGCAACAGAAACCAGCTGCTCCCACAATCGCTGCCCCCGTACTTCGATCGCCAAGTCGGACACGAACACGCCGACCGCCGCCACCACGATCCAGAGAATCTCCCGTGCCTCGGCCGCAAACGGGACTCGACCCCTCCCCCGGCCGTTTGCCTTCCACAACAACCACCCCAACACCGCCAGAGTTGCTGCCAACCACAGTCCGACAACCAAGGCAATCATCAGGAACAGCGCATCGATCTCGGCGGCGAACGTGGACGTCGCCGGTGGCCAAAGCCACCGCTGGATCGAGGGAAGCCAGAGTAGAACCATCGGGATGCCTCACCCTGCCAAACCGCGCCTCGAACCGCAATGCGTTGGAAGCCGCTTGCAGTGGACCCGGCTTCCGGGTAACCGAACGAGCGTGAGCGACGCAGGCAAGTTCGAACGGATTTTGCTTCCCGTGGACTTTTCCTCGCAATGCGACATTGCCGCGCGGCACGCAGCGTGGTTCGCCACGGTAGGCGATGGCACCGTGCATTTGGTGCACGTGATCGTGAATCCTTTGGACGACGTGTACCAAACCCACACGCTGCCGCCACTCAAGGTCGTCGATGCCGCCGAAGAAACCGCGCGCCTCCTCCTTCGTCAGGTGGCCGACCGTTGCTTTCCTGCCACTGTGCCGCGCGTTCTGCACGTTCGGCACGGCGACCCGTACGAGAAGATTCTCGCGGTCGTGGAAGAGGTGCGGCCGGACTTGATCGTGCTTTCCACCCGTGGGCGTGGAGGTCTTGCACACCTGGTCATCGGAAGCGTGGCGGAAAAACTGGTCCGCCACGCCCCGTGCCCGGTATTCGTGGTCCCTCGCCCGCGGATCTAAGGTGCCGCCCTACTTCCAGCCACGCGGCTGGCAAGTCGGACAGACCGGTCGCGTGGCCTGAACCCGAGGAACGGAAACAGCGGTAGGCGGGCACCAGGTGCGAACACTTGGTGCCCGCCTCGCGTTTATCGCGCAAAGCGGCGTCGGTAGCGCAAGATCGCGTACAAGCCCAAGCCGGTAAGAATCGCAACCAACGCACCGGTTCCAGGCGTCCCCGCAACGGGCACAGGAGCCGAGCAACGCGTGCTCGTCGCGCAGTCCGGGTCTGCACAGTCGACGAGTTCGTCGGAATCATTGTCGAACCCGTCGCTACAGGCAAAGTCACCCGCCTCGTTCTCAGAGCCCGCCGGTGTAGGGGTCACTGTGGGAGTAATCGTCGGTGTCCTTGTAATCGTCGGTGTCCTTGTAAACGTCGGTGTGCGGGTTGGTGTAGAGGTTGGCGTGTCCGTCGGAGTCGGCGTCACTGTCGGCGTGGAAGTTGGCGTGGGGGTCGGGGTGTCGGTTGGGGTGGCGGTCGGCGTGTGCGTGGGGGTTTGAGTCGGGGTGTTCGTTGGTGTCGACGTCGGGGTGTCGGTCGGCGTCTCGGTCGGTGTGTGCGTGGGCGTGGAAGTCGGCGTGTCGGTCGGGGTTTGCGTCGGGGTGTGCGTGGGCGTGTTCGTCGGTGTCTGAGTCGGAGTGTCTGTCGGGGTGAACGTCGGGGTGACGGTCGGCGTCTCGGTCGGTGTGTGCGTGGGTGTGGAAGTCGGAGTGTCCGTCGGCGTAGATGTCGGCGTGTGTGTGGGGGTTTGAGTCGGAGTGTCTGTCGGGGTCGCCGTCGGAGTGTCGGTCGGGGTTTGCGTCGGCGTGTCCGTGGGCGTGTTCGTCGGTGTCTGAGTCGGGGTGTCTGTCGGGGTGAACGTCGGGGTGACGGTCGGCGTCTCGGTCGGTGTGTGCGTGGGTGTGGAAGTCGGAGTGTCCGTCGGTGTAGATGTCGGCGTGTGTGTGGGGGTTTGAGTCGGTGTGTCTGTCGGGGTCGCCGTCGGAGTGTCGGTCGGGGTTTGCGTCGGGGTGTTCGTGGGCGTAAACGTCGGGGTGTCGGTCGGGGTTTGCGTCGGTGTCTCGGTCGGGGGGATGCCCTCGAAATCGTACACGTCCAGCTCCTGACCTACGGCCTGGATCTCGAACGAGTCCACGTTCCCATCGAAGCTGTTCCAGCCCGACCCTGCTTTAAAAAGGATCGCTCCGGCGCTTGCATGCACCCCGATGTTGGGGAAGCAGCCGATAATCTTCGCCAAGGTGCACGGACTCGCCTGGGTCGCTTGGCATGCCCCCGGAGGGTTATTCAAGCAGGGGGAACCGGGCACCGGGCCTACGGCGGTCGCCCACCACCCATTGGCGTTTAAGTCCAGAGTATCCCACTGCTGCCAGACTCCGGGCAGAACGGGCTGACTCAACCCGGTCGCCAAGGAGGGCTCGAACACGAGACGCCCCTGGAAACTCAGATTTCCATCGGTGACGTCGCTGTCGTATTGAATTTGCAAAGAAGGAAGAAGTCCCGAAGACGAAGCCGAAGTTTGGTACGTCTGGTACCGAAGCACCGCCAGGTCCGCCAATCTCAAGGAATTCCATCCCAAGCGACCAAATGCGATACCGTCTCCCGAAGCGTTGACCTGTAACCGAACGCTCCCAAATCCCAAAGGCGGCGTCCCGGGCCCCACATTTTGGAAGTTTCCCGCCGCACTACTGCCACTCTCCACCAAAAACCCCCAACCTCCAGGGCTCAGTGGAGAGACCACGATGGTCGCCCCGAAGGCACCTTGAGCCCACAGGCATGCTGCCAGGAAAGCAGCCACCCTGTACCTGAACGCTGACAGTCCCCGGCCAAACAATCCCCTTTGGGCACGTCGTCCGTGCTCGCTGCTTGCCGTCATGAATCACCCCCGTTTTGTAGCGCGATCAACTTCTATCGGACCTCGCACCGCAAAATTTGACAAAAAGCGTGATGCTTTTTTGCCAGACAACTGCGACCGCTGTCAATAGGGAAAACTGCCGATGGCGGAGTCACGACGATCGGACTCACTCGACTGGCTGCAGCTTTTTCTCCACTTCAAAAGTTTCCGGGTTTCGGATACAGGGGAAGCGCCCTGCTCGAGCGAGCTAGAAGGCAAATGCGCGGGGAGCGAGCAGCGGCAGCCAGTGAGAAAATGCAAAAAACTTGTCAAAGGAGGGCGGCAGAGATGGTGGCACGAGGGCTTTTGGTGCTGTGTGCTGCAGTTGTTGTGGTGTCGAGCGGGCGTAGCATGGCTTACGGCCAAACCTTGGAACCCTATGCGGGCGTCGACGTGGGCATGGCTGCGCCTACGGAAAAGTTCCGCCGTACCGCAGACGTGGGTGGCGTGATCGCCGTGCGGGGTGGGCTTCGATTGTTCACGTTGGCCGATAGTTTTGCCGTCGGACTCGAGGGCTCACCGCAGTTCGTCGCGCTTCCGATCGACAGCGGGGTGTCGACCAAAGGACGCGATGTCCAAAGCGTATTTTCGCTCACCTTTGGGCCGCGCTTCGCGCTGTACGACGAGCACCTGGAAATCTCTCTTGCCAGCGGCGGTGGTTATTACTTGCACACCACAGGTGTCGTCGACGACGACGGTGGCGGCTGGTACCTAGCCGGTGCCCTGCAGTACCAACTCGGGAATGGGAACACCATCGGACTGTTCGCCCGCCGCGACGAAGCGCACATGCGGCCAGTCAAAGGGCCTTCCACGGACCTCACCACGTACTTCACCGCCGGGTTGACATTTCACCACCGTTATTGAGCGAGCACCGTTCCGCAAACGCGGCATTCGCTACCGGGGGTTGCCAACTGCAACACGAACAGTACAGCCCGCGCTTCCAAGCGGGCTTGTCGCTATGACGCCCAGGTGGACGCAGGCCCTACGGCAGAAGCGGTAGTTCGCAGTCTCGATTGCGTTCATGAATGGTACTGCCCCTCTTCGACCCAAACGCCGCTGGCTTACCCTTTTTCGTTTTCTAACCGGCCGACTGCGCGGCCAGACCCAAGGGACGTTCCCTCCGCTCACCCCCGAGCTGCTCCCGCCAACCAGGGGACGGGTCGAGATCCTTCGCGATGCCCGGGGAATTCCTCACATCTATGCCGGCAACGAGGAGGACCTGTACGGAGTTCTCGGGTATCTGATGGCGGCCGATCGCTTCACGTTGATGGACGTTCTCCGGCACCTCGGTGCGGGTCGTCTGACCGAACTCATCGGAAATCCGCGGTTCCCGACCAGCAACCCGATGTTTCCGGCTCGCTCGCTCGTGGACGTCGACGCCTTCGTGCGACCCCTCGACTTCGAAGCTGCCAGCGAACGCGACTACGAAGCAGCCCCGGCGAGAGCACGCGCGGTGCTCGAGGCGTTTGCAGCCGGTGTCAACGCTGCGCTCGCAGCGATGGAGGGTTGCTACCCCGTCGATCACTTACCGTTCGGACCCGTGCACCCTTGGCGCCCGGCTGACGCGCTGCTCGTTGCACGCACGTGCGCATTTTGCGTGGCACTCGCGCCGCTCGATATCGAGCTCGCTGTGGATGCAATCCGCGGTGCAGTCGGTGACGAGGTTGCAAAGCGCCTCTTTCCTGAAGCGCCGTGGCACGAGGCCCCGCAATGCGTTCGTGGACCCGTCCCCGAACCTGAGCCACCGCTGCACTTCGACGGAGTCGGCAGCAACAATTGGGTCGTTGCCGGAAGCCGCTCGGTTTCGGGAAAGCCCATTTTTGCCAACGACCCGCACGTCCCGTTTTTTCCTCTCCCCACGTTCTGGTACCACGCTCACCTCGAGTGCCCAGAGTACCGGATTCAGGGCGGACTTCTGCCAGGCTGCCCGGTGTTCCCGTATGGCCATAACGGTTTTCTTGCCTGGGGCGTTACCACCGCGTATCGCGATGCGTGGGATCTGTTCCGCGTCCATCGCTTGCCGGACAACCCCAGCCGCTACCGCACGGCCGGGGGAACAGAATCGATCCGCAAACATCGCGAACGCCACACGGTCCGCTTCGGAACCGATGTGTGGCTCGAGTGGGAGAGTTGCCCCCATGGCATTCTTTACCCCGGATGGAAACACCACGACGGTGTGGATTTGGCCTTGCGCTACGCTCCGAGCGACGCGGGCGCGTTCTTCCATGGCTTTTTGCGCTTGGCAGAAGCACGCACCGTCGAACAACACCGCGCAGCCTTGGAGGAGATCAACTCGGGGCCCTTCGACTTCAACCACCTGTATGCACACGTGGACGGCACCATCGCTTGGGAACCCTACGGCCAGCTTCCCCGGCGCGGGCGCAGTGGCTTGTTCGTACGCGATGCACACGACCCGGCCGCCGATTGGAAAGGCTTTCTCTCGTTTGCTGCGAACCCCAAAATCATCGATCCGCCACACGGTTTTCTTGCAACGGCAAATTCGTTCACGGATGCCGAACAAAACGCCGCAATTTCGAGTCCGACCCACGCGGAACCCCCGTATCGGCAACGACGAATCGAAGCGTTCCTCGCGTCGCAAGAGAGGCACTCCGTGGAATCGTTTTTCGCCCTGCAATCGGACATCACAAGCCCCTATGGCCTTCCGCTGCGGGACGCCATTTGTGCAGCCCTTGCGCCACGATACGCAAACCACGACGGCATCCGCGGCGCAGCGTACCGAGCCCTCCTAGAGTGGAACGGCGTGAACGAAACGACGGCGGTTGCCCCCTCGATTCTAGGCTGGCTTCAGCGTGACCTCGCAGAACTGTGTTTCTTGCCACTGCTCGGTCCGAGCGCAGGTCCGCACTTCTTGCGAACGCGGCGCGCCATCCCGCGGTTTCACCGCCTGCTTGCCGACCCCGACGACCCCATTCGCGCCGACGTCGAGCGGGCGGCAGGCCAAACAATCGCAGAGCTCGTGTGCCGTGCCTTCGAGCGCACGGTCACTCGGCTAGAGCAGGCGTATGGACCGGACCCCTATCAATGGACCTGGGGGCGCGTACACCGCCTTCGGCTTGCCCTGTGGCCGGGAGAACTGCCGTGGATCGGCCACTGGTTTCGCGCTCTGGACGACGGTTTTCCTGGCGATTTGTACAGCGTCAGTCCGAGCGTTTCGTTTCCAGTCGGCAACACCCTGCGCTCGTTCGTCGGCGCCACGAGCCGCTTCGTCTGCGATCTTGCCCGACCCGAGGAAGCCTACTTTGCGCACAGCTCCGGACCCAGCGGCAACCCGAACAGCCGCTACTTTGCGTCGTGCACACCAGGCTGGCGACGCTTCGAGTATTTCAAGTCAGCCCTTTGGCAACCGCACGAAATTCCCGACCCGGTCGAACACGTCATCGTAGAGCCGCGGTAATTCCGCAACGGCTAGCCGCTGCCCTTCACGGGTACGACACTCGAGTGCCCAGCCCACACGGCACGACGACCTCGACAGGCCGTCACTCGTGAAGCTGTTGCAGGTCCGGACGCTTCAGCACCTCGATAAATTTCACGGCAGCGGGAGAAAGGTGACGCCCTTTTTTATGCACAATCCCTAACGGCCGCAAAATCGTCTCGTCGGCGAGATGCACCACGCGCAACGACCCGTGCTCCACCTCGTACTTCACGGAAGCCAACGGGACGATGCTAATGCCTTGACCGATTTCCACTGCGCGCTTGATGGTTTCGATGTTGTCGTACTCCCCCACGTAACGCACGTGGATTTGCCGATCCTTGAACAACTGATCGAGCGCGCGCCGAGTTGCCACCTCGCGCTCGTAACCCACGAACGTCTCACCGTCGAGTTTTGCGAGCGTCACCCGCTTTTGGTTCGCCAGCGGATGGTCGGGCGGGCATACCACAACCAACCGATCTTCGCGGAAAGGCACAATGTTGATTTGCGGGTGTTTCGCGGGGTACGCCACGATGCCCAAATCGATCCGTCCAGCGATCGTGTCGTCGTAAATCTTGTTCGGGCGCGAGTACTCTACGTGCACGCTCACCTGCGGGTACAAACGCAAATACTCCTTCAAATACGGCGGTAGCTCGTGCAACCCGACGCTGTACACGATCGCCACGCGCAACGGCCCCGAGACGATCTTCGCACTTTCTTGCAACTCGGTTTCGATTTGCCGGTACTTCTCCAAGATCTCCCGGCTCGCTCGGTAGAGAATGGCGCCTTCAGGCGTGGGCTTGGCGCCAGAGCGACTTCGTTCCAGCAATCGGCACTGGTACTTCAGCTCGAGGTTGCGCAATTGCTGGCTCACAGCCGATTGCGTGATGAAGTTTTGTGCCGCCGCTTGCGAGAAGCTCCCCGTTTCCACTACGTCGCAAAACACCTTGAGCGTCTCGATGTGCATGGGCCGAAAGGTTAGTCGATCTCATCATGATGTCAACCAAGACACATGCATACTTATGAGCGCTCTCCCTTGCGCAAAGCCGTTGCCCTTGCGGTTGCCGCGCGCCGCTGGCTTGCTCCTCGAGGAGCGTGTGTGCGTCCTCGCAACCAGCGAAGTGGTCTGTGCAGACAAGAGAACTTGACTTTTATCTTCGTACTGTTCATGGAGTAGACATGACGAACAACGAGCCGATTGCGGCAGTGGTGCTGGCAGCCGGGCGCGGAACACGCATGCGCTCCTCTAGGCCGAAAGTCTTGCACGAATTAGCCGGGGAACCGCTCCTTACCTACCCGTTGCGGTTATTGCAGTCGTTCGGCGTCAAGCCGGTCGTGGTGGTGGTGCCGCCCCAGGCACCCCACATCCGCGCCGTTTGTGAGCCGTTTCGCCCGCACATTGTGGTTCAACCGCAAGCGCGCGGAACAGGTCATGCGGCCCAGGCCGCACTGGCTGCGCTCCTGCCCTTCGACGGGTCGGTGCTCATTTTGCCCGCTGATTTACCTTTGCTTACGGAAAACACCCTTCACCGGATGCTTTCCGTACACACTGCGCAGCAGGCAGTCATCACATTGCTCACGCAAACGGTGGAAAACCCCGCTGGCTACGGCCGCGTCGTGCGCGACCGGACAGGACAGGTGTTGCTGATCCGCGAAGATCGCGACGCTTCCCCTGCAGAACGCAACATCCGGGAGGTCAACGTGGGTGTGTACTGCGTAGCCACCGCGGTGCTGGCAAGGTTTCTCTCCCGCTTGCAGCCTGACAACGCGCAGGGGGAGCTCTACCTGACCGACATTGTTGCCTTCGCGCGCGCGGACGGACTGCCTGTCGCCGCCACCTCTGCACCGGAGGCAGAGGTGGCACAAGTGAGCACCCAGGTCGACCTTGCCCGGTGCGAAACGTTGCTGCGGCAACGACTGACCACGTACTGGATGCACCAAGGCGTTACCATTGTAGACCCAGCAACCACGTACCTTGGGCCCCGAGTGGAGTTGGAACCGGATGTGATCATCGGGCCGAACGTGATTTTGCATGGTGCCACCCGCGTGGCCTCTGGCACGCGTTTCGACGGCTGCGCACGCGTTGTCGACAGCACCATCGGTCCAAACTGCCACATCAAGTACGGTGTCGTCATGCAAGAGGCGACACTGGCAGAACAGGTCGTCGTAGGTCCATTTGCCCAGTTGCGGCCAGGCACCCGGCTGGGCCCCAACGTCCACATCGGGGACTTCGTGGAAACCAAGAACGCGGTGCTCGCGAGGGGAGTGAAGGCCAATCACCTCGCTTACTTGGGCGACGTCGAGGTAGGCGAGGAAACGAACATTGGCGCGGGAACGATTACCTGCAATTACGATGGCTTCCACAAACACCGCACCGTCATTGGTGCCCGCGTGCAAGTCGGTAGCGACTCTCAACTCGTCGCACCGGTGACGATCGGAGACGACGCGTATGTTGCGACGGGCACCACTGTGCGGAAAGACGTTTCCCCCGGCGCCTTGGTATACAACCCGAAGCTACAAAGAGAACGTGGGGGTTGGGTGGCCGCCCGCCGCTCTCGCGAAGCACGCAAGGGGAACGGCGAAGAACACGAACCGCAAGAATGAACCTTTTGTGACGCCGGTTTTCTGCTTCCAGAGCGGAGCGCTGTAACCCCTCTTTTCGCCCGTCACGGCAACAGTTCTCCTCACGTGCTGTCGTGATGCGATGTAGTCACTGGGTCGCCGAGGTCTGCTGCGCTGCCTGACGCTGGCGACACGAACGATGCCTTCGACAACAAGGGAGGATCCCACACGACGCGCCGCGACGTGGGAGCTGCAGTGGTGGCAAATGTCCGGCCCTCTGGACACCAAAGGCGGGAGTCAGCTCTTCTCGCTGGCGGGGCTTCTCGGATCGTGCAATCGCAGGTTGGCCAGTGCCTTTTACCCCAAGAGGCCACCTCTCGCCCACCAAACCCACGCCACCGCCAGAGCTGCCGCTAACGCCACTGCCGCAGCATCTGCCCAACGCACGGCGTACACGCGGTAGCTGGTACGCCGGCCGTGCCGTTGAAACCCCCGCGCCTCGAGCGCCATGGCCATGTGGTCGGCCCGGCGCAAAGCGCCAATAAACACCGGAACGATGACTGGCAGGTAGCGACCGATGCGCTCCCACCAGCGCCCTTGGTTGAAATCGAACCCGCGGCAACGTTGCGCTTGCACCACGGAGATCGCTGCATCGACGAACGCAGGCACAAGGCGAAAGGCGAGCGTCATGGCAAAGCCTAGTTTGGCGGGCACACCGAGCATTCGGAGTGCATCTGCGAACTCCTCGATCCGCGTTGTCGACAAAAACAACAATCCGGCAGCGAAAAAGGTGGTCACCTTGAATGCCATCGCGAAGGCAAACCAAACGCCGTCGGGCCCAGGATGGAAGGGTCCCCACGAAAACCATGGCGCGGCACTGTTGTAAAACAAAGTCCACACCAACGAGGTCATCACGAATACGAGCGCGAGAAACCACCGGAAACGACGCACGTTTTCCCAAGCCGCGCCTGCCCACAACAACGCCACGATGAGCACGGCGAGGGGCGCGCTTTGCAACGGCGACTGACTGACGAATGCGGCGACAAACAGTGCGAGCACACCTGCGACTTTCGCCACGGGGTGCAACCGGTGCAGTGCCGTCGTTCGCGCTACGTACAGAGTGAGTTTCATGGCTGCTCCACTCCTCGCGACTCGAGCACATCCAGCAATTCTTGAATCCCCCGCACGGCAAGCCCTAGGCGCCGCCCCAACTGCACTGCCGGCGGCACCCGAAACCGTGCACACTCGAGCAGGTCGTCGCGAGCAAAGAGGTCGGTCGTAGGCCCATCGAATACAAGCCGGGCGCGATGCAGCAAGAGCACCCGCTCCGCAAATTCTGCCACCAGCCAAGCCGTGTGGGTAATCATCACCACCGTCATGCCCGTACGATGGAGAGCGCTTACGAGATCCATCACCTGCCGCTGTTCTCGCGCGTCGAGGCCGGTGGTGGGCTCGTCGAGGAGCAAAACCTCGGGGCGCAGTGCCAGAAGGGAGGCGACGGCAAGACGCTGCCGCTCGCCTTTGTTGAGCCAAAACGGATCGTCGTCTGCACGCTCGATCAGCGCGGCAGCCGCCAAGGCTTCCTGCACGCGTTCATGGACCTCCGGAGCGGGCAACCCGACCTGGCGCGGCCCGAACGCGATCTCGTCGTAGACGCGGTCAGCGAAAATCTGATGGTCTGGATTCTGGAAGACATAGCCAACCAGAGTCGCTCGTCGCTGAGGCGACAAGTCGACAATCGGCTGCCCCTTCACGTGCACCGTGCCTGCTTGCGGCGCAAGGAGCCCACTCAAGCACTTGGCAAGCGTGGTCTTTCCGGAGCCGTTTTGCCCGAGCAAGGCCACGAATTCGCCTGCACGAAGCTCCACATTCACTTGCTCGAGCGCGGGCGCGGGAGCATCGGCGTATTGCACCGTCACATCTCGAGCGGCAAGTACAATTTCGCCAACGGAGCTGCGCGGTGACCGATGCGCGCCCGCAGCCGCGGCGCGCGTGGGGACCCCACTGCGGACGAGCACCGATACAGCTTCCTCCACATCTCGAGGAACCGCGGCCCAGCGCATCCGTCGCGCCAGTACGGCAAGATCTGGTGGGCGCACGCCAACGTGTTCCAGCAACGCAACATCGCGCAAGACCTCGGCAGGAGTGCCCGCTGCAACCACGCGCCCTTGGCAAAGCAGCACGATCCGGTCTGCCATTTCCGCCGCAATCGTTTCGTGCTCGACAACCACGAGCGTACGTCCTTGCGTACGTAGCCTGCTGATCACCCCTAACACCTCCTCCTTGCCAGCCGGATCGAGGTCGGTCGTTGGCTCGTCGAGCACCAGCAGCTCAGGCTCCATTGCCAGCACAGCAGCAATGGCCAACCGTTGCTTTTCGCCTCCCGACAAAGTGGCGGGATCGCGATCCTCGAAGCCAGCCAATCCTACAGCGGCCAGGGCCGCGCGCACGCGGTCCACCATTTGTTTCCAGGGCACCCCGAGCTGTTCGAGCCCGAATGCCACTTCATGTTCCACTGCACTGGAAAACAGTTGCGCCTCGAAGTCTTGCGCTACTAAGCCCACGCGACCCGCGAAATCCGCAACGGTTTCGTGCTCGCACTTCTGCCCGAAGAGCCACACCTCGCCCCGCAGTTCGCCCCGCTGGAATCCGGGAATCGTGCGGTTCAATAGTTTGGTCAGCGTGCTTTTGCCTGCGCCGCTGGCGCCCATCACCACGACCATTTCGCCGCGGCCCACCTGGAACTCTACTTCGCGCAACGCCCAACACCGCGCCCCTTCGTAGGCAAAACTTACGTTGCGCAACTCGGCGACAAATTGCTTGGGCACACGCACGTCAGAGCAACGCAATGCCGATCGCGAGGAGAAGCAGCACCGGGAGCAACCCCAGCCCGACAGCACGCGCGCCCGTACCGGCTGCCGCATCCGGCCCCGTCCACGGGAGTACCAACGCACCAGCGGACAGTGCATTTCCCAACCACATTCCCGCAACCACGGCGACCACGACAAGGACTGCACCCAGCCAGGCTACGGGAGCAGGCGGCTTTTGCCTTTCTACCAACACGTAGCGATAGACCAGCCGCCCCCGCTCTGCGCGCGGATACAGAACGGCAAGCAACAGCGGCGCGAGCAGCAAACTTGCAAGCAAATTGTTGAGCCACACGATGTTTCCCAATACGCGGAAAGGCACGAAGCCAAGCAAGTTCAGCCCCCAGCCAATCACGAGGGCACACGCGCCGCTAGCCACCGCGACGACGCCGCCGAACCGGACCCAGCCGGACCACCGCCGGGGTATCGGCGGGCGATCGGTCAGCAACTCCCACAGTCTGTAAGGCAAAAACCCGTAGAGAAAATTTCCCCAAAAGCCGAACAAGTCTCCCGGGCCGAATCCTCCAAAAAAGTCACCAATGATGTTCCCGATCGCTGCGCCCCAAGCAGCCGCCGGGCCGAACAAAAACGAACAAACTACCGGTACAGCGTTGGCGGGGCGCAACTCCGTGACCCCAGGAATGATGGGCAAGACCTTGAAGGGGATCAGAATGGCAGCGTAAAGCGACGCAGTCATGGCCGTGAACACGACCATCCGCGTGTTCCGCCACATCCCGAACAATTCGCGCATAGGCCCGTTGTCTACGCTGCCCCCGGCGGTGGAACAAGAATCGACCAGCGGGCCTCGCCACAACTAAAAGCGCCGCCGGGGAGGTAGTGGCTGACTCGAATCGGGCTCGTGGTCGAGTTCGTGACTTTCGCTTTCAGGCACAAGCGCCGCATTGCATTGCGGACAGGTACCCTCTGGTGGCTTGACCCGAAAGCGCCGCCCACATCGCGGGCATATGTAGAGCATCCTCGCCTCCTCATCCTTACCCAGCGGAGCACTGCCGGCCGGCGAACTTGCCGCGCGCGTGCTCAGCCAAACCGCTCTCGCACCGCAGCACGGAGTTCCTCGCGGTAGTCCGGATGGGCAATCTCCACCAAGGCGTGAGCTCGCTCCACGTCGGTCAACAGCGACAGATTCACCGCACCGTACTCCGTCACCACGTACTGCACGTGGTGGCGAGGCGTGGTTGTCGGTGTCCCAGCCGCGAATGCGGGAACGATCGTGGAAACTCGCTGTCCTGCGCTTCGCGCCGTGGAATGCAAGCAAATAAAGCTCTTGCCGTTCTCGCTGTCGTGCGCACCCATCACGAACAACTCGTGGCCGCCAACCCCGGAATACTGTCGGGGACCAATCGTGTCCGCCATGACTTGTCCGCTCAGGTCCACTGCAAGGGCGCCGTTGATGCTTACCATGGAGCGATTCCGCCGAATGATTGCCGGGTCGTTCACGTACGTCACCGGGAGCATGCGCACCTCAGGGTTACGATGCACCCAATCATAGAGTTTGCGGCTTCCTGCACAAAAGGTGGCAACCGAAAATCCATCGAACACCCCTTTGTGGTTCGTGATCTTCCCTGCCTGGTGCAAGTGCATGATGCCATCGACCAGCATTTCTGTATGGATGCCAAAGTCGCCCTTTTTCCCCTCGGCAAGCAACTTGGCCACGATGTTTGGCACGCCACCTATGCCAATTTGCAGCGTGGCTCCGTTGTCGATCAGCCGCTCCACGAACTCAGCAATGGCACGGTCCTCGTCCGTCACGGTTTCCTCCGGCAACTCGAACACCGGCTCGCTCGACTCGATAATGCAATCGACTTCCGATACGTGGATGCGGTGGCCACCGTAGCGAGCAAGGCCGCACACTTGCGGCATGCTGGGGTTCACCTCGGCAATTGCCAAGCGGTTTGGGTCACGCGCTGCCGCTAGGAACGCGTGAAATGTGGCTCCGGAATGGAGCCCAAAGTTCAAGTACCCATGGTCGTCCATCGGTGCGAACGCCGAAGCCATCACCCGCGGAGGCACCAATCGCGCGTACCGCTCCCATCCTAAGAAGTCTGCCGGCAAGTAATCGATGCGCGCCCCGGCTGCCTTCATCATCCGCTCGATAGGACCGAAAAATCCCGACACGAGTCGGACGCCGGGCTTCTGTAACAACGCGTACGGGCGGATCATCAATCCCGAGAAAACCAGTAGGTTCGTCCAGTCGTCGCGTTCCCCGAGGGCGTTCAAAAACACGGTCGGCTGGCCGGTAGCAATGGGCACGGCCAAGGTGTCCTCCCGCTGCACCATTGCCGCAGCCTCGGCTGGGGTTCGTAACTTCTCTCGATAAATCGCTTGCGGGTCTCGATGATTCGAACGCGTCATCGTCACCTCGTAGAACGCCTCTCATACACGCAATCGGAACAGCCGAGAAGCCCACGAAAAAAAACAACTCGGCTGCACGCGGGAACAGGCGTCGCGCAGCGCCGCCTCCGCCCTCCGAACGAGCACCGGCAGACGTGCAGGCCACGAGAGCCAAGGCAGAAAGCCTTTCCCCTTCGTACTTCCACGCGTAGGACCCAGTGGCTGCCCGTTCTCGGACTTCCTGCGGGGCGGGCATGCGGGCATGCCGACACAACAGACCTGTGCCTGGGAATGAGCATACCGTGGTAGAATTGGTTCCAGCCCGCAGACCGGTTCCCGCAGCCACAAACGCGCGCTAGGACCCGACTCTCCTTCGCCGCCGCACCTCCCCGGGCTGCTCAGCCTCGGCCTCGAGAAGCCGCGTGTAAATTGCGTCCGTGTCGGGTGCTTCGCGCAGCGCTTCGACGACTCCTGGCCGGCTCAGTAGCTGCACCATTTTCGCTAGCCACGGCAAGTGCAACTCTTGGTATTTGAGGCCAAGCACGAAGAACAAATACGTGGGCCTGCCATCGAGCGCATCGAAGTCCACGCCCTCGCGTGAACGACCCACAACCAAGAACGGCCGTACGACTTGCTGTGGCTGTCTGTGCAGCGTGTGCAAGAACGCCACACCGCCGCCGATCGCAGTCGGCATCACATTTTCACGTTGAAGTAACGCACCAATGAACCAAGCAGCATCGCGTACCAGACCCAGCCGGTGAGCATGCTCGGCAAGTTCCACAATGACCGCGGCCTTTTGACGCCCGACGAGATCGGGAAGAACGTGTTCTTTCGCAAAGCAACTCTTCAGCTGTAACATCCGCGCTGGCCCTGCATCCCTCGCCTGAATCTGCGCGGGTGTGATGCCCAGCATCTGGTCGTCGAGCCAAGCGTCGATCATCGCGCGACGAAATCGCCACTGATTGCCAATTTTCACTCCCGGTAGGGTTCCCTCTTGTACCAGCTTCAGCAGAGTCCGCTCGTTCACGTTGAGATAGGCAGCCAGTTGCTTCAAGGTGAGTAAACGATCGTCCATTGGTGGGCGTTCTCCTTGCATCAGCCAGCACGTGCCCTTGACAGGCCAAACTTGCTTACGTAGAAGCGCCGAACTTGTCAATGTTTTCCCTTGTTTTACGTTGTTTTCCTTTTTTGTCGGCGATCTTCGATCGCACTCACCCTGGTCAACGATGCACTGGGATTTGAAGGGAGCGGCCCGAGCCCTCGGGATGGATGAGGACGAATTAGAGTTATTGGCGCGACGCGGCGAAGTGCCCGCGCAACGAGTGCGTGGGGAGTTTTTGTTTCATCCGGTCGAGCTGCAAGAATGGGCAACGGCCTCGGGCAAGGCGGTGTGGTGGCCGGCCGAGCACGGCCAAACTCGCCAGCCACCCCGTTTATCGGAGGCGATGCGGCGTGGTGGTTTTTTTTCGGATCTTGCAGGAGCCACGCCGGACCAAGTGCTCGCCGCTCTTGCCGACTTGCCTGGCATTCCGCCCGCCGTCAATCGCGAGCGGTTGCGCGAAGTTTTGGTCCATCGGCGTCGTCTTGCATGGGTCGGCGTCGGCAAAGGAATCGCGATCCCGCACGCACGGGATCCGCTCGTGTTGACAAGCGGAGCTCCAGTTGTGTTCACCTGTGCACTCCGGCAACCCGTATCCCTCGCAGAACAGGGCTCGGAGCCCGTGACTCGATTGTTCCTGGTGCTGTCGCCCACCGTATCTTCTCATCTCCAACTGGTTGCGCAGCTTGCCACCGCTCTCCAAGACCAGGTGTTTCTGCAACTGCTCGTTCCACCGTTCCACGTGGATGCGCTCGTGCGGCGCGCTGAGGAGATCGAAATTACGGTCATCGCTCGGCGAGGCAGCGAGGGATGCTGACCCTACTGTTCCTCGCGCTGGGCACCTGGCTGCTTGCCGCTCTGGTGGGCGCTTGGCCGAGATCCGGGCATGCTCGTGCAGCGTTCGTGAGTGCTTGCCTCACGGCGGCGGCGTGCGGAGCGACTGCCGTAGCGGCTGTCGGGCTGTTGCTCGCTCCGACCGAGGGGCACCTCTTGCAGCTTGGCTGGTCCTGGCCCCTTGGCCGCATCCAGTGCGGCGTCGATGAGTTGAGTGCGTTTTTTCTCCTCGGGTTGTCGCTTTGTTCCGGGCTCGCCAGTCTCTACGCGATCGCACAGGCACGCGCCGGACACCTCTCGCGAAGCGAAGCTTGTTTTTTTCCCTTGCTCCTCGGCGGCATGGCCGGAGTGCTCATCGCGCGCGACGGCATTTTGTTTGTCGTCGCTTGGGAAGCGATGTCGCTCGCCGGGTACTTCCTCGTTGTCACCGCAAGTGCCAACGCCGAGGGCCAGCGCGCTGGTCTCGTGTACCTCATCGCTTCGCATCTCGGGGCAGCTGCCCTCGTACTTCTCTTCCTCACTCTAGGCGCCGGGGGTGGGGACACATCGTTCGAGTTCGCAGCCCGGTCTGCAGCACAATACAAGGGAAGCTTCTCTTACTGGTTCCTCCTGTTGTTCGTCGGCTTTGGAGCAAAGGCCGGCCTTTGGCCCCTGCACACGTGGTTACCCGAGGCGCATCCTGTGGCGCCAAGTCATGTCTCAGCAGTGATGTCGGGCGTGATGACGAAAATGGGGATTTATGGCCTCCTGCGGATACTTTTGTTCTTCCCTGCCGTTTCGTTCGGAACTGCAGCCACCCTCGTAGCCTTGGGCGCCATTTCTGCATTTGTCGCTGCCTTGCACGCGGCGGTCCAGCGCGACCTGAAACGGCTGCTTGCCTACTCGACCGTCGAAAATGTCGGCCTTGTTGCCGTAGGTCTCGGTTTTGGTTTCGTAGGAAAGGCATCCGACATGCCCGAGCTGGTCGTTCTGGGCTTTGGAGCCGCGCTGCTTCATGTTCTCGGACACGGGCTATTCAAAGGCCTCTCCTTCTTGGCCGCAGGCACTGTGCTTCATGCAACGCACACCAAGAATCTCGACCAACTCGGCGGCTTGGCAACGCGTATGCCGCGAACCGCCGTTGCATTCCTCGTTGGCACCACGGCGCTCAGTGGGCTTCCCCCAATCTCGGGGTTCGTCACCGAATTTCTGTTGTTGACCTGTGCCCTCCGCGCTGCTGCGGCCACCGACCCGGTTCTGGCACTACTCGGACTCGCAACCTTGGTTGCGCTCGCGCTAACGGGTGGCCTTGCCATCCTCGCGGCGACCAAGGCTTACGGAATTGCGTTTCTTGGAGAGCCGCGTTCGGAAGCGGCTCGGATGGCCACCGATCCCCCGGCACTGGAAATTCTGCCTTTGCTTCTTGGAGCAGTAGGCTGTGTTGCACTAGGTGTTTGGCCCGCATCCGCGATCTCGCTGTTGTCTCCTGCACTCCGCGTGCTCGGGATCGGTAACGAAGGGTTGCCCGTCTTCGAAAGGGCCCTGTTCTCCGTAGGCACCGTTGCCTTGCTGATCATCGGCGCGGCCTCGTTGTTGTGGCTCACCTCCCTGTTGCTCGTGTGGCGATGCGGCAAACGGTACGAACCCACGTGGGGGTGTGGATACGAACATCCATCTCCGCGAATGCAATACACCGCGATGTCGTATTCCCAACCGCTATCGGTACCCTTCGACGGGCTACTTGCGGAACGAGTCGCCCAAGAACCTGTGTCCGGAGTGTTTCCAGCACCGGCGTCCTACGAAGCGTGGCCAAACGACGTGACCGGTGAGCGTCTCCTGCTGCCATTGCTCGCACGGCTCCGGTCGCTGGTGGGGCGCCTTCGACTGGTGCAGCACGGTCACTTACAGACGTACCTGTTTTACGTGTTTCTGACCCTGGTGGCCGCGTTGCTGTGGCAACTAGCAACGACACACCCATGATTTCCGCGATTTTGCACCTCGGATTTGCCTTTGCCGCGGCACCTGCGGCAATTGGCTTGATTGGCAAGACCAAGGCAACGTTTGCCGGACGCACCGGTGCCCCTGTGACCCAACCGTACTCCGACCTGTGGCGCTTGCTGAACAAAGAGGTCGTACGGAGCACGACAACGTCGCTCGTTTCTGCGTTCGCTCCGGCCGCAGTGCTCGCCGCAATTGCCTGTGCCCTGCTGTTTGTTCCGTTGGCTAGCCAGCCAGCGCCCCTAGGGTTCTCAGGGAGCGTGCTTGCCTTCTCGGCGTTACTTGGGGTTGCCCGTTACCTTACCCTGCTCGCAGCGCTGGATACGGGCTCCAGCTTTCCCGGAATGGGCGCAAGTCGTGAAGCGATGTTCGGCGCACTTGCTGAGCCAGCCTTCCTGCTGGTGGTTGGAGCTTTATGCCGCACGAGCGGGGACTTTTCTTGGGACGCGATCCTCGATGTCCAGGCGTTCCTCTCGCACGGCGGCAGCCTCGCACAACTGATTGGCGCCGCCTCGGTGTTGTTTTTGTTGCTGCTCGCAGAAAACAGCCGTGTACCGGTCGATGATCCAGCCACTCACTTGGAACTCACCATGATCCACGAGGTCATGATCCTCGACGCTGCCGGCCCGGACTTGGGTTTCTATCTGTACGCGGCTGCGCTCAAGCTGTTTGCGTTTGCCGCACTTATCGTCCAGCTCGTGGTTCCCATGCACGACCTGCCGCGTGTTCTCGCGATGCTTTTCCTGCTGGTTGGCATCGGTGTGGTGGCTGTGCTGGTAGGGATCGTCGAGTCCGTGATGGCGCGCCTCCGTCTTGTTCGCGTGCCTCAGTTTCTCGTGGGCATCTCCGTTGGCGCGGCAATCGTGGCAGCGATCACGTTTTTCGGAAGGTGAAATGGAAGAAGCTGGGAATACTCTTCTGCTGCTCGTCCTGCTTGTCGACCTCTATGCCGTCTCCACCAGCCGGATCCAAGGATGTATTCGAGCGAGCGCGCTTCACGGAGTTCTGCTCGCCGCTCTCCCAGGAACCCTGCACGGACACCTTGGAACGCACGCACTGGTCATCGGCCTGGGCACGCTTGCGGTCAAAGCGTTGTTCATTCCTCACTTCCTCATGCGGGCCTTGCGCCAGGTCCAAATCCACCGTGAGGTCGAACCCTACGTCAGCCAACATGGAAATTTGTTGGCCGGTACGTGTTTGGTGGCATTCGCATTTTGGCTCGCCCAGCGAATCCCGGTGCCGCACAGCACAATGCCGACGTTGCTCGTGGCCGTTGCGCTCGCGACGTTTTTGTTGGGCTTCTTCCTTCTAGTCAGCCGGCGCAAAGCCCTCACTCAAGTTGTTGGATATTTGATGGTGGAAAATGGCGTGTTTTTGTTCGGCCTGAACTTGGCAGGCAGCATGCCCCTCGTGGTGGAGCTTGGCATCCTTCTCGACGTGTTCGTTTCGGTCTTCGTATTCGGAATCATCCTGTTCGACATTCGAGAAGAATTCGACCACATCGACACGGATGTACTTCGGGAGCTGGCGGACTAGGCGATGACGCTTGCGTTTCTACTTGCTCTCCCCGTAGCCGGCGCCGGCTTTTGCATGTGGCAGCGGGCGCTTTCTCGACACTCCGTGGCGCTACTGTCCACCGCCGTGGGCCATGCACTTCTCGTGGGATCGATGTGGGTACGTGGAACAAGCGATGCGACGCTCGGCCCACTGTTTGCCGTAGATCCCCTAGGTTTGATCGTGCTGAGCCTGTCGAGCTTGCTGTTTTTGGTCGCTGCGTTCAGTGCCGTTCCTTACCTCCTTCATGCGACGCGCGACCCCAAGGCTGCGCCGCGCGTGTTCGTGCCTTGCCTGCTCTGGTTTCTCGCCGCCATGACCGTGGTGGCAACCACCCAACACTTGGCTCTTCTCTGGGCAGCGGTGGAGGGAACGACGCTTGCCACCGCCCCGTTGATTTCCTTTTACCGCCGCCGTGGCGCACTGGAAGCCGCATGGAAGTATCTGATTCTTTGTTCTGTGGGCATCGCCATCGCGCTCCTTGGCACCTTCTGCCTGGGCGTTGCCGCAGACGCGTCGGGGCAGCCAGCCTCGCTCCTGGTCAACGACCTACGACGCCTCGCCCCCTCGATGCCACGGAGCTGGCTCGTAGCTTCGTTTGTGTTGGCCTTGGTCGGCTACGGGACGAAAATGGGGCTAGCACCGATGCACAGCTGGTTGCCCGACGCGCACAGCCAGGCCCCCTCTCCTGTCTCCGCACTGTTGTCTGGTGTCCTGCTCAATGGGGCATTTCTCGGCGTTCTGCGCTTCTACCAAGTGACCCTCGCCGCAGGCGACGCCCGCTTCGCGCAAGATTTACTGCTCGCCTTGGGCGTGCTGTCGATGATCTTTGGTGTCGGCCTGATGTCCCAGCAACGCGATTACAAACGACTGTTTGCGTACTCATCAGTAGAAAACATGGGGATCCTCGCACTGGGTGCCGGTCTGGGGCCGCTCGCGCTTGCCGGCACGCTCTTTCACATGATCAACCACTCGCTGGCCAAAGGCGCATTGTTCCTGCTGAGCGGCAATATTTTACGCCGCTTTGGAACCACTCAGGCACCTGAGGTACGCGGGCTGCAGGAAGCCATCCCTGCCACTGCGGTCCTGCTTGTCACTGCTCTTTTTGCCATTGGAGGCGTGCCTCCGTTTTCGCCGTTTTGGAGCGAACTCCTCGTCGTGCGCGCGGCAGTGGTCGCACAGCACCCGGCCATTGCCGCTCTGGTTCTTTTTCTGCTCGCGAGCGGATTTCTGGCCGGCATTGCCGTTGTGATGCCGATGCTCCGAGGCAAGCCTTCCCTCACTGGACCCGCCGCTCCCTTGGAATCGTGGTCAAGCTGGCTCGGGCCGGCGCTCCTTTGCGGAGCCCTGTTCACGCTGGGGTTTTACTATCCTGGGTGGCTCGATCGAACCCTTGGCTCCGCGGTAGCGCAGTTCCTGCCGCCGAACCGGTAACGAGGAGAAAAGCCCGCCATGCAACCAGAACTCAGAAACGGTGAGGCCATCCCCTGGCGAGCCATACCGGAGTTGTCGTTGACAGAATTCCGCTCTGCGCTGCTCCAGCGCTGCCGGACCGGAGCCCGCATTGCCGTCTGGTTCGCCGTTCCCGCAACCGAGCCCGGGTACCTCACGATGTTGGCGGTGTTGGCAGATGACAGCGCAAGTGTCCTTTATCCGATGGCCGCACCGTACCGCGCCGGCACCCCCTTCCCCTCGCTCACTCCCGAGCTGCCACAAGCAAGCATGTTCGAGCGCGAGTTGTGGGAAGAACATGCCGTCCAAATCGAAGGGCACCCGTGGCTGAAGCCGGTGCGGCGTCATGCTCACGCTGCCCGCCACGATGGTCCTGCGCTGCCAAGCTTTCCGTTCTACCGCGTCGACGGAACCGGCGTTCACGAGGTTGGAGTAGGACCCGTGCACGCTGGCATTATCGAACCCGGGCATTTTCGTTTTCAGTGCCACGGTGAGAAAGTGCTCTTTCTCGAAATCCGCCTTGGCTACCAACACCGTGGTCTCGAACGCGCTCTGCTGAGTGCCTCGGAGGCCAAGCAGACGATCCTCGCTGAGTCTATTGCCGGTGACACCGTCCTCGGCCACGCGATCGCGTACGCCATGGTGCGCGAAGCCATCGCAGCCACTTCTGTCCCCTATGCCGCCGACGTCACCCGAGGCATGGCTCTCGAACTCGAGCGGTTAGCGAACCATGTGGGAGACCTCGGTGCCCTTGCCAACGACGTCGCCTTCTTGCCTGCCGCTGCCTACCTGGGCCGGCTCCGCGGCGACGTTCTGAATCTTTTGTTAGAAGTGAGCGGAAATCGCTTCGGGCGCTCGCTCGTCGTTCCGGGTGGAGTGCGGACGAGCTTTGCCCCAGAAAAACGCACCCGCTGGATCCACCAACTTGCCACCATCGAGGCCGATCTCGAACAGATCTGCCAACTCCTTTGGGAAACCCCTTCGGTTCTGTCGCGTTTCGAGCATACTGGAGTCGTCCCGACGGCGGTGGCCAGGGACCTCGGCTTCGTTGGGCCCACTGCTCGGGCGAGCGGGGTTGCCCGCGACGTGCGCCGCGATCACCCCGCGGGAGCGTACTGCTTCGCCCATGTACCCCTCACTTTAGCGAGTAGCGGCGACGTGTTCGCGCGGGCGCTGGTTCGGTGGACCGAAAGCATGCGCTCCTTGCAATTTCTACAGGAGCAACTTGCCGACTTCGAACCAACGCAGCTTGGCCGTGCGCTCCGTCCTTCCCAGCCGAACGTCGTCGCCGTTGCGATGGTGGAAGGATGGCGAGGCGAAATCGTTCACGTAGGAGTCACCGGATCCCACGGCGAGCTGTCGGCCTACAAAATCGTGGACCCGTCGTTCCGCAACTGGACCGCGCTTGCCGTTGCCGTTCGTGACGGAGAGATTTCCGACTTTCCCCTGTGCAACAAAAGCTTCAACCTTTCTTACGCGGGGCATGATTTATGATCAAAATCCTCGCCGCCCGCTGGCGTCAGGGAAACCGCACCCTGCGGCAACGAGTGGACACCCTTCAGCTCCCCGATCGTTTCCGGGGCAAGCCCATCTTGTCCCCAGAGCGCTGCGGGGCCAGCTGCGAGGCATGTGCGGCCAGTTGTCCCACAGGTGCAATTTCCGCCGCCCCCCTGACCCTCGATATGGGCAGGTGCGTGTTTTGTGGCCTGTGTGAAGGCGCCTGTCCTCCGGGAGCGATCCGCTTTTCTTCCGACCATCGGCTCGCTGCCACCGACCGAACGGCCCTTCGCCTCGACGGCCAAGAGCGAGAACGGATCCTTACACTGGGCGCTGAGCTTCGACGGCTCTTCGGTCGTTCGCTCCGTCTCCGCCAGGTGAGTGCCGGTGGCTGTAACGGATGCGAGCAAGAACTCGTCGCAACCGGCAACGTGGTCTTCGACGCGAGCCGCTTCGGCATCCAATTCGTGGACTCGCCGCGTCATGCCGATGGCATCGTGATCACGGGTCCCGTGAGCCGCAACATGGAAGCGGCTCTGCGTACTACCTACGCGGCAGTGCCAAAACCAACCCTCGTGATTGCGGTGGGTGCGTGCGCCATCAGCGGCGGCGTCTTTGCGGAAAGTCCGGAAACCTGCGGGGGCGTTCCCAGCGATATTCCCGTCGATCTGTACGTTCCCGGATGCCCGCCGCACCCATTGGTGTTTCTGGAGGGCGTCCTCAGGCTGCTCGGCCGCCTTTGACGAGGCGCTTGCAACCCCCAGAGAACGTTTACGAAGCCTTCGCTTTCTCGGCTTCTTCGCGAATCCAACTAAACACAGCCACCGCGGCCGGAAGCCCGATCGTTCCCGCCGCAAGGGCCACGACTTGCTCCAAATCTCGCAAGGCGATTCCCGAAGCGAACGCCTTTCGCACGCTGGCCCGCACGGCGCCTTCCCGAAGCGCCCCCACCGCAACGGCAAGCTTGATCAAACGGCGCATCCGGTCATCGAGCGGACCCTCGTTGCCCGCTTCTGCGATGGCATCCCACGCTTCCCCCAACTTGGGAAAGCGTCGGACGAATTCCTCGTACGCTTTCGGCGGCTTCGGCTGCTTCGACTGGCTCATGATGCCTCGCTACCATGCCCCGTTCGCAGCCGTCAATGCCCCGCGCTTACGGGACAGGATCGGAGATGCTCTGCTTCACACCTCGGGCAGCGTGCCAGCACAGCTGGAATTAGAGGTTGCGAGTCGATCGCGCGTTGGCACGCCTCCGAAGGCACCCGTTGCGCACGAGCGAGCAGGTCCGTCCCAAAGTAGGACGCGCTAGATTCCAGAATGCCACCACCCGTTGCCATTTCCGGGTCATGCAGCAAGCCCATCAAGCGTAGCGGTCCACGCTCTCCTGCCCCGGCTGTCGATTGTCTGCAGTGCTTCCGCCACCCGTGAACAAGACCACGGTTGCTGGAATGCCGCTCTGTTTGCCACGACACGCCTCACGTTCTCGCTTAGCGACGTCCGCAGACTCGATCGCTGAGTGCGCCGTTCAGGCTTCTGCGACTACCCGCCCTGAAGTCATGCGTGGCGAGCGAACGGGCCGTCGCCAATCGACCAGAATTGTTTACGCCCCACCGTGGAACGAGGCATACTGATCCGCGGAAGCAAGCGTCCGACTACCTCGGTTTTGCCCCTTGAAGGATGGCGGAAAGACCTTCCTTGGTGGCCTGCGAGACTGGGGCCTTCTCGAGCGCGGCGATCGTTCGCTGCACATCATATTCAATGCGCCGAAGGTGAATCTGTCCGTCACACCACAGCGCGTAACATGCTCCACCCCCGTCTCGCGCAAGTCCAACACTGCCAGGATTGAGCACAATCGAACGCCCGACCTCTTTCTTGAATTGAATGTGGGTGTGTCCGAGCATCACAATTTCAGCGGTAACACCGTCCGCCGCTCGATCTAGTTGCTCCTCCTGCAAGTAACGAAAGAGGTCGCCTTGGGGTGTGGCGTGGGCAAGGAGCGCGCACTTTCCGTCGAGCTGTACCCGCGCCAAGCCGAACGACCTCATCGCCAGACTGGCAAGAGGACTCGCCGGACCCAGCTGCTGCACACCCACGGAAGCGTCGAGCATACCGACCGTTCCGGCCGAGTACCTGGTGCGTTGGGACCCGCTCGCCGTCGTCTCTTGCTGCGGCCGGAAGGGTGCGCTGATCGCGGATCCCGAAGATTGGAACTAGCCATCCCCGGATCACGGCTCCCGGCATCATCCGCCTGTACCTCCTGTACAACCTGACATCCAATCTTGCGTAGCAGTTCGGCGCCTAGCCACGCTGGAGGAATTCCATGCATAAGCGACCCTACGCGGAAGCTCCTCCCGGTAGCAAGCGCTGCGTGGTTTGTAGCAGTTACGGAGTGCGCGATTCTTGGCTCCGCACATAACTCCGCTGGCGGCCAGCGCAGAAGCGAATGGCGCAGGGGCGCGCCAACTCTGGCACATGCGCTGTTCGTCCCCACTACCAGGTGCTTTGCTTCCATCCCGACGCATGTCGCCACCGCCACTTCCATTGCAGTCCGTTCGACTGATCTGGTGGCGCAAAGTATGGCCGCCTGCTGGTGTGAGGGAGGGCCCGTTCATTGCGTGCCGGGATTAGACGGCGAGTTCGTATCCTGCCATGCTTCGAACTTCCTGTCGTACTTCCTGCTTCCGAAAGATTCTCCGGTATAGATCTGCTCCATAGCTTGTCTCCTCGGGTTCACCCTCCTTGACCTTGAAGGTCCGAGTGCCGTCCGCAAGCCTCTCGGCACGCAAGAACAAAACGTTTTGCGCTCGCTGCTGCCGGACACTGCGAGCGAATTCGTACATGTGCGTGACGTAGAAAATCTTTACACCAGCCTCGAGCAGAGCGCTCACAACTTCTCTTGCGATCTCCGCGCCTTCACGCTCGTTCGTGCTGGCAAAGGACTCGTTGAGCAACACGAGCCCGTTGGACCTGATGAGATCGATCGTAGCGCTCATGCGCTTCAGCTCCTCTTCGAACTTGCCACTCTTCAGCGCCCTGTCTTCTTCGCGCTTGAAGTGCGTAAAGACCCCTGAGCACACCGTGGTTGAACATGATGTCGCGGGAACGAACATGCCAGCTTGCATCATTAGTTGCGCCAGACCCACGCTGCGCAAGAACGTCGTCTTCCCTCCTTGGTTGGGTCCGGTAATGATCACGAGATCTTTCCCGTCGGCAGCGACATCGTTGCCCACGACCGGCCGCTTCATCGTCAGCGCCAGCGAGATGTCATACAAGCCCGTACAGGAGAATCGGCGCTCCTCGGCTCGCGCGACCTGGGGAAACGCAATCGGCTCGTCAAGCTGATTGAGCTGCTCGTATAAGTTCAAGCACCCCATATAGAATGCCAGTTCCCAGCGCAGCACTTTGAAAAAGCTCTCGATGTGCTCGGCCGCCTGAGCGACCGAGTTGGCCGCTCGTGCCAAGCCCCGGTCCCGCAATTCCCCGAGCACCCGTGCCCCATGTTCATCGCGGGGATGAAGGGAGAGAGAATAGATCGGTGATTTTGCGGCAAAGATGCGCTTAAGCCAGCTCCGCTCTGGATCATGGGGTTTGCAGAGAGTGTAGTTGGTACCCTCGTTGCCGGTGCCCAGCTCCGCGCTCAGCAAGACGCCTGTGGGGAAACGCAGCGCCTGGATATGCTTGCTCACCGTACGCAGATACGTATCGCTCAGCTCCTGCTGAATCATAGAGAAAAACCGGCGGAAGCCTTGCGAGGCAAAAGCGCCAGCGTGCTCGTCAGCGATCTGCCGCAGCTTCTGTAACAAATGCAGCGAGACCTCCAGCATCCGCTGGGCGCCGCTCACGATGGAGCTTGGTCCAGCGTGACGAGGGGAGATCCAGAACCACTCCTTGCGCTTCCTGTCTAAAAATTCCACGGGAACGCGATAAATCTGCCGGACAATATCAGAGTGTTTCAGGCAGTCTCTAACAATCTCCTGGCGATAGAGGATGACGTCGAGCTGATCTGAGCCGGATAAGACCACCCGACGGCCCACCTCCGACAAGAACTGATCGCCCTGCGCCATGGCCGCAAACACGGTCTCCAGCGCCAGATCCTGCAACAGATCCGCAGTATTGGGTGGCAACTCCTGAAAAAGATCGAAATCGCGGTCAGGATACAGAAGAAAGACTTTCATCGCACAATCCGCCCCTTGATCTGCTCGTACGTCAGGCGATGTTTTTGCGCCAGCGCGCGCGCATACGCGAGACCATCTGCAGGTCTTCTCACGATCTTAAAAGTACGGACGCTCGGATCTCTGGGATCCACGGTCGCTACCATGCTGACCGTCTTTTCGCCTAAGGAGGCCAGCTCATCGAGAAATGTCACCCATACGGCCAGGGTATCGAGCTCGATGAGCCGAGCCATGATCTCTCGGCTCAAGAAAATCGCGTCTTGTAGGGTCGTCGAAGTGAAGATCTCGTTCAGAATGAACAGGCTGTCCGGCGTGGCGCGGGAGAGCATCTCGTGAATGCGAAACAGGTCGTCCTCCAGTTTGCCGCGCAGGTTGTGGATGTCTTCCACTCGCTCGAAGTGCGTGAAGATCCTGTCGCACAGAAACACGCGTGCCTCGCGTCCCGGGACCGGGCAGCCCAAGCTGGCCAGATAGTGGATTTGTCCGACCATGCGGGCAAACGTCGTCTTGCCTCCGTGATTGGGACCGGTGACCACGATGATGCGCTCCGGGCCGTCCAGGGAGAAATCATTGAGCACAATGGCGTTTGCCTCGTCACGCTTGGCAAGCGCCAATGCGAGATCGAAGCCATCGCGCACGAACTCAGCTTTGTCCGCCGTGCTCACCCGGGGGTAGCAAAACGGTAGCCCCTTGCGTTTGAACTCGGCGAGAAAGTCCAGGTAGGCTATATAAAACTGGATCTCTCGGTCAAATGCTTGGATGGTCTCATCGAGAAAACGGGCGTGATGAGCACAGAAATCATCTAACGCAGCAAAGGGCTCGGGATAAAGCCGAGCCACGAATTCGAGGATCTGCGCTTCGATGTGGCTCATCCCAAAGTGTTCCGGAAGTCTGACAAGATAGCTGTCGACATCGCCTTGCCGGAATTTTTCAAAAATTCTCTCGATCTCGATGCTGTAGTCTACCTCGCCTTCGTAGCGTTTGACCTTGAACTTGCCGCTCTCAATGATCACGCAATACTTCAGCTCAGCCAGGGCGACCTTGACTTGCTGGGCTTCCGCAACGAAGGAGACAAATGCTGGCGCCTGGGCAAAGCCCCGTACCCACTTGCAGAAGGCCAGAAGGCCGCGCGATTTCAGCGGCATGGCCGCGAGATCGTGAGCCAGAGTGATTACGGCATCACCGTAGACCAAGGCTGCTTCTAAGATCCACCCCTTCTTGTGGTACTCGTAGTCCGAGCTTCTCGGCCAGGGCCAGATAACGGCGCACGGTGCGCATCTTCTCGGCAAATGCTTGGATGCACGCCATCACAGCCTCATCTTCGAGATCCCGCATGACCTCCTGCCGATATCGCACGAGCTCAGGGTCTCGCAGCGGCGTCCAGAAGAAGGGTTTGAGGTCATACTCTTCCTTGTGGGCGGTCACCGCTTCGATGATCCGGTCAAGGTTCAGATCAGACAAAAAATCGGGTTGCTCCGATGATGCCTCTGGCTCGTTTTCAGGGAGCGACAAAATGCCCGCCGAGGCCGCCATCGTTTCCATCGTCTGTTGCTCGGGTTTCAAATAAAAAGCCTCCACGAAAATTTTTGGTTCGCAGAGGCTATCAGCCAGTGATGGCGGTTAAGGGCGAGCCTCATCGCCCAGTGGTAACAATTATGTTTAATTTTCGGCTCGCTTGCTAGGGGGATGTCAAAGGACCCGTGCCGGCTCAGCCATAAGAGCTATAGAGGTCCATACATCCATCGCAGAGTAGGCGCTCGCGGCATGTGTCTCTTTAGAGCCGTGCCTGCCGGCCAAACGGAGTGCGTAAAGAAAAGGATTCATGCCTGGCGTTGAGCCGACCTTCTTCGAAGCGGCCTCAACACACCCGGGCTTTTCACCCGTCGCTGAACGAACAGGAAAATCTGGTGAGTGGACGAAATTCGAGCAACCAGTCGCGCCTTCGAAAGGTGGTCCAACGAAGTAGCTCATCGAGGAACAGATCCAAGCGGAGCTTTGCTCAACCAACCGGAAACGCACGTCACTTGCGTCTGCTGTCAACCATCTCCGACCTTTGATGTTCGACAGAAGCGCCCCAAGCTTAGAGGTCTTCACAAGGGACACTGTTGGACCGAAGTTCACCAGTTGCGTCCGCAAGGTCGAGGCCGCAAATAGGGGCGCGTGGTGGTGCGCCCCTGCAGGAAGGAGAAACTCCCCGGGCCGGACTCGAACCAGCGACCAATCGGTTAACAGCCGACCGCTCTACCGACTGAGCTACCGGGGAATGCGCACGGGAACGTGCGGACGCGTTCGGCTAACACACCGTGCCGAGCGCTGCAAGGCAAAGCAACACAAACGATTTACTTCTTCTCAGGCAAGCGGAACCGATCGTGACAGCTCTTGCAATTACCGAACATTTTGTTGGCCGCTGCACGAACATCGCCGCCGCTGGCCCCCGCATCGGCAGTGGCCTTGGCGTCGGACACGAGCTGATTCATGAGCTTCTCGAACTCCGGCCACTCCTTCCAAATTTCCGCCTTTGCCCGCGACCGCGGATGTGTGCTCCCCTCAGGGAACAAGGGCAACGCCTTGGCTGCCTCTTCTGCGATCTTCGCCGCGGCCGGCCCCACCGGCTCGAGCTTTCCGCTCTTCAGCGCATCCCCAATGATCTTTGCCTGCTTGCCAATTCGTTCCATCAACTCGTGCCGCTCGCGGATCGGACCCTCCGGCAACGGTTCCTTGCTCTCATGAGCCTGTGCCACAGCAGCGGCAACCACCAACACTCCAGCTAGCAGCACTCGCATGCACTCCTCCGTTTGTGCAGTGGGTGCTACGCGAGCGAACGGTTTCGGTCAAGTCGCAAAACCGCCCCTTTGCCCTGCTGCCCTCGCGCTTGTCTCGCCATGGGCATCGCCGAAGGCAAGCGCGCGAGCGGTAAGAGAGCGTCAAGCACCCCGACGAGACACCGACCGTTGCTCCCGACTCAAGACTCCACCAACCGCGAGCATCCACAGCAGCAGCATCGAATTCGCTGGCATATTGACGGACATCGCTAGCGAAGAGAATCCTGTGTACGCGATCGCAATTCCACCAGCAGCAGTGGACACGCCGCCCACAATCGCCAGGACCGCAAGCCACCGAGGAAACCACCACGCGTGCCAAAGCGCGACGCCGTACAGCGTGACCGCACACCCCACCAGGAGAGCGAACATTGCAGCAAGGCCCGTCTCAATCTGACGCACAGCAAATGCTCCCTGAAACACCATCGCTTTTTCTCCCGTCGGCGCCGCCGCCCAGGCGTCCACCATGACCTTCAGCGCGACTCCGTCCACTGCTTGCAGGGCTGCGGCAAGAGCCATTCCGCCCACTGCACACGCCGAGCCAAGGCGAGCCCACGTGTTGCTCTCCGGGTGCTCCAATCGCTTTGCGATGATCAGCAAAGCTGCCACCATCAGCACGACCCCCGCGAACTGCGTCAAGTGACTCGTAACCCAGAGCCGATCCGCCGCGTACTCCGCGAATGTCGCCACCGCGTCGTGAGGATCGGCGTCCATGGGGTGAAGATAGGTCCCGAGAAACAGAGCGACGCTCCCGACAATCGCGCAGCCAGCCGCGAATCTGCGCTCGAACCGGTCCTCCATTCCCAATCTCCTTTCCCGTCCGCCTTTCACGCCATGTTCCCACTGCTCGGTGGGGGTCATAGAATCGTCTGCTCCCGTGGCGGTCACAGAAGCCTACACTGCGTCGCAGTAGGGATCGTCCATCTGAGCTGCGATTCGAGCCCGTGCCTTGGCGCCAGCCAGGCGCTCCACCACGTACAGGCCAGCGTCGATTGCCGATGAAACGCCCGCCGCAGTGATCACGTCCCCTTCATCGACAACACGCGCACGCACAACCGCGGCACAATAGGGCTCGAGTTCGGCATATGCACTCGGATGCGTCGTGGCCCGGCGGCCACGAAGAAATCCCGCAGCGCCAAGCAGCAAGGCACCGGTACATACCGAAACCTTCAGCGTTACGGGCTCCGCCGTTTTCAGCCACTCGAGAAAGTGCAGGTCGTGCTGCAGACTCCTTGTGCCTAGCCCGCCGGGCACGAAGACCATGTCGTAGAACCCCAGCGACTCCAGTACCACGTCGGCTTCGATCCGCATGCCTCGATCGTCCACGACGGCACGCCTCGTCGCACACAGCTTCCACTCGAAATCCTCGAGAATCCGCATCGACTTGAGGCGCGTGACGGGATCGTAAAACCCGACCAGGTCCAGAGCGGTCATGCGGTCGAACAAGACGAACGCGCACTTCATCGCCAGGCTTCCTCCAACACCAGCACCGACAACGCATCTGCGGCACACCGTTTTGGGGCGTCCCGTCGACCGACCCCCACACGTGCCGCCTGGTTCCCATCCACAGCAGCAGGCGACGCACAGTTCTCTCCGTGCTTCCCGCGTCTCACTGCTCGCCTTCTGAGTCGACGGTGTGCGCAATTGGACGCACCTGCCGCAAGTACCGCGCGATCGCTCGCAGCTCCTCTTCCGGTGCATCGCGATAGCCAGGGCCCCCACCTTTGCCTTCCACGACTTCCGCCATCCAGCCCTGCACGTTGTCGTATTCCGGTGTGAAGCCGGTGCGTAAGAGATTCACGATGTCGTCTTCGCTCCAGTCGCCAATCCCGGTTTCGTGCGGCGTGATGTTCGGCACTTTCTCGCCACCGGGTCCGTGCTCCGTTCCTGCAAGATACAGATCGAACCGGATCGCGCCGACCCAATTGCGCGGCGTGTGGCAATCGGCACACAGCGCAACGTGGTCTACCCAATAACGCCCGCGTTCCACGAGATCGAGCGGCCGTCCCTTGGGAGGCTGGAAGCGCGGGGCCCAAAGCCAACGCCACAGGCGGTACGCCAACCGGGCAAAGGGAACCTCTCCTTCGTGCGGCCGATTGGGCTGACGAACCGCAGGCAACGTGCGCAAGTACGCCACCAAATCGCGCACGTCCGCGTCGCTTATCCCGCTGTACCAGTAGTACGGCATCGCCGGCGACTCGACTCCCTTGCCGCGTGCGATTCCCTCGCGAATCGCAGCAATGATCTCTTCGTCGCTCCAACGACCAATTCCCGTTTCGGGATCGGGCGTAATGTTCGTGCCGTAAAACTTCCCGAACGGCGTGGGCACTTCGCCGCCCCCCGCCCCTACCGGGCCGTCCTTTGCCGTGTGGCAACCACAGCCTGCCGCCAGCGCAAAGACTGTTCGCCCGCGCTCAGGATCGCCGCCCCCAAGCGCGGGGCCTGCAGCGCACAACACCGCCGCCACACCTGCGGCCAGCCACGCGAAGAACGCGGCTCCACCCCTCTCCTCCAAAGCGATCGTCACTCGCCGGCCTCCCGACGTTAGCCGATTTGGGCGAGTTCCAGCCGGCCAGCCCAGCGATGTTTGAGAATCATGCGCAAAGGCTGCGACTCCGGCAGTTGCAGCTCCGGATCCCGAGCAAGCCACTGCTCCGCCGCCCACCGTGCTTGCTCGAGCACGCCTCGGTCACGCACGATGTTCGCCACGCGAAAATCGGGCAGTCCGGCTTGGCGCGTGCCGAGCAACTCTCCGGGCCCGCGCAACTCGAGGTCGATTTCTGCAATTTGAAATCCATCTGTGATTTGCATCGCTTGCAGGCGTCGCTCGGTGTCGTCGCCGCGCTGGTACGAAGCCAACAAGATACAGTACGACTCGTCTCCGCCGCGCCCCACTCGCCCGCGAAGTTGGTGCAACTGCGACAGGCCAAACCGTTCCGCATGTTCTACCACCATCACCGTGGCGTTGGGCACATCGATCCCAACTTCGATCACGGTCGTACTGACCAGAAGTTGTACATCGCCGCTTTGGAACCGCCGCATCACCGCGTCTTTCTCCGCAGGCTTCATCCGCCCGTGCACGAGAGCCACGCGGTACCCGTCGAACACCGTCTGCGCCAGCTCTTTGGCCATGGAGGTCGCGTCGCGCAGATCGGTATCCTCGCTGCCTTCTACCAGCGGATACACCACGTATGCCTGGTGGCCACGGTCGAGCTCGCGCTTGACCAAGCTGTACACCTCGGCACGATCCGCATCCCCGCGCAAGAGCGTGCGGACCGGCTTGCGCCCCGGCGGAAGCTCATCGAGCAGCGACACGTCCAGGTCGCCATACAAGGTCATCGTGAGTGTCCGGGGAATCGGCGTAGCCGTCATGAGGAGAATGTGAGGACTGCTGTCGCCGCGGCAACCCAGTCGGCGCAAGGCTGCACGTTGCAACACGCCAAAGCGATGTTGCTCGTCGATCACCCCGAGGCCAAGATGCGCAAACTGCACACCTTCTTGAATGAGCGCGTGCGTACCCACCACGAGCTGCACGCGACCTTCTGCAACCCCTGCAAGGATTTTCTCCCGCTCGCTGCGGCGGATCGCACCGGTGAGCAACGCGGTCGTAACCGGCAAGCCGGAGGTCAACTGCGTAACCGTTCGATAATGCTGTTCCGCAAGCAGCTCCGTGGGCGCCATGAACGCGCACTGGGCTCCGTTCGCGATCGCCACCAGAGCGGCGTACAGAGCGACCACTGTTTTGCCGCTGCCCACGTCCCCTTGAACTAATCGGTGCATCGGGTGGCCGCGGCGAAGGTCGCTCACAATTTCCCCGATCACCCGGCGTTGCGCGCCTGTAAGCGCAAACGGCAGGCTGCGCAAGAAGTCGCTGGTCAAACGCCCGTCGTCTTCGAACTTGAGCCCCGCTTCGCGCTCCACGCTGCGTCGGCGCAGTTGCATGCCGAGCTGAAGGAAAAACAGCTCGTCGAACACCAGCGAGCGATGCGCCAGCGAGCGAAAGGCGTTCAGCGCTTCCACGTCGGCTTCGTTGTCCGGCAGGTGGATTTGTTCCAACGCACGAGCAAGGTCGGTGACCGCCGCCTCGCGCACGATCTCTTCTGGGAGCACGCTTGGCAGTCGTGAAGCAAAATCCTGCACTGCGGCTTGTACGATGCGCCGCATGGTCGCCACCGCCATGCGCCCGGGCTTTTGATAAATGGGCAACACGCGCGACTGCTGCGCATCCGCCGCGCCTTCGGGTTCCACGTCCGGATGCGCCATTTGCAACGTAAAGCGATAGGCTCCTTCCACGCGCCCGTATACACGGTAGCGCCGGCCCACTTCGAGCCGCCCTTTGAAAAGGGGAATTTGCTGGAACCACACCAACCCCAAGGCGCCGCTTGCGTCGCGCAACAAGCCCTGAAGTACGTGGCGCTGCGCGCGGCCCAGGAAGCGCTCCTCCAAGCTTACCAACTCCCCCACGACCGTTGCCGTTTGTCCTACTTGCAACGCACGGATTGGCGTGACCACGCGGCGATCTTCGTACCGGAACGGCAGGTGGTACAGCAGATCTTCGATGGTCTCGATCCCCATGCGGCGCAGATCGTTCGCGCGGTGCGGACCAACGCCTTTGGCAAACTGCACGGGGCGCTCGAGCAGCGCGAGACTCTCGGCGAGGTTTCCGGTAAATCGACGGTACTCCACCGGCGCAGCGCTGCATGCAAGGGCATTTTCCAGCGCTGCTAACTCCATGCGACACCGGCTCACCATGGCTGCGCGATCCGCCAGAGGCACGGCGCCCACGCGCTCGAGCGCCGCACACAAGGCAACCAACGCCCCACGCTGGGCAGCGGTGGTCAAGCTGTTCAGCAATTGCCGACCCTGTGTAGCGAGCTCTCGGGCGGGAAATTCCGTGCGCGCAGCGACCTCAGGCGAAGCCTGCGCCAGGAAACGCAGCGGCGCGCGCACTGCCTGCAAAAACTGCTCGAGTTCCGGCGGCAATGCCGTCGCACCCCGATTTCTGGCCTCGCCTGCCGGCGCTTTCACACCCTGCCGTTCTTCGGCCATACGGTAGTCTACTTTTGCGCAAGCACCTGGCTTTTTCCATTGGCGGAGCCGAAACGACACAAGGTTGCAACGTTTCGAATGAAGCAACTGTCTGGAGCTGCGGACGCCGGGCCGGAAGACTGTTCTGTTCTCTGCACGTCTCCCGGAGCCATGCCCTTAACGCGAGTACGTGAGCCCGAAGCCAAACGGGAACAGCGGATCGTACACCGGATCGCCAACGTTCAGCGGGATCTCGTCCATCGCGCGCGGCCATGAGAACGAGAGCTTGCCCGAGGGTGGCCAATCGCCGAACAACACATCTGCTACGCCCTGCCCCTCGGTTCCCGGAAGCCACGCAACGACGAGCGCATCGGCCAAGTCGAGCACTTCGCCAAGAATCAGAGGCCGGCCGGTCACCAAGACGACCACCAGCGGTACACCCGTCTGTGCCAAGCGGCGCACCAGCTCTATTTGTTGCGGTTCGATCGCAAGGTCGCGCCGATCGCCCAGGTACTCGGCGTACGGGCGTTCGCCAATGACGGCAATTGCCGCGTCCGCCCCTTCCGCACCTGAGCCGTCAATCGAGTACGTCACCTCGGTTCCGGAAGATACAGTGGCGCGGATCCCATCCAGAATCGTCGTCCCTTGCGTCGTGGCCCCGCTCCCGCCACGCCAGGTGATTGTCCACCCGCCGCACTGATACCCAAGGTTGTCAGCGTGCACGCCCGCCAGATGCACGCGGTGGAGATCCTTTCGCAGCGGGAGCGTGGATCGCTCGTTCTTGAGCAACACGAGCGACTCGCGCACCGCTTGCCGTGCAAGGTTGCGGTGCACCACCGAGCCCACTTCACGCTGCAGCGAATCGTTCGACCAAAGCTCCGGCCCGCGGCGCAGAAGACCCATGGCGAACTTCACGCGTAAAATGCGCCGCACTGCGTCGTCGATCCGCTCCACAGGCACCCGCCCCTCCTCCACGAGCTCCAACAGTGCGGCGATAAACTCGCGGTAGCGGTGGGCAACCATGCCCATGTCGATCCCGGCCAGCACCGCCTGCCGGACGGCCTCCTTGTAGTCAGGGTGGAGTTGATCGATCGCCAGGTAGTCCGAAATCAAAAAGCCGTCGAAGCCGAGCTCGTTTTTCAGCACGTCCGTCAGCAGGTACCGGTGGGCCGTCATCTTGACGCCGTTCCAGCTACTGTACGAAACCATGATCGCCTTCGCGCCAGCGGAAAGAGCAGCGCGATACGGCGCCAAGTGTACCGCTCGCAGCTCAGCCTCCGGCATGCGCGCATCGCCTTGGTCGATCAGCATCAGCGGCGGGGTGGACGTGCCGAACACGGTGCCGCCATCGGCCACGAAGTGCTTGGCCGTCGCTAACACCGCTTCGCGGTGGGAAAGCCCGCCGCGTTGAAACCCGCGCACGGCTGCCGCCCCCAGTTCGGCCACCAGCGCTGGATCCTCCGAGAAGCTCTCGTACGTTCGGCCCCAACGCTCGTCCCGCGCCACCGCAACCGTGGGCGCGAACGTCCAGTGCAACCCCGTCGCGCGCATTTCCCTTGCGGTCGCATGCGCAAGTTCCTCCACCAACCCAGCGTTGCGTGTGCACCCCAGGCCGATGTTGTGGGGGAAAATCACCGCCCCGACGACGTTGTTGTGCCCGTGCACCGCATCGACACCGTAAAGCAGCGGGATCGCCAAACGGCTCCGGAGCGCCGCGCGCTGCGCCTCGTCGTACATGCGCGCCCACGCCGCCACGGAATTCCCTTCTGGCGGATCGGCATCCCCACCGTTCAGCAAGGAGCCCAGGGCCCATGCAGGGATGTCGTCCAGGCTTACCAATTTGTCGATCTCGGCCTGGGTCATTTGCCCGACCTTCTCCGCGAGGGTCATGCGTGCCAACAGCGCATTTGCCTGCGGATCGTAACGCCGCAGCGACTCCGCACTGCCTCCTGGCGGCTCGCCATCGCTCCCGCAGCCACTTGCGATCAGGGCTGCAGCGAGCAGCAACGTGGCCCACCAACGCAGGGCACGCACTCTCATGCGTCCTCCCTACGCGTACCCTTGCGTCGAGGCAAGCCGCCCGCTCCCTGCAGCGCAGGCAATTCCACAGTTGCAAAAAACCAGCGCTGCTCCGATTGCGCCTTTTCTTCCCAAAGCCATAATGCGCCGCCAGGAGGTTGGTGCCATGCCTGGAAAGAACTCGCTGACGATCATCGATAATCGCACCGGTAAGCAGTACGAAATTCCCATCGAACACAACGCCATCCGCGCTGCGGACCTCAAGCAAATCAAGGTGAACGACGACGACCCTGGGCTCCTGTCGTACGATCCTGCTCTAACGAACACCGCCACGTGCAAGAGCCGCATCACGTACATCGATGGCGAGAAAGGGATTTTGCGCTACCGCGGATACCCGATCGAAGAGCTGGCGGAGAAGAGCAACTATCTCGAGACCGCGTATTTGATCGTGAAAGGGGAGTTGCCTGACGCCAAGCACTTTGCCGCGTGGCGCAAGAACATCACCAACCACACGATGGTGCACGAAAACATCAAAACCTTCATCGAGGGCTTCCGCTACGACGCCCATCCGATGGGAATTCTCGTCGGCACCATCGGAGCGATGTCGACCTTTTATCCCGACGCCAAAAACATCTTCGACCTCGAGTCGCGCCGGCTGCAGACCCGACGACTGATCGGCAAGATGCCCACGATCGCTGCATGGGCGTACCGGAAAATGCGTGGCTTGCCGTACGTCTACCCCGACAACGACCTCAGCTACACCGGGAACTTCATGTCCATGTTGTGGAAAATGACCGAACTCAAGTACAAACCCGACCCCGTGCTCGAACGGGCGCTCGATGTTCTGTTCATCCTCCACGCCGATCACGAGCAGAACTGTTCCACGAACGCGCTCCGCAGCGTCGCGAGTTCCCAGGTCGACCCGTACTCCGCAGTCGCGGCTGCCGTGGCGGCACTGTACGGCCCGCTTCATGGCGGTGCGAACGAGGCGGTCATCCGGATGTTGATGGAAATTGGCTCGGTCAGCCGCGTTCCCGAGTACATCAAGAAGTTCAAGGCGGGCGAGGGCCGACTGATGGGGTTCGGACACCGGGTGTACAAGAACTACGACCCACGAGCAAAAATCATCAAAAAAATTGCCTACGAGGTGTTCGAGGTCACGGGCAAGAATCCCCTCATCGACATTGCGCTCGAGCTCGAGCGCATTGCACTGCAGGACGACTACTTCGTCACGCGGAAGTTGTATCCGAACGTCGACTTTTACTCTGGGATCATTTACCAGGCCATGGGTTTTCCGCTCACGATGTTTCCCGTCTTGTTCGCCATCCCACGCACGTCGGGCTGGATGGCGCAGTGGGCAGAAATGGTGCGCGACCCCGAGCAGAAAATTACCCGACCACGGCAGATTTATATCGGCGAAGGCGAACGCCATTACATCCCGATCGAGGAACGACCGGAACCTACTCAGCGGGAAGACGCCGTGAGCGAAGCGATCTGACCTTGCACGCCTCCGGGTGTTTGGGGCACATCCTTCCACACCCGGAGGCGGCGGTCACCCGGTAGCTTGCGAGCGCGTGCACTTCGCTTCCCCTTGGGCTAGAGACCGCGAGCCCCTCTAAGGCGGGCACTGCTTTCATTGTCGAGGAGCGCACCCGTGACCCGAGTCGATCGTGAACTCGAACAACTCTGCATCAACACCATCCGCACGCTCGCAATCGATGCCGTGCAACAGGCCAACTCTGGCCATCCAGGCATGCCACTTGGGGCAGCCCCCATGGCGTACGTCCTGTGGCAACACCACCTGCGCCACAATCCGCGCAACCCGCTGTGGCCCGACCGCGACCGTTTCGTGCTTTCCGCCGGCCATGGCAGCATGCTCCTGTATGCGCTGCTGTTCCTCACTGGCTACGATCTTACGCTCGAAGACATCCAATCCTTCCGCCAGTGGGGCAGCATCACCCCCGGACATCCGGAGTTTCGGCTCACCCCCGGAGTCGAAGCCACAACCGGCCCGCTCGGACAAGGGGCTGCCAACGCCGTCGGCATGGCCATCGCCGAACGTGTGCTGGCGCATCGTTTCAACCGGCCAGGACACACGATCGTCGATCATCGCACGTACGCGCTGCTGTCGGACGGCGATATGATGGAAGGGGTGTGTGCCGAAGCTGCATCGCTGGCCGGCCATTTGCGCCTAGGGAAGCTGATTTTTCTGTACGACTCGAATGGGGTATCGCTGGACGGGCCGACATCGTTGACGTTTTCCCGCGAGGACGTGGCCGCGCGGTTTCGAGCTTACGGCTGGCGCGTGTTCGAAGTGGCCGACGGCGACCACGACACGCAAGCGATCGATGCAGCACTGACGGAGGCGGAAAGCGACACCTCGAGCCCCGCGCTCATCATCGTGCACACGACGTTGGGTTATGGCTCACCCCACAAGGCTGGTACGCACGAAGCCCACGGGAGTCCGCTCGGGGAAGAAGAGGTGCGACTGACCAAGCTTGCTCTGGGTTGGGACCCCGACAAGAAATTTTTCGTACCGGAAGCTGCCTGGAACCACTTCCGGAAAGCAGTCGAGCGCGGGGCACGAGCGCAACAGGAATGGGACGAGCGCTTTACTGCCTACGCCCACGCGTACCCGGAACTGGCAGAAGAATGGCATCGAACCTTGCGCGGAGAACTGCCACTCGGCTGGGACCGCGACATCCCCACCTTTGCACCTTCCGAAAGTCTCGCCACCCGCGTGGCTGGCGGCAAAGTGCTGAATGCCATCGCTCGGCGCGTGCCGTTTTTGCTCGGAGGCGACGGCGACCTTTCCGTGTCGACCAACACCGCACTCAAGGGAGAAGGATCGTTCGACGGGCAAACTGGGGCTGGCCGGAACCTGCATTTTGGCGTGCGCGAGCACGCCATGGGCGCAATCGCCAATGGGCTTTGTTACCACGGAGGAGTTCGGCCGTACGTGTCGACCTTTCTCGTGTTTTCCGACTACATGCGGCCACCTGTACGGTTGGCTGCGCTTTCCCACTTGCCGGTGATCTACGTTTGGACCCACGACTCGATCGCCGTAGGCGAGGACGGGCCTACGCACCAGCCCGTGGAACACTTGGCCTCGCTGCGCGCCATTCCCAATATGGTCGTGCTGCGTCCTTGCGATGCGAACGAAACCGCCGCCGCCTGGCGTTGGGTGATGGAATACCGCGAAGGACCGGCCGCGCTCGTCTTGTCACGGCAAAAACTACCGGTGCTCGACCGAAGTCAGTTGGCACCAGCAAGCGAACTTGCACGCGGTGCCTACGTGCTCAGCGAGCCACGCGACGCCAAACCGGTGGCGGTCATCATCGCCACCGGGGCGGAAGTCCATCCCGCGCTGGAAGCGCAACGGATGCTCGCAGCGCGGCGCATCCCCGTACGCGTGGTGTCCATGCCGTCGTGGGAGTTGTTCGCTCGCCAGGAAGCGGACTATCGCGAACACGTGCTGCCACCGCAAATGACCGCCCGAGTGGCCGTGGAAGCAGCCGTGCCCTTCGGCTGGGAACGATGGGTGGGAACGCGCGGCCGAGTCATTGGCATCAACCGCTTCGGAGCGTCGGCACCAGGAGAAGTGAATCTCGAACGTTTCGGCTTTACGCCCACGCACATTGCCCGAGCAGTCGAGGAAGTCCTGCAATCATGAGCCCCCGTACCCGCCGGCGCCTTGTCTGGGCAGTGGTCCTGGCGGTTCTCGGCTCCTTCGTGGCGCTCGATCTCCTATACCTCATGATGCCCTAAGGCGCAGACGCCGCGACACCCTTGTGCGAACTCAGCCCTTTTCGCATACTGCGCGCGGCGCGGGCCACAACGGCTCGCGACTTGTTGGGAAAGAGGAGTGCATCCATGGCCTTCGAATTTATTCGCTACGAAAAGTCTGGTCGCATTGCGTGGATTACGATCAATCGACCCGAAGTCATGAACGCATTGCATCCGCCGGCAAATCTCGAACTCTCGCAAGCCTTCGACGACTTTGCTGCCGACCCGGAAAGCTGGGTGGCCATCATTACCGGCGCCGGCGACAAGGCGTTCTCCGCTGGCAACGACCTCAAGTACTCCGCCAGCCAAGGGATGGGCAATATTCAGGTTGGCAGCGGCGGCTTCGGCGGTATCACCGCGCGGTTCGACTTGTTCAAACCGGTGATCGCGGCAGTGAACGGATTTGCCTTGGGCGGCGGCTTTGAAATTGCCCTGGCCTGCGACATTATCGTCGCTGCCGAACACGCTCGCTTTGGCTTGCCGGAGCCTCGCGTCGGACTCGCAGCGCTTGCGGGCGGCATGCAGCGCTTGCCCCGGCACCTGCCCCTCAAAATTGCCATGGGGTACATGCTCACCGGCAAGCAGATGACGGCGGCGGAAGCGCACCGGTGGGGAATCGTGAACGAGGTCGTTCCTGCCTCCGAGCTGCGCGCTGCTGCAGAGCGCTGGGCCAACGAGATCCTCGAGTGTTCGCCGATTTCCGTGCGCGTGACCAAGCAGGTAGCGATGCAAAGCCAGGGCCTTCCCTTGGAGGAAGCCCTCACCCGCTCGTACTCCCTCATCGGCGACCTGTTTCGCTCCGAAGATTTGATGGAAGGAGTCATGGCGTTTGCCCAAAAGCGCAAGCCAGAGTGGAAAGGCAAGTAAAAAAGAGACGTTTCTCAGTACCATCATTGCCGGCGTCTTCGTGGGCGATGGCTACCCGATCCGGGTGATGGCCGCGATTAACGTAAGTCCGGAGTCGTTTTACTCCGCCTCGGTTGCGCGCGGCCGCCGCCAGCTTGCCCGGCGGGCACGGCAAGTGACCGACGAGGGAGCCTCGTTCATCGATCTCGGCGCGATGTCCACGGCCCCGTACCGCGCTGGGTGGATCGATCCCACCGAAGAGCGCAGGCGCCTGGTCGCGGCAATCAACGTCGTGCGCGACGAAACCAACCTGCCGATTTCTGTCGACACGCAGCGTGCCCAGGTTGCGGAGGCTGCCCTCGCTGCCGGCGCGCGCATCGTGAACGATGTGAGCGGCCTTGCTGCCGACCCACTCATGGGTCGCGTTGCCCGCCAAGCGGAAGGCATCATCCTGATGGCCCAGCCGACCAAGCCAAGCACCGAACCTCCAGTGCGTCTCGTACGGCGGTTGCTGCGCGCCTGTCTCGCCCGCGCAGAGCGCGCACAGCTTCCGATGAGCCGCATCGTGCTCGATCCGGGCATTGGGTTCTACCGGCTTTCCTCGCACCCGTGGTTCGAAGTGGATGTGGCGATCTTGGCTGCCCTGCGCCGCTTCCGCACTCTAGGCCACCCACTCCTCGTCGGCGCCTCGCGCAAGTCGTTCCTTGGAGAAATCACTGGGCGCAAGGACCCGGCTGAACGCTTGCCTGCCTCCCTTGCCGCCGCAACCATTGCCGCACTGCACGGTGCCGCCATCATTCGCGCGCATGACGTGGCCCCCACGATGGATGCCTTGGCAGTGGCGGGCGCCGTACTGGAGCAGGCCCGTGAGTTGCGTTGACATGGACCAGCACACAAGTTTTATTAGACACGTTCCTGTGCCTCCGACCGCGGCACGTGTTCTGCCGCGGGGGCCCAGAGCGTCGTGCATCATGAAAGTTCCGCAAGCGTCGCGCACAAGTCGCCTTTTCCACCGCAGTTCGATCATGAACGTCGGGCGGCGGGTCGATTATGCTGTCCGCGCGCTTTGCTATGTGGCCGCTCAGCCGCCGGGCCGTTACGTCCCGCGACGCGAAATCCAATTGCGGCAAAACATTCCGGCTCCGTTTCTGTCCAAGATCTTGCGCGACTTGGTGCACGCTGGCCTGCTGCTCTCTGTTCCCGGGGCACGAGGGGGCTTCCGACTGGGCAAACCAGCTGAGGCAATCACATTGCGCGAGGTGTACGAAAGCTTGGAGGGACCGCTGAACTTGATCGACTGCGTCACCGAACAAGACGATGCTTGCTGCTTCGCATCCGTGTGCACGCAAATCCAAATTTGGCGCGGTGCACAGGAGTTGCTGGCGCGATACCTCGAGGACATTACCATTCAAGCAATCGCAGATCGCCACGGGCTGGTCCCGCGGCTGCAAGAAAAACATCAGTCTGCACAACATTGAGCTGCAGAGGAGAAGAAGGAGGAGAGGATGGCTTACATCATCACCCGGCTATGCATCGATTGTGTCGACACGGCTTGTGTGTCCGTCTGCCCGGTGGATTGCATTTACGAGTACACAGGCAGCGACCGGGAGCACTTTCCGAACCAGCTTTACATTCATCCGGACGAATGCATCGATTGCGGGGCCTGCGAGCCGGAATGCCCATGGCAAGCGATCTTCGAGGAGTCGGCGGTGCCCGAGATCTTCAAGAGCGACATTGCCTTGAACGCGGAGATTCGCGAGCGCAGCAGCGAGTTTCAGGTGAAAAAGCACGAACAAAAACCAAAACCGACGCCGGAACAGGTGGAAGCAAACAAGCGCAAGTGGGGCTACACCGGTTGAGTCTCGCACTACGACCTGCGAAACACCGAGGGGCGACTCGTCGAGTCGCCCCTCCTTGCATCCCGGCCGCACAGAAGATCGGGAGCGATTCCAGGGAGCCCTGGCGATTGCCCCACCAACGACAAGGCATCACGCGAGCCCCAGCGACAAGCTGGTGAAACGCTTGCCTCTCGCGCCCAAGCAGGTAAAAGGGCTTCCCATGCCCCGAGGAACACAAGTTGCCCGCTTGTACACGTTGTTGCTGGAACTGGGGCGCGCCCCGCGTGGCGTGCTGGCGCAAAACCTGGCTACACGCCTTGGGGTTCGGCTGCGTACCGTGTATCGCGACCTCGAGGCCTTGCGCCAAGCTGGGTTTCCTGTGGAACGTGTCGACGGAGCGCGCTGGCGCTTGCCCGAAGAATGGCAGGCGCAGCTTCCATTTCCTCTGCCTGCGGAAGAATTGTTTGCGCTGCACGCCGCACGAGAATTCTTGCGGCCGTTGCGGGGCACCCCGATCGAACAGGCGTTCGGCAAGTTATGCCATCGGCTCCTGGGAGCAACCAGCCAACAGGGGGAGTTGTTCCCCTATTACCGCACCCTAGTGCAGACGCGTTCGACACTTGCCATCGACTACCGCCCGCATCTCGACAAAATCGAAGTGCTGTGCACGGCACTGCAACAGCACCGGACGATACGTGCCGTCTATGCCGGATTAGCCCGCTCGGAGCCCACACAGCGCGATCTCGATCCGTACCGTCTGTACTACGACCCAGCGCTCGAAGCCCTTTACTTGTTTGCTTGGTGCCACCTGCGCAAGGCCGTGCGCGTGTTTGCTGTGCACCGATTTCACAGCGTCCAACTTACGGAGCGGACTTTCTCCCCGCCGTTGCATTTCGACGTCGAAACATTTCTCAAGGATGCTTTCCGCTTGTGGCGAGAGGAAAACGTGCAACACGTACGCTTCCGAGTTTACCCACCCCTGGCCCGGTGGGTGGCAGAACGACGCTTGCACGCGAGCCAACTTCAGCGCCGCCTCGATGGCGGTGCCATCGAGGTGGAACTCACCGTCGAAGCAAGCGAAGACATCAAACGTTTCCTCCTGCAGTTGGGGGCGTCGGCGGAAGTTCTAGCGCCGGAGTCGCTGCGCAACGCCGTTGCCAACGAGCTGACCCGCGCGCTGCGACGGTACTTGGTTCGACCTCGAGAAACTTTGTCCCCGGATGACAAACAGCCGTTGCCGGCCCGTTCGGCGCATTTAAAGAAGGGTGCGGTCCGAGCGGGAACGCGAAGGCAACGCAAGGCTCGCTAAACCGGCTGAGGCCGGCGATGGGGGGCGTCGAGGTTTCGGGGGCAGCCTCGAGCTTTTGGGGGTAGCGAGCCCCTTCGCGGCCCCCGCTCCGGACCTCGTTCGTCGCCGCCTGCGCCGAGGCGAGAGCCAAGCCTTCGGACTCTTGTGGCTCGGTCTGGACAAAGGCTTCCCCGTGGGCGTACCATACGCCCTCGCATCGCCAGGGGGAAAACATGTGGAGTCGTGCTCGAGTGCGTTGCCACTCTTGCCTTCGCCGCTGCCGCCGGCTGGTGCTTGCCGCACTCGCCGATGTGGCGTTGAGTGCCTTGGAGTGCCTCGCGCCGGCGTGGGCGTCGTGGTCGTTCACAGAAGTTCACGAATCCGCCGCACTGGTCTACGAGCACCGCTACGACGCCACGCCCTCGGCCGCTGACTGGAGCGCAGGCGGTGTGGCCGCGGGTGACTACGATGGCGATGGCTGGGTCGACCTCTACGTCGTGCGAGCAGATGCCGGTGCGAACCTTTTGTTCCGCAATCGGGGTGACGGTACGTTCGAAGAGGTCGGCGCGCAAGCGGGAGTCGACCTGGCAGGCGCGCGCAGCACGGGGCCCACGTTTGCCGACTTCGACGGCGATGGGGACCTCGACCTGCTGGTGCTTGCCCTACTCTGTCCGAACAAAGTCTCGTACTGCGACGGTGTGCAGGAGCCGCAAACGGGGACCGTGAAACTGTTTCGCAACCGGGGCGATGGAACCTTTACCGACGTCACTGCGCAAAGCGGCCTACGTTTTACCCGCGACAGCTTTTCCGCAGCTTGGGGCGATTACGACCTGGACGGCGACCTCGACTTGTTTGTCACCCACTGGGGCGACAATCGCCCACCCGGCTCTTCGGAGCACTTGTGGCGCAACAACGGCGACGGCACGTTTACCGACGTCAGCGTCTCCCTCGGGATCACTGCGGCGTACGCGTTCGTCAGTGGCGACATTGGCGACTTGAGCTTCACCCCGAACTTTGCCGACATCGACAGCGACGGCTGGCCCGACCTCCTCGTGGCAGGCGACTTCCTCCAAAGTAAAGTGTTTCGCAATGTGCTTGGCACTGCCTTTGTCGACGTCACCACACCGGTAATTTCCGACGAAAACGGCATGGGTGCGGCGGTGGGCGACTACGACAACGACGGTCACTTGGATTGGTTCGTAAGCTCGATTTGGGACCCAGACCAGGACAACCGGGGCAACAACTGGTACGTGTCGGGCAATCGCCTGTACCGCAACCGGGGCGACGGCACGTTCGAAGACGTCACCACTGCCGCCGGGGTGCGGGAAGGCTACTGGGGCTGGGCAGCGACGTTCGCCGACCTGGACAACGACGGCTGGCTGGATCTTTATCACGTGAACGGCTGGCGCACGGACGACCCGAACGCAACGGAATTCCATTCCGACCCGGCGGTGTTGTTCCACAATCAGGGCGACGGCACATTTGCCGAAATTGCTGCTGCCACTGGCGTTGCCGACCGCGGACAAGGGCGCGGCGTCGTGGCATTCGACTACGACCGCGACGGCGACGTGGACTTGTTCATCGCCAACATCCAGGGCCTGCCTGCCCTGTATCGCAACGACCTCTCTCGAGAGCGGCGTTTCGTGAACGTCCAGCTTCGTGGTCGGGGAAACAATCGCCAAGGCATCGGCGCCCGTATTTGGGTGGAGACGAACGGGTTCGTGCAAATGCGCGAGCTGCGCGCAGGCAGCAACTTCGTTTCGCAAGATCCCGCAGAAGCCCACTTTGGACTCGGCACTGCAACGCGCGTGGACCGCCTGCGCGTGCGCTGGACTAACGGCCGCGTGCAAGAGTGGCGCGATTTGCCCTCCAATGCCTGGATCGTGGCGGATGAAGGGGAGGAAGCTCTACGCATTCGGACCCTCGCCGAATCCCAGCCCACCGCAACGCCGACGCCCACGTTTTCGCCAACACCCTCCACAACTGCGGCACAAAGCGTTCCCACGCCAACGCCCACTCCCACACCGCAGCCTTGTGCCGGGGACTGCTCCGGCGATGGCGAGGTCACGATCGAGGAGATCGTGCGGCTGGTGGCCATCGCTCTCGGCGAGGCAGCACCCACAACGTGCCCCGTGCTCCAGAGCGCCGGCGGTGTGGACGTCACGATCGACTACATCGTGCGTGCCGTGAACGCTGCCCTGAACGGCTGCACCCACTCGTCCCGGTTGACCGCAGGGAGTCGGTCTGACGCAGATGACCGATCTCGATGATCCGTCGAACGAGCCCAATCGGCCGAGCTACCCGTCCGGCTATTGCGGAACCGGGGTGAACGTCAGACGCAGGCGCAGCCGCTCCGTGTGGTGGTGCAACTGCCCGTCGGTCACGCTTACCTCCAAGTTTGCCTCTGCACCTTCCATGTCGAAAAACGGGCTCGGGCCTTTCACCTCAAACTGCACGCTGCGCGATTCTACGATGTCGCCGTCACCCTCTGCTGGGTAAAAGCGCACGCGATACTGTTCCTCGATCACCGGCTGCCGATCCTTGGTGTCCATGCGCGCTTCCAACAGGATGCGGTCGTCCAAGCTCAAGCAACGCGCGCGGAACTTGAACCGCACCTCGGCTGAAGCTTGCGCGTTGTTCCTGACATATTTGAGGTCGCAATCGTTCAGTGGCCGAAAGCCGCCGTCAATGTCCTCACTAATCCAGAGGGCCAAACCGTCCGGGCACGGTACGTCGGGGAGCGACGGTGTGGCCACGTGCTCTGCCCCGCAGCACGGGGCATCGAGGCTAGGCAACGCGCGCGAGCAACCGACCGCGGGGTCGCACTGCGGCACGGAACACGCGTCCACCGCCCACACAGATACGACCATCCGCGCCTGCGCGCGCGCAGGCGGCACCCCCTGGTCTGCGCACTCCACCTCGACGTCGTGGTTTCCGACATCGGCATCGCTTGGCGTCCACACCAATCGCCACGACGGATCCAATACGGCTCCTGCGGGAAGACGCGTGGCCACACACTCGACGGAGTCGCCATCGGGATCGAGCACCCCCAATGGCAAGGCGATCGGTTGGTTCGCATAGCCACGGTACCACCGTGGGGCTTGGATGATCGGTGCCCGGTTCTCTCGAGGCGTCGGCGTGGGCGTTGCTCTCAGCGTGGGCGTCGGCGTGCTCGTCAGGGGGCAGCCATTCAACAAGAATCCCACGGCGGCAATGATTTCGTCGATGGCTACGGTCCCGTCGCCGTTGCGGTCGAACCCCGGACACAACTCTACTCCGGCATTTCCTAGTGCGATGTTCACTCCGCGCACGATTTCCTCGATGGTGACGGCACCATCCCGGTTGCAGTCGCCAACACACCCGTCTGCCTGCACGCGAACGGCAATCAGTCCCACGAGCCACAAACTCCACCACCAACGCCAGTGTTTCATCGGCCCGACTGTAAGAATCTCGCGCACGAAAGGCGAGGCCACCCCGCTGCAAGCGCAACACAAATGTGCCATGCACGGCAAGCACGCATGCGTTCCGCTTCGACAACGACCACGACGGTTGCGCCCGATTCCTGCCGCCGGGTTCGCATGGTTGCCGGCCTGCTGCTGACAACCGCAGCGCTGGTTCTCCAAGGGATTTTTGTCTGGCACGCGGGCCCGTTGTGGCGCGACGAGGCCAACAGCGCCAACCTTGCTGCGTTGGGCTCGTGGAAGGCTATTTACGCCCACGCGCACTATGATTCGTTTCCGCTGATCTGGGATCTTTGCTTGTGGCTTTGGGGCAGCGTGGGTTGGACGAGCGACGCCGCGCTTCGCTGCCTCGGCCTGCTCGGCGGCTGCGCACAGCTCGCCGCCTTGTGGTTCGCAGTGCGTATGGTTGGCATCGCGGCTCCAGTGGTCGCCATCGTGCTGTATGCACTCGTCCCGTCCACCGTGGTGTACGGCACCATGGCTCGCGGCTACGGGCTCGGAGCCGCAGCATTCCTGCTTGCTGTAGGCGCCCTCGTGCGCTGTTTGCGTGCACCTTCCCGAAGCAACTGCGCGTTCTTGGCTGGGAGTTGCGTGCTTGCGGTGCAGACCAATTTCGCCAACGGAGTGCTGGTTGCGGCCGCGCTCGGAAGCGCAGCCATCGCAGGATGGTTTCGTGAACATGGCCGCCAGCGCCTATGGGTCGCCTTGGCGGCAAGTCTCGCTGCGGCGGTTGCCTCGCTAACGCTCTCGCTGCCGTGGATCCGGTACGCCTTCGCCGTGGGCGAAGCCGAACAGCGCCCAGTTGGGTTGCCGGCAATAGCGACTGTTTGGCTCGACAGTCTCACCGCCGGTTTGCCGTTCGCTGCTGCGCTGTGGGCGATCGCAGCGCTGGCTTTGCTGGCAGCGGTCATCAACGCACGTACGAGGACAACGCACGACGCCGCCGTTCTCGCCTTCGTGGCCTTGGCAGTACCTGCATGCATAGCTGGTTTTCTTCTGTATTTCTGGGGCGTCGCGCGCTTGCCCAGCCAGCAATGGCACTACCTGTCGCTCAACGCGTGGCTCGCGGTTGCCGGTGAGATTGCCGTCCACGCGCTTCTTGCGCCTCGCCCACGAACGGGCCCCTTCGCTCTCGCGGCCTTCGGCATAGCTGGGGTGTGGCTCGGTGCACTCGCGGCGCCCCTCGTGGCGGTGCGGATGACCAACGTCGACGTCATTGCAACGGTACTGCACCAGCAAGCGCGACCCACCGACTTGGTCGTCGTGGTCCCGTGGTACTGTGGAGTGAGTTTCCAGCGGTATTATGCCGGGCCAGCTCCGTGGATCACGCTGCCGGACCTCGATGACCACCGGTTCCACTACCATCTCGCAATTCGCGCCAAGGCTGCACAGGGCGACCAAGGCATCGCTGCGGAGCGCCAACGCATCGTATCCACCCTGTTGTCGGGCGGCCGCGTTTGGCTTGTGGGCGACCTCCCCGCGCCGCTACCCGGGCAGAGTCCTCCCCGCATGCCGCCCGCACCCCATCCCGAAACTGGTTGGCGCGCGGGTCCGTACCTGCAAGCGTGGGAAATGCAAATTGCCGCATTGCTGCGCGATCACGGACGCGACATCTTCGGCATTACCCTACCCGATGTTGGTCCGGTGAACCCTTGGGAACATCTGCCACTGACGGTCATCGCTGGCTGGCAGTGAGTGGGGCGTATCCGTTGCCTCAGCAAGCGGCACTTTGCGATAAGGCTCGTCACCGCAAGGAGGCCAACGATGCAACGTTTTTCCGGTGTGGATTATTACAACCTCGACGACCTGCTCACCCCAGAGCAACGCATGGTGCAGCGCACCGTGCGCGAGTTCGTGGAAAACGAGGCTTTGCCGGTCATCGAAGACTGTCACGCGCGCGAGGAATTTCCTCGCCATTTGATTCCGCGCATGGCGGAGCTCGGTTTGTTCGGAGCGAACCTTCACGGCTACGGTTGCCCCGGGCTCGACAACATTGCCTACGGTCTCATTTGCCAAGAACTCGAGCGTGGCGACAGCGGGCTGCGCTCCATGGTTTCGGTTCAAGGCTCGTTGTGCATGTACCCGATTTGGGCATTTGGCTCCGAGGAACAAAAGCAACGTTGGCTTCCGAACATGGCCAAGGGCGAGGTGATTGGCTGCTTTGGACTCACGGAACCCGACCACGGCTCGGACCCCGGAGGGATGGAAACGCGTGCGCACCGCGACGGGCGTCACTGGGTCCTCAACGGTACGAAACGTTGGATTACCAATGGCTCCATCGCGCACTTGGCAATCGTTTGGGCCAAAACGCCCGACGGAATCCGGGGGTTTCTGGTAGAAACCGATCGGCCGGGCTTTTCGGCGCGCGACATCAAGGGCAAGTTTTCGCTGCGTGCCTCGATCACCTCGGAGCTCGTGCTGGACGAGGTTCGGGTACCGGAAGAAAACGTGCTGCCCGGAGTCGTGGGCCTCAAGGGACCCTTCTCCTGCCTCACCCAGGCCCGTTACGGCATCGTTTGGGGCGCACTCGGCGCGGCCATGGCTTGCTACCACACCGCCCTCGAGTACGCCAAGGTGCGCCGGCAATTCGAGCGGCCCATTGCTGGCTACCAACTCGTGCAACAGAAACTGGTGTTCATGCTGAGCGAAATCACCAAAGGACAACTGCTCGCATTGCGACTTGGCCAGCTCAAAGACCAAGGCAAGCTCCGGCCACAACAGGTGTCGCTCGCCAAGCGCAACAACGTGGCACAAGCGCTGGAGATTGCCCGCCTGGCGCGCGACGTTTTGGGGGCCAACGGCATCGTGAACGAATACCCAGTGATCCGCCACATGTTGAACCTCGAAACGGTCAACACGTACGAAGGCACGTACGATATGCACACGCTCATTGTCGGGCGCGACATTACTGGCCTCGACGCGATCCGCTAGCGGTCGTGCACGGTTGCCGTTCGAGCGCCATGGCCCCTGCGCGTTCTCTCAAGTCCGACCGACTCCTCGACCAGCTCGGCGTGTGGAAGCGCCTGCAGCGAGGAGAGAAGCTGGTCGTGGTGGGTCCCACGTACGAGTTGTTCACTGCGGAAGACTCCACCGCAGCACTCGCGTTCACTTGCGAGGGCGAAAGCTTGTACGTTGGTTACGCCGTCGTTCGTGAGGGGCGGTGGGAGGCAGTCGAGTTGGAACCCTACTCGCTGCGGGCACTCGGGTACTGGCAGCGGTGGCTCAAACGCCACGGCGTGGCGCGGCACGAGCCCACACCGCGGCACTCATGAGCACCTTCACGCTCGTCGCGTTCATCGTCGTCTATACCCTGCTCGCCATTGGCGGCCTGCCACCGTTTCGTTTCGACCGCACCGGCATTGCCATCATGGGCGCGGCCACCATGTTGCTGAGCGGCGCCATTCCGTTCGACGCCGCGCTGGCGGCCATCGATTACCGCACGATCGTGTTTTTGTTCGGGATGATGATCGTGGTGGCAAACTTGCGGCTCGCGGGTTTTTTTCGGCTCGTCACCGCACGAGCTGTTCGGCACGCGCGAACTCCCGCACAGCTTCTCGCCGTCACGGTGTTTCTCCCGGGCATCCTGGCAGCATTTTTCATCAACGACGTGGTCTGCCTCGTGTGCACTCCCGTGGTGCTGCAAGTGACCCACCGCTTACGCCTTCCCGCTCGGCCCTATTTGCTCGCTCTCGCGACCGCAGCAAATATCGGCAGCGCCGCGACCGTCAGCGGCAATCCGCAAAACATGCTCGCCGCTGGCTTCGCTCAGGTGCCCTACTCCACGTTCGCGCTGCACCTGGCGCCCCTGGCCGTTGCCGGGCTGGTGATCGACTACGCTCTCCTATGGTTTCTGTTCCGTCGGGAGCTGGCAACCAATGTGGATCCTTCGGCCGTCGACGTGCCAGAGCGAGTCCACAAGCCCTTGCTGTACAAATCCAGCGCTGCCGCCACGCTTGCGGTGATTCTGTTTTTCGTCGGCGCCCCTGTGGCGGAGGTGGCTTTGGGGGTGGCGGCGTGGTTGCTCGCAACGCGACGCGTGCGGCCGGAAAAGGTCTACCGCGAAATCGATTGGCCGCTGTTGGTCATGTTCCTTGGCCTGTTCGTCGTGGTCGGTGCCGTCGAGCACGCAAGTCTCGACCGTCGCTTGCTCGGACTGTTCGGGCTGACGACCGGCGGCACGCCCGGCGTCTGGATTGCCGCCACAGCGGTCTTGTCGAACCTCGTGAGCAACGTGCCAGCCGTGATGTTGCTCAAGCCGCTCGTGACCAACGCTGCCGATCCAACCACGATGGCGCTGCTCGTCGCAGCCGCCAGCACTTTTGCAGGAAACCTCACCACTGTGGGGTCGGTGGCGAACTTGATCGTGCTCGAGCAAGCGCGCCGTGCAGGAGTGGAAATTTCCTTTTGGGAGTACGCACGAGTCGGCGTTCCCCTGACTCTCGTGACCCTCGCGCTGACCGCGGCCTTTTTCGCCGCACCGTAGGGACAGGTCCTGCGCCTGCTGCGACTCCAAGGGCAACCGCAATGGTTGCCGGTACGTTGCGGGATCACGAACAACCTGCCCACGCAGGAGATCCGCGGACCAAGTTGCTCCGTCCCGGCTGGGGGTGGCCCGCGCGGGAATGTTCGTGCGTGTCCACAAATGGGGTCTCCAAAAATGATGCGTGTCCAAAAATACGCTCCGGCCCGGTGGCGGGCAGGAGGACGTTCCGGTCGGTCAGAAAAGAGAAGCCGGCGCGTACCGGTCGAACGGATGCATTGGAGGCTGCACTGCTTGACCGATCGTTCCTGCCTCCCGTAGAGTGGGGCCGTCCGGCGGAGGAGGTGCGATGATTTCCGTTCCAGCCCTGCGGTTGCACCAGTTCGGCGTGGTGTTTTACCAGTGCTCTCTCGCGGTGCGCGACATCCAGCGGCTCGTCCGTTTCGAGGTACTCAGCTACAGCCACGAAGGCCGCACGCACGGCCGCCGGCCGATGCAAACAGCCCGAGCCGGCAAGATTCACTGGGACGTGCTGGAACAAAAGATCGCCCACAGCGAAGGCGCCTACCAGCGCCCGATCATCCAGCGCAAAATTGCGGAACTAATCGACTACTATCTGCAGTGTGCCGAGGCGCAAACCTTGCCTGCAATCCCGGGAGCCGTCCTGCTCACGTGCGACCGCCGCCTGGAATTCATTCCGATCAGCGCGCATCGGGTGCTGGGCGTCCTGCAACTGCCCAACGAAGAGGGCTGCTTGCGGGCATTGGATGGCCAGCATCGTCTCCTCGCGTTGCACCAACTTGCCGAGCAAACCCAGCCGCCGGACGTGCAAGTCCCAGCCATCTTGTTCGATTGTCTTGCGCCGGATCAGGTCGTGGAACTGTTCGTTACGATTAACGCCAAGCACACGCGCCTGAATCCGTCGCACCTGATTTCCTTGTCCGGCCGCCGCCTGTACCCCGACCCGACACTGGCAGCCGCCCACGACGTGGTGCGTGCTCTCAGCGAGGACCCTTCTTCTCCGTTGCACGGCGAAATCAAGCTTTTTGGTGTGGGGCGCGGACGCGTAGCCCAAGCGCCGCTTGCGGAAGAGATCAAAGGAGTTCTGACAGCACTGGAAGCATTGGGTGGAAACCAAGCAGAACACTTTCGGGACCGGGCCGCCAAGTTTTTCCTCCTCTACTTCCGCACCATCGCGAACATCTTCCCCCGCGCTTGGACCGGCAAGCGCTACAGCATCAAAACCGCTGCTGCTCTGCGCGCCTTCATTCGCGTCGTGCCCGATGTGCTGGCCACCGTGCGCCGGATGCATGGGGAGCCGATGGATGCATCAAGCCTCCAACGCACGATGGAACCTTGGGGCGCGTATCTCGGCGATGCTCGCTTCGAGACCGACGGCGAGTGGCGCCTCAAGCAAGGCGGCGGTACGCGCGGAACCGTGGAAATCCTCGTGCGGGAACTCCGCTCGGCCTTGCCGTCGTAACTCCTGTGCTCGGAGTACGCGCTATCGCTCGATGCTCACCCGCTAGCCAAGGCTTCCAGCAGAGCCACGGTCGAAGAGGCGCAAGCCGCGGCGGCGCGTGGCTTCGAGCTTCGCCAGAAACTCCTCCCGAGAAATCACTCGTGCCCCTAAGCGCGCCATGTGCGGAGTCATCGTCTGGATGTCCATCCAGTCCAGTCCTCGGGAGCGCAAGTGGTCGACGAGAAACAACAGCGCGAGCTTCGACGCGTTGGGCTCCCGGTAAAACATGCTTTCCGCAGCAAACGCCCCGTCGATGTCCACGCCGTACACGCCCCCCACGAGTTCGTTTCCGCGCCACGCTTCCACGCTGTGCGCAACGCCCAGACGATGGAGCTGTGTGTACGTCACGATCACCTCTGGCGTGATCCACGTGCCGTCTTGCCCCGGACGCACAGCTTTCGCACAACCTTCGATCACAGCGGGGAATGCCCGGTCGATCGTAAACCGGAGCGTGGTTTGGCGACGTGCTCGCCGCAAACTTCGAGGCACATGGAGTCGCTCGAACTCGAGAATCGCCCGCTCGCGCGGAGAAAACCAAAGCATCGGCAAGCCGGGTACCGGCCAGGGAAACACACCCTGCTGGTACGCACGAAGCACGGTGCGAGGCGTCAGCCGCCCGCCGACGGCAACCAAGCCGTCGATCTCGTCCTCACTTTGGTCCCAAGGTTCGTTCGGCATTCGAGTTCTTGCGAGCGCTCAAGCGCGAACACGCTGCGGACTTCAGTATAAACGAAGGTACGAGCGACGCGATGCCTACGGTCGCACTTCGCCACGGATGACATAGTTCCGGAGAGCCGGCACGCGCCGCGCCACCGCCGCAACCACGAGCAAACAACCGACACCCCCACTGACGACCGAAAACGTTGGCGAGGTCAGCGCGGCCACAAACCCGGATTCCACCGCGCCCAGTTGGTTCGAAGCATTGATGAACATGAAATTGATGGCACTCACCCGACCCCGTAAATGGTCCGGCGTGTTGAGTTGCACGATGGTGCTGCGCATCACCACGCTAATCTGGTCGGCCATTCCAGCGAGCATGTAAGCGGCGACCGACAACGGAAACCAACGCGAGAACCCGAACACGATGGTCGCCACACCGAACACAGCCACCGCCACCAGCAGCGCCCGGCCAGCTCGTCGAATGGGCGGCAGCAGCATGAGTGTCAGGGAAGTCGCCAGCGCGCCGACTTCGAGCGACGCCGAGAGGATGCCGTAGCCGCGAGGCCCGACCTGGAGAATTTCGTTCGCGTACACGGGCAACAATGCCGCAGCACCACCGAAAATGACCGCCAGCATGTCCAACAGCATGCAGCCCCACACCACCGGTCGGCTGGCCACGAATCGCACGCCTTGCACCATCGCTTGCCAGCCCATCGTCGAGCCCGTTCCCTGCGGCCAGCTCGGGCGCACCTGCATCAGGGCTACAATGGCGACGACCAGCAACACCGCCACTGCGGCATACGCTGCAGCCACACCCGCGGCCGCGATGATCATCCCGCTGGCGGCCGGACCACTCGCAAACGCCAGTGCTTGCACCGTAGAGGCAACCGTGACCGCCCGCGGGAAATCCGCGATGGGAATAAGATTGGGCAGCAGCGACGCGCGCGCCGGATTGTCGAATGCCGCTGCGCCGGCCATGGCAAACACCACGACGTACAACGAGCTTAACGTGGCCGCTTCGGTGGCCGTCAGTCGCGCCAGCAACAGCGCTCCCGCTAAGGGCACCAATTGCGCGATCATCACGATCCGCCGACGCTCGTAACGATCGGCTACCATGCCTCCGACAAGCAGCAACGAAAACGCTGGCACGAACTGCACCAGACCAATGAGGCCCAAGTAAAACGGAGAGCGCGACAGCTCGAAGACGTGCCACGCAACCGTAGCGCGCATGAGCGTGAGCGCCGTGGCCGCACAAAATCGGCTTAGGAAATACGCCCAGACATCCAGCGGAAAACGGCGGATCATGGGCACCCTCGGCTACCCAGCGACATGCCTCCGCGCAAGGGCAAAACGGCGTGCGTGGAATCATCGCTCGCGCCCGGCAAAGCGCCGGCCCCCGACAACGCATCCGTCAAGGCTGGCTACTGCTCGCCTTGGGCCGCCAGCGGGCGACGTTGCGGTTGTGCTCTTCCAGCGTGCGTGCAAACACGTGCGTCCCGTCTCCGCGGGCAACGAAGTACAGATAGTCCACTGCGGCTGGGCGCACGGCTGCTTCCAGCGACGCGCGGCCCGGGTTGCAAATCGGTCCAGGCGGCAAGCCAAAGTGACGGTACGTGTTGTAGGCGTGCTCGGCCTCCAGGTCGGCACGACCCGGAGGCCCGTTGCGCCCGCTGCCGTACATGGCCGTAGGATCCGCTTGCAACTTCATGCCCGCACGCAAGCGGTTGTGAAACACAGCCGCCACCAGCGGACGCTCCTCCGGCACCGCTGTTTCTTTCTCCACAATCGAGGCGAGCGTGACCATTTCGTGCACGCTCATGCGCAACCGCTCGCGCTCGGCGTCCAAGTCGCGAGTGCGCTCGACAAAACGGTCGAGCATCGCGGCTACCAGAGCCTCCGGACGCTCGCTCCACACGAAGTGGTACGTGTCCGGAAACAAGTAGCCTTCGAGGCCGGTGGCAGGATGTCCAATGCGCTCGGCCAGCGCCGTGCTTCCCGCTGCGCAGCGGAACACATCGCGCCCGCCGAAACCAAGCGCTTCGAACTGCTCCGCAACGTCGGCCAACGTATCGCCTTCCCGCACCAGAAAGACATGGCGACCAAGTCGGCCCGACTCGAGTTCGGCCAGCAACTGTCGGGGGGAGAGCGAGTGCTCGAACAAGTAATCCCCTGGGCGCAACAAGCGCTCGCTGCCGGTGAGCTTTCCCCATAGCTTCAGTTCCCACGGCGTTCGGACGAACCCTCGCTCGGCAAGCTCCTCCGCCACGCGACCGAACGAGTCGCCCGCTCCCACGCGCAGAAAAAATCCCTCCGGGGGCAACGCACGCGGGCGCTGGAAGTCCCACCACCACGCGCCACACACGAGGGCCACACCGACGCCCACGATGCCCGCGACCGCCACAGCCACCCGCATGCTGCATCACCCAGGATCAATCGGATCCAACCGAGCCGACAGATCCACCCGAACCCACCGGTAGTTCCGCACCCAAACAGCGGGCAACTTCCGGCAGTGTCTGTCCGTTTTTCACCAAGCGATACTTTTCCCAAAACAGGGTGTCGATCTTTTTCAGTGCCGGTTTTGTCCGCTCGGTCCGATAGCGCGAAAGGTGGCCAGGGCCGCCGTTGTACACCGCGTACGTTGCTCGCGCCAAGTTATCCATTCCTCCTGGCTGCCGGTGTTCGCCGCGGGCGATGGCATAGTCACGTAAGTAATGGAGCGAGATTTCCGTGCCGGCACGCGCGTTGTACGCAATGTCCCAACGAATTCCCCGCAAGTCGTACACGCCGCGCCACACCCGCTCGTTGACCTGCATCAACCCCGAGGAACCCACCGCCGACCGAATGTAGGTGATCTTTCCCTTGTCGCGTACGAATTGACGCCAACAGCTTTCTTGCCACGCTGTTGCCAGCACGATGCTGCGAAAGAGCTGGTGATATTCTGCGTCGAGACTACCGTTCTCCAATGCTCCTGCCGTGCTCCGCTCGAGCACCGCTTGCACCCGTGGCAAGTACTCGGCCACACGTTCCGGCGTGGCCAGCCATTCTTGGAGCTGCGCGGTCGACGGAGGGGTATCCGCAGCCCAAGCCACGCGCGGCTGCAACCACTTCCACCACCAGCGACTTTCGTCTGGCGGCATGCCGGTGAGGTCGGGCGGGGGGATTGGCGGACCAAACCCGAGCAAGATCCGCAACTCCGGATCCACCGCGGTGTCGAACCGCAGAGGGTCGGTGACATCCGCAGGGGCGAGAATGCGCGCAAGGCGGCGCAAACCATCGGCACTCAGGTCGACGCCCATGCCTGGTCCAGCTTCCTGGAGCACGACCAACGCATCCCCGGCGCTGAGAAAGCTCAAGTACCGCAGCGCTTCTTGCCCCTTTTGGCGCACCGCCACTTGCTGGAGCACCGGCGCGAAACGCTTCCAGGTGCGCACGAACAACTCGGGCACCGGATCGGGAGCCCCGGGGTCGCTTGGCGCCAACGCCTCCAGCATGTCGTAGCGGCCTTCCAACAACACGTCGGCAAGCGGCTGGCGGAGTTCGCGGATGAGCGAGTCGGCCCACACGAATTTGATCGTGTAGGTTAAAAACGCATCCCACTGGTCCAGCGCGCGCTGCCAGCGCTCGAGTTCTTCCGGGGTGAACGTGGGCTCAGGTCGCGGCGTGGGCTGGTCCACCAGCGGAACGTTCAGCGCCAGCGTGGCGCGAACGCCGCCGGGCGCCACCGCAACCTCTTCGAACCGCAACGAGGCGAGCATGCGGTCGACCCCTTCGCGCTCTTGACGCGGCAAATACAAGGGCAGGAGTTCCCGCAAGTCATCCACGGCTCGACCCAAGCGAAGCTCCACGGTTTCGAACTGCGGATGAGCACGCTCTTTCACCAACGACCAGATCCGATTCGACACGAACGGTTTCTTTCCTTCCTTGTCGTACAGCGCCGAGTCCACCACGCGAAAACGCACCGTACGCCCGTCGTCGCTCAACACCGGCTCCTCGTACACTTCGAGGATGCCGTCCCAATCCACCGGCGCTAGACACTGCTCCCCCCAGGGTGTGCCCAGACGCGCCTCGGCGCGCGACCGCACGCGCAGGCGCTCGCCGCGCACGTCGACCGCTGGCTCCCGCAGCTTGAGAAAGCGGCAGCCGCTGCCGTCGTCCCAAAGCACGGCTTTCCCCGAGGCAGTGGTGTACAGTTGCGCCACCAGCGCCTCCCGCACGAACGCTGCCGGCACTTCCAGGGGCACGCGCACGAGCTTCTCCGCGCCCACAGCAGCACGGCCAACAAGGCCTACTGCGGCAACCATCAGCGCTGCCGTGCACCAAGACCGGAACTGGGGAAGCCTCATGGCGCCTCAGGGTAACGCGAGGAAGCTCACTGAAGAAGAGGCAGCTTGGCTTGAAATACTGCGGCCCGCAAGAGAAAGTAAGCGGAACATTTCCCCCAAAGGAGTACAAAGATGAAAGAAGCTGCCATTGTAGCGGTGGCCCGTACGGGCCTGGCCAAGTCGTTCCGCGGTTCGTTCAACAAAACTCGCCCGGACGACATGGCTGCGCACTGTGTGCGCGAGGCTTTGAAGAAAGTGCCTCAACTCGACGTACGCGAGATCGACGATGTGGTCATGGGCACCGGATTTCCCGAGGGTCCACAAGGCTTCAACGTCGGGCGGAATGTGGCCGTGATGGCGGGGCTGCCCGTGGATGTTCCCGGCTGCACCGTGAGCCGCTTTTGCTCCTCGGGCCTGAACGCCGTCATGGTGGCCGCGCATATGATTCAGCTCGAAGGCGCCGACGCCGTCGTGGCGGGCGGACTCGAGTCGATTACGATGCTGCAAAACGATTTCAACAAAAAAGACCTGTTCAACCCCTGGCTCCTCGACCACAAACGCGAAATTTACATGCCGATGGGCCTCACTGCCGAAGTGGTTGCCGAGCGGTACAAGATCAGCCGCGAAGCGCAAGACCAATACGCACTGCTTTCCCAGCAGCGCACTGCCGCAGCGCAAAAGGCCGGCAAGTTCAAAGACGAAATCGTACCGATGACGGTGCAGATGGAAGTGGTGGACAAAGCCACAGGCGAGCGCTCGATGAAAACGGTGACCGTCGACCGCGACGAGTGCAACCGGCCCGACACCACCTTGGAAGGCTTGGCGAAGCTACCTCCAGCTTTCAAAGAGGGCGGCACGGTCACCGCAGGCAATGCCTCGCAGTTCGCCGACGGTGCCGCTGTGGTGGTGATGATGTCCACGGAACGTGCGCAACAGCTCGGCATCGAGCCCCTCGGCTTCTTCCGTGGCTGCGTGTTTGCCGGCTGCGAGCCGGACGAGATGGGCATCGGGCCGGTCTTTGCCGTGCCCAAGCTGCTCAAGCGCCATGGCATGAAACTCGACGACATCGACATCGTGGAACTGAACGAGGCGTTTGCCTCGCAAGTGGTGTACTGTCGCGACCGCTTGGGCATCGACCCCGAAAAACTCAACCCGAACGGTGGGGCGATCTCCATCGGGCATCCATACGGCATGACCGGCGCCCGACTTGCCGGACATATTTTGTTGGAGCTGCGCCGCCGCAAGAAGCGCTGGGGCATCGTGACGATGTGCATTGGCGGCGGCATGGGCGCAGCCGGTTTGTTCGAGGCTAACGTTTGATCCCGCTGCATTTTGCGGCTTCACGCTCGCGAAGGGCGGTGGGTGCCAACGCAACCGGCACCCACCGCCCTTATTTTGGCCGCACTGTGATCCAGGAAGCACGAGCAGGGCTGTAGCGATGGGCAGTTCGTTGGTCCCGATGGTCGCCGCCGGCCTCCTGCTTGGGATGAAGCACGCCCTCGATGCCGACCACTTGGCGGCCGTGGGTGTGCTTGCGAGCGAACACCATGGCTGGCGCAAGGCCGCGGCCGTCGGGGCGCTGTGGGGGCTCGGTCACACGCTCGCGCTGGCAGCCGTCGGTGTCGCACTGCTCGGCGCTGGCGTCGCCTTACCGCCCGAGTTCGCCCGTTGGGCGGAAGGGCTCGTGGCCGCGACGTTGGTGTGGTTGGGCGCGCGCTCTCTTTGGTCGCTGGCGCGCGGAGACACGATCCACTTCCACGCGCACCGGCACGGAAGCTGGTGGCATGTCCATCCCCACCACCACCGCCGTGGCGACGCGCACGGTGAGCCTGACAGCCACCACGGACCGAGCCACGCGCGCCCATTCCTTTTCGGGATGTTGCACGGCCTCGCAGGCAGTGCCGCGCTGTTCCTGCTGGTGCTGACCAGCGAACCGCGTTCGGTGTTCGCGTGGGCGTACCTGGCAGCGTTCGGGGCCGGGTCGACCCTGAGCATGACCGCTTTCAGTGCCTTGGTCGCCCTTCCCTTTCAGCTTCGCCCCGAGCGCTTGCAACGTTGGCACGGCCGGCTACGCGCCTTTGCCGCGCTTTGCAGCATCGCTGTGGGGCTGGTGCTCGGCTACGAACTGGCGGCTTCGGCGTAGCCAACCAGGCTAGTCGGAGGCTGCTTCCGTCGCCGGCTCTAACGTCGGAGGCCGACGAGCGTACACCCACGCCGGCGGGGTTCTCAGGTCCCACACCAGTCCGCACCATTCCATGAGCTTCAAAATGTAATGGCTGATATCCACTTCCCACCAGAAAAATCCTTGCCGCTCCGAACCTGGAAAGCGGTGGTGGTTATTGTGCCAACCCTCGCCAAAAGTCAGAAGCGCTAGCCAAAAACTGTTGCGGCTGGTGTCGCGCGTTTCGAATCGCCGCCACCCGAACACGTGCGCCAGCGAATTCACGCAAAAAGTCACGTGCCACACCAAAACCGTGCTGAGGAAAAATCCCCACAAGAGCAGTTGCCAGCTCGTGGTCCCTAGCTCAGGAACCCAGTACTCGAGCGCCCAGCCACCGAGGAACAGCAGCACAGCAACCGTGACCGGCGGAACAAGGTGGTAGCGGTTCAACCAGCGCAGCTCGGGAAACCGGGCAAAGTCACGAATCGCCTGCCAGCGGGTCGCGTCGTACTTCGGCGACAGAATCCAACCCACGTGCGCCCACCAGAAACCTTTCACCGTCGGTGGATGGATGTCTTCCTCGGTATCGGCATAGCGGTGGTGGTGTCGGTGCAAAGCAGCCCACCACAGCGGTCCCTTTTGCAACGCGGTGGTGCCGAGCAGACCAAAGACGAACTGCATCGGGCGGCTCGTCTTGAACGACCGGTGCGAAAAATACCGGTGGTAGCCCGCGGTGACCGCGAACACCCGCAAGGCGTACATGGCAACGCACGCGGCAACCGCCGGCCAGGACCAGCCCACCCAAACCACAGCCACACAGGCCACGTGCACCGACCAAAAAGGAACGGTCGATAGCACCAACCGCCAGCGGGGAATTGGTTGGGACTCGGTGGCGTCGTCGGTTTTGCGCGACTCGTCGATCTGCTGCGCGTTCGTGTTTCCCTTCACTGCTTGTTCCTTTCTATCTGGCCCGCGCGTGCACGGGCTTCTTCGGCAGGCGCCGGTCGCGGCCTCCATGCCCTCGTCCACTCCAATACCTCATGGCCGCGACGAGAGAAGACCTTCTAGAGCCGCACCACCGCCAACACAACCCCATGCGCGACACCCGTTCCCGTGCGGTGCAGGGCCACGGCGGTGCCGCGCCCACCCCGCACCGAAACGCGCGTGGTTCATCGGAACCCTACCGGCAGGCCATGTAGGGGCGACCCGGTGGGTCGCCCGGCGGGGCCGGCGGTGGGCGGGCACCCGGGATGGTGCGGGGCCGTCGTGCACCATCGCACCAGGGCGACGCACCGCGTCGCCCCTACATGCACCGCGTGGTCGACCCTCACCCGGCGCTGCGCGCCGGCCTCTCCCTGCCAGGGAGAGGCGTCTTTTCTCTGCCGTGCAACTGCGAGGTGCAAACCGTCACTCCGTCGCACCAAGCCACGTCGACTCCTCTCCCTCGCCCTGGCTAGGGCGAGGGAGAGGATGAAAGGTGAGGGAGTGGGTCGAACGTCGATCCACGACGCAACCGACCCTCACCTGGCGCTCCGCGCCGGCCTCTCCCTACCAGGGAGGGGCGTTTCTTTGTCGCTTCGCTGGAAACACCCGGCAGCTTCCGGTCCGCTCACCCCACCGAGCCAACCCTGCCGGCAGGCCATGTAGGGGCGACCCGGTGGGTCGCCCCTACGTGGTGGTGGCACAGGTTCTGTCGGGCAACTCCGATTCCCCCGAAGCCAGCACCACCCCTTCTCGCTCGAGGGCGCGCACGACTCGCGCTCCATCCGCGCGCAGTCGCTCCCACTCTTCCAACGTGTACGCGCATACCTCGCAAGCCACACCCAATCCGGAAAAGCACCGGCTGAATTCCGGGATGCGCTGCAAAAACGGTACGCTACTCGAGCGCATCCATACCACGATGTCGGCGTCGCTCCCGGGCTTCGCCTCATCACGAGCCAACGAACCCACGAGCCAAACCGCAGCAACGTCAGGGTTGTTCTCGATCAGCTCGCGCGCTCGCTTCCGCAGGGCATGCAACAGCGCGTCGCGATCGAGTGCAAACACCCGAACCTGGCTACCGCGATAACGCTCCACGACAAAACTCAAGGATCGCTTCTGCATGGGCAATCGCGCGCTCCGCTTCTTCACGTGTAAAAAAATCCGCTGGGGCTCCTGCTGGCAGGCCATTCGGGTACCGCGTGGTGATGTACAGCTTGTCGAGTTGCCGAGCACGGTCCAGGTGCGCCTCGTCGACTTCGACGAAATCGCTCAAGCCCTCGAGAAGCTGGGCGACCGAGTGCCCCCAAGCCTCGTTTCCAATGTGTTCATAAACCGCTTTCAGCCCCTTCTCTGCTGCCTGCTGCGCGGCGAAGCATGCCCAGTCGTAGTAACCGCCGGCCAGTGCGTGCCGAGAAAAGGCAAGGTCGACTTCTGCCTGGCGCCACCAGTCCTTCGCTCGCCGAGCCATCAACGCCCGCATAACGGAAACGTTCGTTCGTGCCAATGTCGCTTTACGGGCGACGCACCGCGTCGCCCCTACATGCACCGCGTGCTCGACCCTCACCCGGCGCTGCGCGCCGGCCTCTCCCTGCCAGGGAGAGGCGTCTTTTCTCTGCCGTGCAACTGCGATGTGCAAACCGTCACTCCGTCGCACCAAGCCACGTCGACTCCTCTCCCTCGCCCTGGCTAGGGCGAGGGAGAGGATGAAAGGTGAGGGAGTGGGTCGAACGTCGATCCACCACGCAACCCACCCTCACCCGGCGCTGCGCACCGGCCTCTCCCTGCCAGGGAGAGGCGTCTCTTTGTTGCTTCGTTGGAAACAGCCGGCAGCGTTCTGTCCGCTCACTCCACCGAGCAAACCCTACCTGGCCGCAGGAACTACTCCGCGTCGATGATCACTTCGTCTTCGCCGCGGCGGCCGTACGCATCGGTCACGCGCACACGCACCACGTAGCGCCCGGGGGTGCGGAACGTGTGCTTTACCTGAGCCCCTTTTGCTCGCTTGCTGCCGTCGGCAAAGTCCCACTCGAACGTGGCGTCGCGGGCCTCGTCGCCTTCGTACACTTCGGCAGCGAATTCCACCGTGAGCGGCGCATCACCGCGGTCGGGCTCCGCCGTGGCCGATACGGTTAGCGGGCCCATGTGCGGCGGGGGCGGCAGCTTCTTGCCTAGACGGTTCGCTCCACATCCTACGAGGGCGCCTGCCAACAGCGCTGCGGCCACGATGGTGCAACGGAACTTTTGCATGGGCTGCATCGGTACAGTTCCGGTTCGGTGGCAGCAAGTTACGGCTGCTGTGGGGGCGTGGCAGCGGGTGTCGTGTCTCCGAGAGGCACGCGCTGGAGCATGCGCATCAGGGCAGCAGCGACGCTGCGCGAGCGCTCGGCATCGGCAACGGTAAACACACCGGCCTTCGGCTGGAACGTGACCTCGGTTGGGCCCCGGCGCCATACCAGAATGGTGGCGCTGACTTGGTCCGGGTGGCCGTAAGTTCCCGTGAGATACCGGAGGACATCGGCAGGATCGTTCTGACAGCGGGCTTCGAGGCGATAGAGCACGCGCTCCTTGCCGGTGAAGGAAAACTCCAAGTCGCAAGGCGATAGCGTACCCACGGCACGTTGGCCCAAGCGATAATTGAGGTACGGGAGCGCTTCGGCAGCATCGCCAGCCACCGTGCTTTCCGCCTGCGGGTACTGCTTTTGGAACTCAGCCAGCGGGGTGCCGAACTCGAGTCCGTTCCACACGCTGGCAATGGCCGCCGTCGGCTGCAAACCCGCAGCCAAGGTCAGGAATACCACGACCCAACGTACGCCCATGTCACCTCCGGCTCGAGATGTGTACCGGCTCGATAAACGAGGCGCCAGGGAGATCCGCTCCCTGGCGCCTCGAAAGCTCGCTTCACCCAAGCAGCGCGTGGCTTACTGGCAAACCAGCTCCACCGTGAGGGTGCCGTCGAGAGAGGTGTTGAGCGGCGGCCCGATCGCAAGGTCTGCCAGCGCCAGACCCGTGACAAACTTCAAACCGTTCAAGTTGCCGCCAGTGTACTTGGCACAGGCGTTCGTCGGTTTGGCGCCAGTCACGGTCGCGCTTGCGTCTTGGATCGTTAGTGCCGACGTGTCGCATGGTGGGTTGGTGCAGTCGGCATTCGTCAAACAAGGCGGCGTGCCACTATCGTTTATGCACTGGCCCGCTGATTGGATTAGATCCTTGAGTTGCACGGTCACGGCACCCGTGGTCAGTGGACCAGTGAACGACGCCAGGGGGCCAACGGTGTCGTCATCGGTGCAGGGGATCCCGTCAGGCCCAAGCTGCCCGCTCTGAAGCAACTTGAACTGCATGGTCACGAAGTCCACACAGTCTCCAGCAACACTCGAGCCGCCCGGGGTGATCGTCGGCTGGGACGAGTGGGAGTTGCTCGCAGGGAACGTGGCGTCGGGCACGAACGTGGTGCTGGAAGCCAGGCACTCGTCGGTCGTAGCGGAGCCAGGCAAGCAATTCGGATTCGCGCTCGCGTCGCAGCCACCAATGCGGTCCTGGCACACGGTCGCGTCGACATCGACGTTTTGACCGCTACAGTCGCACCATCCCTCCGACGAAAGCACATCCACGCACACGGCGGAAATAAAGAGGTTCAAAGGCGACGGAATCGTGCTTGCCCGAATGGTACGCGCAGAGGAGTTGATGAGATACAACGTGTTCGGGTTCACGCCAAATTCGTTCCCCAAACCTTGCTGTGTGGTCACGTTCGGCCCCGGGCGGCACACCTGGGTCGCGACACTGCCCACGAGCCCGATGTTCATTGGGATCGGACTTAGAGCTGGTACGTCCAATGTGGCGTTGCTGGTATTGGCAAGGTTGCACACCGCGGTGTAACATTGCACCCCGAAGCGGCACAGGTTGGGGCGGTAGCCGGGGGCCATAGAATTGGTGCAGTCCGTGGCCGGCTTCGCCGGGTTCGCCGAGGGGGCATCGATGGCCTCTTTCAGTAATGCGATCAGGTCCGGCGTTTGCGCCATGAGCTGCTTGATGGCGGCGTCCTCGATGGCAAACATGAGCCAGTCGGTCACGAACTTGAGCCGGCAGTTCGTATCGACCTTGCCATCGGAGTTGAAGTCGCACGTACCGCTCGCCGGCGGCGCGGTAGCCAGCGGTACCGTACCGGAAAGCTGGTGGTTCATGCCTTCGAGAAGGCGGAAGTCCGCGTCCGTGCACTCGTTCGCTGCACTCGATTTTTCCAGCGCGGCCCGGAACAGATCGAACTTCGACTTGAAGGGCTTCGCATTTGCCGCATCGTAAACGCCCGCGAGTTGTTTCTCGCAAAATGCTGCCGCATTGGCGAGGCACGCCTTGCCTGAGCTGCAGTCGGTACCGCCTTTCACGGTTCCCGCGGCAACTTCCTTGCGGATGGCGTCGGCGCATTTTTGCAGCGCGCCGTAGACGAACTTTTGCAGCTTGGCACCCTCGCCTTGGATGCGCTTTTGGCACTTGTCGATAGCCGCGTCGCTCGAGCTAGCGATGAGCAACGCAACGGCGCTGGCCACGACGGTTGCGAACCTTTTCATTCGAGACCCTCCCTTTGTCTGCGCTTGATTGCCGTGCCCCTCGCAGCCCGGGCACGACGTTACGACCCACGACCACTGCTGCGAGCGTGCCCTTCATACGGACAGGCGCGGACGTTTGTCAAGACAGAACGTTTACTGCCGACAAAACGTGTATTGGGAGCGAGCGAGCTACCACGGATTCGCCACATGACACGGCCGGCCGGTTTTGGCGATAAAGTCCTGGTGATACTCCTCCGCCGGCCAAAACGTTTTTGCCGGCTCCACTTGCGTGACGATTTTGCGCCCCGCGTAGCGCCCGCTGGCCTCCAGCTCCCGGATGTACGCCAAGGCTTCGCGGCGCTGCTCTTCGTTGACGTACCAAATGCCCGAGCGGTACTGCTCGCCCACGTCGGGGCCTTGCCGCATCCACTGGGTCGGGTCGTGCATCGCAAAAAATGCCTCGAGCAAGCGGCGGTACGAGATGCGCTTGGGGTCGTACACCACCTTCACGGTTTCAGCGTGCCCCGTCGTGCCGGAGCACACTTGCTCGTACGTGGGGTGCTCCACGTGCCCTTGCATATAGCCCGACACCGCATCGATCACCCCGGGACCTTGCTGGAAGTAATGTTCGATTCCCCAAAAGCAGCCGCCCGCGAAGTACGCCACTTCGGGGTGGACCGGTTGCGACTCCGGCGGTAGCGGCTGTCCGTCCGGCACGAACTTGAGCGCGGCGGAATTCAGGCAGTGCCGCTCGCCGGTCGGGGGTGGCCCGTCGGGGAACACGTGCCCCAGGTGCGCCCCGCAGCGTGCGCAGCGAATTTCCGTGCGCACCATGCCGTGCGACAAATCCAACTGCCGGGCAACGTGGTCGCGATCGAATTCGCGGAAAAACGAGGGCCAGCCGGTTCCGGAGTGGAATTTGTCTGCGCTGCGGTAAAGAGGCAGGCCGCAAACCACGCATGTGTAGATGCCGCTTTCGTGATGGTCGACAAACCTTCCGCAAAATGGCGGCTCGGTGCCTGCACGTTGCGTGACCCGGAAGGCCTCCGGGTCGAGCTTTGCAGCGAGGCGCTCCACTTCGGCACGGTCGAGCGGCGTGACATCGTAGAGCGAACGCGAGTATCGCGGCCGTGTTTCTGGATTCATCGTTTCCCTCCTCGGTGTCGTTCCTGATGTGTCCGCAGTGCAGCCAGCAAACAAGCACAACGATACAACCGGCAACAAACCTTTCCAGGTCATCATACGATCGAGCCTAGACGTCGCCGGCGGACACTCGTAGGGGCGACGCAACGGAACCACGGACCAGGGTAACGACATGGGATGCCCTACGCACCGCCGCGTGTTGTAGGGGCGGTCCGCGAACCGCCCCTACAACCCGTGCAACCGGGCGCCCATGATGTTCGCTCATACAACGCACGCGCCTGTACGCACGGCATGTAGGGGCGACGCGGTGCGTCGCCGTGGTGCGATCGTGCACCACGGCCCCGCATCGTCCCGGGTGCCCGCCCACCACGGCCCCGCCGGGCGACCCACCGGGTCGCCCCTACATTGCCTGCCGGTAGGGTCTGGGTTGCGCTACCAGGGTGCGCGCGTGGGGCACGTTCGGGTGAACCACACGCGTTCCGGTGGAATGGTGGGGGGCACGGCGGTGCCGTGCCCTGGGTGCGTCGTGTACGACGGCCCCGCGGTACCCAATGCGGCACACACTGCGTGCGCCGCACCAATGGGCGACCCACCGGGTCGCCCCTACGCCCGATTCGCGACGCACGTTGCCGTACCCTGGGTGCCGCTGCAGCCGCACGCCGCGCCTCGGCGGCCCGCGTCGGCAAAACCGTTGCCGCAATGGCCGCACGGATCGGCTCCTTGCGGCTCCGCGCCGGGGCGAATAAAAGCCCGCATTCGTTTGCTCCGTGTGGCATCTCGGCCATCGCCGAGGTGAAGCAATGCGGCGGCGCGAACGTCTGTCAGCGCGTTTTTGCCGGCAACCCGGTTACGAAAATCAGGGAAACGACAACAAAGGAGGATCCCGGCAGGATGGAAGCAGGAACGAGCCTTTTGCACGAGCGAGTGCGGCAGGAAGCCGCGCAGCTCTTGCGTGTGCGCGAAGAGGTCGGGCGGGTGATCGTGGGCCAGCGCTATCTGATCGACCGGCTCCTCATTGGCTTGCTTGCCAACGGCCATGTGCTGTTGGAAGGTGTGCCGGGGCTGGCGAAAACATTGTCGGTCAAAACGCTCGCGCGCACCATCGACGCCAGCTTCCAGCGGATACAGTTCACCCCCGACCTGTTGCCGGCCGACCTCATCGGCACGCTGGTCTACCAGCCCCAGAACGGGACCTTCGTCACGAAGAAAGGCCCCATTTTTGCGCACCTCGTGCTGGCCGACGAAATCAATCGCGCACCCGCCAAGGTGCAAAGCGCCTTGCTCGAAGCCATGCAGGAACGGCAGGTGACCATCGGGGAGGAAACGCACGCGTTGCCCGACCCGTTCTTGGTACTTGCGACCCAAAACCCCATCGAGCAGGAAGGAACTTATCCGTTACCGGAAGCGCAAGTCGACCGCTTCATGCTCAAGCTCAGCGTTCCCTACCCCAGCAAAGCGGAAGAACGGCAAATTCTCGATCGCATGGCTTCCACCCTGCCGCCACCCGAGCCGACCCCGGTGCTCACCACCGCAGACATCGTGCGGCTGCGGCAGGTCGTGGACCAGGTATACATCGACGACAAAATCAAGGACTACATTGTCGACTTGGTGTTTGCCACGCGCGAGCCGCAAAGTTACCGGCTCGACTTGCAGCGCTGGATCCAGTACGGCGCATCGCCACGGGCCACGCTGTACTTGACGCTCGCCGCCAAAGCGCACGCGCTGCTGCAAGGGCGCGGGTATGTCACGCCGCAAGACGTGAAGTCGATCGCGCCGGACGTTTTGCGCCACCGTGTGATCGTGTCGTACGAGGCGGAAGCCGAAGACATCACCTCGGACATCGTGGTGCAGCGGGTGCTCGACGGCGTGCCCGTGCCGTAACGCGCCACTGTCCGCGGCGCCACCGTTTTCTTCTCGAGCCCTTGGACTCCGCGTTGTCGGCCATGCTCACGACCGAGCAGCTCAAAACAATTCGCAAGATTCAAATCCACACCGGCCATCTCGTCAGCGATTTTTTTGCCGGTGCCTACCACAGTGTGTTCAAAGGGCGGGGGATCGAGTTTGCGGAAGTCCGGCCGTACGTGAGCGGAGACGACGTGCGCACGATCGACTGGAACGTGACCGCACGCACCGGCTCGTTGCACGTGCGCCGCTACGTAGAGGAGCGGGAGCTTACGGTCATGCTGGTCGTCGATGCCAGCCGTTCGACCCGTTTCGGCACCGTGCGGCAACTGAAGAGCGAACTGGCTGCGGAGCTGGCAGCGTTGCTCGCGTTTGCGGCAATCCGCAACAACGACAAGGTCGGTCTCGTGTTGTTTACCGATCGCGTGGAACACTCGTTGCCGCCCAAAAAGGGCACGCGGCATGTGCTGCGGGTGGTGCGCGACGTGCTCTCCCACTTGCCTCGAGGCAGCGCGACCAACATCGCCGCGGCCATGGAGCATCTCGTTCATGTGCACAAGCGGCGGTCGGTCGTGTTCGTGTTATCCGACTTTCTCGACCCCAACGGATTTGCGGCTTTGGAGCTTGCGCGCCAACGGCACGACATCATTGCCATCGTGCTGGACGATCCGCGCGACTTCGAGCTTCCCGCTGTGGGGCTGTTGCGCCTTGCCGACCCGGAAAGCGGGCGCCAGGTGTTGGTCGACACGGCCCACCCCGCAGTGCGCCGTGCGTTTGCCGAACGCGCGCGTGCATTCGCAGAGGAACGACTTCGGCGGCTGCGCGCGTGCGATATCGACACCGTCGTCGTTCGGACCGACAGACCGTATGCGCCCGAACTGGTGCGGTTTTTTCGCACTCGGGAGAAGCGCCGATGAACCCGAGGCTGCGTTTGGTCCTGGCTGGAGGTTCGCTGCTCTTCGTGGTCGTGTTCACCGCGCTCGGGGGTGCGCGTGGGCAACAGGAGGAACGCTCGCCCTCCGCACCCACGATCACGGCCAGCCCGCAAACGGCAACGAGCGAGTCGGGTGTCGTGGTCCGTGCGCACGCCGAACCCACCGAGGCCACCATTGGCGATCGCATTCGGTACACAATCGAAGTCGAGGCCCCCGCTGGGGTGGAGCTCACCATGCCCGTGCTGGCAGAACGGATCGGCGCCTTCGAAATCATCGATTTCGGATCGCTGCCACCGCCCACCGGAGGTACGCGTGCACGGGTGGGTGCGTGGTACACCCTCACCACGTTCGAGACGGGTCGCTACGTGTTGCCCGCGCCGACGGTACAGTACCGGCGTGGGGAGGAACGCGGCGAGGCAACCGGCAACGAGGTCACGATCGAAGTGCGAAGCTTGCTGCCGAAAGGCGAGACGACCGCCGACATCCACGACATCAAGCCACTGGCGTTGCCACCGTTCGACCCGCGCCCGCTGTACTTGGGCGCGCTTTCCCTTGCGGCCTTGCTCGCGATTGCCGTGGGGCTGTGGTTCGTGCTCAACCGCCCCAGGCAGCCGTATGTCGTTCCTCCGCCACCACCCGACGAAGTAGCCTTTCGGGCGCTCGATCGACTGCGTGCGCAGCGCGCGGGACACGACGATTGGTGGCAACCCTACTACGTGGAACTCAGTGCGATCGTGCGCGCTTACATCGAAGCGCGCTTTGGCATCCATGCGCCAGAGATGACGACCGAGGAGTTTCTCGCCGCTGCGGGGAACGACACGCGCCTCACGCCCACGCACCGCAATTTGCTTGCCGAGTTCTTGCAGCAAGCTGATCTCGTCAAGTTCGCCCGTGCCTTGCCAAGTCTTGACGACGCCGAAGCCGCCTATCGCAGCGCCCGCCGCTTCGTCGAAGAAACGCGGCTCGTTGCTGGCGCCGGGCTCGGGGGTAGCCATGCGGCTTGAGCATCCCTGGTTCCTCCTCGGGCTTTTGCTTCTGCCGCTCCTCGTGTGGTGGTGGCGGCCGAGGACTTCCCCGAGCGTGCCGCTGCCGTTCTTCCAACTGCTACCGGACAACCCGAAAGGGCGCGCCCGCTGGCAGTGGCTCGCCACCGCACTGCGCGCCGGTTGCGTGGCCCTGCTCGTCGTTGCCGCGAGCCGACCGCAATACGGCACGGAAGAAGGAGAAATTCGCAGCGAAGGAATCGACATCGTGCTGGCAGTCGACATTTCTGGCAGCATGCTCGCGGAGGATTTCACCAAGCCCAATGGCGACCGGACGAACCGCCTCGAAGCCGTGAAAGCCGTGGTGCGGGAGTTCGTGGCTCGGCGTGTGCACGACCGCATCGGCCTCGTGTTGTTCGCTGCACGGCCGTACACGCAGTGCCCGCTCACGCTCGACCACGGCTGGCTTTTGCAAAACCTGGAGCGGGCCGAAGTTGGCATGATCGAAGACGGAACCGCGATCGGTTCGGCGCTCGCAACGGCAGCAGCGCGTTTGGAAGCGTCGGACGCCAAGAGCAAGGTGATCGTGCTGCTCACCGACGGCCAAAACAACGCCGGCAAGGTATCGCCGAAAACCGCAGCCGAGGCGATCGCCAAGTTGGGGATTCGCGTGTACACGGTGGGTGCTGGCACGCGAGGGCTTGCCCCCTACCCTGCACGCGACGTGTTCGGCAACCGTGTGTATCGGCCTGTGCCCGTGGATATCGACGAGGCCAGCTTGCGGGAAATCGCCCAGCTCACCGGCGGACAGTACTTCCGCGCTACGGATACCGAAAGCTTGCGCAAGGTGTACGCAGAAATCGACCGCCTGGAACGCACCGAATTCGAGGCGCCGCGGTACTTTGCCTACGAGGAAGCCTATCCGTGGCTGCTCCTGTTGGCGCTGGGGCTTTACGGCGGCGAATGCGTGTTGCGCCGCACGTGGTTACGGGTGTTGCCATGATCGTGTGGTACAAGCCGATGCTCTTGAGTTTGCTTCTCCTAGTTCCGGCTCTCTTGGCCTTCCTCTGGTTCGCGGAGCGGTGGCATCGCGCCGCGCAAGCCGCGTATGCAGACCTGCCCCTGTGGCAAAAGTTCGCGCCCGAGGTGGCAGGGCGCTCGTCGCGCTGGTGGTGGGCGATTCCTGCCACCGTCGTAACCCTGCTGGTGCTCGCGGCAGCCGGGCCACAGTGGGGCTTTCGCTGGCAGGAAGTTCGCGGCCAGGGCATCGACCTCGTGATCGCACTGGATACTTCGCGCAGCATGTTAGCCACCGACGTCAAGCCGAACCGTCTCGAGCGCGCCAAGCTGGAAATCCAAGATCTCGTGAAAAAGCTACGCGGGGATCGCGTCGCCCTCGTGGCCTTTGCCGGCACCGCGTTCACACAGTGCCCGCTGACGTTGGACTACAGCGCATTTCTCGAGAGCCTTCGTGCTGTCGAGGCTGGCATCGTGCCTCGGGGAGGAACGTCGCTCGCCGCCGCCTTGCGCACGGGGCTCTCCGCCTTCGAGGGGCGCGAGGGCAAGCACAAGGCCCTCGTGCTCATTACCGACGGCGAGGACCACGAAGGCGGTGTAGACGAGGCGGTTGCTCTCGCTGCCGAAGCTGGCGTGCGTGTGTATACGGTGGGCGTGGGTTCTCCCGAAGGCGAACTGGTGCCGGCAGGCGATCGCGACGGGAGTGGCTACCTCAAAGATCGGCGGGGGCAGGTGGTCAAGTCGCGCCTCGACGAGCAAACGCTCAAGAACATTGCCGACAAGACCCAAGCCGTGTACGTGCGTGGCAGTGCCACGCAGCTCGGGTTGGAAACCCTGTACAACGACTACCTCTCCAAGCTCGACAAGCGCGAACGCAAGAGCACCCTGGAGAAGAAGCTCGAGCATCGGTTCCTGTGGTTGCTGGTTCCGGCCCTCCTGCTGGTCGTAGCCGAGCCGCGCTGGCGCGCACGCCGGAACTCCCCGCGTGGCAACGGAGGCCGTGCATGACGTTCTCGCAGTGGCTCGTTAGCGGCACGCTGTTGTTTTTACCGAGCTGGTGGCTCTCGTTCCGAGAGGAGCCCAACCGGGCGGCAGCTCGCCTGCTTTCCGAAGGCAAGGCAGACGCCGCAGTTCAAGAGTTAGGGCAAGCCTTGGCCGACGACCCCGACTCGCGCCTGCTCGCGTACAACCTGGGCAATGCGCACTACCGAGTGCAACAGTACGAGGCCGCTGCGCGCGCCTACGAGCGCGTGCAGCGCGACGCGCCGGCCGACACGCTGGCTGCCCACGCCGCATACAACTTAGGGAACGCCCTCTTTCGGCTAGCCGAGGCAAGCAAGTCCGACCGCCCGCAGGAAGCCCTGACCAAATACGCCGAAGCGATGGTGGCGTATCGGCGTGCCCTCGCGATCGATCCATCGGACAGCGATGCCAAGTTCAACTACGAGCTTGCCGAACGCCGCTTGGAGGAACTGCGCAAGCGCTTGGAACAGCAAACGAAGCAGGAGCCTTCTCCGACTCCGGATGAGCCGCAAGGGAACGAGCAGCAGCCCAAGTCGCAGTCCGACCAAGCGCAAGCGGAACATACGCCTGCGCCCCAATCCAAGGAGTCCGAATCCGCAAGCTCCGCCCCCGACGAACCATCGCAGCACGACCAAGCTAGCGCGGCACCGGAATCACACACCGAAGGGGACACCCCTGGGAGCGGTGGCGACGCACAAGCAGGGACTGAGCCCGAAGAACCCACTGCCAGCGAGGAAGCAACAGCCGGCGAGAGCGAACCCGTAGCCAGCGGCACGGGGGAGCCGAGCGACCGCCGCGAAGCACGGGCCCTGATCGACACCGCGCGGCAAGAGGAGCTAAGCCCGGCGGAGTTTTGGCGCCAGCAACGAGCTGGCCAAGTGGCTGAACCGGCGCAAGATTGGTGACCATCATGCGCACGAGGGTGTCGCAGAACTCTTTCATCTGGAAACGCTTTGTCACGGCAGGAGTGCTCGCATGCGTGGCAGCCATCGCGATGGGCACGAGCGCGGTCGCTGCGTTCGCAGCAGCACTGAGCGTGCGCGCGAGCTTGGCTCCGGAGCGCGTCGTCGTGGGAGAAGCCGCCATTCTCAGCTTGGAAGTGAGCGGAGCCCAAGATGTTCCAGCGCCGAGCGTTGCAGCGCCGGAAGGGGTCCGCGTGGAGTATGTTGGTCCAGCCACGCAAGTGAGCATCGTCAACGGGCGCATCCAAGCATCGGTGCAACACCGCTACAGCGTGGTGGCCGAAAAGCCAGGGAGTTTTCGAATCGGTCCGGTGACCTTCGACTATGCCGGGCAGCGCTACGAGGCTGGGCCGGTCACGCTCGTGGCAACTGCAGCTCCGGAAGCTGCGAACGAGCCTGGGAGTCCGCTGCGACTTGTGGTCCGGGTGCCGCGAACGCGGGTGTACGTGCGCGAGAAGCTGCCGCTCGAAGTGTTGCTGTACGTGGGAGCTGTCCGCGCAGGGGATTTGCAGTACCCGACCCTTGCCGCCGACGGCTGTGCGCTGGAGCCGTTCGGAGAGCCAGCTCAGTACCAAGAGCAGTTGCCTGACGGAACGTACACCGTGGTGCGGTTCGCTTCGACGGTGACCCCGCTGCGCAGTGGAACTCTGACCCTCGGCCCAGCAACGACCCGCTTGAACGTCTACGAACGGCGACGTGGAGGCTTTTTCGACGACCCGTTTTTCTCGCAGCGCCGGCCCGTGAGTTTGCGCAGCGAGCCCGTGCAACTGGACGTGTTGCCGCTACCCGAAGACGGAAAGCCGGCATCGTTTACTGGAGCGGTCGGACGGTTCGCACTGCAGGTGAGCGCGTCTCCTCTGCAGGTACGCACGGGCGATCCGGTCACGTTACGAATCGTCTTGCAGGGCCAGGGCAATCTCGATGGAGTTCCGCCACCGGTATTGCCGTCGTCCCCAAATTGGAAAACCTACGAACCACACGCCGTGCAAGCTCCTGCCGGCGCCGCCGCATTCGAGCAAGTGGTCATTCCCCTCGCCCCGACCGCCGAGATCCCATCGCTCGAGTTTAGCTACTTCGATCCGGAAGCCGGGCGCTACCGTACCGAGCGGAGTGCGCCCATCGGCATCGTCGTTCAACGTGGCGAAGAAACACCCGCCATGCTCGCGGCGCCTCAGCCGACGGCACCTCCAGAGGAACTCGGACGCGACATCGTGTACATCCAGGAGCACCCCGGCCGCTGGCAGCCGCTGCACACGCGCACCTCCCCCCTGTTTGTCGCGGCACACGGCGGGCTTCTCCTCCTCCCGATGGGCGCATACCTGTTCGACCGGCGCCGCCAATCGTTGGCCCGCGACGCCCGCATGCTGCAGCAGCGCAAAGCTCGCCAGTTAGCCGAGCAGGCCCGGAAACGGTGCCGGGAACTCATCTCGCAAGGAGATATTCGGGGGTTTTACGATTGTGTAGCGCGGCACTTGCACGACGAACTAACGCTCCGGTTCCAGTTGCCGCCTGGCGCTGTAGGTCCCGAACAGCTTGCGCGCTTGCCGCTCGATCCCGATACGCACCAAGCGATTGCTGCCTTGCTGGCTGCCTGCGAGGAAGTCCGCTTTGGCGGCCAAACCACATCGCGCCGTGCCGAAGACGACTGGTCGCTGTTCGAGCGCGTGCTCCGCGAGCTGGACAAGCCGCCACGTCGCCGGTGGTTGGGCGTGGGCCCGGCTGCGGGCAGCGCAGCGCTGCTGGTCTGGCTCGCTGCCGCGAGTTGGGCTGCAAGCCCGGACGCCCTCTTCCATCAGGGCAACGCCGCTTATGCGGCGCAGGACTACCAAGCCGCTGTGGCTGCGTACGAAGCGGCCGTGCGTCAGGGCGTCGGCTCGGCGGCGCTGTTTTTCAACCTTGGCAATGCGTACTTCAAACTTGGCGACCTTGGCCGCGCGATCTTGAACTACGAACGTGCCCAGTGGCTCGCGCCGCGCGATGCCGACGTGTGGGCGAATCTCGACTTCGCTCGTGCCCGAGCCGGAGTGTCGGCGTGCACTGCACCTCTCTGGGAGCGGATCGCGTTCCCCTTGGCCCATGCCTGGTCTCCCATGGGCCTGCGGTACGGGTTCACGATCGCATACTTGCTTGCCGTTGGCGCGCTCACGCTATCGTTTCTGCACCAGCGCTGGCAGACGTGGTGGCGCTGGCTCGCGTTCGCCGCCGGTGGCGTGGCCCTGCTGCTGGGCGCAAGCTGGGTGGGCCGCAGTTGGTGGCATCCCGCCGAGGCGCAAGCCATTGCCCTCGAGCCGGCAGCGGCTCGCTTCGCACCGGAATCCGGCGCCACGGAGCATTTTCAACTCCGCGCCGGGATGCGGGTAGAGGTTCGCGAGCGTCGCGGCACTTGGCTGCTCGTGGAACGATGCGACGGCCGTCGGGGTTGGGTCGATGCAAAGCAGCTCGCGCCACTCGTCCCGCCTGCAGAACCGCCAGTGGGTAGTTCCTGAGAACGCATCCGCGCACGGCGACCCCCCTTTTCGGGGCGGGGTTTCCACAAGCCGGCCCCGCCCGCGTGGGCTAGGGACGGCACACAGACGACGAAAGTGGAGGACATCCTGTCTCGTAACCCGAGACACGCTGCTTCGCCTTCACTCGTTTCTTCGCAAGCCCTGGAGAGAGCGGCTCGTCCGTGGGGGCATCCCGGCACAACAGGACCAGGGCGACGCGCCGCGTCGCCCCTACCTTCCGCCCCCGTTGGGGGCGGTGTGGGATTTCCTACCTTGACGCGCTGTACCTTTGTCACGGGTCGGCGGATGCCACGACAGCGCTGTGAGAGGCACGCCGTCGCAGCGCACGGCGCCCGCGGCGCCCGATCGTACCAGGGCACGGCACCGTCGTGCGCCTATCTGCTTCCGCCTGCAGCCACGAGAGTGGCTGCGTCTCTCGGAGGCAACTAGGAACCCGAACGGCGTGCTTCGCGACGGATCCACCACGTGATGGCGCCCGCAAGAACGAACGGCAGAAGCGACAACAGCACGGCAGTTCCGAAGTACGCGGTCAGTTGTCGCTGTTCCGCAGCAAAGCACACCGGACACGCGCCGGCAGTTTCCGGCCACCCGGCCGCAGCCACAGCGGCGAGGACTACGAAGCGCAACCAGCGATCGACCAAGTCCATCGCGACGTTCCTAAGCAAGATACACCAACACGTACAGCACGGGCCACACGCCAACCACGAAATACCAAAACAAGCGTACCGCACGGTAGCTGCTGGGGGCGATTCCACCGCGGCTCGAGCGCACGGACGCCCACACCAACGCAACGATTGCGGCCACGGCGTGGGCAGCGTGGGTGCCAACGATCAGGTAGAAGAACGACCCGTACGGCCCGGAGCGCATCGTGAGCCCGTAAGCAAGAAGCCGAGCCCACTCCACGCCTTGCACGAGCACGAACACAGCTCCAAGCGCCGCCGCCAGTAAGCTGAGGCGGCGCACGCGCTCCATGGGCGCCTGCTGCCCTTGGGCAGCGCGTGCGGCCATCCACAAAACAAGCCCGCTCGCCAGCAGCACCAGTGTGTTCAGTGCCGTGACTTCCACCGGCAGTCGCGGCTGCCCGGGCGGCGGCCACGCTCCGATCCAACGTGCCTTCACCACCAGAAAGGCACTAATCAAGCCGGCAAAAAACATCACTTCCGTTGCCAAGAACAGCAGCATCCCCAGCACCGCGTTGGGGATGCCAAGATTGCCGGGGCGGTCCCGCACGGTTGCCACCACGGTAGCCACAGGTGTCGCCCCTTCCTCCTCAGTGATGCGCGGCTGGCGGCGGCTGCACGGTACGCGCGTGGTACCAGTTCTGGCCACTCTTCGCCAGCACGTCCGGGGCGACACCGGCAAACAACAAGCCCATGAATGCGAGCATGGTGAACAACAGGTACCAAATGTACCGCCGCTCGATGTTCAAGTGCATGAAGTACGCAGCCACCAAGGTGGCCTTCACGACGGCCACGCCAAACGCGGTCACCAGCGTAATCCACAGGTGGCCGAACACCGGGCCAAGGACGCTAATCGCGAACAGCACGAGCAAGGCAATGTATACCTTGATGTAGTTAGGGTGGCTCGTTTGGGTTTCCGCGTGTGCAGCCATGAGCGCTTACCTCGCGATGTAAAACAATGGGAACAGAAAGATCCACACGGCATCCACAAAGTGCCAGTAAATTCCGATCAGTTCCACTCGGTGCAGGTTCTTCCCGCGCGCGGCATCGTTGGCGACGATCCACAGGATGATCATACCGACCACGACGTGCAGCCCATGCAACCCCGTGGCGGTGTAGTAAAAGGTCCAAAACAAGTCACGATAAATCGTGAACCCGTGGCGAATCTCCCCCGACCACTCGATGGTCTTGACGCCCAAGAACACCAGTCCGCCCAGAACCGTAAGGCGCAAAAACCGTGCGGCTTTCGCCCCGTCGCCGTGCTCCGCCGCCTGGTGGCCAAGCACAGCGAACAAGCTCGAGGTGAGCAGCACGAACGTGTTGAAGCCACCCGCCCAAACGTTCGTGTGGCTGGCCTCGTCGGCCCAGTGCGGATGGTGCAAGCGGAACATGATGTAGCTTGCGAGCAGTCCGCCAAAAATCACGATTTCCGACGCCAACACCCACCACACGGCCAGGCGCCCAGTAGGAATGCCGGTGGCGCTGCGGCGGGTTGCCAACGGAACGGGGAATTCACCTGCGTGAGTCACGCTTTTGCTCCTCCCTGCAACTCATTGCGGCAAGTGCTGAGGCCAAAAATCGACCGGCCGCCCGGGCACGCTGTATTCGTACGGACCGCGATACACGGTCGGCATTTCCGCAAAGTTCCCGTGTGGTGGCGGCGAAGGGGCAGCCCACTCCAAGGTGTTCGCCCGCCACGGATTCGCCTCTGCTTTTTCCCCAGCGAACAAACTGCGGATAAAGTTGTACAGGAACACGAACTGGAAGAGCAGCATCACCACCAAGGCCAGCGTTGCCAGCACACGCAGGTGCTGCAGCCCGGGGGTAAAGAGCTGGGAAAAGTGCTCGTAGCTATAAATCCGGCGGTGTTCGCCTGCCGCTCCGAGAATGAACAAGGGAATGAAAATCAAGTTAAACGGGATGATCGTGCCCCAGAAGTGAATTTTCCCCAAGGTTTCGTTCATGTGGCGACCAAACATCTTGGGGAACCAAAACGTCAGCGCCGCGAAGCCACCGATAATTGCGATGGGGAAGAAGGTATAGTGGAAGTGGGCCACGACGAAGTAGGAATCGTGCAAGTAAATGTCGGTCGCATTGGCGCCAAGAAAAATTCCCGTGACGCCCCCGATCAGGAACTCTGCAATAAACGCCAACGCCCACAGCATCGGCGTACGCAACTCGATCGACCCACCGTAAAGAGTGGCGATAAAGGCAAAGGTCATCTCGGCAATGGGAATCGAGATGATCAGCGTGGTGATGGTGAACAAGTGCGCCATCCGCGGGTCGATGCCGGCAACGAACTGATGGTGCGCCCAAACGAAAAAGCTGATCACGCCCGTGGCAAAGCTCGTGTACAGAATGGTTTTGTACGCGAACAGTTTTTTCCGCGAGAACACGGTGATCACTTCGGCCACCACGCCGAGTGCGGGCAGCAACACGACGTACACTTCGGGGTGACCGAAGAACCAGAACAGGTGTTGCCAGAGCAACGGATCACCTCCGGCCTTCGGGTCGTAAAAGTGCGTTCCCAGCAACTGGTCGAACAACAGCATGATCGCGCCGGCTATCAGCGGGCCCACCGAGGCCATGAACACGATGCTGGCAATCACCACCATCCACACGAAGATGGGGATTTGCATCGGCCCCATGCCGGGGGCGCGGGCATTCATCACGGTGGTGATGAAGTTGATCCCTCCGAGGAGAAAGGCGACGAACTCCAGGGCCACCGCAATGAGCCACAAGGGAGCCCCCCATGGAGTGTGGTTGAACTGAGCGCTCGCAGAGAGCGGAGGGTATGCGGTCCACGCCCCACCAAAGCCGCCGCCGGGCACGAACAACGAAACCAGAATGAGCACGGCGCTCACGAAAAAGATCTGGTACGAGAGTCGGTTCAACCGAGGAAAAACCATGTCGTCGCAGCCGATCATCAATGGAATGAGGAAGTTGCCTAGACCGGCGATCAAAATCGGCATGGCGACCCAGAAAATCATGATGGCGCCGTGGTTGGTGACTAGCGCGTTGTACTGCAGCGGGGTCACCACACCGTACAACGGCACGTGCTCCCCGGGAAACGCCAACTGCATCCGGAACACGTACGCGAGAAACGCACCCACGAGCCCCATGAACATGCCGGTAAAGAGGTACTGGAGGCCGATCACCTTGTGATCGGTCGAAAACACGTAGCGGCTCCAAAAACTTTGCTCGTGCGCTGCCTGCATCTTCCTCATCCTCCCTGCGCACTGCGGCTACCGTACCATGCAGCGTGCTCCTCGGCCGTTTCCACGGTGAGGCGAGCTGGCATGAGCGCGTGGCCGATTCCGCAGATTTCCGCGCACTGGATGTCGTAGGTTCCGCGGCGTGTGGGCCGGAACCAGCCCGTGACGAACCGGCCGGGCACCGCATCTTGCTTCAGGCGGAATGCCGGCACGGAGAAACTATGGACCACGTCGCGCGAGGTGAGTTCGAAGTGGTACGTCGTGTCGAGCTTGACGTGGAGGTCGTTCACCGTGCGGACATCGTCATCGGTGTCGAGTTGCCCGTCCGGACCCGGATGCACGAACACCCACGCCCACTGCTGCGCAATAATCCGGATGCGTTCGTCGGCTGGGGGCAGGTCCTGCTTGACCGACTTCCAAACCAAGATCGCCCCGGCAATCAGCACGACGTCGCACACGATCACGAAGGCGTGGGGCACGCTGATCCAGCGCTTCTCTTCCTTCTTTTCTCCGGTGATGTAAGCAGCCGAGTTTCCCGGCTTTCGCCGAAAACGTACGATGAACGTGAACAGCACCGCTTGCGCGAGCACGAACCAAAAGCCCACGGTTACCAAGATCAAGGTGAAGAGCCAGTCGATGTGCTGGGCGCTGGTCGACGCTTGGGGTACGAGCCAAGAAATCATCGGGCAGCCTCCTTCAGTGAACCAACAACCACGCGCCCACCGCGAACGCGATGCAACCGGCTAGCGTGGCCAAAAACCACTTCCACGCAACTTCATCCCACTGCAGCGTGTCTGCCATGCCACCTCCCCCTTATTTCGCCAACGTCCGGATGTAGGCAACCACGTCATCGATCGCGGCATCGTCAGGGAGCGTACTGGCCATTGCCCGCATTTGGGCGCCAGTCGCATCACCCGCCGCGGTACCGCGCATTCCGCTGCGGAACTTCTTCAGCTGCTCGACCAGGTACCAGTCGGCCTGCCCTACCAATTGTGGCGCCTTGAGTGCCTCGTTGCCCTTGCCATCGATCCCGTGGCACGCCACGCAAGTCGCGTAAAAGGTTTGTCCCCGGCTTGGATCTCCGGAAGTCCGCGCCGCCCGCGGCGGGTCGGGGCGCAGCGAGGCTACGTACGCAGCAACAGCCTCCAGATCACTCTCCCGATGCACGGCTTGCGCCATCGGCCGCATTTGCAAGCCGGAGGTATCGTCCGGATGATAGCCGCGTTCGCCAGCCAGGAACTTGTGCAACTGTCCCGCCACATACCAAGCAGGGAAACCGCCAATCCGCGGCGCAAGCCGTTTTTGATCCCCCTGACCTTGGTCACCGTGGCAGCTGCTGCACAGCACGTACAGCTCTCGCCCTCTCTCGAGGTCGGCCGCCTGTGCGGCAACGGGCCCAACGAGCAATACCGCGGGTAAAACCCACGCTATTAGCGCGCGTGCCTTCCGCGCCCCACGTACACCTCCACGTCTCGGCTCTTGCCGAAGCCACACCTTCACCATAACGAGTTCACTCCGTTAGCAACGCCCATGCCCCAAACAGCCAACTTCTTTCCCACACGGCCATCCTCAACCGCATTCCCGTACGCGCATTTTTGATTTCCATCGGTTCCCAAGCTTGAAAAGGCGGCTCCCGAATAGGAAGCGCGACGATCGCTCGCCAGCAAGGTGCTGCGGAAGACGCGCACGCCAGCGCCCACCGGGGCTCATGGCGTTGTTGGATCTCGACCTGGAGCGGCAGACGACAGGGGGGCCAACAGCGCTTCCACGTAGCGGGCGATGATATCCGTCTCGATGTTCACACTCGCGCCCGGCCGTTTACGCAGCAAATTCGTGTGAGCTTGTGTGTACTGCACGAGGGACACGGCAAACGACTCCGGTGTCTTGTCGATAATCGTGAGGCTGGCACCGTCCACCGCTACAGGACCTTTCACGACCATGTACCGCAGCAGCGCGGGCGGGGTGCGAAAACGTACAATCACTGCCTCTCCTTCCGGCGTGAACGAGTCGATGTGGGCCACCCCTTCCACCACTCCGCGCACGATATGGCCACTCAGGCGGTCGGTCGGCCGCAGCGATCGCTCCAGGTTCACCGCCTCTCCCTCGACCAACTCACCCAAATTCGAGCGGCGAAGCGTCTCCGGCATCACGTCGGCGGCAAACCAGCCGGCGTCCCGGTCGAGCACGCACACCGTCAGGTCCACACCATTCACCGCAATCGAATCGCCCAACTTTGCGTCGCTCAGCACCGAACGCGCTGCAATGCGCAGTTTTCCACCTTGATTTTCCAGAACTGTCCCAACTTCCTCGACGATACCGGTAAACATACGCTCTTTCCCCAGAGCACCCGCTGCGGATGCACCTGTTTCGTATCGAGCAAGCGAGCTTTGGATGCAAGCGTGGACAGAGGACTCACTTTGAGGACCCACGGTACTCACTTCGAGCGACCGCAGCGAGTGCCACGGAGTGCGCTCCGCTTCCTGGGCGGTCGGCCGTGGGCCTGGCACCACTTTTGATTCCAGTTCATGCCGAAGGAGGGAGGTACATGGCGCGATTTCGCTTAGCGGACCGTGACGGGCTGTTTCGCCTCGACTTACGCACCACGTTGCCAGCCAGTGTGCTTGCCGACCAGCGCACCGAGCCGGTGCTCGCGGCAGCGCTGTTGATGGCTGTGGCAACGCTGATCGAAGGGGGCGACTGGCCCACACGCGCGCTGGAAACCATGCGGGATTTCATGTCGGAGATGCATCACGAAGTGAACCAGCAGCGACACACTTGAGCGGCTGTCCTGCGTGCGGCTGGTGGTGGCGGGGGACAAAACTCCGGGCTCGCGGGCATTGCAAACGACGAACTTGGCTGGCAGCCGAGCGGCCCCCCAACGCATTGGTTGCCGGCCAGGCCGACCGGGCAGACCGACTACCACCAGGGTATCGGTCGCCCGGCCGGCAAAGGATTCTTTCGAGCAACAAGCCTCCGGCCACCATGGAGCCGCAAGCAATCTCGAAAGGACTTAACTTCGCTGAGACTCCGCGCGAGGAATGTACCCGTGCTCCTCTAGATACGTGAGGAGCTGCTGCACGCACTCCTGTTCCGTGTGGCGATCGGTGTGGAGCGTGATTTCCGGGTTCAACGGCGGCTCGTATGGAGCCGAGACCCCGGTGAATTCGCGAATTTCCCCGGCGCGCGCCTTCTTGTAGTGCCCCTTCGGATCGCGTTGCTCGCAGACCTCGACCGGGCAGGAAACGTACACCTCGATGAACTCTCCCGGTTGCATCAAGGCGCGCACGCGGTCGCGGTCGGCGCGGTACGGAGAAATGAACGCCGTGATGTTCACCACTCCAGCGGTGGTGAACAACTTCGCGACCTCGCCAATCCGACGAATGTTTTCGACCCGGTCTTCCGGAGAAAAGCCGAGGTCGCGATTCAGGCCATGGCGAATGTTGTCCCCGTCGAGCACGAAGGCGTGCACACCGCGCTCCCACAATGCTTTTTCCAACGCCACGGCGATCGTGGACTTTCCCGAAGCCGGCAGGCCCGTAAGCCAAATCGTGCAAGCCTTGTGGCCGACAATGGCTTCGCGATCTTCTTTGGTCACCATCCCTGGGTGCCACACGATGTGCTTCGATTTCAGGTTACTCATGTTCTGCTCCGCGTAAGCTTCCCGGCGCACTAGCGCGAATGCACGCCAATGCAAAGTACAGTCGTGCCCCCGCGGCAAGAACGGAGGGTACCGATTGCCGGACGGAGCGCCCCTGGATCGACCGTTCTGGGCATTTCCAGAACCTTACGCGCCGGGGTGGCGTCCAAACTCAGACCAGCCACCGAGCATAAGGAAAGGTCCGAGGTCGTCCTTGTGCGGCTGCGTCGCGATGGGTATCCGCTGGGCTCATGGAAACTCACGCAACGTCCGCAGCAGCCAGTGGAGTGCGGTGGGATCTTTCGGAATTGTATGCTGGGCCTGACGACCCGCGCTTGGAGCAAGACTTTGCCCGTGCGCGCCAGCGAGCAGAGGAATTCCGCAACCAATACCGCGGGCACGTTGCGGATCTAAAGGGGCCGGATCTCCTCCAGGCGGTGCGCGAACTCGAAGAGATTTTGGAGCTTGCCGGGCGCTTCACCGCGTATGCGAGCCTGCTTCATGCGGCGCAGGTAGACGTGCCCCGCCACGGAGCACTGCTGGCACGCGCGCAGGACGAAGCGTCGTTCGTCCGGCAAGCGCTTTTGTTTTTCGAACTCGAGTGGCTGGCGTTGTCCGACAGTGCCGCGGCCGAGCGGCTCGACGATCCGGCGCTGCAACGGTATCGGCATTTTCTCGAAAGCCTCCGGCGCTATCGGCCCCATGTACTCAGCGAGCCGGAAGAGCGCATCCTCGAGGAAAAGGCCAACACCGGAGGCCGTGCATTTGCCCGCTTGTTCGACGAAGTATTGTCGCGATTGACCTTTCGCCTGGAGTACGGTGGGGAGGCGCGAGAGCTGAACGAGAGCGAAGTCCTCGCCTTGCTGTACGAGCCCGATCGCAACTTGCGGCAAGCGGCTGCGAAAGCGCTTACTCAGGGCCTGGAAGCACATCAGGTGCTGTTGACGTTCGTATTCAACGTGTTGGCACAAGACCATGCCATCGACGACCGCCTGCGGCGGTACGCCGACCCGATGGAAGCACGCAACCTCGCGAACGAGGTGGATGCCCCAACCGTGGCTGCCCTGCTCGACACGTGCGAGGCGCACTACGCGCTCGCGCAGCGCTACTACCGGCTGAAGCGCCAACTGCTGGGCGTTCCAGAACTTTACGATTACGACCGTTACGCCCCGGTCGGCACCACGCTTCCACAGATTTCTTGGAGCCGCTGCGAAGAACTTGTTCTTGGCGCCTACGGGGAATTTTCGCCGCGCATGCGGGAAATTGCGGAACTGTTCTTTCGCCATCGCTGGATCGACGCCGAGCCCCGGCACGGAAAACGCGGTGGCGCGTTTAGCGCGAGCACGGTCCCAAGCCTCCACCCATACGTGCTGCTGAACTACACTGGGCAACTTCACGACGTGATGACCGTTGCCCACGAACTCGGGCACGGAGTGCACCAATACCTTGCCCGCAAGCAAGGCTACTTGCAGATGGACACACCGCTGACGCTGGCGGAAACGGCCAGCGTGTTCGGCGAGATGCTGGTGTTCCAGGCGCTCCGGTCGACCCTCACGGACCCGGAACAACGCCTTGCCTTGCTCTGCCACAAAATCGAAGAGGTTCTCGCCACGGTGTTCCGCCAAGTGGCGCTCACCCGGTTCGAGCAGCGCTTGCACCGAGCTCGCCGCGAACAAGGGGAGCTTTCTCCCGAACTCATCGGCCAGCTCTGGCAAGAAGAAAATGCCAAGCTGTATGGGGATACGGTCCAGCTCACCCCGGAATACCGTTGGTGGTGGTCGTACATCCCCCACTTCGTGCACTCGCCGTTCTATTGTTACGCGTACGCGTTTGGAGAGCTGCTCGTCCTCTCGCTGTTCGAGATGTATCGCCAACAAGGCGCGGCATTCGTGCCGCGGTATCTCGCTCTGCTGGAGGCGGGAGGGTCGGACCGGCCAGATGTTCTGCTGCAACCGTTTGGGATCGACCTGCGCCAAGCCGAATTCTGGGCTCTGGGAATCCAACCGCTGGAGCGGCTCATTGCCGAGGCGGAGGCACTTGCCAGGAGGTAGGAGGCCGAACCGAGCCGCATTGCTCCGGTGGAGTCCAACGACTACCGTGACCGCATGCACATCACGATGGTGAAAAAACGCTTGGCTGACGGAAGCGAGTGCCGCAAATGCCGCGACGTCACCCACTTCCTGGAGACGAAGGGCTTGCTCTCACGCATTGACGAAGTGGTTTGGGCGGACGAACGCGACCCGAACAGCGCCGGCATGCAATTGGCCGCGAAGTTTGCTGTGGAGCAAGCGCCCTTTTTCGTGGTGCGGGACGAGACCGGCGAGCACGTTTACACGAGCGTGTTGCAGCTCGTTCGTGCCCGCCTAGGCGACGTCAGCAGCGCTGAGCAAGCACGCGTCGTCGATCCCGACGAGATCGGCGGAATTTGAGCCGTCCGAACCCGTGCCGCCCCGCGATGCGACTCGCGCTCGCTCGCGGGCCCGGACTGTCCCGTCGCCCGTAGATGGTGTGGGCCCCTTCGGGCCCACCTCCGCGCGCAGCGCGCAGGCACGCGCTAACGCACGTTTCCCGCGTGGAGGCCGCACTCCTTTTGCGTTTCTTCTTCCCACCACCAGCGGCCAGCGCGTTCGTGCTCGCCCGGGTTTGTCGGCCGCGTGCAGGGTTCGCAGCCAATGGAAATAAATCCACGGTTGTGGAGCTCGTTATACGGCACCCGGTGCTCGTTGATGTACGCCCACACTTGCTTGGAAGTCCAATTGGCTAGCGGGTTGAACTTGACCAGGGGCCGCTCCGGCGAACCAAACGTCGGATCGATTTGCACAACCGGCACTTCCGCCCGCGTACCAGGGCTTTGGTCGCGCCGTTGGCCCGTGATCCACGCTTGAAGAGGCTTCAACGCACGCACCAGGGGCTCGACTTTCCGAATGCCGCAACACTCCTTGTGGCCATCCTTGTAAAAAGAGAACAGGCCTTTTTCGCGTACGAGTTTTTCCACCGCTTCTGGTTGGGGGAAATACACTTCGATGGGGATGCCGTAATGCTCGCGGACCTTTTCAAGAAAACGGTACGTTTCCGGATGCAAACGCCCCGTGTCCAGAGAAAACACGCGGAAATTCCCACCAATCTTGCTGGCCATGTCGACCAGTACCACATCCTCGGCGCCACTGAAGGAGATGGCAATTTGGCCTGGGTATTCCTGCAACGCAAGTTTGAGGATGTCACGAGGGTCCCGATTCGCGTATTCCGCAGCCAACGAAGGAATTTTTTGAACGTCGAGCGCCATGATCTTCCTCTCCAAAAAGAACTCGGCCACCAAAAAAGCGATGGCCGGCGGTTGAGCGCGGTGATACCGATGTAGGGCCGAGCCTGCAAGGTCTTTGCTCCGCCTCTACCGCCGGCAACGGCTGTCGAGCACACTGCCCAACCGCCCTTGCAAGCACTGCCCACAGCCGGCCCCGAGTCCGCTGCGCAGGTGTCAAAAGGCGTTGGCGGATCACACTGGGGGACTCACCAGATGCCGTTCCGATTCGTCAGGCACCTGCTACGAGGGTCGTGCCCTGCTCCCGCTGGCGAAGCGCCCGCAGGCTCGTCCTCGATCGTTGCCCAGGTCCTACAACAGGAAGCTCGTGTACCATCGTCCCCCGGGGCGCGCCACGCACTGTGCGCCCTCTAGTTTGCCCCGCGCCCATGACGGTTCGGATGGACCGCTGCCGCCCAAGCAGGGCGAACGCACGGCTAATTCGCGCGGGCGCGGAGGCTCAAGTGATGCACGCTAGCGGGGTTCGGCTGAGCCAACTGGAACACGATCGCGCGGGCAGCATCTTGTGGCTGCAGCATGCCGCTCGCACGCCGCAAAAGTCCTCGTTGTTCCCAGTGTTTCACGGCTTCTTTGGCCACGGCGGGATCGAAACTTCCAGCGAACCCAGTTCCGGACACATTGTGCACTTCCAGGGTCATGACCCGAATTCCCTTGTCGGCTACCTCGGCACGCAAGCCTTGTGAAAGAGCGTGCACGGCTGCCTTCGTTGCCGCGTACACAGCCAAATACGGCCATGCCTCGTATGCGGCAGCGGAAGTAACATTCAAGATGTCTCCGGCACCGCGGGCCAGCATAGGCCGCAACGCCGCACGGCAGGCAAACAAGGTGCCGAGCAGGTTCGTTTCGATCATCATACGCCACTCCTCCGTGCGGCCATCGGCAATGGTGCGAACCATTCCCACCGCCGCGTTGTTCACGAGCGCGTCGAGGGCACCGTAGGTTTCCAAAGCGGCGTCGATCAAGTGCTCCACGCTTTGTTCGTTGCGCATGTCCGTCGGCACCGGCACCGCGGTGCCGCCGGCTTGGCAGATGCGCTCACAGACGTTCTCCAGCGCCTCAGGCCGACGTGCGGCCAGAACCACCCGCGCCCCGGCGGCTGCAAGTGCTTCGGCCGCAGCCGCCCCGATCCCGCCGGAAGCGCCGGTGACAATGACGACCCGGTCGCGCAACGCGTCCATGGTTGCCTCGTTACCGGCAAGGCAGGCGGTTCGTCAAGCAAGTTGGCGGCTCGACGTTCCTCGCTCCTTCTTGCGAAAATCGCTTGACCTCTGCCATGCCAGCGGCTTACAAGTTGGCCAATTTTGGGCCGTACCTGCTACACCAGGTCGGCGGCCGGGGAGAGATGGCAGCGTCGGGGAGTCGTTGCGATTGCGAGGTGTTCAGCGTGCCAGGTTTCCAAGGAAGGGTGGACGGATGAAATCACGGATCGTGCTGATGGGCTTACTCGCCGGGGGGTTGGTGTGGAACGGTTGCGCCGCGCAGCGCTCCTGGAACAAACCGTGGGGGAGAGGCGCGTGGCTCCCAGCAGCGATTTGCAGCGTTGCCGGGGCGGGCGCGGGCGTAGGAATCCAAGAAGCACGCAGAGGAGAATCCACCGTCATCGTGCGCGACGCGCAGGGTAATGTGGTTTCGTTCAAGAGAGTCAAAGACGACGCCGAGTATTGGAAGGGCGCGCTCATCGGTGCAGCGGTGGGGGCTGCAGTTTGCGGAGTGTTGGGCCACTATTTCCTAGACGAAGAAATCGTTCCGCCGCCACCACCTCCCCCTCCGCCCCCAACACCTTCACCCGAAGCCTTGCCACCGCCATGGGCACGGCGACTCATCTTGCGGGGCGTGAATTTTGACTTCAACAAGAGCGACATCCGTCCGGACTCGCGCCCAGTGCTGGACGAGGCCGCCGAAATTTTGCGCGCCAATCCAGAAGTGCGCATTTCCATCGAAGGACACACGGATGCCATTGGCAGCGACGCGTACAATGAGAAGCTGTCGGTGCGCCGTGCTGAGGCCGTCTTCCGTTACCTCGTGAACCGAGGCGTCGCACCCGAGCGGATGGAGGTCGTAGGCTACGGAGAAAGCCGCCCGGTGGCTGACAACGAGACCGAGCAAGGGCGGGCGCAGAACCGGCGCGTCGAGCTGCACATCATCAGCCCCGTGTCCATCGAAGCATTGGGGGGCGGAGAAACACCGCCGGCGAACGGCGAACCGCCACCCGTGCCCACGCCTGAAGCAAACCCTGAGGGCCAGGATGCTCCCGCAGCACCTCCAGGCGCCGGTGAATCGGCAGCGCCCACCGAAGGAGCGCCGTAGTCGGGAAGGTTAAACCGGGACAGGCGCCGGGGGTTTGCCGGCAATGACCTGCTCGATCACGCTCGCGATTCGAGCTGCGGCGCGCCCGTCGCCGTACGGGTTTTGCTGCGCGGTCATCGCCTGGTAGGCGGCCGCATCGTGCAGAAGCGTTCGGACTGCCCCCACAATGCGCTCGGGGTCCGTGCCGACGAGCTTGGCCACGCCAGCCTCGACGCCCTCAGGCCGTTCGGTTTTGTCACGCATGACCAACACCGGCTTTGCCAGCGATGGAGCTTCTTCTTGAATGCCGCCAGAATCCGTCAGAATCACGTCCGCACGGCGCATGAGAGCAACGAACGGCAGGTACTCGAGAGGCTCCAACAGGACAATGCGAGGTTGCTCCCCCAAAAGCCGGAACACCGGTTCGCGCACGCGGGGATTCAGGTGTACGGGGTACACGACCACTACGTCGGGTTCGCTCTCGACCAGCGTGCGAAGTGCCCGGCAAATCCGCTCGAATCCCGCGCCAAAGCTCTCGCGGCGGTGCCCGGTGACCAAGACGAGTTTTCGACCGCGAAGTTGGGAGGCGAGCTCCGCAGGCAACTCGACCTGCAATTCGCCCTGATCGAGCCGTCGAGCGACATCGAGCAGCGCGTCGACCCCTGTGTTCCCGGTAACGCAGATCCGCTCCGGAGAGATGCCTTCGCGCAGTAGGTTCTCCCGTGCCCACGGTGTCGGCGCAAAGTGCCAGTCGGCCAGCACCGTCGTGAGGCGCCGATTGATTTCCTCGGGAAACGGCCGTCGCTTGTCATACGTGCGCAAACCGGCCTCGACGTGCGCGACTTCCACGTGGGCGTAAAAGGCTGCCAGGGCAGCCACGAAGGTCGTGGTGGTATCGCCTTGCACGACAACCATCCGAGGCTTTTCGTTCCGCATCACGTCGCGAAGCGCCACGACCCCCGCGCTGGTCACATCGTACAAATCCTGGTCCGGCTTCATGAGATCCAAGTCGATGTCGGGGCGAAGCTGGAACACGCGCAAGACTTGATCGAGCATGGTTCGGTGCTGAGCCGTGACGCAAACCCGCACCGGCACACGGGCACGCAATGCTTCGATCACCGGCGCGAGCTTGATTGCTTCTGGCCGGGTGCCGAACACCACCAACACACTTCCACGCGCTTCCATCACCTGGTTCTCGAATCTTCAGGGTTCGGCCGGTAAAACGAACTCGAGTTCCGCGTGCAACTGCTGCTCGACCTGCGGACGCTGCCCCGCGAGGTTGTTGCGCTCGTCGGCGTCGGCAGCCAAGTCGTACACCTCGTGGCGCCGCAATCGAGCCGCCAGCTCCGGCGGAACCTGCGCGGGTGCGGGGATGTCGAGGAGTGGGTAGGGTTCCCGGACAATGTACTTCCACTGTTGCCAGCGCACCGCACGGCACCGCTCCCCAATGCGCATCGCGACTCCGCTCGGAAGACGCACTTCCTTGCTCGCCGCGGCGGTTGCGAGCCCGTACGTCTCCAGCGGTAGCGCGTCTCCGCGCGGGGGCGCCTCAGCACGGCACCCCACCCACGAACCGAGGCCCGACGCACGCCAAGCAACTTGCACCGGCAGTCCGACGCAATCCACCACCGTCGGCGCGATGTCCAGGAGCGAAACGGGCGTGGACACTTTGCGTCCGCCTAGCTTCTGCAACTCCGCGCGTGGCGGTACGACCACCAGCGGCACCCGTACCGCAGGCTCGTACAAGCTTGTTCCCGGGCCAAAGTCGTTGTGCTCCAAGAGGGCAAAACCCGTGTCCCCATGCACCACGAACCAGGTACTTCGATCGAGTCCCAGATCGACGAAGCCTCGAAGCAGCCGCTTGAGTTCCCGGTCGGCCTCGCGTACGCGTTCGACATACAGCGGGACCGACGGCGTCGGGGGACCTTCGGCAGGCCACACGGGGCTCGCAGCAAAATAGTGAACCCAGAGAAAAAACGGCCGCGCCCAATGCCGAGCAGCAAAACCGAGAGCGCTGTCAGTCGTCATCGGATCCGGTTTGCGCGCGTTGCGCTCCAGCTTGTTCAGCCGCGCACTTCGCTGCCAGCCACGGTCGAAAAACCGCAAGCTCGGCACCGGCACCGGGTCGGTTCCCCAACCCACGATGGGTTCGTCGAACCGTGCATCGTACTCTGCGAAGCCACGAAATCCGAAAATCGGAGCGAGCTCGTAGCTGCCGACTACGGCCCCCGTATCGTAGCCCGAGCTTGCGAACAGTTCGGCAAGCTGGCGCTGGGTTGGCCTGAGACCATCGAGTGGCCCACGGACCCCGTGCTCTGCCGCGAGCCCACCCGTAAGCAAGGTCGCCGCTGCAGCGCGCGTTGCGGGATGATTCGAATACGCTTGGGTAAAACACACGCCCACCTCGCAAAGATGCGCCAAGGTTGGAGCCACTGGCTCTGCAGAAGGGAACACATCTGGCCGGCTCCACGCGTCCAGCGTGTCGGCACGTACCGCGCCCAAGCTCACGATCACCACATTCGGTTTTCGCCAAGCACGCGCCACGAGAAAAACGAACAGGGCACTGACCACGCCAACAGCCAGTGCGGATGCCAGGGCGAAACGTGCAGGCATCGTGCGGTCTCGACGCAGCAACACAATTAGCGACGCGCACCGCCCCGAGCTGCCTCGCGCTCGACGGAAGCCGGGCCACTGCGCAACGGCAGGCCGCGAAACAGCCGGACTTTATCGCAGTCGGAACAGAAGTGTCCTTCCGGCAGGGGCGATTCTGGGCGGGTCCAAATGCGTCGGGCGGTGCGAAACTTTTCGTTGTTCCACATGCGGCGAAACGTCCCGCGCTGGTACGCATCGAAGTCGTCTTTTTTGTGGAACCCCGCACAACAAGAGGCGAAGCCACCGTCCCAGTGGAAAACCGCTTTTTGCCAAAGCCAAACACAACGGTTTCCGCGCACTTGCAAATAATCGAACGAGTACGCCTTCGAGGGAGCCCAGGCAGGGTCGTCGTGCAATCCGCCGATGGCAGAAAAACAATCCACCCCCATTTCGCTTGCCATCGCCCGCGCCGTCTCCACGTACGGCTCGTTGTGGGCAAAGACCAGGTACTGCCAAGTAATGTGGGGATTCGCCCGACCGCTCGCGCGCTTGTACTCCACGAACCGGCGCAAGTTGTTCAACGCGAGCTCGAATCGGCCCCCGCGCCGATAGGTCTCGTAACTGCTTTGGTCGACCCCATCGATCGCCGCCGTCAGGTAGGAAAGGCCGGCGTCCACCAGGTCGCGCAGGCGATCCTCCGCTAGCGGAAAACTCAGATTGCTCGACACGATCGTTCGCACGCCGCGCGCTTCTGCATAGGCAACCATCTCGGGGAGGTCCTTGGCAAAGAGCGGTTCGCCCCAATTGAACAGTTCCACCCGGTACGCGTACGGCCCGAGTTCGTCGATGATGTCGCGGAATGTTGCCAGGTCCATGCTGCCGCGCCCGCGCCCACCTTGCTCACCCCGCCCCGTGGGGCAGTAGGAACAGTGCAGATTACACTTGTTCGTGACATCGATCGCGAGCTCGTACGGAAACGACCAAAGTCGCTCGCGGCCGATCTTCATCTCCAGCTTCACAAGGTAAAAATTCAAGCGGCGCCGGACTTTTCGCCAAACAGTTTGCACGCGCACTACCCTACCACGCGCCGCAGCGGGTTTGAAAGATGCTTGGGCCCCGGGCTGGCCACGGTAGAACCAGTACCCTAGCCCGATGCAGCGCTCCCTTCCCCCAGGGGAAACATCGCCTGCAAGACAGCCAATCCTGTAGAGCAAATGATCCAGCAGCCGCCCGCAACGTCCGCGCACGAAATGGAGGTCGGTCCCTGTCGGAGCGGTCGCTGTGGCCGTGTCGCGGCCGGGCCATCGTCGTTCGCTCCGTCTCGTACAGGCAGCACGCTTCGAGGGCGTTCTGTCGTGGCAGCGCGCCGGCTGCTGCGGCATTTGGACTACCAGCTCCTCTCCGATTTGAAGCGAAGCTCCGCGAATCGCGACATGCCATCGGCCCCCCACCAAGCGGATCGGGATACTGCTCGCAGTCCGAGTCCGGCGACGCGCTGCGCAACTCAGCCACGGTCGGCAACTCCTCGCCGCCCCAGGACACTTCCGGAGGACAACTGGCCGCGCTCGCTGACCCACCGTTTCGCCCACGCGACCATGCATCACAACCCGCTTCCACAGTGATGCCAACTTCGTGTGCAGGATGTCGTTGCAACAGCCCCCGAAACCATTGTTTATCTCGCTTGTTCTCGAGGCGTTCGGATCAACCGCGGCCGCTCAGCGGGGTTTCGTCCACTGCCATTGGCACGGGCACGAAGTCCTTGGTTTCCGGGCTCCAGGCGAACGCCGCAGCGTCCACGACCTTCCCTCCCCGGAGCGACAGCACCACTTGAAACGCCCGAGCGTACTGGGGGTCTTCCAACCAGCCCTCGGCAGCAGCGCGATCCTCGGCAGAAAAATACGCGTCGTGCTCAGGATGAGAATGGTAAAATGCGACCAAGCGGAGCTCGCCGCGATAAGCCGCCTCGAGCAACGGGGCCACTTCTTCGTACTTCATGCTGTACGCGGTGCGCGCTGTGCGGGGGAACGTTTGCGGGTCGCGCGCGTGAAGTTCATTTTGCACGTTGGTGACCGGAACGACTTCGAGCGTTCGATTCCGTTCGACAATCACTCCGCAGCATTCGTCTGGATACGTTTGTGCCGCATGCTTGCAAACAGCTTCCCATACGTTTGCGGGTAGGTGGAACATGATTCGACCAGCCTCCTCTAACTTTGGCTCGGTATGGTCGCAGCGCGCACGAGCCGGGTCAGCAATTCGTTCAAGGGCGTCGAGATTCCGTGTAGGGCACCGCGGCGCCACACTTCACCGTTGATTGCATCGATTTCGGTCCGCTTCCCGCGTTCGAGATCCTGCAGCATGGAAGAGCGATGCGCTGCCGTGGGCGGAACGAGGCGGGAATAAAAGTGCTCACGGTAACTTTCTGCACTGCTCCACGGCAGGGGAACTCGTTCCGCTTGGGCAACGGCAAAACACTCTGCGATCACCTGATCCATGAGCGCTCGGGTTTCCGGGTTTGCTGCTAAGGCTCCGTACGGCCAGCGCAGCAAAGCTCCTAAGGGATTCAACGCAGCATTGTAAAAGACTTTCGCCCACAGCTCCGCAACGATGGAATTGCAAGGTTCCGTCGGAATGCCCGCTTGCCGGAACGCCGCTGCCCATCTGTGTGCCTGACTCACTGCGTTGTCGTCGGTAGCCAACCAAGCGCCTACGCGCACCGGCTCGGCACACACGGTCACTTCGACCACGCCCGGTTCCGTCACCTCCGCACCAAAGATCACGCGGCCTCCGAAGACATGAGCTGGATCCACGTGTGCTGCCAAACGCTCCAGATTACCCAAGCCATTTTGCAGCGAGATGGCCACGCCCCGCGGCGCCAGCCACTCCGCGACCAGCGGTGCCAGTGTGCCCGTGTCGTAGCTCTTGACGGTTACCAACACAGCATCGAAGGCGGACTTCCAACTTGCGGGCGCGGTGGCCACATCGAGGCGCGTGGCACGGTGCTCGCCCCAGATGCCGCAAATCCTCAAGCCGCGCCGCGCCACTGCTTGCATGTGCAAGGTGCGGCCAAGCAACGTGACCTCGAAACCAGCGTTGGCAAGCAGCCCGCCAAACACCGAGCCCACAGCGCCGGCTCCAGCAACTAACACGCGATCCATTGCGAGCCCATTACCAAAGCTTCAGGCCTGGTGGCAGCGCGTGCTTCCAGTCGGGCAAGCAACGGGCCGAGCGGGGTGAACGAGCACGACTTGTTGGCATCCTTCTGCGCAATTACAGAGCAGCGCCCATGGCTGCGCGCCGCAAACGACGCCAAACCCGCCAACGCGCCGGTTGGCACACATGGATTCAGCTGGGCGTGGTTTTTCTCGTCGCCCTCGCGCTTCGCCTCGCGTACGTGCAGTCGATCGCGGAAAGTCCGGGAGCGCGATTCCTGCAAACAAATCCAGAGCGATACCATGCTTGGGCGCAAGCGATCCTCGATGGCAAATCCCCGCGGCCGCCGTTCGAACAACCTCCAGCCTATGCCTATTTTGTCGCCACGGTTTACTGGCTCGGGGGAAGCAGCCCTGGGCGTGTGCGTACAGTGCAAGCCTTCGTCGATGCAGCGCAGTGCGCACTGCTCTCGGTTCTTTCCCGATCGCTGGCTGGTTCCGTGGCGGGTTGGGCAACAGGTCTGCTGGCGGCACACTACGGTCCTTTTCTGTACTTCACCGGCGAACTCGTACCCGCAACGATTCCGCTTTTCTTGCTGGTGGCCGCGGCACTGGCCTCTCGCTTCGAGCGGTGGGCTGTCGCTGGCGTCCTGTCGCTAGCCGCGACGCTCTTCCGGGCGGAGTTGTTGCTTGCGGTTGCCGCTTTCGTTGCGTGGCTTCGCTTCCGGGGGGCCAAAAACGGCGCCCGAATTGTGGCCGTCACGCTTCTCGCTGGCTGGATCGGCGCGACCGCGATCGTCTCCATCGCGGCAGGACGCTTGGTTCCGTACACGACTGGAGCCGGATTGAATCTTTGGCTCGGCAACAACCCCTACGCGGACGGCGTCGATCCGTTTCCGCCCTTCCCGTTGCAGGCAGCCCTGCAACGCGCGGTCGAGCAGCACGGGCGTGACCCAGTTGCACTAGACCAATGGTTTGCTCGCACGGCCCTCGACTTCTGGCGTGAATACCCTTCCGCAGCTTTGCAGTTGCTTTGGAAGAAGTTTCGGTGGACGTTGGTCGATCGCGAACTCCCGAACACGAGCGACATCGAGTGGCAACGACAGTACAGCTGGTTGTTCCGACTCCCGTTCTTTCCTCTGTCCTGGGGTGTGGTCTTGTGTTTAGCCGCTACCGGCCTGGTACTTTCTCCGCGTTCCCGCGAGCATGCGCTCGAGCCGTTTTTGCTCACGGCTGCCGCAGCCACCAGTTTGCTCGTGTGCACCGCGTTTTTCACCAACGCCCGTTTTCGGCTGCCCGCCGCTCTTTGGCTGCTGGTTTGGGCGGGAGAGGCGGTGCAAGCAGTCAGCGGCCGCAGGCATCTGCCGCAGCGCGGCCGCATCCTTGCTGCTGCGACGGCCGTGGCGATCGCGGGTTGGCTTGCGTTCTCGAATCCGTACGGTGTTCGCTCCTACCGAATCGCGGCTCTCGACGTGAATACGGGTGCCGCGGAGCGACTTGCCGGACATCCGCAAAAGGCGGTCGTTTACCTCGAGCGCGCCTTGGCTCAGCAACGGGACGACGAAATCGCGTGGGTGCACCTTGCGCTCGCGCGCGAACAGCTGGGCGACCTGGCTGGCGCAGCAAACGCCTATCTCGAAGGTCTTGCCGCGGCTCGAACCCGCGACGATTTGCAACAGGCAGCACGGCAGTTCTTTCAGCGACACGGTTTCCCACCGGGTTGGATCGACCAATGGCTCGCCGCACCGTCGGCGGCTGCCCGCGACGCTTTGCGAACGCAGGTTCTGCAAGCACTGCGACCAACTCCATAAGGCGCTGCGGGCAGTTCCACGCAAGAAACCCGTCGACAAGAAGGGGGCCGGTCAGGGTCGCGGCTCAACGCCCTCGCATCGCGACATGCAAAAATCCCACTTGTCAATCGCTCGCACTTCGGGTTATGGGTGCGGTGCTCGCCACCAGCTTTTTGCTGGAGAAAGGGAGAAGTAGAAAGAGATGCAGAACGGGAAGCGACGTTGGGCGTGGGGGTTTGTACTGGGCCTCGTAATTTCCTTTCCGCATTGGTTGCAGGCAGAGCCCTGTGACCCGAACGACCCGCGTTTGCTCAAACCGGACTTGAAGGCCCTCGCTCCGCTGCGTGCTCGTGTCGCCGAGCGACAGGGCGCCCGCCGGCTGTACTTCACCACGAAGATCGCCAATGTCGGAAAGGGACCCCTCATTATCGAGGGGAAAACCGTAAACACGCCCTTTGGCCCAGTCACGAAGGCGACGCAAATTATCCGCCGCAGCGACGGCACAACCTGCACCAAGGATGCTGGCTCGTTCGAGTTCCACAAGAGCCATAACCATTTTCACGTAAACGACTTCGCCGAATACTTGCTGCGCAAGGACGATCCCTACAACGGACCCATCGTGGCGCGAGCAAGCAAGATTTCCTTTTGCCTGATCGACATCGAGCCTGTCCGCGGCTTCTACGACGGCACACGCCAGGTGTTCGCCAACTGTGGGGTCCAAGAGGGCATCCAGGGCATTTCGCCTGGTTGGGCAGACGTGTATGACGACTTTTACCCCGAGCAATTGATCGAGCTCGACATTTGTCGCACCGACGGCGGCGTGCCTCCAGGACAGTACTATCTGGTCAACGTAGCGGACCCCGATGACATGCTCCTGGAGGAAAACGACGACTACGCCTCCAACGCTGGCTACGTGCCTGTCACCGTACCGGCGCGCACCGGGAACTTCCCGGTTCCCTCAGATCCTTCTTGCCCGCAGCCACCGCCGCAACCTACAACTTCCCCCACGGTCCGGCCCACTCCGACTGCGACACCACCGCCGGTCATCAATCCTCGGCCCACGCGAGCACCGCGCCCGCCACGACCGACTCGTCCGCCTCGGCCTGACCGCCGCCCCGGGCCTCACGGCTGAACGGCGGCCCGGTCGGTGACCACCAGCAGGGCATCCGCATCGGCCACGGGCGAGTGCGGAACGCTGCCGTTGCGTGCAAGCCCTGGCCACACGTCTTGCGAGCCCCGCGAACCCTTCCTAAGGGTGCGGCGTGAACGCGGTCATTCTCGCTGCCGGTCGTGGCAAGCGCATGGGTGCGCTGACTCGAACCTGTCCAAAGCCGTTGCTGCCAGTCCGTGGCCGGCCCATCGTCGTGCACATCCTGCGCGGACTCATGCGTGCTGGGGTGAAACGAGCCACCCTCGTCGTGGGGTACCTTGGGCAGCAAATCCTGGGCGCGCTCGGGAACGGGCAACAGTTCGGGTTGCAACTGGAGTACGTGTGGCAATCGACGCCGTTGGGGACTGCCGATGCCCTCTTGTTGGCCCGGCCGACGCTGCCTTGCGAGCCTTTTTTCTTATCGTGGGGCGACGTGTTGGTCGCACCGGAAAACTACGCCCGTCTACGCGCTGCCTTCGAGGAGAAGCCTGCCGCCGCATGGATCGGCGTCAATGAAGTGGACGACCCCTGGGCGGGAGCAGCGGTGTACTTCGACGCAACCGGACGGGTGAGCCGCATCGTCGAAAAGCCCAAGCCAGGAACGTCCACAACGCGCTGGAACAACGCCGGTGTGGGCATCTATGCGCCGGTGGTCTTCGACTACGCGGGCAAGGTTTCTCTCTCCGAACGCGGCGAGCGCGAACTGCCCCAGGCGCTCGACTTGATGATTGCTGCCGGAGAAACAGTGTACGCCCTACCCTTCAGCGGCTTTTGGAGCGATCTCGGCACGCCCGAGGCGTTGGCATGGGCAGAAAAGCACTATCCGAGCACCGAATGAACCCGAGCCTCGATCCCGAACGATTGTCGGACCTCGACAGCCCGCTCCGCGAGCGAGTTCGCGCCGCGGTAGCGGCGTACCAACAACGGTTCGGTGTTGCCCCCGAACTCGTCGTCTGTGCGCCGGGACGGGTCAACTTGATCGGAGAGCACACCGACTACAACGGCTTTCCGGTGCTTCCAGCCGCCATCGACCGCGAGATCGTCGTCGCAGCCAAATTGCAACACGAAGCTCGGATCGACGCGGTCTCGTCAGCCGAGTCGAGCCCTGCCCGGTGTTCTCTAGTGGAACCGTTGCAGCCAGACCCTCCCGGTTCTTGGAGCAACTACCTCAAGGCTGCCGTACAGGTCCTGCTCCACTACGTACCCGAGCCACGGGGCGCATGCCTGCTAGTGGACGCGTCGCTTCCAGCCGGCGCTGGCTTGTCGTCGTCGTCCGCTTTGGTGGTCGGCACGGGGGTGGCCTTGCTAGCGCTTCACGAGCAATTTCCTCCTCGAAACGAACTTGCGGAGCAGTTTGCCGCTGCCGAGCGTTTCGTCGGCACGCTTAGCGGTGGCATGGACCAAGCCATCAGCTTGCTCGCCGAACCGGGTACAGCGCTGCGGATCGACTTCTTCCCGCTGCGGACCCGAGTTGTGCCCTTCCCCAGCGGCTACCGGATCGCGGTTTGCCACAGCTTGGTGCGGGCGGAAAAGTCCGGGCACGCACGCACGGCGTACAACCGACGAGTGTGGGAATGCACGCTCGGCTGCCGCACGCTGGCTATGGTGCTCGGGAAGGGAAGGCGTTTGCCGCTGACACGGCTAGCCGATGCGTGCCGCTACGAACCCTCGTGGCCGCTTTCCCGTTTCGTGGATGCGCTCGCTGAAGTTGTGCCTTCGCGCCCGGTCAGCGCCAGGGAACTCGCGCACTCTCTCAATGTGTCGCTCGACGAGCTGTTGCCGCCGGGCCCGCCTGTGGTGCCGCCAGAGGAGCCACTACCAATCCTCGCCCGGGTCCGACATGTATTCGAAGAAGCGGAGCGCGTCGACCAAGCTGTTGAGGCGCTTGTCCGTGGAGATGTCGAAGCGCTCGGACGCTTGATGGAGGCATCGCACGCGAGTTGTCGCGACTACTACGAGGTGAGTTGCGAGGCACTGGAAGAGCTTGTGGCTTGCGCTCGCTCGGCTGGTGCGATTGGCCCGCGACTCACCGGTGCTGGGTTCGGGGGAGCGACGGTGCAGCTTATTCCCGAAGCCGCCGTCGACGCCTTCTTTGCCACACTCGACGCAACGTTTTACCGGAAGCGTCTCCCGCCGGGGGCGGATGCGGGGCCTTACCGGTTCGGGTTTGTCCCTAGCTCAGGCGTGCGTGTCGTGGCTATTTGAGCAGCTTTTCGCGTTCGCGACCGTACGCTATGGGGAACGCGCTGTGGGCCAGGACGAACTGACTGCGCGCCTCGAGCGATACATTGCCGACAAGACAGGCAGCACCAACGTGGTCGTCACGGGCTTGCAGCGGCTGCCTGGAGGAGCCTCGCGCGAGACTTGGGGGTTCGACGCGGAGTGGCAAGCGAACGGACGCCACGAGCGCCGGGCGCTGATCCTCCGCCGTGATCCTCCCGGTAGCCACCTCAAGGGAGAGCGACGGCAAGAATTCGAGCTGCTCGCGTTGGCAGCGCAAAGTGGAGTTCCCGTGCCCCAAGTGTACTGGTGCGAGGAGGATCCGAGCTCGCTCGGCGCTCCGTTTTTCTTGATGGAGCGGGTAGCCGGAGAAACCCTGCCGCGGCGGTTGCTCCGCGACGAAATGTACGCGGAGGCTCGACGGAGACTGCCGCAGCAATTGGCGCGTGCGCTCGCGGCAATCCATTCGATTCCCGCGGACCACCCGCATCTACGCGGTCTTCCGGCTCCCCCACCAGGGCAACCGGCAGCCTTGTTCGAACTCGACCGCTTCGAGCAAATTTACCGTGGCCTCGCACCGGACCCCCATCCGGTGTTCGAACTGGCTTTCCGCTGGCTTCGCCAGCACGCCGTACCCGAAGAGCGGCGCACGGTCGTACACGGCGACTTCCGCGTGGGGAACATCCTCTTCGGCCCCGACGGACTACGGGCCGTGCTCGACTGGGAACTCGCCCATCTAGGAGACCCCCTGGAAGATCTCGGATGGCTTTGTGTGCGTTCCTGGCGATTCGGAAACGACCACTTGCCCGTGGGAGGGTTGGCCGATCGTGGCGAGTTCTTTGCCGCGTACGAACAAGCCGCGGGAGTTCGCATCGACCCGGAGCGAGTGCGCTATTGGGAAGTGCTGGGCAATCTCAAATGGGGAGTCATTACCATTGTCCAACTTCGCACCCACCTCGACGGCGCGGTGCCGAACGTCGAACTTGCGGCTATTGGAAGGCGAACTGCCGAGGTGGAATTCGAACTTTTGCAGGCAATGAAAGGAGACACTCAATCACCATGACCCGCTCCCATGTTCGGACTCTGGGAGTTCTAATCCTGTTTGCTGTTGGCAGCGGTTGCGGCGCAGCAAAGACACAGCCACTGTTTGCTCGCTCGTTGGCCGAACTCGTACCGCATAACGATCGGGACCACTTCGTGTTTCTCGTAGAGCGACCCACACCCAACGGATTCCGCCCGGCAGCTCTGCAGGTGGAACACGTCACGAAACTCCCCGAAGGCAACGACTACGAGGTGGCGCTTAGCGAAGACGGGATGGCCACTGGCCGAGTGATTTTGCGCGACGACGGCACCACGCTGTGGCTCGTCGCAGAGGAAGACTACACGCGCGGCCTGCGTTTGTCCTACGAGCCCCCGTTGCCGTACTTGAGCGTACCATTGTTTGCGGGAGAAAGCCGTGCAACTAGCAGCGCGGATTTACGCCAACTTGGCACGAACCAAGCTGCGGGTCGATTGCCCGTCGTGCAAGTCACACGGGCTCATGCGGAGCCTGCCGGACAATGGTTTGCTGGGGCGTACGCGAGTGGGGTCCGCCTCGAGGTCCAGCGGACCTACCAAAGTCCGGACGGCCCGATGCAGCTCAGCAGCACTACAATCCTGGTTCCCGGCATTGGCGAGGTACGCTCGGAGGGGGCTGCTTCTGGCAGCCCGGTGATGCGCCGCCAGCTCGCTTGCGCCACCATCGGCAACCGGCGCATCGGAGACTGCCGCAGTTTGGCGGAGCGGTTTCGCTGAGCAAGAGCCGCATTGCCGAAGACCATAAGAAGGAGAGCCGATGCAAGACCGCCCCACTGTCGACGAGCTGCTTGCAGCCGTCCAGCACTTTCTGGAGCACGAGATCGTTCCCGCGGTGGAGGGGCGGCGACAATTTCACGCGCGGGTCGCGGCGAATGTGATCGGCATCGTGCGCCGCGAACTCTCGCGAGCACCTGCGGATACTGCAAACGAGTGGCTGCGCCTTTCTCGTCTTCTCGGCAAGGGCACCGACTCCCCGCCCATGGACCCTGCGATTTGTGCTCAGCAAGTGCGGGCGTGGACCGAGGAACTCTGCAACTTCATCCGGGAAGCTCCGATCGACCGCCTGCTGGCAGACAACCAGTTATGGGCTCACCTCGAAGCGACCGTGGTAGAAAAACTTGCTGTTGCCAACCCGCGTTGGCTTACAGGAGCCGGTGAGTCCTCCCGCTGACCCGACACCACTCACGTTTCACCCCCGAGGATACCCGACTCGCTTTTTCCCCCGAGGGTCGATTCGACCGGCGCCCGAGTTTCCGCGGAACGGGAAGCCGCGCGGAGTTCTCGCGCACTCTTGCGTCCCGCATCATGGTAGCAACGCTCGCCTTCGCTGGAGCCTAGCCTTCGGCTGCCCTGACGAACGACTACAGGCTCGGGGATCGCATCCGACTCGACGATCCGCAGCACACAACACGGAACGGGAGCCAAGCAGACGAAGCGGGGGCGCGATGCTGTTCGTCTGCGGCTTGACCGGTCTTCTGAACATTTGTTAACCGATGGGCTTATGATTTGGCCCGCGGCGGCGTCGGAGTTCGAGCGATTGCAGCGCACGTTGGAATGGGTGGTTGCACGGAGCCCGTACTACCAGCGTGTATTCGCCCAGGCTGGTGTGCGCGTGGCAGAGCTTTCCAACTACGAGGCATTTCGCCGCCAAGTGCCTTTGCTGCGCAAGACCGACCTCGTGGCCAACCAGCGCCAACATCCTCCCTTTGGTGAGTTCGTTACCGTGCCGCGGTCTGCCTTCGGGAGTTTACACACGTCGCCGGGTCCGATCTTTCTCCCCCGTTTGCCGGAGGAGAATCAAGGAACGGAAACCTTGCGATCGTCGATCCGGGCGATGGGCGTGCAACCCGGGGAAGTGGTTCACGTCACGCTTTCTTACCACATCATGCCCGGAGGGCTTCGGCTGCACCGCGCCTTCGAGGCGGCAGGCTGCTTGGTGATCAATGGCGGTACGGGATCGACTGCCCTTCAGGTGGAAGTCGCCCGTGCTTGGCAAGCCACCGTGTATGCGGGAACGCCCAGTTTTCTTGCCCATATTGCCGACACTGCCTGCTCCATGGGGTTGGATCCTCGCCGCGATCTTTTTTATCGCGTTGGCTTTTCTACCGCGGAGGCGTTGACGCCTCCGCTGCGGAAGGAGTTGCAAGAAAAACTCGGGATCGAGTTGTTCGACCACTGTGGCGAGGCGCAAATCGGGCCCCTGGCCGGAGAGTGTCAGGTGCACGACGGCATGCATCTGCACGCGCGTGATTTGTTTTGTGAGTTCTTGGACCCGATCACCGGTGAGCCCGTGGGGCCGGGCGAGGTCGGGGAACTTGTCGCAACGCAGATTGGTCCACGCGCCCTTCCCTTGATTCGCTACGCGCCTGGCGATGCCTTTCGTATTTTGCCGGATCCGTGCCTCTGCGGTGATCCGAGCCCGCGGGTGCAGTTCGTGGGGCAGGTGGGTGGCATTCGCAAGATCAAGGGAGTGCTCGTGCATCCTCAGCAGGTGCGCACCGTGTTGCAGCAGTTTCCTGAGGTTCGGCGCTTCGAGATCGTCGTCGATCACCCGCCCGGGGAACGCTACGAGCGCGTCGTGTTGCGCCTCGGCGTGAGCGAGCCCGTTGCAGAACCCGAGACGCTGGCGCGCGCCGCTGCCGCTGCCATCAAGGAAAGGATTCTCTTGCAAATGCAGGTCGAGGTCGTTCCCGAGCACGAGATTCCCGAGGAAGCCGCCCGCCCACCCTTCACTGCTGCGATCCGGGACTTGCGCGGAAAGGCGCTTTCTACCGAGCCTGCATCGAGGCCACGCTGATGGCAAAGGCAAGCTTCCCCGCCTCGTTTCCCGCCAAGGATCAACAGTTCTTCGACCCTGAAGTGCAAACGCTCCCGCGCGAGCAGTTGCTTACCTTGCAGTGGCAGCGCCTGAAACGCCAGTGGGAACGAATTTGGACGACGCCGGTTCCATTTTTTGCGCGCAAATTTGCAGCCGCGGGGGCGACCGCCAAAGACTTGCAAACGTTCGCCGACTTGCGGCGCTTACCCACGACGAACAAGGATGAACTTCGGCAGAGCGAGGCGGAACATCCACCCTTTGGCGATTACCGCGGAGCACCACCGGAACAGGCGGTGCGGCTGGGCACTTCCACGGGCACGAGCGGGCGGCCGACCCTGATCCTGTGGACGCGAAAAGATCTCGAAGTGGACTATTGTGCCTCCTTTCGCGCGCGCTGGCGCTGGGGGATCCGGCCAGGGATGTGTCTCGCCAATGCGCATCCGTTCGGCTCCAACGCGGGCGGCTGGCACTTTAGCCACGGCATCGAAGGGCTCGGCATTTTGAACGTACCGTCCGGGCCGCCTGGAAGCGACGAGGAAATTCGCGACGTGTTGGAAGTGTGGCGTCGGCTTCGTCCCGACGCTTACCGGCTCTTCGGCAACGTCGCCACCCGCTTCGCTGAAGCTGCCCGTGCTTGGGGTTTGGACCCGGAGCGCGATTTGAACCTTCGCATCGCGGGAGATCATCCTGCGGAGCAATACGCCATGGTGAGCAGCGGCCTGGAGGCTCTTCCTTTACTTGGCAGCGCCTGCGCCGAGCGCGACGGTGCTCACGTCGCCGAAGACCTGGCCGTGGTGGAGGTGATCGATCGCCACACTGGACAGCCGTGCGGCCACGGGGAGCGTGGGAACCTCGTTGTTACCGTACTGGAGAAAGACAATTTTCTCTTCCGCTACGATTTGGAAGACATCGTCCGCTGGAACACCAAGCCGTGCCCCTGCGGGGAGACACACTGGCGCTTGTTTTACGAGGGTCGCGCACGCGACATCGTTTGCGTTTCTGGAAAAGAAGTCCTCCCCATCGATGTTGCATTGGTCCTGTACGAATTCCCTGAAGTCTCCACGCCGTCTGCGGAGTACCAAATTTTCCGTCCGAACCGTCCCCTGCCACAACTGCACTTGCAGTTGGAGTATTCTGGATCCGTGGAGCTTTCCGACCTAACGGCACGATTGCGGGCGCGGTTCCGGGAGCGACTTGGCCTCGACACACAACTCCACTTCGTGCCCCGCGGCGGTGTGCCGAGATTCAGTTACAAGGCCGCACGCGTCGTGGATGTCGACGCCAAAGAGCTGGAGAACGGACGCGGCTGATCCGCCCGACACGCGAACCCGCCCCGACAGGTAAGACACCTCCGACTACTCGCGAAGTGGACCGCGACGCAGACCATCCACAGCGAAGCTGGCTCAGCAGCCGGTGCAACCAGTAGGCATTGCTCGAGTCCGGTCACGCGTCGGGGGCGACGACCGCAATCAGCGCCCCAGCGGCGGCTACGGCGACGCCAAGGGAACTGCAGGGAGCCGCACCAGCTTGGTTGGAACTGTTAGATTCCGTTGGCGCGCAGGAAGTCCTCTAGCCGGGCGTTAAACTCTTCAGGCTTTTCGAAGTACACGGAGTGCCCAGCCTCCCGCACCACCGCAAGCGTTGCATTCGGAAAGTAGGTCGCGGCCACCTCGGCTACTCGAAGCGGGATGACTTCGTCTTCTTCTCCCCAAAGGAGAAGTGCCGGGCACCGCAGGCGCTGAACCTCTTCCGGCGTAGGGCTCCCGGCCGCCGCGAGGAGCTCCCCGAGTTCCTGCACCGAGTGCTCGGAGTTCAATCCGGCTATTTGCAAGTACAAGAAGTACTTCCACGGTTGTTCTCTGGCCATGCGGGCACCGGCTGCCGGATGCGCAACTGGTTTTTCCGTCGCTAGACGATGAATCGCAGAAGCCCATGCCTGAGAAATCGCCTCGGAGGTGAGGCCGCCGTGGGTATCTGCAAGGACGATCGCCCGCACCCGCCCCGGATGTTGGACGCCGTAGCCGAGGACTGTCCACCCACCCATCGACTGACCGACCAGCACGGCTTGTTCGACGCCCAAATGATCCAGCAGAGTTTGTAGATCGCTCACAAAGGCTGCCCCGCCTGGGCTGCCCTCTTCTTCTTCCGACAATCCGAATCCGCGGTGATCAAAAGTGATGCAAGTGTAACGCTGAGAAAAGTGGGGAATTTGTTGCCACCACGAAAGATGATTTCCCCCGGCACCGTGCGCCCATACCAATACCGGCGCCTCTCCAAGCGACGGGCCGTGCACTTCGTAGTAGAGTCGCGCGTGGCGGTGCGAAAAGTAAGGCATGTGGCCTCCTTGTACTCGATGTTTCTCCGGCGAAGCAACCTCTCCGCTGCTTGCCGCGATTTCTGCCCGGCTGGGGCATCTGCGCGCCCTTGCCCTTACGCAATGTCTCGCGGCACACGATCCGTAGGCGGCGCGCGCAGGGGGCGCATGCCTTAGGTCGGTGTACGAAGACCAGAAATTCCGCCTTGCCGCGTTCCTGCCCAGGGAACTCCAACAACGAGAACAGCCAGCCCGCGCGGTGTTCGCTTTCCTGCGTTCCGCTCGACCAACCAAGCCTCCGAACAGAGACTCGTGAGGAACGCGTTCGTTGCGCGAGCACACTCCTTGTGACAACCAGAGTCGCTCATGTCCTCGACGAATCCCCTCCAGGACTTCGACCGAACCGTGTTCCCTTCGGCGCGTCGGCGGCTGGCTGCCGCCGCGATAGACTTTGTTGTCCTTTGGCTGGTTGCCGAACTCCTGGCGGCCTTTTACGAGCCCGAGTTCATTGCCTTGGGTCCTCGCGGCCGCTGGGTCGGGCTGCTCTTTTTCTTGGCCTACATCGGTGGCCAAAACAGCACGCTCACCGGAGGGCACACCTTTGGCAAACGCTGGCTCGGTTTACGCGTCGTGGACAAGAACGGACGTTCGCTCAGTCTCGAGCGCAGCATGGCGCGCGCAGTGCTCCTGGCGATTCCGTTCTTTTTCCGTGGCACGTTTTTCTTTCCCGAGTCCCCTTCGCTTGCACTCGCGGCTCATCTCGTGCTGGTCACCGCCACGATCGGCTACGGTGGGATTCTCTTCGCAAGCTACTGGGTCGGGAGTCGCAACGGCCAGGCGCTCCACGACCGCCTCCTCGGCGTTTACGTGGTTCGCCGCGACGCCGAGCTGCCCACATCGTTCCGCGAGGCTTCCGGTGGGAGCCTGGCGCGTATCGCTCTCGTCCTTTGGCTCATCGTGTGCGCTGGGGGCGGTGCGGCCCAATGGTGGTTTTGGGGTGGCAAGGAGTGGACGCGAATCGTCACCTGGCAGCGCCGGCTCGCCGCTTTGGAGGGGGTTCGCGATGCGGAGGTGTTCTCCGGAACATTCCACTTCCGCAACCCTGGCGGCGCGCACACCCTTGCGCGGTACGTAGAGGTTCGCGCCACAGTGGATCACAAGATTACCGACTTCGACCAAGAGGCGCTTCGTTTTGCGGAAGCGCTGTTCGCCTCGGCAGGCCCGGACGACGTCGATGCCGTGCGCATTTCGGTTGGTTACGAGTTCGACCTTCTTGCAGCCCGCCGGCGATGGTCACGCTCCTACGTGCGCACGCCAGCCGAGTGGCGATCGCTCCTTTCTATGAACGCCACGCAGGCCCGCGCGATCGGCGCGCCCACTGCGGGTAGAGGCGAGCGCGACTCGTCACACCAGGCCGTAGAGCTTCGCGGCATTGAGCGCACACATCTTGCGTCGCTCTTCCTCGGGCACGCCGCGAAACATCTCCTCCACCACGCGTCGCGTCTCCGGCCAGTCGCACCCGTGATGCGGGTAGTCCGTCGACCACATCATGTTGTCCACTCCAATGTCGTACCGGTTGCGCACCGCGTAATGGTCGATCATAAAAGCGATTCGCCAGTTCCTTCGGAAGTAAAAGCTCGGCGGGTGTTTGAGCTTTACCGGCAGCCACCACCGATTGCGCCACCAGCGATCGTCCATCTGCTCTAAAATGTACGGTACCCAGCCCGCGCCCGTTTCCACTGCCACCCAAATCAAATCCGGGAAGCGATCATGCACTCCAGAGCTGATAATTTCCGGCATGTCGACGATCATGTTCGCAGCACCCACGGTGGCCAACCCCGTCAAATCGTCTCCACGCACGCCTTTTGGCTTCGGCCTCTGGACCTGACGCATGACACGCACGTGGAAGTGGACCGGCACTCCTAATGCCTGGCACGCATCCCAAAAAGGATCGTCCTCCGGGCGAATCGTGGGCCCCACGCTTGGCATGGTGTTGAGCCACACCCCTTTCATCCCCAGCTTCAAGCAGCGCTCCATTTCGCGGATACAGTGCTCCACGCTGAGCGCCGGCATGCACGCCAGGCCGATAAAGCGGTCGGGCGCAACTTTCACGAACTCTTCTGCAAGCCAATTGTTGTACGCCTGCACTCCCGCCATTTGAAATTCCGGATCCGGGTCGGAGAAAAAGTGACTCATCATGCGTGCCGACCCGTACAACACTTCGGCATCGATCCCATCGATGTCTTGCTCTTGCATCCGAGGAATCGCGTGGAAGTTGCCTTGATTTGCATCGGCGAACTTCACACCGGTCCAACGCACATCCTCGTGCTTGCGCCCCGCAGAAGCGTAAATGCCAATCGGTGCAGGAGGAATGTCGGGAGCAAACTGCCATGCCTCCCCACCATCGCCGTCGGGCACCACCTTTGGCGCCTTGTCGTGAAACTTCTTCGGCATGTACTCTTTCCAAATGTGCGGCGGTTCGAGGATGTGGGAGTCAGCCGAAATCAGCCTATACTCTCGTGCCATGCTCTCGCCTCCTCTGCCATTCGGACGTACTCGACCCGAACCAAACTAACGATTGTTCATATCCCGAAGCGCGCCCCGTGGCAAGACCTTCTCGTGAATTCGCTGGTGGTTGTTCGTCGCCGTGGGGGCTGGACCCCGTCGCTGTCGCCGGACCACCGTGCGCCGGAGAAGCAACGGAGCCAATGTAGGGATGACCACATGCCTCACCGCTCCGGGAGAAACCCTGGGCCCCTTTTATGCGCGCGAGAGAGCAGGTAGAGGCACGGGGCAGCAAGGAGGCGTACCATGTCTGGGAGTTCCGTCGACCTCGGCAGTGCTCATTTGCGGGCTTCGGTTGCCGATCGCGTACTGACCGTCGTCATCGATCGGCCCGAGCGGCGCAACGCACTCACGATCGAAATGTACCATGGTCTCAAGCGAGCTGCGGTGCTCGCGGAGAAATCCCCTGACATCGACGTGCTTCTGGTGACGGGCACTGGCGAGTTTTTTTGCGTTGGCGGAGAAATGGGCGGCCGGCACGAGGGAAGCAAAGGAATCGATCGCGAAACGGACCGGTTCGATCTCCTTCCCTTCGCAGAGTTCGAGCGTTGCCCTAAGGTGGTCGTCACCGCGATCAACGGGGCCTGCCACGGGGGCGGGCTGAATCTCGTTCTCTTTAGCGATCTCAGTATCTCTACGGAGCAAGCGACATTTCGCGCACCAGAGCTCCTTCGCGGGGTTGCCGACTGTTTTCTTGGCGCGCGGCTAGCCAGTCGCATTGGCTTGGCTCGAGCAAAGGACATGCTGTTCACTGCCCGCGTGGTGAACGCAGCCGAAGCAGGCAGCATCGGACTCGTGTCCCGAGTGGTTCCCAGGGAGCAGTTCCCCGACGAGACACAGCGTCTGGTCGAGCAAGTCCTGCAAACCGCCCCCCGCGCACGGACGCTGCTCAAACGCGACATCAATCGGCATTTACCTCCGATCGACTATGCCATGTTCGCGGAGTCTCTGGCCTCGGACGAGGTTCGGGAAGGATTCGCGGCCTTTCTGGAAAAGCGGCCGCCCGTTTGGGTTCGTGGCCCGTTGACGAACGAACGTTAGTTTTATACGGAGTCTCGCGTGGCCCGTGTTCCTCGCAAGGTCCAGCGCAGAAAACTCCAGGCGGACGACGCTCCTACCACGCGCGAGTTGATTCTCGACGCGGCCGAGCGTTTGTTTGCCACGCGCGGGGTGGATGGCGTGGCTGTTCGGGATTTGGCCCGCGAACTCGGGCTTACCGCACCCAGCTTGTACAATCACTTCGAGAGCAAACAGGCACTGTACGATGCGGTACTGGAGCGGGGGTTGCGGCCGATCCTGGAGTTCATCCGCGAGTCGTTCGCCGAGGGGCGGGTCCGACCCGAAGAAACGCTGGACCGCTTGCTTACCCACCTCGCGCAACATCCCCATTTGGCGCAACTTCTTCAGCGTGCGTTACTGGATGAAAACAGTGGCGGGGCAGCGCGACTCGGAAAGTGGCTCGAGCCCATGTACCGAGAAGGCGTGAAGGTCCTCGCCGCAGCAGCGGCTACAGCGGGCTGGGAGCCCGAGGAAGTTCCGCATCTCGCCATGGCGTTGTTCGGGATGGTGTTTTCGTACTTCACGAACCTCAACGCGTTCAAAGTGATGGCCCCTCGGTACCAGCCGCTGAGTCCCAAGCAAATCGAACTTCAACGGCGCGTGCTCGCAAAAGCCGTGTACCGCCTTTTGGGGCCGCAACAGGGGCATCCGCACGGGCCCAGCAGCAAACGGAGCAAGCCACAGGAGTAGGTGGAGTATGAGCGAGACGATTTACGGACGCATCACGGACGAGGGTCTGGAGCGACTACGGGCGCGGATCGGCAAAGGGTTTACCGGGCGCCGCCCGTGGCGCACAGAAATCACGCGCGATGCGATCTATCACCTTGCCCTGGCCATCGGCGATCTGAGCCCGATGTATCTGGACGAGGAGTATGCCAAGAAAACCCGCTGGGGTACCCTACTCGCCCCGCCGATCATCGTACAAACCATGGACACCTTGCGCGCCGTTGGTCATAGCGGCCTGCCCGAGGGCCTTCCTGGCGTGCATTCCATTTGGACTGGGTCGTACTACGAGTGGGAACGGCCGCCCATGCTTGGCGACCGCATCCGAGCCGACGCGTACCTGAAGGAGGTCCGCGAAAAGGAAAGCACCTTCGGCGGCGGCCGGGCCGTGTACCAGACATACGAAGCCAAATACTACGACCAGAACGGAAATTACCTCGGGCTGCGGCAAGACACCTGGATTCGCGTGGAGCGGCACAAAACCGCAGAGAAGAAGAAGTACGGCAATATCCAACTCGCACACTGGTCGAAAGAAGACATCGACCGCTTCTGCGAAGAGTACCGCAACGAGCAACGCACGGCCGAACGGTACTGGGAAGACGTACAAATCGGGGAACCGACCCATACGCTGATCAAGGGTCCCCTCACTCCCACTGCCGAAATTGCCTTCGAGTCGTATTTCGGCATTTACCTCGTGGGCAATAAAGTGGCCGCGCAGCTTTACGAAAAACATCCGGCTCTCATGATCCCGAACGAGCAAGGCGTGCCGGAACCGCCACAACGCGTGCACTGGGACAACGCCTTCACCCAACGCCTGCTCGGTTTGCCGGGTGCGTACGACCTTGGCCCGGAGCGCTGCTCCTGGCTCATACAAGGAGTTACGAACTGGATCGGAGACAATGCGTTCATCACCAAGATCGATGCCCGCTACCACCGGTTCAACTTCATGGGCGACGTGACCTGGGTGAAGGGCAAAGTCACCGACAAGTACGAGCGCAACGGCAAAGGCTACGTGCGCTTTGCCCTGGAGTGCATCAACCACCGGAACGAAGTGACCGCTTCGGCGGACGCCGAGGCGGAATTGCCAAAGCGCGGATAAGAATTCGCGGCCGCAATTAGCGCGCTGCGGGGGATCGGTTACTCCGCGTACACGTCCAACGTCGCTACGGCCGTATTGTTGCTCGGATCGCCATCGCCGGACGGCCCCACCGCTTCGAACAGCAACGTGCAGCGGAACGGGCCGGTCGAACGAAGCGGGAACAGTTGGGCCTTCGGTAAGCGAATCGGTACGCGTGCTAATCGCGTGCCCCGGTTGGGCACGGAAACTTTCTCCACCGGCATGATGTTGGGGCGGTGAAACACCGGCGTGCCTACCGTACCGGTTGGACAATCCCCGTCGGCCGCCAAAAGGGTGATTGCGTGGCCGTCGACGTCGCGGCGATCGGCGTTGCGCACAGCCACACGAAGCTGAGTTTGAATTTCGTCCTGGCCTTTGCGGAACCGCAGCCTACGTGGTCCGATCGAAAGCACCACGCTTTGGTGGGGCCGTTCCTCCCACTCCTCGGTCAGGTCCAGCACATTGATCTCCAAAAGCGTCGTGTTGTTCTCCGGGGTCGGATCCTCGTTTCCTGTCACTGCCGCTCCCCCAAAAAGCAGCACACGGCACCGATAGGGTGACAACGCCCCTGTCGGGGGAATCTGTTCGGGATCTACGGAGACGGAGAGGATGCCTTCAGTACTCCGGCCCGCGGCAAGCAAGACGGTATCCTGCACGCCCGCGGCAATGGGATCGAAATCTAACCTCTCCGCGATCATCGAGGTGGGGCAGTCGGTGGCCAACACGGTCGCCCGAAGCAACACGGCGGCAGATCCAGGGGTCGATGCGTTGCGTACGTGTACACGCACCGAACGCACCGCCGGAGTTGGTTCGCGCACCCGCAGGAGCACCGGCCGCAGCGGCCGTAGTTCGATATCGTGCCGGGAGCGCGGGGTGGGCGTGATCGTTGGGGTAGCCGTTGGGGTTCTGGTGATGGTGGGGGTGGGTGTCCTCGTAGAAGTGGGAGTGGGAGTTCGCGTGGGCGTGGCCGTGGGAGTCGGCGTTCGCGATGCCGTTGCGCTTGGAGTAGCAGTCGGAAGGGTTTCGTCCGGAGTTTCGGTCCATGTAGCGGTTGCTTCCGGAGTCGGGGAACGATCTTCCCCAGCAGTCGGTGTCGGCGTCGGAAGACACCCTGTGTCGGGATCTGGCGGGCAGCCGAGTCGAGGGTTGCAGGGAGTGCAACTTCCTACTGCTTCGCACGATTCGACCAAACATCCGGGAGAACAACCGTCGCAACCCGATTGGTTGCCATCGTCACACTCCTCCGGATATTCGGCTCTTCCGTCGCCGCACGTCGGGCACGGTACCAAACATTCCGTTGCCCGCTGCTCGCTGCAATCCACCTTGGGATCGAAAAGCGGAACCGGCAGCACGCCACCCACCCGCACCTGTGGAGGGCGAATCGCAGGGAACTCGATGCGCACGCTACCATCGGCTCCGCCGGCGGTGGTGCGCTGACAGTTCACCGTACCGTCGACGCGCACGCGAAAGCGGCCGGTCATCGATACTGCCCCGGCACTTCCCGACGCGCGAGAGAGGACTCTCCCGGTGCTGGTGACCAACGTCTCGCACCCCGCAAGCGCGACGGTCCCACCAGTCCCGCAACCATCCGAGCCACAGTCGCCACCGGAGGCATCCACGGTAGAGGACACCGAGAGCGTCCCGGAGGTCCAGGGGCCTTCTGCGGGCCCGCCCGCGCGCAGCTCGATCTCACCGCCGGTCCCTCCAGCCGCGCGCCCCCGGGCGTCGATTCCGCCCCCAACACTGGCGCTGCCGCCCGCGATCACCGTCACGTCGCCGCCATTCGCGCCACCGCTTGCGTCCATCAGGCTACTCCCCGCAAAAGTGCCACCGACCACTGCCTCTATGCTTCCACCCACACCCGCGCTTCCAAGGGCCCGCACCGAGATCGGAGCGAGCACAGTGGCGTTTCCGGCTACAGCGAAGCGGATCTCTCCGCCAAATGCGTCTGGCGCCGCTCCCTCCGCAAGAATCGACCCTGCTACATCCAAGTCGCCATACGACACGTCCACGTTTACCGAGCCACCGTCTCCCCCAGCAGTCACCAATGCGTCGCTCCCCTGAACTCGAATCCCTTGCGTGATCCGCACCCCCGAGTATCCCGCGATGCTTACGCTGCCGCCGCTGCCTTCGGGACCGTTCCCGTTTGCCCGAATCCAAGCAACGGAGGCCACGCCCCCGGCGGTGATTTCCACGCTGCCGCCTTCGCTTCCCGTTACAAGCAACTCGTTCGCAACCGTGACGTCGCCCCGGCTCTCGAACGTCAGCGTGCCGCCGCCATTTACACTTTGCGCCCCACCGGTCGCGGATACTTCCGCTGAGGAGGCGACAACGATCCCGCCCTCGCTCTGCACACGTACCCAGCCCCCATCGGCCGTTGCCGTCAGGTGACTCGCTACTAATCGGCCGCGGATGTCCACAAGCCCACGAGCTGCGATGGCAATCACGCCAGCAGCCGCAGTACCTGAGACGTCGATGCGGGCGCGAGTGGAACCGGCCTCCAACAACACGGGTCCAGCAACCTCCAACATCACGCGTCCGCCCCGGTTCCCTGGGCTGCTCGTGCCCTGCCCCCGCGCATCGATCAACGACGCACTCCGCATGGTGAGCGCGCCGGCTCGGAGGGTCAGCGTCCCCGAACCTACAACGAGCCGTGCGTTGCTCTCCAGCACCACCACACGGTCGCCAAAGTCCAGCACACAGCCGTCAGCCACCGCGTACGAGCCGCGAATGGAGCAGCTTCCGAAGGCGGAACAATTCGCTTCGCGCGCGGCAATTTCCTGCACGGAGCAAACCGCCTGGCCTTGTACGAGTACGCCTCGCATCAAGACGAGGGGAACGACCCACCAGCGCCTCATGCGCCAGTATGGACTTTACTCGTCGTTCCTGTCAAGTACGTCTATGATGACTTTTGTCTCGTCGTTGGAGGGCTCTGGGTCCGGCGATGCCGGGCCGTCCACTGCTACCGTCGCAACGCACCGGAGGGGCGCTTTTGGATTCGGGGTGTTCACCAGCGACCCATCGGCCGACCATGCAATGGCTCCAGCTTTTGTTTTCCCTGGGGCCACGTTCACGTTCGGCTCCGTCACGGCCGTTTTGGGAACCATGTCCACCAAGGCGGTAAGCCAGGGGCACGCACTGAGGTCGACGTTCACGCCCAGTGCAGCTTCCATTGTATCGCCGTTTGCTACCACCACAGGCTTCTTGAGTGTTTTCGTGAGTTGCGCACTTGGGATGACCATGGTGGTCGCTGGCGCCCGTGCAAGCCAGGCCTCGCCCGGCGTTGCTTGCGCAGGATCTCCAAGATCAAAAAAGTTGAGCTCAACGGGGACATTGTTATTCGACGGCGACGGGTCGGTATTCCCCATCACGTCCGCGTCTGCGTGTAACTCCACCACACAGCGAAAGGGCAAGTTGGGCTTCAAACTTGTAATGGTCGTCCGATCGACGCTGACCTCGACAACCGCAGGCTTCGTCTGTTGGGGGTTCAGCGTGATCGTGGACTGCACGCCGGCTGTCTTAGGATCGAAGTCCGGGCCGGCGAACACTACTCCCGAGGGGCAGGTGGTTCCCGCGATCGACACGGTGAAGTTTTGCGCCGCGGCACTTTTGGCATCGACGTTACGCACGCGGACCGCAAACTTCTTCGTCACTGGCGCAGTTGCCCCGGCTGGGATCCGGATGTTCCGCGGCGCCACCGGTAGCAACACGGCATCGTGACTGAGAGGAGTGGCTGTCGGCGTCGGCGTCGCCGTGGACGTTGCGGTTGGTGTCGGAGTCGGTCCGGTGTTCACAGACAGGCTGACGAACGCAGCCCGGTCACCCGACGAGCTGCCGTTTCCGTTGACAGCGTTTCCCCAAGCACGAAGCTCAAAGGTTCCCGGAGCAGAGGGAGCGGTCCACAAAAACGAGAAGCGCACCACGCCGCCGCTCCCTGCCTTTTTCGCTGTGTGCGTAATTTCTCCGCTCACTAGTTGCGTTCCCGTGGAGTGGCTCCCGCCGACAGACAACGCACCACCGGAAGCTGCCGCGTCGAGCCCACCGAAGGTCTGCGACCCAATCGTGGTAATCTCCAGCACGTACTCCGTTGTGGAACCAGGAGACACATTCGTGGGTCCAACCAAGCTTACACTCGGTGTGCTGCCTCCCGAGTGGCACTGATTGCAGCCGGTGGACGACGTGGTGAGACCGGTAATACCAGTAGAGAAGGCGGCAGCGCGCTCCACCACGAAGCAGAGCACTGCCACGCCGCATACAACCACTAGTCCGGTTCGAAGCCGCATCGCGAGAAGACTCCGGTTCCCCTTTTCCGCCCACCGCGGACCGTAGTCAAGCAACGATCCGGCCCGTGACTCGCCCTCGCTCACGCCAGGAGCCGAGTAAAATACTCCAAAGCACGCGGAGTGCGGGGTCCAAACCACGTAAGAGCTTTACCGTCTACGAAGTAGATGCGCCCCGTTTTCGCGGCGCTCGTGTTGGCCAAGGGCTTTAGGTTCGCGAGATGCTTGCGCGAGAACCGGAATGGTTCGTCCGGCAGCAGAATCACTTGCGGGTCCATCCTCGCGACCGCGTCGAGTTCCACTTCCGGGTACCGCGGGGACAAGGCAGCGCAGACGTTCTCCCCTCCGCAATGCGCGAGGAGATCGGAAGCATACGTATCGCCGCTAAACGTCATCCACGGGTTTTTCCAGATCGGACAAAACACCCGCACGCGGGAAGACGATCGGTTTCCAGAATTGCGTGCCGCTACAATTCGGCCAGCCAAGCGCTCGGCCGGTTCGCGCGCTTCCAACAACATCCCCAATGCCTGTATCATGCGCGCAACCTGCGCAACGGTGCGGGGGTAGGTCACGAATACTCGCACTCCGGAGTTACAGAGGGTCTCGACATCCTCGCGCCGATTTTCCTCTGCGTTCGCCACAACCAGGTCCGGAGCGAGACGGAGGATGGCCTCCAGGTCCGGCGTTTTCGTGCCCCCAACCTTGGTGATCGGGGCAACTTTGGCAGCGGGCTCCACGCAATAGCGGGTCACGCCCACAAGACGGCTCCCGCAACCGAGTGCGAACACAAGCTCCGTGAGGCTTGGAACCAAGCTTACGATCCGGGTGGGCGGCGGTTCCAACTCTACCGAGCGCCCAAGGTCGTCGCACAGCGTCGTAGTCATGTACGGGACCTCGCAACGGGCTGCCACCGGCAGGCGAGAGGGGAGTTTTGTCGTCGGGCGCGAGGTGCTTCGACCATCGAAGCTTGCTGCTCAGACGAGGCGCGGCATGACCTTCGCACAAAACCGTTCGAACATTTCAGGGACTGCAAAATTGCAAAAGTAGTACGTGACCCCCATTTCTTCTTTCCGCCGGAGGATCTCTTCCGCAACGCGCTCGGCGGTCCCGACCAAGGTGTTTGGCGAACGATAGACCGCTTGCACGTCGCTCACCCCCAGGGTTTGCGCCATGGCTTGCGCGAACAATTCTGCCTGTTCGGCGGACTCTCCAAGGACGACGTACACCATGGCCGACAGCTCGATATCGCTAGGGTTCCGCCCCACTGCTGTGCACGCCTCTCGCAGCAGAGCCACGCGGTCGGCAAAGGCTGCCAAGTCGAACTTGGCCGTTTCCTCCATGGCCAAATGCCCCCGCGCGCCCGCGGTCGGTGGAATGATGTTCACCACGTCCGCTTCGCGAGCTGCCAATTCCAACAGTCGTTTTCCGCCCCCGCCAATCATCACGCGCGGGAGTGGCACGGGCTTCGGACTGTGTGGAGCACGCTCGAGTTTGTAGTACCGGCCGGAGAACGAAACCTCGGGTTCCCGCCAAAGCCGTTTGATGATTTGGATGCTTTCCGCCAACTGAGCAATGCGTTCCCGCGGCGGCGGATATGGAAAGCCAAACGCCTCGTACTCTTCCCGAAACCATCCTGCCCCAATGCCCAGTTCGACGCGCCCACCGGTAATGTGGTGCAGCGACGAAATGATTTTTGCCGTCAGCGCGGGGTGCCGAAAGGAATTGGCCGCCACCAATTGGGTCAGCACAAGGCGCTTGGTCACGGGCGCCAAGGCACTGAGCAAGGTAAAGCACTCCAGCCGCGGAGTCGTACGATCGTGGCCCATGAGGCTGGTCATGAAGAAATGATCCTCTGCGGCAACAGCGTAAAACCCGCTTTCTTCGGCCTTCTCCGCAACGGAGCGGGCCCGGGCAAAGTCGTCGAGCGGCAGTACTGCACCAAATTTCAGTGTGTGATGTGCCATGGCCACCTCCTATTCCTCTGAGGGTGCAGGACCAAGCCCCTTTTTGGCAACTCAGTTTGCCACGTTGTTGCGCAAGCGCCACCAGGAGCCGAGTGCTTCCCAGGCACTGCGTTGGTCCCACCCATCTACCCCGTTGTACCAGCGGACACCGATCGAGCGCGCTGTCGTGCTCGCCAGCGCAAGCCGAAACAGTAACGGCGCCGCCGGACCATAAAACAGGTGCTCGAGCCATCCCAGACGCCGCAGCTTACGCCCCAGCCAGCCTCGGCGCACGCTGTCCTCGTAGGACTGCAAAGCGAAGTTTCCCGTCCGCAACGCGTGCACGATCGCCAAAGCCGCAAAGCGCCCGAACTCGAATGCGTACGAAATCCCCTCTCCCATCAGCGGATCCACACCCGCAGCGTCTCCCACAAGCAAAGCGCGCGGCCGTGCGATCGGTCCGTTCCAACGAAAGCAACGAATTGGCCACGCTTGCCAATGTTCGGGCTCGACCCCGAGCTGAGCGACCAATTGCCGGAAAACATCCTTCCCGAGCGCACCTGAACCTTTTGCGCGAGCCGAGTACACGCCCACATTCCAGTGCGGCGTACCGTCGATCAAACAGGGGAAGATCCAGGCGTACCCGCGCAGACCTTGACGCACAGGGCGAAAGTCGAACTCGTACGCGTCCGGGAGAGATCCGTGTCGATTCGTCGCCGCGAGAGGAATGTCGGCCATGACGGCGCGGCCCATCCAGTCGTGCGCTTCACCAAACAGCTGACGCCGCACCGCGCTGCCGGAGCCGTCGGCCCCAACGATCAGCGACGCCCTGTACGTTGCTCGTTCGGTTTCGACCTGGACACCCGTCTCCTCCACGACCACACGGCGTACTGCTTCCCCCTGACGTACAGCGATTCCACGCTCGATGCAGTAGGACACCAGGAGTGCGTCGAACTCGTCCCGCCGCACCACAGTGCACAGGTTCGCTTCCTCGTGCTCGACGCTCCCCACGGGCGTAGACACGACGGCTTTGGAAATCCGAACGTGCGGGATGCGCAGGGGGACGCCCAATTCCTCCATACAAGCCAACGTGTGGGGAATGAGCCCGCCCGCGCACACTTTGAATCGTGGGTGCACGGCCTTATCGAGCAGCAGGATGTCGCGGCTGCATTCCGGCATCAGTCGTTGAAGAAACAGTGCAGTCGCGCAGCCGGCTGGGCCAGCACCAACGATTATGACGGAGTAGCGTTCCACGATATCCTCCCGGAACGCTGTTCGGTTTCAGTCGCCACGGGGCTGGATGTTGGCGCGGACCCAGGCAAGGATGTCGTCCCCCGAAGTGCCGGGCGTGAAGATTTCCTTTACCCCCATCGCCTTCAACGCGGCCGCGTCTTCGTTCGGAATAATTCCACCACCGAACACCGGAATGTCGCCCACGCCACGCTGGCGCAGGAGTTCCAGCACATCCGGGAAGAGGGTCATGTGGGCACCCGAAAGAATGCTCAAGCCAATGGCATCCACGTCTTCTTGAATCGCCGCCTCCACGATCATTTCGGGAGTTTGGTGCAATCCGGTGTAAATGACTTCGTAGCCTGCGTCGCGAAGCAATCGGGCGATGATCTTTGCGCCGCGGTCATGCCCGTCCAACCCGGGCTTTGCAATCAAGATTCGCAACCGCCGTGTTGCCATGATACCGAACTCCTAGGGCGTCCCGACGAGCGAGAGGCTCACGCCTTTCCATACCGAAGCTCCGCGATCTCCGGCTCATCAGATGTACGCTGGGTCGTGGTAGACGCCAAACACCTCGCGAAACACATCGGAAATTTCGCCCACGGTCACCTCTTGCTTCACTGCTTCGAGGATCGGAGGCATGAGGTTGGTTCCCTCGCGCGCGGCACGCCGCACCTTGTCGAGAGCGGCTGCAACCACGGCGGGATTCCTTGCTGCCTTGCGCTGCCGCACCCGTTCGACTTGCTTCCGCTCCACCTCTGGCGGAATCCGCAGCACTTCGATCGGCGGTTCCTCGCGGATTTGGTACTTGTTCACACCGACCATAATTTTCTCGCCGCGCTCCAGCTGCTGCTGGTACCGGTAAGCTGCCTCGGAGATCTCCTTTTGTGGAAATCCTAACTCGATGGCGCGTACGATCCCTCCCATTTCATCGATTCGCCGAATGTAGTCCCACGCTTGGGCCTCGAGTGCGTTCGTGAGGGCTTCTACCGCGTAGCTTCCTCCCAGAGGATCGACGAAGTTCGCCACTCCGGTTTCCTCGGCAATAATTTGCTGCGTGCGCAACGCCACCAACACCGCTTGTTCGCTGGGCAAGGCGAGAGTTTCGTCCATCGAGTTCGTGTGCAACGACTGGGTGCCTCCCAGCACAGCAGCCAGAGCTTGAATCGCCACGCGTACAATGTTGTTCAGCGGCTGCTGAGCGGTCAGGCTGCAACCCGCAGTCTGCGCATGCGTGCGCAGGAGCCAGGATTTTGGATTTTTCGCCCCGAACCGCTCGCGCATGATTTTCGCCCACATCCGCCGCGCGGCGCGGAACTTGGCGATTTCCTCGAAAAAGTCGTTGTGCACGTTGAAAAAGAACGACAGGCGCGGAGCGAACTCGTCGACGTCGAGACCACGTTCGATGGCTGCTTGCACGTACCCGATCCCATCGGCCAACGTGAACGCAAGCTCCTGTGCAGCGGTCGAACCGGCTTCCCGAATGTGGTACCCGGAGATCGACACGGGGTGCCAACGAGGAGCTTCGCGAGCACAAAACTCGATCATGTCCACGATGATGCGGACCGAAGGCTCGGGCGGGCAGATCCACTCCTTTTGCGCGATGAATTCTTTCAACATGTCGTTTTGGATCGTGCCACCCAGTTTGTGCAGCGGGATCCCGCGGCGTTCGGCCACTGCAAAGTACATTGCAAGCAAGATGCTCGCGGTGCAGTTGACCGTCATCGACGTGGTCACTTGATCGAGCGGAATCCCGTCGAACAAGGCCTCCATGTCGGCCAGGCTCGACACTGCCACCCCTTCCCGTCCGACCTCGCCGCGGGCACGCGGGTGGTCGGCGTCGTAGCCCATCAACGTCGGCATGTCGAATGCGGTGGAGAGACCGGTTTGGCCTTGCGACAGCAAAAAGCGAAAGCGCTCATTGGTGTCTTCGGCCGTACCGAAACCCGCGAATTGTCGCATCGTCCACAGCTTCCCACGGTACATGCTGGGATAGACACCACGCGTGAACGGATACTCGCCGGGGTAACCAAGGTCCCGCTCGTACGAGAACCCAGGCAGGTCTTCCGGGGTGTAGAGCGGTTCCACTGGCTCATCGGAAATGGTCGTAAACCGGGGCAAGCGGTCCTTGGCTTTCGGATACGTTTCCGCCAGCCAGTCTCTTTTGCTCCTAGGCACGACGATCTTCCCTCCTTTTTTGTGGCTGTCTGCGCCGTGCAATCATCGCACGTGCGGTGGGCAACCAAGCATCGGGCACCAGTAGCTGCACTGCTCCGAGCGCGCAAAACGTGAGCGGCTGCAAAGCGAAGCGGCGACTCGACAGCACGCACGGGATTCCCTGGTGTTCGAGGAATCCTTTGACCAGATGCGCCTCGGCTTCGATCGGGGTTTCGAAGCAAACCTCCCACGACATCATCTCAACCTCTGCGCTCACGCGAAGCGCGGGGGCCGCTTTTCCAGGAACGCGCGCAACCCTTCCTGGCGATCTGGGTGCGAAAACGCGAGGGCGAAGGCATCAGCCTCGCGCTCGCATCCAGTGGCAATGTCGAGGTGCCACGCCGCCCGCAGTGCCGCCTTGGCCTGTTGCATCGCAAACGCGGGTTTGCTCGCCAGCTCCTGAGCGAGTGTCTGAACCGCGTCGTCGAGCTCGGCTGCCGGTACAACACGGTCGACCAACCCCATGCGATAGGCCTCTTCCGCCGAAACCCGGGTGCCCGTGAAGATCAAATAGCGCGCTTTGCCGGGGCCCACGCGCCGCACAAGGCGTTGCGTGCCACCGAAGCCGGGAATGATCCCCAGCGAGATCTCCGGTTGGCCGAGTTGTGCCGTGTCGGCCGCAACGATCAGGTCGCAGGCAAGGGCAAGCTCGAGCCCGCCACCGAGCGCGAAGCCGCGAACGCTGGCGACCACGGGCACGGGAAACTCTTCGATCCGTTGGAAGACAGTCTGACCCCGCCGCGCGAACGAACGTGCTTCGGCCACGGACAGTGGTTCCATCTCGGCAATATCGGCACCGGCGACAAATGCTCTCTCCCCCGCGCCACGAATGACGACGCAGCGAGGAAGGCTGCGTTCCAGCGACTCGAGTACGCGGCCAAGTTCCTCGAGCACCGACCGGTTCAGTGCGTTCAGCGCCTTCGGGCGATCGATGGTGATAGTGGCGATTCCGCCCTCGACTGCGAGGCGGACCGTTTGCGGTTCCGTCATCTTCAGTACTCCGGCTTGAAATCGAATCGGTGAATGGCCTCGATAAAACGCATCGTGTGTGTGCGCGAGCGCATGACCAGCGAATTGGTCGTTGCTCCGCCGCGGAAAAAGCGCACGCCGCGCAGCAAGTCGCCATTCGTCACGCCAGTTGCGGCAAACATGACGCTGCCGCTCGCCATATCCTCGGCCGTGTACTTGCGGTTGATGTCTTCGATGCCCAATGCGAGGCAGCGGCGGGTTTCTTCTTCGTTGCGCGGGCGCAAACGAGCTTGCATCCCGCCACCGGCACAGCGGATTGCTGCAGCGGTGAGGATGCCCTGGGTAGCGCCACCAATCCCGAGGAGCATGTCGATTCCGGTTTCCGGCCGAACCGTGGCAATGCCTGCCGCCACGTCCCCATCCGGAAGTAACTTGATCCGCGCACCGGCCTTCCGCACTTCGGCAATCAGCTGTTGGTGACGAGGGCGGTCCAAGATCGCCACGGTGAGGTCCGCGACGTACACACCCTTGACTTCGGCCAGAGCTTTTAAGTTTTCCGTGGGAGAGCGGTCGAGGTCGACCACGTCACGCGCTTCGGGCCCGACCACGATTTTTTCCATGTAGGTTTCCGGGCAACGTAAAAAGCCCCCCTTCTCCGCAAAGGCGATAATGGAGAGGGCATTGAAACCACCCGTGGCACAAATCGACGCACCTTCCAAAGCATCGAGTGCCACGTCGATCTCTGGTCCGTCCCCGCCACCGACAGCCTCGCCGACGTATAGGGCTTCCGCGACTCCTGGCTCGCCTTCGCCCACGGCGACACGTCCGCGAATGGCGATCGAGCGGATCGCCTTGCGCATTGCCTCCGCTGCGGCGCGATCGGTACCGGCCACGTCGCCGCGTCCCATCAGTCGCGCCGCAGCCAGTGCGGCAGCCTCTGTTACCCGTACAGCTTCCAGTGCGAGGTTCCGATCCATTGCCATTCACTCCCGGCGGCTTGTTCCTTACCCAACTAGCGCGCCATGGTCCAGCAATGCAGCTTCACGGCTCGCAAGCTTGCACGCCCAGGGCAACACTCACGGCACGGATAATTTCGTCGATGGTGATTTCCCCCTCACCGTCCGCGTCTCCCGCTGGGCACTGTTCCAAATTGGCTAGGCCGAGGGCGATGTTCACCATCTGAACCAGTTCGTCGATGGTTACCTGGTGATCCCCATTGCAGTCCCCAACACAACTCGCCGGGGTGCGCTCGGTCGGAGTGGCTGTTGGCTCCGGGGTCGCCGTTGTGGTGTTCGTCGGCGTTGGCGAGCGCGACGAGGTTGGCGACGCGGTGGCGCTGGACGTGACCGTCGCGGTCGGCACGGTCGTTGGCGGGAACGTAGCTGTTGCGGAAGCGGTCGGCGTGGGTGTGGGTGTGGCAGTTGCCGTCACCGACGGGGGCAGGGTGTTCGTTGGTGTGGGCGTGGGAGACACAGTCGGCGTGACGGTAGCGGTTTGAGTTGCGGTCACGGTAGCTGAGGCCGTAGGTGTCAAGGAGGCCGTCGCCGTGGGTGGAGCGGTGGCGGTAGCCGTGGATGTTGGTGTCAGCGTGGACGTAGCCGTAGAGGTCCGCGACGAAGTGGGTGTAACACTGGGGGTTTGGGTCCGCGTCGCGGTCGGGGTGGCGGTCACCGTGGGCGTCGCTGTGATTGTGGGCGTGTTCGTTGGCGTCGGAGTCGAAGATGGCGTGGGGGTCGGTGCGTCGGGGCAAATGGCACAGCCAAGCTGCACGTCGCAGGCGACATTTCCAAAACAAAACTCCGCCGGGGGGCAATCCTCGATCTGGCAAAAGGAAGAACAGCCGTCGCAATTCGCTGTGTTGCCATCGTCGCAGCGCTCCGGGAATTCAACCGTGCGATTCCCGCAAACGGGGCAAGGGAAGAGACAGTCGTCGAACGGATTCTCGGCCGTACAAAACGGGCGTGGATTCATCGTCGGTGCTGGCCGAACAGAGTTGCTAGCCAGGATGGGGGCCATAGATACCGGGTGGAAGACGGAGATCGAACCGTCGCTGCCGGAAGCTAACGTTTTCTGAGCGGTCACGCTGCCATCTACTCGGAGTTGTTTTCGAGCCGTGATCTGGTGACTGCCAGCCTCGCCCGGGGCATTCGCATTCAGCCGCCCCACCGAGCTGATCGTGATATCGCAGCCTTCCACATCGGTAGTACCGCCCGCTCCGCAGCCCTCGTCGACACTGCATCCTCCCCCGGAGACGTTCACCGTGTTTGCCACCATCACATTGCCCACTGCCCCATCACCAGCGGTAATCGACACGTCTCCTCCGGTGCCACCCGCAGCATTGGCACTCACGTCCACAGGGGCGTTCAGTACGACGTGCCGCCCTGCGACGATGTCCAGTCCACCCCCTCCTCCGCCGCCGCTAACGTCCAAGCCTGTCGCGGTTTGCGACGACGTCAACACATCGCGTGCAGCGGTGAGGGCAACCGTACCTCCCACTCCAAACGAGCCGTTGCTTTTTGCCGAGACGGTAACGCCGGTGGACAATCGGATATCCCCGTTGACGTCAATATCGATGTCGCCTCCGTCCCCGTCAGGCGCTGCCCCTTCAAGTCGCACACTCGCCTGAAACTCGGCATTCCCAAGCAACGTTTCGACACTTAACGAACCACCTTCGCCACCGACCTCGGTGCCTCCGCCCCCGTTTGCCTGGATCGTTCCGGTGACCACCACCCTTCGCCCAGCCGACAACGAGATCGTGGCTCCGCTTCCGCCCTCGGATGTGGCGTTCCCGTTGGCGCCACCAAAATTCAGTTCGCCGTCAGCCGAAAGATCCACCGTGCCGCCGTTACTCCCGCGCACATCGATGACGGTGTTGCTCGCCAGCGCGATGTTTCCGCCGGCCTCGAGATCGATCGCTCCGCCTCCCTTCGGCGCCTGGCTCCCTCCCGTCGCCACGATTTCGGTGATTGGTGAACTGTTGGAGGTGATGTTTCCTCCTGCAATGACCGCAATAGAACCACCATCCGCCGTCGCCCGCAGATTCGACGCTACCAATCTCCCGTTGATCGCCACACTTCCCGTGGCTTCGATTTGGATCACCCCGGCCGCAGTATTTGCCGAAACATCGATGCGAGAGCGATTGTTGGTGGCGCCCTGAATGTCCACTGCACCCGAACTCGCGATCCGCACTCTGCCCCCGTTTGCCGAACGGCCCGATGTTGCCGTGCCTTGGCCATCGATCAAGGCGCCGGGCGACATGGTGAAATTGGCACAACGAATCGTCAGGTCGCCAGAGCCCACGTTAATCCGCGCTGTCGAACTTAAGGTCACGTTACGACCCGAGAAATCGAACACGCAGGGAGCGTCGGGAGGAATCTCGTACACCTTGGCAATCACACAGTTCCCCGTTGGGCCGCAGTTGACCTCCTGAGCAATCACGTCTGCGGCGGTACACGCTGGAATTGCCCAAGCTTTTTCGACAACCAACACGGAAACGACCACCACCAAAAGCGCGGCCCCTACGCGGCTGGGCCACGCGGTTGGAGCCCACCTGGGCGAGACGGTGCAAGCGCCGCTGCGCGGACTGAAGCTACGAAAAAGATTTTGGAGTCGCGGGCCGCACCGACCGTTCGTCATTCTTCACCCAGTCCTTCTTCGATCCGCAGCACCGTGGGGGCCCCTTGCACCGCCTGCAAGCGCCGAATCCGCTGCAACGCCCGGCGCACTTGACGTTCGCTTGCTCGGTGCGTCCGCATAACCACGGGAACCCAACCATTTTGTCTTCGTCCGCGCTGCACCATGGCCGCGATGGACACTTTTTCTTTCCCTAGAATTCCCGCAATCTGGGCGAGCACGCCGGGTCGGTCGGCCAGCGACAGGCGAAGGTAATACTCCGACTCGATCGCTTGCTCTGGCAGGATCTTCGCCTCGCGTTGCTGTGCCAGCGGATATCCCAACGGAGGCAAAGGTGACTGCACCAGGCCCAGGCGACAGCGAGCGGCATCGACGATGTCCGCCACCACAGCCGTAGCGGTCGGCATCATGCCAGCGCCCAGGCCGTAGTAGAACGTTTGGCCAAGTGCGTCACTTTGTACCACGATGCCGTTGTACGCGCCATTCACGTCAGCCAATACGTGCCGCTGGGGAATCATCGTTGGAGCCACTCTCGCCTCTACCTGTGTGCCATGGAGTTTGGCGATTGCAAGTAATTTGATTGCGTACCCAAACTCACGAGCGTACTCGATATCCGCTGGACTCACGTGGCGAATCCCTTCGACTGGGATGGCCGGAAACGGCACGCGCACCCCAAAGCCAAGCTGGATCAACAAGCAAAGCTTGTGCGCGGCATCGATTCCATCGACGTCGAAGCTCGGATCTGCCTCGGCAAGCCCCTCGGCTTGCGCACGTGCCAGCACGGTAGCGAAGTCCGCCCCGGCGCGCGTCATCTCTGTCAAGATATAGTTCGAGGTGCCATTCACGATGCCATACACGGCGCGCACCCGATCTCCCACCAAGCCCTGCCGGAGGGTGCGAATGATCGGGATCCCTCCTCCAACGCTCGCTTCGAATCCGAGTGTCACGCCTGCACGCTCCGCAGCGGCAAACAGCTCCGCACCGTGCACAGCCAGGAGAGCTTTGTTGGCAGTCACAACACTTTTCCCACGCTGGAGCGCTTCACGCACGAGCTGGCGCGCCGGTTCGTATCCCCCGATGAGTTCCACCACGATGTCCACTTGCTCGGAGGCAACCACTTGACGTGCATCGCGCGTGAGAATTTGTCGCGGTACACGGACACCGCGGTCGCGTTCCAAATCGATGTCGGCAATCGCCGCAAGCCGGAGTTCCGCCCCGAGGCGCTCCCGTAAACGCTTGGCGTGGACCTGCAACAACTTCACCACGCCGGTACCAATCGTACCGAAACCCAACACACCCACACCAACCACACGCTGCATACCGCCTACCCCTCTCGACCCCAATCTTCGCCCGATGTGGCCGCGCCTAGCGGCATCCACTCATGCCACCCCACGAAGTTGTGTCTGCCCTGCACGCTCGAAGGCGCGCCGGATTCCTCGCACTGCTTGTCGGATTCGGTGCTCGTTTTCAATCAGCGCAAAGCGCACGAAACCGTCACCGTGCTCTCCGAAGCCGATTCCAGGGGAGACGGCAACTTTCGCTTCGCGCAACAGAAACTTGGCAAACTCAAGGGATCCCAAGTGGGCAAATGGGGGGGGAATCGGAGCCCACACAAACATCGTCGCCTTCGGGCGCTCCACCTGCCACCCTAAACGGTTCAAGCCATCCACCAACACGTTCCGACGAGCTTCGTAACGGGCGCGGATCTCGTCGACCCAGTGTTGTGGCCCATTCAGAGCGTGAATTGCTGCAATCTGGATGGGCTGGAACATGCCGTAGTCGAGGTAACTCTTGATGCGCGCGAGTGCGTGCACCATCGCAGCATTGCCAACGGCGAAGCCGACACGCCAACCGGGCATGTTGTAGCTCTTGGATAAGGTGAAAAATTCCACCGCGAGGTCCTTCGCTCCCGGCACCTGCAAAATACTCGGGGCGCTGTAACCATCGAAACACAGGTCGGCGTACGCGAGGTCGTGCACCACCATCAACTCGTGCTCTCGGGCAAAGGCGACGACTTTCTGGAAAAAGTCTAGATCCACAACTGCGGTGGTCGGGTTGTGCGGGAAGTTGAGGATCAAGAGTTTCGGGCGCGGACGAGCCTGGCGTGCGGCCTCGACCAAACTGGCAAAGAAGTCCTGCCCCGGAAGCATCGGCACGGTGCGCAAGTCGCCGCCAGCGATAATCACCGAGTACTGGTGGATCGGATAAGTTGGGCTCGGACAAAGCACGACGTCTCCCGGTCCAAGGACCGCCAGCGCTAAGTGCCCCAAGCCCTCTTTCGAGCCAATGGTCACGATGGCCTCGGTTTCGGGGTCAAGCTCGACGCCGTAGCGGCGCCGATACCAGTCGGTAATAGCCTGGCGAAGCTTGAAAATTCCCTTCGAAACGCTGTAGCGATGGTTTACTGGCTTGGTGGCCGCCTCCACCAACTTTGCCACGATATGCGGCGGCGTTGGGCCGTCGGGATTTCCCATGCCGAAGTCGATAATGTCCTCACCAGCCTTACGCGCCTGCTGTTTTAACTCCCCGATGATGTTGAACACGTATGGGGGAAGCCGTTTCACCCTGGGGAATTCTCGTTCCATCTGACCGAACCCTCGCTCCTCGCCAGCCCTACACGCCCAAAATGCCCACACGAATAGTGGAATCCGCTACCCATGGCAAACGAGAAGACCCACCCTCTTCAGACCGCCCCTGTACCTCTGACTTCCACCTGCACCGCCGGCAAAGGGCCGAACCGTTCAAAGCTGAGGTGCGCAGTGGCGCGCTCCTGAACGAGGTCGGAAACGATCTCGCCGCTATCTCAGGAGCCGTACCCATTGCGACCCTCCGACCAATTCCGGCTTGCATTGTGCAAGTCGCCCATGTATGGCGCTGGGTCCTGGACACCAAAACACAAACCCTACGGTGCGGAGGGCGATATGCACGAACTGTGGCGCGTTGTTCTGATCACGACGTCGATTGCGCTGATTATGGGATGGGCGCCGGCTTTTCCGCTCGAACTCCTTGGAGGAACCGCACAGGCCCAAACCAGGGTGCAACGCCCGCCGCGGCCTACTCCAAAGCCCCGGCCTACGCGCGTGCCACGGCCAACGCGGCCCCCAGGACCTCGCCAGACCGTTGTAGTTCCGCCCTCGCCAACGCCGACCCTCTCTTTGCCCGACGTTGGCGGCACACCTACTCCCACGGCGACGCCTACGATGATCGTTGGCAACCAAAGCTGCCCGGGCATTCCGGTAACTTGCCCGCAGCGCCCGGCTTGCCCCACCGGCAACAAAATCGGGCAGCTTTATTACAACTACCCAGCCTCTGCTCCGGTCATCACAACCAAGCCAAGTGAAATGCGTTTAGACCGCCGGTCGAACGGCATCTTCCCCGACACAGAGATTGGATCGTTGTCGCTGACCGACAAAGACGGCATCGTCGTTGTACGCATGCCGCGACTGGAGTTCCGGCGCGACGGCAACGGGTGGATCGCCGAGACCCCCGAGGGCTGGGTGCGGCTGGCGCCAAAGGAAGTCGGACCTGGCTACACCTTCCAGTTCCAGTACAATACGCCCAATTTTCCCCCGGGTTATTTCAGCGTGGTGTACCAGCTCTGCTTCTCGATCGGCGACGATGGCGTGGACGAGCAAATCGTTTGTCAGCCAAAGGCACGCGACGGCTTCCTTTGCCACAACAACGGCCCGACGTTTTGACGGGCCCTGAAGCCCTTCTCGATCGACGATCAGGAGTGGGCGACCGATGACAACCAGGGGCTGAGGCAGCCTGTCTCGGCCCCTGGTTTCTTTTCGGACCTACGGCTCAATCGCCGTCAACGCGACTCTTGTCTTCCGCGGCAACACGTACCGCCTTCCGGCGGCGGGCGCGGCTTCCAGTCGATGTTTTGCTCGCAGAATCTGGCTGATCGCCGGTGGCAACACGCTGTCCGGAGCCACGACGACCGCGAGTGGCTTTCGGTGCCTTCGCCGAATCTTCTGTCTTCGTCGTAGTTTCCTCTCGCGACTTGGCGCTTGCAGCGCGCCGCTTCTGCGTCGTCGACGATGATTTCGTCCTCGCTGCACGCGCAGTCGCCCCAGAGCGCCGCCGCGACCGTTTTGGCAAGGCACCGGCACCACTCTCGGCCTTGCTCGGTTCCCCTTCTCCGCGGCTCGAACCTTCCACAGCAAGGTCCAACACGACTCCCTCGCTTTCGCGGAACTCCGCAGGAGCTTTTTCTTCCCCTGCCATCGTCTCGACTGCTTTCTCGCTCACGCTTGCCGGTGCCGACTCGGACCCCGCCTCCGGAGCTTCGGCTGTTCCCGCCTGCGCCAGTACCCGGGCTCCGCTTGCTTCCTCTCCTGTTGTCGACGCAAGCACCGTGCTGACGACCGGGGCGGACTCCTCTCCGCCCGTGCTGACAGACAAACCCGATGCGTGCGTTTCCTGGACCTGCAGCACTTCCGCAGCCGCCGACATGGTTACCGGGGCCGTTGCCACGTCCGTTGCACCGGCTTCGGAACTCACGTGACTCGCCAATGCGCTCAAGGCCTCTTGCAATGCGGCCGCAGCAAGCCGTCCTTTGCCGCGTCGGCGGCCACGACGTCGACGCCGTTTTGCTTGCTTGCTTGGCTCCGTGCTTGTCGCCGCAGGCGAAGCCGCCATTGCCGCGGGAGGGACGGCCGCCGTTTCTGCGCTCGCCGAGGACTCCGGCGACGGTGAGACCGTCACCGAGGGTTCTGCCGGTTGCGTAGGCATCGTTGGCGCCGGCAAGGCCACGCCACCCAGGCGAAGCACGGGCGATGCCTCGCTCGAGGCTACCTCGCTTCGTGTTTTCACCTCGATCTCGCATTGGTGCGGCATGAGTTCCGGCTTCGTCGCCACCAGAATTTTCGTGTTGTAACGACGCTCCAATTGGGCCAGGTCCTCGCGCTTCTGGTTGAGCAAGTACATGGCCACGTCGGTAGGAAGGCTTACTCGCACGGAACTCACGTCTCCTTGAGCCACACGGTTATGCACTTTGCGCAGCGCTACGAGTGCGGCCGACTCGGTCGTGCGCACAAGCCCGTAGCCATCGCACATCGGGCATGTCACATAGGTGGTGGCGGTCGCTGCCGGCCGCAGCCGCTGGCGGGAAACCTCGAGCAAGCCAAAGTGCGAAATTCGTCCGACCTCATGCCGAGCCTTGTCCTCGAACATCGCAGTACGAAGAGCCTTTTCCACCTCGCTAATGTGCTGCGGGTTCCGCATGTCGATAAAGTCGATCACGATGAGACCACCCAGGTCGCGCAACCGCAACTGACGAGCGATTTCCACCGCTGCCTCGAGGTTGGTGCGGAACGCCGTTTCTTCCTGGCTCTGACCGCGCAGTGCCCGGCCCGAGTTCACGTCGATTGCCGTCAACGCTTCGGTTCCATCGATCACGATGTAGCCACCCGACTTCAGCGGTACGCGTCGTTTGTAAATCGACTCGATCTGCGTCTCGATGTTGAAGTACGAAAAGATGGGCTTGTCTCCCTGATACAGGCGGAGCGCATGTTCTTTCTCGGGGAGCACGTCGCGCAGAAATTGCCGCGCCCGTTCGAACACCTCTTCGTTGTCCACGTAAATCTCGTCGATGTCGGGAGTGAAGTAATCGCGGATATTCCGCAGCACGAGGTCGTGCTCGCGATACACCAACGCCGGAGCGGTTTTTTGCGCTGCCGCCTGCTGAATGCTTTCCCACAAGCGGAGGAGATACGTGAGGTCGCGCTGCAAGTCGGCAAGCCCAGGGTCGAAGCCCACGACGGTGCGCACGATAATTCCAAAGCCTTCCGGGGGATGAAGTTTTTCCACCATTTCGCGCACGCGGACGCGATCGGCTCCCTCGATTCGCCGCGAAATTCCCGCATCGTCGGAGCCGGGCAGCAACACCAAGAAACGCCCCGGTAGCGAGTAAAATGTCGACAGCGTGGGGGGTTTGCTGCCGAACTGCTCTTTAACGATCTGCACAAGCAACTCGTCCCCGGGCTTGAGCAAATCTTGGATCCGTGGTCTTCGCCGCTCCCCGTTTCCGGAGATTTTTGGTGGTGGATGCGGGAGGTGCCGAAAGCAAATCTCGTCTAGAGGCAGAAAGGCGTTGCGCTCGGCACCGATGTCGACGAAGGCAGCCTCGAGGCCTGGCTGCACCTTTTGGACAACGCCCTTGTAAATGTTCCCCTTCAGATGCTCGCGATTACACGACTCGATCTCGAAGGAAACTAACGTCCCGTCTGCAACAATCGCCACGCGGCTCTCTTCGGCATGCGTGACGTTGATCAACATTACCTTGGCCATGAAAAATCTTGTCCCTCCTCAAAGAGTGGCGCCCTTCGATACCCCTGGCCCGCTCGCTCCCTGATGTTCCACCCAACACCCGCCCCCTTTTGCTTTCGTACGGCGGCTCTAAGGCATCGTGCCGGACCGAAACGACGCACCCTGCTGACAACCTCGGGCGTCTCTCGGCGCGCGCGCACATTCGGCGAGGCGCGCAGGTACTTATAGGCACGCTGGCGGGCACTTGCCTTGCCCCGAGATCGCACGTGCGGCGAACGGCATCATCGAGGGAAAGCTGCACCCAGCCGCCAGAGAGTCTGTCGTGTGTAAAAAAGAAGGTCACTTGCGATCCCTACCCATGGCGAATCGGACTAGGCTTCGTCAAGGTCACCGCAAAAGAGGCTTTTCGAACCGAGGCGGTCACCACGCCTCGAACTGCCGCCAGGGCAACGCGGCACCCGCCCCCGCAAGCTCGATCCTGCCGGGCGCATCATCGGTTCCTCAACGCAATTGGTTGCGGGGCGAGGTACGGCTGGGGGTCTCCGCCGCGATCGCAACCAGTATCCCGAACAGCCCTCGCCACGCGGGACTCAGACCATTCACCTCCGGCGTTGCTGCCTGCGGTCCACGATGCCTCGTTGCTACGAAGTGCAATTTTCGACTAGCTTGCGGGGACAAACCATGCGCATTTGCCACTTGCTCCAACAGAAACGACCTGTGTTCTCTTTCGAGTTTTTCCCGCCGAAAACACCCCAGGGCGAGGCAGCCCTCTTCCGCACGATCGAGGCTCTGCGCCCGCTCGCGCCCGGCTTTGTGTCGGTTACCTATGGAGCTGGGGGCAGTACCCGCGAAAAGACTCTCGATTGGGTCGCTCGCATCAAACACGAACTCGGGATCGAGGCAATGGCACACCTCACGTGCGTAGGATCCAACCGCGACGAGATGCGCGCTATGTTGCAACGCATCGACGATCTTGGCATTGAAAACGTCCTTGCACTGCGGGGCGACCCGCCGCGCGATCAACCCGGATTCCAACCGGTCCCCGATGGTTTTGCACACGCATCGGACCTTGTCCGTTTCATCCGCACAGAAGGCTTCTCCTTTTGTCTGGGAGGCGCCGCCTATCCTGAGGGCCATATCGAGGCGCCGGACCTCGAGACCGATCTAACTTACTTGGGCGAGAAAGTAGCCGCCGGCGTGGACTTCCTGATCACCCAACTATTTTTCGATAACCGCTTTTTCTTCGACTTCGTCGAACGGGCCCGCTCTCGCGGCATTCATGTGCCCATCATTCCCGGCATCATGCCCATTACCAACGTCGCGCAGATCGAGCGGTTTACTCGATTGTGTGGCGCGAGTATTCCGCCGGCGCTGCAGGCGCGCCTCGATGCAGTGCGTCATAATGAGGACGCAGTGCGCTCCATCGGCATCGAGCATGCGGCGGCGCAGTGTCGCGATTTGCTCGCGCACGGCGTACCTGGCATCCATTTTTACACGTTGAATCAATCGCCAGCGACGCGAGCGATCGTAGAACAACTCCAAAGAGGCCCGGTAGCGTGCCCAGCATCCTAACCTTCACGTTGCTTGGAAATCCCACCCGCGAGCCGGTTCGTGGGAAAGGCCGCATCGTCACGCATCGCTGCCAGGACGTTCACGGCCAAACGCACGTGCAGAGGTTTCCGCTCGGCAGCGTACGGGGCATTGTCTATCTAGACGCGCTTTGCCTCCATTGCGGTACCCATCTCGTATGGACAGAAGAAGAAGATCCTGTGCCCGATGGCTCTTCAAGGTCGTCAGCGACAAAGGCCGTGGAAACTGCTTGACTTTGGGCGCTAGTTGGCAGATAAGCGTCCACCGTGAGCGAGGAAAAAAATTTCCGTGCCCTGGTGGATTCTACTTGACAAAGGCGCAAACAATCAGGTAACAACGACGCACACGTTCGGTAGCGTGAAGCGAAGGCTGGTTCGAAGGAAATACGGGTTTTTCGTTTAACGACTGGGGAGGGAGAGATGGAAACAAAACATTCGTGGCTTTGGAGGTTCGGTAGCTTCCTGACCGCGGCAGCTCTGGCAGCGTTTATTGGCTTGCCAGCCGCACAGGCACAGCACAAACCACACAAGCCCCACAAGCCTCATAAACCACATGTTCAACCTGAGCGGCCGGAAAAACCGGTTCGTCCGCCCACAGTCCTCCGCCCGCACAAGCCCCACAAACCTCACAAGCCGCATGTTCAACCTGAACGGCCCGAAAAGCCCGTTCGTCCTCCCACAGTCCTTCGCCCACACAAGCCCCACAAACCTCACAAACCACATGTTCAACCTGAGCGGCCCGAAAAGCCCGTTCGTCCTCCCACAGTCCTTCGCCCCCACAAACCCCACAAACCTCACAAGCCGCATGTTCAACCTGAGCGGCCCGAAAAGCCCGTTCGTCCGCCCACAGTCCTTCGCCCGCACAAGCCCCACAAACCTCACAAACCGCATGTTCAACCTGAGCGGCCCGAAAAGCCAGTTCGTCCGCCCACAGTCCTTCGTCCCCACAAACCCCACAAACCTCACAAGCCCCATAAGTAATCAGAGCCAAGTACTGCTCGCTCAAGAGAGCACACGGCTTTGGCCGTGTGCTCTCTTTTTTTGCTATGAGCTTGCGTTTGCGTAGGGTGACGGAAGAGCGATGGATCGGACGTTCGGGGAGGACGTGGTAACGTGACTCTGGTCTTCTTAGGCGCAGCCGCAATGATGTTGGCCGCTTGGACCGCACCGGCTCTTGGACAACCGTTGCGACTCACCCTGGACGACGCGGTGCAGCGCGCTCTCAAACAAAACGCCGACTTGCTGGCAGACTCGCAAGAGGTCGACATTGCCGGGGCGGCGTTGCGTCGGTCCTCGAGTCGTTTTCCCAGCAACCCTTACTTGAGCCTCGGCGCATCGCGGCGCGCAGAAACAGGCGGACGTCCGAATCTCTTCGCCTTCCTGTCCCAAGAAATCGAGATTGCCGGACAGCGGGGCGCCCGCATACGGGCAGCCCAACACAACTTGCAGCAGGAGAGCCTGAACGTTCGACAGAAGGAGGTCACGTTGGCGGCGGACGTGAAATCGGCGTTCATCAAGGCCCTGGCTCGCAACACGCGACTCTCGAGCATTCAAGAGCAAGTCAATATCGCGCACCAACTGTTGGCCCTTCTTCCCTCCAAACAGACCACGATGAGCGAACGCATCGAACGCAACAACACCGCAATCCAAGAGGCACGGTTTCTCCGCGAACTGTGGACCGCGGAACAAGAACGGGATGCAGAACTGGACGGCTTGCGACGGATGCTCAACGTCGATTTGGGCCAAGAACTGGAGCTCGTGGGTACGCTCGAGCCGACCATCCGCCAGCTCCCTTCCGTGGGAGCGTTGGTGGAGCAGGCCAAGAACCAAAGACCAGACATTTTGGCCTTCCAGCATGCGTTGGCTGCGGCGGATGCGCAACTCGAAGTACACCGGCGAGAACGGATTCCAAACTTGACGCTTTCCGGCTCTTACTCTCGTTTCGACAATAGCGACTTCGGCGGCGGTGACGTGGGGGTTACGCTTCCTTTGTTCCAAACGAAAGATGCGGACATCCAGGAGGCCACGGCACAACGACAGCGAATCTCGTTTCAGCTTCAAGATCTGCAACGTGGCATCGAACGCGAGGTAAGAGGCGCGTATCGAGACTACCAGCAAGCAGCTCGCGAACTACGCCTGTTCGTCGACAAGATTCTGCCTCTCGCCGAGGAAAATGTACGCCTGCAGCGGCGTCTCGTCGAACGTGATGAAGCCAGCCGGTCTGAGCTTTTGAGCCAAGAGCTGGATCTTCTGGAAACGAAAAAGGACTACGTGGAAGCGCTCGAGCGCCTCCACCTTGCGTGGATCGAGCTCGAACGGGCCGTGGGTGGGCAAGTCCCGGATTCACCGGTACTGCAGTAACCGTAACGGATCGCGCCCGGTCCGCGGCGGGACTGTCACAGTCCTCTGGATCGAGCGTTTCCTAGCCGCCATATCGCCGTGCGCAGCGCAGCAACCCACCATTCGCGACAAGTGGGAGAACCCGGCAACCACTTGTGTCCACCCGGCCGGCAGACCTTTCCGAGGCCACGGCCAAGGCTCACACGCCACAGGGACAATCCCCTTCGCGCTACCGCGGCCTGACAGCGACTCGAGCCCTAGGTTTTCCAGCGTTTCCTCGGAAAGGATCCGCTCGGGTGTTCGTTAAAAGGGTTGCAAGCGCCTCTTTAAAACCGCGGCGAGCCATAGTGCCGCGAACAGCAGGAAATGACCACTCAAGGTCTTCTCTTCTTCGCCGACGACGACCGCACAGCTTTCCTGCACGAATGTATTTTCCACTCCACAAGGACCAAAGGTCAGCAAGGTCCCGGGAGCTACATCCTCCGGCAGCGGCGGGTTGATCGCCAGCACATCGCTACCCGCACGACGGATAAAACTCGTGCATGTGCGGGTGTTGCCAATGTACGTGATCTGCCCTGTGAGGGGTACGGACTCCGGCCGCTCCACAACGACTCGATCCGAACCCTTGGTAGCCGGTTGGGCGATGACGGCCTGGTTTGGTCCGGGAGTTGCCGGAGTTACCGGTGGAGTCGATCGCGGCGTTGTGGGAGCAGCGCTTACAGTTCGAGTCGGTGTGGCCGGGCTCGGACCAGGGGATGCGGGTGTCCGTGTAGGCGTGGCCGGCACGGTGGTTCGCACCGTCGGAGTTGGTGAAAATGGCCGTGGCGTCGGACTTGCGGTGGTTGGACGAGTTGGCGTGGGCGAAACTGCAGCGCAACCGAAATCTGGAGTCCGGCAGACTCCCGGCGTTGTACCCGGTGTCGGGAGGTTGCAGTCCGCAGTTACAGCACAGGAGAAGTCCGCGAAGTCGCCTCCGTCGCAAAACCTGCCTGTCGAGCTACAACTCCCTCCCGGGCAGTGTGCGGCTCGTAAGCAGCCAAACCCACGGAAGTCTCCTCCGGTGCATACTTTTTGAGTTCCCACGCACGCTCGCCCTGCACCACAGGTGCCTTCTCCTGCTGTAGTCCGGCACGGGTCGCCGGCAAACGCCCCACCCTGGCATGTTCCTTCGGTCCCAGTGCCCACACACGTCCCACCCGGGCAATCGCACGGAAACCCATCGAAGTCTCCGCCATCGCAAACGCCTTGAATGACTACACATGCCCCAAAAGAGGTCGGGCAAGACACAAAACAGTCGTCGTCCGAGGTGCATGCCGCTCCGTCCCGCGGACCTCCGGAACACGCCAAATCGCTACTGACCTGAGCCCACCCCACGCCCAGCAAAACCAGCCAGGACGCTACCACAAAGAAAACCACACCAACTCTTTTCACCTTCACGGTTCCTCGCTTGTGCCTTCTTTCCCCGTGGGCACGCGTTAGTCAACTCGAGATTCGCGCTCCCAAGATTGCCTACTCGTACGGTGACGCAACAACAAAGTCAAATGCGATCTCGGCTCGAAGGTTACGCCAGTTGACACGTTCGCAAGCTTACGCAAGAGCTTTCGCTTGCCCTGTTCCGATCGGAAATCCTTGTGTGAATCCTCGAGGCAGCGGCGCAAGGGAGCAAAACGCATCATGAGCGAGTACAGTGCTTGGTTCGAGTGCATCAACGGGTGTCCGCAGCGTTTTAGTCTGTTCGAGATCATCTACCGCTGCCCAACTTGCGGCGATTTGCTCGACGTGCAGCACGACATCGAAGCCTTGCGCCGACGTTCGCCGGCCGCCTGGATGAAGCTTTTTGACGAGCGCTACCGCCGCAACGATTTCCCTTACGGATCCGGCGTCTGGGGCAAAAAAGAATGGGTGGTACCGTTCATCGCCAACGAGAACATCGTTTCCACCTATGAGGGCGGCACGAACCTGCTTTGGGCGGAACGATACGGAAAGATGCTTGGCGTCGAGGACTTGTGGGTGAAACAGTGCGGGAATTCCCACACTGGCTCCTTCAAGGACCTGGGCATGACCGTCTTGGTCTCGGTCGTCAAGCAAATGATTGCCGAAGGCCAAAACATTGCTGCGATTGCTTGTGCATCGACCGGCGATACATCGGCGGCGCTTGCGAATTACTGCGCGGCAGCGGGAATCCCAGCCGTGGTGCTGTTGCCCCGCAACAAAGTGTCGCCGGCGCAACTCGTGCAACCAATTGCCAATGGGGCCTTGGTGGTGAGCCTCGACACCGACTTCGATGGCTGCATGGCCCTCGTGCAAGAAATCACGAAAGAAAAAACGGTGTATTTGGCGAACTCGATGAACAGCCTCCGGCTCGAGGGGCAAAAAACCGTGGCCATCGAGCTGGTGCAGCAGTTCGACTGGGAGGTCCCAGACTGGGTCGTGATCCCCGGCGGGAACCTGGGTAACGTCAGCGCACTGGGCAAAGGATTTTTGATGATGAAGGAACTGGGTCTGATCCAAAAACTACCCAGAATTGCCGTGGCCCAAGCAGCAAACGCAAACCCGCTGTACCTCTCTTATCTTGACAACTTCCGTACGTTCAAGCCCGTGCAGGCGAAGAAAACGCTTGCCAGTGCGATCCAAATTGGAAATCCCGTGAGTTACAAGCGCGCTATCAAAGTGCTCCAGCAGTTCGACGGCGTGGTGGAGCAAGCGACGGAAGCCGAGCTCGCAGATGAGGCAGCTTTGGCGGACCGCACCGGTATGTTCAATTGCCCCCACACAGGGGTGGCACTGGCGGTTTTCCGCAAGCTCGTCGAAAGAAAAATCATCCGCTCCAACCAGCGGGTCGTCGTGATTTCGACGGCGCATGGCCTCAAGTTCTCCGAACAAAAAACTGCTTATCACCTGGGCCAAATTCCGGGCATCCAACCTCGCTATGCCAATCACCCGCTCGAGCTGCCTCCCGACGCCCGTAAGGTGGTGGACGCCATTCGCCGCTTCGCCGACAAAGTACGGCTGATGGAGGCTTGAATGGAGAAACCCCAGTTTGCTCAGCGCGGGCCGAGCACCCAAGCGGTGCACGCGGGGGAGGCGCGCCAAAAGCTCGCCCACGCGCTTACCGAACCGATCGTTCAAACCGCGACGTACACCTTTACCGATTCAGCAGAGATTGCCGATCACTTCGAGGGGCGAATCGAGCGAGAAGAGTACGGTCGCTACGGGAACCCTACGCAGCGAGTGGCGGAAAAGAAAATCGCCGCCCTGGAGGGAGCTGAAGACGCGTTGCTCTTCTCGAGCGGCATGGCGGCAATCACGACGACGTTGTTCGCCATGCTGGCGAAGGGCGCGCACGTTGTCGTCACTGACGACGCGTATCGCCGCACCCGGCAGTTCCTGCATCAAGTGCTGAGGCGTTACGGCGTCGAGGTTTCCACGGTGCCGGCGGGCGACTACGAACGAATGGAAGAAGCGATCCGTCAAACCACCCGGCTCATTTTCAGTGAATCCCCGACGAACCCGTACAATCGCGTGATCGACCTCGAGCGGCTTGCGGATATTGGCCGGCGACATCGCGTGAAGACCATCATCGATTCCACGTTTGCCACGCCAATCAACCAGCGTCCGATCGAATTCGGCATCGACCTCGTGATCCACTCGGCAACCAAGTACCTAGGCGGCCACAACGACTTGCTTGCCGGTGTGGTATCTGGATCGGAGGACCTCGTGAGCGGCATCCGCGACTTGCAAGGAATCACCGGAGCCGTCGTGGACCCATTTGCGGCGTACCTGCTGATTCGCGGGCTGAAGACCTTGGCACTACGTGTGGAACGGCAAAATGCCAACGCGACGCGCATTGCAGAGTTCCTGGCAAGCCACCCGAAGGTGGAGCGGGTCTACTATCCCGGATTGCCTACGCATCCCGAACATGAAATCGCACGACGCCAAATGAAGGGTTTTGGCGGGGTAGTGTCCTTCGAGGTTCGCGGAGACCTGGCTGCTGCTTCTCGCGTTGTCGATGCCTGCACCATTCCCCGCATCGCTCCGTCCTTGGGGGGTGTCGAAAGCCTTATCGAGCAACCAGCGCTCATGAGCTTCTACGAGCTCACGACGGAAGAGCGGTTGCAGATAGGAATTCGCGACAACCTCGTGCGGTACTCGGTGGGGATCGAAGATGCCGACGACCTGATCGCCGACTTAGCGCAAGCCCTCGAGCACGCGTGAGGATCGCACAGAACCTTGTTGTTCTCACGTGGAACTTGCACGGGCTCCCGTTTGCCCGCCGTTGGAAGGAGCGCGTAAAACGCTTTGCCGAACGTGTGAAGCGACTTGGCGTGCCGGTGGACTTGCTGTTGTGCAGCGAGGTCTGGCTCGGCCCTCATGAGCATATACTTCGCGAGGCCCTCAGCCCAAGTTTCGTTTCGCTCAACTTCCCTGACCTCCGACGTCCAGCCGGTGGCCTCGTCGCCTACCTTCATCGGAACAGTGCTTGGCGACTGGCCCACCAGAGATTTCAGCCCTTTCGTCACGCGGCTCCTTGGTGGCGCTTGTGGGAAGGAGACTTCATTGGAGGCAAGGGCATTCGTACACTTGTGTTAGAACACGACAACCATCGGGTGGCGATTCTCCACACGCACATGCAGGCCCAGTACGGGCCGCGCACGTATGCACGCGTACGAGGCCATCAGTGGTCCCAGTTAACCCAACGGGCGTTCAGCGCCTTAGCAAGTGCGTCGTTCGTTTGCGCCGCGGGAGATTTGAACACAATGCCGACGGAGGACGTGTTCGCCGCGTACGCACGCTACTGGCTGGATCTCTCTGCCGACATTCGGCAAACAGGCCCTCGTTCCACCACGGTGCACCACTCCGAGGAGTGGATCGACCACGTGCTCGCACTCGCGCCAACCGCGCGCCAGCTTCGTTCATACACTACCGAGCTCATCGATGCGCGCGATGAGGAGGCGGTGATTTCCGACCATCATGGCATCCTCGCCCGCCTCGAACTCGCACCGTCGGCATCGCCGCCTCGTTGGCCCGGACCGGTGGACAAGCTCCCGTAGGCTCGCGGCCGGTCGGTTCCATGGTAACCTAGCAACCAAGGCCGGGGACCATCGAACACGCGGGCCTGGACCCGCCATGCACTGCCCATTATGTCGCTCGTTCGGATGCGGATCGTCGTTCTCGATGGCTACACGTTGAACCCTGGAGACAACCCCTGGGACGAAATTGCTGAACTTGGGGAGCTCACTGTCTACGAGCGCACCCCTCCTGAGCTTGTGCGCGAGCGAGCCCGCGACGCTGACATCGTGTTGACGAACAAGACAAGACTCTCGGCCGCCACGCTCAGCGAACTTCCGCGATTAAAATTCATTTCGGTGCTTGCCACTGGCTACGACGTCGTGGATGTGCAAGCCGCCCGCGAGCGTGGGATCCTTGTTGCCAATGTTCCGGAATACAGCACGCACTCCGTCGCGCAGCACACCTTCGCTCTGTTGCTCGAGCTTTGTAACCGGGTTGGCCAACACGACGCGGCTGTACGAGCAGGAGAATGGCAGCGTTGCGCGGACTTCAGCTTTTGGCTCCAGTCGCCACGGGAGCTCCACGGACTGATCTTTGGCATCGTCGGCTTGGGGCGAATCGGCCGGCGCGTCGCCGAGATTGCTCTTGCCTTTGGTATGAAGGTGTGTGCCACCGGCCCTCGAGAGCCTCGTCCACTGCCCACAACCATCGAGTGGACCAATCTTGCCGACTTGGCTGGCAAAGCAGACGTTGTCAGCCTGCACTGCCCGCTCACGCCGGAAAACGAGGGATTCGTGAACCGCGAGTTCCTCTCCCGGATGAAGCCTACGGCTTTTTTGATCAACACTGCACGTGGGCGACTTGTCGACGAACATGCCCTTGCCGATGCACTCCGGAGCGGCAACATTGCCGGCGCTGCTGTGGACGTGATTCGCGAAGAGCCAATGCCTGCCAATCACCCTTTACTGACGGCTCCCAACTGCATCATCACCCCCCACATGGCGTGGGCCAGTTTGGCCGCACGTCGGCGGTTGATGCAGACGACCGCGGCGAACATCCGCGCGTTCTTGGACGGAAAGCCCATCAACCTCGTGAGCTGACGCAGGGACTCCTCGATGGCGATCGCATCGGCGCGACCAACCGTCTCCCCAGCCGCCCGAATCCTCGTGAAGGAGGTGAACTGGCTCGGGGATCTCGTGATGAGCTTGCCTGCTCTCTGGGCAGTTCGCCAAACGTTCCCACAGGCGCATCTGGGCGTGCTAGTCCGCGAGGAGCTGGCATCTTTTTTTTCCCTGCTCCCTTGGGTCGATTGTGTGCTTTCATACCGGCTTCGCTCTCGTTCCCGTTGGCTCGGATCGCGATGGGAACTCGTCCGAAACATTCAAGCGGGCACCTGGGATGTTGCCGTCCTCTTCCCGCGAAGCTTCGAATCTGCCCTGTGGATGTACCTTGCCAAAGTACCCGTGCGCATTGGCGTGATCGCCGACGCGCGACGTTGGCTGCTCACCCATCCGATTCGGGTGGACATGAAACACCCCGGAAGGCACCAAAGCCTTGGGTGGCTCGAATTGGTTCAAAAAGCACTTGGGTGTGGCCCCCCTTCGGAGTCGATCCCGCTGGTCGTTCCGCGTACGGCCTTGCCGGACAACGTGGCAAAAGAATTCCCCGCGGGACACCCGTTTCTCGTTTTTGCCCCGGGAGCAGCATACGGTCCCGCGAAACAATGGCCGGTAGAGTCTTGGCGGCGCCTGGCTCGCTCCGTCGTTTCTCGAGGGCTCGGGTGTGTGTTCGTGGGCACGGCATCGGAGCGCGATCTTTGCGACGCAATTGCCCAGGACCTTGGTCGTTCTGCGCATGTCGTCGCCGGAGCCACCACTCTTCCCGAGCTTGCCCAGCTACTCGTGCACAGCCGCGGCTATGTGGGAAACGACTCCGGAGCCACTCATCTTGCCGGCCTACTAGGCGTGCCAACCGTGGCCCTGTTCGGCTCTACTAACCCGGTGCGCACTGCCCCGTTGGGGCATCGGTGCCAAGTTCTTTACGACCCGCCCGACTGTAGCCCGTGTTTGGCCCGGACATGCCGGTTCGGGGACAATCGTTGCCTCCGCCGCATTTCGCCGGAGCAAGTCCTAGAGGCTCTCGCGAAGCTCGGCAGCCTCTAAGAAGGGGCCAAGCTTACGGAAGCTTTTTGCCCAGGCCCGCTTGCAACACCGCGTACCAGTCACGTCGTTCCCACCCCACGTCGAAGACCTGCCGCAGGCGCCGAATCCGTTCGACACGCTGTGTCCCAACGATCGGAATCGCACCAACCGGGTGCACGAGCAAAAAGCTTAGAGCCACAGCGGCTCGGTCGGTGCCGTACCGCTGCGCAAGTTCATCCAGCTTTTCGATCACCGGTGCGAGCACGCTTGCGTTGTGCTCGCGTTGCGCTTGCTCGACCGAAAGCAGCAGCTTGCCACCAGCTAACGGGCTCCACGCAAGCAAGCCTAGGCCGAGCGAGAAACACTGGTCCACCGTGCCGTCGAGCAGCACGTTCGGCCAGGTGCAACTCCACTCTCGCTGGTGCGCTGCCAACGGAAACGGCAAAAAGCGTTGCAACGCAGCGGCCTGAGATGGCGTATAGTTCGATACGCCTGCCTCGCGGATTTTCCCTTCCTGGCGGAGCTGCTCTAAGGCCCGCGCCGTTTCTTCTGGATGCGCCAGAAGGTCGTATCGGTGCACGAAAAACAAGTCGATGACCTCGCACCTTAAGCGGCGCAAGGATTCTTCCGCACCCCGCATGAGGTGCAGGTAGCTGGCATCGTAGGGAACCCCAGGGACGATCCCGCACTTGGTCGCCACCACCATGAAGCGCCGCAACGTGGGATTTTCGTGAAGCACACGCCCAAACAACTCCTCTGCAGCGCCTGCGCCTCCGTAAATATCGGCGTGGTCGAACAACTGAACACCGACTTCCACGGCAGCTTCGATTTTCGCTCGTGCCTCATGGACCGAGCCGCTACGGAAGCGCCAGCACCCGTATGCGATCGGGAAAACCCGTAACGACGACTGGCCGATTGGCCGTGCTTGCGGAGAGCTTTTCAAGATCGACATGGTTGCATCCTCTTCGTGGTTTCGGTTTGTGCGGGCGTGTTTGCTTACGGTAAACGAGCCCTTTGATCGAGCCTGCCTCGAACTCAAATCTCCCGCTACGCGCAACGCGCGTGGCCCTGATTTTTTCGTGTGATAAAGGAACAGCCAGGTTCAAACTGCAACCATCCTCGCTGTGAAAGACCGTTCGGTTTCCATTCTGCTCCCAGTTCGCAACGCAGCCGCCACGCTCGCTGCGGCGCTCGCCAGTATTCGAGCTCAAGTTGGCGTCGACTGGGATTGCGTCTGTGTCGACGACGGTTCGACCGATGCGACACCGGAAATCCTGCAAACCTTTGCCCTCGCAGATCGCCGCATTCGTGTCGTCCGCCAATCGGCGCGAGGAATCGTCGCTGCACTGCAACTGGGGCTCGATCACTGCCACGGGAATTTGATCGCACGCATGGACGCTGATGACCTCATGCACCCTTGGCGTCTTGCCTGCCAAACCCGCGCCTTGCTTGCCGATCCCTCCCTCGCTGGGGTCGGCTGCCGCGTACAACTGTTCCCGGAACAGCGCGTCGGGCAAGGTTACCGGCGCTACGTTGCGTGGCTCGATCGTTTGCTGTCGCCGGAAGATTTGGCGCGGGAGCGATTCCGCGAATGCCCACTGGTGCACCCGACGTGGGTGCTTCGCCGCGAAGTCTTGCTGCAATGTTCCTATCGAGAAGTACCCTGGCCGGAAGACTACGATTTGATTCTCCGGCTCTTTGCCAGTGGACACCGACTCGCCTGCCTACCAGAGCGCTTGCACTTCTGGCGGATGCACCCGGGCCGCACCAGCGCTTCGCACCCCAGCTACTCGCAGATGCAAATTGCCCAATGCAAAGCTTTTCACTTGGCTCAAGGGCCTCTTCGCTACTCCCGACACTATTTGCTCTGGGGATACGGCCCAACCGCGCGCCGGCTTATGCGTGCCCTTGCCTGCTACAAAAAGGAGCCTATCGCCATCGTCGACGTGCACCCGCGGCGGCTGGGCGCCCGCATTGGTCGAGCCCTTGTGGTTGGACCACACCACGTCGACACATTGCCGCGGCTTCCCCTGCTCGTCAGCGTCGCCAACGACACTGCCCGCGACGCAATCCGCATGTTCCTCGCCCACAGCTCGCGCGTCGAAGGCCACGACTGGTTCTTCACCGCTTGACCGGTTCGGCCCGACTTCCTCGCCGCTGGCAAGATGCCCTCGGCCGCTGCGGGACCAACATCGGCGGCCGATCAGGCAAAACCGTCGCAGCGGAGGCAAATGGGAGGGATCAGGTTGTAGGCGGGCTCGCTCTTGAACAGCGACCAAGTTGGGAGGTGCTCAAGTTCGCGAGAAGGTCGTTCGCGACTCGGTTTGCCGCCTCAAGGGTTTCCTCTGGCTTACCAAGAAACAGCCCGCGGCAGGCGATACGCACGCAGACCAGGAAAACAGTGTCCTCGCCACCTTTTAGCCGCGAGCACCAGTTGTCGCGCTGAACCCCCCACGGTACACGAGAGCCGCCGGCGACTGGGATCCCCGTGCCTGCGCCCACTGAACAGACGAAAGCACAAGACCGGCAAAGAGTTCGCCTTTCCACCCACACGCAGGCCCCGCTTGTCTTCCGGGGAATCCTCGCACAGGCGCAGGCGCCGTTGCGGGCCCACCACATCGGCCGCAGTGCGAGGAAAAACATTGCCCATCTCGATGGTTTGCCAACATTTTCTTCGAATTCCCCGCGGCAGCGCTTGCTTTCGGTTTCTGATCGCGGTAGAAGCGGAAGCCGCACTTCGGTCCTCGGACATGGTGAAAGGCCCGCGAACAAACGAACAGTCTCCTTCGAGCGTACTCCGGTGGGTGCGGCCGCCGCGGCAAGGCCGTACGCGGGAGCAACTCGGCCGCATCTTGGAAGCTGCCGAGCAACTCGTTTCCCAACAAGGGTTCGACCGCGTTTCGGTTGCCGAAATCGCAGCGGCAGCTCGAACCTCTGTTGGTGGCTTTTACCGGCGCTTTCCGACCAAGGAATCACTCCTGCACGCACTGCACGAACGATTTTGCGAAGAGGCCAAGGTGACCGCTTCCGCGGTTCTTGCTCCCGACCGCTGGCAGGGCATTCCTACCCCAGCGGTTTTGCAAGCCCTCGTGGACTTTCTCATTGACGTTTATCAGGAGCGGCAAGGCTTATTTCGAGCGATCCTGGTGCGTGCAATCTCAGACTCTGCGGCCAATCAACGTAGCAGAGAGCTGTTCGATTACCTGGCGGCACACATGGGCGCGTTACTGCAAGAACGGAGAGGTGATTTCGAGCATCCGGACCCGAAGCTCGGTGCGCCGTTTGTGTTGCGGGTGATGTTCGGCACACTCAACCACTTTTTGATGCTGCCCGAACCGCGCGAGTTTCCCCGTGCGGTGCTACAACGCGAGCTTGCCCGTGTTTTACGGACCTATCTTGGGGTCCGCGCTCCTCACATGGCAACAGTGCGTATCCGTTCATGAGGTACGGCAAATACAAGTTTTCTGTCTCACGTCTTCCGAGAACATTCGCTCGGCGGCCCCGATTCTTTGCCCGGATGCCAGCGGCGGGGTACACAAGTTCCCTCGTTCGCGGCTTTGGCAGGTCGCCAGCGTTGACGAGCTGCCCGACCACGCGAGCGCTAGACGCTTGCACCCCTCCCACCCCTGCCCCCAATGTGCGAGGGGGGTCGGGCACCTTTTCTTGGCCGGTGGAAGCTGGCGTTCGCTGAGGGAGACTCCTTCAGCGAACGCCGGCTTCCACCGCAACTCAGCCAGGGGCTTGACGCGCGAATTCGCGCAGGTGCGGCCAGCGATCCAGCTCAGCGACGGAATTGCGTTCGGCCAATGACTCCGGCCACCCGGCGCGTGACGGGCCGAGGCATCAATCCGGTTAGCCAAGCCATCGCCTTGTACGAGGCACCGGGAACGACCAGCACTTGCCCCCGTTCCAACGCAGCGAGAGACGCGTCTACAACTTCCTCAGCGCTCATCCACAAGAACGAGGGCACTCCGGAAACGTGCAGCCCCGCTCGCTCTTGAAACTCGGTCCGCGTAAAACCCGGGCACAACGCCTGGATGCGCACGCCGGTCCCGCGCAGCTCCTCTGCGAGGGCCTCCGTAAAGCTGGTCACGTACGCTTTCGTCGCTCCGTAGGTGGCATTGTACGGCATTGGCTGGAACGAGGCGAGGGACGACACGTTGATGATCGCGCCCTCCCCACGGTGCACCATTGGCTTCAACGCAGCGTGGGTCAGTCTGACCAGTGCCAGGACGTTTAAGCGAATTTCTTCTTCCTCGCGGTCGATGTCCAGCTCGTAAAACGAGCCAAAGGTTCCAAACCCAGCATTGTTGACTAGCAAATCCAAACCCGCAGCGGCTGCTTTTTCCACCCGTTTCAGCTCCGGCGACTTGGTCAAGTCTGCTGGCAGCACCTCCACATGAACACCGTGTTCCCGGTGCAATTCCTTCGCGCGTGCTTCCAAGCGCCTTTGGTCGCGGGCGACCAACACCAAATCATAACCGCGGGAAGCCAATCGGGCGGAAAACGCTGCACCGATTCCGGCCGATGCGCCTGTCACCAGTGCCTTCCGCTGCCCCGGCGATTGTTTTTTTGTCATTGCACCTGCCCTTCCTTTCAGTTGCCTCGAAATCTCGGCTCTCGCTTCTCCAACATCGCCTGCAAGCCCTCACGGGCGTCGTTGGTGGTAAAGGTCCAGCTCTGTTGGAGCGATTCGAAGTCCAACATTTCTTCCAAGCTATGCTGGGCGCCCCGATAAATCGCGCGTTTGACTAAGCGCACAGCCAACGGCGCTGAACTCGCAATCTCACGCGCCCATGAAGAAACCGCTTCATCGAAGCTTTCTGGCGGTGCCACGCGATTGACGAGCCCAAGGCGCAAGGCTTCCTCGGCAGTCAGAATCCGGCCGCTGAACAACAAATCACACGCAGTAGAGGTTCCAACAAGCCGCGGTAAAAAGTACGTGGCTCCCATCCCCGGGTGAATGCCCAGCCGCGTAAAGGTAAAGCCAATTTTGGCAGTGCTGACTGCCACGCGGAGGTCGCACCCCAAAGCCAAGCATGCGCCAGCGCCAATGGCGTGGCCATTGATGGCGGCAATGGTGGGTTGAGGCAACCGCGCGATCGACAGAAACCGCTCGTAAAACTCGCGTGGTGATCCGGCCATCGTCGGTGCTTCGCTCCCACTGACAAGCCCCGTATCGCGCGCAAGCATGCTCAAATCACCCCCCGAACTGAACGCCTTCCCCGAGCCTCGCAAAACGACCACGCGCACGCTTGTGTCCTTACGAATTTCCTCTACTGCGGAGGCCAACTCTTCTCCCATGGCCGGCGTCATCGAGTTGCGCGTTTCTGGCCTGTTTAAAACCAACGTGACCACGTCGCCCGTGCGTTCTACGCGAATGTGCTCGTACATTCTTCGACTCCTCGGTTCCTCCGTGCGGCCGCACCCCGATCCCATTGCGAGGCGTGCAGCCATGCGACAACATCAACCGCAAGGACACGCCATGCGCAAGGGTGCTGTGATTCTGCTTGCGGTTTTTCTTGCCACAAGCGTTTTTTGGCTCGCCCTAGGCTATGTCGTTGCAAAACAGCTTTGTGGGTCCGTGCAAAGCTCCTTGCCGGTCATGCCCTCTCCTCCAGCTTGCACCGTACAACTCGGGCTGGTGCCCTCCGCCACCGTGCTGAAATTCGAAAGCCCGGCGTTCGACCTCGGATCCGAGCAGCAAGCTTCGGTGGTGGTCGAACGGATCGAATTGGCCCCGGATGTTTTTGCTAGCGTCGCCGACGCCGGCGTGCGTGTGCGCGTGAGGATCCATCAACCTGAGCTTCGGTTACTCCGTGCCAGCGCTGGAGAAGCCGTGGGCGTTGCGAACCTGGCCCGGTATGCCGCAGCACTACCCGCAGGCGTCGATCTCCTGTGGGGCTTGCCCGTCAGCTCCTTTACGATCGAAAAGGGCGGACTTGCGGCGATCGATGTGGACCACAACCGCGGGAAAACGCTGCTGCTTCGAGATATCAGGGCAACGTTTCATCGCGACGCCCGAGCTGGCGCGACAATCGAGTTCCAGGGTTCCGGCCTTCCGAACGGCGGGACGCTCTTGTTTCAAATGAACCTTCAACGGCGCGAATCCGGGCTGGACATGGGTGCTACTGGTGCTCTCCGCGGCTGGAACGGCATCTTCTTTACGCTCGACAAGTTGCAACTCCGTTATTCTCCAGAGCAAGTCGAGTTGCGCCGGCTGGAAGGACGCCTCAACAGTGCACCCATCGACGTGTTGGGCACCGTACCACTGCGGGGTGAAGCCCCTCTTGAACTCTCCATCCACGTACGCCGTCTGCGCATCGGCCCACTGGTCGATCATTTCTGGCTAGACATGCGGGGCGCCCTGTCCGGCGAACTCGACCTCGAAGCTCGGCTGGTTCGGCAGCCAGCCTCCAGCTCACCTGAAGAAGCCGAGTGGGCCTTGGACGGTTCCGTCGAAGCTCGCGAGCTTCAGTGGGCAGGAGTGAACCTGCTCTATGGATTGCTGGAGCGAGTGCAGTCGCGCATTGCCCCAGAAGGTAATGGGCTACCGCGGGACGTGCGGCTGCAATTTGCCGAGGAGTTGATGCCGGCAGCAACCAAGATTGCGACCGCCAGTGCAGCCTTAAAGTTTCGTGGTACGCAACTGGAAGTGGGACGTGCGGAACTGCGTGCACCACGGTTCCGCATCGTGGGATCTGGAACCTTCAGCCTTCAAGATGGCATCCATGTTCGCTCCACGTTTCAGCTCGAGATCGCACGTGAACTTGCGCACGCGCTGTGTACGAACGAGCCACGAATCTGCACCCTCGTTCCCGCAGGGAAGAGTGCTGCATTCACGTACGTCTGGAACGGAAAACTCGGCGAGACTCTTCCGGCCTGGCAATCGTCTCCCGAACTTTGAACCCTCGGCCGCGATTCCCTGCGCTCGGGGAATGAAAGCACGGGTGGGAACACATGGTCCCCACCCGTGCTTTGTTCGCCGTGCACTTCATTCCTTGCAGCCTACGGATAGCAAGTCAGCCGCAGCATGCTTGCCTTTGCTTTGGGCCGTGGCAGGCTTCCGTCGAACGCCTTGGTGCGGATGACCACCCGCCGCTTGGCTCGATCCTTCACCGTCTGCACCACCAGCGCCT